>Ga0307515_10000023_pt1 | contig 400846 bp, 364 predicted proteins | sample 17_EM_MG_FD_194513 | JGI IMG/M metagenome (GOLD analysis project Ga0307515, IMG submission 194513) | Populus trichocarpa ectomycorrhiza microbial communities from riparian zone in the Pacific Northwest, United States - 17_EM | ecosystem: Host-associated > Plants > Roots > Unclassified...
TAGAGGAGGGCCTTGGCGATCTGCTCCTGAATGCCGGGCGTGTCACCAGGTGCGAACCGGTCGATGAGATCGTTGTAGACGGCGATTCCCTCTTCGTGGCGGTCGAGGCGGCTGAGCGCGACGCCCTTGTAGAGGAGGGCCCTGGCGATCTGCTCCTGAATGCCGGGCGTGTCACCAGGTGCGAACCGGTCGATGAGATCGTTGTAGACGGCGATTGCCTCTTCGTGGCGGTCGAGGCTGCTGAGCGCGACGCCCTTGTTGAGGAGGGCCTTGGCGACCTGCATCCGCGAAGAGGGGGATTTTGCACTATGGAAGAGACTTGCCACCTTATTCCACAACGCAATCGATTGTTCTTGCTGCCCCGATTCCCATAAAGAAAGGGCTTCTGCGTTCATTGCACTTTCTGGCGCCTCATCGTCAGTGAACGGTGACGGCCTGGCCTCCGCTGCTCTGACGTCCATCTGTGCGGATTGCAGGCCTGATGTATGCATTGAGGTTTGGACGACGCGGAGTTCATCGCGAGCTGCTTGCACGGAAGTGCGAAAATCGGCATGCCAACTATCGGCGTCGGCACGGGCTGCCATGCGTGTCAGCTCGTCTTCGGTAAACAGGCGCGACATGAAAATGACGAGCCATCGTAGCCGCTGCTTGGCCCTTCGCGTGCCATGACGCATCAGGTACCAAATATTGAGGAAACGCTCGCTCAACTGGTATCCGGTGTAGCTTCCGGAAGTTTCGACCTGCTGGATGAAACCAGTTTGCCGCAGCCGGTTAAGCTGTGAGGATATGGTGGTCACTGGGATCCCGATGATTTCGCTTAGCGTTCCGGATGTGATCGGATCCCAGTGGAGCGCGATCGCGTCGATGATGGCGCGCTGTTGCGGTGCTTGGAATTCCTCAATCCGCGCCTTGTAAAAGGGTGTTACTTCATCGAGCAAGGATTTGAGATCATCGAAAATCTTGTCACTTTCGGTCTGCTCCAGCAAGCGATAGATCATCGCCAGCACGCGCGGGTTGCCGCCGGTAAGCGTGTAGAGCGTGCGGATGCGTTCCGGCGTTTTGAAAAGAACTTCCTTTACCGGCTTCCCAGCATCACCGCGCCGATGAGCCAACGCTTGCATGCAATGCAAAAGTTCCGCTTGGCTCAACGGTTCTAGCCGGATCGGATGGAAAAACTCATAGAATGGGGCCTGGCGATCGCCGGCTTCTCGGAGAAACTGAGTTGCAGCGCCGACGACAACAGGAGCGTCATCACGCTGGAGCACGTTGCGCAGCGCCCACCCATCCTTTTTCAGATTTTCGAGTATGAGGTCGAGGTTGTCTACCAGAAGACAAGGCCGGCGGCCTAGTTCTCTGCAAAAGTCCAGCAAACCTGCGGCGGCTTGGCTCGCTTCCCGCCACTGTGGCGTTTCAATGGCGTTATCGATACGGTGAGCTAGATCAGTGAATCCGTTGTCTTCACACCACTCGGCCAGTGACTCTCCGCAATTGCGCCAAAACGCGTCGAGCGAGATCACGTTATATTGCTCCTCGCGGAATCTAAGCGGCACGAATACTGCGTTAAGGCAGTTGTCGGCACCGATCGCGATCGCAATTCTGCGCAACATGCTGGTCTTGCCCATGCCGCGCATGCCGATCAGGATCTGATGCTCGATCTCGCCATCGGTGGCGATGTGACGCAGCTCGTTGACGACATGTTCCAACACCTGCTCACGCGCCACAAAGTTTTCGACGAACGTCACGTCGTCGACCTGGTCCTGATTATAGATTGACAGAATGTTCATTGTTTCATGTATTCCAGCCAGTATCTGCGCAAGAGCCCGGACCGGAACGCCCAGCGATCGCGGTCAAGCAAGATGAAACCATCGACCTGGAGGTTGATAAGCAGGTCCTTCATCTTGCGATACGCAGGCTCATACCCCTCTTGAGTGAGGCGGGCTTGGATCGTATCTTCTCGCTCTCCATCCTTACCTTCGCATAGGACGTCCAGAATCACGCGGAGCAGTGCCGTGTCGCTAGGTTCGAAATTCTTGACGATGTGCTCTTCCCATGCGGAAAAGTGCATGCGGTGATTAGGATCTAACATTCGGCCGATCGCACGCTTCACATCGTCGATACCGGCCGACGGTTTCGACTCATCCAGCACTGCGACGGTCGCTGGCTGAATGAGGCAGGCGATCTGGCGCAAATAGTATGGAGAAAGCCAGCCTAGTTCATTAACAAGATGCTCAAAAGCGCCAACAGCGAATTCAAACGAAGCGACCGATCTAACGTCGTGCTGAAGATGAGTTATATAGTGACGGGCCTGGTCGGCCGTGAACGGTTCTAGGCCCACGCTATCATAATCAAGCAGAGCGCCGGCCATGTTGTAGCGCCGAGCGACTACGTCCAGCCCAACCGATCCCGTAAGGAACCACTGTACCGTCGGATAATCCTGCTGCAACTTACGCAGGTGATGGAGCAGCGAGAAAGTGGCCCCGGGATCTTGTTTCGCACGCTCCAGAACGTATAGCGCTATCTCGTCAATAAGGATGAGGGTGTGTTGTTTCTCCTTTGCTAGAGCTATGATCAATTCCTCAAGCAAGTCGCGAGCATTAATCGTGCCAATGATGTCTTGCAACGAGCCGGTCCCGTCCCTGCACGCCTGTTTGAAACGCTGGGTAAGGTGGGTGAACAGACGGGACTTCACGTCCTGTGTTTTTTCAATTTCCCCACAAAGTTCGTGGAGGAATTCGTCCTCGCTACGTTTTCCCTCAACGTTGACCTTGATGCAAAGCCAGCCTTCGCCAGCCATATCGTCACGAATTTTGCGGAGAAGCCACGTCTTTCCGATTCTGCGTGGCGCGAGCATCAATAGGCTGGCGCCCGCCAAGAGTTTGGCCTTTAGGGCCGCGCGTTCAGTCAATCGCTCGTAAGACATAGCAGCTCAGACCCCAAAAAAAAATTATTCTTAAATGAATATATCGCTTAGTGAATTAATTCAAGGTGGAAATTATTAGGGGGCGCGCCTCTTCGGAGGCCTCAGGCTATGGTCGCCGTGCGTACCGCGTCTAATAGAATCGACACAGCGAACGGCAGTTTTTGGGACAGCCAATCGGCAGCCCAATCGACCTAATTGTAGGCGCAAAGCGGAACGCCCATAGGTCTCAAAACGGACAAGAACGGTCTAACGTGTAACTTCGGAGTTGCAATCCTTGCGATGCTGTAGCTACCGTCAATGTAATGGCGCATATTCCTTGTTTGAATCTCTTCGAAAGAGGTCTCAATGTTCAAGGACCCGAAATCCTGCGCTGAGATACGCCAGACGATTGCAAGCGGCAAAAAGAGTATTCGCGCCGTAGCACGTGAGAGGGGAATTTCGCGCAACACGGTGAAAAAGATTGTGGCGAGCAACGGCCCGCGCTCATACGCGATGTCTAAACGTCTGAGGCCAAAGTATACGGAGGCCTTATCGTATCTCCGGCGAACAAACGGTCTACAGCCCGACGGTTCACAGGCCACGGCAGCGCAAGTTCACCGCTTTCTCGTTCATGAACAAAATGCGGAATGCAGCTACGCTACTGTTTGTCGAGCAGTTCGCACTTTTCACTCCCACGTGAACGTCTGGGAGTTGGCGCTTGACCGAATTGCTTCAATGACCAGGAAACAAGCTGCTGCCTTCCTTCGCGAGATAGTAGACCCTTCAAAGCTTCTTACATGTAAACCGCGGGCATTTTTCTCCGAGGGAGCGAAATGCGATAAAAGCGAGCATCGAGGTCACCGCGAGGCTATTGACTGGATGAGAAGGCTGCAGAACGGCAATGCTACCTATAAATATTTTGGCGCTGCGATGGAGCCGGTAGAATTCGAAAAAATTCTCGACCGCATTCGGGGTGGCGGGCGTCAAAATAGAAACAAGGGCATCTCGGTCCTTGCGAAAATGAGAGGCTTCAGCGCGCGCGTGGTGTGCCAGTATCTCGACATCAGCAGAAATAGCTTTCGATCTTTCACACGGCGCTTTGAGCAGCATGGCGCCGATGCCCTATTTCAGAGCCAGAGACCTCGCCGTCGAAAGGCGAGTGATGAAGGTTTGAAAGCCGCCGTGTTCAACTTGCTTCACGAGCCACCTTCGAGCCATGGCTTCAATCGCACTACTTGGAAGATGGATGATCTGACATCCGCATTGCAGAAGTCTGGGCGCTCCGCCTGTCCTGCCGTTGTTCGTGAAATTACGAAGGCTGCAGGTTACAGATGGAGAAAGGCAAAGATTGTCCTGACCTCGAACGATCCAGATTTTTCTTCCAAGCTGGCTTGCTCTGATCCCCAAAAACTGGACCGTTCATAACTGGAGTTTTCCGCGGTATTTTCCCGGCTGGGAAAAGGAGTGGAAACATGAAGGCATCGAAGTTTTCGGACGCCCAGAAGGCGTTCATTTTGAAGCAGGGCGACGATGGCTTGCCGGTGGCCGAGATCTGCCGGAAGGCGGGGATCAGCCAGGCGACATATTTCAATTGGCGCAAGAAGTATGGAGGTCTATTGCCCGACGAGATGCGCCGATTGAAGGCTCTGGAGGATGAGAATTCGAGGCTGAAGAAGATTGTCGCCGATCTGACACTGGACCGCGAGATGCTCCAGGACGTCATCCGCCGAAAGCTCTGAGGCCTGTCCGGAAGCGCAAGCTGATCGACGGGATGCTGGTGGATTGGGGCATATCGATCCGACGGGCCTGCAAGGTCCTGAGGTTCGACACGTCGACCTACCACTACAAGTCCCGCCGCACCGGACAGGCCCCACTCGAAAGACGCATCAAGGAGATTTGCGAGACCCGCGTGCGGTATGGCTACCGGCGCGTCCATGTCCACCTGTGTCGCGATGGCTGGAAGATCAACATGAAGAAGACACGCAGGATTTACAGCGAGTTAGGCCTTCAGCTGCGCAACAAGCATCCGAAGCGTCGGGTAAAGGCAAAGCTCAGAGACGATCGCCAGGAGGCTGTCGGACCGAACGATGTCTGGGCGATGGACTTCGTTCACGACCAGCTCGCGACCGGCAAGAAACTGCGCATTCTGACCGTGGTCGACACGCACTCGCGTTACTGCCCGGCCGCCGACGCACGCTTCACCTATCGCGGCGAGGATGTCGTCCAGACCCTGGAAGGCATCTGCAGGAAGACCGGCTATCCGAAGACAATCAGGGTGGACAATGGCAGCGAGTTCATCTCCCGAGACCTCGACCTCTGGGCCTATGCCAACAACGTCACCCTGGACTTCTCTCGGCCTGGCAAGCCGACCGACAACGGCTTCATCGAGGCGTTCAACAGCAAGCTGCGGTCGGAGTGCCTGAACGCTCATTGGTTCCTGACCCTTGCGGATTCGCGCGAAAAGTTGGAGACTTGGCGCAAATACTACAATGAGGAACGCCCTCACTCGGCGATCGGATATAACGTCCCGATTGACCTGCATAATCCCGGTGGCGCCACCAGCCCGCCATCGTGATCAGAGCCGGAAAACTCTAGTTCCCGGCGGTCCAAAGTTTGGTCCCAGAGCAGAAAACCAACGACTCTCCTGAAAACTGGAGGGAAGACGGGTCTCAGGTCACTGCTACTCGGCGTGACGCTCTCTTCCCTGACGGCAGCAGGAGCCAACGATGCAAACCAGCAGGACCAGCTTGATTTTATTGTGAGGACGAGACGTCGCGTCATTTATCTAAATCCCAACCCCTGACGTCCGCATTGCGCCGCCAGACCGGTCATTGCCAGTTGCAGTCATCGGCCCGCGTCCAAACAAAGCTGATCCGGACAGCACCCTGGCTAGTGTACGCCATCAGCAGATTTCGCGGTGGATTCTCTGACGTCCTCCAATCCAGGCGGACGAATCGCGGTATAAACAACTCAAACTGGTGGAGTGTTACTTGGCTGATCTTTTTACACAGCGGGTCTCTATAACTTTGCCTGAGAGATATTTGCTGCGTGGCCGTGTCGCAGGGAATCTAATTCGACAACTTGCTGCACCCTGGGCAGATCTAGATGTCGCTTTGGATGCCAACACAAAAGGCTATTTCAGCGATGTAGCAGATCAACCGAATATCGCCCTGTTACGACGGGGGGTAAAGCCGCCTTCGAGTTACGATCAGATTGTTCGCATCGATGAGGTGGTGCCAATCTCATCAATCCGAGAAGTATTATCCCGCCCCTCGGTGCGCTGGCAAAAGCCCGCTCCTTTAGAGCCGGCAAAGATATCCCTCGAAGATTTCTCAGAGCGGCACAAAGCCATCAGAGCGACTTGGAACGATGCTCTTTACTTGCGAGAGGAGCAATACGAGGGCGATCGGCGCGTCGTCACGGGCTTTCGACCGCCCCAGATCGGAGCCATCCATGCGATCATGGCGCATTGGGTTGTCTCAGATGCCCCTTCGACGCTCGTTATGCCGACAGGAACTGGCAAGACGGAAACCATGCTCAGCGTCTTCTTGTCGACCGATGTCGACAAGCTTCTTGTCATCGTCCCATCCGACCAGCTACGCGCGCAGATCAGCGAGAAGTTTATCACCCTTGGAGTGCTAAAGAAGTTCGGCCTAATAAAGGAAACTGCCCTCTATCCAATTGTCGCCACCCTAAAGAAGGCGCCTACTTCTCTTGAGGAAGTCGACGCGATATTCGGCCGTGCGCAGGTTGTGGTTGCCACCATGCAGTCGGTCTCGCGACTCCCGGTCGAGCTGAAGGACCGTATCGCAACGCATGTGACGCATCTCTTCGTAGACGAGGCACATCACATAGGTGCGGAGACATGGAAAGCTTTCAAGACCCATTTCGTCCGGCAGAAGCGCTTGATCCTGCAGTTCACGGCGACGCCTTACCGGAACGACAACAAGCGCGTGGATGGGAAATTCATTTTCGTTTATCCGCTGCGGCGGGCCCGCATGCAGCACCTGTTCCGTCCCGTCCAATATATCCCTGTAATGGAATCCGATCCCGCTCAAGCCGATTTGTCAATAATACGGGAGGTGGGCGAGGCGCTCGATCGAGACCTGCTCCGAGAGCTGGACCATCTTGCGATGGCCCGTACCTGTACCATAGACAGGGCGCAAACCCTTTTAGCCCTTTATAGAAAGCACCTGCCACGACATGCCGCAGAGCTGGTCCACAGCAAGATGCCGGCGAGCGAACGCGAGGACGCATTGCGAAGGCTGCGTAACGGGGCAATCCGCATCATCGTTTGTGTCGATATGCTCGGAGAAGGTTTCGACCTTCCTCGTCTCAAGATCGCAGGCCTCCATGATCGCCATCGCAGCGAGGCGGTGACCTTACAGTTCATCGGCCGGTTCACTCGCGCCGAAACAGGTCTTGGCGACGCCACTGTAATTGCGGGGGTGTCGCTCGAAGATCCGAAGGAATGGCTCAACGCGCTGTATAAAGAGGACGCTGACTGGAACACGCTTCTCGAAACTGGAAGCGAAAGCCGCGTCGAGCATCAGCGACGACGTGAAGAGCTCTATACCGGTCTCGATGCGGATTTCGAAGCCATTCCTGTCGAAACCGTCACGCCCAAGCTCAACGCGCACGTCTTCAGAACCCATTGCGACTTCTGGGACCCGCAGGCAGTGGAACGGATCGAGACGCCCTCCGTCGGACTGGTTGAGGGCCCCATCGTTAACGAAGAACTACGACTGGTAATGGCGGTCACCCGCCATGAGGACGGCCTGCGCTGGACCCGCGTTAAGGAGCCGACCAACGTCGTCTACAATCTGGTGATGGCGCACTGGGATCAGGAAAAGGAACTACTCTATGTGCAAAGTTACCCGGAAGATGGCCTCGTTATAGCTATTGCCCGACTTCTATGCGGCTCCGACGTCGAACTTCTGCAGGGCGAGGCCGTGTTTCGCGTGCTCCACGGGTTCAGGCGGGTGATGCTGACTAACCTCGGCGTAAAGGAAACTCAGGTGAAGCCGATCCGTTTTCAGCTTTCGACGGGCATCGACATCACCGAGCAGCTCGAACTCACCGTCGAGAACAGATCGAGGATCAAGACAAATCTCTTCGGTACCGGATATGTAGATGAGCCTGTCTATGCGGGCGACGACGTCGACGAAGTCCAGGCCGGGAAGAGAAGCATCGGATGCTCTACTAAGGGAAAGATCTGGTCCCAGGAGCGCACTGTCTCTCCGGACGACTGGGTCAGGTGGTGCCAGTCGGTCGGTCCTAAAATCGCTGACGAGTCGATCAACACCGATATGGTGCTGCGCAACGTGCTTCGGCCCAAACGTCAGCAAGTTTTTCCCGCTGCGAAAATGCCTATTTCGATCGATTGGCCAGAAGGTCTCTCCGTGTCGGATGAGGATCGCACGGACATCTCTTTCGGGGAGCACTCGACCCCACTGTCAGAGTGCGATCTAGAAATTTCAGCTTTCGAGACCGGGGCTCCTGTGCGGTTCCGACTGCGCAGTGCCGGATTGTCGGCGGAGTTCGAGGCCGATATCCGCGATGGCGTCTCGACGTTCCGTCGTCGCTCCGATGCCCTGGTGACCATCACCAGGGGGAAGCGCACGCGTGATATCCTTGATCTGTTTCGCGAAGATCCTCCGGCAATAAGATTCACCGATGGCGACATGCTGATCGGCGCCGATTTGGCATCCGCCCCGGGAGACGACAAGCCCCTTTTCGATATAACAACGATGGAAGCCATCTCATGGGAGGGCATCGACATCACGCAAGAGTCGCAGGGCCCTGAGAGACAGCCGGGGACGGTTCAGTACGCGACCATAGCCAGACTGCTTGCGGCGGACCCGGCGTATAATGTAATTTTCGATGGCGACGCTTCGGGCGAGGTGGCGGACGTTGTTGCCATTCGTAGACAAGGACGTTTCCTTGACGTCGAGCTCTATCACTGCAAGTTCTCGTCGAAGGATAAACCAGGGGCCCGTGTTGACGACCTCTACGAGATCTGCGGACAGGCGATGAAGTCCGTTCGATGGGCTGATCCCCGGAGCAAGTTCCTGCAGAGACTTCGCCGACAGGAGGAGAATAGGCAGAAGGCCGGCAAACAAACCCGCTTCATCATTGGGGATCGCACAATCCTCGATGACTGGTTAACCAACCGCAGGGACCTCGTGACGCGGTTTAGTATGACCCTTGTCCAGCCAGGCTACTCCAAGGCAAAGGCCGCCGCGGATCATTCGCCAATTCTCGGCTCGGTGCAGGCCTATCTCCATCAAACTTACAATATCAGACTTAGCTTTTGGAGCAGCCCATAGGATGCTCCACCTGGTAGAGAGTTTTGAATGGAAACCCGACCACACCAGCTGAAGATCAAACCTAGAGTTTGGCAACAAATTTAGCCCCGTCCCTTTCTACATATAGTTGCATTTATTATTGGTCCATGCATAGTAATGGTGTAGTCATGGGGACCTTGCAATGCGCAATGTAGAAGGAACTCGTCACAGCCTTCGGAGCACTCGAAAGCTCTCGATTATCGCACAAGATCCATCCGTTGCCGTCGACGGTAAGATCGTCAGGGCATCCGTCGACGTGCCCGCAGAAGAACTTCTTCCCGGTCCTCGTGGCTACCGTGTAGTCTTAGTCGATTATGACGTGACTGCCAACGCACTCTATGCGCCAGCGGAGTTACCGTCTGGCCTGGAAGGCGATTACCTTGACCCGTTTGACAAAGCGCCGGACGCAAAGCTTCTCGCAGATCCGAGGTTCCATGCTCAAAACGCATACGCGATCGCCATGCGAATTCTTGCGCGCTTCGAGTTTGCACTCGGCAGACGCATCAAATGGGGCTGCGAGGGCCACCAGCTCAATATTTTACCGCATGCGTTCGCGGAACCGAACGCTTTCTATTCACGTGAAGATAGATCCCTCTTCTTTGGGTATTTCGAAAGCCGGCCCGACAAACATGGCGCGACCAGAACCATTTACTCCTGCCTGTCTCACGATGTCGTTGCGCACGAAACGACCCATGCGATCTTAGATGGACTGCGTGCCCGGTATCTCGAGCCCTCCTCACCGGATCAAGGTGCGTTTCATGAGGGCTTCTCGGACGTCGTTGCCTTGCTTTCGGTTTTTGCCCTCCCGGATGTGGTCGCGGCTGTCCTTGACGGCAAGCCAACCGATCAGCTTATCGATCAGAAACTCCTGACCAAAGCGCGGCTATCTCAGTCAGTCTTGTTTGGCCTGGCCAAAGAAATGGGGCAGGAGCTGAGCGGGGTTCGCGGGAAATCTCTCCGACATTCAATCGAGCTCAAGCCGGGCACGGATTATATGGATGATCCGGATTATCTGGAGGTTCATGCCCGAGGCGAGCTTCTCGTTGCAGCAATGCTAAAATCCTTCCTGGATATCTGGGTTAGCAGATTGAGCCGTATTGGAACCATCGTTGATGGAAAGAAAGATCGTTCGCTTGTTGTTGAGGAAGGTGCTCGGGCCGCGGATCATTTGCTGACAATGGCAATCCGCGCGATCGACTATTGCCCGCCCGTGGATCTGTCATTTTCGGATTATTTGTCCGCGCTTCTCACTGTGGACCGCGAGGTCGTTCCCGATGACAAATACGGCTATCGAAGCGCACTGCTCGCCAATTTTGCGGATTTTGGGATTAGACCAAGCACCCACGCTGACGCGGATGGCAGTTGGCTCCGATGCAACAAGGAAATGATTTACAGCCGGACGCACTTTGACTCGATGCTGCGTGACAACGAGGAGGTCTTTCGTTTCGTTTGGGAAAATCGCAGATCGTTGGAAATTGGAGACATTGGCTACATCGAAGTCCAGTCGGTACGCCCTAGCGTTCGCATAGCGCCAGATGGTTTCGTCCTGCGGGAGACGATTGCCGAATATGTCCAGATCCTAACGTTAAGAGTCGAAGAGCTCGAAGAGGATTTTAAAGTATCCCTTCCGGAAGAGATGGAAAGCTGGCGGTCGGTACGAATTCTCGGCGGTGGCACGCTGATCTTCGACGAATATGGACAGCTCAAATATCAAATCGCCAACCATCTTCTCAATGATGAGGCAGATGTCACCCGTCAGGGCCGACGACTGAAATATCTTTGGGAACAAGGGTTCTTCGACAAGCAAGACCGCACTGGCAGTTTCGCAGCACTTCACCTTTCACGAAGCGGTGTGAAGGAGACAGTGCGATGACCCCTAGCCAAGTCACAATCCGCTCCTATCAGGTAGGCTTTGGCGACTGCTTCCTCCTTAGTTTCAAATATGACGCAGAGGAGCGCCATGTTCTGATCGACTTCGGCTCCACTGGATTGCCTGAGGGCGTCCCGAAAAACCAGCTTGATCTCATAGCACAGGACATTGCTGATCGTTCGAAGGGCAAGTTGACCGCAGTCGTGGCGACCCATCGACATAAGGATCATATCTCCGGATTCGCCACGAGGAACAAGAAGACATCTTCAGGAAGTATCATCGCCGGCCTCAACCCTGAACTCGTGCTCCAACCCTGGACCGAAGATCCAGATCTGTCGGCCGAAGCGACAGGGCCACGACGCCGCGAACCATCCCTGGCTGCGCACCACGTCTCTTCCCTTGCCGAGATGCAGCTTGCGGCAGCTCAGGTTCTGTCGGAAGTGAAGCGCGTTCGCTATCTCTCCACAGATCTGCGGAACGAATTGTCGTTTATGGGAGAAAACAACCTCGCAAACCTCGATGCGATCAAGAACCTTATGACGATGGGAAAGAAGCGGGAATATGCGCATGCCCAGCAGCCAACTGCACTGCAGGACCTCCTTCCTGGCGTAACTGTGGACGTTCTTGGCCCACCAACGGTGGACCAATCCGAGACAGTCAGAAAGCAGCGTAGCCGGGATAAAGATGAGTTCTGGCACCTTCTGGCAAATGCAGCAAATGCCTTGGGGCAGCCCAGAGGTGGCAAGGTCAAGCCGCTGTTTCCGACGTATCTCGCCCAGAAAAATCGCGACCAATTCCCAATCGATGCAAGATGGCTGATTAACCAGGCAAAGCGGCTCCGGGCAGACCAGATGCTTCAGATCGTCCGCATTCTCGATGAGGCCCTGAATAATACGAGCCTGATCCTGCTCTTTAAAACCGGCTCGAAGAGCCTTCTCTTCCCAGGAGACGCCCAAATTGAAAACTGGTCGTATGCGCTTAATCAGGAAGATATCCGTGAGAAACTGAAAGCTGTCGATCTTTACAAGGTAGGCCATCATGGCAGCCTGAATGCGACTCCAAAGTCGCTTTGGAGCCTGTTCGAACACAAATCGAAAGATGCCACCGCCCAAGGCAGGCTCCAGACGTTGATGTCGACCATGGCGCACAAGCACGGTTCAGAAGATCGAAAAACCGAGGTTCCTCGCCAACCACTGGTACAGGCGCTCAATCGCGAGAGCACTCTCTTCTCCACGCAGGCCCTGAAAGCTGAGCTTTATCACGATACCGTCGTGGAGCTCTGACCTCCTATACACAATGTTCTTTTCCATGAATTGGAGTTCGGATGCCAAGGAATCTCGTGGTCTGCTGTGACGGCACTGCCAATGAATTTGCAGATGATCGTACGAACGTTGCTAAACTCTGCTATTGCTTGATCAAGGATGGTGACCGGCAAGTCGTTTACTATCACCCAGGAGTGGGCACCGAAGCACCGCCCGGTTTCGTGACGGGGTTGGGCGCTAAACTGGCAAAGCTTGCGGGCTTGGCTTTCGGCTATGGTCTGAAACGGGATGTGGCAAACGCCTATATCTTTATCATCAACAACTACAAACCGGGAGATCGCCTGTTCATCTTCGGGTTCAGCCGCGGCGCATACACTGCACGCGTTGTTGCGGCCCTGATCCATATGTACGGCGTGATCATGCCGGGGAATGATGCGCTCGTGCCCTATATGGTTCAGATGCTATGGGCGATAAACAAAGCTCGTGGTAACAAAGACAAGACAAGCCGCTATTTCAAGCTTGCATCCGATTTCAAGGCGACTTTGTCTAGCAATGAATGCAAGCCACATTTCGTCGGGGTTTGGGACACGGTAAGTTCCGTGGGCTGGATTGGCTCGCCAGTCTCACTTCCATACACTCGCGACAATCCTGACATCCAGATCACCCGCCATGCTGTCTCAATCAACGAACGCCGAGCATTTTTCAGGACAAACCTGTTCGCGATTCCAGAGGGCCGAGACATCAAGCAAATCTGGTTTGCCGGCGTGCATTGTGATGTGGGAGGCGGCTACAGGGAGGAAGAAAGCGGACTTTCAAAAATCGCCTTGAAGTGGATGATTGAAGAAGCCGAAGAGAGCGAACTTCTACTCGATCCGATGCTCAAATCCAATATTCTTGGTGGCGACGAACCCAGATTTGCGAAGCCTAGCACCACCGGAAAGATGCATGAATCGCTCACTTGGAAATGGTGGCCAGCTGAGTTCGTGCCAAAACGCTACTATGGCAGAAGAACCAACAGCGAAACGTGGCGTGTCAGCTTCTTTCGTCGGCGAAATCTCGGTGAGCGACCTGTCATTCATGATTCCGTGTGGGAAATTCCGAATTACAGGTTTATTCCAACCGATGCGGTAAGAGCTTCAAATGCGTTTCCACCGTATTCTCTGTGAACGACCTTAATCGCGTAACGGCGGAGAGAATTGCTTCTACCACTGAGGAAGTGAAATGACCACGGGCCGCGTTAAATATTTCCGCATGACAAACCATGTTAGCAATAGGAAATATTTTTGTTCTAGCAAGAAGTTCCGCTCGACGGGGCGGACTACATTTGTATAAGCTTTCGCACTTCGCTGACAAAGCTAAGTGAAAATGAGGTAATAAAATATACGAGTCTGTGGAGCTGACCGACCACTCTATGCCGGTGAAATCAACGATCACCTGATAATAAGGTTGGCGAGATCTCCCCCAGGCGTTGAGGTGGGCACATTAGGAAGTGGATTGTCATGTTTTATCCGCAGTGCTCGTTGTCCGCGGTAGGTTATCTTTGTTGGGATCAAGATCGTGATCAAGGTCGATCGAGAGAGCGTTACTTTTCCTGAAATACTTCGACGTGGGAATGGTCTTCAGGCCGACGTCGAATTCAAACGGGCGCGAGAATTCTACAGCGACTTTGGCGGGAAGCGCCAACAAGCTCGATTCGAGTTCAAACTTTTCCGGCACAAAACTGTCAAAGAGGCACTTGGAAAGCTTTTTCACGGCAAGTGTGCCTACTGCGAGTCGCAGATCACAGCGATCGAGTTCGGCGATGTGAACAATTTTCGCCCAAAGGGTGGGGTTCTCGACGCCGGCAGCGCCTATCTACCGATGCACTACTGGTGGCTGACGAATGAGTGGACTAATCTCTACCTCTCTTGCTCCATGTGCAATGGGAACAAGGCGGGGCGCTTCCCACTAGAGGGCGAACAGTTCCGTGCGCCGGTTCTCGCATCGACTGAAATGCTGCTTGCTGAGCGGCCCTTGTTGTTGGACCCTTGTGTCGACGACGTCGAGCGCGTCCTGATTTTTTCGCCCGACGGAATGGTCTCCAGCAGCGACAGGCGCGGGATGACCACTATCGAGATCCTAGCCCTCAACCGAGCCGGACTCGTAAGGTCCCGGAGGCAGACCGCGAACTCGGTGCGAAGCCTACTCGAAATATTGTCTTTAGCTGAAGGGAGTCCCGACGGGCCACAAATCAACGACGAGATCGTGCGGCAGGTGAGAGCCGCGACATCATCTGAGGCCCCGTATGCAGGGATGTGCCGCCAACTCGTCCGTAGTGCGATAGCGACCAAGCCGACAGGGATCGCCAGCATCGCGTTCGCTAATGATCCACTCACCGGCGGGGCACCCGCATTTACACCTGGGGACCAACGGGCAGCTCAGACCGCTCTGAACAAATTTCAGGCCGAGCAGGAGAGCTACTCGCTTGAAACCGAGACTGATCAGACCGTCGCAGCCTATGTCAGCACCCGAAATCGGCTTGTGGAATCGGTCAGGGTCAAGAATCTAGGTGCAATCGCGAACATCCATCTTAGCGTGGTTGACCAAAGTGAACGTGCCCCTTGGCTGATGTTGCTCGGCGAGAACGCCACAGGCAAAAGCACTGTGCTCCACGGGATCGCGCTCGCTCTGGTAGGCGAACGGTATCGGGACAAACTCATAGAAGCGCTGGACCTTAACCTTCCAGGGATGGTCCGGAATGGCGCCGACTACGGAGAAATCAGCATCAAGCTCGCCGGCGCCACGGAAGAGCGGACTCTCCGCATCAAGGCGGATGGTCGCATTGATGCAACCGGGCAAGAGGCGCAGGTCATGATCCTTGCGTACGGTTCGACGCGCCTACTTCCCCGAAAACCCCACTCTCAACCCCAAGGCACAAGCTACGCACGTGTTGAGAACCTTTTTGACCCCTTCATCCCGCTCGTTGATGCTGATCAATGGTTAATCGCGGCTACTGACGAAGCCTTTGACTACGCCGCCCTCGCGATAAAGAAGACCCTGACGGTAGACGTCGAAAGCGAACTCATCCGCCGAGATGGTGCAGTCGGACTAGTCGAGCGCGGAAAGTTGATACCGCTTGCCCGCTTATGCGATGGCTACCAGACCGTGATTGCGCTAGTCGCTGACATCCTTTCGGTTGTCCTTCCTGCTTGGAAGACACCCGAATTGGCGCAAGGCCTGGTCCTAATAGATGAGGTCGGAAACCATCTGCATCCGTCGTGGAAGCTCCGTTTCGTGGAGAGCATTCGGGCAATAATGCCGGGTATGCAGGTTATCGCTACCACGCATGAGCCGCTGTGTCTGCGCGGCCTGCGGCACGGGGAAGTTGCGGTGTTGCAACGTGGCCCGCGCGGCGGCATCCATCTGCAAGCAAATCTACCAGCCATTGACGGAATGCGCGTGGACCAGATCCTCACATCCGAGCACTTTGGACTCCAGAGCACTCTGGATCCGGCGCTGCAGGCGCTCTTCGATCGCTATTACATGCTGCTTCGCCAAAAGGATCCGAATAATGAGAACCGGGTCGAAATGGAAACGCTGCGGAGTGCCATTAATGAGGCGCAGCAACTTGGCGTGAACGAGCGTGAGCGCCGGATGCTTGAAGCCATCGACCGGTTCCTGGCACGGCGAATAGAGGTGACCGATCCCAATGAACTCGTGCAACGCGAAGCGGCTCTCGACGCTGAGCTTTCGTCAATCTGGACCGAGGCGCTTGTGAGGGTGGAGGGAGCCGCGTGATCCCGATCGTACGCGACCAAGCCACTGCGGCCTGTGCTGCCCTTAACAAAGTCGGCACCAACGGGCTGACGGAACAGGAGCATGCCCTGTGGTTCTTTGGAGGTGTGCAGCCGCAGAAGAATCCAATGCCGGCTCACCCGACTAACGCGCCGAAATTTTCGGCCTACAAAGCCCAAGCCGTGAAGGATGCGCTCGGCGCGCTTTTCGGTACGAGATGCGGATATTGCGAAAGCAATTATGCCCATGTCGGACCTATGGAAGTGGAACACTACAGGCCCAAGGGCGGCTACTTAGATGAACTGGGGGTTCTTAAGAAGCCGGGTTACTACTGGCTCGCGGCGAGTTGGTCCAACCTGCTTCCATCGTGCATTGACTGCAACCGCGAACGGAAGCAACATCATCGTTTCAAAGACGGAAAGCTCGTCAAAAGTAAATCAGGCAAGGCCAACCGCTTCCCCATGCTTCCGGGGACGTCGAATGCGACCACACCGGCAGCTATTTCCCTCGAACGTCCGCTGCTCCTCAACCCTTGCGAAGATCAACCCCATCAGCATCTGCAATTCTTCGCCGATGGGTTTGTTCAACCGGCGTTGACTACAGAGGAAAGGGATGCAGCGAGAGGAAGGACCACGATTGATGTCTGCGGCTTGGCGCGGGACGCTTTGGTCGGTACCCGGCGCGAGTGGGCATTGCGCACCAAAGGAGCGATGAAAGCCGTACTTTGCGCTGATCGAAATCGGCGAGTCTACCCCCAAGATCTCCAAATGGCAGCTCAGCTCGACGATGCGGAAGTCAATCTTGAAACATATCTTGGCGGTCAAGCTCCCTATCGCGCGATGACTGGAGCAATGATGACCGCATTTGGTGCAGCTCGCACCGCGGCCAACGATTACTTCACCGCATTCGATGCATGGAAGGCGGTTCCAAGCCCCGTCAACAGGGAAACCTTGGTTGCCAGAGCAACCGCTGTTCAAACGCTGCGGGGTAATGCGTCGTTTGACGAGCAACTCGTCGGGTATCTTTTGAAATGCGCAGAGCTGCCGGAGCCAGATCAAGCTGGAGCTGTGGTGGGGTACTAATCATAAGCCGTAGAAGAATTTGAAGCTGAGACCTGTTGGGACAGTCGACACCAAAGCACTGAATCTATGTTGTAGAGTCCCCTTATCATTTTAGTGATGAGGCATCGTTGACCGCAGCGGCCGTCCCACTAAATTTTCCTCCGCCAGCGATAATAGATTGGGTTCTTTCTGGCGACAGGCGAAGTATCCGCTATCAATGTTATGTTGAACATATTTTTCAAGATCGCTAGAGGGCAACACCTTGGGTAAGAAAACCCGTACCTACACGTCAGCAGCAATCAAGATTTTGTTTGCTCAAAGCGGCAACAAGTGTGCGTACCCGTCGTGCCCAACACCGGTTATCTTTCAGTCCTCGGAGGGGTCCGAGCCACATGTCACAGGCCAGATCTGTCACATTTTTCCGGCTAGTTCTTCCGGTCCACGAGCTGGATCAGGTTTAGCCCGAACAGGCATCAACAACCATAGTAACCTCATCATCCTTTGCCCAACCCATCACGATATCGTCGATCGCGCAACCGACATCTTCACTGAGGAAGTCCTGAAGTCGTGGAAGGATAGCCAGAGGGCGTCCACATTACGGCATGCGGAGAGCAGTCAAAATATTGACATTTCAAGGCTTCCTTCGACAGGTGGCGACCTGCTTGGGCGTACACCAGAGGTTGCTCGACTGGACGAAGCCTGGAGGGATAGAAAATTCAGAATTCTGAGCATCGTTGCGCTCGGAGGTGTAGGAAAATCAGCGCTCGTCAATCATTGGCTCGCCAATATGCCAGGACGCGAATATGGCGGGGCGCGCGTTTACGCTTGGTCATTCTACGCACAGGGTACCAACCACGAGCTTGCAAGCTCAAGTGAGTTTCTGGAACAGGCACTGACTTGGTTCGGCGATCAAAAACCTCTGGATGGAGATGAGCGTGACAAAGGAAGACGCCTGGCCGAACTAGTACGGGCTCAGCCAACGATTCTGATCCTTGATGGATTGGAGCCCTTGCAACAACCACCGGGACACGATGGTGGAAAAATTGTGGATCCGGCGATCGAGACGCTTCTTACCTCGTTAGCGTCAAGTAATCTTGGACTTTGTATCATCACGACCAGATACCGCATACCGAACCTAGAGCGATTTCGTCCCAGCGTTGACGTGATGGAGATTAAGGGGTTGCAAGAAGAAGATGGTATCGAGCTCTTGGCAGCACTGGGAGTTCGCGGTGATCAGGAGTCGGTGGCTTGTGCCGTCCGTGAGTATGACGGACATCCCCTAGCCCTTCATCTGCTCGGTACATTCTTGCAAGAAGTACACGGTGGCGATGTTGAGAGGCGTGCTGATATCCCTCTTCGAGAATGGGATAGCGAGCAAGGAGGAAAGGCGCGGAGGATAATGCAATCTTATAAAAGCTGGCTCGGCGAGGGGCCGGCTTTGCAGATACTTCGGATTCTTGGTCTTTTCGACCGTCCCGCCGACGCGGCTGCTTTAAGTGCCTTGCGCCAAGCTCCCTCCATAGTCGGGCTGACGGATCAAATTGTAGGAGAAGTGAAATGGGCGGCGCAGCTTTCAAGGCTACGAACCGCCGGCCTGATCGCCCGGGAAACGTCCGAACGAACCGGGGAGCTAGACACGCATCCGCTGATCAGGGATTTTTTTGGGTCGGACCTCCAGAACAGTGATCAGGCTGCTTGGTTGGAGGGCAATAGAAGGCTCTATGAATATCTGAAACGCAGCGCGCCTGAGCAGCCAGACACGCTTTCGAACCTTTTTCCTCTTTTTTCCGCTATTAGCCATGGTTGTAAGGCGGGCTTTCACAGTGAAGTGCTGCAGGACATCTACATTGAGCGCATTCAACGAGGTCGGTCAGCTTGGTACTCGACTAAGCGGTTCGGCATACCGACGCAGCATCTAGCAGCCCTTTCACAATTTGTCGACACCGAGGATGGAACAGTTCGGCCAGAGCTGGCGAACGCGGACAAGATATACGTTCTTATGGAAAGAGCGTACCAATTGCGGGCCCTTGGCCGGTTGCGAGAGAGCATCGACCCGCTGATGGCGGCCCGTGAAGAGTGCATTCGCAGCAAACTGGTCCGAGAAGCTACATCGGCATGCGATTGTCTGGCGGAAACGCATCTTTATCTCGGTGAGATTGCGTTGGCCCGTAGCTTCGCAGAGGAAACGGTTCACAATGCTCAAATTGGCCAAAGAAAATTCCAAATTATGTACGCTCATTGTACCCTGGCGAACGTACAGCATTTCGCAGGGCAATTCGAAGAAGCTGCATACAACTTCCACGTTGCTGAGACGATCCAGGCGGAGCGCCAACCAAATTCACCGCGACTGAAGTCTTTGAACGGGGTTCAATACTGTGATTTCTTAATATCAACTGGCCAATCCAGGGCGGCAACGGAGCGAGGCCGCGAGATTCTCGATCAATTGGGGAAAACAGAGGATACCATCGTCGCGCGGGCTATCGGCAGCGTCGTACTGGCACGCGCGTTGATGACGGACGGCGTTGAAGCGATTGACGAAGCAGTGGAACTCTTGCAACGAGCATGCAGTGTTCTTCGCGCCACAGGGCAAACGCAGGAATACGCAATCGCTCTAATATCCTGGGCGGCTCTCTTAAATAAAAACTCATTTCACCTTAGAGACGATTTTCGAAAAGCATTGATCGATGCAGAAGAAGTTGTTCGTCGTCTCGGATCAGACATACTCAGAATCGAGTTGTTCCACGCCAAGCGCAGGTTTTTCTTAGAAAGTGGTGATATCAACTCTGCAGCGACATGTCTCAATAACGCGGAAAAAATTCGTACGCGAGCAGGTTACAAGCGCCCACCAATTTGCGAATCACAGCGGGCACTTTGATTTCATTTGCCTGCAAGGCAGAGAAACCTTGCATTTATTTGTGCTGACTACAGTGCGCCCTATGCCCGAAACCTCCCCCTCCCCGTCATCACGCGCAAGCCCAACTCCTCGACGATCCGCAGCGCCGCCCGCGGCGTGACGGCAATCTCTTTCGCGATCATACCGACTGACTCTTTTCTTATGAAGCGTGCGGTAGGAGATTTATTTACAGGTCATTACGATCATATCCGACTTCGCTTAAAGCATCTTTTATTTTAGTTCTTTACATAAATTCAAAATCACTGTGAGTCAGTGAAGCTTTGTTGTCGAGGATAGCAATGAGATATGTTCCAGCGCCGAAAATAGCATTATCGTGGACAAAAAGTTTTCCGCTAGATCTTTGATATATAATATACTCTCCGGATGCGGACGATGGTGATTTATTGAAATAAAGTGGCACACTGCCGTTTGTATCGACGCGAATTAAATCTCCATCTGCATGACTAAAATCTACGTAATGATCAACTTCAAAAGTATGGGAGAATGTTCCATTTTGGAATGTGTCTTTTCCAGTACCGCCCTTCAGAATATCCGCGCCTGGCCCGCCATCTAGCCAATCTTTGTCTGCCCCGCCATCAAGGTAGTCACTGCCATGATTGCCGTACAAGCTGTCGTCTCCAGCTTGACCATAAAGTCTATCATTGTCGCTTTGCGCTCCCGAGTTCCAATAGAAACTATCGCCAACGATGTCGTCGTTTCCACCGCCTCCATATATGACGTCGGACCCGATATTTCCGTTGATGTGATCCCTGCCCGCGCTCCCTCTGATAGTCTCTTTCCCATCTGATCCAATGAACCAAAACTGATCTAATGCGGTCCATGCGGTCATTTTCACAGCACTAAAGTCGATCGAACCTCCTTTTTGCAGATAGACGTAACCCACGTCAGTGCCAGTCGAACCAATGATTTCATTTAATTCAAATCTGCCTGTTCTAAACTCGGAGGCGGAAAATGTAAAAACCCCAGCTGCATCGAACTTAAGCTTTTCAATCGAAGCGAATGACGTCTTGGAAAAATCAAGACTGCCACGACCCACAATACCATCTTGCTCTTTTGTTCCGGCGCGCCCCCCTAGAACCCATTCCTTGAGCCCAATATCTCCTGGTGCGAAAACGAACCAGTCATCTCCGGTACCACCATCCATAAAATCCCATCCTTCTCCTCCCCGAAGAATGTCGTTTCCCGCTTCGCCGTACAGAAAGTCGAAGTCGTCGCCACCGTATAGGTTATCAACAGCAGACCCACCATGAAGTTCGTCACGCCCCTTCCCGCCGTCAAGGTGATCATCACTGGCACCCCCGAATAATACATCGTCTCCATCGACGCCAAGTATTATATCAGATCCCCTTAGACCGAATATAACATCATCGTATTTTGACCCCGTGATGAAGTCACGATTTGTTTCTTTGGGAGCCGCTATATCATTAGCAATATTTAACAAACCATCTGATGATGAAACTTTCGAGATATCAATGCTATTATACTTGACCCCATCTGAGACAACTTTTTTATCGGAAAATCCAAATGAGTTTATCATGCTGTTTGATTTGACATGACTGAAAACCTCAATATCTAACAATTTTTTTAGTGTATCCTCCACAGCTTGAACGGAGTGTCTTCGTTGCAATCCAATCTTATCCATAGATGAACCATGTTCATCGCTGAAATATCCAAAGTAGTTTACATTATCCGTTGCGCTTCCGTCTTTTGCAGTCTTGAATTTATATATTGGGTCATTGTCATGGCCAAAATTTGTAGACCATTTTGTAATGTACGGAGACGAGAACGCGATGAACTTAGAACCGACAGACAGGCCAAAATCTCCTGGTCGTTGCGCAATGTCATTCACAACAGCGCCGCCGAGGCTGTGTCCAACAAATGTTATATTCCCGCCATATTTCGTCACAATATCTTTAATAAAGTTTTTGAATAGGTTTGTATGGATGGATACGTTTTTAACATCCTTGGCTAGTAACACGTCGTCCAGATAATCAAATCCGCCATCAGTTCCTCTTATGGATACTACGACTTCTTTACCCTTCACGTAGACATTAGCTGAGGCCTGCCGAGCCGTGAAAGAGCCAGATTTGCTTATGATACTGAGATCTTTGTGAGACAGCTGCTTCCATCCCACCGCATCAAGTGAACCATCAAAGTACGCATCACCGGCTAGATCGGCGTAGATTATCGCATCTTTCAAAGCTTGCCTTGATGTAATCAATACCATTATTTTTCTCCTAAATAGAAACCTATAAGTTAGGCGATATATTTTTTATTATACTATATTATTGGAATTACGCTACAGGATACATTCTTTGGAATTTTCAATCTCATATATACATTCAGGATTACGCCCTTGCTTTTGTATTTTTTGATCCAGTTGCCATTATATGGAAGTCCTTACCCTATTAAAATATAGAAATAGCGACATATAAAGCGGATTCCATCGAATGCTGGCAACCAGCAATTTTTCGCTGAACTACAAGCAGCGGCAGGACTTACAAAGTTCGAGACCTGTCAAAGTCAAAACATCCTTGAGATAGGCCGTCCGGCTACCGGGTAGCTCACGTTAGCAAGCGACACTCAACTGCGAACCAGCACTGAAGCCAGTTTGGCGAAGCGCCAGATTTGAAGAGGAAACTTCTGCGCATGCAGCACTACGGCGCGCTGGACGTCTCTCAGTGCCTGGCGATGGCCTCAAAGAAATGGGGGCATTTGCGACATGATAGACCTGGCGACGTAGCTTCCTCAAAGTGTACCCGAAGCCATTGCGTGACATTGGGTCGTTCGATCGGCCACACGGGTAAAGTGTGTGGCCGATCGAGGAATGAGGTCGTGTCGTACGCGTGCTTGATCATCCGATCGGCGCGGAAGCAATCATCCGCTGCAGCTTGATGGCAATCGCCTCCACCGACAGTTTGCCGCTTTTTACCTCGGGATAAAGGGTGATCATCGCAGGGAGGACTCGCTGCAATGTCGATATCACGGTTTCGACCGGGGGAAACCGCCAACCTCTCGGCTTCGGCTTGCCAAGCGCCGCCCACTGCTGATGGCTACGTTTCAGCAGCTCCCGCTTCGTCACCCCCTCGTACCGCATCAAGTCCATCGCAATTTGCAGGTCAGTCTTTCGGAAACGCTTCGGCAGGGCGTCGTTCAAGACCTGGACGACCAAGAGGGCGGACGCATTCGCTGGATGGTTCGACGGCTCTTTGCCTGCCTCAGGAGATAAAGGCCCGAGTCGCTCTTCTAATGCCGCCTGCAGAATGGCTGCATCTCGCTTGTGGCAATCCCTTTTCACCCGGCGCAGTTCCGTCTCATCGATTGGACCGATCAACGCGTAGCCCACCCCCTCCTCCACGACGATGTCGTCGGGATGCGGAAGCACAGTGTCGAAATCCTGGCCGCGCTTGCGAGCCCCGTCCAGAAGATGCCGTTGATGGGTCTTGAACTGATGTCCGAAAGCTACCTCCTCGTCCGCCTTCTTCTGCCTCAGCCGCTGCGCCATGTTGATTTGGTAGATGGCATTGCTGATCGAATGTTGCCCGCCATTGGCGGCCATCTGCATCATTTTTCGGGTGACGACCTCGTCCATCCTGACAGTGTCTGTGCGGCCGTTCGAAGCTATGGTGATTTCCCGCGCGGCTTCTTTTAACAAGGCCTCCTGCAACGGGGTGAGCTTGTCCCAATCATCAGCGCCGTCATGACGACTACCGCGCTGGCGCGACTTATTCCGCTTGATAGCCATTATGCCGCTCCCTTCATTGCGTTGGACTTTTTCAGGGTTGCCGCATCGGCGTTTCTGCCAACATCGAGGCTGTCGTCCGACCTTTCGCCACTGATCTGCGAGAAGGTCGATCCACTGCCCTCAAGACGGGCAGGCTCGCCGGTCACCCGTTCGAAACGGCGGATGATGGTGTCGCAATAAAGCGGATCGAGTTCGAGCAGCCTGGCTGCCCGACCACATTGGTCTGCCGCGATCAAAGTCGATCCAGAACCACCAAAGATATCGAGCACGCTGTCTCCACGGTTTGTGCAGTCCCGGATCGCGTCCGCGACCAGTGCCACGGGTTTGACGGTGGGGTGCATGGCAAGTTCTTCGTTGCGTGCTGCCCCAAGCGAACTGATGCCAGGATAGTCCCACACGTTTGTGCGATAGCGTCCGGTGTCGCCCAGCCCAAAATTGTTGATGTGCGGAACGTTGCCTTTTTTGAAGACGAAGACCAGTTCATGCTTTGACCTGTAGAATGACCCCATGCCGCCGTTGGTCTTGTTCCAGACGCACAGGTTCTTGAATTCATCGAAGACAGCGCGACCGGCTTCAAGCAGTTCGCCCATATGGCGCCAGTCCATGCACACGAAAGCGATGGCGCCATCCTTCAGCTGGCTTGCCGCCACACCGAGCGTGTCGCGAAGGAACGCAGTGAAGGCTTGCTCGTCCATCTCGCCCGATGCCACCGCAAACTCCCGATGCTTGACCTGACCGAGGCCGCTGACATGGCCGGCGATCCGAACGTTGTAAGGCGGGTCGGTGAAGAGCAGTGCCACGGGGGGGCCTTTGCAAAGCCTGGAAACGTCCTCGCTCGAGCGAGCGTCACCGCATAGAAGCCTATGCGGACCAAGCTGCCAAAGATCCCCTGCCCGATTGACAGGCGGCCCGGGTGTCAGTGGCTCAACCGCGTCGAGTGGATCGTCTTTCGCAGATGCAGGTTTCTGCTCACCCTCGATGGTGAAGTCAATTTCCGTGGTGGAAAAGCCGAGCAGTTCGATATCGAAATCGAGGTCGATAAGCCCCTGCATTTCGATCGCAAGGACATCGCGGTCCCAGCCGGCATTTTCGGCTAGTTTGTTGTCGGCGAGGATATAGGCCCGGACTTCATCGCGCGAGAGATGGGAAAGCTTTCGGACAGGCACTTCAAGCATGCCGAGCAGTTTTGCAGCCTGGACACGGCCGTGGCCCGCGATGATGGTTTCGTCTTCAGAGATAAGGACCGGGTTGCAAAAGCCAAAGCGTTTGATGCTTTCGGCAATCTGGTTGATCTGCTTCTTCGAATGGGTGCGTGCGTTATTGGCGTAGGGAATGAGCCTGTCGATCGGGCACGACTGTTCGTTTGGCGGATGCATATGCATTCTCCATGAGGGTTGGAATGGGTATCGGTGAACGTCGGTGCGGCGCCGCTGAGTAGAAGTTAGCCGCCTGCCCCTATCCGCCGCAATCGGCAAAAGAGACAAAGCAAAAGTGTTTCAGGCTTTTAAGAGTTTTCTCATATAGTCTTTGAAAGCACTTTGAAGACCCTTTGAAGGAGCTTTTAAGCCTCTTCAAACGCAAAACTTTGAAGCGGCGTAAAAAGCAGCCAATTTGGAGTATTTTTTTCCAATGAGCGGGATCAATATAGCCCCAGCATTGATAGAGATACGAGATTATTGGCGTCAAAAGCACCCTCGAAAATACTGATTCAGCCGAATTCATGGTGGTATTTCAATATCATGCCGGAGGAACGGCGTGTATCGGTGCTGCACTCTCGTCTGACCAACAGAACGGTCTTTTTTTGCACAAGCTGGCCGCTGCCGACGGCAACTTCCAGGCGGTGGGCCATTAGGGCGTTGAAGCGACTTCAACGTCGGCTCCCTAGCCATGACGAACCTTAGAGCTAAACCGACACCCAGCAATGGCCAGGCGACTGAACGCTTCCAGCGTCGGCGAGGGACAAGCAATCCGCAGTCTCTGAACCTCCCGCTGCCCGCAGACCCAGATTGCGCTGGCCGTTTGAGCAAGGCCACGTAATGCCGTGTAACTGCAATCAGAGCCCGGCTAACTGCAATCGAGATCCGCGAGACGACAATCTCTCACCGCCTAACTGCAATTCACGTCGGCTTTTAATCACAAGACGACTGGAGATCCGCGCGACGAATGCGGATTTCGCCATGCGAATGCTGCTGAAATTTACAGGTTTGGCCGGCGCGATCTGCGGGACTAAATTCTATCCTGCTGAAATCGCGTGATATTTTTTCAGAAACCATGCCAATTTTCTGTAATCGGACGGCAAGGGACACACGCGAAAAAATAAATCCACAGCCAATTATTTTCCTCAACAAAAATAATCAGCTCGATAATATTTGAAAAAGCAACGAGTTACAGCTTTGTGGACGTTCCGTGTGAACACTACAAATGGTTGCATTCGCCAAAAATACGTCCTCGCAGGCGATTCGTAGGGAGGTAAACTTGGATTTCGTTTCTTGGCTACTGGCGATGATCGCATTGGTAGCGGCCGGCGGCTTAAAACTGGCGCGATTTTCGCCTAGCAGTCATGCCTCGCGTCCCAACGATGGGAAGTTTAACGACCACTCCTCGACGCCAGCCGGTTGGTCTCCACCGCGGCAAAACGGGTCGGTGCTGCGAGCGCGTATCCGCCAGTATGGGCTCCTTGCGTTGGCGGTTATTATTGATTATACCTGTCATCAAAATACTCAATTATAATGACGCGTGACATTATACGTCGGTTCATGCCGTCGAAAGGGCTGCGAAGTGCGCATCACGAAGGAAAAAAAGCAGGAAAACCATGAGCGGATTGTCACCATCGCATCCGAGCTGTTTCGCGAGCACGGGTTCGATGGTGTGGCGGTGGCGGAATTGATGGAGCGGGCGGGGCTGACCCATGGCGGCTTCTACAACCACTTCCGCTCAAAGGAGGACCTGATCGCCAAGACAGCCGAGAATGGGCTGGACAAGACCCTGAAACATTATGCTGGCCGGGATGCTGTCGATGTCATGGAACTCTATGTCTCGCGCGAGCACCGGGATGCCCGCGGCCAGGGATGCACGGCTGCGGCGCTGAGCTGCGATGCTGCCCGACAGCCGGATACGACGCGGGCGGTTTTTGCGACGGGAATCGACAACCTCGTCTGCGCGCTCGAGGATGGTATTGCACGAAATCACGCTGCCGGCGGCGGCACACGGGCGCAGGCCATCAGCGTTCTCGCTCAAGCCGTCGGAGCCATCATACTTTCGAGGGCCTGTCCCGACAATTCCTCCCTGGCGGACGAAATACTCGATGCCTGCCGGGCCGATTGCCGGGATGCCATCGAGAATCGCGCGCACGAGCAATAGGGCAGCGCATGGGCGACCCTGTTGCTGGTACGGTCATAGCGCCCGTTCGCGTATTGGCTCCGTCCTTGGCGAACTGGTCAAGCACGCAGCCGTTGGCACCGTGAACTTCGACGCCGTCGAAAGCGGCGGCGATCGCATTGGCGGCGGCGCTACGGAAATCCACGATGATGCCGGAGATTTCGGCAAGCTCGAGCGCGCGACCGCTCGCCACGCCAGACTATCGCAATCCGGCCGGCGCGGATGATGATGGGCCGAACCACCAACTGCCTGACCCGCTTGCCGCACGGCCTTTGCAAGCTGCGATGCCGCAACGCGACATCGCAGATCCGGTCAAGCCGCTCCGGATTTAGCCTGCGACCGTGATGACGACTTTGCCCTTCGCGCGCCCGGTCTCGACGTATTCCAGCGCATCTCCCGTCTTCTCGAACGGGAACACCTTGTCGACAACCGGGCGGATCACACCCGATTCGATCAGCCCGGTGATTTGGCCCAATTGCTGCCCTTCGGCGCGCATGAACAGGAACGAGTAGTGGATGCCAAGGCTCCTGGCTTTTTTCCGGACGCCTCGGCTCAGCAGGCGCAGGACCAGTTTCAGGAACAGGTTCAGACCGAGTTCCCTGGCGAAAGCGGGATCGGGCGGACCGGAGATGGAAATGAGCTGGCCGCCCGGCTTGAGCACACTGAACGACTTGTCGAGGGTTTTCGCATCCTGGCTGTTCAGCACGAGGTCGTAGCCCGACAGGACCTTCTCGAAATCCTGCGTCTTGTAGTCGATGACCACATCCGCGCCGAGACTTTTGACCAGTTCGACATTCTTTGCGCTCGTCGTCGTCGCAACCGTTGCACCAAGATGCTTTGCGAGTTGGATGGCAAAAGTCCCGACACCGCCGGAACCGGCCTGGATGAAGACCTTCTGGCCGGGCTTCACCTTGCCGACCTCGACCAGCGCCTGCCATGCGGTCAGCCCCACCAGCGGTATGGAGGCGGCTTCCTCCATGCTCAGGTTCTTGGGCTTCAGTGCTGCATCAGCCTCATCGAGGGCAATGAATTCGGCGAATGTCCCGACCCGATGATCACGGGGCCGCGCATAGACTTCGTCGCCAACCTTGAAGCGCGTGACCTTCGGTCCAGTCCGAACGACCGTTCCGGCGACATCGTGCCCAAGGACAAAGGGTGGACGGTAGGGAAGAAGCAGCTTGAACTCGCCATCCCGGACCTTGGAATCCAGGAGGTTCACAGCGGTGGCTTGGATCCGAACCAGAACATCACTGTCCTGTAATGCCGGTTCGGCCACGTCGCCCAGGCGCAACGCGCCTTTCTTCTTGTATTTGTCAACGATGAACGCCTTCATGGGGGGTCTCCAATTTGAATTCTTGTTGTGCGTCAGGCACCAAGGAACGACAGAGCCTTGGCGACGAAGTCGGCATGGTTCTGAAAAATCCCGCCATGTCCCGCATCCTTGTAGATAACCAGTTGCGCGCCCGGGATGCGGCGCGCCATGTCTGCGCTGTTGACGCTTGGCACCATGATATCACTGTCGCCGTTCGCAATCAGAACCGGGATCTTGATGCTACCGAGATCCTGCGGTGCCTGCCGCCCCCAAACGGTGATCGCCTTGAGCTGGCGCAGGAAGGCACGGGGCGAAGGTCCTGTGTCGCGATTTGTCCTACGCTCCTTCAGCCGCTTCAGAAAGGCCTTCGCGGCTTGCCGGCCATTGGCCGTGGACGTGAAAAACAGATAGAATTTCGGGTCTCTGAGCGTCAGCAGGCCTTTGATCATGAGTGGCCAGGACACCGGCCCCACTTTGTCGATGCCTTTGCCGCCAGCCGGACCCGTGCCCGTCAGAATGAGTTTTCGCACGAGATCCGGCGCCTTCAGGGTGATATCCTGGGCCACAAATCCCCCGAGGGAAAAGCCGAGCAGATCGACCTTCTCGAAGCCAAGCGCACGGATCAGGGCAATCGCGTCGCGAGCCATCTCGTCGATGGTCACAGGCGCTGTTCCGCTCGACGCACCAATGCCCCGGTAGTTGGTCGCAATCACACGATGTTTGCTGGCGAGGCCATCGACAATCCGCGGATCGAAATTATCCAGAACCGCGCCCCAGTGGTTGAGAAGAATGAGCGGGACGCCGCCCAGGGGACCGAGGTCACGATAGGCAAAAGTGGTTCCAGCCACGTCGATCGGAAGGTTCGGCGCATCTGCGTAGCGCGCACGCGATTTGATATAACTGACAGAACTGGCCATTGTTTGTTCCATTTTCCGGCTCTGACCGGAATTTCGAGGTGAGATGGCGTCAGGCGGGACTGCATCGCTTCCGGCCCGCGCATATCGAGACGCTTTGGGCGGCTACGCCAACCCGAACTGCGAGCGCAGTATCCTGTCGAAGAGAGACCGGGGGAAAAAGCGCCGGGCGAAAGCGATCTGCCGTGCGACCTTGCCCGAAGGGTAGCGCAGGTGCGGACGTTTATGGCCAGCCGCCAGCACGATGGTTGCGGCGACACTTTCAGCGGTATCCGCAATGGCCATCGCTTTCTCATAGGCGACGAGATATTTTGCCCGGCTCGCGTTGTAGGCGGCAAGTGGTGTATCGGAGGAGACCGTGCTGGTTTCAAATGATGTCCGTGTGGCGGCGGGCTCGATGACCGCGACGCGGACACCGAATTCTCGAACCTCATGATCAAGAGATTCGGAATAGCCTTCGAGCGCGTGCTTGGTTGCCGAATAGTAGGTGTTGTAGGGCGCCGGAATGAACCCGAGCCCGGAGCCGATATTGAGAATCCGCCCGATACCCCGCCCACGCATGATCGGCAGGACGGCGTTGGTTACCCGGATGACGCCGTGAAAATTGGTCTCGAACAATGCGCGCACCTGCTCGATCGAACTTTCTTCAGCCGCGCCCGTAACCCCGAAGCCGGCATTGTTGACGAGCAGATCGATATGGCCGAGTTCGGCACGCGCCAGCGCGACGGCCGCCGCGACGGAGCTATCCGACGTGACGTCGCATGCAATCATGCGAACGCCGTCGCGCACCTCGTCAGGCCTGGCGTTGCGGCTCGTGCCGATCACCCGGTAGCCCGCCTTTGCCAGCGCCGAAGCTGCCGCCTTGCCGATGCCGCTCGATGCGCCCGTGATAAACGCTGTTTTCTGCTGAGCCTTCGCCCCAATTGTCGTCATTGTCGTTACCTCTTTCCGGGTACAGCCGACCTGCGCCGGAAAAACAGACCGACTTCGGTTTGATTTTTTGATGATAATCATCATCATTTTGTTGATAAATGATGGTCATCATCAAAATTGTCAAGCAGAATTTTCGGCCTTGATCAGGCACAGCTGATCTCGACAGGGAAACAAGCTGGGGGGGTTCTGGGACACAAGGAGTGAGCAACCATGAGAGTGTCGCGAAAAAAGGCGGTTGAGAACCGGAACTGGTTATCGAAGCGACCGCATGCCTTTTGCGTGAACGCAGACTTGCTGGGGTCGGCGTTACCGACATCATGGAGGCTGCCGGCCTGACCAATGGCGGCTTCTATCGCAACGTCACATCGAAGGATGATCTGAGGCCGGCCCACTGGAATAGCGCCGGGAATGGCTCGACCAAAGTCTGAGCCAAAGGAGGGATCCTTGGTCTTATTTGCCGTTTCGTGCTTCCAGAAAAGCCGTTATTTCCGCGAAAGCCTTTCCGACAAGATCGAGCCAATCCTTCTGCTCCAGGAGGGGCCGCGGAAACAAACCTGGCAGGGAAAAGATGGGGTCCAGATTCCCTCGCTCAACCACCTTGGCGGCCGCAGCTGAAAGCTCGTCGCACCTTGGATCTTCAAGGTTCTTTGCCTGAAGGAGATAGGCGATCCACGTTGCCGTTGCGTAGGCAAAGATTTCGCCATTGCGGCCGGCAGCAAGATCATCCACGGCGGCGGAGAAAGTGCGTTGCGGCAGCTTCTGGCTTCCGTCCATGGCGATCTGGCGCGTCTTGTGCGCGATGGTCGGATTGGCGAAACGCGCCAGCAACTGCTCGCGGTAGGATTGAAGATCGATGCCCGGCACGGGGTCCAGGGTTTGCGCAGCGGCCTGCATGTAACGTTCGACGAGGCTGCGGTGGGAAGGCACCGCCATGACGTCGCGGACATAATCGAGACCCGTCGTCTGGCCGATATAGGCAATCATCGAATGGGCGCCATTGAGCATCCGGAGCTTCATCTTTTCATAAGGCTCGACGGCCTTGACGAACAGTGCACCCCCGGCTTCCCAGGCCGGCCGGCCGGTCGGGAAATCATCTTCGACAACCCATTGCATGAAGGGCTCGGTATCGAGAGCCAGCATATCCTCCGCATTGAGAAGATCCGCTGCCCGCTGGCGCGTGTCTGCCGTCGCTGCGGGAACGATGCGGTCGACCATCGTTGACGGGAAAGCCGCGTGGTCCGATATCCAGCCAGCCAGCGCTTCGTCCCGACTTGCGGCCATTTCGGTCACCAGCCGCCGCACGACCCGGCCATTGGTCGGCAGGTTGTCACAACACAGCACGGTGAAGGGCGGAATGCCGGCCGCATGCCGCCGCGCCAGACCTTCGACAATGACGCCGATCACCCCCGTGGGTGCCCGGGGGTTGGCCAGGTCTCCAGCCACGGCCGGATGGGCGCGATGGAGGCCGCCGGTGAGAGGGTCTATGCCATAGGCCTTTTCCGTCACGGTCATCGAAACGATGCGGATCGCCGGATCGGCAAGAAGCGCAAGCAGATCCCCGCGCTCCTCGCTTGCGGACAAGCCGCCAATGACGGAGCCGACGACCCGGATCTCCTGCACATCGCCTCCCCGGCTCGTCACCGAGAAAAGATGATCCTGCGCCTTGAGATCGCGGATCATGTCGCTCGATCTCAAACTGACGCCGACGATGCCCCAATCTTCGAAATCCGCTTCCAGCGCGGCATCGGTACAGACGGCCTGATGCGCCCGGTGGAATGCGCCAAAGCCGAGATGGACGATGCCCGGTTTCAACGATGCGCGGTCGAAATTCGGCCGCGCCACGTTCGGTGGAAGAGATGTCGAGGCAGACAGGCGTTTCATGGTCAGGACAATCCATAGACGGAATGAGACAGAGCCCGCTCGATGCCACGCAATTCGGCAAGCCCCTTCAGGCGACCGATTGCCGGGTAGCCCGGCTGCGCGCCGCGGGTCAGGTCGTCGAGAATTTCCTGCCCGTGGTCCGGCCGCATCGGAATATCGTGATCGGCGCGCCCGGCGTCTCGGCGGCGCTTTTCTTCCTTCAGCAATTCGGCAATCACGGCGACCATATCCGTACCGCCCTCCAGATGCTCGTCCTCGTAGAAGGAGCAGGGTGTGCGATCCTCCTCGCGGCGGACGTTTCTCAAGTGTACGAAATGGATGCGGGGTGCGAGTTGGCGCACCATGGCCGGCAGGTCGTTGGCTGCCAGCGCGCCGAGCGACCCCGTGCAGAAGGTGACGCCGTTCGCTAGGCTGTCCACCTGGCCCAGCATGAAGGCATAGTCTTCCGCGTTTGACAGGACGCGCGGCAGTCCGAGCAGCGCCCATGGCGGATCGTCCGGATGGGCGCAGATATTGATGCCCACCTGTTCTGCCACCGGCGTGACCTCGGCAAGAAAATCGACGAGATTGCGCTGCAGCCTTGTCCGGTCGATCCCGTCATAGGTTCGAAGGTGTTCACGCAGCTGGGGCAGGCTGTAGCCGTCGGCGGAGCCCGGAAGACCGGCACCGACATTGCGTGAGAGCGAAAGCTTGCGCTCGTCGCTCATCTCCCCGAAACGATGCTTCGCCTGTTCCAGGCTTTCGATGTCGTAATCCTCGGAAGCGCCGGGCCGCTCCAGCAGGTGAACGTCGAAAGCGACGAAATCGATACGGTCGAAGCGCATGGCCTTCGCCCCATGCCGCGTCGTCCAGCGCAGATCGGTGCGGGTCCAATCGAGGACCGGCATGAAGTTGTAGCAAACAGTCCTTATTCCCGCGGCCGACAGGCGCCGCAGCGTTTCCTGCCAGTTTGCAATGTGGTTGCGCCAGTCGCCGGTCTGGGTCTTGATGCTCTCCGAGACCGGAATGCTTTCAACGACATCCCATTGCAGGCCGCCGGCGCGCACCTCGGCCTGCCGCTTGGCGATCTCGTCAACCGGCCAGACTTCGCCGGTCGGGATATGATGCAAAGCGCTGACGATCCCGAGCGCGCCCGCCTGGGCTGCATCCTGCACACTCACCCGATCGACCGGGCCAAACCAACGCCACGTGTGTCGCATGTAAACTCCTTATGGAAGAAAGGTCAGTTGCACCTTGCAGGCAGCCGAGCGGTCGCCGGCCTGCTCGAAGGCCTGAACCGCCTCATCAATTGGAAAATGGTGGGAAATGATCGGCCGCACATCGATCCGGCGGTCGGCGATCAGTTTAAGCGCCAGCGCGAACTCCGTGTCGAACCGCTGGGACCCGATCAGTTTCAGCTCCTTGCCGACAAGTGCGTTCAGGGGAAGCGTGATGTCACCGGTCACGCCGACCTGCACGATCAGCCCGCGTGGCCGCACGGTGGCAATCGCACTGCGGAGCGCAGGTTCGGCCGCGGAACATTCGAACACAACGTCGAACTGTCCCTTGTCCTTTTCAAACACGGCCAGCCGTTCGGGAGCATGGCGAACATTGATCGTTTCGGTCGCGCCCATGGCCGAGGCACGCTGAAGGGCTGCATCGGCCAAATCGGTGACGACGACAAATGCCGCGCCCGCATGCCGCGCGGCCGCGACGACGAGGGCGCCGATCGGGCCGGCACCCGTGACCAGCACGGACTTGCCGTCGAGGTTTCCAGCTTGCGAGACAGCATGAAGGCAGACTGCCAAAGGTTCGGCGCACGCGGCTTCACCAGCCGTTACCAACCTTCCAGCGGGAAAGCACTGCACTGCCGGGGCGATCAGCCAGTCCCGGAACATGCCCTGCTCGTGGGGCAAGCGCATGGCGCTGCCCATGAAGCGCATATTCTGGCAATGGATCGGCAGGTCCTCCCGGCAGAACCGGCAGGTACCGCATGGCTGGCTGGGATTGACAGCAACCAGATCGCCGATCGCCAGCCCGGACACGCCAGCGCCAAGGGCGGTGATGTAGCCGGAGCCTTCGTGGCCGGGAATGATCGGCTCGCGAACGCGAACAGGCCCGAAGCCGCCATCCTGGTAGTAGTGGAGATCCGAACCGCAGATGCCGGCCGCCGCCATCTTCAACAGAACCTCGCCATCCCTCGGTACGGCAACCTCAGCGACCTCCAGCCGGAGATCGGTCCGACCGTACAGCCGCGCAAGCCGCGTCTGGATGGAGCCACCCGCACTCACCGGATAAGCCCCACTTCGGTCGGCAGCCAGAGCGTGATTGCCGGAACGAAGGTGATGAGGATCAGCGCGATAAACAGCGGCACAAGCCATGGCAGGATCGCCATTGTGGTGCGTTCGACGGAGAGCTTCGCCACCCGCGACAGGACGAAAAGGACCATGCCGAGCGGCGGGTGCAGCAGTCCGATCATCAGGTTGAGGGTCATGATCAGGCCGAAATGCACCGGGTCGATGTCGAACTGGACAACCAGCGGCAAGAGGATCGGAACGAGAATGGTGATCGCCGCAATCGTATCGAGGAAACAGCCGACGAACAGCATCAGCAGGTTGACCAGGATCAGGAACACCCATTTGTTGTCGGTGATCGTCAGGATCGCGCCGGACAGCATCTGCGCCGCTTGGCTGACGGTCAAAAGCCAGGCGAAGACAGATGCCGCCGTCACGATAAACAGAACCGCGGCGGTGGTCTCAATCGTGTCGAAGGTCGCCCGTGCAAGGGACGAGAGCGTCATCGTCCGATACCGCACGAGGCCAAGGAACAGGGACCACAAGACGGCAGCGACCGCCGCCTCGGTCGGCGTGAACCAACCCATGGTCATGCCGCCGATCAGGATGACCGGCGTCATCAGTGCCATGACTGCGGAAAAGTCGAAATACCAGTCAACGGCGATCAGGACGACAAGGGCAATGCCGACTGCGATATTCAGGGACAGGCCGGCAAGCATCAAAAGATAGATCGCAAGCGGCACAGCCAGAACGATCAGGATTTCGACAGAGGCCGCCAGGAGACGCTTGATTTCAAACGGCGTATCCGAGCCCCAGCCGTGGCGATAGGCGAAGATCGCAACCGTCAGCATCATCAGCACGGTCATGACGACCCCCGGAACGATGCCGGCCATGAACAGGGCGCCGATCGAGACATTGGCCATCATGCCGTAGATGACGAAGGGCAGAGACGGCGGGAAGATCGGGCCGAGCGTTGCCGATGCCGCCGTCACGCCCACCGCCACTTCCACGGGATAGCCATGCTCCTTCATCGCCTTGATCTCGATCGTGCCGATACCGGCCGCATCGGCAAGAGCGGTGCCGGACATGCCCGAGAAAATCACCGATCCGATGATGTTGACCTGGGCAAGCCCGCCCTTCATCCAGCCGACGAGCGCGACGGCGAAGGAATAGATGCGGCCCGTGACGCCGGCCGAGTTCATCAGATTTCCCGCTAGGATGAAAAACGGAACGGCCAGCAGCGGGAAACTCTCGACACCGGCAATCATCCGCTGCGCAGCGATGATGTCGGGAGCGACGTTATAGAAGACGAGATAGAGGACCGAGGCAACAGCCATGGCAATGGCGACGGGAACGCCGATCAGCATGAGGACAAGAAAACCACCAACGAGCAGGAGCATGGATTAGTCCTCGACCTTCTGGAATTCCTCGGGCCGTTCCAGAACCGAATAGCCGCGGCGCTGATTGGCGATGAAAACCTGGATGGAGCGGCCGAGCATCAGCACGAAGCCGGCCAAGACGCTGTAAAAAACGATGTTGCGCGGCAGATCGACCGTCACCATGCGCTCATCGGAGACAATCGCCACGTAGCGCCACATCAGCCAGCACCCATAGGCGAAGAAGCCGATGCGGATGATGTCAACGGAGATGGCGAGTGCACGGGCAAGTCGTTCGGGCAAATAGTGATAGAGGACATCGACCTGAATATGCCGAGACAGCCGCACGCACATGACCGATCCGAGAAAGACGACGCCGATCAGGCAGTTGGTGGCGATTTCCTCGGTCCAGGCGTAGGAATTGTTGAGCACATAACGTGTGAAGAACTGCAGGAACACGCATCCCGTCATCAGCCAGAAGATTGCGAGCGTGGCCCAGTCCTCGACGGCATAGTCGGAAATATCGGCGGTCGGCGCTGCATCCTCGAAGGAATGGGCAAGCTCCTCCGGCGTCACAGGGGTGTGGATTTCTTGTGTCATGGGATCATCCGGCACAGGAGAAAGGAATGCCGGCCGCCGTTGCGGGCGACCGGCACGACGGTTCACTTGATGGCGCGGATGGCCTCCCAATCCTGCTTGTCGTAGCCGAATTCCTCGAACGTCACCTTTTCGATGACGGTCTTCTCGAAATCAGCCTTGTCGACCTCGGTCACGGTAAGGCCTTTTTCCTTGAAGCTGTCCACCAGCGCTTTTTCGCGCCCCTCGATCGTCTTGGTGGTGCGCTCCGCCGCCTGCTGCATGACCTCGGTGAAGATCGCCTTGTCCGCGTCCGACAGGCTCGACCACAGTGTTTTCGAGATCAGCGTGTTCAGATGATCGACGATATGACCGGTGAGGATGATATGCTTCTGGACCTCGTAGAACTTCTTTGCCTCGATGGTGGTGAGCGGATTTTCCTGCGCCTCGACGGTACCGTTCTGGAGCGCGAGATAGACCTCGGCAAAGGCGATAGGCGTCGTATTGGCACCGCAGGCCCGCGGCATAGCGAGATAGGCCGGCACATCGGGAACGCGGATCTTCAGGCCCTGCATGTCGGCACATTTTTCGATCGGCTTGTTGGATGTCGTGTGGCGCGTGCCGTAATAGCTGACGGCAGTAATGTGATTGCCTGACGCTTCCTCGTAACCGGCAGCCAGCTTCTTGAAGATGTCGCTCTTCGTATAGGCAAGCAGATGGCTCGGATCGCGGAAAATATAGGGGAAGTAAGTCACGCCGATCGGCTTGTGTTCACGCGCCGCGAAGCTGGAGCCTGAAATGATGATATCGACCGTTCCGAGCTTCAGGCCCTGATTGAGGTCTGCTTCCTTGCCGAGCTGCGATGCCGGAAAGACATCGATCTTGTAGCGCCCTTCCGTCCTTTTGCCGATCTCTTCAGCGGCCCAGACGGAATCCGTGTGGAACGGCTCCGAGGTTTCGTAGACATGGGCCCATTTCAGAACCGTTTCGGCCTGCGCGGCCAAGGCCGAGGCGAGCACCACGGCCGTTGCTCCGAGTAACATTTTCAGTGTGGATTTCATCTTGTATCTCCTCCCAAGTTGAACTTTGTTGGTCGTCCTAGTTTTCTCCGGCGCGACTCCACGCGGCCGGTATCGTGCTCCCGGCCGGCTTCTCCTCGAAGCTTTCCGAAAGGCGCAATTGCGATTGATCGAGATGCGCCCGCATGGCGGCGCGCGCAGCGGCGGGGTCGCCGGCTGCGATGGCGTCACGGATGGCGCGATGCTCCTCCATCGCGGCCCTCCAGGTCTCGGTATTCTCGAAATAGCTGGCCAGCTTTTCGAAATAGGGGGTCATGCGCATATCGTGAATGCTGCCGACGAACCGGTTCAAAGTCGCGTTGGCAATGATACCGGACACGATCACGTGGAAATCCCGATCAAGCGCCAGCGCCAGGTGCCGGTCGTTCAACGCCGCAGCCATCTGCGTGAGATTATCGTCAAGCAACTGGATATGTTGCGGCCGCGCCAGCCGGGCAGCCTCTTCGGCAACCGCGCATTCAATAACAGCGCGAGCCCGCAACAATTCGAACGGCCCCTCGAAGTCTTCGGGTGGAAGATCGGCGAGCCTCGGCTTGCGGGCATTGACATAAATGCCGGAGCCCATCCGGATATCGATGAAACCTTCGACCTCAAGAACGATCAGCGCCTCTCTGATTGTTGGACGTGACACACCCAGCTTTTGCGCAAGTTCACGCTCCGCCGGGAGGCGGGAGCCTGCAGCAAGCTCGCCTCTTTCGATCAAGCCTCGCATCTGATCAGCCACCTGGCGATACAGCCGGCGCGATTCCACTGCAGAAAACATCTTCCTCACCCAAGCGGTCAAATGGACAGGTGGTCATACCAATTAGTAGAGCATCCGTCTTTTCCCATGTCAAGCCTTCTCACGGTAAGGCGCCGCGTGAGATTTTGATTATCAGATTGGGTGCTTGCAGCCGCCAAAACTGATGCGGCTCAAGGTCGGCGCGAAGGCAGACGCAGGCCGCAGAGCGATGCTGCTGGTATCGATCGATGATTGCGACGCTAACGGGGCTTTACCCGGCCACAGCAGAAAGAGGATGATGTCCCAGAAATGCGGCCACTTGGTCCGCCACCTCCCCCGGCGCGGAGTCCGGGAAAAAATGCCCGCCTTTGATGGCGCGTGCCTCCATCGTTGTGCATCGGTCCACCCAGCTCGCGGGCAAGTCATAGAGTTTGGCCATGACGCCCGACGCTCCGTAGAGGATCAGTGCGGGAGCGGATAGGCGTTTCCCCTGATCCGCCAGATCGTGGCCGAGATCGACCGCCAGCGTGGCGCGATAATCGTTGCAGCCACCGGCAATCGCCTCGGGATCATGCCATGAAGCCCGGTAGGCAGCGAGTTGGTCGGCATCGAAATCCTGCTGCCCCGCAGCACCCCAGCCGAAAAGGCAGGTCTCATAAAAGAGATCCGGATTGGCCGCGATCATTCGCTCCGGGAAAGGCGCCGCCTGAGCCAGGAAGAACCAGTGCCAGTAGCTTTGAGCAACCTCCTTGCGAAGATCGCCCAGCAGCACGGCCGTGGGGACGATGTCCATCAGCGTGACGCTGGCCACCGCCGCCGGATGATCCAGGGCAAGCCGATGCGCGACCCGGGCACCGCGATCGTGCCCCACCAGATGAAACCGCTCATGCCCGAGCGCACGCATCAGTCCGGCCTGGTCGGCGGCCATGGCGCGGAAGCTGTAGTTGGCGAGATCGGGCTGGGCCGGCGGCTTATCTGATGCGCCGTAGCCACGCAGGTCGGCGCAGATCACCCGATAGCCGCGCGCGACCAAATCCGGTGCGATCCGTGCCCAGAGCGCCTTGGTCTGTGGAAAGCCGTGCAGCAGCAGCACTGGCTCTCCCGCACCCGCCGCAACATAGGCGATCTCCACACCATGGACCGCAATCCGGCCGCTTTCGAAATCCTCGAACATCCCGCCTCCCCCTTTGCAAGACGGCTAAAGCGCTTCAAGCGCCAAAGCGATGCCCTGGCCACCACCGCCGGGAACCGATGATGCGTGGTCCAGGCGTCTGGTCGCGGAACCTCTTCCTTTAAGGACACCGCGCTGGCCACCTGGAACGCGCCGTGCTGTGACTGGCGCCAACCCGTTCCAGAGAAACAACCGCGGCGTCGATCCGCTTTTCACCGTAGAGCGCGCCGCCTAATCCGGTTTGGAGAGATCGTATCGTTGCAGGATTGCCGCAATTTGGGCGTCCTGTTCCTTGTTCGGCAACAGCGCGGGCTGGCGGCTGGCGCCGACAGAGGCATCCTGCAAATAAAGGGCGCGCTTGACCATCGCCGGCGCGAAGCCAAGCGCGTACAGGTCCGTGCGGAAGGCGGCGAAGATCGCCTGCTGACGTTCAGCTTCGGCAATGTCGCCCGAATTGACAGCCTTCAGGATGCCGGCGAGCACGTGGGGCATGGCGTTGCCAAGGCCCGAAATGCAGCCGGCAGCGCCGTTCTGCAGTGCCCAGAGCACCAGGTGGTCCGGCCCGGAATAGACCTCGAACCCTTCGACATCCTTGGCGACGGCAAGATAGGCTTCCAGCGTCTCCTTGGCACCGCCAGAATCCTTGATGCCGGCGATGTTGCCGTGGCCAGCCAGCATACGAGCGGTCTCGGGCTCGATGTGGTTCTGCGTGCGGGCCGGAATGTCGTAGAGATAGACCGGGGTTTTCACCGCATCGGCGACGGTCGAGAAATGGCGAATGAGGCCGTCCTGCGTGCAGGCAATGAAGAAGGGCGTAATGACCGCGATGCCATCGACGCCGATACGGTCGAATTCGCGCGCCAGCTTCACCGTCTCGAATGTCGCCGGCATGCCGGCGTTGACGATCACCCGGACGCGACCGCTCACCTCATCGACGACCTCTTCAGTCAGGCGCACCTTTTCCTCGAAGGTGAGTGCGCTGAAATCGCCGTTGGTGCCGGCGCACATGATATTGTTGCCGGCTTCGACCTGGCGGCGGACCTGCGCCCGGACTGCGCCATAGTTCAGGGTTTCATCCTCGTTGAAGCAGGTTACGAGGGCCACAAAGGCTTGTTTGGACATTTAGGATCTCCTCTATGGGGTGGCATCCAAGGATGCCTGCTGAAGGCGGGCGGCTCGGTGAGCGGCCTGCACGTCGGGGTCGGGATTGAGCCCTGCGGCGAGAAGCGCACGGGTATAGTCCTGCTGCGGCGCGTCAAAAACCTCACGCACCGTGCCGATTTCGACGATATCGCCGTTCTGCATGACCATGACGTGGTCGGCAAAGTCGCGCACCACGGGCAGGTCATGGGCGATGAAGATGAAGGCGATGCCCATCTCCTTGCGCAGCTTGTCGAGCAGCCTGATGACCTGCGCCTGGACCGAAACGTCGAGCGCCGACACGGCCTCGTCGCAGATAATGAGCTGCGGCTCGAGCGCGAGTGCGCGGGCAATGGCGATGCGCTGGCGCTGACCACCGGAGAACTGGTGCGGATATCGCCCCATGTGCTCGGGACCGAGGCCAACCTGCACCAGCAGCTCGGCCACGCGCGCCCGCCATTTCGCCTTGGGCAGAATCTCCGGGTGGATGATCCAGGCCTCGGAAATCAGCTGATAGACAGTCATCCGCGGATTGAGCGATTGCGTCGGGTCCTGGAACACCATCTGCAAATCACGGCGCAGCTTGTAGAGCTCGGCCGGAGACATGGTGAAAAGATCGCGGCCCTTCCAATGCGCGCTGCCGCTGTTGGGCTCCTCGAGACGCAAGAGGATGCGCGCAAGCGTGGACTTCCCCGATCCACTCTCGCCGACGACGGCCATCGTTTCTCCGGGCAACAGGTCAAAGGAAATACCCTTGAGCGCGTCGAAAGAGCCATAGCGCTTGTGGACATTGCGAACGACGAGGACAGGTTCCGCACGGGAAACCGGTTCGTGCATCTCGCCCTTGCCGGGTGCGGCGCCGATGAGCTTCTTTGTATAGGGGTGCTGCGGGTTCTTGTAGACTTCGCGGACCGTGCCGGCCTCGACAAGCGCGCCCTTTTCCATCACCAGAACGCGGTCGGCGATCTCCGCGACGACGCCGAGATCGTGGGTGATGATGAGCACGGCCATGCCGGTCTCTTGCTGCAACTCCTTGAGCAAAGCGAGAACTTCCGCCTGTACGGTCACATCGAGTGCCGTTGTCGGCTCGTCGGCGATCAGCAGGTCCGGCCGAAGCGCCAGCGCCATGGCGATCATGACGCGCTGGCGCTGACCGCCGGAAAACTCATGCGGGTACTTGTCGAGCGACCGTTCGGGCATGGGAATGCCGACCCGGCGCAGCAGCCGGAGAGTTTCCTTTTGCGCTGTCGCGGAATCGGTTCCATGCGTCGTCAGCGCTTCTCTAATCTGCCAGCCGACGGTGTAGACCGGATTGAGATGGCTCAACGGATCCTGGAAGATCATGGCGATACGGCGGCCATTCACCTCGCGCCGGGCTTGCGCCGGCATCGTCAGGAGATCGACGCCGTCGAGCAGAATTTCCCCCGAGCTGATCCGCCCCGGTGGCATATCGATCAGGTTCATGATCGCCGACGAAGACACGGACTTACCGGACCCGCTCTCACCCAGGATTGCCAGCGTCTCGCCCCGATCGAGATGGTAGGAGATATTGCTGACGGCTTTCACCACGCCCATGGCGGTGTGGAATTCGACGGAAAGGTTGCGGACTTCCAGGAGATGGTCAGCCATTCTTGCGGCCCTTCATTTCGAGACGCCAACGCTGTACCGGGTCAAGCGCGATGCGGAGCCAGTTCGACAGGAGGTTCAGCGACATGGTGGTGAGGACGATCGCAAGCCCCGGCCAGAACGAGAGCCACCACGCATTGGTGAGGTATTGCCGCCCTTGCGAGATCATCAGGCCCCAGGTGATTTCCGGCGGCTGGATGCCGATGCCAAGGAAGGAGAGTGCGCTTTCGGCAAGCATCACATAGGCGAAATCCAGCGTGGCGAGTGTGGTCAGTGTCGGCAGCACGACCGGCAGGATGTGCCGGAAGAGAATGCGCTTGCTGGAGGCGCCCATCACTCTCGCTGCCTGGACGAACATGCGCTCGCGAATCTCGAGCACCTCCGCCCGTGTCGTCCTGAGATAGACCGGGATGCGGGTGAGCGACAGCACCAGCATCAGGTTCAGGATCGACGAGCCGAGCACGTAGAGAACGATCACGGCAATCAGCAACGAGGGAAAGGACATGATGACGTCTGCAAGCCGCATGATGACCTGATTGACGCGCTCCGAGGAGAAGCCTGCAATGAGGCCAAGCACAGTGCCGATGAGAGCCGACATGATAACGGCACCGGCAGCGACCATCATCGTGTTCTGGGTGGCAACGATGATACGGGCGAGCAGTGGCCGGCCGAGCGCATCCGCGCCCATCCACCATACCCAGCCGCGTTCCCAGTCGAAGGGCGCCGCGTTCCGGCCGCGAAGGTTCTGCTTGGTCGCCAGGTCGCCGAGCCAGCTCGGTCCGATCAATGCAAGGACCAGAATGCACAGCAGGAAGATCGCGGCGCAGAGCGCAAACTTGTCAGCCATCAGCATGCGGAACATGCGGGTTGCGAAACCGGGTTCCTCGGCAATGGGCGTTTCGGTCGTCCCCAGGGTCATGGCAGCGCTCCTCAGTTGCGGATCCGCGGATCAAGCAGTGCATAGGCAAGGTCGATCAGCAGGTTCATGAGGAAAATTGCCAGCGCAGTGACGAGGATGGCGGCCAGTACGACGTTGAAGTCGCGTTGAAGTATGGAATCGATCATCAGCTTTCCGACGCCCGGAAAACCGAAGATGGTTTCGACAATGACTGCACCGTTGAGCAGACTGGCCGCCTGGTCGCCGATCACGGTGATGACTGGCAGCATTGCATTGCGCAAGGCATGAACGAAGATGATAGGCCCGGATTTGACGCCTTTGGCGCGAGCCGTCTTGACATAGGCAGAGGAGAGCGCCCCGATCATGGAGCCGCGTACCACCTGCACGATGATACCGAACGGCCGGATGAACAGCACCGAGATCGGCAGGATCCAGTGCAAGAGCGAGCCGGTGCCCGAGGTCGGCAACCAGCTGAGATTGACGGAGAAAACAACGATCGCGACGATCGCCAGCCAGAAATCGGGAACCGACGCGCCCATGAGCGAGATGACAGAGGACATCCGGTCGAAAAAGCCGCCGGCACGGAATGCTGCAAGCGAGCCAACGACGATGGCCCCCACTGTCACGAGTGACATTGTTATAACAGCAAGCCAGAGCGTCCAGACCAAGGCCTCCAACACGACATCAAGCGCGGGACGGGCCTTGCGCAAGGATTCACCGAAATCACCGGTCACGACGTCGCCGACATAACGCGTGAACTGCGTCAGCAAAGGATCATTCAATCCATGCAGTTCGCGGAACTGCTGCTTCATCTCCGCAGATGCCTCGACCGGAAGGAACAGCGCTGCCGGATCACCCGTCAACCGCGAGAGAAAAAAGACCATGATCAGCAACCCGATCAGTGAAATCAGACTGGCCAAGGCGCGTTTTCGGATAAATCTCAGCATGGAATCCTCAAGAGAATAGGGCGGCGGTATCATACCGCCGCCTTGATTGCTGATGGGACTGGCAAACATATCGCTTGCCAGGATAGTTTACTTGATCTTGATTTCCGAGAGCTGCAGCGTGCCGTTGGTTGCAATGGTCGGCTTGAAGTCCAGCCGTTCCGAGACGCGTGAGAAACCGGCCATATGGAACAGGAGCACGTCGGCGACGACCTCGTCGTGCAAATAGGCGATCGTTTCAGACCAGAGCTTCGCCCGTTCTTCGCCGACAGCGGCCGAAGCGCGCTTGATCAGGTCATCGACCTTCGGGTCAGAGAAGCCGGATTGCGTGCCGTCCGTCGCATATTTGAAGAACATGGAGAACGACGGATCGCCCTTCGAGTTGTCGTGCATGGCGGCGACAATCTGCGGGCCACGACCGTCCTTGAAAGGCTTGGAGTAGTACTGCTCATGCTCGGCAACTTCAACGAACTTCAGCTCGACCTTGAAGCCGACGTCCTGGAGCTGCGCCTGGATGGCTTCCATGATCTCGGTGACGTTCGGGAAGTTTGCGGAGCGCGCAATGATGGTGATCGGCGTTTCGACCTTTACGCCGGCGGCCTTGGCTTCCTCAAGCAGCTTCTTTGCACCTTCAGGATCAAAGGGGAAAACCTTCACATCGGGATTCCAGCCGAGCGTCGTCGGCGGCACGATCGCGGTGGCAAGCAGCGCGCCTTCCGGAACGAGCGTGCCGATAAAGGCCTGGCGGTCGATCGCCATATTAAGGGCGCGGCGAACGCGGACGTCATTCAGCGGCTCGATGTTGTGGTCGATACGCAGATAAACGGTTTCGCTGTCGAGATAGGAGAAGTCCGTTGCCGCATTGGTGGCGTCGAGCTGCGAGATTGACGGCGACAGATCGGCTTCGCCGGTCTGCACCATGGCAGCGCGAACCGACGGATCGGCGCGGAAGAGGTAAGTGGCTTCTGTTACTTCCGGCTTCTGCCCCCAGTAATCGTCGCGCGCCGTCAGCACGATCTGCTGGCCGGGCGTCCAGTTGGTCAGCTTGTACGGGCCGGTACCGACCGGTTCACGCACAAATTCGAGCGGCGTCTCCTCCGGCACCATGGTGACCAGCGACATCAGCAACGGCATGATAGGCTGAACCGGGTCGGCCTTGAAATCGATCGTATAGTCATCGACGATGGTCGGCGTGACCGTGATGCCGCCGAAGTAGCGACGGGATTCACAGGTATTCTTGTCGCTCATGATGCGATCGAAGCTATGCTTGACGTCCTTGGCATCAAAACTTGTGCCATCCGAGAACTTGACACCCTGGCGCAGGTTGAAGCGCCAGCTGCCATCGGCATTCTGTTCCCATTTTTCGGCAAGGCGCGGCATCACACCCTTGTCGCCGCGCACATCAAGCTCGGTCAGCGTTTCGCTGACATTCTGCATGATGACACGGCCGATGTTGGAGCGGGTCGCCATGCAGGGTTCGAGCAGGTCCGCCTCTTCCGGCAGCACGATCTTGATCGGACCGGACCCGGCAAACGCAGGCGATAGAGCACTGCCCAGCATCAGGGCACCCAGTATAAGCATTTTCTTCACGGCATTTCCTCCCTATTGAAACTCGTTTAAACAGACGTTGTTTTTCCTGAGCGTGCGGCAATCAACGCCGCACAACAGATGAGCCCGCCACCACATAACGTGGTGAGCGCTATATGCTCGTCGAACAGTGCAAAGCCACCGAATGTGACCAGCGGCAGGCGCAGGAAATCGACAGGCGCCACAAGCGTCGCCGGCGCCAGCGAAAAGGCATGGGTCATCATGCCCATGCACGCGGCTCCCACGACGCCCTGAAGCGCCAGAAGGCTCATCTCCCGCGACCCCGGCATCGTCCAGAACGGAATGGCGAAGACGAGCGCAATCGGCACCGTGAGCAGAAGGTTCCACACGACAAGGGTTCCCGTCGCGTCGCCCTTCGACATGGATTTGAGGATGAGATGGATGATCGACTGGAGCACCGCTCCGGCGAGCGCCAGCAGGATGGCAAGACTGATACCTTCCGCGGACGGACCGATGACCAGCATTGCCCCGGCAAAACCGAGCGCGACCGCAACAATCATCCCCGGCCCCGGGCGCTCGCCGAGCATCAACGCGGCGCCCAGCATCAGGAAGATCGGCGACATGAACGCGATGGCAGTCACATCGGCAAGTGGCCCCCAGCTGAAGGCGGCAAAGAAGGCAACCATGGCAAGCAGCTTGAAGCCGGCGCGCACCGCGTGCTGGCCCGGCGGATGCACCGAGCGCAGCACGCCGGGACGCATCACAATCCAGGGCAGAAGGATGAGGGCACCGAAGAAGGCGCGGAAGAATCTGATGACCAAAGGATGCACGGCACCGTTCAGGGCTCGCACGATAACCGCGTCGATCGCAGCACCCACCGCAAAGATGACGCCCGTTGTACCCCTCTGGTGGCTGCCGGCTTGCAGCATGAAATCCTCCTCGCCGACATCCTCTCACCGGCCGCCCAGACCATCGTCCTTTCGTACAAGTTTGTCAATTTAATTTGCTATGTAAAATCTATTTGGAGCATCATTTGTTAAAATTATTGTTTATAATCATGTATTTAAAAGAAGTATTTTTGAAGTTCATTGAAATAAGTAACATTCAAAAACTTGACAACTTTGTAAAAATGGCCATTTTGCAAAAGCGAGTAGGAGGCACAGATGGATCCCGAGGAAATAGCCCGCGCCATGAATGGTGCGCTTCAGAGCAGGCCCGCAGGAGGCGACGAAGCGCTCCTGCCCTCCCCCATGGTGCAGAACCATGCGTCATTCCTGCACCTGCTTGACGATGGTGCGCTTGCCTGCGCCTGGTTCGGCGGCACGCTGGAGGGCAAATCGGACATCTCGATCTTCGCGTGCGTGTTACCGGAAGGTGCGGCAACCTGGGGTGCGCCGCAGCGGCTGAGCTTCGATCCAGCACATTCGGAGCAGAATCCGGTATTCTTTACCGCCCCCGATGGCAGGCTCTGGCTCTTCCACACGTCCCAGCCATCCGGAAACCAGGACGAATGCCGGATCCGCATGGCCGAGATCCAGCGTGACGCCACCGACCCGCTGGCATTGACAGCTTTGGAGGGGCGTTATCTCGACCTGCCACGCGGCTGCTTCGTGCGTGCGCCGCTGACGGTGCGCGACGACGGAGCATGGCTGCTGCCGATCTTCCGCTGCATTCAGCGTCCCGGCCAGAAATGGAACGGCAGCCACGACACGGCAGCGGTCGGCGTGTCCCTCGATCAGGGCGCAACGTGGCGACTTGAAGATCTCGACCAGTCGATCGGCTGTGTGCACATGTCGCCGGCATCGCTCGGCGAAGGGCGGCTCGCCGCGTTCTTCCGCAGGCGGCAGGCGGACTGGGTCTACCGGACGGAGAGCAACGATGGTGGCCGGTCCTGGTCGGCACCCGAGGCCACGGACGTGCCGAACAACAATTCCTCTATCGCCGTGATACGCTTGGCGAACGGTCGCATCGCAATGATCTGCAACCCCGTGAATGCGGAGCAGTCGGCCGACCGGCGCGCATCGCTCTATGACGAGCTTGGCGAGGACGACAACCGCCCCGATGCGGACCCCACCGGCGGCTGCGCTCCGGTCTGGGGCGTGCCGCGGGCACCAGTCGCCCTCTGCCTGTCGGACGATGGAGGCAAGACCTTCCCGGTTCGCCTGACGATCGAGGACGGCCCGGGGACCTGCCTTTCCAACGACTCGACCGATGGTCGCAACAAGGAAATGTCCTATCCCTCGCTGCTCGAAGGGTCGGACGGCACGCTTCACCTCGCCTATACCTATCATCGGCGCGCAATCAAATATGTGCGCCTTGCACCCGGCTGGGACAGCGCCGGCACACGGAGTCTTTCATGAGCAACATCATCGGAATTACCATGGGCGACCCGTGCGGCGTCGGGCCCGAGATCTCGGTTCGGGCTCTGTCCGGCATGTCGCCGGAAGAGCGCGATACGATCCGCATCTACGGCAATCTCCCGACACTCGAGGCGGCGCGCGACGCCCTCGGGCTCGATATCGACCTCGCCCCCCATGTGGTGGACCTGCCCATCGAAGGCGCACCGCTGCCCTGGGGGCAGTTGAACCCAGTTGCCGGCGATGCGGCCTTCCGATTCATCGAAAAGGCGGTGCGCGATGCCGAGGCCGACATCATCGGCTGCATCGTCACGGCGCCGATCAACAAGGAGGCGCTGAACCTCGCCGGCCACCACTATGACGGCCATACAGGCATGCTGCGCAGCCTCACCGGCGCCAAGGCCGCCTATATGCTGCTCGCCTCCGAGCGGCTGAAGGTCATCCATGTCTCGACCCATGTCTCTCTGCAAGAGGCAATCCGCCGCTCGACCACGGAGCGGGTGCTGGCGACCATTCGGGCGGGCGATGCACACCTGAAGCGCACCGGCTATGCCGCGCCGAGGATCGCCGTTGCCGGCATCAATCCCCATTGCGGCGAAAACGGCCTGTTCGGCACCGAGGATGACGAGCAGATCGCACCGGCGGTCGCTGCCGCGCGCGCCGAGGGCATCGATGCCTATGGCCCGATTTCCGCCGATACCCTCTTCTACCGCGCCTATGCGGGTGCCTTCGATCTCGTCGTCGCGCAATATCACGACCAGGGGCACATCCCGGTCAAGCTCGTCGCCTTCGATACCGCCGTCAACGTGTCGGTGGACCTGCCGATCGACCGCACCTCCGTCGACCATGGTACGGCCTTCGATATCGCCGGCAAGGGCATCGCCGACCACGGCAACATGAACTCCGCCATCGCCTATGCCCGCAAGCTGGTGTCGGGCGCCGCCAAGCGAGGATGAAGCAGATGACGATTGCTCCCATCACCCTTCATCAGCCCCGCCGTCTCGCCGTTGGCGCCGGTACGGTGGGCGACGTCGGCGCCTGGGCCGCCGATGTCGGTTCCGTCCTGGTGATCGCCTCGCCGATCACGGCGGGTTTCACAGAGCGCCTGAAGCTGTCCGGCCGGATCACTGTTTTCGACGCGATCCCCGGCGAACCCGATATCGGCACGCTGGATGCGGCACTGGAAGAAGCGCGCCGGGTGAAGCCGGATCTGATCGTCGGCCTTGGCGGCGGCTCTGTCCTCGACGTCGCCAAGCTCGTGGCGGCACTCTGGGATGGCGAGCAGAGCCTTGCCGATGTCGCCGGGCCGAACCGCGTCGCCGGCCGCCGCACGCGCCTCGTCCAGGTGGCCACCACGGCTGGAACAGGTTCGGAAGCCGGCATCCGCTCGCTCATCACCGATCCCGTCAAAGGCAACAAGATCGCGGTGGAAAGCCCGCACCTGATCGCAGATTTTGCTGTGCTCGATCCGGAATTGACCTATTCCGTGCCGCCAGCCGTCACTGCGGCCACCGGCGTCGATGCCATGGCCCATTGCGTCGAAGCCTTCACCAATCGCCGCGCCCATCCGATGATCGACGACTTCGCCCGCATGGGCTTCCGCCTCGTCGGCAAATATCTCGCCCGCGCCGTCCGCGATGGCGCAGACACCGAGGCGCGCGAAGGGCTGATGCTCGCCTCCTACTACGGCGGCATCTGCCTCGGGCCGGTCAACACCGCGGCCGGCCACGCCATCGCCTATCCACTCGGCACGCGGCTGCGCCTGCCGCACGGCCTGGCAAACGCCATCATCTTCCCACACGTCCTGGCTTTCAATCAGCCGGTTGCAGCGGGCAAGACGGCCGAAGTTGCAGAGGCGCTCGGGCTTGACGCAGGCCTCTCCAAGGCGGACTTACTCGGCGCCGCATCCGATTTCTGCAACGGTCTCGGTATTGAGATGTCGCTTGCGGCGCACGGCGCAAAGGCGGACGATCTGCCGCTTTACGCCGGCGAAGCGCATGCGATCCGTCGTTTGATGGACAACAATCCGATCGATATGAGCGTCGAGGATGTTCTCGGCGTCTACAGGGCAGCCTTGTAAAAAACGCCTTCGAACAGCCTGCGGCGGGTTGGCCGGCAGATCTGAAATCGGGACTTGGCGTGCAGCGCTTCATGACCCGGCCCTCAGCCTGACTGAGGGTCGGCGTTTTCAACCGGGCAACTACTTTGTCGCCAGGAAGAGACGCTCGCGGGACCCGGTGAGATGCTCAAGCATGAATTGCTTTGCCTTTGCGGCGTCACGCGCCGCGATGGCTTCGGCAATCGCCTCGTGTTCGGCAAAAACCCGCATCAGGCCGGCTGTTTCGCGTTTGACCGAAGCGCCATGAAACTTCATGCCAACGGCGATATGATCCTTGAGCGCTTCCATGGCCGTGTAGAAATAGCTGTTCCCGACCGCGCGCGCGATCGCGAGATGAAACTGAAAGTCTGCATCCTCCCGGTGGGATTGCCTGTTTGTGGCGTCCCGCATGAGTTCCAGTGCCTGACGAATGGCAGCAAGGTCTGAAGCATCGTGGCGATCCGCCGCTGCGGCCGCTGCCGCCGGCTCCACGGTCAAGCGGAACTCATAGCAGTTCAGAAGATCGGCGACATTCTGCAACTGCCCGAACCCCAGAGGCTCGCGCATGCCGACGGCGCGAACAAAGCTGCCGGCACCACGGCGCGAATAGATGAATCCCTGTTCGCGCAGACGTCTAAGGGCTTCCCGGATGATCGGGCGGGAAACCTCGAACTCGATTGCAAGATCATGTTCCGTCGGCAGACGTTCGTCGGGCTTATACGCACCGGACTTGATTGCCCTGTGCATGCGCTCGAATACAAAATCGCCAAGGCTCCTGCGTGTTGCTCCGCTCTCCAATCCCATCTGTCATCCCATATTGCGAAGCACTCTGCCCGCGATCTCTTTCAACGTATCCGGGCGCCCAAATCCCCCGGATTTTGCGATTATGCAATGTCCATTGGCATGAGCCAAGCCCAGCCCGGGCATACATTCCCCAAGCAGACGAAACCGCGTTATACCCATTCGTTCCAGCACGGCCTCCGCCGTCGCCCCGCCGGAGAAGAGCAATGTCGAGGCTTTGTTCGTCAAATCTGGGTACACACTTTCGGCAAGAAAACGCGACACATCGTGAGTGCTGACGTCCCCCTCTCCCGGCACGGCCTGGACAAGGGTGATCGCGCCGCCATCGGACCGCTCTGCGCCCTCGGCAAGATGGCCGTTGGGCGCGGGCAGGTAGCACAGGGGAAAAGCCGCGCGCAACGCCTCGATCTGGGCAAGGGTAATCGGATCGCGCGACCCGATGACAAACAGCGCACCGCCTCTTGGTATCTCGGCAGTCTGCTCGGTTGCATTGCCGCTCAGGCGTTCGGCAAGCGCTTCGGCCAGGCCTCGCGCACCGATCAGAAGATCAAAGCCCGCCTCTTCCCACTGATCGAGCCAGGCATCCATCTCGCTCTGGCTGGACATATCGGGGATCGTGGCACGAACGGCGTGCCGTCCCAGCTTTTCGGCAATGGAAATTGGCGTGTCTACCCCGAAGCCCGTGACACAGCCATCCTTCACCACGCGCCCGAAGGCAGGGATCGCTGGTGCCGCCAGAGCTGCCCGGAAGGACATGGCATCGAGTTCGGCCGCGATATGCCCCTTGAGACGCGAATCGACCTTCTTGAAGAGCCGCGTTCCCGCCGGCAGCGCGGCAAGTGCCATCTCCACTTGCCGCCGCGCGGCCGCAGCTCCGATCTCGCGTGAGCCGAGATTGATCGACAGAACATCCGGCGCCTCACAAAGAGTCTCGCCAATGGCTCCGGTCGCCAGAGCCACCTCCACGTGCATCCCCCGCGCCGCGAACGGCGCGGCGCTATCCAGCGCGCCCGTCAGATCGTCGGCAAGAATCGCCAGCATTGCCCATCCCATATTGTTGTCATCTTAATAGCGCTATTATCCATTGAAATGTCAATAATATCTGACGTGGCATTACAAATATCGGAGCAGTTTCGCGCGGACAATCACCCCTTTGACATCTGCCCCGTTTACCGGACAACCAGACCAGCAAAATCCAGCACAAAGGACTTTTCCTCAAGAATGGAATCCAGAATGGCGAAAGTGAGTGGAAAATGGTCGTCACTTTCCATTGTTATGGCCGAATTGCCGATCATAGCTGCCAGGGCGCGGCCCGTATCGACGCCCTCCACCGTTTCGCCCGCCAGTTCGTTGGACATGAGGTCCATGATGGTTTGGTTGCGGCCCAGACCGTGGCCAAGGCGGCTGTTTCGCCCGCCGCCCACGGTGACATGCAGATCACCCAGTCCGGCAAGGCCAAACGCGGTGGCGGGACGCCCCCCCAGCCTTTCGCACAGTCTCGCCATCTCAAGTGTTGCCTGGGTGAAAGCGGCGGCCGTTGGATTTTTCGATTGTCCATCGCCGCGTTTTGTATCGGGGTATCGTGTCTGCATGGCGCTGACGCCAATGGCAAAGAAGTTTTTCAGGGCGGCGCAGGCTTCGACGCCGGTATCGTCGGTGGTAACCGACAGCCGATAATAGTCGGTCCGCATCAAAGCCGCGAAACGTTCGGCGACCTGCAGGTCCTTGCAGGCATAGATACTCGCCGTCGGCTGACGGTTGGCGAGTTCGCGCGCAATGCAGGGACCGCCGATCCCGATGAAGGCACTCATTTGGCGCACTTGCGGCGGAAGCGTTTCGGCATAGGTCGCCACCCCCTCGTCCCGCACAGCAAGCCCCTTGGTCACGAACGCCACCGGCAGGCGATCGACCAGCAGAGTGTTCAGGATATCGACCGCCCATCCTATTCCGGGGCTGCTGACCCCAACAATGACAATGTCCGCACCCTGCAGGTGCTCCGATCGCAGATCATCGACCGATATCGCCGTGACAAGGTGTGAACAGGGCTCGTCAAGTTTCGGATGGCTCCCGCCGGGACGGTGCATTTCGACGAGAATTTTGCGGTCCAGCGGCGTGCCGACAAGCAGAACGTCATGGCCGTTATCCGTTGCCGGCACGCTCAGCGCCGTCCCCATCACGCCCGCACCAAGAATGACTATTTTCGCCAAGATCCTGATCCTTTGGCTGTCTTCTACAAAAAATGGTGGACCGGTTTACCGCATCATGGCGGCGACATTGCCGCCGTCGACGGTGATCACCGCGCCCGTGCTGGTGCGTGCCTTGGCAAGATGAACGAAGGCCGCCGCCACGTCCGCCCCGGTCACTTCGCGGCCGACCAGGTTTCCGCGCATATAGGCTTCTGGCGTCAGGCCGCGCGCCCGGCTTCTCTCGGCCACCATCTGGTCCGTCATCAGGCCGGTGCGTATCCGGTCGGCATTGACCGCGTTCGCCGTGATGCCGGAGGGGCCATGCTCTATGGCATACTGCCGCATAAGCGCCATCAGCGCAGCCTTCGATGTGCCGTAAGGTCCGAAATCGGCTCCGGGATTGACGGCCTGTTTGGACACGTTGAAAACGATGGCGCCGCCGCTTGCCTGCTCTTCCATCACCCGGACAACAGCCCGCGCGACATAGTGGTGGCTCCAGAAGTTGAGATCGAACGACTTTCTGAAAACATCCTCCGACACATCGAGCAGACGCCCCTGGAAGGCAGCACCTGCATTGGAAATCAGGATGTCCACCCCCCCGAAATGCTGCACCACCCTGGCGATGGCTGCATCCACCGCTGCGGGATCGGTGACGTCGCAGGCGACACCCAGCCCGCCCAATCTTTTTGCCTCGCGCGTCACACTGTCTTCGGCAATGTCGATCAATGCCACTTCCGCACCTTCGGCACGCAGGGCTTCGGCGATCGCCAGGCCGAGCCCGCCGGCAGCGCCGGTGACGACCGCCACCTGGCGCGTCAACGGCTTCTCCACCTGCTTGGTGAGTTTGACCTGTTCCAGGGACCAGTATTCGATATCGAAGAGATCCGCTTCCGGTAGCGCCTCGAACGACGAGATCCCTTCTGCATTGGTGATGACCGCAATCGTCGCTTCGGCCACATCAGCGCCGACAAGCGCGTTCTTGCGCGTCGCCCCCGCTGCAAACAGCCCGACGCCTGCCACATAGAAGACACGCGGCATTGGATCGAGCATCGTCTTGCCACCACCGGCGCGATCGTTGTTGCGCTGGAAATACGCCCTGTAGTCTGCCTTATAAGCCTCTACAGCGGCCCTCACCGTGTTGCCCCATTCGGCAAGACGTCCGACCTCCGGCGCCGGCAGCGCGATACCGAAACGCTTGATATGTATGACATGCTCCGGGGTCGCGTTACCACGCTGCACAAGGCTTTCGGCCGTTTCTGCATTGCAGAAATCCAGGATTTTTTCGCTTCTACGATGTTCGAGAATGAAACGCTTTGGCGCGCCCTCCATCCCTGTACCGATGGCGATGGCCCCTCTCAGGATCGGCGCGATGTCCGCCGCCGCCGCGATTTCCCGCGGAAGGGCGATCGGGACGAAAGGTTTCGCGCGGCCCCGTGCCAGACGCCGTTCAGCCTGATCGATCTTGGCGATCATATGCTCATAGGCCTCGCGCGGATCATCCGACCAGGTGAAAATCCCATGTTTCAGCAGGATCATGCCATCACCCGCAGGATTGGCGCGAAACGCCGCGTCGCAGGCCTTCGCCAGGATGAACCCGGGCATCACATAGGGGACGATAATTGCATTGGGAAACAACTCCCGCACAAGGTCCTCACCCTGCGGCTGGTTGGTCAGCGAGACGATCGCATTGGCATGCGTGTGATCGATGTGTTTGAAGGGCAGGATCGCATGCAGGATCGCTTCCACCGATGGATTCGGCGCATTTGGGTCCATGAGCAGCCGCCGTTGCAGCATGACCATCTCGTCGTCAGTCAATGTGTCATAGCCAACCATCGCCTTGAGCGGGTCAAGCCTTACGGCCGGCAGCCCTTGAGGTTCGATCGTGCCCATGTCCCAGCCACTGCCCTTGACACAGAGTACATCCACCGACGACCCATCGCGATCGGTAAAGGCGGTCTTGACCGACGTATTGCCGCCGCCGTGCAGGACCAGCTCCGGATCCTGGCCGAGAAGACGTGTCGTATAGGTCCTGATCGCCAGATCGCGATTGATGCCCTTGGCCGCATAGGCATCGAGCAAGGAGGCAAGTTCGCCGTCGTCCCATCTTGATTTCATCGGTATCACCTTTCCTTCCCGCCTCCTCCCGGAGGGGGTAAAGCATGTTGAATGAGCCGTTGTGGCCGGTCAGATGCGGTCTTCCGTGGCCGCGTCGAAAACATGGACTTTCTCTGGCGCGATCGAGAAATGGACTTCGGCCCCCTCTTCAAATCGCGCGGACTTGTCGACAATGGCCAGAAACTGGCCCTCCGGCCCCTGGCAGCAAAGCTGGGCTTCATGTCCCATGCGCTCGATCAGCAGGGAACGCGCGGTGACAGAGCCCTTCGGATCGACCAGGATATCGGTCGGGCGGATGCCGCAAATGACTTTTTGCCCCGCCGATACCTTGAGTGCCGGATCGAGACGAATGAGGCCGGCACTGGTTTGAGCCGCCGGTCCGCCCTGATCGGCGACAATCACGCCGCCAAGGAAATTGATCGCTGACGAGCCGATGAAGTCGGCGACATATTTGCTGGCCGGCCGATCGTAGACATCGTCAGGCGTGCCGATCTGCTCGATCTTGCCCGCGCGCATGACGACGATCTTGTCGGCCATGGTCATCGCTTCGATCTGGTCATGGGTGACGTAGATCGTCGTCGTCTTCAGGCGATTGTGCAGCTGGCGGATTTCGGTGCGCATATGGGCGCGCAACTTGGCGTCGAGATTGGAAAGCGGTTCATCGAAAAGAAACACCGCTGCTTCACGCACCATGGCGCGCCCCATCGCAACACGCTGGCGCTGGCCACCGGAAAGCTCTTTGGGATAGCGCTGGAGATAGGGCGTGAGATTGAGAATCTCTGCGGCATGTTCCACGCGCCTCTTGATATCGGCGGGCGGCAACTTGGCAACCTCCAGGCTGAAAGCAATATTTTCATAGACCTTCATCGTCGGATAAAGCGCATAATTCTGGAACACCATGGCGATATCGCGGTCGCGCGGATGCACGTCGTTGACGCGGCGTCCCGAGATCATAAGGTCGCCGGCGGTTACGCTCTCGAGCCCGGCCGTCATGCGCAACAGGGTTGTCTTGCCACAGCCTGACGGCCCCAGCAGAACGACAAACTCATGATCCTCGATCAGGAATGAAATGTCGCGCATGATGGTGAAGGCGCCGAAGGCCTTGCCGATATGCTTGTATTCAACGGTTGCCATTGCAGATTCCACTCTCTGGTTTATGTCGGCCGCGCCTGTGACCTGTGCACATCGGCGCTCAGTATTTCTGCCGGGTCGGCGTGATGACAATTTCCTGCACGATCGCCCCTTGCGGCAGCTGATAGGCGTTCAGGATCAGGCCGGCGACAATGTCAGCGGTAATCCCGCCGCCGATCGCGGCCTTGTTGGCCTTGTAGTTGGCGAGTGTCGCCGGATCCTTCACGTGGTCCAACACCTCGGTTTCGACGATACCGGGCGACAGGACGATGACCCGCACATCGTGCGGAGCGAGATATTCGCGCAGGCTCTCGGAAATCGCGTGGACGAAAAACTTGGTGCCGCAATAGACCGTGTGATCCGGGTAGGTCTTGCGACCGGCAATCGAGCTCATCATCATCAAGGTTCCAGAGCGGCGCGCAATCATGCCGTTCAACACCGCATGGACGCTGTTCATCACGCCCTTGGTGTTGATGTCGATCATCTCGTCCCATTCCTCCGGCGGCTGTGTGGCAATATCCCCCAGCCGGGCGATACCGGCATTGGCAAACATCATGCCGACCGGCCCAAAACGGGCTTCGGCCTCGGCGACGGCCTCAGTGATCGCCGCGCGATCGCGGACATCGACCTTTTTCAGGATCGCATCGGGGAGACCGAGCGCCTCCAGCCGGTCCAGCCGGCGCGCCATCAGAAGCAGCGGATGTCCGGCTGCCGAAAAGGCGCGCGCGGTCGCTTCGCCGATACCGGAACTGGCGCCGGTGATCGCAATCAGGGATTTTCTGGTCATTCCTAAAACTCCAAAATGCACAGGTCCGGTGGTCCTCGCGGCGACGATCGTGGCAGACGCCACGGTCGCCGCCGCGCGGTCAATCAGCCCTTGAGAACCGCGCCCACCTGCGTGGCGATGTCATCGAGTGCTTCCTTGGGAGACCCATAGCTGCCGGCGAAATACTTGCCCAACGACACCGGTATCGTGTCGCTCGACAGCTGCGCCCATTCCGGAAGATCCGGCTCGGAGCCCATATGCTTGGCGATCGTTTCCCGGACGACCGGCAGATGCCGCGTGGTGCCGGCGCCGACACGGGCCTGCGCCAGAACGCGCGGATCGTCGTAGACGCTGGCGCGCGTCGGGCCAGTGCCGCCGCCCAAGGTTGTGATCAGCGCCTGGGTATCGGCGCAGGTCGCCCATTGCATGAAGAGCCAGGCCGCATCCGGGCTCTTCGAGTAGCGGGAAACGGCAAGCGACGAACCGCCCTGATGACCGACGCCGGGGATTTCGCCGTAGCCGGTTTCCTTGACGGTACGAAGCGAGGTGGCTCGCGGCGGGACGGCGACTTCGCAAAGGCCGGAGACCTTCGTCTGGGTCGGATCGTCGAAATACGGGAAGAACTCGCCCCAGGACAGCATCGACGCGGCAACACCCTGCGCCACCGACTGACCCTGGCCATCCCAGGTCCAGCCGTCGACACCCGGAGGCATCGTCTCCTTCAGCTTCGTCCAGTATTCCAGCGCGGCGACCCCCTTTTCGTCATTGCCGGTGAACTTTCCGTCCGGTCCGAAGACGGAACCGCCATGGCCCCAAAGCCATGCCGTCCAGTCGCATTCCAGGCTATAATGCCCGGATTTCATCTGGCCGGTCGTGCCGTAGACATTCGGGCCCATCTCATCGGTGATGATCTTGGAGTTGGTGTAGAGCTCCTCCATCGTCTCCGGTGCCTTGAGGTTGAGCTTGTCGTAGATGTCCTTGCGATAGATCATGATGAAGATCGGGATGTCGTAGGGCACGCCGACCCACCGATCCTCGTACTTGGCGATGCCGTCGACCAGGGCGGGCAGGAAGTCGTCGAGATTGTAGTTCGGCATGGCAAGATCAGCTTTCGCCGAATATTGCTCACGCGGATCGAAGACATCCTGGCTGAAGCTCGCCGCCCAGCTCTGGTCGATGTAATAGAGATCGTAGGTTCCCAGATTGGAGGCCACGTCGAGCGTCAGCTTCTGCAGCACCTGCTCGAGCGGAAGCACCTCGATCTCGACCTTGATTCCGGTTGCTTCCTCGAAATATTTCTTCAACTGGCCGTTGATGGCATTCGATGGCGGGGTCGATTCCGTCGCCAGCTTCAAGGTCGTTCCGGCAAATGGCTTGCCGACATCCGCGAGCCATTTCAGGATTTCAGGATTGGGGGTCAGTTCCTCGGCTGCCTTGGCATTGGAAAACGCGCCGAATGGACGATTGCCGAAGCCCATTCCGAGCGCACCCGCTCCCAGGCCAAGCTTGCCGGCGGCACGCAGGAAGTCCCGGCGCCCCATTTGACCCCGGACGAACTTGTCCGTGATCGACGCGAGATAATGTTTTCTCACACTGTCTTTCATCAACTTCTCCTCCTCTAAATCGGACGACGGGATCGCCGTCCGGATGCTCCGAATGCGCCACTGGCGCACCTTCCTATTGCTTCAGCGATCCCATCGTCAGGCCACGAACCAGATGGCGCTGCACGAGCAGGACGACGATGAAGGCGGGAACGATGGCTGCCGCTCCCAAGGCAGCCATGTTGCCCCAGGCCGTGCCGATGGACGTGACGAATGTCGAGGACACGACCGGGACTGTCTTGATGCCGGTCTGCGTCAAGGTCAGCGCGAACAAAAACTCCGTCCAACTGAAGATGAAGCAGAGCACGGCGGATGCAGCGATGCCCCCCTTGGCCATGGGCAGGACGATGCGCCGGAAAATCGTCCAGCGGGACGCGCCGTCGAGCAGCGCGCTTTCGTCGATCTCAGCGGGGATGTCGTCGAAGAAGCTCTTCAGCAGCAATACGGCCAGCGGCAGGTTCATCAGACCGTGCACGAGGATCAGGCCCAGATAGGTATCGAGCAAGTTCAATTGCTTGAAGATGAAGAACATCGGAATGGCGACGGCAACCGGTGGCATCATGCGGGTCGACAGAACCCAATTGACGAATTCGTGGCGCCCACGGAACTGCATGCGGGAGAGGCAATAGGCAGCCAGTGTCGCCACCACGATCGCCAGCACGGTCGACATCGAGGCGACGACGATCGAGTCCCACAGGCGAGGCGCCATATAGAAATTGCCGCCACCCGGATTGACCGTCTCCTGCGTGCCGAAGCCGAACCCAAGCGAAATCCCGAAAACCTGTTCGAAATTTCTGACCGTCGGCTCGAATTCGAAGAACTTCGGCGGCCATGAGAAAATGTCCTTGGCGTTGCGGAAGGCGACCGAAGTCCAAAAGAAAATCGGGAAAAAGAAGAAGCCAACGACGAGCCAGCCGGCGAGCGTTCTAAAAATGCGCATGGATTTGCTTTGCGGCATGTTACCACCTCACCTTGAAGGCCCGGATGAAGAGATTGGCGAGGATCATAACGATTGCCAGGCTGACGAGGCTCAGCGTTGCGCCATACCCCCATTTCAGGAAACTGAAGGTCTGCTGCCAGGCGTAGAGACTGAGGCTGTAGGTCGACGTGCCCGGCCCGCCCGAGGTCATGACGAAGACGTAGTCGAAGACGCGGAACAGATCGATGCCGCGCAACAGGACTGCCACTGCAATGACGCGCGACATCATCGGCAGCGTCAGGCGCCGGAACATCTGCAGCGACGAGGCACCGTCGATCATCGCCGCCTCATAGGGCTCGGGCGGCAGAGACCGCAGCCCGGCCATGAAGATCAGCACCATGAAGGGTGTCCATTGCCAGATCTCCGCCAACAGCACCCCGGCGAGCGCCAGTGAAGAGGTGGCAAGAATTGGCGTTGCCTTGTCGAGCAGGCCCAGCATGTTGAGAAAATAGGTGAGCACGCCGAATTGCGGATCTTCCATCAACAGGAACATCATGCCGGCAATGGCTGGCGGTATCACCAGCGTCATCGACAAGACCGCACGTAAGGCACCAAATCCAGGCAGTTCCGCGTCCAGCAGCAGGGCAACTGCCATGCCCAGCACGATCTCGCAGACGAGCGCGATGGCAAAATAGACGAAGGTCACGCCAAGCGCGCCCCAGAAGCGCGTATCGTGCCAAAGCTGCACCCAGTTGGCGAAACCCACGAAGACAAGTGCGCGCTTGCGCGGCATGAACTCGTGAAAACTCAGCCAGATATTGTAGATCAGCGGGTAGATCGTAAACACGACCAGCAGACTGACCAGCGGCAGAAGCCACGGCCAGGGCGAATCCGAAATCGCTATACGCTTTACCTGTGTTATGGACATTCATACTCCTCCCAGGAGCAGGCCTCGGCCTTATCCCGATCCGGGCCGGCACTCCTCTGCCTTTCCGGATCATTCTTCACTCTGTTTTCTTCGTCTCCGGCAAACCCGGCTCATCCATAGTCTGGAAACCTGTGCGGCTATCCCGCTCTGGCGATCCCCTTGTCGTCATTTTCCTGGGCGGCGCGCTCCCGCGCCATCCACGTGTCCAGTTCGGATATGTCTTCCGCGCGCATGCGAATTCCGGCCTTTGTTCTGCGAAACACCACGTCCTCGGCGGAGCGTGCATATTCGTACCGCATGAGGAAGCGCACTTCCGCCTCGCTGAGATCGGGGCCGAAGCTGCGCCCGAGATCGGACATGCTGCGCGCGCCGGCCAGGATTTTGCGTGCATCGACGCCATAGTGCCGGACAAGCCGTCGGGCGGCGCGTCCAGTGAGAAACGGGTATTGCCTGCCCAGGTCGTGCGCGATCCGATCGGCGGCGCCCGCTTCAAAATGACCGCCCGGCAACGGCGTCCGTCCCGTCCATCCCGCATTGCTCATCCACTGCGGAAAATGGACCGACAGTTTACGCAGCGCGTCCTCCGCAAGGCAGCGATATGTGGTGATTTTGCCGCCAAAGACGGAAAGAAGAGGAGCCTCACCGGTCGCTGCATCCATCGTCAGCACATAGTCGCGCGTGGTTTCCTGCGCATTGGCAGCGCCATCATTGTAAAGAGGCCGGACGCCGGAATAGGTCCAGACAATATCGGCCGGTGTCACGGACCGCTTGAAATACGACGATGCTGCCTCGCAAAGATACGCAGTCTCGCCTGCCGAGATCGACGCATTTTCCGGTTCGTCCTCGTAGTCGACGTCGGTCGTCCCGATCAGCGTGAAATCGTCCTCATAAGGAATGGCAAAGACAATGCGTCCATCGGCATTCTGGAAAATATAGCAACGGTCGTGCTCGTAGAGACGCGGCACGACGACATGCGATCCCTTGACGAGCCGGATCGATCCAGCGGCCTGGTTGCCGGGGCTCACCTTTGCCAGCACCTGATCCACCCAGGGACCGGCAGCATTGACCAAGGCACGCGCATGGATGGTCTGACGTCTTCCTGTTTCGACCTCCTCGACCATCACTTGCCAGAAATCCCGGTCACGCACTGCGCCGGTGCATAAGACATGGGTGCGGATATCTGCACCATGGGCCTCGGCGTCACGGGCATTCAACACCACAAGGCGATTGTCCTGCACCCAGCAGTCGGAATATTCGAACCCGACCCTGGACACATCGCGAAGCGGTTCTCCGGCAGGATCGCGTGACAATCTCAGCGTCTTCGTGCCCGGCAGTTTCTGCCGCCCGCCGAGGTGGTCGTAGATGAAGAGGCCGAGCCGGAGCACCCAGGCCGGACGCAGTCCCTTGCGATGCGGCAGCACGAACCGCAACGGCCAGATGATATGCGGTGCGATCCGCCAGAGGATTTCTCGTTCGCGCAAGGCATGCCGCACCAGCTTGAATTCGTAGTGCTCCAGATAACGCAAACCGCCATGGATCAGTTTGGTCGACGCAGACGATGTGCCGGATCCAAGATCCGATTTTTCGCAGAGAAACACGCTCAGGCCGCGTCCGGCTGCATCGCGGGCAATACCGGCTCCGTTGATCCCGCCGCCGATGATGGCGATATCGTAGACAGGGGCGGTCATGCGACGGCTCTTTCTCTGCGCGCAGCAAGAATGCGATTGGCGACCTCGACGAAGCCATGCCCCCCTTCCGCGCGTGTCACATAGGCCGGCTCAGCCTCGATGCGCCCTAGGAACTGGACAACATTTGCCACACCGCAGGCATTCGGAAAGAAACCGAACATCGGCGCATCGTTGGGGCTGTCACCAACGAAGACGATCTTCTCTTTCTCCGCATCGATATCCAGCCCGAGCACATCGGACGCGAACCGCCGCGTCATGGTCAGCTTGTCATAGGTGCCATACCAGCCGTTGACGTGAATGGAGGATACCTTGGCGACCGCACCCTCTTCCTCGAAAATCTGCTTGATGCGCTCCACCTCGCCGGTCGGCAACAGCGGCACGTCCTCGCAGAAGTCGATGGCAAGATCTGCCTCGCGATAATGCTGGTCAGCCGAAATGGCGGCGCCGGGCACTTCGGCAAGAATGCGCGCACGCACAATTTCCAGTTTTTTTCGATCATCGGCGCGCTGGCCGTCATTGATCGCAAACACACGGCGCATCCGCCGGCTGTCCTGGTCATAGGAGAAATAGAACGCACCGTTTTCGCCGACCACACCCGAGACCGGCCACATTCGCGCGATCATGTCACACCAGCCTGCCGGACGGCCGGTGATCGGCGCCACCGCGATGCCCGCGACAAGAAGCCTCTCAAGTGCTTCATAGGCGCACGCAGGCAGACGACCGTCATTTGTCAGCGTGTCGTCTATATCGGCAAACAATGTGGTGATCCTGCTGGCAGCGTCTGCCGGCATGTCGGAGATCGCGCGCATGGCCTCAGATCTCCTCGCTCGCGAAATCCTCGAGGATGCCGGCATCTGCAGCAATATCGAGGAAGGAGTACCGATTGCGCATCTCGCGCGAGTGAACGACCGCTTCCCGATAGAAATCGACGGGTACGCCAAGTTCCCGTGCTGTCGTGGGACCACCTGCCGCTTTCAGCAACCGGGTCATTTCGTCAACGGGAATGACGAAGCTTTTCAATTCTTCCCGAAGCGCTGGCCAGAGATCGGCAATTTTCTCGTTCAGCGCACCGATTGCCTTGTCGTTGAAAATCTTCGGCTGGATCTCATCGGAACACTGCCTGGCGATGCTCGGTCCCATGCGCCGAACCATGCCGTCGAATGCGATCTTCGTCGCGTTCATTCTTGGCGCCGTCGCGCTGCTCAGATAGTGGCGCTGCAACCGACCCATGGTCAGCACGCCGACACCGACCTGCTGGCCATGCAGCGTCCCGGGGTGCCTGTCCCCGGCAAAGCAGTCGATATAGTGCGAAATCTGGTGCTCGCCCATGGAGCCATGATTGGACATGCCGGTGAAGGAGACGCCAAGGCCGCATTCGGTCAGCACGCGGTAGAGATAGCCATGCGCGTCAATATCACCATTGCCGATACCGGCAGCATTCCGGTTGAGCGCGATCTCGTCATCGGCCTGGATGATGTAGGGCGCTTCGGAGTAGACCGTTCCAAACAGCCGGTGCGACAGCCACCAGTCCACTTGGGCGACGGAGCGCACCAGGCAGTCGGCGAAACCGGCAGCCGCCAGATAGGCCGGCGCAGCCGCCGACACCGAGAGATCGACGAAAAATCCGGCCGGCGCGTGGGATGGCAGCGAGACCTTCAACCCGCTGTCGAGGGTGATCGAGGCTGTCGTGGATGTATACCCGTTCATCGATGCCGCGGTGGCGAAGACGCAGTACCGGCGGCCATCGAGTCCCGTCACATATTTCACAAGGTCGTTGATCGTGCCGGAACCGACCGCCACCACGCCCTCGGCGCCCTTCAGCTTCTCAGTCACGAGCGCGATGGTAGCCATGTCGGCATGCGGATGATCGAGCAGGATCGTCTTGACCGGGCCAAGCGTTTCCAGCGCGCGGGCAACCCGGGCTCCCATCGCGTCCCAGGTGGCCTGATCGGCAACGACGGTAAAGGCCTCACCCAGACCAAGGCTTGAAACCAGCTCCGCTTCGCGTCCTTCAAGGCTCTCGGCGATAACGATGGATTCATATGGCACGACCGCGCGTTTTCCAGTCTCCGGGTTCGTCCACCGGCCTGCCACGATGTCATCAATAAGCGCGGTCCAGCCGCCCTCGGGGGCGCGTGTCGCACCACCCTGGTTCTTTGCCGTTTCCATTCTGCAATCCGATTTTCACTCGATTTATACAAGTGACAACATGAAGTGACACTTGTCAACACATAAGACAGCCAGCGTTGACATTTGTTACGGGATGCCATCAGATAGAGCAGAACAACAAAATCGAGGAATCATATGCTGGATGCAGGCGTCCCCCTGCCCATGGAATTCGACGACGCAGTCACATGGGCCGCATGGCTCTATTACGCCGACGAAATGACCCAGAGCGAAATTGCTAAGACGCTGCGCGTATCACGCGCGACCATCGTCAACTATCTTCAAGAAGCGCGACAACGGGGCATTGTCTCGATCCGCATCAATACGAATGCGAGTGGGCGTACACGGGTTGCACGTGGCTTGGTGGAGAAGTTCGGCCTGGATGGTGCGCTGGTCATTCCGCACGCGGAGGATCGCGACCTGGTCTCGCGTCTGGGCGATGCCGGTGCACGCGTCCTTGCCGAGCAGATCGTTGCGGGTGACGTGATCGGCGTTGCCTGGGGCCGCACCGTCTTGTCGGTCGCAGACCGGATTTCGCTTCCCGAAGCCGTGCCGAATCTCACGGTTGTCCAGGTCTCCGGAAGCTCGACCGGCGAACCGGATTTTTCACCCGAACTCTGCACGTCGCTGCTGTCGAGCAGGATCGGCGCGCGCTGCGTCAACCTTCTTGCGCCTGCGGTTCTATCGACCAAGGAACTGCGAACGATGCTGCTCGACGAGCCGGTCCTGAAGAAGCAGTTCGATCTGATCCATTCCACCAACCGCATCCTTTTTGGTGTCGGCGACGTCGGCAAGAAAAGCACGGTTCGGGCGTCGGGCATCGCAAGCCAGGCGGAAATCGACAAATATGTCGAGGATGGCGCGGTCGCGGTGATTATCGGCCGCTTCATCGATGCACATGGCCAGGCCGTCGGCGGAGACCATGACGAGCGCATGGTCGGCATTGCGCTCGAGGAATTGAAGCAGACTCCCAACAGGATTTGCGTGGCCGGCGGAACCGGAAAAATCGAGGCCATCACCGCAACGCTCGAAGGCGGCTATGCCACGCATTTCGTCACCGACTTGGCCACGGGAGAGGCCTTGCTGGCAGCTTGACACAAAGACCGGCGACCGGTGTGGGCGCCGGTTGCGGAGGATAGAACAGACCGGATGCGGCGTGCCGCTCGAAAGTCGGTCCGCGGAAGGAGGAGCCGCTTTGATGCACCGCAACGAACGCTATGTCATCGGCATCGATTCATCGACGCAATCGGTCAAGGCTATTGCCTGGACGCGCGAGGGCGAACCTCGCTTCGAGGGGCGTGCGCCCCATACGCTCTCCAGCCCCGATGCCTATAGGTCTGAACAGGACCCCGATGAATGGTGGAGTGCAGCGACGATAGCGCTCAAGGCCGTAACGGATGCGATCGATCCCGCGTCTATCGATGGCGTGGCGATTTCAAACCAGCGGGAAACCATGGCCTTGCTGGGGATCGATCGACGTCCGCTTGCACCCGCAACGGTCTGGCTCGATCGTCGCGCCCGCGACATGACCAGAATTCTCTCCGACGAATTGGGCGTGGAAACACTGCATTCGATTTCCGGCAAGCCGGTGGATGTCATTCCCTGCATCTATCGCCTGCGATGGTTGCGCGCCCACCAACCGGACCTGCTCGACAAAGCTGCCTATATCCTCTCCGTACACGACTATCTGGTCATGCGGCTGAGCGGGCACCCGCAGGCAACGTGGACCAGCGCCGATCCGTTCGGTATCTTCGACATCGTCGCCAAGACCTGGTCAGGCAAGCTCCTCGACCATCTGAAAATCAGCGAGGACAAGCTTCCGCCTCTGAATCCGCCGGCCTCCCGGATCGGCGTGATTTCGCAGGAGGCCGCCATTGCGACGGGCCTGAGAGCAGGAACGCCGATTTATGCCGCTGGTGGAGACGGTCATTGTGCCGGTCTGGGGGTTGGCGCAATCGAACCGGGAACGGTGTATCTCAATCTCGGCACGGCCGTGGTTGGAGGGGTCTGGTCTGCCAATCCCGAGCTCAGTTCCTATTGGCGAACGCTGGTGTCCCCGACCGGTGATGGCTACATGCTGGAAAGCGTGCAGCGCAGCGGCGCCTTTTTCGTCAACTGGCTGCTCGATAATTTTGCCGGCGGACGGGCAGACCCCACCCTGTTCCAGCGGCTCGAATCCGAAGCCATGCGGCTGCCGGTCGGTTCCGACGGGCTGACGGTCTGTCCGTATCTGGTTGGCTGCATGGATCCGCATTGGGACGAAAACGCCCACGCGACCTTTACCGGTCTTGGGTCGGACCACGGCATGGGACATCTCTACCGCGCGTCCCTGGAGGCGATCACCCTGGAATTCACCCGCGCCCTTGAACAGATGCAGGCGAAGGGCCTGGCCACGCATCGAATCTTCGTGATCGGCGGCGGCGCGTCAAGCACGCTTTGGCGCAAGATGGTGGCGGACGCGACCGGCCTTCCCGTTCACCGAAGCCTGTCGAACGAGGCATCCGCGCTGGGCGCAGGCATGTCGGCAGCCGTGGGAGCCGGATGGTTCGCAACCTTCCGGGATGCTGCCAGCGCCATGTCCAGAACAACCGAGGCGATCCCCCCCGACCTTGCCGCCCATGATGATTGGACCGGCCTATCCAAACGGCAGGCCCGCGTCTATCTCAACAACAGTGGAAAACTCTAGAGCGCCGCGCGTTCAATCGAACGCGCAAAGGTCGCCTCGATATCCCGCGCTCCTGCCGAAGAATTTCGTTTGCCCTGCTTAAACGCCTCAACCCGGCCGCCATGCCCTCGTGGCAGCGGAACCTGTCGGGGCATCCATCACCTGGTCACGGCTACGGCCCATCCAGCGCACCAGCGCCGATAGGCCGCAGCCAAGTCCTTGGCGATCTCGCGGCTGCGTCCGGCCGTTTGTCTGCAATCATATGATAATCTGGGCTCCAAGGCCAAATCATCCATTCTTGTTCTGAAATCAGCGTTCGTCAGTTCTTCCGGCATCCCATTTAGCATCATCGGCGATGTGCTCGCGCAAGACTGGTTGATGGAAGGTGATACCGCGGGCTCCGCTCGGGAAACATTCGCGACGCAGCAGCGGCACGTGACCGCCGCAGCCACGTACACGATGCTCGCGCATATGCGGCGCGACTGAGGTCGTTTGGCTTCGAAGACAATCAAGGCGCGCCGACGCAATACCGCGAGACGGTCGCTTCATCGCCTGTATCGAGCCGACATCAGCTGTTCGGGTCGCCGTCCAGGATCGAGGGGGCTGTGTCGCGGCGCGCCTTGGGGAAGAGGGTCGTGATGTTGGACACCTCGCCTTTCTGCCTGGCTTCGCCTTCGTGCCGACGGCTGCGCGCCTGCAGGATGCGGTTGATGCGGCGCAGGAACTCGGCGCGCGGGTCATAATATGCGGGCCGCTCGGGGATCTGCAGCTTGTATTCCAGGGACAGCGATTCGATCAGGTCGAGGGCACGGACGCCCAGCCGCGAAAAATCCTCCTCGCGCCGCTCGAACAGGTCGTTGAAGGCGGGCGGGGCGACTTCCAGCGAATCGAGACCGTCCAGAACGTTGCGGATCCGGTTCGGCATCCACAGGAGCTGCTCGGCGAGATCGGGCTGCAGCACGCTCCAGTCGACGTCGCGCGGAAGATTGAGACGCGGATCATCGATATGGAAGATGAATTCGGAAGGATCGGCGGGGTTGAATTCCGGCGTATCGCTGACCGCGGCGTGGCAGGCGCCGACAAAGTCGTCAAGCGCCACGACGGTGCGAACGGCCAGTTGCCGCGCCTCGAGAACCGAGCGCGCGCTCGACGTCTGCCGCGCCACGGATCGCGATGACAAGGCCGACATCACCCATCCGGTGATGACACCGACCAAGGTCAGGCCGGCGCCGACGAAGACGGGTCCAGTTCCACTGCCCAGAATCTCGTTCAATATGAAGTCCCTGTGTTCGAGCGTAGTCCCATATCTAGTCGCTTGCGTGGCCAACGACAAGTGACCACAGAGAGGGACAGCGTTGCATTCCTGACAGATCAGGCCGCGTCAGCCGCGCCGTGCGGCCTCGATCGCCGCAACATCGATCTTTCGCATGTCCATCATCGCGACGAATGCGCGTCTGGCCTCCGCACCTCCCGCCGCCAGCGCCTCGGTCAGTACGCGCGGTGTGATCTGCCAGGAGATGCCCCACCTGTCCTTGCACCAACCACAGGCGCTTTCCTGCCCGCCATTTCCGACGATGGCATTCCAGTATCGGTCGGTCTCCTGCTGGTCCTCGGTGGCGATCTGGAATGAGAAGGCCTCGTTATGCGTGAAGGCAGGCCCTCCGTTCAGGCCGATGCACGCCACGCCGGCGACCGTGAAAGCGACCGTCAGCACGTCGCCTTCCTTGCCCGACGGGTAATCACTGGGTGCATGAAAGACGGCGGAAACCGCACTTTCCGGAAAGGTCGCAGCGTAGAATTTAGCCGCATCTTCGGCATCCGTGTCGAACCAGAGGCAGATTGTCGTCTTCGCCACCGTCATCTTCGCCATTGCCCGCTCCCTTGCGTTCAAGAGCGAGACTTATACCAAGAGACGATGAAAACCGCCAGCCGAAGCCCACCGACACGACGATGAGGCTTCACGCAACGCCGTGCCCCCGAGCTACCCGTCATTCACATCCGCAGTTTGCCGCGTCCATAGTCAGACGAGCATTGAGGGAAGCATACGTTATGCAAACAGCGCGGCGGCGTGTCAGGCAAGCGCGCCCTGTGCCTGTTCGGCATAGGCTTCCTGCAACTGGGTCTGCACGGCCTGCATGAACAGGCGGGCTTGGAAGGCGATCTCGGCATCGGTGACGCCGTTTGCCATGAGGGCGCCCCTGAAAGCCACCATTTCCGAGCGCCAGAAACGATTGGCCTCTTCGCCGTGGATGGTCTGGAGCGCTTCCGCGCAACGCTTTACGTCGGCAACGCGCCGATCTGCCGGAAATTGTACGAGTGTCATCGGTTCTCCAACCCACCTGTCGAATCACATGGGATGGTTCCAACATCGCTGTCAGTCCTTCACAAAAGCTAAACGCGCCGTCGTTCCTCGTCCCGTTCCGACCGGATGACGCGAATTTTGTCCCTGCTTGCGCTCAGGCGCCGTATTCCGCGTCCGTTACCTTTTCCATCCAGTCGACAGCCTTGCCGTCGAGCGTTTCCTGGATGGCGATATGGGTCATGGCTGTGGATGGCGCGGCACCGTGCCAGTGTTTTTCACCCGGTTCGAACCAGACGACATCGCCGGGACGGATTTCCTCGATCGGACCGCCCTGTCGCTGAACTCGGCCATAGCCAGCGGTGACGATCAGCACCTGGCCAAGCGGGTGGGTGTGCCAGGCTGTGCGTGCCCCGGGCTCAAAGGTAACGGCGTTTCCGGCCGCGCGGGCAGGCTCGCGCACCGGAAACTGCGGATCGATGCGCACGGTGCCGGTGAACCAGTCCGCCGGCCCCTTGGCCGATGGCTGCGAACCGCTTCTCTTGATATCCATGGTGATGCCCTTCTGAATGCTTTTTGGAACATCAGCCTATCACACCGGGGCTGTCCCAGTGCAACCCACCGGGTGGCCGGACAGGATCACTCGGGCAAATGCACCTGCACCGTTCCGCCCACGATCCGGGCCGCGTAGGTGTTGAGGTTCCTGCACGCCGGCAGGCGCTTGGCTTCGCCGGTGCGATAATCGAACATGCCGGAATGCTTCGGACATTCGATCTCGTAATCCATGACCAGACCGTCGGCGAGATGGACAGCCTCATGCGTGCATAAACCATCGGTGCAGAACACCTCGTCTTGCGGCGAGCGATAGAGCGCATAGGTGCGGCCGGCATGGTCGAAGCGGCGGGCGCCCTCCTGCTCGATGTCATTGAGGCCGCAAGCGGAAATCCAGTTCGTCATGGTCGTCGTCCTTCAATTCGCCGCCGCGTTGGCGCGGGCTTTCCGTTTTTCGTAGCGGGCCTGCATCAAGGCATCGCTCTCTTTGGTGCCGTCGTGCCAGGTGCCGAGCCACTTGTCGAAAGGCACGAGGCCATCGCCATAATTCACCTCGAAGAACTTGTGGTGAAGGTAGTGGGTGTAGGCATGGCTGTCGATCGACGCTTCTTTGCCCAGTTCTATCTTGTCGAAGCCGATATGGCCGACGACCGCGCCAAACCCGGAATAGTGCAGTTGGTAGATGACCAGGATGGGGTTCGATGGGATGATGATGTGGATGAGCGCCGACGAGAAGTAGAGCAGTTGCTCGACGGGGTGCATGGACAGCGACGACCACGGCGACGGATTGACCGAATTGTGATGGACCGAATGGATCCAGCGATAGAGCGGCGCCCAGTGGATCAGCCGGTGGATTGCGAAAAAATGGGCCTCGTGAAACACCGGCAGGAGAAGGGCGACACACAGCAGATACCAAGGATGCCCGGCGAAGCTGACCCATGGACCGTAGCCGTTGGCGGATGCCCAGAGCATGCAGACCTCGATCGCCGTCCAGATCGGAACTGCCGTGCCGAATGTGCGGATGATCCCTTCGGCGTTCTGGCTGTTGAACAGAAAGGCCGAATTGGCGTTGTCGCTCGGAAACTTGCCGTTGTATTTGAACCGGTTGCCTTGCCGGCGCAGGATATACAGGCGCAACTCGAATGCGCCGTAGAACAGGAAGACGGCAGCGCAGTTGACGACAAACAGCTGCAGTATCCATTGCCAGCCGATCGTCTTCATCACCTCTGCTTCCGGCACGACGAAGAACCAGTAGGCAACGGCGGACGCGGCAAACACCATGTTCCAGGGCAGGAAATAATGCGGCAACCATTTCAGGAAGGCGAGCGGCTTTGGCGGCAGGATGAAAACCGGCGCCGTCTCGATCCGCCCGTCTGGAGCCCAGTCGCCCCGCTTGTTGCGTTTACCGAATGTCAGGTCGTCCATGATGCGCTCCGTCAGATGGATTGCGTAAGCGAGATGAAGCGTTCGAAGGTGGCATCGTCCATATCCACCTGATGCTTCGGTTCGGGATAGGTGCCGCTTTCCACATCTGCGGCAAAGGCGCGAAAGGCGTCGATCCGCTTGGCCTGCAGCTCAGCCATCAGCGCGACGAAATCGGCATAACGCTTCGCGTGGCGGGGATAGTGGCCGGCATGGGTGCCAAGCACATCGCTCGAAAACAGATATTGCGTGTCGCAGACCGCGCCGCAGCCCATGCCCATGGTGAGCATCGGCGTGTTCCGGGTGATGTATTCGGCCAGCCGGACCGGCACGACCTCGACCTCGATCGCGGCGGCCCCGGCGCGTTCCAGATCCTTAACCGCCTGCAGAACGCGAATAGCCTCTTCCGGCGTCTTGCCGACAGCGCGGAAATTGGTCCAGGTTGCACGGTTCGGAACGAGGCCGACATGGCCGGTGACCGGGATGCCCTCGCGCGCCATCGCCTCTATAAAACGGGGCGAGTGGGAACAGTAGACGGCATCCGCGCCGCGCCGCAGCATCGTAAAACCGAGCCGGATCGCCTCATCCGGCGAGGCAACCGTACCATGGGGCATGCCGACGGACAGAAAGGCAAAGGGGACGGCGGCACGGATGCCTTCGAGATGATGATCGGGCTCGCAGGAGAGGATCGCAATACCGCATTCGACGGCAGCGGCGGACTCCTCGGCATTGTCGACATGCAGCTGCAGCCACTTGCGGCGGCCTTTTTCGCTCTGCAGATCGTGCACCGTCGTGCGTCGCGTCATTGATGGTTCCTCCTCGACTTGCAGGGAACCATAATTCATGGCGGGTCTGACCGACGTCTGTTTTCTGATCAAATCAGATCAAGCATCTATCCGTCAGAGGTTTTCCGCAGTGATCGTGATGAAGCGGATGGGATCATTCGCGACCGCCTCGCTGACCAGCCCCAGACGCGCGAGCATCATGTCGATCGCCCGACGGGCCTGCGCTTCCGGCGCCTGATCGAGAACAACCGCCATGACGCCTTCGCGCAGGGCGGCGGCGCTGCGCTCGGTCAGTTCATGGCCGATGAAGAAGATTTCGCTGCCGCGCGGATGTTTGCGCAGCACCGCAGAAAGCGAGGCATTGGCACCGCCGGCATTGTAGAGGCCGACAAGATCGGGAAAGAGGCGAAAGGCATCGAACAGCCAGTCGGAGGAGCGCGCCGCGTCATCTGCGCCGAAGAGAATGGCGACGAAGTTCAGTCCCGCGCGCGGGTTTTCGGCAAGATAATCCGAAAGGCCGCGGATGCGGTCGCGATGCACCTGATAGATCTGGCTGTGGCAAAGGGCGACGACGGTGCCGGCACTCGGCTGCATCCTCGACAGGAGCAGACCCGCGGTGCGGCCGGCTGCATAGTTGTCGATCCCGATATAGTCTGCCTTGATCCCTTCGGCACGGGTGACGATCTGCAGAACCGGCACCCCCTGTCGCTCCAAAGTCGCCAGGGCGTTCCTGATCAAAGGATGGTCGGGTACAGCCAGGATCAGCCCGGCCCGCCGCGTTGGCGGCGTGGCGATCCGTTCGGCGATCGCGGACGGATCATCCTCGGCCATGAAGGTTCTATGGACGGACACCGAACTATCAAGCGTTTCGGCTATCCGCGCAAACGCTTTGGAAAGGCGGGAAAAGAAGGTGGTTTCCGGGCGTACGAGGATGACGTCGATATGCAGAAGGCCATGGTGCATGTCCGGCAGACGGCGCGGATAATCAAGCGCGCGGGCGGCCGCAACGACTTTTTCGGCAAGCGCAGGCCGCACGCCGCCGCGACCGTTCAGCACACGCTCGACCGTCGCCGTGCCGACCCCTGCAAGACGGGCGATATTCTGGAAAGTCGGCTTCTGGATAGCAGCCTCGCATGTGGATAAGAAGGAGCAGCACGATAGGGTAAAGCCCGGCACGCGCCAAGACGACAACAGGTGGGATTGCAAATGCGCGCGCCCGGCCGGACTTCGCCTACGCCTTGGACACGGCTGCAATCGCGGCGGCCAGCGTATCGCCGGAATAGGGTTTGATCACCAATTGCACACCCCGCCCCGGCTGGATGCCCTCATGGTTGCTGTGGCCGGTGGCATAGATGACCGGCAGGGACGGGACGATCGCCCGGGCGCGCTCGACCAGCATGATGCCCGACATGTCCGGCAGGCCGACATCGGTCACGAGAATGTCGACGCTGCGCTCGGACAAAAGGGCGAGTGCCGACTTCGCATCCGCAGCCTCGATGACCATGTGCCCGAGATCCTCGAGGATCTCGACGGTGCTGGCACGGATCAGCCAGTCATCCTCGCAGACGAGGATAGTCCTTGCCTTGCCGGCGGACGGTCCATCGGCCGTATCGGCGGCCGCGCCTGTCGCCGTCTCGTGCGTTGCCATCTCAGACACAGGCCTGTCGTCTCCCGCACGGGTTTCTTTCGCGGCATCTCCTGCGGCGGCATTCTTCGCCAGGACATAGCGGATCTTTCGGGCCAGCGCCTCGCGGGTGTAGGGCTTGCTCAGCAGTTCGACACCTTCGTCGAGACGACCGGAATGTACGATCGAATTTTCAGTATAGCCGGACGTGAAAAGCACGCTGATGCCAGGCAGGCGTTCGCGGGCCTTGCGCGCCAGCTCCGGGCTCTTCATCGGGCCGGGCATGACGACGTCGGTGAACAGGAGGTCGATCGCCATGCCGCTTTCGATCACGGTGAGCGCACTTTGCGCATCCTTCGATTTCAGCACGCGGTAGCCGAGATCGCTCAGCAGGGCGACAACGGTTTCGCGCACAGCCTCATCGTCCTCGGCGATCAGGATGGTTTCGCTACCGCCGGTGATCGGGCCGGATTCGATATCGACCAGCCTGTCCTCCGATTGCGTCGAGCGCGGCAGATAGAGCTTGATCGTCGTGCCCTGCCCCGGCTCGCTGTAAATGTTGATATGGCCGCCGGACTGCTTGACGAAACCATAGACCATGGAAAGCCCCAGCCCGGTGCCCTTGCCTTCCGGCTTTGTCGTGAAGAAGGGCTCGAACACCTGGTCCAGAACCTCGCGCGACATTCCGGACCCTGTGTCCGTGACCGCCAGGATGACATACTGACCCGCCGTCACGTCGCTGTAGTTCGCAGCATATTTGTCGTCGAGGAAGGCGTTTCCGGCTTCGATCGTCAGGCGGCCGCTGCCGTCCATGGCGTCACGTGCGTTGATCGCAAGGTTGAGAATGGCGTTTTCAACATTGCTGGGATCGATGAAGGTGTTCCAGAGACCGCCTGCAACGATGGTCTCGACCTCGATGGCCTCGCCCAGCGCCCGGCGCAGGATATCGTCCATATTGCGCACCAGCCGGCCAATATTGACCACTTTGGGCGCCAGCGGCTGCCGACGACCGAAAGCGAGCAGTTGTGAAGCGAGCTTGGAGCCGCGCGCAACGCCGGCCATGGCATTCTGCAGCCGCTGCTCGGCCCGAACATTGCCCTCCAGATCATTGGCAAGCAGCTGCATGTTGCCGCTGATCACCTGCAGAAGATTGTTGAAATCATGGGCCACGCCGCCGGTCAGGTTGCCGATCGATTCCATCTTCTGGCTCTGGCGCAATGCGTCCTGGGTCCGCAGCAGTTCGGCGGTGCGCGCCTCGACGCGCTCTTCGAGCGTTATCGCCAGATCGGCAAGGGCCGCTTCCGCAGTCTTCTGGTCCTCGATATCGGTATTGGTGCCGACCCACCGCTCCAAAACCCCGGAAGGGCAGCGCGTCGGTACCGCGCGCGCAATGTACCAGCGATAGATGCCATCATGCCGGCGGAGCCGGAACTCAACTTCGTAAGGCGTGCCTGTCCGGCAGGCTTCCGCCCAGGAACTGGCAGTCGCCTCGACGTCATCCGGATGCAGCATCGCAACCCAGCCGCTTCCGTCCAGCATGCCGGCTGATGCACCGCTATAGGCGTAGACGCGATCGTTGAACCAGTCGAGCGTACCGTCGGGGCCAGCCGTCCAGACATGATTGGGCATGGATTGCGCCAGCGACCGGAACCGCGCCTCGCTTTCGAGGATCGCCTTTTCCGTCACCTTGCGGGCCGAGATGTCAACAAACAGCACCGCAAACCTGTCCGGACCGACTTTTCGCGCGCGCGCCTCGAACCAGCGATCCGCCAGGGCCGGGACATGCACCTCGAACTGCCGCGCCTCACCAGTCTCGACGACGCTTGCATAGGCGGATATCAGGTCATCCGGAACTTCCCGGATGACCTCACGAACCCTTCGCCCGACTGCCGTGGCCGCGGCGACGCCCGTCTGCCCTTCGAACGCTGGATTGATCTCCACGAAGATGAAATCGTCGATGACGCCATGCACATTGCGCACGACCTCGCCGACGAAAAAGCCCTCCTGCATCTGCTCGAACAGGCCACGCCAGCGGGCTTCACTCTCCTGAATGGCGGCTTCGGCGACCTTGCGCGCGGTGATGTCGAAGGCAATGCCGATAAACCGGCGCTGGCCGCTTCCGGCGCTCGAAACCACCTCCCCGCGCCGCGCGATCCAGCGCATAGCGCCCGTCTGCGGATCGATCCGGCGATATTCGGCATATTCCAGCGGATTGGCTTGTGCGAGTTTTGCCGGTCCGGAAACATTGCGATCATCCGGATGCAGGAGGCCGACGAGCAATTTGTCCGTGACCTGCACATCCGGGCCAAGCCCCCAGATCCGCCTGTATTCGTCCGAGACGTCAAGCCGGCCCGTTTCGGGATACCACTCGAACGTTCCGACGCCGCCGGCCTCCTGCGCGATCCGCAAGCGTTGTTCAACGCGAACCCGCTCGGTGGTTTCCTTGACAATCGACAGGACACCGGCCGGCGCGCCATTCTCGCCCAGGATCGGGCTGTAATCGAGATTGAGCCAGACATCCTCCGGGATGCCCTTGCGCTCGAGCACGAGATGCTGGTCGCGGTAGGCAAGCGTTCCCCCGGCCAGCACGACGTTGACGACGTTGTCGTTGAAATCAGCGACTTCCGGCCAGCCTTCGCGAACATTGCTGCCGAGCAGGCCCGGATGGCGGCCGCCGGCAAAGGCGGCATAGGCATCGTTGTAGATCATCACACCCTCCTGCCCCCAGAGCAGGATGATCGGCACATTCGCGCGCAGCACCGTGGTGACCATGATCTTGAGCGGCAACGGCCAGCCGGCAACACCGCCGAGCGGTGTCTTGTCCCAATCGAACTGCCGGATCAGGGACGCCATCGGCCCATCCGACGAAAGGAAGGAGAATGGCGAGGACGAATTGTGCATTGAGACCTGGATATGGATGAGTGAGCACGACGAGGGATCAGGCGCAGGCTGGAGCAAAGCGGGAGCGATGATTGGTCGTGAAAGCCTCAACACAAAGACGGCTTGGAAAACAAGGCCCCCACCACTTCCCCACCGCGCAATACTAGGGCGACGTGCAGGTCCGGCAAGGGCCTGTGCGAAAGAAATCCGACCGGAGCCGGACGGATTGCCGGTTTCTCATCCACGTTTCTTATAGCACCGATCCATGGTATGATCCTCCTCTGCAAGCAGAACAACACGGAGGAACTGCAATGCACTACAGCGTTCAGATTTTCACTTGGACCCCAAAACTTGGTGTTCGCCAGGTGGGGTCAGCAATCGAGATCGATGCGGTGAGCCCGAAATTCGCAGCCATATCCCTGCTTGGCATGCGGCTGGACGAGACCGGCAGTTCCAAAAACCTCGCGGTTCGCGTCTGGAAGGCGGAAGATGCCGAAAAGGCGGATTGCAGCTGCTATTATTACCACTAAGGTGACGAGCGGTCATACGGGAGACGACTTGAATATTCCGGATCGCTTCCGATCGCCTCGATATGTCAGCGATGGTCGTCGATTTGCAAGACCAGCCTCGCCACGAACACCGTTTGGTGGCGCTCACCCAGAACTTCTATCACAAGGTCGGAGTTTTCAGGCTCCGGCAGGCAGTCACTGACCATCTCGACCAGTGCCGTCGATGCTTCGCGCCTTGCCGCAAAGGCATCGGGAAACTCGAATCCCCCCTCGAAGGAGGGGATGCACCCCGCCTGTGCCACCCTGAAATAAAACCTTGGCATATGCCGTTTCCTGTCTGCCGCGGTTCAAGCGCACCGTCCCGCTAAAGCATCTCGCCTGGATCAGGCGTGCACTTGTAACGGCATGGGGCCTCGTCTGTTCCTGATGTCGGCGACAAATAAATTTGATTGTCGGGGGAACAAAATGGCGCACTGCACAATTTAGCGAGTTGTTATGGGGCAAGAGGGGTTTCCGCCATGGACGTCAACGTCAATCAATACCGCGTGGAATCTGGCAGCTGGCAGAGCCTTGGCGCCACGCCGGATGCCGACGGCACGAATTTCTCCCTGTTCTCAGCCCATGCCGAGCGTGTCGAGCTTTGCCTGTTCGACGACAGCGGCACGATCGAAACGGCGCGCATCGAACTTCCCGAGTTCACCAACGAGATCTGGCATGGCTATGTGCCAGGTCTGAAACCCGGCGCACTCTACGGCTATCGTGTGCGGGGTCCCTTCGATCCTGCCAGCGGCCACCGCTTCAACGCGAACAAGCTGCTCGTCGATCCCTATGCCCGCGAACTTGTCGGCGACGTTCAGTGGTCGTCTGCCCATTTCGGCTATAATGCCGACAGCGAGGACAAGGATCTGTCTTTCAATGGCGAGGATAGCGCCGCCTTCATGCCGAAATGCCGGGTCGTCGATCCAACGGCCCATGACTGGCGAAACGACCGTGGTCCGGATGTCCCTTGGGCAAACACGATTTTCTACGAGACCCATGTCAAGGGTTTTACCAAGCTGCACCCCGCCATCCCGGAAAACCTGCGCGGCACCTTCGAGGGCATGGGCCACGCGGCGATCGTGGATTATATCAAGAGCCTCGGCATCACATCTGTCGAACTCATGCCGATCCACGAATTTCCCGACGACGATTTCCTGTTGAAAAAGGGCCTGCGCAACTTCTGGGGCTACAACACGCTCGGCTTTTTCGCGCCGGCCCAGCGTTACTATGGCCCACGGGGCATAAACGGCTTCCGAGACATGGTCCGCGCCTTCCACGACGCCGGCATCGAGGTCATCCTCGACGTGGTCTACAACCACACGGCCGAAGGCAACGAAATGGGGCCGACGCTGTCGTTCAAGGGCATCGATAACCTCTCCTACTATCGCACCCTGCCGGACAATCACCGCTACTACATCAACGACACCGGCACCGGAAACACCATCAACACCTCGCATCCGCGTGTACTGCAAATGGTCACGGACTCTCTGCGCTACTGGGTCGAGCACATGCACATCGACGGCTTCCGCTTCGATCTTGGCACGATCCTCGGGCGTGAGCCGGAGGGCTTTGACCAGCGCAGCGGCTTCTTCGACGCGGTTGGCCAGGATCCGCTGCTCTCAAAGGTGAAGCTGATCGGCGAACCTTGGGATATCGGTCCGGGCGGCTATCAGGTGGGCGGCTTCCCGCCGGGCTGGGCCGAATGGAACGACAAATACCGCGACAAGATCCGTGATTACTGGAAGCTTACACCCGGCGTCGAGCCCGATCTTGCAGCCCGGCTTCTGGGCTCCGGTGACATCTATGATCGTCGCGGCCGGCGCCCTTGGTCAACGGTCAACTTCATCTCCGCCCATGACGGCTTCACCTTGAACGACCTCGTCTCCTACAACGACAAGCACAATGACGATAATGGCGAGGACAATCGCGACGGCCACAGCGACAACCGCAGCTACAATTACGGCGTGGAAGGCCCGACCGACGACGCAGCGATCAACGCGATCCGCGACCGGCAGAAGCGCAACCTGCTGGCGACGCTGTTTCTGTCGCACGGAACGCCGATGCTGCTTGCCGGCGACGAGTTCGGCCGCAGCCAGATGGGCAACAACAATGGCTATTGCCAGGACAGCGAGATCAGCTGGGTTCACTGGGAAGGCACGCCCGAAAGCGGCGAACAGCTGAAGGAATTCACCCGTCGCCTGATCACGCTGCGCCAAGAACAGCCCTTGCTGCGGCGGGAAAGCTGGCGCGATGGCATGGTGATCAACTGGGTCAGCGCCGACGGCACGCCGCATCTCGGCGAAGACTGGGGTGCCGGCACGGATGCCGTGCTCGGCGTTCATCTTCTGAGGGAAGATCTTCAGCAGGTCGAGGGCGTCTGGTCTGACGTTCTCACCCTGTTCAACCCCACGGATGCGGGGGTGCCCTTCATCGTGCCAGCCCCACAGGAAGGTGCCTGGGCGCTGGCCTTCACGACGGCCGACCCGGACGCGAATGCGGCCACTCTTCTGGGCGGCGAAGCCTTCGAACTCGAGGCGCGCAGCATGGCTCTGTTCCACCGCATATGACCGGCAGAAGGCGGCCGCCGCCGGAGGGGCTGACGTTCACTCGGCTGCGTTGGCCCTGTCGGCGGGCGCATAGGCAAAACCCGGCAGCAGCCTGGAATAGAGCGCCGCATATTGCTCAGCGCTTCGTTCCCATGAAAAATTGGCCTTCATGCCCTGGTTCTGCAGCCGTGCCCATTTCTTCGGGTCGCCATAGGCCTGAAGCGCCCGGCGAACGGCAAGGCGCAGGTTTTCAGCGGTTGCCGGATGGAACTGGAAACCGGTTGCCACGCGGGCGGACATCGCCGCGTCATTGGCGTCGATGATCGTCTCGGACAGGCCGCCGGTGCGTGAGACAACCGGGACACAGCCGTAGCGCAGGGCGTAGAGCTGGGTCAGGCCGCAGGGCTCGAAGCGCGATGGCTGGATGATCACGTCGGCGCCGCCATGAATGAGATGCGCCGTGGCCTCGTCATAACCGATCCGCACGCCGATGCGCCCCGGATAACGGCCGGCCGTTGCGAGCAGCGACATTTCGATATCCTCGTCGCCCTTGCCGAGAACGATCAGCTTGCCGCCAACCATCGCGATTTCCTCGGCGACTTCGGCCAGCATGTCGCCGCCCTTCTGCCACGTCAGACGGCTGACCGTCGCAAAAATCGGGCCCGCGGCATGGTCGAGGCGGAACGCATCGAGCAGATGGGCGCGATTGGTGGCCCGCAGCCGCATGCGCCGGTAATCATAGGTCTCCGGTAGATAGGGGTCCGTCGCCGGGTTCCAGACATCCATGTCGATGCCGTTGACGATGCCCGTCAGCGCACCCGGCCGGGCGCTGAGCGCGCCGTCGAGACCCATGCCGAGATCCGTGGAGACGATTTCGCGTGCATAAGTGGGGCTGACGGTGGTGATGGCCGTCGCTGTCTGGATGCCGCCCTTCAGGTAGCTGACATAGCCGTAATATTCGAGACAATCAGTCGACAGCGTCTCCAGCGGCAGGCCGATCTGCGAGACGACGGAGACAGGAAACTGCCCCTGGAAGGCAAGATTGTGAATGGTCAGCACACTTGGCACATGGCTCGCATTGCCGGAGTAGCGCATATAGACCGAGGTCAGCGCCGTCTGCCAGTCATGCGTATGCACCAGATCGGGGCGCCAGCCCGGAAGCAGGCCGCCGGCAATGGCAGATGCAACATAGGACAGGACAGCGAACCGTTTCCAGTTGTCGGCGAAATCCTTGCCGTCCTGATCGACATAGGGGCCGCCCGGACGATCGTACAGCGCCGGCGCATCAAGGATCAGGAGATCAAGGCCTTCATGCCGTCCTTCGAGCAATTGTGCCGGCGCACCAAAAAGATCCGGGAAATAATAGACCTGCTGCTTGTCCTGAACCGCCGTGAGAAGCAGCGGGTAGCCCGGCACCAGAGTCCGGATGTGAGCGCCGTAGGATTTCAGGGCCTTGGGCAGGGAGCCTGTCACGTCGGCAAGGCCGCCGGTTTTGATCAAGGGAAATATTTCGGACGTTACCGAGAGTATTTTCACGAAGCCCAGTTTCCTTGTTCCCGCCAGAATCCCGCCGCGACGCACAAAGATCCATGCTGCGCTGCCGAATCTATGATGTGATAAACGGGCGACCTTGTCCGCAGAAAAGAGACCTGCGGCGCGATAAAAATTCATCCGGTTCAATTTTGGGAAAGATGTGGGCGCCGGCACAGCCGGCGCGGTCCGTTTCAACCTGAAGAGGAATTCAGGACGCAGCCTTGCCGCGCTTTTTTGCGACCATCTCCATCGGCGCATCGTTCTTGACGATGCTGAAGGGCGTCGGCGCCGGCTTGATCATCTCGTCGGCGGTGGCATTCTTCTCGCTCACTTCGCGAACCGCCTGCTCCCAGTGGAAATACTCCCGTCCGTCCGGAAAGCCTTCCGACTCCCAGATTTCGTAGGCACGCTTTCTGATGAGGTCTTCGTCAGTGTCTGTCATCTGCTTCTCCCTGGCACATCACATTTCACCACAACGACAATCCTACGCCTTGGTTCCCCTTCCGACGATGCTTAATTTCTCCAATCCGGCAATCTTTTCCACTAAAACGGGAAAACCATGATTTCCCTTGGCTTTTACGGGCGCATTTCAAGGCGGGACTGGCGGCTGCGGCGAGCGACGCCTATAAGCCATGGGGAATTCGGCAGCACCGCGCGCTTCAGCGCAAACGAATCACTTGGCCGAACCGGCGCGGCCGCTGCACCGGTGGCCGACAATCAACGAAAAGAGACAATCATGGCTGCGGAAAAATTCATCGTCTTGCCCTATCGCAAGGTGCGTGGCGGCGTGGCCCCGGGCGAGATGCGGCAGGCCAGCAGCGCAGCCAGCGCTGAAAAGATCGCAACGGCAATGGCGCCCCGTTTTCCGGGCGTGGCCGCCTATGCGGTCCAGGTTGACGAGGAGACCGGAGACATGAGCAGCCCGCGCCTGCTGATACAATTCGGCGAGATTGCCGACCTGCCGGCCGGCTGATCCGGCGTTCTTTCCCCTTATCCCGAGACTGTTCGGAGGCGCGCCCTGGCCCTTTGCTAGCCTTGAACCCTTGATGGCGTGCGCATGTTCCGGAACCTTTCTCGGATGTGTGCGTTTGTTCAGCAGTTGCCTTCAAAACGTGCGGGCACATCAAACGCTCTTCAAAGTTCAAAGGATGTGAAAGCCATGAACCAACATCTTGACCCCAAGGGAAGTCGCCCAGGTGATCCCGTCAATTTTCCCGGTGAGCCGGTAACGACATCGCGTGTCGATCCGCTGGCAGCACAGCAGCCGCGCAATGAATACACCACGACTGTCGACAACCGTCGCAGCTTCGGCAGCTGGCCGGTCCTGATCGTTCTGCTGGCCGGCCTCGTGCTTGCGCTGCTCGTCTGGTTGCCATCCGGCACCGACACCTCGGACACGGCGACACAGCCCGCAACGACCGAGCAGACCACGACACCGCCGGCCGACACGACGACGACACCGGACAAGGCTGTAACGCCGACCCCGGACGCGACGCCGGTGGTTCCGGACACGACGCAGCAGGCCCCGGCAACAGAGACCCCGGCAACCGGCGAAACTCAGCCGCAGACCGATGGCGCTACGCCGAACAACGGCACCACCACGCCAGCTACACCGTAATCGGAATCTGACAGCATGTCTTGGGATGGCGAAGCAACGCAAGTTGCTTCGCCATTTTCGTTGTTCAACTCGCCATTTTGAGGCGACGACCAATGCAGATTCAATTGAACCAAAGACGCTGCCGACCGTTTCTGCTTTACGCAAACAAACAATCGTGAGGATTTCGTCATGCAGGACAAAAGCGCCAAACCGACCAGCCGCGAGGAAGACTACCGCGATTATGAAGAACGCGATCTCAGCGAGGGCTGGCCCTATGCCGACGCGGTCAGCGGATCGGATACGACCGTGCAAAACCAATCCTATGGTGGCACCGCGTCAAATTTTGATGAAAGCGGCAATCCGGGCTTCGAAACCAGCGGCGATGCAGCCATTCACACAGCACGCGGCACGGATCCGCTCGGCGACCGCACGGAAGCAGACATCGATGACGACAGCATCGAGGAGGCCATTGCCGAAAAACTTGACGATAGCGATGTCGAGACCGCAGGCCTGGATATCAAGGTCAGTGAGGGTATCGTGCATCTGACAGGCTTCGTCGAAACAGCGCTCCACCGCCGCGTCGTGGAACAGGTGGTCTATGCGGTACCGGGCGTGCGCGGAATTCGCAACAGCCTGACACTGACCGCTGCGGACGGCAATATTCCTGCCGACTGGGACGAATGAAGACTGTTCGGGAAGCAGAGTACGGCTTGCGGTTTTTCAGATCGTAAGCCGTGCATTGGCAGGCGGTGAAACGACAGCGCCGCCTGCGGGGCAAGGGGAAACGGCCATGGGGCCAGGTTCTGAGGTGCAAACTCAGTCACGACATGAGGCAGACCGCGAACCGCCGAAGGGCCGGCCGACCGACTTCGTCGTCGGTATCGGCCGTGGCATCGGCGGCGCCCTGCTCTTTGCCCTGCCCATGCAGATGACAATGGAAATGTGGGAACTCGGCTTCTACATCGACCGTGGGCGATTGCTTCTTCTTTTGGTCGTCGCCATCCCCCTGCTTGTCGGCATCGCACACCGCATCGGCTTCGAAAAGACGTTCGGCTGGCGGGATGACCTGCGCGACAGCATGATCGCTTACGGGATCGGCATCATCGCCAGCGCCATTCTTCTGTCGCTGTTCCGCATCCTGACACCCGATATGTCGGCGAGCGAGATCTTCGGTAAAATCGCCCTTCAAGCGGTGCCGGCAAGCATCGGCGCCATGCTGGGGCGCAGCCAGCTTGGCAGCGGAGGAGACGACGACAGCGATGACCCGACGGCAGAGGGGCAAGGCGCGCCCGACGACAAGGGCTATGGCAGCGAACTTTTCCTGATGGCCGTTGGCGCGCTGTTCCTCAACCTCAACATGGCCCCGACGGAGGAGATGATCCTTATCTCCTACAAGATGACGCCCTGGCATGCGCTTGCGACGATCCTTGTGTCGATCGGGCTGATGCACGGCTTTGTCTATGCCGTATCCTTCAAGGGCGGCCATGAGATTTCCAACGATACGCCTGTCTGGCATGCGCTGATCCGGTTCACCCTGCCCGGCTATGTCATCGCCCTGGCGATCAGCCTTTATGCACTCTGGACGTTCGGGCGGCTGGACGGCATGGGCGCGACACCGACAATGATGGCGATGATCGTGCTCGCCTTTCCCGGCGCGCTCGGGGCTGCGGCCGCCCGGCTGATCCTTTAGGAGGCACAATGGACGCGAACGACAGCGCTTCGAAGACCACCAAAATCGTTGACCGGAAGGCTCACTGGATCGAATGGGGCATCGGCAGCTTTTGCGCACTGCTTGTCGCCTTGATGATCGGCTGGATCGGCTACGAGGCCGTCAACGGGCTTGAAGGGCAGCCGGAGCTGTCGACACGGATCGTACACCAGGAAAACGGCGATGCCGGATACCGGGTTGTGTTTCTCGTTGAGAATACCGGAAAGCGGACGGCGGCGAGCGTGGTTGTTCGCGGCGAAATCAGGGATGGCGACAGCATCCTCGAAACATCCGAAGTGACGTTCGATTATGTGCCGGCCCACTCCAGCGCATCCGGCGCGCTCCTGTTTCGGTCACCGCCGGAACCCGGCCAACTTCAAATCAGGCCGACGGGGTATAGCGACCCGTGAGAGGGTCACTCGCGGGTCAGGCTGCTGAGGGCTGATCCGTAACCTCACCGATGGCGGACGAGGCGTTCCACAGGAACTGGCTTTCTCCGGCATCGCCTGGCTGCGGAACCCAGGAGCTTGCGAGCGGCATGGCGGCTGCCCGCTGCTGCCCCTGTGCGATCACCTTTCGGACGGCCGTCCGAGCAGCGCTCAGCGATGGATACAAAGTGCCATCAAGGCTCCAGACGCTATATTTCACCGCCATAAAACGCAGCTTGCCATTTTCGGGAACGACTGCGCCCACCGCTTCACCGGCATAATCGACGACGTGTTTCTGCATGACAATACTCCCCTGCCTTCGCCCCGATCGGCAGCTTTTTCGCTTCGCGCATGGCGCAGCAGACCGAACCCTCGCCTTTCAGCCCGCCTATGAACGCGTGATCGACACGCTGGTTCCCTCTCTTTCAGAAAAAAGCGGCCGGGATGCGACGGCTGCCGCCACAGTGTAGACGCTTTCGCGCGAAGAACGCGTAACCCATGCACCCATTCGCAGCGTCTCTTTCGGTGAATGCAGGCTGAACACCCGGTTCAGCCTGCATTCCGCTGCGATGGTGTTTTCTGCACTTGCGTCAACAGGCCGGACATCTCCGGCGGCGCGAGGCGACGGGGCGGCAGTGCAACATTATTTCTTCGATTTGTTCTTCGGCAATGAGCAGATGGTCGATGACGAAGGTGTCGATCATTTCGACGAGGGCTCGGCCGTCTATTATGGGCAGCGGATCGCCGACAGGATTGGCCGTGACGCCGACTACACGGCACTCAAAGTGCATGTGCGCTGTCCGGATGGCGCGCTTCTCGCCATCCTTGCCGCTTCCGCCGGTCGCGGCATCGAGCGCACGGCGCTAATCGGCCGTCGGGGCTGATCAGGCCACAAACCGGTCCGGGCGGAACGGCTTGATGTCGATGACGGTTTTTTCGCCGGTCATCTTCTCGGCAAGCGCCCGGCCGGTGATGGGTCCGAGCGTCATGCCGTGATGGGCATGGCCGAAGGCAAACCAGAGACCTTCGTGGCGCGGCGCCTTTCCGATGATCGGCATCATGTCGGGCGTGCACGGACGAGCGCCCATCCAGGGCTCGTCGTCGCGCCGTTCCGCCAGCGGAAAGAACTCGCGCGCGACCCGTTCGGCGCGGGTCAGTTGTACGGGTGTCTTCGGCGCGTCGCGATTGGCGAATTCAGCACCGGTTGTCAGACGCACACCGCGCAGCATCGGCGCCAGGAAGTACCCCTTCTCTGCATCCAGCACCCAGTTGTTCAGCGTCGCGCCCTCCTCCATGCCGTAGTGCATGTGGTAGCCGCGCTTGACAGCGAGCGGGAAGCGGTAGCCGAGCTTCCTGGTCACCGTATCGGCCCAGGGCCCCAGCGCAACGACGACCTCCTTCGCCTCCAGCGGACCTTCCGGGGTCGCCACGCGCCAGCCGGGGCCTTCGAGGATATGCTCCAGCGTGGCGGCATCGCCGGACACGAGACGCCCGCCGAGCGACTGGAAATAAATGAGATAGGCCTTGTTGAGGCTGTGCGGATCGCGGATCGACCAGGGATCCGTCCAGCGCAGTCCGCCGGAAAGCTCGACCTTGATCGAGGGCTCCAGCACTTTCATCTCGGCACTGGAAAGCTTCTGGTGGTTGACGCCGAAGGTCGATGACAGTTTCTCGGCATCCTTGTAGGCCGCGTCGCGCTCCTTGTCTGAGCGGAAAACCTTCATCCAGCCGTCCTTGCGGATGAGATCGCCGGCACCCGAGGCATTGATCAGGTCGCTATGTTCGGCGATCGAATTCTCGATCAGCGGCGCATACATCGACGCGATGTTCTGATGCTGGGTGAAGCCGGAATTCCACCAGTAGCGGATGAGGAACGGCACGAGTCCGGGGAGCGCACGAATGTGGTAATGCGCGTCGATCGTGTTGTTCAGCGCATACCGAAAAAGCGCACCGAAATCATGTGGGAAACCATAGGGAAAGACGCCTTCGCGCTGGATCAGCCCGGCATTGCCGAAGGAGGTTTCCTCGCCGGCACCGCGGCGGTCGAGCAGCACGACGGATTTGCCGCGTCGCGCCAGATGGATCGCCGTCGAAAGGCCGACGATACCGGCACCCAGAACCACAACATCCGTCTTCATCTTATCGTCCCCGTTTTGTATCCGTCGGCTCATCAGTGCATGCCGCACCGGTGGCCGCAAGCCATGTCATTTCTTCAGTCCGTTCATGATCCGCTCCAGATAACCCAGCATCAGAGCAGAAACGACGAAGGCGATGTGCATGATGGTCGCCCACATCCGCTGATCGCTGGTATATTGCTTGGTGTTCAGGAAGATCTGCAGCAGATGAATGGACGAGATCGCGACGATCGATGAGGCGACCTTGATCTTCAGGCTGCCGGAATCGAGCTTTCCGAGGAAGGACACCTCGCCGTCACCCTCGTCGAAACGGCTGACGAAGTTTTCGTAGCCGGAGATCATCACCATCACGATCAGGCTTGCCACCAGGGCTGCGTCAATCAGGCCAAGCATTGCGAGAATCATCTGGGCATCGTCATAGACGAACACCATGCTCGCAACCTTGATGAGCTTGTAGACAAAGGAAAAGCCGTATAGCGCCAGTGCCGCCACCAGCCCAAGGTAGAAGATCACCAGCAGCCAGCGGCTCGACAGGATGATCCGCTCGACGATGAGTTCCAGTGATTTCATGGTGCCGTTCCGATATTGCGCTTGCGAGCATGAATATCCAAGCCGACCGGCACGGGCAAGCGGAAGAACATTCGGGCATGCAAAAAGGGGCAGCACGAATGCCACCCCCGACTGTCAATCCCTGCCAGTCCTCCTTGTCGTCCGACCGGCAATCAGGCCCTGCGGAAGAGACCTGCAACCAGCGAGATCACCAGGAAGGCCAGGAACAGGAAGAACAGGATCTGCGCGATGCCGGCAGATGCACCAGCGATGCCACCGAAGCCGAGAACACCGGCAATGATGGCGACGACGAGAAAGACGAGAGCATAATACAGCATTTCATTCTCCTTCACTCATTTTGAACCCGCTGATTAACGCGGCTTTCGGCACTTTGTTCCGGCTTTCGCCTGACAACACCGGACATAGTGCCAGGCGATGCGATGAAAGGAATGATTAACCAAAAACAGCAAATTTGCCCCGTTTTGAAACGGTGTGGTCACCAGTTTCGTGGAACTATCAACATTGGCGACGCGTTGTGAAGGCAAGTTGCAAATGCGAGATAGTAAAATGACTGTATCACCGTCGAATATCTGGAAGTCCGCATCGGAAGTTCTGAGAGCACCAGCAGGGCAACGCGACAAAAATCTTCACATCGGCAGCACCTTGCGCGACCTCTACTTTAGCGGATCGATGCCGAAGACCGACGGCGATTTTGCCAGGCTGCTTCAGGATCTCGAATCCGCGGATGCCCGTGACGAACGGCAGGATGACTGACCTCGGCAGGGCATTGCGCCATAATCCGTCTTCCAGGCCGCTCCGAGCGGCCTTTTTCATGTCTTGTAACCAGAAGAATACGAACAGAAAAAGCCGGCACTTTCAGCGCCGGCTCCCCGCTCTCTTTACAACGTCAGTTTGACGGGGACGAGAGCACTACGCCCGTGCTGTTTGCGGCGTAACTGTCCTTGTCATAGGCTGGCTGCTGTTCGAGTTGTTCCTTGGTAAACGGCGAATAGATCGTCATCGCGCCGCCGGCATCCGCCATCACCTGCACGCTCCGGGCGCTCATGGCCACGGGCTTTGCGCCGATGCCGAGAAAGCCGCCCACATCGATCACGTAGGCTTCGAGCTTGCCGTCCTTGCCGAGGATAACGTCGCCGATCTTACCGATCTCCGTATCGTCCGCGACCTTGACCGGTGTGCCAACCAGTTTTTCCGCGCTGAGCAGAGCGGGATCGACCTGCTGCAGTTCCTCCGATGGTGCCGCTTCCGTCGTTGCGGCCTGATCGGCTGGAATTTCCGGATCGGTCATTTCCGGTGTCGTGCCTGTCGCTGGAATCGTCGTCTCGGCCGTCTCGGGCTCGGCTTTTGCAGGCGCAGCGGCCGACATGTCGCTCAAGGTCGTCGCTGCCGGTGCGGACGCCTTGTCTTCCGGAACGGTCGCGGCAACACCATCCATGATCGGGGCGCGGTCAAACTGCGGCGCTGCCTGCAGTTCTTCCTTCGTCGCCGAAATCACGATGATACGCTGTCCGTCCTTGTCGGAGAGCGAGACGCGGTCGAAGTTGACTGCGACATCCTTTTCGCCGATGCCGAGGAAACCACCAACGCCGATCACCAGGGCTTCCGCGCCGCCGGCCGCGTTGATCACCACGTCGTTGACGTCTCCGACGGCTTCGCCCTCTTCGTCCGCACCAGTATAGACGGTCTTGCCGATCACGGAGGAGGCAAGGATCTGTTCAGGCGCCGCCGCGAAATAACCGACGCTGCCGGAGGCCTGCGACGCTGCCGGCGTGTTTCCCTCTGCGGCTGTTGTGGTTTGCTGTGCCGAAGCGCCCGTCGTCAGAAGGGCGGCAAGTGCCGTCGTGGCCAGTAGTGTGCGGATCATCGTTCGTCTCCTTCAGAAAAGCATGCGGTCGAAGCAGGAGAACGGAAATCACGCCGCATTGTTCCGAAATAGGTGTTGCCGCAGCTACTGGGCTTGCGGCAGGCGAGCTGAACGAGAGCCTCGACCTTGCGGCTGAAATGCCGACATCACGGTATTCAATAGTTGCGATCAGTTGCTGTAGGCGGTCGGCCGCGCGCCTTTTTCCGCAACCAGCACGGGGGCTTCCGCGTCTTCATCGGTTACCGATACATCCAGCTTACCGGCAGGCGTCACTTCCCATAGGATGGTCGCATCCGCCATGAACAGATCCGGATCGACGGCCGCGCATTTTCCATAGGTGAATTTGAACCGTGGACGCACGCTGTTCAAAGCTGGCTCCAGCATTGCCTCGCAGGCGGCGACAGTTTCGAAAGCAACGGAAGGCGATGCGATTTCGCTGCACTCCGCATTCGCCGAACTGCACCCGACCAACATCATGATTGCTGCAACATGCTCCATCGCCGTGCTCCTCGCACAATGGTTGACGTGTGAAGCAAACGACGATGCAGACCGGAAGTTCCGCCAGACGCCCAATTCTTTCGCAGAGGCCCCGCTATTCGCGTGAGAACCTGTTTTTTGCATGGAACAAAGCCGCGCCCGAGGCGTTTTACAGCCGGCAACACGTCAGACCAAAAAGGTCGCATAATAAGGAAACACCCCATGCTCGGTACAATTCTGCTGGTCATCTTGGTTCTTCTTCTCGTTGGCGCGCTGCCAAATTGGGGACACAGCCGGAATTGGGGTTACGGACCGTCGGGTGGCCTTGGCCTCGTCGTCGTCATCCTGCTGATCCTCGTCCTGATGGGACGCATCTGATCCGCGCATCGCCTGACATCAACAACTGATATCTCAAGAGGAAAACCCCATGAAAAAGATAATGCTCGCAGTCGCGCTGATCCTCCCTCTGGCCGCCTGCTCGGAAACCGAGCGCGGCGCTGGCATCGGCGCGGCATCCGGTGCCATCATCGGCGGCGTTGCCACCGGGAACGTCCGCGGCGCAGCCGTCGGTGCTGCAGTCGGCGGCGTTGCCGGCGCACTGATCGGTCGCGCCAACGAGCCGGGCCGCTGCTACTATCGCGATCGTTATGGCCGCCGCTACACGGCCGCCTGCTGATCACTGTCTATACCAACGGAAAAGCGGGCCTCGGCCCGCTTTTTTGTGTCTGCCGGTTCTTCGGCCTTTCGTTGAAACAGGGGGCGGCGAAGTGGGTATGAAACCTATAGCTTACCGATGTCAGCGCCTATTTTCTCGGCTCGATCAAGTTGCTCGAGAAGGTCGAGAAACACATCCGGTATCGGCTGCTGTTCGACGGAGCTGTAAAGAGCCTTGAGCTTGGAAGCGATCTGGGTGCTGGACTGCAGGAGGTCGTGGGCATCTGCATGCTTGCCCGCAGAGGAGCCAGGCTTGTCTGATGGTCCACTCATTGACGATACCCATTTTTGCCTAGATCGAGCGTCTCGCTTGGTAACGCGGCCACATGCAATTCCTGCTGCATAGAAACTTCCAATATCGGGTAAAACATGGTCAAAGCACTGGTAAGTCTCGACTCGGCAACACTTCTGCGGCCCTCACATACGATAATATCATACTAAAGGAAGTCCTTCATGTCACTTTCGATGCGGATTGCTGCCCATCTCCCCTATCTGCGCCGTTTTTCGCGTGCGGTAACCGGCTCGCAGGCATCTGGCGACGCCTATGTCGCCGCCACACTCGAGGCACTGATTGCCGATATCAGCCTTTTTCCGAAAGGATCAAACGACAGGGTCAACCTGTTCCAGCTGTTCTGCTCGCTGTTTGACGGCATCAACATCGACCTTCCGGAAACCACCTCGCCTTTCGGCTGGGAACAGCGCGCCGCCGACAATCTTGCCGTCGTGCCGCCCGCAGCCCGCAAGGCCTTCCTGCTGGTGGCCGTCGAAGGGTTCTCGCCCGAGGAGGCAGCAGACGTGCTGCAGATTTCCGAGGAAGCGCTTTCCGGCCTGCTGCGCCAGGCATCGGACGATATTTCCGGGCAGGTCGCGACCGACATCATGATCATCGAGGACGAGCCGCTGATTGCCATGGACATCGAGGACATGGTGAAGAGTCTCGGCCACAACGTGACCGGCATTGCCCGGACGCACAAGGAAGCGATCGAACTTTTCAAGCGGACGCCGCCGAAGATGATTCTCGCGGATATCCAGCTGGCGGACGGAAGTTCCGGCATCGATGCCGTCAACGAAATCCTCGCCAAGACGACACTTCCGGTCATCTTCATCACGGCTTTTCCGGAACGGCTCCTGACCGGCGAAAAACCGGAGCCGGCCTTCCTGGTCACGAAACCGTTCAATCCGGATATGGTCAAGGCCCTGATCAGCCAGGCGCTATTCTTCGACGAGCACGGGCGCTCGCCAAGCAAGGTCGGCTGATACCAGCCCGACCTTCCTCATCTGACTGGCATCAGCCGTTCGGCGGCGGACGGTCGAGCGAAAAGGCATCGAACCAGTCTTCGCGCTGGCCGCCGCACAGGGCGGCCAAAATGCGCGACGCCATGAAGCTGAAGGTAATGCCGTTGCCGCCATAGCCATAGGCTGCGAGCAGGCGGGGATAGCCCGGCACTGGTCCGATCAACGGCAAGCCATCTTCCGTTTCGCCGAAGGCGCCGGACCAGGAATAGGCAATCGTCGGATCCGCCGCCGGCCAGAGCCGAGCAAGGCTTTCGACCAGAAACGCTTCCTTTGCCTGCGATTTTGCATCCCGCTCGGCCGGATCGACGGTCTCGTCATCGCCTCCGCCGATGATGATGCGTCCGTCCTGCGTCGTCCGTGCGTAGAGATAGCTCTCGGATGCCTCCCAGATCAGTTCTCCGCCGGGCCAGAGGTTGCGATCCTCCTGCGGCACAGTGGCAATGGCCCAGCTCGAAGCCGTGCTGTGCAATGCGCTGCCGACGAAATCCGGCATGACATAACCGGTGGCGAGGATGACGTGGCGCGCTTCGATGACGAAGGGGCTATCGGTTTCCACGACAACGGCATTGGACGAGGCGTGGTAGTGCGTTACCATCGCGTCGAACAGTCTGGCACCCTGCCCGACGGCTGCCCTGAGCAATCCCCAGGAGAGCAGCACCGGATCGGCATCGGCCGACCCCGGCGACAGGATGGCAGCTGCGCGATCGATGCCGAAATTCGAGAGAAGATCGCGATGCTCAAGAAACTGGCCTGGCAAGCCGGCTCTCTGGCGCAGCGCGTGCTCCGCGAGAAGCTCCGAGCTGCGGCCTTCGGCGGACGCGATGTAAAGCGTCGTGCGCGGGCGATACAGACAGGGGATCTGTAGCGATTGCACCAGGCCGGTCAGCCCCTGAACGGCGCCAAGGCTGCGCCTGTAGATGGACGCTGCCTGGTCAAACCCGTAGAAGCTGGTCAATTCGGCCAGCGGGCAATCGATCTCCCACTGCAGCATCGCCGTGCTGGCATTGGTGCTGCCAAGCCCCGGCTGCTCGCGGTCGACGATACAGACATCCAGACCAAGCGCCGCAAGATGCTGGGCCGCCAGCGAGCCGGTGATCCCGCCTCCAACAACGAGGATATCGGTCTTGATGCTTTCGGTGAGGCGCGCAGCGCGTGGCCGGGCCGTTGAGCCACCCCATGGCGACGTGCCGCCACGAAGATCATTCTGTCCGGTGAGGTCCGGATCAAGCGATGATGACATTGATGTTTCCTGTGTGTGGTTCAAGCGATGAAATGGATAGCGGCGGCCGACACGGGCCGGCGAGCCTCAAACATCAGGCCGGGCATCAGGCTGGGAGGTGGCGCTCTGGCGGATGGGTGCGGACCTCGTCGAAGATCGTCATGGCGATCAGCGACATCGGCAAAGCCAGCATGGCGCCGACGGCACCCCACATCCACGTCCAGAAGATGATCGCCAGGAAAATCAGGAACGGATTGATCTCCAGCCTGTGGCCGAGGATCGAGGGCGTCACCAGATTTTCCATGACGAGATGCAGGAGGAAGAATCCGAGCGCCGGCGCCAGTGCCAGCAGCAGCGCATCATGCGTCATCAGGCCCGCAACCATGAGAGCGATGGTCATCACCGAGACGCCGACATAGGGGATGAAGCTGGAGACGAAAGCAAAGAGCCCCCATAACGGGGCCATGGCGAGCCCGCCGACAAAAGCGATGATGGCGGTGACAATGCCGAGCACGATATAGATCAGGCTTGCCGTGGAGAAATAGAAGCCCATCGCATTTTCCGTTGCGTTCATGATGCGAATTGCCGTCAGGCGGCGTTCACGCGTTGCGAAGGCCATGATGATCGTCTTGCGCAACTGCGCACGGCCGATGAGAAACAGGCCGAGCGCCGCCAGGAAGATCAAGGTCTGGACGAGAGCGGGTGTCAGGCCCGAGGCAACAAGGCCAAGCATCGTGCCGGCATTCTGCATCGCCATGTCCGCAACGGCTTTTTCATCCGCACCTGCCAGCGCCGACTTCAGCCAGTCAAAACGCTCGACGAAGGGCAGGACCCGTTCGACGGTTCGCTCCAGGATGCGCGGCGCCTCGCCGGCGAGTTGAGACATGGGCTCGACCAGGGCGTTGATCAACAGAAAAAGGCCGACAACGAAGACGATCCCGAGCAACAGACCGCCCAGCACCGGAGGAAGACCGAATTTTGCCAACCGGTCTGCTGCGAGACCCAGCACCATGCCGACGACGATCGCCAATGTGATGGGCATAAGGATCGACTCCATCATGTAGATGACTGTCGAAGCGATGACGATGAAAATGCCGACGATGCTCCAGGCCACCACGAGATCAAGCGTATCGCGCGGATTGACGTCCGGATAGGCAGCTTCCACCGCAGCCTCTTCCGCCTCGCGAATGTGCTTGCGCTTCCGATAATGCGCCTGCTCCGGCACTGCTGCGCCCATGTCGATTTCCCCTGTTCCCCCATCGCCATTTGCCAAAATACGGCCCGGGGACAATGCGTTGTGCCGGGCGAAAGAAGGCTGTCATCATGTCTATGAGCAGTGCCTTTTGTTTCGCACGTCTAAAACGCGGAAGGGGGCCGAAAGTTCCTCGAACGCAGCCGATATGGGGCGGTTTTGGGGCAATTAGCCGGAAGGACAGTACCGAAGGCGGGAACAAACTGCCGAGCGAAGTGTTTTGCATGCGTCACATGATCCGCGGCGCAGCTCATGTGAACCATTATCCTGCGGACGATCGGCCGATGGAGTGCGACCCCTTCGTGGAGGAAGTACCGATTTGGCTGATCGAGGCAGCACTTGCCGACAAAAAGCGCCGGCGACGATGCTCCGCCCTCTTGTCGATCGCTCAGTCGGCAAACACCATCTCGACCCTCGTGCCGGCGGCAGGCTGGACGTCATAGATCAGCGAACATCCCATCGTCTGGGCCATTGCGGCGATGATGCGCCCGCCCAGACCTGTGCCAAGCGCAGGACTGTCAGGGTCGAAGCCGCGCCCGTCATCCTCGACGCGCAGGCTGATCTTGCAATTCTGCCTCACGAGGCGGACTCGAATGGACCCCGCCTGTCCCTCGGCATAGGCGTATTTGAAGGCATTGGTGACAAGCTCGCTGACGATGAGACCAAGGGTCACCACCTTGTCGGTTGGAAGGTGGATGCGCTCTGCGTGCAGATTAATCGTGTGCGGGCGCAGATCGTCGCGCATCGAGGACTGGAGTTCGTCGAGAAGGCTGGCCAGATAGGCATCCACCTGGACAGAGCCGACCTGATTGTTGACGTAGAGGTGACGGTGGACGTTGCCGATTGCATTGATGCGGGCCTGCGTCTCCTGCAACGCCTGGATTGCAACCGGGTCCGTCAACAGGGATGCCTGCATCCTTATCAAAGCCGCCGCCAGGCCGAGACTGTTTCCGACCCGGTGATTGACCTCCCGCAGCAGCAGTTCGGCCCGATCGCGCTCTTGGCGCACCAGTTCCTGGGCCAGCTTCGTTTCACGCCGGAAACCGGCGCGCTCCAGCGCCTGGTTGAGCGCCGCCGCGAGAAGCTCGAAGAAGTCCGTGGAGACATTTTTTGTCACATAGTCGTCGGCGCCGGACTTCAGGGCCTGAACGGCGATCCTTGTATCACCGGCACCGGTCACGTAGACAACCGGTGGATGATCCGGGCGCTTGAGAATTTCCGGCAGGATGTCCAGCCCGGTTTCCCCCAGCAGATAATGATCAAGGGCGATCGCATCAATGTCGCCGCCCGCCAGGAGAGCAAGCCCGGTCATCCCGTCCAGCACGGTGACAACCTCGAAACCGAGACGCCCGAGGTTTTTCTTGAGCAGGACGCCCAGCGTCTCATCGTCATCAATGTAGAGAATTCGCGTGCCGCTGCTTTGCACTTCCAGTCCGGATGACATCAACTGACCTCCGGAACGGCCATGACCGACAGGAACAGACCAAGCTGCTGGATGGCATTGACGAATTTTTCATACTGCATGGGCTTGGGCACATAGACATTTGCCCCCAGTTCATAGCAGCGATGGACCTCGCGTGGATCATCGGTGGTGGTCAGGATGATGACCATGGTGCGCTTGAGATGGACGCTGTCGCGCAACCGCGCCAGAATATCCATGCCCGTCATATCTGGAAGATTGAGATCCAGGAGGACCAGCAGGGTTTCGCCGGCATGCGTGCTACCGGTCCCGTCAGCGCCAAGCAGGTAAGCCAGTGCCTCCGTGCCATTGACGAAAGCGACGATGTCATTGTTTACTCCCGCACGGCGGATATTCTTCTCGATCAGCCGGGCATGTCCCTCGTCGTCCTCGACCATGATGATCTTTACGTGCCTTGCGGTCGTGATCATTGCTCACCCCATTTTCTCGCATGGCGAAGGTCCGCTGCGATCGTGACGAGGAAAGAGGTCCCCTTGCCCAGGACGGAGCTTACCGAGACATCGCCGCCCAACCGCCGGACCAGCGCACGGACATGCGCCAGCCCGATGCCCTCGCCGGGCCTGTCCTGCGGGCCGGAGCGCCTGAAAAGCTCGAAGATCCGCTCATTGTCCTGGCTCGCAACACCCCGGCCATTGTCGCGCACGGTCACCGTCACGTCCTCCCCGACGACCTCGCCAAACACCTCTATGAGTGGGCTACGGGAAGAATCGGCGTATTTGATCGCATTGTCCAGAAGGTTTGCGAAAATCTGCTGCAAGGCCAGCCGGTCGGAGACAACGCCTGGCAAGTCGGGGGAAATCACCACGACGGCATTGGTGCTGTCCAGACGGTGTTTGAGCGTAGCGGCCACCTCTTCCACGAGACTGGCGAGATCCGTCGGTTCGGCCTGCAGATGCCGGTTTCCGGCGCGGGCAAGCTTGAGGATTTCGTTGATCAGGTCGTCCATGCGCTTCATAGACGAGCGAATGAAGCGCAGCGCCTCGGGAACATCCTCCTGCACCGCATCGAGCGCTGCCTTTGCGACCGGGTCATCCAGCAGGGGATGGGCCTCCAGGTAGCTGCAGAACTGCGCGGATGCCCGCTCGAGTTCGGCCGTGAAGCCCATGATATTGACCAGTGGCGCCCGCAGATCATGGCCCACGATATAGGCATAACTCTGCAACTCCCGATTGGCCCGCTCGAGGTAGCGCGTGCGCTCGCGCACTTTCTGCTCCAGCGTCTCGTTTTGCTGCTCAAGGGCAGTTCCTGCTTTCTCGAGCTGGCGCGTGTGCCAGATGATCAGCGCCACCGCTCCCCCGACGAGGAGGACGAGCAGGATAGCGCCGCCGGTGATCGATACCAGTAGAAGGCGCGTGGCATTGGTAAGCGCAGACAAACGCACGAAGCCGATATTGTCGGTAATTGCGTCGATCCGAACCATGATCTGGCGGATCTCTTCCATGACCTGCTTGCCACGATCGGTTTCGACAAGTTCAAGGGCTGTCGCTGCTTTTCCCGACTGTTTCAGTTCCACTGTTGTGTGCAGTTCCTGCAGCTTTTCCTTGATCAATACGTCCAGCCGGTCAACGGTGACCGTACTGATGGCGATCGACTGGAAGTCAGGAAGCAGGCTGCTGAAATGTAGTGGAACCAGATGCTCGGCGCGCCTGAAAGGCTTCAGGAACTGCGCCTTTCCCGTCAGCAGATAGCCTCGCTGGCTTGTTTCGGCATCCTGAATCAGACTGAAGAGCCGGATCGCCCGGCCGTTCAGTCGGGCGGCGTCAAGCGCTTCCTGCGCGTTGCGGCTGGTCAGATTGGCGAAATGAAGGGACGCAAGAACGAGGGCGAGAAGCAGAATTGCTCCCGCAAGCAGAAACAGTGGCACCGACCGGAAAATGATCGAGTCCCTGTTCATTGTCACGAGCCCAGGAACATGACGGACTGATTGCCCCCACAAGCCCCGACCAATCGCCGGTTCACCCCGTCAAGCAATCCTGTTCGCGGTGAAAAAGCAACCCTGAAAGTATGGATCGTCAGAAACCGCCTATAAACCATATACGGAACCGCGAGGTTATAACGTCGGCACCGGAGTATATCCGTCAACTATCGTCGGATGATATCAGTAACGTTCCGGCGGAAACACATGAAGCGTCAGCGAAAACAGGCCGAGGCCCAGTAGGACGACCATCAGCGTGTTGGCGACATCATCAGAGGTCGACGGCAAAAAGCCCAAACCGATAACCGCGCCGAAAAACAGCACCAGGCAAACTCTTGGAAACCAGTACAACATCCGGGCGTTCCTTATGATGTGATGAGACTGCCGGTTAACGCGGGAACAAAGGATTGGTTCCCGCATTCATGACCAGGAAAACAGCCTGCCCGCGAAACTTTATCGATGATCCAATCGTGTATCGAAACGTATCTTTACGTGCCATCAGGGAGACGTTCATGAAAACGCTGACATTCGCACTGCTCGGGACTTTAAGCATCGGCTTTTCTTCGGCTCAAGCCAGCCAGTTGCAGGAAGCTGATATTCGCAGCAACATCATAGGGCGCACGATCTACCTTGCAGCCCCGATGGGGGGCGAGTTCCCGCTCAATTACAAACCATCCGGCGAAGTCGACGGGAACGGCAAGGCCGTGGGCCTCGGCAAGTTCATACAACCGACGGACAGCGGCCGCTGGTGGATAGAGGCAAACAAGCTCTGCCAGCAGTTCAAGGTCTGGTATGACGGGAAACAGATGTGCTTCGAATTGTCGGCCAATGGTCCAGACAAGGTGAAATGGGTCCGCGACAACGGCGACAGCGGAATTGCGCGCATCGGAAACTGATGGCGCAGAAGCTGGCAAAGAACGATCCGGCGCTGTCGATGCGCCGGATCGTCAAATTTTAAAGTGCTGCGATGACGATCACTTCGACGAGATAGTCCGGGGTTGCGAGCTTGGCTTCACCGGTGGCGCGGGCGGGCGTGTTGCCCTGCGAAGCCCAGGCATCCCAAACCACGTTCATCTTCGGAAAATCGGCCATGTCGGCCAGCCAGATGGTTGCCGACAGGATTTTCGTCTTGTCGGTGCCGGCCAGTGCGAGAAGGCGATCGACTTCGCCAAGCGCCTGCTTCGTCTGCGTCGTAACGTCGTCGCCGGCCTTGCCGACCTGGCCGGCCAGATAAACCGTACCGTTGTGGACGACGGCCTGGCTCATGCGCGGACCGGTTTCAAAGCGTTTGATATCCATGGAGATGATCCTCATCAGAATTGCGGATCGCCGCAAAGGGCGTACCCGCGCGCTTTATCGCAGTTTCCAACAAAGGGAAACCCGATTTGCCTTGGCCGCCGCTATGCCATCGACAGCACGTCCGCTTCCGGAAAGTCCAGACGAACCCGCGTTCCCTTGCCGGCATCGCTGTCGAGACTGAGGACGGCATGGTGCAGCCCGGCGATACGTTCGACAATTTTCAGGCCCACGCCGAGCGCATCCGAACTCTTGATCCGCCCGCCCTCCAGGACCCGGGCTGACGCAGGACCGAAGCCCGGGCCATCGTCGATGACATTCAGGGTCCGGCCGGGACCGGTCCTGACGACGATATGCGTTCCCTTCGGCGTGTGCCGGACAGCGTTTTCGACGAGATTGCGGATCGTGTTTTCGATCAGCGACGGCACGGCATAGACCGGCGACGCCGCCGCGTCGTCGAACTCAAGCGAGTGGCCGTTTGCGAAGACGAAGGGGGCGAGCGCCGCAACGCTGTCATTGGCGAGATCGCTGAGCGACATGGTCCTGAACGACGCCCTGTCGACGACATCAAGCTTGGCAAGCGCAGTCAACTGCTCCAACATATGGGTCAGCGCATCGAGATCCTTTTCCGCCTTGCGCGCGCGATCACCGTCGATCCGCTCCAGTTCCATGCGGACGATGGCAACCGGCGTGCGGATTTCGTGGGCAATCGCCGTCGAGAATATCTTCTGCGCCTCGATAAGGTCGGCAACGCGAACGAGTACGCGATTGACCGCATTGGCGAAATTGGCGATTTCGCGCGGCATCCCATCGGTCGGGAGGCGGTCGAGCGCATTGCGGGGATCGATATTGTCGGCAGCCTCGGCCGCCTGGACCACCGGCTTCAAGGCCGCCCGGATCGACAGGATCGTGGCACCTGCGACAAGGCCGAACATCAGAAGCATAGGGATGATCAGGTGATCGCGAAGCTCGTGGAACAGCACGTTATAGATGAAGCTATGAGGGTCCTTGATGACCGCAAGCTCGACGAAAACCTCCTCGTCGTCAACCATGAAGGAGCGGCCGCCAGCCACACTCAATGGCTTTCCCGGCGCGATCTGCCGTTGCCAGAAGGCCGGCGGATTGATCTCGACCGGCAGGAAATGCGCCTGGCAGATCGCCTCGCAACTGGAAAACAGGATCGCGCCGCTTGCGGTGCGAACGCGCAGATAGATGTCTCCATCAACATCTCCGCTCTGCTTGGTGTAGCGCTCGCGCATTTCATGGGACAAAGCAAATGTCAGCTTGCCGTCCCGAACGGTTATTCCGTCCGCAAGGGTTTCGGTTTCGTGCTCTATGATGAAGCGCCCGAGTTCGCTGTCGTCGGACCAGTATTCAGCGAGCACGATGCCGAACTGCAAAACCATGGCCAGAACGGTGAAGGCGACGATCCGGCGGGATGCCAGACCCGTAAGCGAAGAAGGCTGGCGCTGTTTCATGGTGATACCTGCACCATATAGCCGACACCGCGCACCGTCACGAGATCCACGCCCGTTACAAATGGAACGAGCTTCTTGCGCAGGCGCGATACAGCCAGCTCCAGGGCGTTGTGGCTGACCTCCTCGCCGAACTCCGACAGAGCTTGCTCAAGCTTGCGCTTGAGAACGACGCGTCCGGCATCGCGCATCAGAAGTTCGATCAAGGCCCGTTCGCGCGGCGCCAGCGACAGGGGCGCATCCTTGCAACTGAGCTCCGCCGTCGAAGGGTCGTAGCGCAGATGTCCCGCTTCCAGAACGGGCTGGAGCGCCGTCGGCGCGCGGCGCAGCATCGCGCGGCAGCGGGCGAGAAATTCCTTGTGATGAAACGGCTTGACGAGATAATCGTCCGCCCCGGCATCCAGCCCCTCGATCCGCTCCTCGATCGATCCGCGCGCGGAAATGATGAGGACCGGCAGGTCCTTGTAGTCGCGCCTTATCCGGCGCAACAGGTCTATGCCGTTGCCATCGGGCAGGCCGAGGTCAAGCAGCACCAGATCATGTTCGCGAAGGGCAAGCACCAGTTCCGCATCGGCGATGGTTGTCACCGCATCCATCCGCCACCCGGCTTCGCGTATGGTTTCACCGAGAAGCTCGGCAAGACGCGGACTGTCTTCAACCAGCAGGAGACGCATCAATTCTTCCAAATTTCACGGCGGTTACGCCCTCTTCCTGCCGGTGATCATTGCCAGGACAAGATTTTCACGATGGCGGAAGCTCTCGACCATGGCCGCCAGCGCGTGAACACCGGCCAGCATCATGATGCTGTTGGCCAGAACTTCGTGCGCCTCCTCAATGAAGCCGTTCCCCCAGAAGGCGTCAAGCGTCATCATCCAGCCGCTGACGCCTGTCGCCAAAAGCAGAGCCATCAGCATCAGCATCATGACGGCTGCTACCGGATTGTGGCCGAGATGCCGCGCTTCACGGCCATGGCGCAGATCGACGAGATAGCGCTTGATCGATGATGGCGAGCGAACAAAATCGGAGAACCGTGCATGACGAGTGCCAACGAAGCCCCAGACAAACCGGACGGCCAGCAAACCGAGAACCGCGTATCCGGTGTAGCGATGCCACGTCTTGCCGGGCGACAGAATGAACAGGTTCAGCCCGCAGGCTGCGACCACGCCCCAATGAAAAAGCCGGACGACCGGGTCCCAGACCGCGATCAATCTTGGTGGTACGGCGGGCACCGCGGCGCCCACCCCTCCCCTGGAGCGATCGACCGTCAATTGTCGATCTCCGCCTTCATGACCTCGCCGTTTACCGGGTTCATTACGACTTCCGCGCGCTCGCCCTTTGCTGTCATGGCATAGACCTCGTAGCAGGTGCCCTCGGTCTTGACCTGCCGGATGTCCTTGTATCCGGCAGCCATCGCCTTGGCGGAAATCGCATCCGTGTTCATCCATTGGGCCTGCGGCTCTGTGGTGCAGGAGGCGTTGTCGTCGTCGGCAAAAGCGGCTGGGGAAAAGGCAAGCAGGCCAAGGGCTGCAAAAATGACTGTCTTGTGCATGGGATCCTCGTTGTTTGTCGCCAAACTGGCGTGAAGAGACCATGCGTCATGCTTGTTGTCAGAACGCCGTCAACCCAAAGGCTTCGGACGAGCCACAAACACGGCGGTTGGCGACAGGTCAAACCCCGTCGCCGGAATGCTTCAGGCAGCAGCCTTGCGCGCCAGCCGCGCCTTGATGCTGTCGATGTCGGCGCGCGGCGTCGCGGCAAACAGCGTCTGGGTGTAATTGTGCTGCGGACTGCTGAAGACGTCTTCGCGTGAGCCATATTCGACGGCTTCGCCGTAATACATCACCATCACATCGTCGGCGATGTAGCGGACGACAGAGAGGTCATGGCTGATGAAGACATAGGTCAGCTGGAACTCGTCCTGCAGGTCGGCAAGCAGGTTCAGCACCTGTGCCTGCACCGAAAGATCGAGCGCCGAAACCGGCTCGTCCAGCACCAGAAGCCGCGGATTGAGCATGAGCGCGCGGGCAATGGCGATGCGCTGGCGCTGGCCACCTGAAAACATGTGCGGGTAGCGAGCGTAATGCTTTTCCTCGAGCCCGACCTTCTTCAGCATGGCCATCGCCTTGTCGCGCCGGTCATCCGCCTTCATGCGCGTATTGATGATCAGCGGCTCAGTCAGAATATCGCCGATCTTCTTGCGCGGGTTGAGCGTGCCATAGGGGTTCTGGAAGACGATCTGCACCTTCTGGCGCATCTCGGGCGTCAGCTTTTCCTTGGCGATATCGACCCTCTGCCCATCGATCAGCATGTCCCCGGACGTTGCCGGGTCGATCATCGTGACGATGCGGGCCAAGGTGGATTTTCCGCAACCGCTTTCGCCGACGATGGCGAGCGTCTTGCCTTGCTCGACCGAGAAGCTGACCCCCTTGACGGCATGGACGGTCTTGCCCTTTTTCAGCAGGCTTCCGGGAATGTAGTAGTCACGGACGAGGTTTCTGGCTTCGAGAACAGGGGTCATCGCACCGCTCCTGCAAAAATCTGATCGTCGCTGAGGAATTCGGCAATCGTCGGCAGGCGGTCGCCCGTCGCATTGTCGGGGAGTGCCGAGAGCAGCGCCCGCGTATACGGGCTCTTCGGGGATTCAAACAGCGACAGCACGTCCGCCTCCTCGATCTTGCGGCCCTTGTACTGGACGATGACGCGGTCGGCGGTTTCCGCGACCACGCCCATATTGTGTGTGATGATGATCAGTCCCATGCCATGCTCGGCCTGCAGTCGCATCAGCAGGTCGAGGATCTGCTTCTGGATAGTGACATCGAGCGCGGTCGTGGGCTCGTCGGCGATCAGCAGTTTCGGATTGCAGGACAGCGCAATCGCGATCATGACGCGCTGGCACTGTCCGCCCGACATCTGGTGCGGATAATGGCCGAGCCGCTCTTCCGGGTTCGGAATACCGACCAGTTCGAACAGTTCGATCGCACGGGCTCGGCGCGCCGCCTTGTCGAGACCGAGATGGATGCGCAGCACCTCCTCGATCTGGAAGCCAACGGTGAAGCAGGGGTTGAGGCTTGCCACCGGCTCCTGGAAGATCATGGCGATGTCCTTGCCGACGATCTTGCGTCGATCGGACGGCGACATGCCGAGCAGGTCGATGCCGTTGAAGAGCAGCTTGTCGGCCGTGACCTTGGCCGTCCAGGGTAGAAGGCCCATGGCCGCCAGCATGGAAACGGACTTGCCGGATCCGGACTCGCCGACGATCGCCAGTACCTCGCCGGCATCGACCTTCAGCGATACCCCATCGACGGCCCGGAAGGGACCGGTCGAGGTCTGGAATTCGACAGCGAGATTTTCGATTTCGAGCAGGGCCATCAGGACCTCTTCAGTTTGGGGTCGAGTGCGTCGCGCAGCCCGTCGCCCATCAGGTTGATTGCCAGAACCGTGATGAGGATGGCGAGGCCCGGGAAGGTTACGACCCACCAGGCACGCTGGATGAATTCGCGGGCTTCGGCCAGCATCGTGCCCCATTCCGGCGTTGGCGGCTGGGCGCCCATGCCGAGGAAGCCGAGGGCTGCGGCATCAAGGATCGCCGCCGAGAAAGCGAGCGTCGCCTGCACGATCAGCGGTGCCAGACAATTGGGCAGGATCGTCAGGAACATGATGCGCGTTGTGCCGGCTCCAGCAACCTTGGAAGCAATCACGTAATCCTTGGTCCGCTCCGTCATCACCGCAGCGCGGGTCAGCCGCACGAAATGCGGCAGGTTGACCAGCGAAATGGCAATCATCGCATTCAGCAGCCCCGGTCCGAGCACGGCAACGAGGACGAGCGCCAGCAGCAGAGACGGGAAAGCCAGGATGATGTCCATGATCCGCATGATGATCGTATCTGTGCGGCCGCGGAAATAGCCGGCGACCAGACCGATCATCACACCCGAGATCACCGAGATGCTGACGACCACGAGGCCGATGAACAGCGAGAAGCGCGCGCCGTAGATCAGCCGGGTCAGGATGTCACGCCCGACCGGATCGGTTCCGAGCATATAGGTGAACTGCCCGCCTTCAGACCACGCAGGCGGCAAAAGCAGGACGTCACGATTCTGGATGCTCGGCGAGTGCGGCGAGACGATCGGCGCAAACACGGCGAGCAGGAGTATGACGAGGAAAACCGCAAGGCCGATCACCGCGCCCTTGTTGCGCGAGAAATAGAACCAGAACTCGGCCAGGCCGGATGGTGGGGCAACGCCCGACGGCGGGACGGCGTTTGTATCGACAACAGCCATATCAGCCTCCTAATGCCGGATTCGGGGGTTAATGAAGCCGTACAGCACATCAACGATGAGATTGACGATCATGATCACCGCAGCGATCAGCATCAGGCCGCCCTGCACGACGGCATAGTCGCGCTTGAACACCGAATCGACCATCCACTTGCCGATGCCCGGCCAGGAGAAGATCGTCTCGGTCAGGATCGCCCCGGCAAGCAGCACGCCGATCTGCAGGCCGATCGTGGTGACGACCGGGATCAGCGCGTTGCGCAGCGCATGCACGCCGATCACGCGGAAAGGCGACAGGCCTTTCGAGCGCGCGGTGCGAACATAGTCTTCACCCAGCACTTCGAGCATGGCCGAGCGCGTCTGCCGCGCGATCACGGCCAGCGGGATCGTGGCGAGCACGATGGTGGGCAGGATCAGATAGGTTACCGCCGACTTGAAGGCGCCCGCCTGGCCGGACAGGAGGCTGTCGATCAGCATGAAGCCGGTGACCGGCGGGAAGAAATAGACAAAGGAGATACGGCCAGAAACGGGCGTCCAGCCGAGATAGCCGGAAAAGAAGATGATCAGCAGCAGGCCCCACCAGAAGATCGGCATGGAATAGCCGACAAGGGCCGTGCCCATGATCGTCTGGTCCAGCCAGGTGCCGCGCTTGACAGCGGCGAGCACGCCCGCCGGAATGCCGAGACAGACGGCAAGCAGGATGGCACAGATCGACAATTCGACGGTTGCTGGAAACAGCGTCAGGAAATCATCGAGCACCGGCCGCTTGCTGATGATCGAACTGCCGAAGTCGCCCTGCAGCAAATTGACCAGATAATCGAAATACTGGGCATACATCGGCCGATCGAAACCAAGCTCGGCCATGATCTGGGCATGGCGTTCGGGCGACATCACGCGCTCGCCCGACATCAGCATCACCGGATCGCCGGGCAGCATGCGGATGAAGGAGAATGCGATAATGGAAACACCGATGAAGGTGGGAACAAGGACGGCCAACCGTCCGAAAATAAAGCGCAACATGGGCGTTTAGTCCGTTATTGAGAGCGGATGACGGCTTTTTGGAGCGGCGTGGCGCGCTCCGGCATCATGCTCGAAAACCGGCGGCCCGAAAGTGATTTCGAGCCGCCGGACACAGCAGCCGCGTTGCGGCGTGCTTCGATTGGAAACTTACTCTGCGATGTCAACGCCGTCGAAGCGGTGGTAGCCGAGCGGGTCCTGGACGAAGCCGGAAACCTTCTTGCTCATCGGAATGGAGACGAGCGAGTGGTCGATCGTGTTCCACGGTGCTTCCTTCTTGAAGATGACCTGGGCCTCTTCATAGAACTTCGTGCGTTCTGCGACGTCGGCAGTTGCCTTTGCCTTCTTCATCAGAGCGTCGAATTCGGTGTTGCACCACTGTGCACGGTTGTTGCCGCCGACAGCGTTGCAGCCGAGAAGCGTATCCATGAAGTTGTCCGGATCGCCATTGTCGCCCGTCCAGCCGAGGATGACCGCGCCGTCGCGGGCCTTATCGGAGGAGAGCTTCAGATATTCGGCCCACTCATAGGAGACGATTTCGACTTCGACGCCGACATTGGCCAGATCGGCCTGCATCAGTTCGGCTGCACGACGGGCGTTCAGCATGTACGGACGCGAAACCGGCATTGCCCAGATCTTCATCTTGAGGCCGGAAACGCCGGCATCGGCCAGCATCTTCTTGGAGGCTTCAGGATCGAACTTGTCGTCCTCGATCGCGTTGTTGTAGGACCACATCGTCGGTGGGATCGGGTTCTTGGCTACGGTCGCCGCACCCTGGAAGACCGCATCGACGATCGCCTGCTTGTTGATCGCCATGTTCAGCGCCTTGCGCACTTCGGCCTTGTCGAACGGCGCGACGAGCGTGTTGTAGGCGAGGTAGGAGACGTTCAGGCCTTCCTGCTCGGAAACCGTCAGGTTGGCATCCTTCTTCAGCTCGGCCACGTCGGCTGCGTTCGGATAAGGCATGATATGGCATTCGCCGGCCTTCAGCTTCTGCGCGCGGATTGCGGCATCGGTCGTGATGGCGAAGACCAGGTCGTCGATCGGCTGCTTGCCGGCGTAGTAATCCGGGTTGGCCTTGTAGCGGATCGCGGCATCCGTCTGGTAGGCGACGAAGGAGAACGGACCGGTGCCCAGCGGCTGCTGGTTCATCAGTTCCATCTTGCCGTCGGCCTGCAGCTTGTCGGCATATTCCTTCGACATGATGGACGCGAAGTCCATGGCGAGGTCGGCGAGGAACGGCGCTTCAGGCTTGTTGAGAACGAACTTGACTGTCAGGTCGTCGACTTTCTCGATGTTCTTGATCAGATCCGGGAAACCCATGCCCGAGAAATATTCCCAGGATGCGCCGGCAACATACTTGTTCCAGGGATTGTCCGCCTTGTACTGGCGCTCGAACGAGAAGATCACGTCGTCGGCGTTCAGTTCGCGTGTCGGCGTGAAGAATTCCGTGGTCTGGAACTTGACGCCCGGACGCAGCTTGAAAGTGTATTCCAGGCCGTCGGCCGAGACTTCGTAGCTTTCTGCAAGGCCCGGCTCGATTTCCGTCGAGCCGTGCTTGAACTCGACGAGACGGTTATAGACCGTCCGCGAGGAAGCATCGAAGGTCGTGCCAGCGGTGTAGAGGGCGGAATCGAAACCTTCCGGCGACCCTTCCGAGCAGTAAACCAATGTCTTGGACCATGCGGACCCGGCCATCAATGTGGCAATCGCGGTGGCCGCAAGGAGAGTGGTGAGCTTTTTCATGAGCTTGCTTCCCAGTTTTGTTCTTGTTCTCATAATTTTTTGACACAGGACGCCGTTGCTTCCCGTCAAGGCCGGATGGAACGACATTTAACCCCGTATTGCAATAACCGTCTTAAAAAATTTGTCCAATTGGAAAATTCTTCCGATTTCAAGCGATTGCGTCCTGTCCACGGCTTTTACCGTAAACAGCCGGCGACTTTGGCGCGAATCGATTTTCTGCGCCCGGGCAAAGTCAATCCCAAATAGGACGGATGGCGCAGATCCACTGGAAGTGCGACAAGCCTTGGGCGGGGCGGGGAGGATTGTTCTGTTTTCAGGAGCCAGGCGGGGATACTGAAAGCACATCGAGGCAATCCTCCCTCTCGCCGCCGGACTGCGTGCCACTGCGGCAAAGGTCAAAACATTCCACATCCGGACTTCAGGTTCTCGAAACAGTTGCTAATGGCGATTCACACGCTAAACTGGTTATCGCGGGGACTAGTGGGGACGGCCGCACCGTGGCAACTCTTCTGAAGAACCATCGGCGATACGATATCTGCAGCGATTTGGAGAAAGCTCTCAATCGTGTCGATTTCTTCCGTATATTCCACACCATGTCGCTCCGTTTCGGCTTTGATCATTTCGGCATCCTGCAACTCGGGAATGAAAACGACGCCTGCATGCTGTCCAATCGCCTGACGCTGCACGACCTACCGTCAGGCCTCGCAGAAGAATATGACAAGCGGCATCGATTCGGTGATTCGGTCGTCTACAAGAGCCTGCATGCTTCCGCCATCTCCTCCGTCTGGAGGGCAGACGATCTGCACCTCGGCAACGGCAGCAATCTTCTCGCACAGCTGGGTTTCGAGCTTCTCCTCTGCGTGCCGGTCAACGGCATCAACGGGGCTCGCTATGCGATCCTCTTTCTTGGTGACGCGGATGATATCGAGCGGCAGGAGCATTTCGAGCTCTGCTACGATGCCATCGCCGCCTTCGACTATTTCTATCGACTGGTGCTTTCCAACAAGGCCGGACTGGGACTGACGCCGCGGGAGACGGAAATCCTGCGCTGGATCTCGCACGGCAAAACCGCAAGCGAAATTGCGCTGATCGTCTCCGTGTCGGAGCATACCGTCAACTCGCACACTGCAACGATCCTGAAGAAGCTGGACGTCGTCAACCGGACACAGATGGTGGCCAAGGCGATTCGCGAGCAGATCATACAATAGTGACAAGATGGGCAGTAGCGACAAGACGAACGCGCAGAAGATGGCCGGCATGCGGCCAAGGTTGCTGCAGACCTGATGACGACAAAAACTTTGCTGGACCGGTCGATGTTCCGGCCCTCGAAACCTGGAACAGCCTGCCCCATGCGTTTTAAGCCACCCTTTTCCGCCATCCATGAGAGATCGTCAGAATCACCATGACCCAGACAATTCACATCTTGCTCGTTGATGACGACCCGGCGGAGAACGTCATCCTCCGGGCACTGATGAAGAAGGTGACAAGCGCCACGATAGAACTGCACTATCGCGAGACGATCGACGATGCGCTGGAATTCATCCGCTCCGGCAATCCTGTCAACATGGTGCTGATGGACAACCGGCTGCAGCCGCAGGCAGATTTTCGCGAGACCGTGCCGGCGATGCGCCAGCAGGGCTTCATCGGACCGATCGGTGTGATCTCGTCATCGCTTGCCGATCCGTATTTTCAGAAATTCGAGGAATACGGCGCCGATTTCCGCATCGACAAATCGGAACTCGACCCGACGGCCATCGAGTTCATTCTGCGCGAATATGTCGGCAAAAGCTGACGTCGCTTTGTTCGGATAGACCGGCCCAAACCAGGCCGTGATCCGAAGAACTGTCCGTTCAGGCCGCCGTCTGGGCTGCTCTGAGCGGACGCCGCGTCTCTTCGAGGCCGAGCAGGAAGTTGATCTGCGGACGGGCCTTGACCAGGTCGTCGATCGAATATTGCTGCAGCACTTCGAAGAAGGCGTTGAGTGCCTTGCGCAGCGCCGAATTCAGCCCGCAGCTATCGACCAGCGGGCAATCGATTTCACCCGCTTCGAAACATTCCGCCATGGCAAAGCTGTCTTCGGTCACCTTGACGATATCGAAAAGGCTGATCTGCGATGCGGGCTTGGGCAGGCGGACGCCACCATTGCGGCCACGCACGGTTTCGACCAGACCGGCCTTGTTGAGCGGCTGCAGGATCTTGAAGAGAAACAGTTCGGATACGCCATAGGCTTTCGCGATTTCCGGGATGCGGCTGAGGTGCCCGTCATTGGCCGCACAGTACATGAGCATGCGGACTGCGTAATTCGTTTGCTTCGTCAGGCGCATCACTTACTCCGGGGGATTCGAAAGCACTGAGCCCTATATAAGGCCTATCATAGTTTGGAACAATTCCAAAAAGTAGAAAATCACTCTGACGTGAACTTGATCAGCTTGATGCTTGACTGTCCAGTGCCGCTTCGGCAAAAGGTGAGCGCATTAGTTAAGTTAAATACACCAAGGAGGACACCATGCCATTCAAGACAATGATGCTTTCCGCGCTGACCGTAACGACCGCGCTGACCGTTTTCAGCGCGCCGGCGCTGGCCGACGGTGAGGTAAACATCTATTCCTACCGCCAGCCGGAACTGATCCAGCCGCTGCTCGATGCCTTCACCAAGGAGACCGGTATCGCCACCAACGTACTGTTCCTCGACAAGGGGCTGGTTGAGCGCATCCAGGCCGAAGGCGCCAATTCTCCGGCCGACGTCATTCTCACCGTCGATATCAGCCGTCTGACGGAAGCCAAGGATGCCGGCGTCACGCAGTCCGTCAGCGACGAGACCATCAACAAGGACATCCCGGCCCAGTATCGCGATCCTGATGGTAACTGGTTCGGCCTGACGACCCGCGGCCGCGTTGTCTATGCCTCCAAGGACCGCGTTTCCCAGACGGAAATCACCTATGAGGAACTCGCCGATCCGAAGTGGAAGGGCAAGATCTGCACCCGTGACGGACAGCATTCCTACAATGTCGGCCTTTTCGCCTCGATGATCGCCCATCACGGCGAAGCCGAGACCGAGAAATGGCTGACGGGCCTGAAGAACAACCTTGCCCGCAAGCCTGACGGCGGCGACCGCGACCAGGCGAAGGCGATCTTTGCCGGCGAATGCGATATCGCGCTCGGCAACAGCTACTATGTCGGCCTGATGCTGACCAACGACAAGGAGCCGGAACAGAAGGAATGGGCCGGCGCAATCAAGGTCATGTTCCCGAATGCCGGCGATCGTGGCACCCATGTCAACATTTCCGGCATGGCGCTCGCCAAGAACGCCCCGAACAAGGACAATGCCATCAGGCTGATGGAATTCCTTTCGGAAGGCGAAGCCCAGAAGATCTATGCCGAGCAGGTGTTCGAATATCCTGTGAAGCCGGGTGAAGAACCGTCTGCCATCGTCAAGTCCTTTGGCCCGATCAAGGCGGATCCGTTGCCGCTTTCCGATATCGCTGCCAACCGCAAGAAGGCTTCGGAACTGGTCGACAAGGTCGGCTACAACGACGGCGCTGAAATGTAATCGTCCAGCGACATAAACGTCGATAAGGCAGCCCTCTTCCGAGCGGCTGCCTTTTTCATGACCGGCAATGATGTTTACTGCGGCTGCTGTTTTGCCCGCAGCGCACCCGCATAGTCGTGAATGGCACCTTTACGTTCCGGCGTACCAGGATGGGTGGACAGCATGCTGGTACCCGAGCGATCACCGAGTTTCTTTTCGAGCAACTCGAAAAAGCGGGCGATTGCGGTTGCATCATAACCCGCCTTCGACATCAGTTCCACGGAATGGCGATCGGCGGCCGCTTCCGCCGTGCGCGAATGGGACAGCGCCAGAAGTCCGCCGCCCTGGACCAGAAGGTCCTCGATGCTCGATCCGACATCGCCGGCAAGCATCATGATCAGGCCGGCCATGCCCGCCGCCCGATAAATCTGCCGCAGGCTGTGTTCCAGTTCGACATGGCCGATCTCGTGGGCAAGGACGCCGATGATCATCTCATCGTCGCCATCGGCCAGCTTGACCAGTTCATCGGTCAGAACCAGCGTGCCATCCGGCAATGCAAAGGCGTTCGGACCAATGGCGCCTCCCTCGCGGAAGTTCAGGCTGTAACCCGCCAAGCCGCGCGTGGACAGGGCGGCGATCTTTGCGAAGCCCTCTGAAATCTCCCGCTGTTTTGCCGCGTCAAGCCGGGAGGGACTGAGCATGGTTCGATCCATGGTCTCCAGCGTACTGACGGCCATGATCTGCGGGACAACCGGCGGCGTTACCGCGACCGCCACTTCGACCAGCACCGGCAGGGCATAACGATAGACAAGGCCGGCAAGCAGGAATGTCGCGACGACCAGCGCGATCAACCGCGGATGGAAGCGCTCGAGACCGTGGACGAAACCTGTCCCGCGGCGGCCTGATCGGGACAACAGGCGATCGATCGCCTCATTGTCCGTCGTCTCAAACAGGGAGCCGTCGGGGAAGTGGACGCGCCGCGGGATCGAGCCGACACGCGACGAAATCTCGGTCGCGCGCAGCGAACCGCTGGCGAGGGGTTCGCCAGTCGATACGCGCTCCACAACGAGACCTGCCGCTGTCTCGACAAGACGGGCAACCACCGACAGGCTTGAATTGGCCGGATGCCACTCGCCTTCGGCAATGATCCGGCTATCAGAAGCCAAAATCGAAGCCTTCATAGGACATGAATTCGGCGCCGACAGCTGATCCATCCTTCTCGGCGATGGCGAAAACCTCGCCGACATCGCCGGAGAACCGCACGGCCGTATGCGTGTTGACATAACGCGCCATGCGCACGGCGGCCCACGGGCGCATCAGCCCGAGCGTCAGAAGCGTGACGATCAGGTTGCTGATCGTTATCCAGACATAACCGGCTCGAGAAAGATCGCTTTTCAGCGGATGGGCGCCATCAAACACCGAGGACGACCAGGCGACATTGCGAACGCCGGCCCGATAGACGAGCGCTGCGATGCCGAAGGAGACGAGAACCACGAGATAGCCGATGACACCCATGGTGATCAATGCGGTGTGCAGTTCCGGCGGAATGGCTTGCGGATTGTCGATCACTGCGAAAAGGACCGACATGTTGATGAACAGCACGAAGCCGATGATCAAGAGGCCAAGCAGGATGATGAGCGCCGACAGGAACCAGGTCTTGTAGATCGCGCCAAGACCGGGATTGGTCGTGAATGCCTTTGTGCCATAGCGCATGTTGTTGCCGATATAGCGGTACATCCAGCGGCTGGCGAGCGGCGCAAGGATACCCAACGTCAGCGCTGCCAGGACCGGGCCGACCAGAAAGGCAAGGAACGCCCCGCCGACGCCGCCGACGAAATTGAACCGGACATTGCGATAGCTGGTGACCCGGGCGCTGAAGCGCAGGCCACGCATCACCAGCCAGGGAATGAAGAACAGGATGAGCACGGCCATGCCTATGCCGACCAGCGGCACCACGGTCAGAAGCACGTTGTAGATAATCAGATAGGCGAACACGATGATACGGCCGATGAAAATCTGCATGCCCTTGGCATGATATTCGAAGGCACGGCCGAGCAGCACGGTATTGCCGTAGAAATAGCGGTTGCGGCGAACCTTGGCCCAGGCAGAGTAAATCCCGACGGTAATGATCGTCAGCAGGATATTGACGATCCAGATGCCGAAATACTCTTTGCCGCTTCCGGTAAAGGACAGGCGATGCCAGGTTTCAGACGCAGCAGGCAGCGGCGCACTATCGATTACGGCCATGGTTTCCCCCCAAAAGTTTTCAGTCGATACGTCAGAGAACGGCCGACAATCCCCCGATATTCTGCCGTCAGTTGAAAAGTCTGGACCCGGCAGAACCCAAGGTCAAGAGAGTGGGCAAAACGGCACCCTCCGAAACGAAAAAGGACCTCCTTTCGGAGGCCCAATTCTGGGAGGATCGAAACGATCGTGCCGATTACTTCATCGTCGGCATGACGAATTCGGCGCCGTCCTTGATGCCCGAAGGCCAACGCGAGGTGACCGTCTTGGTGCGGGTCCAGAACTTGATCGAATCCGTGCCGTGCTGGTTGAGGTCGCCGAAGGACGAGGACTTCCAGCCGCCGAAGGAGTGATAGGCGAGCGGAACCGGGATCGGCACGTTGATGCCGACCATGCCGATATTGATGCGGGATGCGAAGTCACGAGCGGCATCGCCGTCGCGGGTGTAGATCGCGACGCCGTTGCCGTATTCATGCTTCATCGGCAGGTCGAGCGCTTCCTCATAGGTCTTGGCGCGCACGACGGAGAGGACTGGGCCGAAGATTTCGGTCTTGTAGATGTCCATGTCGGGCGTGACGTTGTCGAACAGGCAGCCGCCGACGAAGTGACCGTTTTCATAACCCTGAAGCTTGAAATCGCGGCCATCGACGACGAGGTTGGCGCCTTCCTCGACACCCTTGTTGATGAGCCCGAGAATGCGCTCCTTGGCCTCCTTGGTGACAACAGGGCCGAGATCTGCCTTTTCGTCCGTATAAGGGCCGATGCGCAGGCTTTCGACCATCGGCGTCAGCTTGGCAATGAGCCGGTCTGCAGTTTCTTGACCGACCGGAACGGCCACCGAGATCGCCATGCAGCGCTCTCCGGCCGAACCGTAGCCGGCGCCCATCAGCGCATTGGCTGCCTGGTCGAGATCGGCGTCCGGCATAATGATCATGTGGTTCTTGGCACCGCCGAAGCACTGGGCGCGCTTGCCGTTCATGGCAGCCGTGCCATAGACGTAACGGGCGATCGGCGTCGAGCCGACGAAGGAGACGGCGGAAATGTCCGGATGCGTCAGGATCGCATCGACCGCGCCCTTGTCGCCGTTGACGACATTCAAAATACCGGCGGGAAGACCGGCTTCGATCATCAGTTCGGCAAGACGGATCGGCACGGACGGATCGCGTTCCGAAGGCTTCAGGATGAAGGCGTTGCCGCAGGCAATCGCCGGCGCGAACATCCACATCGGGATCATGGCCGGGAAATTGAACGGCGTGATGCCGGCGCCGATGCCGACAGCCTGGCGGATCGAATACATGTCGATATTCGGTCCGGCGCCCTCGGTGAATTCGCTCTTCGACAGATGCGGAATGCCGATGACGAATTCGCAGACTTCGAGACCGCGGATGACGTCGCCCTTGGCATCGTCGATCGTCTTGCCATGCTCGCGCGACAGCATCTCGGCCAGTTCGTCCATGTTGTCGTTCAGAAGCTGAACGAACTTCATGAACACGCGGGCGCGGCGCTGCGGGTTGGTGGCGGCCCATTTCGGCTGGGCTGCCTTGGCGTTCTCGACGGCAGCATTCATTTCGGCGTCGCTGGCGAGGGTGACGGTTGCCTGAACTTCACCGGTTGCCGGATTATAGACATTGGCCGTGCGACCGCTGGTGCCGGCAACGCGCTTGCCGCCAATGAAATGACCGATCTCGTACATGGGTGATCCTCCTGATCTTGATTATGGCGGGAGTGTCGCACTACAATATGCACAAATCAACGCGCGATAATCAGGAACCGTTGTGCGTATATTGAAGTCACTGCTCTGAAATATGGAGATTCCAATGGTTATCGACACAGAGAAAGTCGTGAGGATGGCCGAACTGCAGATCGAGCCGGCGCACATTGCTGCTTATACAGCGCTGCTCGCGGAAGAAATTGAAGCCTCGGTCGCAAAAGAAGCGGGCGTCCTGATGCTGCATGCGGTGGCGGTCAAAGGTAGCCCTGCCAACATTCGCATTCTCGAAGTCTATGCAAGTCGGGAGGCTTACGAAGCCCATCTCAAGACGGCGCATTTCCTCAAATACAAAACCGCGACGGCGGACATGGTGAAGTCTCTCGATCTTGTCGAGCTTGACCCCATCGCCATGCGCGCAAAATGAGGAAAGCCGCATGAACTGGGACGATGTGCGCATGTTTCTCGCTGTTGCCCGTAGCGGCCAGATTCTCGCTGCCTCGAAGCGTCTGGGGCTCAACCACGCCACGCTCAGCCGGCGGGTGACGGCGCTCGAGGAATCCTTGAAGACACGACTTCTGATCCGCCGGACCAATGGCTGCGACCTGACGGCGGAGGGAGAGATCTTCCTCAATGCCGCCGAGCGCATGGAAACGGAAATGCTGGCCGCGCAGTCGCAGATCGGCCGCATCGACACGGCAATCGCCGGCACCGTGCGGATCGGCGCACCGGATGGCTTCGGCGTTTCCTTCCTGAGCTCGCGGCTGGGCCGGCTGACGGCACGGTATCCGGAACTGCGTATCCAGCTCGTGCCGGTCCCGCGCTCCTTTTCGCTGTCGCAGCGCGAAGCCGACATCGCTATCACGCTGGAACGGCCCGAACAGGGGCGGCTGATTTCATCGAAGCTGACGGACTACACGCTCGGCCTTTATGCGTCCGAGGCCTACCGCGCCGATCACGGCACGCCCGCCAATATCGAGGCACTGAAAAGCCACCGCAGAATCGGTTATGTCGAAGACCTTATCTTCACTGCCTCGCTGAATTTTACCGCGGAAGTGATGCGTAGCTGGGATGCGGCCTTCGAGATTTCCAGCGCGACGGGCCAGACGGAGGCGGTTCGATCGGGCGCGGGCATCGGCATCCTGCACAACTATATTGCGCGGCAATATCCGGAGCTTATCCGCATCCTGCCGGATACGATGATCCGGCGCGCCTATTGGACCACCTATCACGAAAGCGCCCGCGATCTTGTGCGGGTGCGCACCGTCGCGGATTTTCTGCAGGAACTGGTCACGGCCGAACACCGGATCTTTCTATGATCCGGGCGCGCGATTATTCCGTCGCAGCGACCGCGCCCGGCAGCGGGATCAGTGACGGTTTGGCGATCTGCGTCTCGGCGGACTCTCCGGTCGGTACATCCTGAGCAACAGCGGCCTTCGCCACCGGTTCATTGTCCGCCTCCACGGCGGTTGCACCGGGCAACGGGATCTTGACCGCGTTCTTGATGTTGCTCGTCTCGTCCGTGGCCGGTTCCTGCACCGCTTCGACGACCGCCGGGCTTTCGGTTGGGCGGACGCGCTTGCGTTGTTTGACCGGCTCGGTCGTGATAGCGGCCTCCTGGACGACCGGTTGCAGAACAGGAACGGATGTGCTGGCGGCGAGCCCCTGCCCTGCGGCACCGCGGAGCATGTCCAACGTTCCTGCCGTCACGGGTTTCAGCCGCAGGCCGTTCATCAGACCGACGAGTTGCTCGACCGAGATGGACGGCGCGCAATAGCGCAGGCGGACTTGCGTTGCGTATTTCGAACTGCCGAGCGCCGCAAAGCCCGCGCCATCGCGGGCGCTGACATTCCGCGCCAGTTGCCACGCATAGATGCAGCTGCCGCTGTTGCCGATCGTGCCGGAGGCGTAGCCGAACGTCCCATAGGCATTGTCGCCGATGACATTGCTGATTTTCATATCGACGCCCGAAAGGGCAGACGCGATTTCAGCGCGAATGTCGCCTGCCGATGGCCCGCGCGTGAAGCCCTTTTCGCTGCCGGGGGCACCGACCGTGACGACCAGCGTGTTTTCGCCGGGAAGATCGGTGGCGTTGCCATAGACGATCGTCTGTTGCGCATAATTCTTGCGCGCGGTTTGACGGACCGCTGTCGCAGGGCTGCCGATGACGGGGATGGTACCGAGTGCAAACTCAGGCGATACGGACGTTGCCAATGCCGGGGCATTCCGGGGCATATCGCGCGTCAAGGCCGAGGTCTGCAGAAACGGATCGTCTACCGAATTGCAGCCAGAAAGCACGAGCGGGACCAGCCAGAACAGCCTGCGGATCATTGCCGGGCTCCTTCGACACGCGAGGCCTGGATCAAACCCCGGCGCGACGCGGCATCGTTCAGGTGATCGTTCAGCCGCTGGAAGACCTGCTTGGCCATGCCTTTGTTTCCAAGGTGATAATAGGACCAGCCGCGCAGCTGGCTGAGATCGGCCGGTTCTGCGACAAGCGAGGCGCGGGTGTTCAGCGCATCGAGCGTCGCCTGGTATTGCTCCTGGTCGAAGGCCGACCGCGCGCGCTGCACGTAGATTTCGGCGCGGACTTCACGATCGCGTTCCGCCGTCATCGGATAGGCCCGCAGGATCGCATCGGCATCATCGGTCAGCTTGCCGCGCAAAAGCGTCAGCGCCGTGCCATAGGCGGCATCGGCCTGCATCTGCCCGCCAGCCGCCATTGCTTCGGCAAAAGAGGCGCGCGCTTCGGAAAGCCGGCTCAGGCCCAGATAACACCAGCCACCGATCAGCGACGCGTTCGACGTCATCTGGCCACGGGCACGAAGATCACTGAGGTCGCTGATGCAGGCGCTGTAGCGCTTGGCCTGAAAGTTGCGGAAATAATTAGCCTGGATCGCCCCGCGCGGTTTGATCACCGCCGAGGCCTTCTTGCCCTTCGGCGCCGGGGCGACTTTGATCTCCGACCAGATGTCCGGATAGACGTCCTTGTATTTGCCCTGCAGTTCGGCGAATTCCTGCTTTTGCGACAGACGCATCATCGACAGCGCGAGACCCTTGACACGGGCCGGCGCGACCTTCCAGTCAATCGACTTTCCAAACCAGGCGGCGGCGGCCTCGTACTGCTTGGAGTTATAGGCATACCAGGCGAGAATTTCGGCGTGGTCGGCATTCAACGTCTGCAGGATCGTCGTCGAATAGGAGGCGACGATCTTCTCGTCGATCGTCGCCGTATCGGGTTTGGCAAACCGCAGCGACAGGGCGTTCATCAGGAACTCCGGATCGCCGGTGAGATCCTTCAGGTGCGTAGCGGCGACCTGATAGGCTTCTTCCTCGAGATTCTGTGCGGCGAGGCTGAGATAGAGCCCTTTTGCGTTGCTGGCGTCGGGTTTCAGCTCCAGTGCCTTCTTGAACCACTGGGCGCTGACCGCCGGCTGTTTGATCTTCAGGAAATACCAGCCGAGCAGACCCATGTCGTTGGCGTCCGGCTTCGTCTGCGTCGCCACTTTCAGTGGCTCCAGATCGGCATCGGACAGGGCTTCGGTGCGTTTTTCATCGGCGTTGAAATCGGCTACCGTCTTGCGCAAGAGATCGAAAGCAACCGGCTGCAGGCCGGCCTGCATTGCCGGCGTAACCGACAGTTTCTGGATCACGGCCTGAACTTCGGACGCCGGAAAATCGCGGATCGCCTTTTGCAGCGTGGTCACGAGAGATGCGTCCGGCAGGCGCTTGTCGCCTTCCCGCAGCAGGATGCCACGATAGACATCGGCAAGCGGATCGCGCATGCCGGTCTCAGAATAGGCGTCGATCAGCAGCCAGAGCAGATCGACCTCGTTTTCCGTTGCCGGATCAATGGCGCTGCCTGCCTGGATGACCCCCGTCCAGTTCTTCGCCGCCGCAGCCTCTGTCATCAGCACGCGCTGCTTCTTGGTCGCCAGCTTCTCGCTGAAATCGGCGCTCGGCGTCCAATCCGGCGCTTCGCTTTTCAGCCGGATGATCTCGGCATCGATCCCGGTGAAATCATTCTTCTGATAGAGCTTCCAGAGCAGTGTTTCGTCGGCGCTACGGGCGATCGACGGCTGGTAAAGATCCTGCGGGATCTCGAAGCCCGGATATTTCAGCCGCAGCCGTGCGCCTTCGGCGGCAACACGCTCGTCCTGCTTTTGCTCGGCATAATAATATAGCGCTGCCAGTTCGACGGCATCCGGTGCCGGCTGGGCGAGCGTCACGACCGATTGTGTGCCGGTCGCCGCAGCCTGCGGATCAATGGTTCCGGCATCGTTCGAAACAGCACCCGTCATGGCATCATCGACGAGGCGGAAAGACCCTTCGGCCTGCGTCAGCAGGGCGGCGGAATCCTGCGCCCGGCCGGAGACCGGCAGCAGCATGCAGGAGGCAGCAAGCAGAGCGATAAAACGTTTGCTGATCATTGATCGGACCTCACACCCTTGCGCGGGACGGTCCGGCCGAGCCAGACCCCGAAGATGCCCATCGAAGCCACGATAAGCAGGACATAGAACTGAAAATTATCGGAGAACCAGGCAGCGGCGAGACGACGGATATTGGCCGGGCTCTGATCGGTCATGCCGGAAATGAAATGCGTTCCGGCCGGCAGGGTATTGACCGCGAGGCTTGCCGTTTCGATTTCTGCCGAGCCGCCGTCGAGCCTGTCCCAAACAGCCGGCTCGACGAGGCGCCTGACGCCAAGCGCAATGTCGCGCGGCGAGCGGGCATGCAGCACCGTCCATGTGGCGCTGCCTTCCGGCGACGGAATCTGCGACAGGGTCAGGAGGGACTGGTCGGGTTTCAAGGCAAGCGTCTTGTTCGCCCCGTCGTCATAATTGAGCCATTGCGCGAAGCGGGCGCCGCCCATGGTGAACCAGCTGCCGATGCGGGCATTCCAGGACAGCGCATCCGGCTGCGTGGTCGACTTCCTGAACGCATCCAGCAGGGCGCCGGCATCATCGGTACCCGGTTCCGCAGTCGCATCCTGCAGCAGCACATCGTTGGAAATAGCCGCCGTCTTGAACGGATCGGCACCCGGGAAGGCCGCATTCGCCTCTTCGGCAAAACCGTTTGGCGGGAACTCGCCCTTGCCGGCGTTTCCGAGTTCGGCGAATTCCTTCTCGGTGGTGATCACCAGGGCGTTGCGGCCTTCGACAGCGGTGGCAGCACTCAGTCGGATGCTGGCATTGAGCGGGTTGCGGGCCGAAAGTGCGAGCCGCGACAGCATGGTCAGGGCCGCGCCGACGGATTGACCGTCCGGGCGCTCGACGAAGATATCGAATGGCTTGCCGTCAGCATAAGGATAGGCATTGCCCGCGAGTGCTGCGATATCCGGCAGGCGACCGATGCGGGCCAGCGCCGGCACGGTGATCTCGGTGTTCTTCAGGAGGATGAAGCGGGGCCTTGCATCGTTGCGGGCTTCGGGCGCGCAGGCATCATCCGACGCGGTGGGCAGTTCCGCCAGCAGTTCGACCTTGTTTTCACCCGGATGAAAGGCCCGCAGCGGGAGTTCGATCAGCTTGCCATCAAACTGCTCGCCCTCGGTGTCGCGGAACGGATAGCTGGTGACGACCTTGTCATTGACCCGGACGAGAAGCTGCGCGGTGCGCTTCAGGCCCGGCGAGGTTGCCGCAAACAGCCGAATGCCGATGGTGTCATAATCGGCCGGATAGAAATCCGCGGGCATGACCATGTTGAAATCGGTGCGCGACAGGCGCCCGGAAAAGACGCGGGTTTCATAGCCCGTATCGCTGAGCTGGTAGCTGCTGGACGCATCGACGCGGATCGTGCCGGTGCCGGTTGCGAAGATGCCGCTGTCGAGGCTTTCCTTGAGCGGCCCGCGAATGGCGGCCAACAGCTGGCTGCTGATCTCGGCGCGGGTTGCACCGCGCAGGCTGACCATGGCCCTGCCCTCTTCCCCGGCATCGGCGACCGAGAGACCATAGGGAATGGCGGCAACGGCGGTGCCGAGCTGGGCACGCGTCTTTTCGGTGGAGACATAGAGATCGATGCCCGGGCCGGTTCCGGGCTTGTCGCCAACGCTGACCGAGAGGTCGTCGCGGTTCATGAAGAGTGCGAGCGTCTGCAGCACGGGCGCTGCATCGTTCAGCATTTCAGCGGTGGCCGTCTGCGGCAGGATCAGGCGGATGTCCGTCACGCCGGCATCGTTGCGCGCAACGGTCAGGACATCATCCAAGAAGTTGAAGCCATCCGATCGGGCCGCAACGAAACCACTCGTTTTGGGATCGAGTTCGCTCCAGAGTTCATAGGTGGCTTCCAGAGAGCAATCAACGCGGTGAAACTGGCGGGCCCGCAGGGTCACCTCGTTGCGCCCGGCCTTCAAAAGCGCACCGGCAACCTTGATCTGCTCCGGCTTGAAATCATTGGGCGATGCAATGCGGAAGGTGCCGGCTGGTTTGCCGTTGACGGCCACGTCCATCACGGAGGTATCCGGCAGTACGGAGACCGCATTGCGATAGGGAAGCGACAGACTGCCGCCGAGCGCCACCTGTTCCGCGGACAGATTGAAGGTGAAGCGACCGACATCATCCTCGCCGGCGAGGCGATAATCGGGGGCCGACTGCTCGAAGGGAACGAGGCCGGCGATCTTCTTTTCTTCCGTCTCGGCAGGTGCTGCGCGCGTCGAAAGAATGGCTTCGCTGGCGCCGGGCAGCGCACGGGTAACGACCGGTGCCGCCTCAAGCAGGCTCTGGGCGGAAATCGGCAGGGCCTGCACCATCAGGGCGGCAAGCGACAGGCCGACAGTCTTGACGCTGAGGGACTTAACCATAGAGCTGCGTTCCTGTGTGAACCGGGCCTGTGTGAACCGGGCCGGCATTGACCGGGGCTGTTGCGTCTGGGGCCTTTGCGGACACTGCGACCGGCACAACCTTATTGTCGTGCAGGATCATCGGAGCGTCCTCGAAGGAATGCGCGACGCTTTCGCGGATGAGACCGGCACTGTAGCGAACGGCACGCAGCGATTCCGTCAGGCTCCACAGCGCAAAGCGGCTCGTGCCCCAGAAGAAATTGCGGCGCACCTGGCGACGAACGAGGCGATCCTGCAGGACCGACTGATCGGAATACATCAGCTCGGCGATCGCCATGAAGGTTTCCGGCGTGCGCTCGGCGAAGGCAAAGCCGAAGACGGTGGCTTTTTCCATGGTCCGGCGTGAGCGATAGACGACATTGAAAGCAATCGTCTGGCCACCGCGGCGCACCTCGACCTGTGCCCGCGTCGGATTGGCAAGGTCCATCTTCGGTTCTGGATCGACGAATTCGATCGACACGCCGCCGCTGGAGGCGTCCTGGATAATGACTGTGTAGACGGCATCGGCAATGCGCAGCAACGCATGGCGCTTGACGGGCAGGCGCTGGTTACGGCGCAGTTCGCGGCGTTCGGCAATTGCACCGAGCGCGGCACCGGCGAGGCCGAGATTGATCAGGTTCCACATGGCGACAATCAGAAGCAACTCGCTGGCTACCGGTTCGGTGAGTACGCGGTAGCCGGAATAAAGGGCTGCGGCGAGCAGCAGGAAGAAGATCGCGAAATACGGTTTTGCCAGCGGCGAAAGCTTGCTCTGGTCGAGCGTCTGGCCCTTGGCCGTGACGTTGAAGGTCGGCTTGCGGGGATTGCGCACGACGCTGATGATGCTGCCGAACAGGAACACGGCCTGCACATATTCGTAAAGCTCTGAGATCCACGGCCAGCGCACCTTGCCATAGAGATAGCTCTGCATGGCAAAGGAACTGACGAGATAGGTCACCGCATAGGATGCGAATTCCAGGATATTGGCCTTGTAGATTTCGAGCGAGAAGAAAATATAGAGCAGCGGCGAGAACATGAAGGCCAGCCGCGACAGCGGGAACAGCCAGAAGGTGTTGATGCCGGCGTAGCAGAGGCGCTGGGGGAACGAGAGACCCTTGGCAAGGAACGGCCGGTTGAGGATGAGGATCTGCAGCATGCCCTGGCACCAGCGGGCGCGCTGGCCGATGAAGGAGACGAAGGTCTCCGGCTGCAGGCCGGCGATCAGCGGCTTGTCGATATAGACGCTGTTCCAGCCCTGGCAGTGCAGCGACAATGCCGTTTCGCAATCCTCGGTGATCGACTGGCCGGAAAAACCATCGACGGTTTCCAGCGCCGCGCGGCGCAGGACGGCCGCGGACCCGCAGAAGAAGGACGCATTCCACTTGTCGAGCCCGCGCTGCAGGATCGAATAGAACATCTCGTTTTCGGACGGCATGCGGGCAAAGGTCTGGAGGTTCTTTTCCAGCGGATCGGGATTGAGGAAATAGTGCGGGGTCTGCACGAGAAACAGTTTCTCGTCCTCGCGGAAGAAGCCGACCGTCTCGCGCAGGAAGTCGCGCACCGGGGCGTGGTCGGCGTCGAACACGACGACCAGTTCGCCCTTGGAGATTTTCAGCCCTTCGTTGAGGTTGCCGGCCTTGGCGTGATCGTTTTTCTGGCGGGCATGATACTGCACGCCCATCGCCTCGCAGAGCGCCTTCAGCTGCTCATGGCGACGGTTCGCGGCGACCGCGATATGTGGATTCTTGTGGTTGCGCTTGGCATCCGTACCGCCATCATCCAGCAGGAAGATCTTCAGCTTGTCCTTCGGATAGGCCATCGACTTGGCGGCCGCCAGCGTCACCGCCAGCAGTTCGGCATCCTCGTTGTAGCTTGGAATGAAGACATCGACCGTCGGCAGGTCGGCATTGGCGCCGATATCAGGCGTCTTGCGCTTGATCGGATCGACCACCATGAAAAAGCTGATCGCCAGCATGCAGAGGCAATACATCTCGGCGAGATAGAGAAGAAAACCGGGAATGAAATTGAGCGGTTCGGAAATGCTCGGCAGCGTCTCGGTCGTGCGCCAGAAGCCGTAGCGCAACGCGATGATGCCGGCGAACACGAATGTCACAAGCCGGAACGTGCTGTTGTCGGGGCGCGTCATGCCGATGAACATCACACCGAGAACCGCGAAGCTCAGCATCAGCTGCGCCTGCAGACTCATTGGCAGGAGGATCAAAGTCAAACCGACCGCGCCGGCAGGAATCGCCAGAAATTTACCGCACCGCATGTGCACCCTAGCCTCATTGTCATTTCAGCCACGCATCATGCGCGCCGGCCCGCAATTGGACAGGCCGACCCTAGGGTGCAAACGGTCAATAGAGTCCTAATGAAGCGGGAGAGTCCTGAAAGGGGACAGAACGAGGTAAACACGACGTTTATGAAGCGGTCCAAGATGTGGCCACAGCCGAAGCGGAAGGCATTGAAACACCAAAATGTCGTTCTGAGGGGAAGGAAATGGTACGGTTGGGTGGTCTCGAACCACCGACCTCAGGATCCACAATCCTGCGCTCTAACCAACTGAGCTACAACCGCACAAACAGGCTCGCCCCGAATTTCAGGGCCGCTTTCCGGGTCAAATACGGGCAGTCCGCATTTTTTGCAAGTCCCAACTTGTGCCTTGCCATGAAAAAACGGACTGGGAGATTGCCGGGCGTAAAAAAACCGGGTGGTCACCCACCCGGCTTGTCGGATCAGGATCGGCGCAAGCCTTACGGCGCGCGGATCGGAAGTCAGACCTTCTTGAAGCTGGACATGGCCTTTTCGGCGGCGTCCTTGCCTGGCTTGGTGACGCTTTCGGCAACCTTCTTGGTGGCTTCCTGCATTGCCTTGGCCTGTTCCATGGCCAGTTCGGCCTGCTTGCGGATGAAGGCAGTCTGCAGTTCGAAGAGTTCGGAAACAGACTTGACGCCGAGCAGCGCCTCCATGTGCGACAGCGAATTTTCCGCATTGGTGCGCAGGGCGTCGATCGCCTTGAGGCCGAGTTCGACGGTGCCGGACTGCGCGCTTTCCAGCGTCGCTTCGACGGTCTTCGTCGCGTCTTCTGCGGCCGTCTTCATCTTGGAATAGGCTTCCTTGGACTGCACGGCGCCCTTTTCGGCGAACTCGCGCAGGCTATCGGTAACCTTGGCCGGATCGAAGGAGGTCATCGAAAATACGTCGTCGGTTTTCTTGGTAGCCATGATCAGCGCTCCTGTTTCGGGCCCTCTCCAGAGGCACCCTGTTGATGATGTACATCATATAGCCCAGATTATTGTGCATTGCAACATATTTGTGCAGCGCATATAAAATTTGGGCGATCGGCATATTAACCTTCAAAAACGAAAGGCCGCCGCCAATCGGATGGCGCGCTGGACCCTTGCGGACGCGCCGGGTATTAATAGACTGTTAATAATCACGTCCCAGTGACGTTTCTGCCAACAGGTCCGTTCATGTCCGCAAAATTGTACCCCTTCATCGACATCGCCGTGCATGAGCGGGTGCGCGGGCACTTTGCGCGTGGCGATGCGGCGGTCCTGTTTTCCGCGGACATGCGCCAGGTTCTCTGGTCGAACGGCGAAGGCGCTTCCCTTTTCGGCACGCCGTCGATCTACGATTTCATCGATAGCGGCACGGATACAGGCGACGTTGCCTTTCGCCAGATGGAGGCAACCGCACTTCAGCTGGCGCGCGTCGGCGACAGCCGCTCCTTCCTGATGCGCATCGGCGCCGGCTTTCGCCGCATGCCGGTCCATGCGCTGGTGGAGATGATCAGCGTTCATCCCGGTGAAACGGCAATCCTGTTTACAGCGCCCGGCAACGTCAAGGCGCGCACAACGGCGGAAATCGCCCGTACGATGATTTCGGGCTTCGACGATCCGGACACGCATATGGCTGTGCTTGATGGCGATGGCGGCATCGTTGCCGCCTCGTCCGGCTTTGAAAGCCTCGCCATGACACCGCAGACCTGCCGCGCGCTGGTCGCAGCCGTGGCCCGCGACAGCGACTGGCTGGTCAAGCGCCCAGTTCCGACCGGCAAGGGCCACCTGCCTGCCGCCATCGGCAAACTCTCCGATACCCCCGCCCTGCATCTGCTGTTTGCCGTCGAGACCATTCTCGGCAATCTCGATCCTGGTTTGGATTTCGACGACGAGGCGATTGCCGATACCACCGCGCCTGCGGATAGCGAGTCGGCTCCTGCAATCCTGAACGATGCCGCACCCGTGTCCAACACGGTCGAGCCTGTGGATGCCGCTGGCTTTCTGCCGGAAACACTGCTTCCGGACGATGCCGAGGCTTATGCTGCAGACCCTGCATCAATCGAGCCGGACAATGTCGCAGACACCATCCCGGACGAGACTATCGGTGCGGACGAACAGGCTGGCGGCGAATTGGTTTCTGATGCCGAGGAACTGCCAGGCGCTTTCGATCCGGAAACACCATCGGCGACCTATGCCGAAGCCGAAGCGGCGTATGACGAGCCTCTGGACAACGGCGTGAACGCTCCGATTGACCCGGAGCAGTTCTATATCCCCGATGCAGGCACAGAAGTCGACATGGACGTTTCCGAGGAAGCCGACCAGCCGGAAGCAAACGACATCACGCCGACAACACCCGAGCCGGAACGAGACGCTGCAAACGAGGCCCCTGCCGCGAGCCAGGAAGACGATATTCCGATTACTGAAGAGGCTGAAACGGCCGTTGAAGACGACGACACCTCTTCCGGCGGTTGGATCGACGAGACGGCGAGCGAAAACATCGCGACTGTTGCGGATGAAGGCGAGGCCGCTGTCGAGCAGACGCCCGCAACCGGAGAACAGGCCGCAGTCGAGATGGTTGGCGAATTGCCATCACCGGCAGACATCGAGGCAGACGTCGAGGCAGGTGATCTCGTCTCCGAAGGCCAGGAAACCGGCTTCGTCTTCAATCCGGGCAGCCGCGCGGTGCGTTTCGTCTGGAAGATCGATTCCGATGGCCGCTTCCGCGAGATTTCCGACGAATTCTCCATGGCCGTCGGCCCGGCCTCGGCCGATATTTCCGGCGTGACCTTCAGCGACATCGCCGAACGCTACGACCTCGATGCCGACGGCAAGATCGGCGAACTTTTGAAACGCCGCGACACCTGGTCGGGCAAGACGATCCTGTGGCCCGTGGAAGGCACAAGCCTGCACGTGCCGGTGGATCTCGCAGCGCTTCCGACCTATTCCCGCAACCGCGAATTCGACGGCTTCCGCGGCTTCGGCATTGTCCGCGTCGCCGATGCAATCGAGGATCCGCGCGGCACCGGCCTTGCCCTTGGCCTGCCGGTCGCTGAACCGATCGACCCGAACGAAGACAGTCAACAGAATGTGACCGCACTGCCCGTCACCGAAATCCCAGCGCCCATGGCAGAGGGCGACCTCGCCGCGGACGAAATGCCTCCGACTGACGCGGACCAGGGCGACACGCAGACGACAGAAGACAATGGGGATGATGCGGTCGTTTTTGATGACGCCACGACACTCCAGGGCGATGACGCAAGTTCCGAAACAGAAACGCTTTCCGCCGAAGCCAGAGACGATGACGATGACGATGACGATGACGATGGTCAGCTGATCGGCGATATTGACGATACGCCAGCGAATGAAGACACGTCCGAGGACCCGTTCCGCGGCGAGCGGCCAGCGTTGCAGATCGTCGAAAATCCGGGACGCCGCTCATCGGACAAGGTCGTGCGGCTGGACAACCATCGCCCGCAGGGCGCTGAAACCCTGACGCGCGGCGAACAGGCGGCCTTCCGCGAAATCGCCCGGCAGCTCGGTGAGACCTTCGGCAAACGGCAGGACGGTCCTCCGCCGGTTGCGACCGACGAGCAGGCCGAGACTTTGGAACCGGTCGTGCAACCGGAAACAACGGAGCAGGAGCCGGACGACACTGCAGTTCCATTGATGGCGGAAATGTCGCCGGAGACAGACGCCGAAGGCAGCGTCGCCTCGACAGCGGATGCCGTCTCGGGCGCTGAACTCGAAAACGATCCGCCGATGGCCTTTGTCGATGTTGTGGATGCCTTGCCGACCCGCAGCAGCCCACATGCCGGAAGCCTGAACCAGGATCTTCTCGACAGCCTGCCGGTTGCGCTTCTGGTCCATGCCGGCGACGAACTCTTCCACGCCAATCCGGAATTCCTGGCGCTGACGGGCTTTGCTTCGCTTGAAGCGCTGCGCGAAGAAGGCGGCATCGACGCTCTTTTCGTGGCGGAAGAGGACGGCCTGTTCGACATGCCGGACGGCACGATGATGCTGATCCGCAATGATGGACGGCTGGTCCCCGTCAATGCCCGGCTGCAATCGATCCGCTGGGAAGAAAAGAGCGCACTGGTGATGGCGCTTTCGGCCGCCGCTCAGGATGCAAAGCCTGCGGAAATCACGGAGACCGACGTCGAAGAAAAACCGGCACCTGTTCCGGCAAACCCCGACCATGCAGCCCTCGAGACACTGCAGATGGAGGCGGAGGAACTGCGCTCCATTCTCGAGACGGCCACCGACGGCGTTGCCATTATCGGTGCCGATGGCGAAATCCGCTCGCTCAATCGCTCGGCCAGCGCCCTCTTCAACTACGACGACGGGGAAATTCGCGGCAAGCCGTTTGCCATGCTGTTTGCCCATGAAAGCCAGAAGGCCGTGCTCGACTATCTGGCCGGCCTCTCCGGTCACGGCGTCGCCAGCGTGCTCAATGATGGCCGCGAGGTCATCGGCCGTGAAGCGTCCGGCGGCTTCATCCCGCTGTTCATGACCATGGGCCGGCTCTCCTCCTCGAACGGCTACTGCGCCGTCATCCGCGACATCACCCAGTGGAAGCGGACGGAAGAGGAGTTGCGCAATGCCAAGCGCGCCGCCGAAACCGCCAACGCCCACAAGACCGACTTCCTCGCCCGCGTCAGCCACGAAATCCGCACGCCGCTCAACGCCATCATCGGCTTTTCCGACATGATGGCGAGCGAGCATTTCGGCGCGATCGGCAATCCGCGTTATGTCGAATATGCCAATGATATCGGCCGCTCCGGCCGGCACGTGCTCGACATCGTCAACGACCTGCTCGACATATCGAAGATCGAGGCCGGCGAGATGGACCTGGAGTTCACCGCCGTCGAGATCAACGATGCCGTGTCCGAGGCGGTTGCGCTCGTCCAGCCGCAGGCCAACAGCCAGCGTGTGATCATCCGCACATCTTTGTCCGGATCCGTGCCGAACATCGTCGCCGACAGCCGCTCGATCAAGCAGATCGCCCTCAACATCCTGTCGAATGCCATCCGGTTTACGCCGTCGGGTGGCCAGATCGTCGTTTCGACCGCCTATGAAGCCAATGGCAGCGTCATCCTGCGCATCCGCGATACCGGCACCGGCATGACCCGTACCGAGCTGGAACAGGCGATGAAGCCGTTCCGCCAGGTGACCACCGGCGCCCGCAAGCGCGGCGACGGCACCGGCCTTGGCCTGCCGCTGACCAAGGCCATGGCGGAGGCAAACCGGGCGCAATTCTCGATCAATTCGGCCCCGAACGAAGGCACGCTGGTGGAAATCTCCTTCCCGTCGCAGCGGGTTCTGGCGGATTAGCAACGAATGCGTTAGGAAATGTTGAGCGTTGCGAACCAGTTTGCGCGCCCGCGTTTTCGACCTTTGCGGTGCTTTGCCCGCGCTGTGGAAAGATGAGCCTTGCCGTCTGTGACCCCTGCCCTGAAGCGCGCGCGGCTGTTTGCCGGGATTGGCGGCGCGCATCCCATGCTCGCTGCAGCAGCAGCGCTCACCTGCATGGTCGTGCTGCTTCCCGTGCTGGCGATCGCCTGGCTGGCCGTCACCGGTGGCGACAGCGACTGGCCGCACCTGATTGCCAATGTCATACCGCGCGCCGCCGGGCGCACGCTGCTCTTGATCGCGCTGACCGGGATCGTCACCACCATCACCGGCATCGTCACAGCATGGCTGGTGGCCAGCTGCGATTTTCCGCTGCGGCGGTTTCTTGGCGCCGCGCTGGTGCTTCCGCTTGCCATTCCCGCCTATATTGCGGCTTATGCCTTCGGCGAACTTTTCACCTTCACCGGTCCGCTGCAAACCCTGGTGCGGGCCATTTTCGGCTTTCAGTCGAGCCGTGACTACTGGTTTCCGGATGTCCGGTCGCTGGGCGGCGCCGTGCTGGTGCTGGGTTCGGTGCTTTACCCCTACATCTATCTCGCCTGCCGGGCGATGTTCCTGATGCAGGGGCGCGCCGCGGCCGACGTGGCGCGCACGTTGGGGGCCGGGCCGCTGAAGGTGTTTCTGAAGGTTCAGATCCCGATGGCCCGCCCGGCGATCATGGTCGGCGTCACCCTCGTCGCCATGGAGACCCTGAACGACATCGGCGCCGTGGAGTTTCTCGGGGTCCAGACCCTGACCTTCTCGATCTTCGACACCTGGCTCAACCGGGGCAGCCTCGCCGGGGCGGCACAGATCGCCTGCATCATGCTGGCCTTCGTCATCGTCCTGATGATGATCGAGCGCGCCGCGCGCCGGCGCCAGCGTTTCGCAAGCCAGAAGACGACAGCGGGCGTCCATGATGCCGTTCGCCTGCGGCTCACCGGCTGGAAGAAATGGGCGGCGATGATCGCCTGTCTGCTGCCAGTCCTGTCTGGTTTTGCCGTGCCTCTGATCGTGCTTGGCGGCTACGCCCTGAAACGCCTCGACCAGTTCCTCGAGCCGCGTCTGTTGAACGCGCTGATGCATAGCATCCTCGTCTCGACCTCGGCCGCGGTGATCACGGTCGTCCTCGCCTTCGTTCTGGCCTATGCCGCGCGCACCAGCCGCTCGCGCTTCATCAGCCTTGCCGGGCGGCTGTCTGCCTTCGGCTATGGCGTCCCAGGCACGGTGCTTGCCATCGGCGTGCTCTTTCCACTCGCGGGCATCGACAACGGGATCGATGCCTTCCTGCGTACCCATGCCGGGATCTCGACGGGGCTTCTTCTGTCGGGCACGGGCTTTGCCATCATCTACGCCTGTTCGGTGCGGTTTCTGACCATGGCGGAAGGATCGATTGAGGCCGGTTTCCAGAAGCTTTCGCCGCACCTCGACATGGCCGCGCGGACACTCGGGCGAACAAGCGGCCAGACGCTGAAAAGCGTTCTCCTGCCGATGATGCGTCCGGCGGTTCTTTCGGCAGCGCTGATGGTGTTCATCGAGACGATGAAGGAACTGTCTGCGACCATCATGCTGCGGCCGTTCAATTTCAACACGCTCGCAACACTGGTCTACGAGGATGCCTCGCGGGCAAAGGTAGAGGATGCCTCGGTGGCCGCGATCATCATCATTCTCGCCGGAATGATCCCCGTCATTCTGGTGTCGCGTTCGCTCGAGCGCCGACGATGAAACCGTCACCGATTGGAATTCCGGGCAAAAAAAGAGGCAGCTCGCGGGCTGCCTCGATAAGTTGAATGCTCAGAAACCAACGCTCGACAGGGGTAAAGACATCATGTCCGTTTCAGCATCTCTGCTGTGAGCAGCCCACTCATTGGGCGCCATCAAGTTGAGATCACCATGCGCCGCCAATCCCTAACAAAACCTTACCCGGGACCTCTAAAATTTTAGTGATCCGGCCCGAACCGTAAGCTTTGGTTAATTCTGCGGGCCGGAAAGTGTTAATGGAAGCCACGGGACGGAAGATCGGACCGATCCCATCGGGCCTATCACCTGTCCTTGGTGTGAGCCTAGATTTTCAGTTGCGGCAGGTCGGCGAACAGATCCAGCGCCTCGGGATTGGCAAGGGCTTCCTTGTTCTTCACAACCCGTCCATGCACCACGTCGCGCACCGCGAGCTCGACGATCTTGCCCGACTTGGTGCGCGGAATATCCGTCACGGCGACGATTTTCGCCGGCACATGGCGCGGTGACGCACCGGTGCGAATACGGGTCCTGATGGCCTTTTCCAACGCCTCTGTCAGGCTAACGCCGGCCGCGAGCCGCACGAAAAGCACGACGCGAACGTCATCGTCCCAATCCTGCCCGATGCAGAGCGCCTCGGCGACCTCCTCCATCTGCTCGACCTGGTTGTAGATTTCCGCCGTGCCGATGCGCACGCCGCCGGGATTGAGCGTCGCGTCCGAGCGGCCGTGGATGATGATGCCGTCATGCTCGGTCCACTCGGCGAAATCGCCATGGCACCAGATATTGTCGAAACGCTCGAAGTATGCCGCCTTGTATTTGGCGCCCTCGGGATCGTTCCAGAACATCACCGGCATGGACGGGAAAGCCTTGGTGCAGACGAGTTCGCCCTTTTCACGGCGCACCGGCTCGCCCTCATCGTTCCAGACATCCATGGCAAGGCCAAGGCCCGGCCCCTGGATTTCGCCGCGCCACACAGGCTTCAGCGGATTGCCGAGCACGAAGCAGGAAACGATATCGGTCCCACCGGAGATCGAGGCCAGTTGTACATCCGGCTTGATGTCTTCGTAGACGAAGGAGAACCCTTCCGGTGAGAGCGGCGATCCGGTCGATGTCATCAGCCTGAGCGTCAATAGATCATGGGTGCTGACCGGGGTGAATCCGCCTTTGCGAACGGCGTCGATATATTTGGCGGATGTGCCGAAGATCGCGAACTGCTCGGCTTGCGCATAGTCGAACAGGACATTGCCATCCGGATGAAACGGCGAACCGTCATAGAGGCAGAGCGTCGCGCCGACGGCCAGCCCCGAGACCAGCCAGTTCCACATCATCCAGCCGCAGGTGGTGAAGTAGAAGAGCTTTTCATCTTCGCGCAGTCCGCAATGGAAGCGATGTTCCTTGACGTGCTGCAAAAGAGTGCCGCCGGCCGAATGGACGATGCACTTGGGCACACCCGTGGTGCCCGACGAAAACAGGATGTAAAGCGGATGCGAAAACGGCAGGCGGGTATATTCCACCGGACGAGCCTCGAACGGTGCGATGAACTCTAAAAGCGTGCGCCCATCCTCCAGCGAGAGCGCAAGCGAGGAGGCATCGCCGGCATAGGGTATGACCAGCGCCGGGACACCGAGCTTTCGCGTCACGGCCTGCACCTTGACGGAGACGTCCTGCAGCTTGCCGCCATACCAGTAGCCGTCGCAGGCGATGAACAGCTTGGGTTCGATCTGGCCGAACCGGTCGAGCACGCCCTGCTCGCCAAAATCCGGAGAACAGGACGACCAGATTGCCCCGATGGACGAAACCGCCAGCATCAGCGCGATGGTTTCCGGCATGTTCGGCATCATCGCCGCGACACGGTCGCCCTTGCCGATGCCCATGGCGACAAGCGCCTGCTGCAGCTGCGAAACCAGGGCATGCAACGCGTCCCAGGACATGCGCGACGCGGCCTTGTCTTCGCCGCGGAAGACCATCGCATCGCCGCTGCCGGTCTTTGCCAGAAGATTTTCGGCAAAATTCAACGTCGCATCAGGAAAGAACCGGGCGTCCAGCATGATGTCGCCATGGACAACAGCCCGGTCGCCACGGTCCCCGATCACCCCGCAATGCTCCCAGACGGCAGTCCAGAAATCGCCGCGCTCGGCGACCGACCAGTCATGGAAGGCGTCATAATCGGAAAACTGCCGTGAAAACCGCGTTTCGCACCAGGTGATGAAGGCACGCATCGGCGTCTGCGCGATGAAGCTCTCGGACGGTGTCCACAAAGGCCGATCTGACTGCATGCTGTCCTCCACTCCGTTGCCTGATTGTATATCATGCTGCGACGCAAGATAAACAGCTTGCCCCTGCCCGCAATGCCACCGCAGCGACATTTCCCTTTCCGACCGTTTGATTTCTTGCAGTCGAAGGCCTATCCAGAGGCCGGGATCGGCTGCGATCGCAACAATCGTCGGGCGTCAATGAAAAACCTCTTCCAGAACAGGATCAAGGCAGTCCGGCTCGGCGCACTGTTGCAGTCGAATATTCTCCGGCTGGCGATGCTTGCGGCCTTTCTCCTGCTGGTGCTGTTCAAGGTCGCCTTGCCACTGTTCGTATCGACGGCCAGCGTCAAGACCAACATGGAGGACGCCCTTTCGTCCTGGACCGGCGGGCGGGCAAGCATCAGCGGCGACCCGACGATCAGCTTCTGGCCGCATCCGCAACTGACGCTTCACGACGTCACCATCGTGTCGGATGGAAACAATCCGCAACTCATGGCGAAAGCCGATGCGATCACCGCCGATTTCGACGTGCTGGCGGCCCTGCGCGGCACGCCGGTGTTCTACGATTTCCGGCTGCTGGCGCCGGCATTCCGCATCGAGCGACTGACAGACGGTTCGCTCAACTGGCGCAGGGCCGGATGGATGGCGGACGCGATGCAGGGCAGGCCGGACCGGAAACCCGTGCTGGGGCAGGATGCGCCGATCGGCGATATCGCGATCGAAAACGGCGCCCTCGACATTATCGACCAGCCATCGGGCAGAGCCTACCGCATCACCGACATCACCGGCACCGTCGCCTGGCCAACCCCGTCGGAGCGAATCCGGGCGGACCTGTCCGCCGTGATCAAAGGGGAAGTCGTCAACTGGTCGTTTGCCTGCGATGAACCGCTGTCGTTTTTCTCGGGTCTCTCTACGCCGATCAGCACTGCGGTGACCTCGGCGCCGTTCAATTTCGCGTTCGACGGCGCAGGCAGTCTTTCGACGAGTGCCTTCTTTTCCGGGCAGTCTTCGTTTTCGGCCCCTTCCATTCTGGCGCTTTTTCGCTGGGGCGGAATGGATCTCGGGCAAAGCGCAGCGCTCGGCGCCATCAGCCTGGATGCGGCAATGACGGTCGGCAGGCAGGCGATCAAGCTCGACAATCTTGCCTTGGCGATCGACGGCGGAAATGCGACCGGCGTTCTCGACATCACGCTGCCTGAAGGCCACCTTCCGCGCATCGGCGGAACGCTGGCCTTCGACAGGCTTGATCTCAACACCCTGTTCCTGGCGCTCGCTCCCCTGCCTGCCGCGTCCGACGGGATTGCGAGAACGGTCGATACCCGCTTCATGGAATGGCTCAGTCTTGATCTGCGCCTGTCGGCGCAGCAGGCAAGTCTCGGACCCGTGATGCTGACCGATCTTGCGGCCGGCGCCATGGTGGGAGGCGGCAGGGCGTCCTTTGATATCGGCGACAGCGTTTATGCCGGCGGTTCGCTCAGCGGCCGCATTGCCATAGCCGAGCAATGGATCAACGGGGGCGGACAGTTGGCGCTGTCGCTGAAAGGCGCCGATCTGGGATCGGTCGCAAGCCAGTTCGGGCTCGAAGGCCCCCTGCCGCTTGGCCGCGGCAACCTCAGCCTCGATCTTTCGACCGACAAGCCTATGTGGGCAATGACAAGAGGCGATCTGTCCGGAAGCGTCCGGCTGACCGTCAACGACGGAACGCTCGTCAACTTCAACGAGGCGACCTTTGAAACGCTGGTGGCCAAGGATGCGTTTTTCAATCTTTCGGAGGTTGCAGCCGGGGCGTTCTCGTTTTCGACAGCCGATATCGAAGCGACCGTCAAGAACGGCGTCGCCGAATTGACGAGAACCGATATCGCCGGCGCGGAGAAGACACTCTCGCTGTCGGGCCGCATCGATCACCGGACCTTCAGCCTCGCCCTTGCGGGTGCTTTGAAATCGACCACGCCGCAGCCGACAGCCGCGCCTTTGCGGTTTTTCGTCGGCGGGTCATGGCCAAACCCGGTGATTTCACCGCTTTCGGTACTCATCCGGCCCTGAAGACCGTGGATCGTCTGCGAAAGACTTATGCGGACTGGCTGATAAGCCTCTAAAATAAACCACCGAATCAGCCTGCAGGAGATGTGCCCGTGCTGCGTTTTCTGGCCGCCGTTTTCAAGATTGCGCTCGCATCGCTGCTGGCGGGCGCCGGGCTTTCCCTGTTCAATATTTCGTCGGCACAAATCCTGGAGCAGATTGGCATGACGCCCGATGCGGTCTGGACCTATGTGCTGCAGGCGACGAACTGGGCTGTACCCAATATGCTTCTCGGATCGATGATCGTCCTGCCCCTATGGTTCCTCACCTACGTCTTCCTGCCCCCAAGGGAACGCGAGCGCGATTGACGTCAAGGATCGCACGGCCTGCGGTATCCGACTTTACGATTCTTCGTCGAGCGCTGCCAGAACCCGCTTCAGCAAGACGTCCTCATCGTGAACGCCATGTCGGTACAAGGTGAGAACAAGCGCCGCAACGGGATCGTTTGCATCGCTTTCCACCGAAATTCGTCGTGCCGCCCGCGCCCTGTCAAAAACACGCTGACAGAGATCGACGTGATGCGGCAGCATGGGCTCATTTCGCCATTTGCTCATTGCAATGTCCCCCGAAAGAACAGGTTGCCTCCGTCCGAAAGCGGAATCAACTTTAGACGCCTCACCGTTTAAACGTGCGGAAACTGTTCAAATCATGTCACGATCGCCGCCCGACACAGCCGGAGCGGCGCAATGCACAACTAATGTCCGAAGGCAGCCTGCTCATCCTTGACGCGTTGCGCCTCCCTGCGACGCGATACGATCGAGGCGATCAGCACGCCGACGGCGACGATGCCGATCAGGATAGTGCAGACGGCGTTGATCTCCGGCGTCACGCCCAGGCGCACCTGGCTGTAGATCTTCATCGGCAGCGTCGTCGCCCCCGGCCCCGAGGTAAAGCTGGAAATCACCAGATCGTCCAGCGACAGTGTCAGCGCCAGCACCCAGCCAGAGAACACCGCGGGCGCGATGATCGGAAGGGTGATTTTCATGAAGGTGGTGACGGGCGTTGCCCCGAGATCCATGGCCGCCTCTTCGACCGAGCGGTCGAAACTCATCAGGCGGGACTGAACGACGACGGCCACAAAGCACATGGTAAAGGTGATGTGAGCCAGCGTCAGCGTCCAGAAACCGCGGTCAAAGCCGATCGCCACGAACAGCAACAGCATGGACAGGCCGGTGATGACTTCCGGCATGACCAGCGGCGCATAGATCATGCCGGAAAACAGCATGCGCCCGCGAAACCGGGTGTAACGCGTGATCGCCAATGCCGCCAGCGTGCCCAAGACGGTGGCACAGGTGGCCGAGATCAGCGCCACGCGTAACGTCACCCAAGCGGCATCCATCAGTCCCTGGTTGTGAAAGAGCTGCACGTACCATTTGGTCGAAAACCCGGACCAGACGGTGACGAGCTTCGATTCATTGAAGGAAAAGATTACCAAAAGCACGATCGGCAGATAGAGAAAGGCGAAGCCGAAAACCAGAGACAGGATGTTGAAGCGGGACCAGCGTTGCATGCTTATCTCCCCTCGCTATCGGCTTTGGCCTGCGCTTGCTGGAAGAACATGATCGGCACCACCAGAATGAGCAGGAGGATAGTGGCGACCGCCGAGGAAACCGGCCAGTCGCGATTGGCGTTGAATTCGTTCCAGAGCGTCTTGCCGATCATCAGCGTTTCCGATCCGCCGAGCAGATCCGGAATGACGAACTCGCCGACAGCCGGAATGAACACCAGCATGCAGCCGGCGACGACGCCGGGCATCGACAGCCGGAAGGTAACCTGCCAGAAGGCGGAGATCGGCGTACAGCCGAGATCCTGCGCCGCCTCCGTCAGGCTGTGGTCCATTTTTTCCAGCGCGGAATAGATCGGCAGCACCATGAACGGCAGGTAGGAATAGACAATGCCGATATAGATCGCCCAGTTGGTATTGAGAATGATCAGCGGCTGGTCGATCACCCCCAGCGTCAAGAGCAACTGGTTGAACAGCCCTTCCGGCTTCAGGATCGCGATCCAGGCGTAGACCCGGATCAGGAAGCTGGTCCAGAACGGCAGGATGACGAGCATCAGCAGGGTCGGGCGGATGGTGCCGGGTGCCTGCGCCATGCCGTAAGCAATCGGATAGGCGATCATCAGCGTCAGGATCGTCGAAATCCCGGCAATCCAGAGGCTGGACGCATAGGCCTTGATATAGAGCGCATCCTCCGTCAGCCAGACATAGTTGGCGATCGAAAACTGCCGGATGTCGGCCAGGAACCCCGAGAAACCATCACTCCAGTTGAACACCGGAAGATAGGGCGGCATTGCGACTGCCGTTTCCGAAAGCGAAATCCGGAAGACGATGAAAAACGGTATCAGGAAGAAGAACAGCAGCCAGGCATACGGAATGATAATCACGAGCCGGTTGAAGATTGCCGATCCGAATTTTGACATGGCTCAATCCCTCAGCACGACGCCGGCATTTTCATCGAACCAGATCCAGACTTCCTGATCATAACCGATCGGATCCTCGACTGAGCGCACGGCATTCAGCGACGATGCCTTGACGACGCGGCCATCCTTGAGCTTGACGTGGAAGACCGTCATGTCGCCGAGATAGCCGATGTCCCAGACAACGCCTTCCGCCGCATTGATCGGCGCGCAGGCCGGCCGGGTGCTGCCCACCCTGATTTTTTCCGGTCGGACGGCGAAGCCGGCTTTGCCACCGACGGCCGGTGTCTCGGGCGATGCAACCTTGATCGACAGGCCGCCTTCGGTTTCGATCCGGACGAAACCATCCTCGACCGCAGAGACGGTCCCGTCGAAAATGTTCACATCGCCGATGAAGTCGGCGACAAAACGCGAGTTCGGCGCCTCGTAGATTTCCGGCGGCGTTGCCACCTGGATGACCTTGCCATGGGCCATGACGGCGATGCGATCGGCCATGGTCATCGCTTCTTCCTGGTCATGGGTGACGACGACGAAGGTTAGTCCCAGTTCCTGCTGCAGATCCATCAGTTCGAACTGCGTTTCCTCGCGCAGCTTCTTGTCGAGGGCACCGAGCGGTTCGTCGAGCAGAAGCACCTTCGGACGCTTGGCGATCGAGCGGGCGAGCGCGACGCGCTGCCGCTGGCCGCCCGAGAGTTGATGCGGCTTGCGCTTGGCGAACTTGTCGAGCTTGACCAGTTTTAGCATCTGGTCGACGCGCTCGGCTATATCAGCCTTGGGCATACCGTCCTGCTTCAATCCGAAGGCGACATTGCTCTCGACCGTCATATGCGGAAACAGCGCGTAGGACTGGAACATCATGTTGACCGGCCGCTTGTAGGGCGGAATGCCGGCAAGGCTCTGGCCATCGAGGATGATCTCGCCGGAACTCGGCTGTTCGAAGCCGGCGAGCATCCGCAGCAGAGTCGATTTTCCGCAGCCGGATGCACCCAGAAGCGCGAAGAACTCGCGCGTGAAGATATCCAGCGAAAGATTGTCCACCGCAACGAAATCGCCGAACTTCTTGGTGACGTTCTTGAAGGAGATGAACGGCTTGGACGCGGGGTCCGACCATGGAGCAAAGGAACGCCGGATACTGCCGAGTGATTTCATCATCGATCCCCGAATGACACAGACGGGTGCATCCCTCGCACCCCGATTAAGAAAAAGCCCGGATTTTTCAAGATCCGGGCAATTCGCTTCATCCTTTATTGGCCGGTGACGACCTTGGTCCAGAGACGCGTCACGACGCGTTGCGTCTTGGCGTCATAAGGACTGACGGTGAAGAGCTTGGCCAGCACTTCCGGCGTCGGGTAGATCGCCGGATCGTCGATGATTTCCTTCGAGATGAACTGCTGCGATGCCTTGTTGCCGTTGGCATAGAAAATATAGTCCGATGCCTTGGCGACCATTTCCGGCTTCATCATGAAGTTCAGGAACTCATGCGCTTCCGCGACGTGAGGCGCATCGGCCGGAATGGCCATCTGGTCGAACCACATTTCGGTGCCTTCGTTCGGGATCGTGTAGGCGACCTCGACACCCTGATTGGCTTCCGTGGCGCGATCGCGTGCCTGGAAGATATCGCCCGACCAGCCGACGGCCAGGCAGATATCGCCATTGGCGAGCGCATTGATGTATTCCGACGAATGGAACTTGCGGATGAAGGGCCGGACTTTCAGGAGAAGCTCTTCTGCCTTGGCCAGATCATCAGGCGATTTGCTCTCCGGATCGAGGCCGAGATACTTCATCGCGATCGGCAGGATATCGCTCGGGGAATCGAGGATATTGACGCCGCAATCCTTCAGCTTGGCCAGCTTTTCGGGGTTGAAGAGGATGTCCCATGTATCGATCTTGTCGGTGCCGAGTGCTTCAGTGACCTTCTTGACATTATAACCGAAGCCGACGGTGCCCCACATGTAGTTGATCGAATACTCATTGCCCGGATCGTATTTCTGAACGCGATCGGTAACGACGTCCCACATGTTGGAAAGATTGGGCAGCTTCGACTTGTCGAGCTTCTGGTAGACGCCGGCCGAAATCTGGCGAACGAGAAAATTGCTTGTCGGGACAACCACGTCGTAGCCCGTGCCACCGGCAAGCAGCTTGGTCTCGAGAATTTCGTTGCTGTCATAGACGTCGTAGACGACCTTGATGCCGGTTTCCTTGGTGAACTCCTCCAGGATGCTGGCATCAATGTAGTCGGACCAGTTGTAGACGTTGACGACGCGCTCCTGTGCAAAGGCAACGGAGGCCGAGCCTGCAACCAGCAGGGCGGACAGGGCCGTGACAATCTTTCTCGACATAGAATTCCCCTTTTTATCGGTTCCGCCGAGGCACGCCGCTTTGCCTGCCTGTGACATTACCGGTCTCTCTTGATTGTTCTTCTGGGAAGTTAGGCATGTTTTCGAACAACCACAAGCGCTTTTACGCAAGCGTGCAAGGCAAGTTTCGGCGCTGCAAAAAAATCAGGCAAACGGGCAAATATGCAGTTTTTTCAGTGTTCCAATTTGCTGGAATGCCCGGCCTGCGCAGGATATCTCGCATTTTAACCATATCCGCAGATCGTCTGCGGGCCAGCCGATTAACGATTGATTAACCCTGTCCGTGCTGCGATTTTAAGGCTCCTGTTTTTTGCGTCACGGGGTTGTGCATCATGAGTGTGAAGTCGCAGCGGATCGATCCGCGAGAGTTGAAACGGCTCTCCGTCCTCCAGCCCCGCAGGACGCTCCTGGCCATCCTCAGCGATTGGGCGATCATCGCGGCGGCCATCGCGCTCAGCAAATACATGCAGCATCCGCTTGCCTATATCGCCGCCGTCTTCGTCATTTCCGGACGGATGCACGCCTTCGGTTGCCTGATGCACGAGGCCGCCCACTACAGGATCATCAAGAACCGCAAGGCAAGCGACTGGCTGAGCGACCTTCTGCTGGCCTGGCCGATCATGGCGACCGTCGATGGCTACCGCATGAACCACCTTGCACACCACCAGCACACCAACACCGACGAAGACCCGGACTGGACAGCCAAGCTGGGCATGGCGCAGTTCACCTTCCCGCAGAAGCTCCTGCACGGCATCGTGCAGCTGCTCGGCTATCTGGTGGCGATCAATTCGATCCGCGACATCCTGCACATGGCCAAGCGCATTTCCAAACACGACCGCTCGACACGCAGCTACAAGATGCTGCGGATCGGCTTCTACGTCGCGGCCGCGATCGTGTTCTCCGTTTTCGGCCTGTGGTCGGCTTTTGTTGCCTACTGGCTCGTGCCGTTCTTCACCCTCTTCTGCCTTTTTCTCTACGTCCGCAGCGTCGCGGAACATTTCGGCAGCATGGATTATTCCGACGAACTCGGCAGTTCACGCACCGTCTATCCGCATGCCTGGGAAAAACTGTTCTTCGCGCCCCACAACATCAACTATCACCTCGAGCATCACCTCTATCCGGGCGTTCCCTATTACAACCTGCCGGAACTGCATGCGATCCTGATGCGCAACCGCACCTATGCCGAAAAGGCGCACATCACGCGCGGCTACACCACCGGCCTTGCTTCGGAATGTTTTGCCCCGAATGCGCCACTGCTACCCAGCCATCATCCGGTCAGCTACTGAGCCTGCCGGCTACTGGAAGTCGAAGGCGCTGAGGCCGGTGACCATTTCGTCGAGCCCGAGCGGCCGGGTCACCGGCGGCTCGGCCCTTGAAAGACAGCCCTGCCGCTCGCAGAGGCGACAGGCCGTGCCGACCGGAACCGGCGGCAATGCGCCATCGCCATAGACCGTCTCGCCGGCATGGGCCGCATCGCAGCCGATCAACAGGGCCGTGCGGCGCACACGTTCCTGAAAACCTGCCTGCGGCCCTTCGAGCGTCCGGGCGACCGTCAGGAAGATTGCCCCGCCCGGCATCTCGACCTTGTCGACAAGAACCTGCCCCGGCTGCGTGAAGGCGGCGTGGACGGCCAGCTTCGGACACTGTCCGCCAAACCGCGCCTGCGGAAATCCCTGCGCGCCGCTGCGGCGCAGGCGATGCCCGGCATTGTCGATTTCCATCAGGAAGAAGGGAACGCCCGCCAAGTCGGGACGCTGCAGCGTTGCCAGCCGGCTGGCAGCCTGCTCAAAGGAGACGCGGAAACGCGCCTTCAGCAGATCAAGATCATAGCGCGCCCGCACCGCCGCGGCGTGGAAGGCGGCATAGGGCATCATCAGGGCATGGGCGGCGTAGCGCGCAAGCTCGAAGCGGGCGATGCGCCGCGCCTCGCCGCTCGACAAGGCCATGCCATCCAGCGTCTCCGTGAAAACATCCGGGAACGCCAGCGCCGAGGCCTCCATCGCGATCTCGCGAAGCTGCTCTTCCGGCGACAGGCGCTCGGACAGGAAAAGCCGCATCGAATGCCGGTCATACCGGCGGCGCAGGTTCGGCATGGCGTGGATCGGCAGCGTCCGCACGGCCAGGCCGTGTTCCCTGCGCAGCCAGTCGCGCAAGGCGGTCGAGAGATCATCCGCCGGCGAAAGCCGCGCATGAAAGGCTTCGGCCGCGGCATCGAGCCCGGCGAAATGGGATGGTCGCATCTCGAACAGGTCCCGCACCCCGTCCATCGGCAGCCGCGTTTCGGAAAGCGCCGCGCCATGTCCCTCCTGGGACAACAGCCCCGTCAGATCCTTTAGCCGGAGTGACTGCTCGCGATAGGCGCGATAAAGCTTGAGGATACCGCTGGCCACATTCGGCGCGGCCTCCGCCACTTCGATCAGTTCCTGATCGCCCGGCAGTTCGCCGGCCAGCAGCGGATCGGCAAACACCTCGCGCAATTGCGCCGCACTCCCCGACGTCTCGCCCTGCAACTCATCGAGATCGACCTTGTAGACCGAGGCAAGTTTCAGAAGCAGTTGGACTGTCAGCGGCCGCTGGTTGCGCTCGATGAGGTTGAGATAGGACGGCGAGATGCCCAGCGCCTCGGCCATCGCAGTCTGCGTCAGCGACAGGCCATTGCGCACGCGGCGCACGCGCGGACCCGCAAAGATCTTGGTTTCAGCCATCTTGTCACATCCTTTACAGCACCAAACGCGATCCTGACTTTACAGTATTTACAATGTTACAAGCACGCCCTGTCAAAATCAAGACACCATAACCTCTTTATGGAGTGCATTTTCTCATTTTATCTGGCTAGATTTTGCTCTGCAGTGTAAATCTTGTCACATCAAATAGCACATCAAAGGCGCCTTAAACGAAAGTCTAAGTCCGGCTTGAAATTGTACGGAGGATAAAATGACTGATTTTTACAATCTCGTTTCGAACGCGCCGCAGGGTCGTTTCGATGGCATCGAGCGCCCCTACACCGCCGAAGACGTCAAGCGCCTGCGCGGCTCCGTCCAGATCAGCCACACGCTGGCCGAGCGCGGCGCCAACCGTCTGTGGCAGCTGATCCACGAAGAGGATTTCGTCAACGCCCTGGGCGCCATGACTGGCAACCAGGCCATGCAGCAGGTTCGTGCCGGACTGAAGGCGATCTATCTCTCCGGCTGGCAGGTCGCTGCCGATGCCAACACGGCATCCTCCATGTATCCGGACCAGTCGCTCTATCCGGCCAATGCCGCTCCGGAGTTGGCCAAGCGGATCAACAGGACACTGCAGCGCGCCGACCAGATCGAGACTGCAGAGGGCAAGGGCCTGTCCGTCGATACCTGGTTCGCGCCGATCGTCGCCGATGCCGAAGCCGGCTTTGGCGGCCCGCTTAACGCTTTCGAGATCATGAAGGCCTTCATCGAGGCCGGTGCTGCCGGCGTGCACTATGAAGACCAGTTGGCATCGGAGAAGAAGTGCGGCCATCTCGGCGGCAAAGTGCTGATCCCGACGGCGGCGCATATCCGCAACCTGACCGCAGCAAGGCTCGCGGCCGACGTCATGGGCACGCCGACGCTGATCATCGCCCGCACTGATGCCGAAGCCGCCAAGCTTCTGACCTCCGACATCGACGAGCGCGACCAGCCCTTCGTCGATTACGATGCCGGTCGCACGGTCGAAGGCTTCTACCAGGTCAGAAACGGCATCGAACCCTGCATTGCCCGCGCCATCGCCTATGCGCCCTATTGCGACATGATCTGGATGGAGACGTCGAAGCCGGATCTTGGCCAGGCGAAGAAATTCGCGGAAGCCGTGCACAAGGTGCATCCGGGCAAGAAGCTCGCCTATAACTGCTCGCCGTCATTCAACTGGAAGAAGAACCTCGATGACGCGACGATCGCCATGTATCAGCGGGAACTTGGCAAGATGGGTTACAAGTTCCAGTTCATCACGCTGGCCGGATTCCACCAGTTGAACTACGGCATGTTCGAACTGGCCCGCGGCTACAAGGACCGGCAGATGGCCGCCTATTCGGAGCTTCAGGAGGCGGAATTCGCCGCCGAGGTCAACGGCTATACCGCTACCAAGCACCAGCGCGAAGTCGGCACCGGCTATTTCGACGCCGTATCGATGGCGATCTCCGGCGGCAAGTCATCGACCACCGCCATGCACGAGTCGACCGAACACGACCAGTTCAAGTCGGCTGCGGAGTAAAAAATCCCCTCCCCAACCCCTCGCCACAAGGGGGAGGGTTGGGGAGGGGTCTTAAACCGACATATTCAACAACCCCCGCATAGAAGAGGAGAAATGCCATGACTGTCCAGACCCCGATCAAGACACAGGTCAAGGAGCGCGCCGAGGAACAGGCGTCCGCCATGACACCCGAACAGCAGGCCATGATCCGCATGGTCGCCAACGACCTTCACCGCCTCAACCACGCGGTCATGAAGGCCGTCGATGCCGGCGTTTCGGTCGAATTGGTCCGCTCGGCCCGGCATCATGGCGGCGAAGGCAACTGGGGCGATCTGCTGATCCCCGTCATCGTGACGCAGGGTCGCAGCCAATAGAACAAGGGTCGCAGCCGGGAGGAGCGGCCGCGCGCCCGAAACCCGGTGGATGGAGGTCCGCCGGGTTTTCCATGTTCGACTTCACAGAATGAAATCGACAGCACTGAGCACAAAGCGCCCATTGAGCGTGATTTCCATGTCCGAAACATAACCATGTTCGTCACCGACAACCGTGGTGATGATCGTCTTGTCGCCGACGATCTCGGAATGGACCGTTCCGACATCGCCCGAATCGGTTCGGTCGAAAACGAAGGTCTGGTTCCCCGACTGGCCGCGCACTGCATCGATCGCCGAAAGATCGATCCTGTCGTAGGTACGGCTGAAATCTGTGATCGACGCATTCGCGCAATATTGTGCGGTGTCGGTGAAAACGAACCGATCCACCCCTGCGCCGCCGGTCAACACGTCGTTGCCGAAGCTCACTTCGATGCGGTCATTGTTCGCACCACCGTTGATGACGTCAGAGCCGTAGCCGTCGATCAGCGTGTCATTGCCGGCATCGCCAAACATCTGGTTGTCGCCGTAGCCGCCTTCCAGCCTGTCATTTCCGGCATTGCCGTGCATGACGTCGTTGCCATTGCCACCCAACAGCAAATCGTTTCCGGTGCCGCCGTTCAGGACGTCGTCACCGGCGCCGCCGATGAGCTTGTCATTGCCTTCCATGCCGTCAATCTTGCGCGTTTCGAACGAGAATGCGCCGAGATGGATGTAGTCGGCAAAGCTCGTGCCGATCACCTTTTCCGTACCCGCGCCCGCCCGGCGCGCGCCGATTGCGTCGGCCTCGGCCTGCGATGCGGAATAGCCAAGGGCGATGCCGTAGCCAAGACCATGGAAATCCGCCGTATCGAACCCTTCGCCGCCATCGATGCTGTTGCTGACGGACCGGACGATGAAGTAATCGTTGCCTTCCCCGCCATGAAGCTCCGAGGCGCCGGTGCCGCCGGTCAAGGTGTCGTTGCCCCCCTCGCCAAACAGATCCTGGCTGCTTCGCGAGTATAGAATGTCGTTGTGTCCCGAACCCGCGACTTCCTCGATGCTGGTGATCGTGTCGCCCTTCGAGGCAGAATCACTGTCGCCGCGGCCGGTGCCGTCCCGCAGATCAACAATCACGCCGGTGCGGCTGTAGCGGTAGTCGAGCGTGTCATGGCCGGTACCTCCATTGATCAGGTCCGAACCCCAGCCGCCAAAAATCAGGTCGTTGCCGGCGTCGCCGAAAATTCTGTCGTCGCTGCCCAGCCAGATATCTTCGCTATAGGCGCCATCCTTGTCCCAGATGACATCATCGCCGGCCTTGCCGCTAATTGTGTCATTGCCGAAACCGATCTCGATCATATCGTCATCGTCAGTACCGCGCAGATCGTCCCACCAGATGGTATCCTTGATGTTGTTGAGCAAGCTGAACCGCATGGTGTGTTCCTTTCGGGATAGATCGACGCGATCCGTCCGTTCTAGGAGAAATCGTCCCGTTAGGTTGTACCGGATGAAACAGCTTTCACAGACAGGACGTCAGACCGTCCGGCTCGGCCGCTTTCCGGCGATAAGGTCGGCATGGCTTTTCAACAGCCGGTGCAGCCGGTCCGAGACCGTGCGGATTTCGCGGCGGTGGCGATCCTCGGCGTTGGTGACGATCCACTGGGTATGGCGCAGCGATTTCACCTCGTCGCCTGTCCGCTCCAGCCCCGGATCGAGATCGCCGACGAAACAGGGCAGCACCGCCTGTCCTGCGCCGGCCCGCGCCAGATCGAGAAGCGAGCGCGGGCGACTGACGATGACCGCAATCGAGGCAGCGGCATTCTCATGGGGCCAGCGCAGATAGGGCGAAATCGCGTCCTCTTCCGATACGGCGAGCCAAGGGAGCGACAGACCCTCCGAGGCATTGCGCTGCCGATAGGCAGCATAGGCTACGTCTCCGGCACTGCGACGCGTCAGGTTCTGCTCGTCCGGCACGATAGCCCGAATACCGATGTCGTGCTCCCGGTGCGCCAGCGTTGCCCGCCGTTCGGATACGGACATATCCAGGCGGAAACTGTCCCTGTCGCCTCGGATCGCTTGAATATTCTCGCAGATCAGCCATGTGCCCCAAGTGCCGGCCATCAGGCGCACCACAGAAGACCCCTGCGCCTGCTCGCGCCAGCCATCGACCTTGCGGACGGCCGATTCCATAGCTTGCAATTGCTCCAACAGCCCCTGACCGTCCGGTGTCAACCGGTAGCCCGTCTGGCTTCGCAGGAAAAGCTGGCGCCCCATGGCCTGCTCAAGATCGAGCATACGGCGCCCGACCGTGGCGGGGCTGAGACCGGCCGCAAGGGCGGCACCGGTGAGCCCGCCCTGGCCGGCAACCAGCAGAAACAACTGATAGGAATCCCAGCTTATGTTTTTCATCAGTGAAAAACATAAGCTTCTTTCTTACGTTCATCAATCAAATTATGGCCGATAGGGTGGTCGTGCAAAACGAGCGCGGTCATAGGATGCCGGCTCCCCCGAAACATCCGGAAACGCACGCTGGACGATATCCAGGCGCGGCTTTTCCTCGCCGAAGGAGAAATGCGATGCACGATATGCTGGGAATGATCCTGTACATGGACATGCTGCAAAAAGACAAGCGCCGGCCCCATGAGTTTGAAGACCTGCGGCGTCGAACGACGCTCCGGCAACGGCTCGCTGCCGGCTTGCACCGGGTCAGGACACGTCTTCGCGCCTGAGCAATGCGCGAAACACGAACGGCCCGGATCGCTCCGGGCCGTTGGCAGTCATACGCAAATCCATGTTTGTCAGGCGGCGCGGCTGTGGCGTTGCGGTGCCGTCGGTGCAGCGTCCAGACGGAACTGCTCGACCAGCATCATCAGCGTATCCGCCTCGTTGGCGAGCTGGCGGCTGGCCTGCGTGGTTTCTTCCACCATCGCGGCATTCTGCTGGGTCATCTGGTCCATCTGGTTGACGGAACCGTTGACCTCCGACAGCGCTGCCGACTGGTCGCTGCTGGCGGTTGCGATCATTTCGACATGCTGGCTGATCGCAACGATCTGCGTGCTGATGGAGGCCAGAACTGCGCCGGTTTCCTGCACGAGCCGCGAACCGGTGCTGACTTCGTTGGTCGACTTGTTGATCAGATCCTTGATCTCGCGGGCGGCACCGGCAGAGCGCTGGGCGAGTTCGCGGACTTCCTGGGCGACGACCGCAAAACCCTTGCCCGCATCACCGGCGCGCGCCGCTTCGATGCCGGCGTTGAGTGCAAGCAGGTTTGTCTGGAAGGCGATCTCATCGATGACTTCGATGATCTGCTCGATCTGGCGCGACGCCTCCTCGATGCGGCCCATGGCAGCGATCGCATTGGAGACGACGGTGCCTGAACTGTCGGCGCTCTTCTTGGTTTCCGCAACGGCCCGGTTGGTTTCATGGGCACGGCCGGCAGACGACTTGACGGTGACGGTGATTTCTTCCACGGCCGCGGCCGTTTCCTCGAGCGAGGCTGCCTGTGCTTCGGTGCGCTTCGACAGGGCATCTGCGGAAGACCGCATCTGCGTGCCGTTGCGCTGGATGGACATGGCGTTGTCGCGGATGTTTCCAAGCGTATCCTGCAGGCGCACGATCGATCCGTTGAAATCGACGCGCAACTGTTCGAGACGACCGGTAAACGGCGTTTCGATCTGGCGCGAAAGATCGCCTTGCGACAGACGTCCGAGACCGGCGGCCAGTTCGCTGACGGCGAAATCGATCTGGCGATCGAGATCCTTCTTTTCGGAATCGCGGCTTGCGCGTTCGGCGTCCGTCTCCAGGCGGCGGCTTTCGTTTTCGCTTTCCATCTGGCGCTTGGCCAGCGCGTTTTCGCGGAAGACGGCCAGCGCACGGGCAATGCCGCCAAACTCGTTCTGCTTTTCGAGATAGGGAACGCTGATATCCAGATTGCCCGCCGAAATGGCCTGGACCGAACCCGTCAGGGTGCTGAGCGGGCTGATCGATGCACGGATGGCCAGGTAGGCAAGGATGCCGAAGATGAGCATCACGCCGACGCCGATCGCCAGGATCAGATACTGCAGATCGGTGATCTTCTTGAAATAGACCTCGGTCGGAATGCCGATGAACAGCATGCCGACATTGGCGCCGGAGGCATTCTTGACCGGGAAGTAACCGGTGATGAAATCACGGCCGAACAGGACGGCCGGTCCGTAATAGGCCTCACCGCGCGCAAGATAGGCCTGAGCCGGGTGTTCGGCTGCGAGTTTCGTGCCGACGGCGCGTTCGCCGTTTTCCTTTTTCACATTGGTCGAAATGCGGACGTAGTCGTTGCCCTGCTTCTCGAATACGGTCGCAACGCCACCGATGGTTTCAGCCGTGCGATCGACGAGGTCGTGATCCGGCAAAGCGGCCATCTTGTCCTCGGTAACAGATGCCAGTGTCCCGTCGGTCACCTTGATCGTCGCATCGCCAACCTTCATGCCGTACAGCACGGCCATGGCACGACTTGCATCGCGCGCATCCGTCGTTGCGTCCTGCATCACGTTGGAACGGAGGTTGTAGTGCATGACGCCGGCGATCGTCGCGATACTGAGAAAGATCAAGCCAAGGGTGATGGCGACGTTCTGATAGACGATCGACGACTTGAAGAGACGAAACATGCGTTGACCCTTTGGTAAATCTAAAATTCAAAACAATTTTGAATTAGAACCCTTTAAAAAGCCTTATTCAGATTGCCGCTTTGCTAGGATTTTCCGACACTTATCCGGAATTAAAGTCGTTTTTTCCTTCAAACGACAATACCCGGCCTTTCGACCGGGTATCGGGAATGTTTATGCCAGGCGATGTTCAGGCCGCGCGGTAGCTGCGGCCGGCCGGCACATCGGCTTCCAGCCTGAACTGCTCGACCAGCATCATCAGCGTGTCGGCCTGATTGGCGAGCTGGCGGCTGGCAGACGTTGCCTCGTCCACCATGGTGGCGTTCTGCTGGGTCATCTGGTCCATCTGGTTGACCGAGCCGTTGACCTCATGCAGGGCTGTCGCCTGGTCGCGGCTGGCCGTCGCGATCATTTCGACATGGTTGCTGACGGAGACGATCTGCTGGCTGATCGACGCAAGCACCGCGCCGGTTTCCTGCACGAGCAGCGAACCGGAGCTGACTTCGTTGGTCGACTTGTTGATCAGGTCCTTGATCTCGCGGGCCGCACCGGCAGAACGCTGGGCGAGTTCGCGGACTTCCTGGGCGACGACCGCAAAACCCTTGCCCGCATCGCCGGCGCGCGCCGCTTCGATGCCGGCGTTGAGCGCAAGAAGGTTCGTCTGGAAGGCGATCTCGTCGATGACCTCGATGATCTGCTCGATCTGGCGCGAGGCATCCTCGATCCTGCCCATGGCCGCAATCGCATTGGCGACGACGGTGGCCGAACTGTCGGCGCTCTTCTTGGTCTTCGAGACCGCCTGATTTGCCTCATGGGCCCGCTCGGCGGACGAGCGAACGGTGACCGTGATCTCGTCGACGGCTGCTGCCGTTTCCTCGAGCGAGGCTGCCTGGGCTTCCGTGCGTTTGGAAAGCTGGTCGGCGGAGCTGTGAAGATCATTGCCGTTCCGCTGGATCGCCAGTGCGTTGTTGCGGATCTGGACCAGCGTATCCTGCAGGCGGACCAGCGAACCGTTGAAGTCCATGCGCAACTGTTCGAGACGACCACTGAAAGGCGTCTCGATCTGGCGCGACAGGTCGCCCTGTGCAAGACGGCCAAGGCCGGCGGCAAGTTCGCTGACGGCAAAGTCGATCTGCCTGTCGATTTCGCGCTTTTCCGCGTCGTTGCGGATCCGCTCCACCTCCGCCTGGGCGCGCTGTTCTTCGCTTTCGGTTTCGATGCGCACCTTCGACAGGGCATTTTCCTTGAAGATGCCGAGCGCACGCGCCATGTCGCCGATTTCGTCGCGACGCGCATCCCCTTCGATGTTGGTGTCGAGCGCGCCGTCGGCAAGACCACGCATGGCAGCCGTGATGCGGCCGATCGGCCCCTTCAGCGTCAGGACCAGCGCCCCGCCGGCGACCAGCGCGATCAGTACGCCGCCGATGGTTGCGGCAACCGAGATCGTATTGGCTTCCTGGCGTTCGGTACCGGCGCTTTGCTTCTGCTCTTCGGCAAAGTCGCTCAGATGGCCCCAGATCGTGTCGATCGAAGCGGCGGCAGCGGCGAATTCGCGTGCACGGTCCTGACTGATGGTGACGAGAGACGCGCTGTCGGCCTCCATCCTGGCGATGGCCGGCAGTAGGGTCTCGGTAATCGAATCGAAGAATGTCAGACCACTGGCACTGCCTCTCAGGGCCTCCATGTCGCTTTTAACGATCCCGAGTTGGGTGAGGAGCTTTGCGCGATTTTCTTCCGTGGTCTTACCGAGAAAGCTGGCAGCGCTGATCTGGATGGCATAGACGGAATTGACCAGTGTGCGGGTCGCGCCCAGGACGGCCTCGCTCTTGATGATCGGCTCGTCGAGTTCGTTGAATGTCTTGCTCGCCTGCAGGGTCTTGGTGCGCGACAGCGATTGCAGCTGGGTGGTGACGCTGCGGAAGCGGGACACCATGACGGAAATCTCGGTCGCCATCACATCGACCGGTCCGGCGGCGGACATGCGGTCATTGATATCGGTGACGGTCTGCGTAATAGTTTTTCCCAGTCCGACCAGGTTCTTGGGCAGCAGCGGCGTGACGATGCGCTGGTTCTTGGCAATGAACGGCATCTGGTCCTTGTAGGCCTTGATCTTGGCTTCCGGGGTGCGCGCCATGGCATAGGCCGAGACTAGATCGCCAAAGAACTTGGCGCCGTTCGACAACCGATCCGCTTCCCGCAGCATGGTCTTTGCCGAGTTCTCGTCCTTGCGGACGGAACGCTGGATCTTGGTCGCCTCCTCGAGCACCTTGATCTGCTCGCCGGCCATGAAATTGAGGTTCTTGGTCATCGCGTCGCGCAGGGCCTGCTCGCCGACATAGAGCTTCCAGAGACCGTCCATCTTGGTCTCGATCTCGCTCGTCTGGGTCGATGCCTCGGCCAGCTTGCTGGTATCCACGCCTTCGCCGACACCGGACATTGTGTTCGACAGCACCGCTTTCTGTGCCGAAAGACGGGCATAGACCTCGTCGCGGCTTTTTTCGCTGGTGTTCTGCAGGAAGGCGTTCATGCCGGCGTAGACGTCCTTGAAGCCGCTGAGCGACTGAAGGACGCTGTTGGAAATCTCCATCCGCCCCTGCAAGAGGCCCGACGCATAAAGACCCGTAATGCCGACGGCGCAGATGCTGACGACAAACGGAAAGATGAACAGAAGCACCTTGGTCTGAATTTTGAATCGGGCAAGAATCTTGTCGATGAACATGAACGCACCTTGGCTCGCAGCCGAACGCGCCCCCCGACCCGAAAAAGGTCTCCCCGGACGCGACACGGCTAATGTTATGACGGAAACATGCGGAATGACGCCGCGAGCCTGCCAGGCAATCATTGCATGATCATGCGACATTCATGGCGCAAATCACGGCAGGCTTCTTTGAGATGCAATCTTCAGCTGAAAACTTTAATATTTACATAAATGAGATCTAATCGTTTCGCACGATCAAAGCCGCGGATGACAACTGGTCCTGCTGGCAAGGATTGCATGGAAAACGCGTGTCCGGATGCTTTCAGCACCAGGCAGTCGGCATGAGAAAAGATCGCCTTTGGGCTCTACACGAAGCGTTCTTGCCAGCTGCGCTTGCGCGCAAATGTGCGTCAGCGTGGAGAAACGGCGGGTAACCGATCGTGGCTCAGAAGGACCAGACCGATGGCACTGCTGCAAGGGCTGCAACTGCAAAAAGGGCAAGGATCGTCAACTTCAGCGCGACGGCCTTGCGGGTGCGACTTTCGTCTGCACGGGTGATTGCGATGGCACGAGCGGCAGCACGACGACTGTTATGGTTCATGGCTTCCTGTCCTTCAGACAATACGCAACAATAGACCCGGTTGGTCCCGACCGCCAGCCCGGATTACAGTTGAACATCATCAAGCCCAAAAATAAACAGCAAAACAGCTGATTTATTGTCGCAAGCCGTGTTGTTTCCCATACCTTGGGCCGGTTTTACCGGTGCCATACAGCCTCTCGCATATCCCTTAAGAATCGTTGAAGGCGACATTACTGCATTGCCGGACTGTCAGGCCGCCTGCCCGGCCGAATATCCGGAGGCCCAGGCCCACTGGAAATTATAGCCTCCGAGCCACCCGGTGACATCGACACATTCGCCGATAAAGAATAGCCCCGGAACGTCCCTCGCCTGCATGCTGCGGGAATCCAGCGCACGCGTATCGATACCGCCGAGCGTTACTTCGGCGGTGCGGTAGCCCTCGGATCCGGCCGGCCGGATCGTCCAGTCGCGGATACCGAGGCACAGGGTATCGAGCGCCTTGTCGGAAAGATCGGCCAGCGGCCTGTTGGCAAGGCCGGCCTTTTCGACGAAGAACTGGGCCAGCCGCTTCGGCAGTTGTTCGGCAAGTGCCGTCTGTGCGGCCTGCCGGCCATTGGCCTTTCGGGCGGTCTTCAACACGGCAAGCAGATCGACGTCCGGCAGGAGATGCAGGCGCACATCGCCGCCTTCGCGCCAGAAGGACGATATCTGCAGGATCGCCGGACCGCTGAAGCCGCGATGCGTAATCAGGAGCGCTTCCCGGAACGCGGTCCTGCCGCTTTTTGCCTCGGCATCGACGGCGACGCCGGCAAGGTCCTTCAAGCTTTCGAGTTGGCCCGGATCGAGCGTCAACGGCACCAGGCCCGGACGGGTTTCGACGAGCGGCAAGCCAAACTCCTCGGCGATCCCGTAGGCAAAGCCGGTTGCCCCCATCTTCGGGATGGACTTGCCGCCGGTGGCGATCACCACAGCGGCGCTCTCGATCGGTCCTTCGCTGGTCATGGTGCGAAAACCGGTGGGCGTCTTTTCCACGGATGCGACGGAAAGGCGGAGCCGCAGCGACACACCGGCCGCCTTCATCTCGGTCAGCAGCATGCGGATGATGTCCTTTGCGCTGTCGTCGCAAAACAGCTGGCCCAGCGTCTTTTCATGCCAGGCAATGCCGTGGCGCTCGACGAGATCGATGAAGTCGCGGGGCGTATAACGCGCCAGCGCCGATTTGCAGAAATGCGGATTGTCCGACAGAAAGTTCTTCGGGCCGGCGTGGATGTTGGTGAAATTGCAACGCCCGCCGCCGGAGATGCGGATCTTCTCGCCCGGCGACTTGGCATGATCGATGACGACGACGCGACGACCGCGCTTGCCCGCCTCGATCGCGCACATCATGCCGGCAGCGCCGGCACCGATGATCACCACGTCCTGTCTATCCGCCAAGATACGCTTCCCTCTTTTAACTCTTCCTTTCGTCAGCGGCGGCGAAAGTCAATTCCAACGGCATCCCCGTCATGGCAAATACAGCCTGTACGGGCTTGAAAGCGCTGGTTTTCACCCTAGCCAATTGGCAAACTCCGGCTATGATGGCCGCATCCGAACCCAAAACCGGTGATTTATGCCTTCAAAAAGAACCATTGCCCAACAAACAACGAAAACCAGCAAGAGTTCAAAAATACCCGCTGCCCTGCAATCGCCAAGAGGCGTCAAGACCTGGAAGGAAGCCGCCGACTGGCTGAAGATCCGTGGTATCGAGGATATCGAGTGCATCACGCCGGATATTGCCGGCGTTCCGCGCGGCAAGATGATGCCGTCCTCGAAGTTCACGTCGAACACCTCGCTGGCGCTGCCTTCGGCGATCTATCGCCATACGATTTCCGGCGAATATCCCGAAGAGACGGGCGAATTCCGCTATGACGCCCGCGACAGCGACATCAAGCTGGTTCCCGATCTCTCCACCCTTTCCGTCGTTCCCTGGGAAAGCGACCCGACGGCGCAGGTCATCTGCGACATCGCCGGCTCCAAGGGCGAGGATGTTGCCTATACCCCGCGCAACGTGCTGAAGAACGTGCTCAAGCTCTATACTGCAAAGGGCTGGAAGCCGGTCGTTGCACCGGAGATCGAATTCTACCTCGTTGCGAAGAACGAAGATCCGGACTACCCGCTGCACCCGCCGAAAGGCCGCTCGGGCCGTGCCATCCAGGGCGGCCAGGGCTACTCGATCGCCGGCGTCAACGAATTCGACGAACTGATCGACGACATCTACCATTTCTCGGAGAAGCAGGGCCTGGAGATCGACACGCTGATCCATGAAGAGGGTCCGGCGCAGTTGGAGATCAACCTTCGCCACGGCGATCCGATCGAGCTGGCCGACCAGGTCTTCATGTTCAAGCGGACGATCCGCGAAGCAGCGCTGAAACATGGTATCTACGCCACCTTCATGGCCAAGCCGATGCAGGCACAGGCGGGATCCGCCATGCACATCCATCAGTCGGTGATCGAGATCAATACCGGTCGCAACCTGTTTTCCAACGCCGACGGCTCGGCCTCGAAGGAATTCTTTTCCTTCATCGGCGGTATGCAGAAATACGTGCCGAAGGCGCTGTCGATGATGGCGCCCTACGTAAACTCTTATCGTCGCCTGACGCCGGACATGTCAGCCCCGGTCAACAACGCCTGGGGTTACGACAACCGCACCACGGCCTTCCGCGTGCCGGTGTCGGAGCCGATCGCCCGGCGCGTCGAAAACCGGCTGCCGAGTTCGGATGCCAATCCCTATCTGGCGCTTGCCGCTTCTCTTGGCTGCGGCTATCTCGGCATGGTGCAGGGCCTCGAGCCATCCGCCCCGGCGGAGGACACGGTGAACGGCGGCACGATCGACCTGCCCCGCGGTCTTCTGGAGGCGATCTCCCTGCTGGAATCAGAGCCGGCGTTCCACGAGATCTTCAGCCGCGAGTTCATCGCCATCTATGGCGGCGTCAAGCGCGGGGAATTCGAAACCTTCATGCAGGTGATCAGCCCCTGGGAACGGGAATACCTGCTTCTCAATGTCTGACCGGAAAGGCGCCGCCATGCCGTGGCAAAGCCCGATCTCGCCGGGAATCTCCTGGTATGAGGCAAATATCGCCGAGCGCCCGGATTATCCGCCGCTCTCCGGGTCCGTACAGACGGACGTCGCCATTGTCGGTGGCGGTTTCACCGGGTTGCAGGCCGCTTTCAATCTCGCCCGCAATGGCGTGCGCGTGACGCTGGTCGATGCCTGTCGCTTCGGCGACGGGGCATCGGGCCGTAACGGCGGCCAACTCGGCACCGGCCAGCGCTGGTGGCCGGAAGAGTTCGAAGCGACGCTTGGCTACGAGCGCTCGAAAGCCCTGTTCGACATGGCGGAGAACGCCAAACGACATTTGCTTGATTTTGCGCAAGGGCACGACATCGACATCGAATATGTGCAGGGGCACATGTCGGTCTCCCACAAGACCGGCATGGAGAAGGACTATCAGGCCAATGCGGAGATCGCGGCGACCCGCTACAACTATCCGCACCTGCACTTCATGGATGGCAAGGAGACGGCCGAGCGGCTCGGCTCGAGCTTCTACAAATACGGCGTGCGCGACAGCGGAACCGGCCATATCCAGCCGATGAAACTTCTGGTCGGGCTCGCGAAGCAGGCAGCACTTGCCGGCGCAGCACTGCACGAACAGACCAAAGCCCTGAAAATCGAACATGCTTCCGGAAAGGTCGTCATCCATACGGACAAGGGCACCATCACCGCGGACCGCGCGCTGATCGCCTGCAACGGCCATATCGACAATCTCGAGCCGGTGACGGCGCGCCATGTCATGCCGATCCGGTCCTTCATTGGGGCGACCAAAGTTCTCGTCGATCATCCGGATGTCCTGCCCGGGGGCGAATCGGTTGCCGATTCGCGATTCGTCGTTCGCTATTTCCGTAAATCACAGGACGGGCGCCTGCTATTCGGTGGACGCGAGGCCTATACGGCGGATAATCCCAGTGACATTTCCAATCATATCCGGCGGCAGATCACCGAGATCTACCCGCATCTCGCCGATATCGAAATGAGCCATTCCTGGGGCGGCTCCGTCGGCATCACCATGCCGCGCCAGCCCTTCGTGCGGCAGGTCATGCCGGGTGTGACGTCGATCGGCGGCTACTCCGGCCATGGCGTCATGCTGTCCAACTATTGCGGCAAGCTTTATGCCGACATGGTGCTGGGCAAGGCGACCGAACTGGAGCTTTTACGGGATCTGAACATACGGGGCTTTCCGGGTGGCGCACGGTTCCGGCCGGTTCTCTTGTTCGTGGCGCTGAGCTGGTATGCCCTGCGCGACAAGCTCTGAGATCGACCATCCGCAGCATTTTATTGCGCCGCATCATGCGCGATGTAGATTTTGCCGCCAATCGCGGTAAAGTCCGAATGCGCCTCACCGAAAAAGCGAGAGCGAGATGCAGTCGAAAAACCGTTTCACACTTTTCCTCATCCCGCTCTAGCGCTTTTAAATCGATTAGATTATAAACCTCTCCGAACAGAACGAGATCGAGATTTCTCATGAGCAGCCAGATCATCCCCGTCGAACCCTTTGATTACGTGGTTTTCGGAGGCACCGGCGACCTTGCCGAACGCAAACTGCTACCCGCGCTCTACCATCGGCAACTGGATGGTCAGTTGAGCGATCCGACGCGGATCATCGGGGCATCGCGCAGTGCGCTGAGCCATGAGGAATACCGCAAATTCGCTGCCGACGCGCTGCAGGAGCACCTGAAGAAGGGTGAGTATGACGAGGCCCAGGTCAAGATTTTCACCGATCGGCTTTTCTATATCTCCGTCGATGCCAAGTCGGATCAGGGCTGGGACAAGCTGAAAGCACTGCTCGATGAGGGCAAGGATCGCGTTCGTGCCTTCTATCTCGCCGTGGCCCCGGCCATCTTTGGCGATATTTCCGAGAAGATCCGGGATCACAAGCTGATTACCAAGACGACGCGGATTGTCGTCGAGAAACCGATCGGCCGCGACCTTGCGTCGGCACTCGAACTCAACGATACGATCGGCAAGGTCTTCAAGGAAGAACAGATCTTCCGCATCGATCACTATCTCGGCAAGGAAACCGTGCAGAACCTGATGGCGCTGCGCTTTGCCAACACGCTGTATGAGCCGCTGTGGAATTCCGCCTATATCGACCACATCCAGATCACGGTTGCCGAGTCCGTCGGGCTTGAAAGCCGTGCCGGATACTATGACAAGGCCGGTGCACTGCGCGACATGGTGCAGAACCACATCCTCCAGCTTCTCTGCCTGGTTGCTATGGAAGTCCCACCGTCGATGAACGCCGAAGCGGTGCGGGACGAAAAGCTGAAGGTTCTACGCGCGCTGAAGCCGATCACACCCGCCAATGTCGAGAAAATGACGGTGCGCGGCCAGTACAAGGCCGGTGCCTCTGCGGGCGGTGCCGTGAAGGGTTACCTTGAGGAACTCGAAGGCGGCGTGTCCAACACCGAAACCTTCGTCGCCATCAAGGCGGAAATCAACAATTGGCGCTGGGCCGGCGTTCCCTTCTACATCCGTACCGGCAAGCGCATGGCCGGCCGCATGTCGGAAATCGTCGTCAACTTCAAGCCGATCCCGCATTCGATCTTCGATGATGCCGCCGGCCGCATCGAGGCCAACCAGCTGATCATCCGCCTGCAGCCGGACGAAGGCGTCAAGCAGTCGCTGATGATCAAGGATCCGGGCCCGGGCGGCATGCGCCTGCGCAACGTCTCGCTCGACATGACCTTTGCCGAGGCTTTCAACGCCCGCAGCGCCGATGCCTATGAGCGGCTGCTGCTCGACGTGGTCCGCAACAACCAGACGCTGTTCATGCGCCGCGACGAGGTCGAGGCGGCATGGCGCTGGGTCGATCCGATCCTGAAGTCGTGGGAAGCCGTCGGCCAGAAGGTCCAGAATTATACCGCAGGCACCTGGGGTCCGAGCCAGGCCATCGCGCTGATCGAGCGTGACGGCCGCACCTGGCACGAAGTGATCTGAGGACGACGCGATGACGGCTGAAATGCACGCATTCGACAACGGGCCGGCCCTTGCGCAAGGGCTCGCCGGTGCGGTCAGCGCAGCGCTCAGCGCCGCCATCACCGCACGCGGGACGGCGAGCATCGCCGTCTCCGGTGGCTCGACGCCGAAGGCTTTCTTCAAGGCGCTGTCGCAATCGAAGATCGATTGGAGCAAGGTCTCCGTAACGCTGGTCGATGAGCGTTTTGTAGAGCCGGACAGCGATCGCTCGAATGAAAAGCTGGTCAGAGACAACCTGCTGATCGACGCCGCGTCCTCGGCCAAATTCGAGCCCCTGTATTACCCGACCGCAGCGGCGGAAGAAGCGGCGGCAACGGCGACGAAACAGACCGCTGCCATCGGCTCGCCCTTTGACGTCGCGATCCTTGGCATGGGAACCGATGGCCACACCGCGTCGTTCTTTCCGGGCGGCTCGCGGCTTTCCGAAGCGCTGGATGGCAAGACGCCGCGTGGCGTGATGACCATGGAGGCAGACGGGGCCGGCGAACCGCGCCTGACCTTTACGTTTTCAAGCCTTCAGGACGCAGTGTTGCTGGTGCTCCACATTGAAGGGGCCGGCAAGAAAGACGTGCTTGCCAAAGCGCAGGCTGACGGTGACGAGGCAGAGATGCCGATCCGCGCCATGCTGCGCCGGGCGGCCTCGCCACTTCAGATCTACTGGGCACCTTAAGCCCGAAATCCGGGGACCCAAGACCCGGACAACCGCAACCATGCAGACCACAGGAGTGCCGAACACTCCGGAACAGGATTGCCATGTCCGCCGACAGCCGTATTGCTGCGATCACAGCCCGCATCGTCGAACGCTCAAAGCCCTATCGCGAGCCCTACCTGGCGCGCGTCCGCGCAGCCGCGTCCAAGAACGTCACCCGCTCCGTGCTCGGTTGCGGCAACCTTGCCCATGGCTTTGCGGTCTGTTCCCCCTCCGAGAAGGTCGCGCTTGCGGGCGACCAGGTGCCGAACCTGGGCATCATCACATCCTATAACGACATGCTTTCGGCCCACCAGCCGTTCGAAACCTATCCGGCGCTGATCCGCCAGGCGGCCCATGAAGCCGGCGGTGTGGCGCAGGTAGCGGGCGGCGTGCCGGCCATGTGCGATGGCGTGACGCAGGGCCAGCCGGGCATGGAGCTCTCGCTGTTTTCCCGCGACCTCATTGCCATGTCGGCCGGCGTCGGCCTGTCGCACAATATGTTCGACAGCACGGTCTATCTCGGCGTCTGCGACAAGATCGTGCCCGGCCTGATGATCGCGGCCATGACCTTCGGCCACCTGCCCGCCGTCTTCATTCCCGCCGGCCCGATGACCACGGGCCTTCCGAACGACGAGAAATCCCGCGTGCGGCAACTCTTTGCCGAAGGCAAGGTCGGCCGCGACGAGTTGCTGGAGGCGGAATCCAAGTCCTATCACGGCCCCGGCACCTGCACCTTCTACGGCACCGCCAATTCCAACCAGATGCTGATGGAGATCATGGGCTTCCACCTGCCCGGCGCCTCCTTCATCAATCCCGGCACGCCCCTGCGCGATGCACTGACCCGGGAAGCGACCAAACGCGCGCTGGCCATCACGGCCCTCGGCAACGAATTCACGCCAGCCGGCGAAATGATCGACGAGCGCTCGATCGTCAACGGCGTCGTCGGCCTGCACGCAACCGGCGGCTCGACCAACCATACCATGCACCTCGTCGCCATGGCCCGTTCGGCCGGCATCGCGCTGACCTGGCAGGATATTTCGGAACTGTCCGATACCATCCCGCTGCTGGCCCGCGTCTATCCGAACGGCCTTGCCGACGTCAACCATTTCCATGCCGCCGGCGGCATGGGCTACCTGATCAGCCAGCTTCTGAAACACGGCCTGCTGCACGACGATGTCCGCACCGTGTTCGGCCAGGGCCTGTCATCCTATGCGATCGACGTGAAGCTCGGCGAAAACGGCACCGTCGCGCGCGAACCGGCGCCTGCCGTTAGCCACGATCCCAAAGTCCTGTCAACGGTCGAGCACCCGTTCCAGCAGTCCGGCGGGCTGAAGATGCTGACCGGCAATCTCGGCAAGGCCGTCATCAAGATTTCGGCCGTGAAGCCTGAGCGGCACGTCATCGAGGCGCCGGCCAAGATTTTCCACGACCAGACGGAAATGCAGACGGCCTTCAAGGACGGCAAACTCGAGGGCGATTTCGTCGCCGTCGTGCGTTTCCAGGGACCGAAGGCCAACGGCATGCCGGAACTGCACAAGCTGACGACGGTTCTCGGCATCCTGCAGGATCGCGGCCAGAAGGTTGCCCTGATTACAGATGGCCGCATGTCCGGCGCATCCGGCAAGGTGCCGTCGGCGATCCACATGACGCCGGAGGCCATGGAAGGCGGACCGATCGCCAGGATCCGCGAAGGCGACATCATCCGCCTCGACGCCACGGCCGGCACCATCCAGGTCGTCGTCGATGCCGCTGAACTTGCCGCCCGCGCGCCGGCAGAAGCCGATCTCTCCGCCAATGAATTCGGCATGGGCCGCGAACTGTTCGCCCCGTTCCGCGCCGCCGTCGGGACGGCAGACCACGGCGCGAGTGTGTTCTTTCACTGAGGAAACTCAGTTCCGCGTTTCCGGATCTCGGTCCGGCAGCACGCGCTACGGCAACGGCCCCGGTGGCATATCGTTTCGCCCGTCGTAGCGCGTTACATCCAACGTGAAAACATCCACATTTTCGATGCAGCGGGCGTTCAGCGAAACCCGATTGTGGGGATATCCGCTTCGCATGATGGCGACACCACAGGTCGGGCAGAAATGGTGACCTTCACTGAAGCTGCGCCAGACGTAAGTGGATACAGCGCGTTTTTGCTCCATAAGCCTCACAAGATGTCCATCGACCTTCCAATGTAGAAAGCCCGAGCGGCGGCAGGTCGAGCAATTGCACTCGACAAGGTCCGAGATATCCGTATCGACCTCAACGCAGATATTTCCGCAATGACATGAAAGGCGGTAGGGTGGCGGCATGCAAGCTCCAATCCCGTTGCTGACACCGGTCCATCAAACAGCGAGATCTACCGCAAGGCAAGACACCCCCCGAATGAACACCGGTCACCCGTAAATATCCAGCGTCAGGTTCCGATGTTTCGGATGGGTGCTGTAGACGAAGATGCGCTTGAGATCGCGCTCGGCCATCAGGCGCAGGAAGCGGGCCTCGACGACATTGTTGATATGCACGCGCTTGACGACGCAGCCGATCATGCCGATGCGGGCGCTCGGGACGTCGAGGTAGAAATTCGGCGGCAGCCGGAACTGGGTTGATATGCCGAGCACCACGCTGCTTCTGGAAATCTGCAGGATTTCGCAACGGCGCGAACTGAGGTTCGTCATGCCGTTTTCGGTGTATTCGATCCGGGCATCGTTGCGGGTCTCCTCCATCGGGAAACTGATTTCCCGATCGTACATGAAGGATTCTTCCCGGCTGAGATATGTCGGACGATCGCCCGTTGTCTGGGTTCCCATATGCCTTGCCGCCCCTTTGCCCACTTTTGCCCGCCACTCTACCGGCAGACATTTAAAAACCCGTCACCGGGCGGCGGTGGAAACAACAAAAACCGGAAGGCGCTGACGCCTTCCGGTCGATCCAAAACAGCCGTCTCTCAATTGCGGTAGCTCTGGCCTTCTGCGTTGAACATGTGCAGCTTGGTCTTGTCGCCGGTGAAGCGGATTTTCTGGCCACGCTTGATATCGAGAATACCCGGCAATTTGGCGATGATCGGCTGGCCATCGACCAGACCCTCGATATAGAGCAGCGTCACCTCCCCCAGCGCCTCGACGATGGCGACCGTTCCCTCGAACAGGAAGTTGTCGTCGGTGGCAATCTGCAGGTCTTCCGGCCGGATGCCGAAGCTTGCGGTCCTGCCGCTTTCCGATGCCGGCGTAGGAATATCCAGCGTCACGGACTTGCCGCCCGTGAGGATCACCGTCGTCTGCGGGCCCGCCGCCGTGATCTTGGCGGGAATGACGTTCATGGCAGGTGAGCCGATGAACTGCGCAACGAACAGGTTTGCCGGGCGCTCGTAGAGTTCGAGCGGCGGACCGACCTGTTCGATATGGCCACCGGACAAAACGACGATGCGGTCGGCAAGCGTCATCGCCTCGACCTGGTCATGGGTCACATAGATCATCGTCGTATCCGGCATGGATTCGCTAAGCTTGGCGATCTCGATGCGGGTGGCGACGCGCAGCGCCGCGTCGAGGTTGGACAAGGGCTCGTCGAAGAGGAAGACCTTGGGATCGCGGCAGATGGCTCGGCCAATGGCGACGCGCTGGCGTTGGCCACCGGAGAGCGCCTTCGGCAGCCGGTCCAAGTATTTCGTCAGCTGCAGGATATCGGCGGCGGCACGGACCCGACGGTCGATCTCCTCCTTGCTCTCCTTGGCGATGCGCATGCCGAAGGCCATGTTGTCATAGACCGTCATGTGCGGGTAAAGCGCATAGGACTGGAAGACCATGGCGATGCCGCGCTGGGAGGGCGGGACGTCGTTGACGAGGCGCTCGGCGATATACATTTCGCCGCCCGAGATTTCTTCCAGGCCGGCGATCATGCGCAGCAGCGTCGACTTTCCGCAGCCCGAGGGGCCGACGAAGACAATGAACTCGCCCTGCTTGATATCAAGATCGATGCCGTGAATGACATCCACCGCGCCATAGGACTTGCGGATATTCTTCAGTTGCAGGCCTGCCATGTCATCCTCCCCATTCATTCCGTTGTTCTTTGTCCGTCATCAGCCATGCGGCCGAGCCGGCGCTTATGTCAGTCGCGCGAAAAACCCGCCCCACGCCGGAAGCGTGATGGTGTCGCCATTGATCGTTGACGCAAAACCGTGGCCATCCAGAGCTTCCAACTGTTCCAGCGGACGCTTCGTCGTCACCGCCACATCGCTCATATTGTAGAGGCAGAAGATTTGCTCGTTTCCATAGGTTCGCACAAAACCAAGCAACGGCGCCTCATAGGCCCTGAATTCGATCTCGCCCTTGGCAAAGGCCGGATACTGCCGGCGAAACGCCAGAAACCGGCGGTAATGGTGAAGAACCGAGGCTGTATCCGCTTCCTGCACAGACACTGCCTTGGGCAGATGCGCAGGCGCGACCGGGAGCCATGTCTTGCCGGCACCGAAACCGCCATTGGCGGCCTTGTCGTCCCAGACCATCGGCGTGCGGCAGCCATCGCGGCCTTTGAAATCCGGCCAGAACTGGATGCCATAGGGGTCCTGCAGATCCTCGAAAGCGACATCGGCCTCGGTCAAGCCGAGTTCCTCGCCCTGATAGATGCAGACGGAACCGCGCAGCGTCATCAGCAGGCTGGCGAGAAATTTCGCGTAGGCGTCCGGATCGCCGATCCCCTGCCCCCAGCGACTGACATGACGCACGACGTCATGGTTGGAAAAGGCCCAGCAGGCCCAGCCTTTAGGTGCGGCGCGCTCGAAATTGTGCTGGACCTCGGCGACGCGCGCCGGCGTCAGTGGATCGGGCGCCAGGAACTCGAAGGCGTAGCACATGTGCATCTTGTCGCCGCCGGACGTATATTGCCCGGCGATTTCCAGGCCGATCTGGCTGTCGCCGACCTCACCGACAGCGGCGATCGCCGGATATTCGTCCATCACCGCACGGAAGCGCTTGAGGAATTCGAGATTCTCCGGACGGTTCTTGTCGTAGAGATGCTCCTGATAGTTATAGGGGTTCACGGCCGGCGCGGTGTTGGCATTGCGGCGCTCGGGCGCCAGCGCCGGGTTGTCGCGCAGGTCCTTGTCGTGGAAATAGAAATTGATGGTGTCCAGGCGGAAGCCATCGACGCCGCGTTCCAGCCAGAACCGTTCGACGGCCAGAAGCGCATTCTGGACCTCCGGATTGTGCAGGTTGAGGTCCGGCTGCGAGGTCAGGAAGTTGTGCATGTAATATTGCAGCCGAGTCGGATCCCATTGCCAGGCCGAACCGCCGAAGATCGACAGCCAGTTGTTCGGCGGCGTGCCGTCCGGTTTCGAATCCGACCAGACATACCAGTCGGACCTAGGATTGAAGCGGCTCGAACGGCTTTCCTTGAACCAGGGATGCTGGTCCGACGTGTGCGACAGTACCAGATCGATCATCACGCGGATGCCCAGGCGATGGGCCTGCGCAATCATCGCATCGAAATCCGCGATATCGCCGAACAGTGCATCGACGTCCTGATAATCGGAAACGTCGTAGCCGAAATCCTTCATCGGCGAGGTGAAGAACGGCGAAACCCAGATCGCATCGACACCAAGCGAGGCAATGTAAGGCAGGCGCGTGGTGATCCCCTTGAGATCGCCAACGCCATCGCCATTGGTATCCTGGTAGGAGCGCGGATAGATCTGGTAGATCACCGCACCCCGCCACCAGTCCCGGTCGGCCTTAAGGATGGATACCTCAGTCGCAGTCATTGCAGTTTCCCGTATGTTCATATCGAAAGCACTCTGGATGCCCCTTGCCTACTTGACCGACCCGGCCAGAAGGCCGCGAACGAGGAAGCGCTGGAGGCTGAAGAAGACGATCAGCGGTACGATGATCGTCACGAAGGCCGATGCCGTTAGGATTTCCCAATTTCCGCCGCGCGAGCCGAGCAGGTTGACGAGGCGGCCGGTCAGCACCAGTTCCTCATTACCGGCGCCGAGGAAGACCATGGCGACGAGCAGGTCGTTCCAGGTCCACAGGAACTGGAAGATGGCGAAGGAGGCGAGCGCCGGAAAGGACAAAGGCAGGATGATCTTGACGAAGATGTCGAAATCGCTGGCGCCATCGACGCGGGCGGATTCCATGATTTCACGGGGAAGTCCGACCATATAGTTGCGCAGCAGGTAGATCGCCAGCGGCAGACCGAAGCCCATATGCGCCAGCCAGATGCCAACATAGGTCTTGGCCGGCACGCCGAGAAAAATGCCGACTCCGTTGTAGAGCTTCAGCAGAGGTATCAGCGACATCTGCAGCGGCACGACCAGAAGCCCGACCACCACAGCGACCAGTATGGCGCGGCCGGGGAACTTCATCCAGGCGAGTGCATAGGCCGCGAAGGCCGCAACGAGGATCGGGATGATCGTCGAGGGGATGGCGACCGTCAGCGAATTGATGAAGGACGCCCCGATGCCGGCAGCAGCAAAGACCTCGCGGTAATTGTCGAAGGTGAAGCGAGACGGCACGGTTGCCTGATAGAAGATGCGCTGGCCGCGCGTGCCTTCCATCGCCGTGTCGGACATGATTTCGAAGGACCCATCGGCCTGGACGGTGAGCTTTTCGCCGCCGTTGAGGTCGGCTGTCTGTCCGGGTTCGAAATCGCCCGGCTTGAGGCTGGACGAACCGAAGGCCGCCACTTCGCCGGCGCCACCTTCAAGCACATTGCCTGATATGACGAACTTGCCGTCCTTCTCGACCTGTTTGTCGGGACCAGGTGCGCGGAAAACGAGGTTCTGGGTGCTATCCGCAAGCGACGTCCACCAGCCGGAAACCGCCAGTTGATCCTTGTCGCGCAGGGACGAGATGAGAAGGCCGGCTGTTGGCAGGGTCCAGAGGATGACCAGAAGGGCAACGGACAGGTGAACGACCCAGGTAAGGGGAGAGCGGGAAGAAGCGATCATCTCAGTGGCCCTCCATTTCCTTGGTTGCATTGCGGATGTTCCAGACCATGATCGGAATGACCAGGACCATGATGACCAGCGCGATGGCCGCCCCACGGCCGAAATCGCCGCCGCCGCGGAACATCCAGTCGAACATCAGATTGGCCAGAACCTGGCTCTGCCACTGCCCGTTGGTCATCGCGAGCACGATATCGAAGACCTTGAGCACCGTGATGGTGATCGTCGTCCAGACGACGGCGATCGTGCCCCATATCTGCGGGATCATGATCTTGAAGAAAATCTGCAACCCGTTGGCGCCATCGATGACGGCCGCCTCCACCGTCTCCTCCGGAATGCCACGCAGGGCGGCAGACAGGATGACCATGGCAAAGCCGGTCTGGATCCAGATGAGGATTACCATCAGGAAAAAATTGTTCCAGAACGGCAGCGTCACCCAGGCTTCCGGCGAACCGCCGAAATAAACGACCAGCGCATTCAGGATGCCGATCTGTTCGGTGCCTTCCGGGCGATAGTCATAAATAAACTTCCAGATGACCGAGGCGCCGACGAAGGAGATCGCCATCGGCATGAAGATCAGCGTCTTGGCGATATTGCCCCACCAGATGCGGTCGGTGAGTGCTGCAATGATCAGCCCGAAGAAGGTGGCAAGGGCCGGAACGACCAGAAGCCACAGGAAATTGTTGAAGATCGACTGGCGGAATTCGCCGTCGTTGAACATCCAGACGAAATTGCGGATACCGACGAACTCGATGCCGCTCTTGTCGTGAAAGGCAAGGCGGACGGATTCGATCACCGGATAGACGAGATAGACCGCCAGCGTGATCAGCGCCGGCCCGAGGAAGAGCCAGGGCCGGATCGCATTGGTCAGACGCAGATTGCGCGAGGCCTTCGGGCCGGACAGGCCCTTGGATGGAAACAACCGGTCGAGAATGAAGTTCGTTCCGAAAAAGTAAAGCGCGCAGGCGAGAACCCCCGCAATCATCGTCAGAACGGCAAAAAACAGCTGCTGCATGGCACCTTCCTCCCCAGGAATGCGCGGATTTTCACCGCCCCTTGCGCACGTGCCGGATGTTGGATCATCCCTCGGAAGCGCGCTCGCCGTGTTCGAAACGCCTGAACGAAACCGCGTCTTGGTCTGCGGCGACAGGTCATGTCCATCCTTGTTTCAACTATCCCCAGCCGATGAGGACCGGGGATAGCCTTTCGTGCCGGGTAAATCCCGGTCTGTTACTTGATGGCGTCCCATGCCTTCTGGATACCGCCGGCAACATCCTCGGACGACTTTCCGCCGACATAATCGATCATGCCTGTCCAGAACGCGCCCGCACCGATCTTGCCCGGCATCAGGTCAGACCCGTCGAAGCGGAAGGTCGTGGCGTTCAGCAGGATTTCGCCCTGCTTCTTCATCGGGCCATTGGCATAGGCATCCTGGTTGACGGTCTTCAGCGGCGTCAGGAAGCTGGACTGAGCCATCCAGACTTCATGCGCGATCGGCGTCTGAAGGAACTGGATGAAGGCGCGCGAGGCCGGCGTGTCCTTGGTGATCATGGCAAGCGTGCCGGCACCGAGAACGGGATTGCCGAGATCCGGCTTGCTGGCGTAGGGCGGCATGTAGAAGAAGTCCGCATCTTCGCCCACGACCGTGCCTTCCGGGAAGAACGACGGGACGAAGGAGGCCTGATGGTGCAGGTAGCACTTCGGCGGCGACGAGAAGAGACCCTTCGGGCTATCGCGGAAGTCCGTGGAGGAAACGGCGGCAGCACCGCCGGCCACGAACTTGTCGTTCTTGGCAAACCAGCCGAATTCGTCGATCGCGCCGGTGACGGCCGCGTCGGTGAACGGGATCGCATTGGTGACCCACTTGTCGTAGGTGTCAGCCGGCTGCGTGCGCAGCATCATGTCTTCGACCCAGTCGGTCGCCGGCCAGCCGGTGGCGCCGCCCGAACCGAGGCCGATGCACCACGGGGTACCGCCATCGGCGACGATCTTTTCGGTCAGCGCCTTGAGGTCTTCCATGGTCTTGGGGACCTCATAGCCGGCGTCCTCGAAGTTTTCCGGGACGTACCAGACCAGCGACTTCACGTCGATCTTGTAGGGGAAAGCATAAAGCGCAGCCGTGCCGTCCTTACCCTTGTAGGTCGAGAGATCGACCCAGGACTGACCGGCAGCATAATTTTCGAGAAGCCACTTCTGGGTGTCTTCGCCGAGCGGCGTCAGATAACCCTTCGAGGCGAGGTCGGCGATGAGACCCGGCTGCGGCAGGACGGCGACATCCGGCGGGCTGCCAGCCTGGGTGTCGATGACGATCTGCTGCTCGTAGTTTTCAGACGAAGAATATTTGACGTCGGCACCGGTGGCGTCGCGGAAATAATCCAGCACGGATTCAACCAGCGTCTGGTCCTCACCGCGCCACGGACCGAAGATCGTCAGCGTCTGACCCTTGAGGTCATGACCCTTCTTGAATTCCTCGTAGCTTGCCCAGTTGAACTTGGCATCTTCACCCGGCTTGAACTTGAGTTCTGCCGCATGCGCCGCTCCGGCCATCAAGGCCAGTGCCGCAACTCCCATTACGAATGATCTTTTCACGTCATTTCCCTCCCTGAAGGCCCGACCCTGACGGAGGCGGGCAGAATATCAATAGGCGCAAAATTCAAAGCGCTTTGAAGTTGCTAACAAACCATTGCGAAGGGGGGCTCGTCAAGAGATTTTCCGTTCTGCGTCGTAATGCGCCGATATTGAATGCATTGCAGCGCATTTTTGCGCCGCAACCAAGTCTATTTTTCTTTGAGCGCATGAAAGCCGGTGATACAGAACCAAAGGTGAATTGTGTGGAACTGACAGAAATCGATTAAAAATCAAAGCGCTTTGGGAGACTGCGCACCTCATGGGCGTGAATTTGAAGCAACTGTCGGAAATGCTGGGCCTGTCGCAGACGACCGTCAGCCGCGCGCTGAACGGCTACCCGGAAGTCAATGCCGAAACCAGACAGCGCGTCCTCAAGGCCGTGCAGACAACGGGATACCGGCCGAACCGGGCCGCGCAGAGGCTGGCAACGGGCCGCGCCGGCTCCATCGGCCTTGTCATGCCCATTGCCGCCGGCATCGATTCCGACGTCCACTTCGGCGAATTCCTAGCTGGCCTTGCAGAGGAATCGGTCAGGCATGATTTTCACTTCGTTCTTAATCCGAGCGCCCCACAGGACGAGGAAGCAACGTTCCAGCGCCTCGCCGCCAGCGGCAATGTCGATGCCCTGTTCCTCGCCTATATGCGCGCCAGCGATCCGCGGATCTCGATCCTCAAATCCCTGTCCATCCCTTTCCTCGTGCATGGTCGCACGATGGACGGTCCGGCGGACTATCCGTTTCTCGATATCGACAACACCGGTGCGTTCTACGATGCCACGCGGCTTCTGATACAGCTGGGCCACAAGCGCATGGCGCTGCTCAACGGACCGGATTATCTGGCATTTTCGCAGCGACGGAAAAAGGGCATGCTGCGAGCCCTTTCCGAGCGCGGGCTGGACCTCGACGAGCGACTGGTCAACCACTCGTTCATGACCGATGAACACGGCTATCGCAACATGCAGCGCTTTCTGGAGCAGGACAATCCGCCGACGGCGGTCCTCTGTTCCTCCACCGTTCTGGCGCTTGGCGCCGTGCGCGCGATCAACCGCGCCGGCCTGCAGATCGGCAAGGACATATCATTGATCGCGCATGACGACGTTCTGCCGATGCTGAAGCCGGAAAATTTCACCGTGCCGCTGACCACGACGCGCTCGTCGCTGCGGGCGGCGGGCGCACGCATCGCCGCACGGCTGATTTCCCGTATTCTGAAAACAGCTGACTATCCCGACCAGGAACTCTGGCGCACCGAACTGATCGTTCGCGCCTCTACCGGTCCCGCACCCGGCGGCTAACCTGCGAGGCACCGCCCCGGGCTACGGCACCCCAGCCGCAAATCCTAGAATTTCGGCGCTTTCCGTCCTGCCTTGCGATAGGCGGCAATCACGGTATTGGCCATCAGCATGGCGATCGTCATCGGCCCGACACCGCCGGGGACCGGGGTGATAAAGCCGGCCACCTCAGCGCATTCGGCAAAAGCAACGTCACCGACCATGCGGGACTTGCCCTCGCCCTTTTCCGGTGCAGGGATGCGGTTGATACCGACATCGATCACGGTTGCGCCGGGCTTCACCCAATCGGCCTTGACCATTTCGGCGCGACCGACGGCAGCAACCAGAATATCGGCATTGCGGCAGACGGAAGCGAGATCCTTCGTGCGGGAATGAGCGATCGTCACGGTCGCATTGGCAGCGAGCAGCAATTGCCCCATCGGCTTGCCGAACAGGTTTGAGCGGCCGATGACAACCGCATTCAGCCCCGACAGGTCTTCGCCATGGACTCGGCGCACGAAAACCATCGAGCCGGCCGGCGTGCAGGAGACGAGGCCACCTTCGAGGTCCCCCGTCGCCAGCTTTCCGGCGTTGACGACATGCAGGCCGTCGACGTCCTTTTCCGGCAGGATCGACTGGATGATCGGCTCGGAATTCAGATGCTTCGGCAGAGGCAGTTGGACGAGAATGCCGTGCAGGGAGGGATCGGCATTGAGCGTCTCGACCAGCGCCGCCAGTTCTTCCTGCGTCGTGTCGTCGGGCAGTGTATGCTGGACGGAGGTAAACCCGCATTCCTTGGCCATCCTGCTCTTCGAGGAGACATAGGCATGGCTTGCCGGATCATTGCCGACGATGACAACGGCAAGGCCGGTCTTTACGCCATTTTCGGTCTGCAGGATCTCCGACGCCGCCTTGACGGCCTCGATCACGGACCCTGCCACTTCCTTACCATCAATCACGGTCGCCACGGCGCTTCTCCCCGATGTTCGTCTTTTCATCAGCCACTGTAGTTTTCACTGAATAGCACGATGGCCTCAATGCGTCCTATGCTGTCCAGATCGGATAAATACAAGCGTGTCGATGCCGCCCACGGCCTCGCATGGCAATGCAACGCCATTTTCTTTCAGCAATGCAAGCATGTTGGGGGTCGGCTGGATGTGCGGGCCAGCCCGGCTGCGTGGCTATCGCTGTGACCGGGTGTTTCAGCCGCGTCCTGTGCCTGTCCGCTGGCGGGCATAGTGCTCGACCCTTGAGCGCAAGGCGCGCAGATCGTCGCGAACCTGCGAAACCCCGGTGTCCTGCGGCTCTTCCTGGTAGAAGGCGTGTTGCGCTGCACCGCGAGCGGCAAGGGCTGCCTGTTCGTGATGCTGCGACGGCATGGCAGAGCGGCTGACCGTCTGGCGCCAGACGGGAGCATCGGCCGGTTCGTCGACGATAATACGACGACGGCGATCTGGCTCATCGTCGCCACGCGGCGGATCCTGTTCCGGTAAGACCTCCGGCGAACGGCGGGAAAGATTGATGGTGTTGCGCAAGCTTCTGTAGATACCCAGGAGAACGCCGAGACCGAAACCAGCCATCAGGCCAGCCATCAGTCCGCCGATGGCGATCAGCTTGCGGGACGGGCCTTCCGGCTGCAAGGGCGGCTCTGCCGAGGAAATGACCCTGATGTTCTTCGAGGTCAGCTTTTCTTCCTGCCCGGTTTCGCTGGCGCGCTTAAGGAATGATTCGTAGATCGACCGTGTCGCCGCGGCCTTGCGCTCAAGCTCGCGCAACTCGACGAAACCCTGCGACGAATTCACCTGACGCGATTTCTGAACGGCCAACTGGCGCACGAGGTCCTGTTCGGTGCGCTTTGCGCGCTCCAGCTCCGTCTTCGTGGTGGCGGCGACGCGGCGCAACTCGTTGCCGATCTCGGCACGGGCCACCTCGAGCGACTGCGCTGCCGCAAGCCTCTGCGGGTGGCGCGGTCCCAGGCTGGTTTCCAGCGCGCCGAGCTGTGCCCGCGCGGAGGAATATTGCTTGCGCAGGTCGGCAAGCGTTGCCGAGCCGAGTTCCTCGGGATAAGCACCGCTGAGCACGTCGTTCAGCTGGATCTTCGTCGCGACATCGGACTTTGCCTGCGCGTCGGCGATGCGGCTGCGAACGATGCCGACCTGATCGTTCAGGGCAAGCAGTTGCTTGTCCGAGATAAGCTCGCCTGATGCGCCAACGATGTCGTTGTCAGCCTTGTATTTCTCGACCGCATTCTCGGCCTTGTCCAGCTCCGTGCGCAAGTCTGCAAGCCGGCTATCGAGTGCTGCGGTGGTGCGCTGGAAGAAGCCGGACTGCGCTGCCGTTTCCTCGTTGAGAAAGGTTGCAACGATGCGATTGGCGATCAGCGCCGATTTCGCCGGATCGCGGGTTTCGACCTCGATGGCGACAATGAAGGTTTTCGGATCGCGCGAGACGGTCACGGCGTCGCTGAGTTTTTCGAGCGTCCGCGCACCGACGCCCGCACTGGCAACGGGTGCGGGCTGTGGCGTGTCGCCGGAGACGAGATCGCTGATCACGCCGATACCGGTCGCCATGTTTCCGCCGCCGTCTGCGGCACCACCAAATTCGGGGTCGCGTTCGAGGCCAAGGTCGGCGGCGACCTTTTCAAGCACCGTTCTCGACCGAAGCACTTCCAGCTGACTGTCGACGAGCGCAAGAATGGCCTCGGTTGCGAGGCTTGCCTTGGAGAGGTCGGAATCCGTCAGGCGAACCTCGCGCGGATCCACATAGAGTTTGCTTTCCGCAATGTAGATGCTGGGTGTTGCCACGGCGAGAAGCACACCGCCAACGGCACCGAGCACGGTCGTGGCAAGGATGATGCTGCGCAGTTGCCAGACCGAGCCGACAATGATTCCGATGTCGATCAGCGGCCTCTCCCTGTCGGAATCCGTCCCATTGGCAGGCTCGTAGGCAAACGTACCCTCCCCGGACGCAGCCCGCGGCCTTGTCTGAAACACCTCGACCGGCGGTTCGGCAAAGATCGGCTGTCGGGTCGCCTCGGTTGCCGGCTCGTTGTTCAACCAGCGGGTCAGCCGATTGCCGGCACCGGCTTTGCCTGGACGCACGGCTGCGGATTCCGCCGGCTGCGATCGACGCCCAGCGGCGGACGCGGCGCCATCTTCGCGCGGGCGGAAATCCGATGCCCGGGCACGCGCCGGACGAATCGACGCCGGCTTTTCAGTCTCTGCCGAAACGCGGTCAAGCATGGAGCCGGTACGGGCAGCCTTGCCCTCGCCCGGCGCAAGGTCGAGCAGGGAACGGCGGTGAACAGGCCGTTTTTTATCTACCGGATCAAACATGACAGGCCCTGCATGCGCTCAAACAGCGCGGAAGTTTTCAAATGTGAAGACAGGTTAAGTTTTTATGGAAAACAAATCGTTAATATCGCGAACAGAATGGCTGCGTCAGAACGCCCCGCCATCCGTTTTCAAACCGGTCATTAAACTTTTGCGGCTAGAACTGGACAGCCATATGGAAGCGACCGCTTGATCACCTTCGCCAACACACTCTACACGCGGCATCGCGCCATCATCCACGCCTATCTGTCCATGACCGGAGGATCGGCAGGACGGCTCGTCCTGTCCCTTGTCTACTTCATCTGCGTGGCCAATGGCCTGTCGATTGCGGAATTCGGCCTGTTTGCCACCGCGTCGGCAACCGGCATCATGATTTCCCGCGTCCTTGCCTTCGGCTTCATGTCGCCGCTCTACCGCGTCGCTACCGTCAAACCCTTGCTGGTCGGCACCTACAGCCTGGGCTTTGCCGCGGGGGCACTGCTGTCGCTGCCGCTGATCACCGTGCTTGCGCTTGCGGTCTATTATGCCGTGTTCGTGCAGGACATGGCGCTCTGGGTCTTTGCCGCCTTCATGGCGGCGGAAATCCTGTTCTGGCGGGGGCTCGAAGTCGTCGTCATCGTCCTCAACGGCCTTGGCCGCTTTGGCAAGGCGGCGCTGCTCGTGGTGATCGGCACCGGCATTCGCACGATCGCGGCTCTCGCCTTTTCCCTGCCCCATGGCGCTGCATCGCTGGCGACCTGGTCGCAGCTCTACCTTGCCGCCAACGCGGTGTGCCTGGCGATCGCGCTCATCTTCTTTTTCCCGCGCATGCGGCTTCGCTGGCGACCGGAACTCTATCTCCGCCGCTGGGCGGATTCCGTGACCGTCGCCGGCGCCGAGGTGCTGTTCTACGTGCAGTCGGAATTTGACAAGATTGCCGTGCTGGCCATCGGCGGACCGGAAGTCTCCGGGATCTACGCCATCATCATGCGGCTTGCCGATCTGACAGCCCTGCCGGTGCGCTCATTCAATACGCTGCTCGTGCAGAAGATCATGCGCACGCCGGAAACCATCGGATCCTGGCGGTTGCGGCTGATCATCGAGGCGGTGATCGCCGCCGTCTCCTGCCTCGCCATCACCGCCATGGCCATCTATCTGCAGATCATCCCGAACGGTCTCGGCAACAATGTCGCGCAGATCGCGCCCTGGCTGATGGCGGTTCTACTGGTACCGGCATTCCGCAATCTGGTCGAATATCACTCCGAACTCCTGTATGCGACCGGCCACACCATCCGCAGGATTTTCAATCTCGTCGTCGCCGGCGTACTGAAGGTCGCGCTGCTGGCCGCCGTCATGAAGACCAGCACAAATGTCGCGCACTGGGCACCCCTGCTCAACGGCGTCTATCTCGTCCTCTACGCCGCGTCCTTCTGCCTGACCTACAGCGCGCTGCGCAGGCAGATGGGACGTGTCATCTGATGCTTCAGGCCGCTTTTTCCTGAAGCACATTGCGGATATCGGCAAGATCGTGACCGACGAACGACTGAACGCCGATGCCGATCTGATGGGGCGCCATATCGTTCATGAACTGGCGCAGGCCGTTGATGTCGCGTGGATAGCTGTCATCGAACCAGAGCACATGGCAAAGCCCGTCCGGTGAGGCCCGGTGCCCTGCGCCCATCAGCACTTCATCGACGAAGCGACCATAGATCATGCACTCTGAAAACTGCCGGGATCGCAAGATGGCGCGAACCCAGTTGCGTCCGTGCAGCCCTTCGATGTGATCGAGCAAGGCCCGGCACGTATCGCTGCGCCAGGCAATCAGCGTGCTGATGTAATCATTTGCGGGGAGCGTATAGGGACCGATGCCCAGGAGCCGGTCCGAATGGGCCAGCCACTCGATGTGGTTGGAGCGCATCACGGCGCCGACGCCACCATCCCGCCGATAAAGCGTCAGGCGGTCGCCCTGCCAGAGATCGGCCGAATCGAAATCCCGCAGGAGCACGACGTCGGAATCGATCGCCAGCATCACCGGCTCCTCGATCTTGCGCGCCAGCGCCAGGCGGCGCAGTTGCTGCACATGCCAGCCGCGGAGCGGCAGGCTGTAGGGGCTCACCCACATCTTGCGGCGGCCGGCCGATATCGGATCCGGCATGGACACCAGCCAGGATGGCAAAAGGTCACGCTCGTCGATAATCCTGCGCCGCGTCCCTTCCAGCTGCCTGAACAGCGCGACATCGCAGGACGCCACCAGAATGTAGTGCATCCAGTCGCCCTTCAGCCGCGCATCGACGCTTTCGCACATCAGGCGGCAACGATCGAAATCGTTGACATAGGAAGCCGTTACGACAGCAGTGCGCATCCATCCACCTGTCAGAAGAAACGAGAACCGGCAGGCCGCGTTGCCACACGCGATTGCTTCGCGCGTCCGCCGAGCTTGTGACGCAGGATATGATATAGGAAAACAGGATTGCCAAAGATATAACGGCGCCACAGACGACCCGGCTCGTGAACCAGCCGGTGCAGCCATTCGAGGCGCAGGCTGCGGATCGCTTCGGACGCCCGCGGAACTTCGCCGGCCATGAAATCGAACAGTGCACCGACGCTGATCACAAGCCGCGCATGTCCGGGGCCGACATGGCGGTCGATCCACTTCTCCTGCTTCGGACTGCCCATGGCGACCAGAAGGATATCCGGTTTCGCAGCCCGGACCCGGGCCATGATTTCATCGGAATCGGCGACATCGAAATAGCCATCGGCAATCGGGATGAATTCATGCCAGGGCGAATGCTGTCGAAAACTCTCGACAGCCCGCTTCAGGACCGACGGCGACGCGCCGATCATCGCGATGCGTTTCGGTGCCGTCATGTATGTCATCAGCGCCGGCACGAAATCGGTGCCGTTGAGGTTTGCCGGGAACATGCGGCCGTGGAACAGCCAGGATGCGATGTCGACGCCATGGCCGTCCGGAAGAATGACCTGGCGACTGAGAACCGCCCGGTACTCCGGATCCTTCATCATCAGATTGGCATTGTTGGCGTTGAGGAACGATATGACTGTCTGGCCGATACCCATCGAGGCAAGTTCGTCGGAAAAGGCAAGCGCATCCGCCCAGCCGAAATCGCATACGGGTAGGTCGAGGATGGGCCGCTGGGATGCAACGATGGACGTATCGGAAAAAAGGTTCACCGGGATCTCCCTCCCTCATGCACGGAAAATTTGACGGGTCGGACAGCGCCGGCTCTGGCCCTCTCGACGGGGCGCCGGATGGTATCGGCGATGGGTGGCTCTGCCTTGCCGAAGCGCTTCAACCCCCGTTTCATGGTGGCAAGCAGCGCAGTCTTCTGGGCGGCGTGGAAGTCCGTGCCCGAGACGCGTCCGGGATTGCCGGCACGGACCGATGCGACACGTTCGATCAGCCGCTGCGCGAAGACCGCAGGATCATCGGTCACGGCACAATTTTCCGGCAGCACGTCGATGCCGCGCAGCGAGGCGCGGGTGGCGACGCACGGCATGCCGAGTTCGAATGTCTCGATCGTCTTCAACTGCACGCCGGTGCCGCCCCGGGCGACAAGCGGCACGACCGCGCTCGAACAGACGAACGCCCGTGCATCCGCGACGCGCCCGGCAAAGCGAATGCCGGGATGCGCCACTGCGGGAACATCGGTCATCTGCCCGGCAATGACGATCGTCATGTCCAGCGGCAGAAGCGGCGCCACCTCGTTCAGGAACCAGTCGAGTCCGATGCGGTTCGGCTTCCAGCTCCAGGTGCCGATCAAGCCGAGATCATGCCGCACCGGAACCGGCTCGGCAGCCGGAGGGGGCGCCCATTGCGTGACCAGCGGCAGAACCGACGCGCGCTCGGAGACGATGCTGCCGAAGCCGAAACGATCCGCTTCGCTGAATGTCCAGACGCTGCTCGCAGCTTGCGTCAGCCGCTGCTCGAATTGCCCGAGATACCGCGCCTCGCGCTCGAACAGGGCGCGCTCGACACGACCGTGCGCGGTGGCCGCATTTTCCAGGGCGGAATGCGCCTCGACATTGTGCGCGACGTAAATCGTCGGATACCGCAGGAAGATGTCGGCATAGGCGGACGCCAGTTGCACGGAATTGAGGATGATGGCGTCAAACGGCTGCAGCGCATGAAGCAGCGCCTCGATCCGCGCTTCCCCTGCCTTCAGCATCTTGGCCGACGAAAGGGTGGTGCGATTCAACAGGGCCGAAGCCAGCCAGCGCAGCTTCGTCGCGCGCCCGACCTTGGCATTGGTGACCTCGAGTTCACCGAGCAGACGCGTGTCGTCGCCAAAGGCCGGGATCTGCCCGGGCTGCAGGTAACCGATCACGCTGACCCGGTGGCCGAGCGCCCGAAGCCCGTCAAGGACGATACGATTTGCGATGTCGAACCCCGAGGACGGATTTTCGACCGGTACCAGCGATGAGACGAGGACGAGATTCATGTTGCCAACGGGACCCTGAAACGACTGATCCGCACCATAGCAACACGACGTGAAATCACGTTTAAGCTATTCATTCAAAAGCGGTTTTGGATATTCAGCTTCTATTTAGGAAGATTTGCTTTAGTGCTTGTCAGCAAATCGTCTCCGACAGGTTTTTCCCACCATGACAGTGCCCGGCCAGGAAGTGAGTGTTTTCTACCAGACCGGAGCGGACGCGGCCGACAGCATCGAATATGTCGTGACCCTGCCAACGTTCCGGCGCCCGGAGCACCTGATAGAGACTTTGAAAACCGTTGTTTCCCAGAGACCTGACGCGCCCTTCGCCATCGTCGTCATGGAGAACGACGCCGATGGCATGGCCGGTGCCGAAGCCGCGAAACAGTTCCTGTCCGCGCATCGGGTGAATGCGCTCGTCGTGGTCGCGCACCAGCGCGGAAACTGCCATGCCTACAATGCCGGCTGGGCCATGGCGCTTGCGACCTACCCCAATCTGCACGGCATCGCCGTCATCGACGATGACGAGATCGCCGCCCCGGAATGGCTGACCGGTCTCATTTCGGTACAGAATCAGACACGCGCTGACATCGTCGGGGGTCCGCAGCTTCCGGTGTTCGAAGACAGCACACGCAATATCGTCAAGAAACATCCGGTCTTCATGCCTCATTATGAGACAACCGGGCCTGTCCCGATCCTATACTCCTCCGGCAATGTGCTGATCACGCGGGCTGTTCTGCAAGCCATGCCGCAGCCGTTTCTCGATCCGTCGTTCAATTTCATCGGTGGCGGAGACAGCGATTTCTATCGCCGCTGCAACGAACGGAATTTTTCCTTCGCATGGGCAGTGGATGCCTGGGTGGCGGAAACCATACCGGCGCGGCGCACCGAACCGTCCTGGATCCGCGCCAGGAGCCTGCGCAACGGAGCGATTTCGACGCTTCTCGAGCATCGGGCCAGTCCGGGGCCGGGCGGCCGGTTGCGAACATTCGCCAAATCGCTGGCGCTCCTGGCGCTCTCACCATGGCGCGGCATCAAATTGTGGAGACGGACCGGGCTGCCGAGCGCCGGGCTCTATCATTTTTATGTGGCGGTCGGTCGTTTGATGATCGAATTTGGCGTCGTCAACGAACAGTACCGAAATCCGGAAAAGAACTGAGGCGACCCGTCGGCCGGATCGCCCTGTATTTCGAGCCTATCCTGTCCCCATGGATCAATGGGCGATGGATCAATGGGCGGCGGCCTCAGTCGATGCCTTGCCCGGAACCATGTCATGGGCTGTGTTGCCGTCCTTGTCCTTGATCGCCACCGGCGCTTCGCGCGGCTGGTTCTGGCTGTCGGCGATGCGCGCGACATCTCCCTTGGAGAGATATTCCAGCTGTTCGACGAGCACTTCGGTGATCACCTCTTCGCGGATCTTGGCGTTGAGGCCATCCTTCACGGCAGTCTTGAAATGGGTGAGGTCGAATTTGCTGGTATCGGCGACGTTGATCAGCTGATCGCCCACGAGAATGTCGAAGAGCTGGTCGGTGACCATCTCCTTGAGCGGGATCGGAAGGTTCTTGATCTTGTCCTTCTTCACCGAAAAGGACAGCTTTGTCAGGAAATAGCCCTGCACGGCGCCATTCGTGATCACCGGAACCGTGACCATTTCGCCGGTCACGTATTCTTCGGACGCCCGACGCTCCGCCTCTGCATCCGTGACAACGGGCGTAGAGGCATATTTCATCGAGGCATAGACGGAACCCAGCGAGACCGCACAGACCCAGACACCGGTAAAGACGAGTTTCAGCATCAGAAATCGCTGTAGCGGAACTGTTGCTCGGAATAGATGCCGTCAGCATCCGCATCCTGGACGGCAGTCTTGAGGATATCGACGACGGAGCGGATCGCCTCCATGTGCGCTTCCACCTTCTGCGAGTTGGCGACCAGCTTCGTCTGGATATGCTTGGTCTGCGACACGAAGGCAGGCGACAGGTCGGTGATCGGCGCATTGCGGCGCAGCATCGTCAGTTCGTAGAGGCACCGGCTCTTGCGGGCGTTCGAGGCCTTGAGATCGAAGCTCGAATCGATGCCGATCCGGCTGTTTTCATTGTCGATGATCATTTCCAGACGCCCCAGGACGTTCTGGATACGCACGTCACCTGCTGCTGCAACTTCCATTATTTCGCTCCGGTTAGCGCCTGTCGCGATCAGGAAAAGACCTGATCGGAACGCCCATGCGCAGGATTAAACTGTCGAGCGTGCCAGGCGCACGTCAGGCCTTGTCTTTATCTCTGGTTTCATCGGTCGCCATGAAATCGGCAACGGCCTTGCGCTGGTATTCCTGCACCATGCTGGAGGCGACATTCAGATCATTGCCGTCGAGCGATGCCTTGACCCGGTCAGTATCGGTGCCTTCGACAAGCCGGTCGCTGACCATGCTCGCGGCAATGCCGATGCCGTCGCCCTTGGCCATGACATTGCCGATCTGCTCGGCCATCATGCTTTTCCAGATGTCGCCGGCCGTGCCCTTGCCGTAGACTTCCTCGCTCTCGGTGGGCAGCATCGACTTCACGAAATTCTGCAGCACCATGGCCTCGAACTTGCGATAGGTTTCGGGAATCTTCTTCTGCTCGACGCGGTTGGCGATGTTGCCAAGGCCGCTGGTATTGTCGGCCTGGTTGAGAACCGAAACCGCGCTGGCAAAGCCGCTCCCGTTTTCCGCAAGGCTTGTCGCCTGGAACGCGGCACGGTTGGCCTTCAGCCGCGACTGGGCTTCCTGAACCTGCGCCGGGTCCGCGGCGCGGACGACATCCAGAACGAGATCACTGGGAGGCGAAATGGCCATGTTTTGTCCCCTTTGCCACGAACTTTTCCAGCGACCGAAACGCCGCGGCGAAAAGTTCACGATTTCAGCATATTAACCCGGTCGGCCCAGTTTTTGGCTGAACCTGCTTCAGGGGTGGACTATGACCTGCCAACCTTACCGGAAGCTGGCGATGCGCCAAGCACGTGCTGATCGACAAGATCGTAGACTGCCTCGTCAGCGGCCGCGCGGTCCTCGATATCCCGGGCATCCCGCATATTGTCCGCGAGCCTGTCGCCCTTGGCACGCTCCTTAAGAACGCGGTTCTCGTGAACCTGCTGGATGCCGTGCAGCATCTGGTCCTTCTGCGCAAGCCGGCCGAGCTGCGAGGCATAATGCCCCGAAAACATGGCATGCAGCGGGTGCGCGGACCCCATCGCGTCGGCAACGATGTCGATCGTATCGGCCAGCTCGCGACGCTGCCGCGAGGTTTCGGCAAGCTCGCTCTCCGCCATCTGTTCGAGATGGCGCTGCACGGCGACCAGTCGCTTCAGCTTCGCCGAACGCGTTTTCGTCATTGCTCAACTCCCCTGCATGACCACGCCGAACCCGGCCGCAAAAAGCTTCAGCATGGCCGATATGGCCAGATAGACCAGGAACATGCCGCCCAGGATAAGATAAGGCGCTGAAATGAAGTAGATCGGGATTTGGGGTGCCAGCTTGTTGATCATGCCGATCGCCACATTGAACAGAAGCCCGTAGATGATGAAGGGGCTGGCAAGACGCAGCATGATGTAGAAGGTCTGCTCGATCGAATTTGTCAGCGTGATCAGCACACCCTGCGGATCGAAGCCGATGCCGAGCGGCATGACCCTGTAGGATTCGACGATGCTCTCCAGCAGCACATGGTGGAAATCGAGCATGAAAAGGACCATCAAACCGGCAAAGCTGATCATGTTGGTCATCTGGTTTTCTGCGGTATCTTCCAGAACGTCGGCCGCCGGGGGCGCATTGAAGCCTATCATCATGGTGATGACCGTACCGGCGAACTGCAGACCGAGCGCGTAGTAGCGGGCAATCAGGCCGATGACGGTGCCGACGACCGTTTCGGTCGCGATGATGTAGATGTAGGTATGACCCTTGCCGTTGATCTGCGGATAGATGTCGTTCCACATGATCGGCAGGATCGCCATGGATATGGCGAGTGCCAGGAAGATGCGAAGCTGGACCGGAACACGGGCCGTGGAAAATCCGGGCATGACCATGATGCAGCCGCCGATCCGGCAGAACGCCGCAAAAAGGGCCAGCACCGTCCCTTCCGGATCGGTGATCATGAAATCGAGCCGATGATCTTTATCTCGAGGCCTTTGGCGAGCTCGACGTGGCTGAGAACCGGCAATGTTGCAAAAAGACGCTCGATGATCATGCGCACATAAGAGCGGGATTCGGGCGAACTTACCAGTACGAACGGCATGCCGCGATCGAGATGTTCACGGATAACCTTGGTCGCCTGCTCGCTGAATTCCTCAAGATGACGCGGATCGATGTCGAATTCGACGACTTCGCCCTTGGCGTCGCGCTTCAGCGCCTGGTGGAACACCATGTCCCATTTGCTGCCGAGGCGAAGCACCCGCAGCGTGCCGTTGTCGGCCAGATCGCCGCAGAGCTGTTGCGACATGCGGACGCGCACATGCTCGACGATCTGCTCGGTCTTGCGGACATGCGGGGCGAGTTCCGCGACGGCTTCGAGGATCAGGTGCAGGTTGCGGATCGAGACGCGCTCGGCAAGCAGCAGCTTCAGTACGGCCTGCAGGCCGGAATAGGACATGTGCGATGTGCAGATTTCGTCCGCAAGCTTGCGATATTCCGGATCGAGACGTTCGATGAGGATCTTCACGTCCTTGTAGGACAAAAGCTGCGGCAGGTTGTTGCGGATGACTTCGGAAAGATGCGTCAGCACCACCGAGACGTTGTCGATCGGATGGAAACCCTCTCGCTTCAGGTCTTCGGTAAAGGCTTCGAGGATCGAGACGGCCGGCATGCCGAAGGCGGGTTCGCGGATCTCGTCGCCCGGCACGCTCGGCCGGCGGCCGCCGCCGGTGACCACCAGGACTTCGCCGACACGCACCGTGTTCGACGCGATCGTCGTGCCGTGAATGCGGATATGATAGGCCTTGTCCGGGATGCTGATGTCGTCGGACACCTTGATTTCTGGAACGATGAGGCCGTACTGGCCGGCGAACTTGCGACGCATCTTGCCGACGCGGAAGGCCAGCTCCTGATGCGCACCGAGAAGGCGTGTCGAGACCTGCTTGCCAAGCATCAGCTCGATTTCCGAGGTCTTCAGGACGGACTTGACCGAATCCTTCTCGGTATCCTTGGTCTGCTGCTGCTTGCTGCTTTCCTCGTCGCGCTTGACCTTGTTGGCCGCCTCAAGCTGGCGCGGAATGACCCAGGCAAGGAAACCCATGCCGCCGCCGAGGATGGCAAACGGAATGAATGGCAGGCCCGGCATCAGCGCCAGCAGAAGGAGAAGACCGGAGGCAAGCATCAGCGCGCGGGGATAGCCGCTCAGCTGGTTCATGACGGCCTCGTCGGTCGAACCCGACGTGCCGCCGCGCGAAACGAGCAGGCCGGCGGCCAGCGAAACGATCAGCGCCGGGATTTGCGACACGAGGCCGTCACCGACCGAAAGCTTGACGAAAACGTCGGCTGCTTCGCCAATCGACATGTCATGGCGGACATAACCGATGATGATGCCGCCGAAAACGTTGATGGCGGTAATCAGCAGGCCGGCGATCGCATCGCCGCGCACGAATTTCGAGGCACCGTCCATCGAGCCGAAGAAGGAGCTTTCCTCCTCCAGTTCACGGCGGCGACGCTGGGCTTCCTTCTCGTCTATCAGGCCGGCCGAAAGATCGGCGTCGATCGACATCTGCTTGCCGGGAATGGCATCGAGGGTGAAGCGCGCGCCGACTTCAGCGATACGCGTCGCACCCTTGGTGATGACGATGAAATTGACCGTGATCAGGATGAGGAAGACGATCAGACCGATGACGAAATCGCCACCCATGACGAGTTCGGCAAAACCGGCGATGACGCCGCCGGCCGCGTCGTGTCCTTCATGGCCGTGGGAAAGGATGACGCGTGTCGTCGCGATGTTGAGCGAAAGCCGGATCATCGTCGAAATGAGCAGGATGACCGGGAAGGATGAGAAATCCAGCGGCTTCTGAATCCACAGCGAAACCATCAGGATAAGGATGGAGAAGGCGATGGAGAAGGCCAGGCCCATATCGATCAGGAACGGGGGGATCGGCAGGAACAGGATCGACAGGATCGCCACGATGCCGAGTGCGAAGCCGATGTCCTTGCCCTTGGGCGCGACTTTCGGGATGATCAGAGCAGGTGGTTGTGCCATCGGTAAATCCGTCTCTTCATGAGAGGCGGGCAGCATTCATACCTGCTGCCCAAACTACCGACAGGACTAGCGCACCAAACTTGCGCGAAAATGGTAAGATCAATGATGGGGGGAGGATTTGCGGCTCAGAAGCCGCTCTGAATCCGCGAGAAGACGACATTCGTGAAAATCGAAATCTGCGAGCCTACAAAAGGTGCCGAAATCGCAACGGTGACCAGCACCGCCAGGATTTTCGGCACGAAAGTCAGGGTCATTTCCTGGATCTGGGTCAGCGCCTGGATGAAGGCGACGACCACGCCGACGATCATGGCGGCGAGAACGGCCGGACCGGAGGCGACGATGACCGTCCAGATCGCCGCCTGCACCATATCGAGTGCGTCCGCCTCGTTCATGTCATTCTCACTTGATTTTAACGCCGGGTCCGATGACGAGTGTCTTTCCGGTATCGAGCGTTGCGACGATTCCATCGGAATATAGCGTCACTTCCTTGACGACGCCAGTCGTCTTGCCGTCCTCACTGGTCACTGTCTTTCCGATGACTGCATTGGCTTCGCTGAGTGACGTGCGCTGTAGCAGGCTTTCGAGATTGGTGTTCGTCTTGATGGTCTGTTCAACCTGCGAGAAGGTCGCCAGCTGGGCGATCTGCTGCGTCGAATCCATCGGCTCCGTCGGATCTTGGTTCTTCATCTGGGCCACAAGCAGCTTCAGGAAGCTGTCATAGTTCAGGCTGGCCTTGGTCTGATCCGCCGTGGACTCCGTTCCCGTTGCCGTCGGCATATAGGTGTTGGTACCCGAAACGCCGCTTACCGCCATGGTGCAATCTCCTTGCGAATCTGTTCGATCGTGGCCGGGGCGATTTCCTGATCGTTGAGGATACGATCCTCGATCGCGTAAAGGCCGCGGATGGCTTTGAGGGCATCGAAAGCCCGTCCCTGGGTGACCATGCCGTCGATCCGCTTCAGTTCCGACAGGACCTCGTCATTCTTGAAGCAGGTCAGCAGCATCACCACCGACTTGCGGAACATGACGGTCGATTGCTCGGCGCCTTCCGGATTGATCAGGATCATCTGAGCGATGAAGTAGAGTTGCTTCAGCGGGGTCGTTGCATCTTCCGGCTGAAGGACGTGGTTTTCCAAGAGAAACGTCACATCATTCAAGAACTCGACAGCGACCTTGCGGTCCACGCGAAGCACCGCGCCATTGACAAAGATCCGTTCGCCAGATTTCAGCGAAATACGCAGTGTGCTCTTCATTTGAGTCCATCCCTGATGATGGTTGTGATGTCAATGATGCCCTGGAAATTGGACGAGTCCCGTTTACGAATCTTCTCCGTCTCGTTCAGTATCCAGATGGCGATGGAAATCAGATTGGCGCGCAATTCATCATTGAGCTGATTGTCGGGCGCGCGAAGATCCTCGATGAACCGGATCCAGACGCGCCGTGTATAATAGATCGCCTCGATAGCCTCGCGCGAGTAGCCCTTCTGCTGCTTCGCAGCCGCCAGGAGCGCGATAGACCGGTCGAGGACTTGGCGCTCGCGATCCTTGGAGTCGGCGACACCGTCCTCCATGATCTCGGCATATGAAAACTGATACATTCAGACATCCTTCATGTTTGTCCTGATCCTCATTGCATCAGAGGAAATTGATCAAACTCAACTGCTGAAGCCGCGAGGTCAGCGTGTACGAGGTTTCGATCTGGGTCAGCAAAGTGTTCATACGGGTCGAGGCTTCGTAGACGTCGATGCCCTCGATATCGTTGATGTGTGTCTTGACGAGCTTCATCTGCGCTTCGAGCGATGTGTTCGCCTTGGTGACGCGCGATTCCGAGATACCGAGCGAACTGCTCGTCTCGATGAGGCCGGTAATGCTCTGCTGCACGTAGTTCTGCGCAGCCGAATTGATGGTATCGCGCACGGTGGTGGATACGCCGGCGCCGAGCAGTTCCGTCGCGATCACGGCGGCGAGCGCGAATTTCCGCACGCCGTTCGTGTTGGTGTTCGTGGTGCTTGGCACGACCTCGTTGGCGCTGATGCGGCTCATGACGTTCTGGTCGGATGCGTTCGACCAGTCGGTATCCCACTGGGCGCCAGTGTACATCGGCTCCAGGGTGTTTTCAATGAAGTCGGTCATCTGTGCAGGCGTGAAGTCGTTCATCGTGGCGATGCCGTTGCCCGTCATAAAGGTCGACAGAGCCGTATCGAACGATAGTTTTGCCGGCGAACCCGCCTCGTAGTCGGCCAGCGGCTTGACGTCGGTATTGATGCCCGACATCAGGAATTCGCCATTGAACTGCACGTTTGCCGAAGCAACGAAGGAGCTCAGCGCACCGTTTATGTCGGTATTGGCGATCGAAAGCCGCGTCGCGTCGTCGTTGCCGAGCGTGGCGATCAGCGTCGTGTTGATCTGCTCGGCCGCCTTGCGCATGGTCTCCAGCGACATCTGCGACGCGGAAAGCCGCTGCGTCACGATCGCGTTGGTATCCTTCAGGCTTTCGAGACGATCGAGTTCGTTCTTGAGGTTCACCGCGCGTGAGGAGGTTGCACCGAGTGCGAGACCGGAATCCGCATACTTGCCCGTGGTCACTTCCTGCTGCAGCTTGATGACTTCAAGCTGCCCTTGCTGGACCGTGACCCGCATGGCGTTCTGAACCGCCAGATTTGAAACGAAAGACGTCTTCATGATTATCTCACCGTATTCAGGAGTGTCGTCAGCATCTCGTCAACGGTGCTGAGCAGCTTCGCCGAAGCCTTGTAGGATTGTTCGAGGTCGAGCATCAGCGCGAGTTCCTCGTCGAGGCTCACGCCCGTCTCGTTGCTCAAGGCCTGCTGCGTCTGGGCCAGCATGGCAGTCTTGTTGTCGTTCGACGTCGATGCAGACTTGCGCAACTGCTCCAGCCAGCCGATCGATGACGAGGCATAGGTCATGATCGAGGCGCTGCCGCCGAGATCCGCATTGATGTCGAAGGACTGGGTCGTGTCCATCGCGACGATAAAGCCGTCGAGCAGAGTGGTGTAGCCGGCACTTCCAGACGTATTCGAAACGACGCCGTTGAAACCGCCGTCGCGAAGCATGGTCGGATCTGCCTCCGCCAGCGGGTTGACCTTAAGGCTTGCAGCAATACCGGGCTCGATCGTTCCGGCTGCCGGGATTGTGCCACCGGTCCATGTAAACAGGCCAGGTCCGGCGTTTTCCTGGAACATCGTGACGAGCATGCGCGCCACTTCATCCAGCTGCGACTGCATTTTCGGTGCGATGTCGTCGCGTATCTGAACAAGGCTTGCGAGCGTGCCTTCGCTGGTGGTGTTGCCGCCGGTGCCTGCCTTCAGTGCGACGCCATCGACGTAGACGGGATTTCCGGTCACGGTCGCGTCGAAGTTCGGGCTTGGCGTGAAGGTGACTTTCCGGGCCAGCGTCTCGAACAGGACGGTGCCATCCGCAGAATAGATGACGGTGTCCATGTTGGAGCGCGTGACCGTCGAAATCCCGACGATCTCCGCAATCTGCTTCAGGAGCTTATCGCGCTGGTCAAGCGCGTCGCTGGCATCCTTGCCGGTTGCCAGATTGCCAACGATTTCGTTGTTGACCGTCTCGAACTGCGTCAGATAGCCGTTGAGCGTGCCGACCTGTTCGAGAATTTCCTTGTCTGCATCGGCACGGATGTTCTGCACGGCCGTCGCGCTGGTGCTGATGGAATAAGCGAGATCCTTCGCGTCGGCGATCGTCGACGAAGCGATGGTGATATTTCCCGGCGACGCCGCATAGGTCTGCAGGCTCGAGCGGAACTTCGCCAGGTAGGTGGATGGCGACGAGGCATATTCATTGCCACCGAAGACCGACTGCATCTGCGTCAAACCGTCCAGAAGACGGGTCTGGGCAGATGCGCCGGAGATGCTGGCGATGTTCTGCTTGAAAAGTGCTTCGTTCTGCGCCCGCTGGATCTTGATGTAATAGGAACCCTCCGAATCGATGCCCATCATGGCAAGGCGGCGCACATAGTCCGCATTGCCTGAATTGGCGATATTCTTCGATACGATGGCGGTCTGCTGCCCCGTATTGCTGAATATCGACTGGGCCGTGTTAATTGCGGCGGAGAGCGACATGACGCAGTCCCGTCCCTTTAATGATTAACGCTTCAGGTTCACGAGGACGTCCAGCAGGTCGGCGCCTGTCTGGAAGACTTTCGAGTTTGCCGTGTAGCTACGCTGGGATTCGATCATCGCCGTCAGTTCTTCGGCGATATCGACGTTCGAGCTTTCAAGCGCACCGGAAATGATGTTGCCGAAATCGCCGGAGCCGGCAAAACCGGTAACGATGACGCCGGATTCCGTGCCCTGGGAATAGACGTTGCCCGATTGTGGAATGAGGTTGTCCGGGCTCTGGACGTTGGCAAGCGCGATGCGGTAGCGCGGCTCGAGCTTGTTGTTCTCGTACTTGACGTAGACGATGCCGTCGTCGTCGATCTGGAAGCCGGCAACCTTGCTCGGCGCATTGCCGTCGATGGTGCCGCCGTCCGGATTGAACTTGTAGCCGAGCTGGGTGGTTTTCGCGAGATCGATGTCGATCGCGCCCAGCGTAGCACCCGTTCCAGCGAGGCCGACCATGGAGGTCGTCGTCAGGACTGCCGGCGATGTCGTCAGGACGCCGGCGGCGTCGAAAGCAAGTGCCTGCGTACCAAGCGAGGTGGATGTATCACGATCGACGATCTCGACCGTCCAGGCGTTCGCCGCGGTCTTTTCGTAATTGAAATCGAGAATGCGGGTGTTGCCCTGGCTGTCATACACGATCAGCGAGGTGGTCGAGATGTCGCCGATGGCAGCGCCGGAATCCAGGTTCGCGCCCATCGAGCCCTCGGTCGAACCGTTGGCGACCAGACCGTCCGAGGCAAGGTTGACCTTGCTCAGGCCGTCGAAGCCGTTGACCACCACTGTCGGATCGGCGCCGTCGCCGTATTCGTAGCCAAGCAGACTGTAGCCGGCCGAATTGACGAGATTGCCGTCACCATCCTGGGTGAAAGCACCGGCGCGGGTGAGGAATTCCTGGCCGTTAGCACCTTCGACGATGAAGAAGCCGCCACCGTCGAGCGCAAGGTCTGAAGCCGAAGTCGTATAGACCTTGGCTCCTTCACCCGAAATATTGTAGCGGATCTTTGTTTCGACGCCACCGGAATTGTAGGAGCCGTTGGTCGTCGGCAGGATCATCGAGGAAAATTCCGACGATGCGCGCTTGTAACCGGTGGTATTGGCGTTGGCGATGTTTTCAGCCACTGCGCCCAAACGGTTTGCCTGGGCATTCATGCCAGAACCGCCCGTTCTCATCATTCCGTAAAGACTCATGTCGGATCCTCGTTTTCTTCGTTATCGCAAGACTAGAAGTCGGGCCTTGCGTGAACCTGTACTTGCCTTCTTCCGGCTGTCGATCGGGCCGCCGCCGCACCCCGACCGAGAACCGCTCGTCGATCAGCTCCAGTCGATGCAGTAGCCAAGGAAGCGCTTGGAATCGATCGGGTCGAAGCCCAGCCGCTTGCGCAGCTTCTTGCGCAGCTTGCTGATGTGGCTTTCGACGACGTTCTCTTCGACGTCCTCGTCGAAGATTCCGTAGATCGCGTTGAAGATCTGGGTCTTGGAAACGCGACGACCGCGGTTGGAGACCAGATATTCCAGAATGCGGCGCTCGCGGCGCGGCAGGGCGAAGGCTTCGCCATGCACTTCCGGGTCGCGACCATCCGAGAAGACCCGGATCGGGCCGATGTCGATGAAGTTGGTGAGTGTCTTCAGGCGGCGGCGGATGGCCGCTGCACGGGCAAGAATTTCCCTTGGATGCACAGGCTTGCGAACCACATCATCGACGCCGCAGTCGAAGAAGGCCAGGGTCGTTTCCAGGGAAGGAGAATCGCTGATCGCAATGACCGGTGCCATGGTGCGATCCCGAATGGCGCGGGGCAGGCTCATCGCCGTATCGCCCTGGCCGATCAGGAAAGCCTCGACCGCATCGATATCGCTATCGGCAGCCGTCGAAACCCACTCGCCGAACTCGCGTGGGTCAAATCCTGTGGAGGGCACGCCCTCCCGTCCAAACAGGGATGTATATCCGTCTTTTACAAGCTCACGCTCATCAACCACTACGATCATTCGTCCGCCTCCGAATCAGTATGGTGCCTCGATGGAATAGAGGTACGAATCGGGGGATTCTTGAACAACTATGGAAAGTCAGTGGCAGGAATTAATAGTTGCTTAACATTTTGAGCGCGATTTGATCTATATGTAGTGGGTATCGCCGTAATTCTCACTAAAAATAATGTGGAAAAGTTAACGGTTCACAAGGAAGTGCTTTTCCTGCCATTTTTCATCGCAGACTCGACACAATGCTGCATGGCAACAAACCTGCGTATTTACTCAATTTAAGATTGCATTATTGACAGAACGAGGACGCGTTCGGAGTCCACTTTCCATAGCCGGTTGCGACCAGATTGGCGATCACCCGACACACATATCTTTTCTGGGCCGGATCATTGTTGGGTCCGGCGTGATAGCGAGCCACGGCCATGGTCCAGGTTTCATGCCTGGCATGGAGATTTTGCAGAAATTTCGCCGCATATTCGACGTTCTTCCGCGGGTTCAGCATCTCTGCCGGCGAGGCAAAATTCTCGCCGTGGAAGTGATAATTGATCTGCATGCAGCCCAGATCGATCAGCTTGGCACCCTCCGATCGCGCGATGGCGAACCGGTCGAGAACCTCGGCTGCGCTGTTGGCGAAATAGGCCTTGCCCTCGATGTTCATTGCAAACGGTTGCAACGATCCTTTCCGGCCCGTTTCCGTCAGCCCGACGGAGTAGAGAATGCCGGCCGGAACCTGGTATTTCGCCGCCGCTGCGATGATCTCGCTCTCGCAGATACCGGTGCTGGCCTGTGCCTCACATATAGGTATGATCAGCGCGGCCACGCTCAGCAACAGCAGAGGCTTCATCCGTACCGTCATTGCCCGTCCACCTTTCGCCAGACTGCTGCTGACTGCTGTTGTCATTACGGCTACGGCCCTGGGCAGCGCCCTCACCGGAAGCATCCCTGCCCTGCTGGCCAGCCTGTGGCTGCGGCTGTGATCCGGCATTGCCGGCGGTAGTATCGGAAGGCGCATTGAACGTGATGTTGATCTGGTCAACGGCAAAGCCCTGAGCCCGCAAGGCCTTGACCATGGCGTTCTGATCGTCGCTCAGCTGCCGGAAGGCCTCGCCGCTTTCGACCTTCAGATCGACATGCAGTTCGTCGTCCTTCAACCGCAACGTCGCCGTCACGATACCAAGGTCGATCGGGTGCATCTGGATCTTCAGCGTATTCACGACCTTGCCGGCGGCCGAAGAGGCCTCCGGGCTGGACAGGCCTGAACTGGGCTGCATAGCCCGGGCCCATTCGGTACTGCCGGTCACGGCAGCCGCGACGGCCTGCGAATTGGTGTTGGCCGCAATGCCGAGATACCGGCGGGACTCGAGCACCGTCACTGTCTCGGCCTTGGCGCTGGATGCCGCATCCGCTTTCGTGCCGGTTGCGTCAATCTTGGCCGACGGCTTGTCGCCATCCGTATTGATGCTCATCGAGACAGACTGGCCCTTGCCGTCTGCCCGCGCAAAACGGAACGTCTGGTCCGTGCCGGATGCCGTGGCGTTGGCCACCGCATTTGCATCGGCCGCGATGGCTGCCTGGCGCGCCGCGCCGGCGGTGCCGGTCTGCCGGTTATCGTTCCGTGCCTTTCCGGCCCGGTCCGCCAAAGCCTGGAATTCCGAGATCAACTCCGTCGGCGTGGTCGCGGTTTCGGCCGGAGCAGCGGCAGACAATTCCTTCGTCGATCCGAGCAGGGCCAGCAACTGGCTGACACCACCGGTTTCCGGGCTGTCCGGTTCAGCGCCGGCAGCGTCCTCATCCTCGGCCTTTGCCTTCCCGGCGTCAGCGCGATCCGACCTGTGGTTATCGACCGCCTTCACAAGCTTGCCGTCCTTCACCAGTTCGGCGATTTTCCCGAGGGACGGAAGAACTTCGGTTTTGCTCACCACCTGGGCATCATCGGCGCCAGCCTTGGCCACCGGATTCGCGTCGGCATTCTCGGGTGCGATCTCAGCCTGGGCATGCACAGAGCCGACAGACGCATCCTTCGCAGACACGAGGCGGTTCAGAAGAGCCAGCGTGGCGGCTTTCTCCTGCTGCGGTGTGCCAGCGGTCTTTTCTTTCAAGGCGAGGTTCTGCAGCGGCAGGGTGTTTGCCGAATCCCTTGCTTTTGTCGAAATGCCCTGCTCCGCGTTTGAAAGCGTACCCTCTTCGCTAGACGGACCGGTAGGTGCAATATCTGTCTCGTTCGCAACCGTGCCGATGTCGATCTTTGCCGTGTCAATCGTCGTAGTCTCGATCTTCTTCACGTCGATCGGGGCATCTCTGACGCTTACCGGTGCGGCAGCCGTCTTCTTTTTTCCGGCATCGGCGATCGCGTTCTCGAAAGCCGCGCTCTTTGCGCCCGCACCAAACGATGCGTGTGCTGCCGATTTCGATCCGGCTTTCGTTGACCGCGTGGGGATAGGACCCAGGAGGCTGTCATCCACCAAACTCATTTTACTTCTCCCTTCAGGAGCGTATCGATCTCATCGATCTTCGAGCGGCTGGCCGTCAGGAAGTTGTCATGCTCCGGATCGCTCTCGCCTTCCGGTTTTGTCACTTGCTGCTGCTCGCCACCGTCGACCGGTTGCTCGACCACCTGGGAAACAGGATCGGCAAAGGGACTTTCCCCGCTTCCCGACGACTGCTCGCTCGTATCGCTGGTGACATTAGAAACAGTCGCTTGCGTCAGGCTTTCGGAAACAGGCGCCTTGAGCACCTCCTGCGCCACCGCTTTTGCAGCCTGCAGCAGGGCCCGGTCCCGCGGTGAAAGATCCTGCTCGGGAATGGACGACATCTGCTTCACGGCATCCAGGATGTCGGCGGAGGGCACATCGACCAATCCGGCATAGAGACTTGCCAGCGCCTTCTTGCTGTCCGCAATATCGGAAAGCGCTTCGGCGCGCTCTGCAGCGAGCCTCGCCAGGGGTTGAAGACCGGCAATGGCGGCCCTGCGCGCGATCCGCAGATAGACCTCCCGCTGGCGCGGACGATCCATGAATTCGAGTATCTCGGTTATCTTGCCTTCGGTCTGCGCGCTGAAATTGGCCACGGCCAGTTCAACGAAAATATCGGCGAACTGGCTGGCATAGGGCGAGGTCATGAAACGGCGCGCATAGGACAGCGAATAGGAAAAGCCTTTTTCCGGCATGGCGCCACGCATCGAAAGCGAGATCGACCGCCGCAGTGCGGCTTCCTCGATGATCGTGCCCGGCGCCATCAAGCGCGCCCAGTCATAATATCCCATCGCCGCTTTCGGGTCCTGCAGCGACGCCGCATTGCCGAGGATCAGATAGAGATAGGGGCCGATCCGCGTATTGCGGTATTCAGGTATGGTCTTGGCCAGATTGGCGACGATCAGGGCGCCCTTGCCGTTTAGATACTGCCGCAAGGCGTCGGTGATCCGGCTGTCGAAGTTGCCTTCGATATCGCGGCTTGTCAGAAAATCGAGCGTTTCCGGATTGCCGCCACTCATCGCGTAGATCAGTGCCGCGTCGATATTGCGGGGATCCTCGAACTGGGCAATGCCGGCCGTGCGCAGGCGCTTGTCGATTGCCCCCAGCATGTAGCGCTGCATCTCGATGGCCGAATGGTCACCGAGGACGACGGAATCCTGGATGAACTGCAGCGAACGCAGAATCTTGTAGGGCGGAAGATCCTCAAGATCTTCCGCATGCGCCACCGGCGCTCCGAGCGCGGCTGCGCAGAGAAGAAGGATACGGAGCGCTTTGATCATCCGGCTCAGCCCTGATCGTTCTGCAGGAGAATTTCAATGCGGCGGTTGGCAGCGGCATAGGGATCCGTCGGAACCTGCAGGCGCTTGTCGGCAAAGCCGCTGATCTGGCTGACGCGATTTTCCGTCAGGCCACCGCGCACCAACATGAAATAGGCGCTTTGGGCGCGTTCCGCGGACAGGCGCCAGTTGTCGTATTTGCCATCCTTGAACGGCCGTCCGTCGGTATGCCCGCGAATGGCCACAGCACCCTTGCGCGCCGCAAGCAGCTTGCCGATCTTCTCCATCGCGACGACGAGGTCGCGTTGCGGCACGGCGGATCCGACACCGAACATCGGCGTATCCGCCTGCTCGCTGATCGTCACCAGCAGACCGCCTTCGGTCGGCGTTACCAGAAGACCTTCGGCGAGCTTTCCGGCTGCACCGCCGATTTCCTTTTCGATCTGAGCCTTCAGCGCATCCGCCTGCTTCTCGGCCTCGGTCTTTCCGGCGTCGTCCTTTGCGGCGGCCGCCTCGGCGGCCAGTTTTTCAGCATCGGTCTTTCCGTCCTTGGTCTCCGCAGCCGCCACGTCCTTAGCAGTGTCCGTTTCGCTCGCAGCAACGTCCGGCGGCTCTGCGCCGGTCACTTCGACCTGCTTCGTCCAGAAATCCGGATCGAAGGGGTCGCGATAGGCTTCGCCACCATCCGCCCCGGTTGCCGGGCCTGAAAGCTGCGCCCCACCCTCGCCCTTGACGCTGATATTGGCCTGTCGCCCGACATCCTTGGCGATTTCAGACAGCACCGAATAGGGATTCTCGAAGAAGTCCGCATCCGAATATTTCGTTTCTTCGCCGGACGTCGCTGTCTGGTCGTCGCCGGATTTTGCGGAGCCACCGGTCTTGGCGCGCTCGCCGTCGGTCTTCGACTTCTGCTGCGTCTGTTCGCCCTGGGCGTCCTTGGCCGGCTCCTTCAGCCCCTTTTCGGAAGGCTTCTGGTCCGCCAGTTGAACCGGGTTGAAATAGGAAGCGACGGCGGCCTTGGTCTCTTCGTTGGCGGCGTTGATCAGCCACATGACGAGGAAGAACGCCATCATGGCTGTCATGAAGTCGGCATAGGCGATCTTCCAGGCGCCGCCATGATGTCCTTCATGATGGGCCGCGTGGCGCTTGATGATGATGATTTCGTTCTTGCCGTGGTGTGCGGTTTCAGCTTCGCTCATGCCAGCACCTTCCGCACCGTATCGGCCCATGCGGCCATCCGTGTCACCAGAATGGCATCGCCGAACTCGACCGAGAGGTCGATATCGGCGGTTTCGTGGTGACGGAAGACCAGGGCATCGTCATTGAGATGTCGCTTGAGCGTCTCGAACAGCGGCAGCGGCCCCCGCACCGTGATCGTGCAGGCTTCGCCAACCGTCAGCGTCAGGGCGATCATGCGGGCCATGTCCTCGATCGACTTGCGCTGCAGCACCTCGTCCATCACCGGCGCGAGCACGCGGGCCGTCTGGTCGCCCAGCACCAAGGCCAGCTGCGCCGACATGTCGGAGAACCGGTCGAAGATCATCGCTGCGATTTCGTTGTCGCAACGCACGCGCATGGCTTCCAGTTCGGCCGCATGCAGCGCCTTCAATTCGGCGATCTCATTCTTGTGTTCGAACTGCAATTCGGCTTCCGCCTCTTCCCGTCCCTGCTCGAAGGCTTCTCGGCGCTCCGCCTCGACGTCAACGCTTGGCGCCTGCGGCATTGCAAACCCGCCTCGCTCGGGGAACTCGCCGTCGATATCGGGGAAATATTTCGGCGGCATCAGCGACAAAGGCGCCTTGGGGGCGCTGAAATCCTTCAGGTATCGCGACAGGGAAGCGCTCATCGGGTGGCCTCCGGGCAAAAACAGGAGACTGCCATGCACGACGATGCTGTCGCGCCCTTGGCGAAAGACATTTGGCTCCAGGCCCTGAATTCATGAGAGCGTTGCACTTTTAAAGTCCCCTTCAGGACCAGGTGCCTTGAAATACCGCACCCGGGGTCCCAACATTTTTGATCCGTATCAACGCCGCTGGCCGAACGGAGCGGCGACAGCGGCTGCCGTCGATACAAGCGGCGACGCAATGATCATGTCGCGTCGGCAGCCTAGATAGAGAGAGCTGCAAGGGGGAGACTAGCCGGTCAAACTTGTGCGAAAATGTAGGTGTTGGACCGCGCCAGGGCAATTAGCGCGGTCCAACCGATTCCACCAAACCGATGACCGGCGGCGTGGCGGAAAGCCGTTTTCCCTTCTCTGCCTCCATTTGCCGGCAAGTGCGGCGCGCTCACCTGATATTCCGGCGAAACGGGGCGGCAGGTTGGTGCGGGAGGCATTGTGCGAGCCAAAGCGCCGGCACGGGACCAACCGTCGGGAACTCCATCTTGCATCGAGGCCCGGGCAATTATCCGGATGCCTCGATGCCGTTCTCAGGCGATTACTGCTGGAACAGGCGGAGAATGTTTTCGGAGTTGGTGTTGGCGATCGACAACGCCTGGATACCAAGCTGCTGCTGTGTCTGCAGCGCCTTGAGGCGGGTTGATTCCTCGTTCATGTCGGCATCCACCAGACGGCCGACGCCCTTGTCGATCACGTCCATCAGGTTGGCGACGAAATTCTCCTGCATGTCGATGCGGCTCTGGATGGCGCCGAGCGTCGCCGCCGAGTCCGTCATGATGCTGAGCATCGCGTCGGCAGCGCTGATCATGCCGTCGAGGATATCGTCGGATGTCGTCGAGTAGAGGATGATCTCGGTGCCGGCGGCAGCCGTCGTCGAGCTGACATTGATCAGGTAGTAGGTGGCGTTCGCCGTGGTGGCTGCGGTGGCGCCGTTCGGCTGGGCGACCTCGATGCCCTTGGTCAGCTGGCCCAGCGATGCGTCCTGGGTATCAACCAGGATCGAAGCGGCGGTATCGTAGTCGAGCGTCGAAACCGACACGCTGCCGTCGGTCGAGCGGTTGAACGAAGCCACGATCGACTTCGTCGCTGCTGGCGTCGTGCTGGAATTGTACAGCCAGTTCTCGCCGGAGAAGGATGCGGATTCAGCCGAGGAAATCAGCTGGTTCTTCAGTTCGGCGATTTCCTTGTTGATCTTCGTCTTGTCAACGCCCGGTTCGCGCGCAGCGACGAGCTTCGCCTTGATTTCGGAGATGACGTCGATGGCATTGCTCATGCCGGCATAGGATGTGTCCACCTTTGCCGCGCCGAGCCCTAGCGCGTCCTGAACGGTGGAAAGGGCGGCGTTGTCGGACCGCATGGTGGTCGCGATCGACCAGTAGGCGGCGTTGTCGGCCGCGGTTTCGACGCGGTAGCCGGAGGAGATGCGGCTTTGCACCTCTTCCATGTTGGAGTTGATGGATCGCAAGGTCTGCAAGGCCGCCATAGCGGCGCCATTGGTCATAATGCTGGTCATTGGTCATTGCCCCAGTTCGAAATTGTTGGAACATGCCGGAGTCTGAAGACCGGTAGCGACGGGACCAGCATCATGCGAACTGCCCCCTGTTTACCCTGAGAGGCAGCCCATCGCTCTTAACGAACACTTAACGAGGTTATAGTTAACAAAAGGTTAATGGCGTTAGCAGGTTGGTAATCAATGTGAACGGAAATAAACTTTCCTGACGAAACCCTTAACGGCGCTTGCTTTCGCAAGCCTGTAGTCAACGACGAAAAAGCCGCATCCTTTTCGGGATGCGGCTTTCGGATGACAGATTTGGTCCAGCAGTCACGCCCGCAGGCGCGACCCGTTCATTCCGATTAACGGAAGAGCGACAGGATGTTTTCGGAGTTGGAGTTGGCGATCGAGAGCGACTGGATGCCGAGCTGCTGCTGTGTCTGCAGGGCCTTGAGGCGGGTCGATTCTTCGTTCATGTCGGCATCGACGAGGCGGCCGACACCCTTGTCGATCACGTCCATCAGGTCAGCCATGAAGTCGTCCTGCATCGAGATGCGCTTGTTGGTGGCACCGAGCGTTGCAGCAGCGTCCGTCAGGCTGGTCAGCATGGCGTCAACGGCGCTGATCATGCCTTCGACGTTGTCGTCGCTGGTCGAGGACGTCAGTTCGATGGCAGTGCCTGCAGCGGCCGTGGTCGAGGAAACGTTCACCAGGAAGTAGGTGGCGTTTGCCGTCGTTGCGCCGTTTGGCTGCACAACCGAGACGTCCTTGGTGAGCGCGCCGTTGGCTGCATTTTCCGTATCAACCAGAACCGAGGTCGAAGCGTCGAATTCGAGAACGCCGACCGAAACGGTGCCGGAAGCGGAACGGGTGAACGAGCCAACCATTTCCTTGGTGCCGAGCGCCGTCGTCGAGTCGTTGTAGAGCCAGTTTTCACCGGAGAAGGACGCCGACTGAGCCGTCGAGACCAGCTGGTTCTTGAGCTCGGTGATTTCCTTGTTGATCTTCGTCTTGTCGACGCCAGGCTCGCGGGCAGCAACCAGCTTGGCCTTGATTTCAGAGACGACGTCGATGGCGTTGTCGAGGCCGGTATAGGCTGTGTCCGTCTTGGCAGCGCCAAGGCCGAGTGCATCCTGAACCGTCGAGAGCGCCTTGTTGTCCGACTTCATGGTGGTTGCGATCGACCAGTAGGCGGCGTTGTCCGCTGCGGTCTGAACGCGCATCCCGGACGAGACGCGGCCTTGCGTGGTTTCCATGCCCGAAGCGATAGAGCGCAGGGTGGAGAGTGCTGCCATTGCAGCGGAATTTGTGAGAATGCTTGTCATTGTAAAAACTGCCCCTTTGACAGATTGAATGGAAGGGACATTCCGGTCCTGGCCGGGAAACGACAGTCAGCGTCATGCCTGCTAACACGTTAATCTTCTTGGTTAACCTGCCGTTTCGATAAGCCTAGAAAACACCAACATGGTTAAGGAAACCTGAACTTCGTAAAGTTTTTAAATGGGAAAAATGAAAAAACCGCATCCCTTTCGAGATGCGGTTTTCCTGCATTGCGCGGCCCAGCGTGGGGGATAACCGAGCCGCGCCGTTTTCCGATTAACGGAAGAGCGACAGGATGTTTTCGGAGTTGGAGTTGGCGATCGAGAGCGACTGGATGCCGAGCTGCTGCTGCGTCTGCAGGGCCTTGAGGCGGGTCGATTCTTCGTTCATGTCGGCATCGACGAGGCGTCCGACGCCCTTGTCGATCACGTCCATCAGGTCGGCCATGAAGTCGTCCTGCATCTCGATGCGCTTGTTTGTGGCGCCGAGCGTTGCAGCCGAGTCCGTCAGGGCCGTCAGCATGGCGTCAACAGCGCTGATCATGCCTTCAACGTCGTCATCGACGGTCGAGGATGTCAGTTCGACAGCGACAGCACCGGTCGGAGCCGTACCGCCCGAAGCCAGTACCAGGTAGTAGGTGCCGTTCGCCGTGCCGGTGCCGACGTTGGCGCCCTGCTCGACAGAGATTGCCTTGGTCAGCTGGCCGTTGGCAGAATCGACGGTGTCGATGAGAACCGAGGTCGAAGCGTCGAACTCGAGGATGCCGACCGAAACCGAGCCGGAAGCGGAACGGGTGAACGAGCCAACCATTTCCTTGGTGCCGAGCGGCGTCGTCGAGTCGTTGTAGAGCCAGTTTTCACCGGAGAAGGACGCCGACTGGGCCGTCGAAACCAGCTGGTTCTTCAGCTCGGTGATTTCCTTGTTGATCTTTGTCTTGTCGACGCCAGGTTCGCGAGCAGCAACCAGCTTGGCCTTGATTTCAGAAACGACGTCGATGGCGTTGTCGAGACCGGTATAGGCTGTGTCCGTCTTGGCAGCGCCAAGGCCGAGTGCATCCTGAACCGTCGAGAGCGCCTTGTTGTCCGACTTCATGGTCGTTGCGATCGACCAATAGGCAGCGTTATCAGCTGCTGTCTCGACGCGCAGGCCGGACGAGACGCGACCCTGGGTCGTTTCCATGCCGGAGCTGATCGAGCGCAGAGTGGAGAGTGCTGCCATTGCAGCGGAGTTCGTGAGAATGCTTGTCATTGTGTGACTGCCCCTTTTGACAGATGAAATGGAAGGGACATTCCGGTACTCACCGGGAAACAGCAGCCAGCGTCATGCCTGCTAACACGTTAATCTTCTTGGTTAACCTGCCGTTTCGATGGTCATAGAAAACACCAACATGGTTAAGGAAACCTGAAGCTAATATTTATTTTTAAAAGAAAAAAACCGCACCTCTTTCGAGATGCGGTTTTCTGTAGGTCGCGGACCGGATTTGGGGGGAAGGCCGGTCCGCGCTGTTTCAGGTCCGATTAACGGAAGAGCGACAGGATGTTCTGCGAGTCCGAGTTGGCGATCGAGAGCGCCTGGATGCCGAGCTGCTGCTGTGTCTGCAGGGCCTTGAGGCGGGTCGATTCTTCGTTCATGTCGGCATCGACGAGGCGGCCGACGCCCTTGTCGATCACGTCCATCAGGTCAGCCATGAAGTCGTCCTGCATCGAGATGCGCTTGTTGGTGGCGCCGAGCGTTGCAGCCGAGTCCGTCAGGTTTGTCAGCATGGCGTCAACCGCGCTGATCATGCCTTCGATATCGTCGTCGGCGGTCGAGGATGTCAGTTCGATGGAGTCGGCACCGGTCGGAGCCGTACCGCCCGAAGCCAGTACCAGGTAGTAGGTGCCGTTCGCCGTGCCGGTGCCGACGTTGGCGCCCTGCTCGACGGAGATTGCCTTGGTCAGCTGACCCTTGCTGGAGTCGACGGTGTCGATGAGAACCGAGGTAGCAGCGTCGAATTCGAGAACGCCGACCGAAACGGTGCCGGAGGCGGAACGGGTGAACGAGCCAACCATTTCCTTGGTGCCGAGTGCCGTCGTCGAGTCGTTGTAGAGCCAGTTTTCACCGGAGAAGGAAGCCGATGTTGCCGTCGAAACCAGCTGGTTCTTGAGCTCGGTGATTTCCTTGTTGATCTTCGTCTTGTCGACGCCAGGCTCGCGGGCAGCAACCAGCTTGGCCTTGATTTCGGAGACGACGTCGATGGCGGCGTTCAGGCCGGTATAGGCTGTGTCCGTCTTGGCAGCGCCAAGGCCGAGTGCATCCTGAACCGTCGAGAGAGCCTTGTTGTCCGAACGCATGGTGGTGGCGATCGACCAGTAGGCGGCGTTGTCCGAAGCGCTGCCAACGCGCAGGCCGGACGAGATGCGGCCCTGGGTCGATTCCATGTCGGAGGAGATCGAACGCAGGGTGGAAAGTGCCGCCATTGCGGAGGAATTTGTCAGAATGCTTGTCATTTACAGTGTCCCTTGAACGAAAAACAAATGGGGGGACATACCGGGTTCGATACAACTTACCGGTGATAACGGTCGGCTTCATGCCACTCAGCTTTCGAATAGGTTGAAAGCTCAATCCGTCATGCAGGCATCATTGCGGGAAAAGGTTGCGATAGCGTTACCCGGTCGCTCTTTTCAACCGCAGAGAACGTGCTTGCCCGGCGTCAGCATCGCCAATCCGGTCGGGCAGCTTTGTTGCACTGCAAGATTTTCAATTTACTGGATATTCTGAAAAACTGGCGTTCGCAGCTTGCTTCGGTCGTGTCTTTGAAAGCGTTCGCGAGCAGGTGTTGTTTAGCCTGGCGAGACCGCAGCAAAAGGGCGCTGCGTGCACGCTCGTTCCGTCAGGACTTCCGCTCGCAGTAAACCGCGGCGCCAATTGCGCAAATCGACCGGTTCTCGGGCAGACACGCGATTTCAGTGCTTCGTCACTGCGCGCCGGAGCATTGCCAGCGGATGACTTCGCAATCATAGGAGTGCTTCTCGCAGGACTGGATTGCCGCGTATTCCGCGTCTTGGCGATTGTCGCCCCAGTCTGCGCCCCAACCTCCATCGGGTGCGCGTGCCACCGCGCCACAGGCATTCTTGAACCAGATCGCTACCCGGCAATCGTCGGCATACTGGTCACAATTGGACTGGGACGACTGTTCGGCTTCCCAGCGGCTGGAATAATCATGCGACCATCCTGTCGAACCGCTGTGCGGCGAGATCGAAATCGCACCGTAATTGTCGGCCTGCGCCGCCGTCGCACCGCCTGCGATCATCGCGCCGATCAGCACGGCAAATCCTGTCGTCCGTTTTATGGAAATCATCGGTTTTCCCCCCATCCTGCGCGTGCGCGCAGCGCCTTCAATCATGCTGTTAAAGAGACGGCTCAACAAGCAGGAATATTCGCCGCTCACGAGCTGGGAGGGTTTTTTCGCGGCTCCGGGGATGCTGATTGCAGGCGGCGGCGCGACGGGAAAACCCGTTCGACTTTTGCGGTTGATCGGCTAAGGTCCGGGTCCTTGCAGACGGACGCTTTTCATGACCCTTCGCCTTGGCACGTTCAACATCGAAAACCTGATGAGCCGGTTTGATTTTTCCGGTTTTCGCAACCAGCTGAAACAGGATCGCGTGATCAGGCTGTTCGAGGTGAAAAGCGAGGCCGAGTATCAGAGGCTGGAGGAGGCTCGCACCATTGCCCACACCGACGATACCCGTCAGATGTCGGCGCTTGCGATCGCCGATTGCGATGCGGATATCCTCTGCCTGCAGGAGGCAGACAATATGGCTGCGCTGCAGGCCTTCGAATACGGCTATCTGTTCAAGATGGTCGGCAATGGCTACCGTCAGAAGTTCCTCGTCGAGGGCAATGACAGCCGCGGCATCGATGTTGCCGTGCTGATGCGCGAGCAAACCCGGGACGGGCAGCGGATCGAATGCCTGAACGTCGTTTCGCATGCCGGACTGACCTATGAGGATCTCGATCTTTTTGACGACACGCTGGCCGCGAACAACAGGCCGCTCGATCGGATCTTCAAGCGCGATTGCCTTGAACTCAACCTGCGGATCGGCGGCCGGCCGATGACCTTGTTCGTCGTGCATTTCAAATCCATGGGCCCGGCCCGCGATGGACTGGACGGACGGGTTTCCACCATGCCGGTGCGCATGGCCGAGGCCCGCGCCGTCCGACGGATCATCGAGAAGCGTTTCGCCGGCCAGATGGGGGGCGCCATGTTCGCCATCTGCGGCGATATGAACGACTATCAGGAGCGGATCGATGTTCTGGGCGACCGGCGGGCCGGTTACAGCTTCGTGCCGCAGCGCGAGGCGACAAGCGCCCTCGACGTCTTCAGCCATGACGGCTTTGCCGAAAACGTCGTCCGGCGCCGTCCCGAGCTTGATCGGTGGACACTGTTTCACAGCCGCGGGCCGGATGAGCGGCACCTGTGCCAGCTGGATTACATCTGGCTATCGCCTGCCTTGGCGCGCCACAATGCGAAGGTCGTGCCGGAGATCATCCGCGGCGGACAGCCGTTCCGCACGCTTTTCCCCCCTGGGCAGGATGTCGAGCGTTTTCCCCGCACCGGTTGGGATCGGCCCAAAGCGTCCGACCATTGCCCCGTCGTCGTCTCTCTGGAGCTCTAGGATGTCCGAACCGAAGATCGACCGTGGCCACTGGCCAGCCGAGAACGTGATTTTTGCAGTAAAATCGCTCGACCTTCAGGTCAGTCCCGAGCCGCACCCGTTTCATCTGGCCGAGCAGGCGGCGGCGGCCGAAAACTGGCGTCTGGAAATTGCCGCCAATCCGGCCCTGTTCGACGGCCAGATGGTGCTGCAGCACCGCGTCGAAATACGCGAAGGGGCGATTTCCAGCCGGGCGCACGTCGTACCGTTTTCAACCTTTCTCTGGTGGCGGAAGACGCGGCCACCCGGCTCGGCGCTCCATCTTTTCGGGCTGCCGGTGATCCTGTCTTCGGACGGTGCGGTGATTGCCATTCGCATGGCGCGGCACACGGCCAATCCGGGGCGTGTCTATTGCGCTGCCGGCTCCCTTGATCCCGGCGACATCGTCGATGGACGATGCGATATCGATGGCAACATGGCGCGGGAAGTGCGCGAGGAAACCGGGCTGGACCTTGCCGATGCAATTGCCAGCCCCGGCTTTCAGGCCCTGCATGGCGAGGACATGGTGACGCTGTTTCGCACATACCGCTTCCAGGAGACGGCGGCTGTGCTGATTGCACGGATCCACGCGCATATCGAGATGGAGGCGCAATCGGAGATCGACGAAGCGCTGGCGATCGCGAGCGCCGACCCTGATCTTTATCCCTATCCGCCATTCATGCCGCCGATCCTCGCATGGATTTTCGAGGGGATGGCCTCGCAATAAGGCTTGTCGCCCTGTGAGCATCGGTGCAAGTTCTGGCATCGACATGGACCGAGGAGACCGATGTGGCGCGACGTTATGCGATCTATGATGTTTTCACCGAGCGCGGGCTGGAGGGAAATCCTCTCGCCGTCGTGTTCGATGGCGACGGTCTCGATGATGCGCGCATGCAGGCGATCGCCGGCGAGTTCAATCTATCCGAAACGGTTTTCGTTCGGACGCCCGATCGCGCCGGCCATGCGGCAAGGCTACGGATCTTCACGCCGGGCTATGAATTGCCGTTTGCCGGTCATCCTACGGTCGGTGCTGCCGTGGCACTGGCCGAAGCCGCTCATGGCATCGGCGGTGGCGATCTGGATCTTGTCCAGATGCTCGAGGAGAATGTCGGGCCAATCCGCTGCGCGGTGCGTATGCGACAAGGGGAGGCGAGCTTTGCCGAATTCGACCTGCCGCGAAAATCCACCAGGCTCGAGGCCACGCTTGATCGTTCTGCCATTGCCGATGCGTTCGGCCTCAGCCCGTCACAGATCGGCCTTGAGGATCACGTGCCATCCTTCTGGAGCGCCGGGGTGCCATTCGTGACCATCCCGGTGCATGACCTTGCGGCGGCCGCGAAAGTCGAGTTCGATGCGGCGTTGTGGGAGAAGATCGCACCGATGGCGGATGGCCGCCTCGCTTCGGCCTACGTCTATTGCCGCGGCGGGGTCAACCACATGGCGCGTTTCCATACGCGGATGTTCGCGCCGGCGATGGGCATTGTCGAGGACCCGGCTACTGGCAGCGCGCTGGCCGCGTTTTCCGGAACGATCCACCATTTCGACCAGCTTCTGGATGGCCACCACGCATTCCTGGTGGAGCAGGGGATAGAGATGGGACGGCCTTCGTTGTTGCACCTGCATCTGGATGTGGCCGGCGGCGATATCGCTGCGGCGCGCATCGGAGGCCAGGCCGTCAGAATTGCCTCCGGAGAACTTTATCTTTGAAAAACAGGCATTAAACGTGCCTTCCCCACTTTTTTTCCAAATCTGGAAAGAAAATCGCTTTCCGAACTGGACAAGCCCGGCGAAGGCCATTATACGCCCCATCAGACCGCAGCAATGCGGGCTTAGGCGGGTGATTAGCTCAGTTGGTAGAGCAGCTGACTCTTAATCAGCGGGTCGTAGGTTCGAACCCTACATCACCCACCAAACCTTTTAGAAACAACGGATTAGCAGTCAAATAAAGTGACGCTTGTCCGTTGTTTTAAAACTTCCGGTTCGAAACTCACGATCAATACCATCACTTTTGCTCGACGATGTTTCTCGCGGCGAACGGTTCGTGGGATGAACTGTAGGGCGTTCAGCCGCGCTGTTTTTCGCCAGCGCTTTTTCCGTCCGAACTCCGGCCCCGCTCTTCAAATCTGTCCACGCCCTTGGCCAGGTCAGAGCCCTTTTCCGCCTCGATTTTTCTTTCTTCCGCGGCGGTACTGCGACGCAATCCTCTGGCAGATTCCTTGCCGGTTTTGGTCGGTGCCTGTTCGATACCCATGGTCATCTCCTCCGTTGCCATTCAAGGAAAACCGGCTGTCGATCTTTTTGTTCCGCCAACGCAGGCGTCGCGGCCCTGCAGGCCGGAAAACTGTTCAAACAAACATCAAGAGGGGAAGGGCCAGCGCGAAGATGGCCAGGAACAAGCCCGTCACCTGGCGGCACAAGCGCAGCGTTTTTGTACGGCGTCCGGTCCAGTCGTAAGTCATGTGCGCTCCATTTTAAGAGAAACTGGAGCGGCAAGGAGCGCGGTCAAGGGGTGTGTGGCAAAAATGTGGCGGCATTATTCGCTGCAATGCGGAGCAGCGCGCTCGTGTTTAAAGCACGAAGATCGCGAGCAGCATCAAAATCGGCAAGACGATGCCGCTCAGCCAGACGAAACGTTCGCGGCGAATCAGTTTCCGGAATTCCCGGTTCGTGCCGTTCTTGCCGGCGGATGACAGGATCATATGGCTCTCCTATGCCTTATCGTGAGGAGAACGGACGTGTGAATCGATTGTTCCAACCACTGTTTCACCTGCTGCTGCCGGTTTCCGGAACATTCGGTCGTGTCGTCGGTTCTTGATCCGAGGATCAACATGACGAGGATAGTCCCATGAATATTCCAGCACCCACCGGCGCCCCGGGCGACATGACGCGCAGCATGGAGTGCGAGCACCACTTCAGTTTGCCGATCCGCGACTTGATAGACCAAGCCGTGACGGCCGGCTGGACAGCGATGGAAGCGTTGACTGCGATCGAGGAGGTGGTGAAGGAAGAGCGGCAAGCGCACCAGGCCGATCCGGATCCGGCAGATGCTTCCGGAGAGATCGCGCCTGCAGATATGTGAGGGCGTCTCCTACTGTTCAGAAGTTTTTGGCCGGTTTTCGCGCATGCGCGTCGAAGGTAACAACTCTCTACGCTTCACCGCACGGGCATCGGCACTCAGTCGATATGCTTGTCGCCTTCCGGGCGACGCAGCCAACCGGACAGGAAATCGAGAGCTCCTGGGGAACGGTCATCGTCCGGTTTCCGCTCGCGGCTCCAGCCGATCGACTGTCGCCTCGCCGAAAGATCAAAGGCCTTTTCGGCCTCGGAAAGAAGATCGTCCTGATCTTCAGTCAAATGGTAGACCTGTCCCATTTCCCCATCCTCTCAATCACAATTCTACCACAGGAACGGCGAAATTGCGAAAAAGTTCCGACAGGATCAGTACAGCATCCTACGGCGCGCGCTTCATTTTGGCTTCGATCAAACGCTCTGCGGCGGCTGCGGGTTTTCGTCAGGATTGGGCAGGGGCGTTTCATCGGGCAGGTAATCCGGATCCGGTTCGCGGATCGGCGGCGCGGGTTTGTCCAGCGGTGGAGTCTGGGGGATGATCGCTGGTTCTGGGCCGGGTTCCGGGCCAAGGCCTGGGTTGACTGGAATCGTCATGTTTTGCTCCTTTGCAATCCGGCAAACCCGGTGCACGGCATGTTTGTTCCGGACTTGCGCTCAGGATGATGCGGAAAGCGTCTCGTTCAGGAGATCTTTCAACCGCCGCGTTTCGTCGCCGACCGTCGCTAAATCGACCCGCGCGATGCCGAAAAGCAGGCCGGGCTTCGGAGCGCCGAGATAGAATTGCGACAGCGGTTGCATCGCCAGTCCTTTTTCTCCGAGCGCTTCGGCAACGGCCAGGTCATTGATGCACGGGTCGCGAAACCAGGCCGCCAGATGCAGCCCGTCATTTCCATCCGCGAGGCTCAGCCTGTCTGCGCAATGGCGCCTAAGCGCATCGACGGTTGCCGCCATGCGCGCGGCGTAGAGTGCAGTCATGCGGCGGACATGGGCCCGCAGGCGGCCCTCGCGCATGAAATCCGCCAGCGCCGCCTGCATGTGGATGGAGACCATGGCGCCCTTGAGGTGCAGGGCAGCCGTCATCTCCGGAACCAGCGATGGCGGGACGATGACATAGGCGACGCGGAGGCCCGGGGCGAGCATCTTGGAGAACGTGCCGAGATAGGCGACGACGCCGGCCCGGTCTATGCCCTGCAAGGCGGCGATCGGCCGGGAGCCGTAGTGAAATTCGCTGTCGTAGTCATCCTCCACCACGATGGCATTGGTTTCGCGGGCGACCTCCAGCAGGTCCAGCCGCCGCTTCAGGCTCATCGTCGCACCGGTCGGATACTGGTGCGACGGAGTGGTATAGATCAGGCGGGGACGCCCACCGCTCGCACGGGCGACATCGATGCCCTCGGCATCGCAGGGAACAGGTTCGAGACGGGCACCGGCCGCGAGGAAGAGCGCATGCGCTGCCTTGTAGCCGGGCTCTTCCATCCAGACGACGTCGCCGCGCTGCGGCGTGATGAGCACCCGCGCCAGGAGATCGATGGCTGCACCGGTGGATGGCACGATCACCACCTGTTCAGGCCGTGCCGACACGCCGCGCGTTGCCGAAACATGGTCGAGGATCGCAGACTGTAAATCCGGCAGTCCCTGGCCGGCGGAATAACCGAGATCGTGGATGCGCAGCGACCGGGCCCTGGCGCCCAGGCAACGCGCCCAGGCCGCATGTGGAAAATGCGAAAGATCAGGCACGCCTGGCCTGAAGAGATCTCTGGCAGCGCGTATATCGCGATTGCGCAGATCGGCTGGCATCTGTGCCATACCGGACGCGGATGCAAGCGGGCGGATCGCCACCGTCCGCGTCGCAGAGCCACCACTGGCCCGCAGGAAGCCCTCCGCCTTCAGGCGATCATAGGCCTTGACGACCGTCGAGCGGGCGACCCCGAGCGTCGCAGCCAGCGCCCGGGTCGAGGCCAGGCGTTGCTCGGCCATCTGGCCGCTCAAGATGCGGTCCCGCAGGCTGCGATAGATCTGGCCCTCCAGATCTCCGGCTGTGCGGTCGAGCGCGAGCCATGTCGGTTTGTCCAAGTGGCGGGTCCCTCAAATGGTCTTCTGCTTATCGTTAAACTGGATGTTTACAGCAGACCTCTTGTGACGGCAATTTCTATGCGTTGGCGGATGCCTGCAGGCCGGCCGGTCGGCGGCGGCGCATGGGACGGTCAGGATTTTTCGATGAACCTTGCAGACTGGAAGGGTGTTTTGCGCCCGGAGCGTGCGCCGCTTGACGGGCGTTACGTGCGACTCGAGCCGCTTGATCGTGCGCGTCATTCCGCGCAATTGTTCGAATCGGCGCAGGCCGGTGGAGCGGAGGATCGCTTCCGCTATCTTTTCGAGGATGTGCCAGCCGATCAGGCGCAGTTCAATGTCTGGCTGGAGAAAGCTGCGGCAGGCGATGATCCGCTGTTTTTTGCGGTACTCGACAAGAGAACCGGTCGTGCCGAAGGGCGTCAGGCCCTGATGCGGATCGATACGGCGCATGGTGTGATCGAGATCGGCAATATTCTCTGGGGACCGGCCATCGCCCGGAGCCGGATTTCGACGGAGGCACTGTATCTCTTCGCGTCCCTTGCCTTCGACATGGGCTATCGCCGTTTCGAGTGGAAGTGCAACAACGACAACGAGCCGTCCAAGCGCGCCGCCGCCCGGTTTGGCTTCACCTTCGAAGGTGTTTTCCGCCAGCATATGGTGCAGAAGGGCAGGAACCGCGACACCGCCTGGTTCTCGATCACCGATGCCGAATGGCCGCGCCTCAAGGCCGGTTACGAGGCCTGGCTGAAGCCGGAAAACTTCGATGCCGACGGTCGGCAGTTAAACAAGCTGACGTTCTGAAGGAAAAAAGCATGGGTGTCGGAGCAATCGAAATCCGGCCGCTGGAAAGCGCCGATCATGCCGCGTGGCTGACGCTCTGGCGCGGCTATCAGGCATTCTACAAGGTGGATATTCCGGATGCCGTCTCTGAGGTTACCTGGCAGCGGCTGCTTGATCCGGCGGAGCCCATGGGCGGCGCTTTGGCGTGGCAGGGGGCAAGGCCGGTCGGTCTCGTCCACCACATCCGTCACCGCTCATGCTGGACGGTGGGAGACTATTGTTATCTGCAGGATCTTTATGTGGACGGCGCGATCCGCGGCGCCGGCATTGGTCGCAGGCTGATCGAGCATGTCTATGACGTTGCGGCGGACCAGGGCTGTTCGCGGGTGCACTGGCTGACGCATGAGACGAACACTGATGCGATGATGCTGTACGACCGGATCGCCGACCGATCGGGTTTCCTGCAGTACCGCCACATGCTGTAGAACGGGGAGGGGAGGCCACGCGTCCTCCCCGGCTTTGTTCAATCCATGTCGCCGTCGAAAGGGCTGGCCGTTCTGTCCGTGCTGCCGTTGACGATCTCGCGTTTGCCGACGTGATTCGCGGAGCCGACGAGGCCTTCCTTTTCCATGCGCTCGACCAGCGATGCGGCCCTGTTATAGCCGATGCCCAAGCGGCGCTGGATGTAGGAGGTCGAGCATTTCTTGTCGCGCAGCACCACCTTGACGGCCTTGTCGTAGAGATCGTTACCGTCCTCTGCGGCCATGTCGCCCTTGTCGAAAACGGCGCCTTTGTCCTCGGGCTCTTCGACTTCCTCATCGACTTCCGTGACTGTTTCGAGATAGTCCGGCCGCCCTTGGGTCCGCAGATGGGCGACGACACTTTCGACTTCTTCATCCGACACGAAGGGACCGTGGACGCGCACGATGCGGCCGCCGCCGGCCATATGCAGCATGTCGCCCTGGCCGAGCAACTGTTCCGCGCCCTGTTCGCCCAGAATGGTGCGGCTGTCGATCTTCGATGTGACCTGGAAGGAAATGCGGGTCGGGAAGTTCGCCTTGATCGTGCCGGTGATGACATCGACGGACGGACGCTGCGTTGCCATTATCAGGTGGATGCCGGCGGCACGCGCCATCTGGGCAAGGCGCTGGATCGCGCCCTCGATCTCCTTGCCGGCGACCATCATCAGGTCGGCCATTTCATCGACGATCACGACGATGTAGGGCATGCGCGTGAGGTCGAGTTCCTGCTCCTGATGGATCGCCTCGCCGGTGCCCTTCTCGAAGCCGGTCTGCACCAGGGTGGTGAAGCTCTCGCCCTTTTCGCGGGCAGCGGCGGCGCGCGCATTGTAGCCGTCGATATTGCGCACGCCGAGCTTCGACATCTTGCGATAGCGATCCTCCATCTCCTTCACCGCCCATTTCAGTGCCATGACGGCCTTCTTCGGGTCGGTGACGACGGGGGTCAAGAGATGCGGAATGCCGTCATAGATCGACAATTCCAGCATCTTCGGATCGACCATGATCAGCCGGCATTCCTCCGGCGTCAGCCGGTAGAGCAGGGAGAGGATCATGGTGTTGATGGCGACGGACTTGCCCGAGCCGGTGGTTCCGGCAACAAGCAGATGCGGCATCTTGGCGAGTTCGGCGATCACCGGTTCGCCGCCGATCGTCTTGCCGAGGCAGAGCGGCAGCTTGAAGGCTGTGCGGTTGAAGTCCGGCGAATCGATCAACTCGCGGAAATAGACGGTTTCGCGGTGGGCATTCGGCAGTTCAATGCCGATGACATTGCGTCCGGGCACGACAGCGACACGCGCCGACACGGCCGACATGGAGCGGGCGATATCGTCGGCAAGGCCGATGACGCGGGAGGATTTTACGCCGGGCGCCGGCTCGAATTCGTAGAGCGTGACAACCGGACCCGGGCGCACGTGAATGATTTCGCCACGAACGCCAAAATCCTCGAGCACGCTTTCGAGATGGCCGGCATTCTGCTCCAGCTGCTCCTGTGTCAGGACGAAGCCGCTGGACAGAGGCGCTTCCTGCAGCAGGGAGCGCGGCGGGAATTCATATGTATCGCCGCTCACTGTCGACAGGGTCGACTGCGGGATCTGGAACGGCTTGGAGATCGCCACACCGGACGAGGCGACGGGCCTTGTGATCGGTGCTTCGGCGGGCGCGGGTGTGGTCGCAACCGTTGCTGCGATGGTCGCCGGGCGGATCATGCTTGGCGAAGCAGAGGGAGTCGGCACGAGCAAAGGAGCCGGCGCAATCAAGGCTGGCGCATGGGTTTGCTGGGCTGGCGTCTTGCGGACTTCGACCACGCGGAATTTCGAGGCGATCGAGCCGCTGTCCATGACCGGAATGGAGCGCGTAGTCACAGGGATGGCTGCAGTTGGCTCCGGAAATGCAAAGGACGCGGATTCGAAGAATGCGAAGTCTGAGAGGTAGGGCAGGTGCGTTTCGGCGACGGGTGGCTGTGGAACCACTGCGACATCCGCAACGATGATCGGTTCGATCAGTCGGCTTGCCACAGCCCGTTGCGGCGCGACGGCGTCAAGCTGCACAGCCGCTGTCATGGGCTGTGCAGCCACGGTCTGTGGTTCTGCCGCTGCATGGGTTTTCCAGCGCATCATCCGGCGCTCGCTCATCGCTTCACGCAGGCGCTTGATCTCAAGCGCCACGGGAGAATGCTGGGCGGGCTCGATCATGGCTGTCATTGCTGTCGCGGATGGATCCACGGAATTCTGTGGCACAACGATCTGCATTTCATGGTGCGGGGTGCTTGGCTCCCGTGCCGGAAGCTCGCGATGCGTCTCCCGGTCGGGGGTACGGGTGAAGCGCACATTGGGGGCCATCAGAAAATGGCTGTCCAGGCTGCCGTCCACCAGATGCGCCGGATCACTGGCGCGCAGGATCGGAGAGCGGAAACGGGAGGTTTCCCCGATGATTTCCGCCTCTGTGCGTCGCGTATCCAAGGGCGCATAGGGATCATTGTCCGGCCATAAATGATCCGGCATTCCGAATGCTTCCGCATCGGACATGTCTTCGGATGACGTGTTGCTGGAGGTCGCGGACTGAAAGTTCGTTCTGGGAATACGCATGGAACCTGCAAGCGAAAATCATGACTGATAAGATGCCTGATGAATAGGAAATGAAGGTTAACATTCCCTTCCACGGCGATCGGCCGGTTGATCGTCATGCAGGTTCGAACTTCATGGAAAATGATTTATTTTCAAATTGTTAATATGGATTTCCTGTCTGCGCTTGATGCCGGGAATTTAATTTCCTCACCCAGGGGCAGGTCGATCTGATGGTTGCCCCGCTTTTTCAACGCGGTGCTCGATTTGGCGTTTCAAAAACTGAAAAAGGGACGCATGCGCTGCGTCCCCTTCCATTGTTTCAATTGGCCTTCGAAGCCATTCAGGCCATGCCGGCCGGGTCGCCGATCGGCAAGAGTGCGGGCGTCAGGACCGGGTCGTTGGGGTTCTTGCTGTCGCCCTTGTCGATGATCGGTGGCGTGGCCGGCTTGTCCTGCGAGCGATCCGGAATGCCCGGCGTCGTCTGCGGGCCGCGCGGCGTTTCGGGTGTCGGTTCTGGAAGCGTCGTTGGCATGATCGTTCTCCTTCGACAGGATAAACGATGGGGCGACCGGATGGTTCCCTGCCATGCTTTGGATGGACAGGAGGCGGTGCCATCCGCTAAGGAACGCGGGCTGTAATGTGCGGAGAGCGGATCATGAACCAGTTTCACGTCGGCCAGAAGGTCGTCTGCATCGATGACAAGTTCAAGAACGTGTCGATCGACCAGGGCATCCGCAAGGGGCAGATCTACACGATCCGCTGGATCGGCCCCTACAAACACTATATCGACGGCGAATTTATCGGCATCAAGGTCGAGGAAATCCATCGCGGCAATGATGACGGTCCGGAAGGCTACGGCGCCACCGATATGCCCTATCGGGCGACACGGTTCCGGCCCTTGTTGCGCGACAAGCTCTCGGCCCTGCGCAACCTTCTGGCCCCGACGCCAAAGGGCGAGACGCCCTATCTGCCGGAGGCGCCGGAAGAGCCGCAGCGCAAGGCGCCGGTGAAGAAGCCCGAAAAGGTCTGATCGTCAGGGCGTTTCGGCTGAGGTCGCCAGCTTGTCCGCATTGGCGTCGGCCCGGCTTGCCTCGACTGCTCTAAGGATTGCCGGCACTACGAGGGCAGCACCCGCATTCGACGGGTGATTGCTGTCGATGTAGTAGATCTTTTCGTAGCCCTGATTGTTGACGCAGCGATCCTGGACGGTCGTGTCGCAGAAAAAATCCGCCGGTTTGACGCGGTAGAGATTGGGGTGGGAGAGGCCGTCGAAGGCTGCGAGCACGGTGGTGTTGCGCTTGCGGTAGAGTTCGGAACTCGTCGAGAATACCGGGTCCTTCGCGCCGGCCATGGCGGCCTTGGCGACGAGGTCGGGCACATTCCAGCCGGCTTCGGGGATCGGGTAGACCAGCACCACCTTCATGCCACCATCGAGATATTTCCGGATGTCTTGTAGATAACGCTCGAGCACCCTTGCCTTGCGCTCGTCGTCGAAGCGGCCGGCCGCTTCGCTCTCGTTTTCCAGAAGATCGGCATAGATCGGCGTCAGCGCCTCGACGCCGCCCTCGCCGTTGTCGAAACCGCCGCCGTCGATATAGAGCGACCAGCGGTCGAGCATGATGACCGTGTCGATGCCGCTTGTGCGGATATAGTCCTCGATGCCGGAGAAGAAGGAGTTGCAGCGCAACCGGTATTTCGGGTCGGAAACATAGAAGCCGGAAAAGCCGAGGCAGGCGGAATGGCTCATGGCATAGAGATCGACCTTCGCCTTGTCGAATTCCCGCAGCGCTTCGCCGGCAATCGCACCGGCATGGGAATCGCCGATCAGGATGGTCTTGCTGCTGGTCGAATGTGCGGTCAGGCAGGCGCGGACCGGATGCTCGATGTTGCGCTCGCCCTTGTCGAACAGGCAGGTGTCCATCGTCGGATCATGGTTTGCTTTTTCCGCCAGCACGGTACGCGCCGTTTGTGGCAAACGAAACTGCAGCCCGTTGTCGCGGCTGCCGACAAAGCCGATGGCGATGAACAGTCCGGTACCGAGCGCCGTTGCGGTCAGCACGCGCGGCGCGGACGAAAGCATCGTGATGCGGCCTGTGCGGAAAGGCGTCTCGACGAAACGCCAGGAGAAATAGGCAAGCACGAGCGAGGCCACGGACAGCGTGAGGAACAGCGCGGTCGACGGTTCCGTGAGGCCGCGGATGCGGGCGAACGCGAAGAGCGGTTGATGCCAGAGATAGGCGCTGTAGCTGATCAGGCCGATGCCGACCATCGGGGCTGTCGACAGGATGCGGGCGACCAAGGTGCCCTGCGCCGCGAACAGGATGATCAGCGCCGTGCCGATGACAGGCGGTAGGGCGTAGAAGGACGGGAAGGGGGTCAGTTCGTCATAGGCGAAGATCGAGAAGAGGATCAAGGCGAGACCAGTGAGTGACAGGATTTCGTTTGGCTTCTGTGTCCGGCCAGACAGGATGAAGGCCGTCAGCGAGCCGGCCAGCAATTCCCAGGCCCGGGTGGTTGGCAGGTAGAAATTGGCGGAGGCGAAATTGACGGAGCCGTACTCGGCTAGGAGCAGGCTCAGGACGGCAACGACGGCGATGATCGCCACCAGTGCCTTGCGACCGAAGCGCCAGCAGAGCATCACGAACAGCGGGAAGACGAGATAATACTGCTCCTCGACGGCAAGGCTCCAGGTGTGGAGCAGCGGCTGTTCCTCGGCCGCGGCCGCAAAATAGCCGGTCTCCTTCCAGAACAGGAAGTTCGAGACGAACAGGCAGACGGCGATGATGCTATGGGCGAAATCCTTCATCTGCATCGGCAGCATCCACGCCCAGGCGAAGGGCAGGCAGCACAGGAGCACGAAGAACAGAACCGGCATGATGCGCCTGGCGCGCCGCTCGTAGAATTTCAGGATCGAGAATCGGCCCTTTTCCTGCTCGCCGATGATGATCGAGGTAATGAGATAGCCGCTGATGACGAAGAAGATGTCGACGCCGACGAAGCCGCCGGAAAACGCACCGATGCCGGCATGGAACAGAATAACCGGGACGACTGCCAAGGCGCGCAGCCCGTCGATTTCGCGTCTGTAAAGCATTCGACAGTCCATGCAGGTGAAATCGGAAAAGGTATCTGCGGGTCGCCTGTTCGCGCCACCACAGTTCCGGCCCCGGCTGCAGGCGTTGCAACCGGGGCCGGACACAGAAAACCAGCTTTGGGCGTCAGGTCAACCGAGGCCCCTTCAGTTCCGGAACAATTTCCACCGTGTCGGGCGGAATGCGATGCGCGACCGGTCGGTCGCGGTCTTTTCCGGCGGAAGCTCGATCTCGACCTTGCCCTGCGTCGAACCGATGTCGAGTTCGACATGGCGGGTTCCGGCGACCCGGCGGCTAGCGGTCACAATCCCGGCAATGCAGCCGCCGCAGCCGTCGAGCAACTCGATATCATGCGGGCGGAAATACAGCTGTGCGGGCCCGTCCGGCTCGCCGGCGGCACTGACGCCGATGGAGCGATCCTCGATCCAGAGCTGGCCGCCTTCGACCCGCACCGGCAGGATGTTCGACTGGCCGATGAAACCGAAGACAAAGGGCGAAACCGGCGTGTCGTAGATTTCGTCCGGCGTGCCGACCTGCTCGATCTTGCCCTTGCTCATCACCACCACGCGATCGGCGAGTTCGAGCGCTTCCTCCTGGTCGTGCGTCACGAAGATCGTCGTGTGCCCGGTCCGGTCGTGGATCTCCCGCAGCCAGCGGCGCAACTCCTTGCGGACCTGCGCATCGAGCGCGCCGAAAGGCTCGTCGAGCAAAAGCACGTTCGGCTCCACCGCCATGGCGCGGGCGAGCGCCACGCGCTGGCGCTGGCCGCCGGAAAGCTGGGCGGGGTAGCGCTTTTCAAGGCCGGAAAGCTGGACAAGGTCAATCAGTTCCATTGCCCGCCGCTTTATATCCGTCGATGACGGACGGCGTGAGGCGGGGCGGATCTTCAGGCCGAAGGAAATATTGTCGAGCACCGTCATATGCCGGAACAGGGCGTAGTGCTGGAACACGAAGCCGATATTGCGTTGCTGCACCGTCTTGCGCGAGGCATCCTCGTCGCCGAAATAGATCGTGCCGTCGGTCGGGGTTTCGAGCCCGGCGACCAGCCGCAACAGTGTCGTCTTACCCGAGCCGGAGGGGCCGAGCAGGGCAATCAGTTCGCCGGAACGGATGTCGAGAGAGACGTCGTTGAGCGCCGGAAAGCGGCCGAATTCCTTGTGTATGTTTTGTACGCGGACTTCCATGGACGTGAATGACCTTTCAATGCCGGCGGCTGGCGGCGATCTGTTCGCTGAACTTCATTTCAAGCAGCGATTTCAGAACGAGGGTGACGAGAGCCAGCAAGGCGAGAAGCGTTGCAACCGCGAAGGCGGCAACGAAGTTGTATTCGTTGTAGAGAATTTCGACCTGCAGCGGCATGGTGTTGGTCAGGCCGCGGATATGGCCGGAGACAACCGAGACCGCGCCAAACTCGCCCATGGCCCGGGCGTTGCAGAGCAGGACGCCATAGAGCAGGCCCCATTTGATGTTCGGCAGCGTCACATACCAGAAGGTCTGCCAGCCGCTTGCCCCCAGCGAAAGCGCCGCTTCCTCGTCGCTCGTTCCCTGTTCCTGCATCAGCGGGATCAGTTCGCGGGCGACGAAGGGAAAGGTCACGAAGACGGTGGCGAGCACGATGCCCGGCACGGCAAACAGGATCTGGATGCCGTGGCTTTGCAGCCATGGGCCGAGCAGGCTGTGCGAGCCGAACAGCAGGATGAAGACCAGGCCGGAAATCACCGGCGAGACCGAGAAGGGCAGGTCGATCAGTGTCGTTAAAAAGGCCTTGCCCTTGAATTCGAATTTCGCGATCGCCCAGGCGGCCGCGACCCCGAAAACGAGGTTGAGCGGCACGGCGATGACCGCGACAAGCAGGGTCAGGCGGATCGCCGAAAAGGTCTCCGGATCGCCCAGCACCGTCAGGAATTCGCCGGGACCGTTGCGCATGGCCTCGGTAAACACCGCAGCGAGCGGCATCAACACGAAGAGGCCGACGAAACTAAGGGCGAGACCAATCAGCACGTACCGTGCCATGCGGCTTTCGGAGGTTGCGGACCGGACCATTTCCGACGTGCCGTGGTGGCCGACCGGATCGGGAATATCATGTGCCATAACCATACCTCCGTCTGCTCCAGGCCTGGATCATGTTGATTACCAGCAGCATGGCGAATGAGATGACCAGCATGACCGCGGCAATCGCCGTTGCAGCCGGATAGTTGAATTCCTCGAGCCGGATGACGATGAGCAGCGGCGCGATTTCCGAAACATAAGGCAGGTTGCCGGCGATGAAGATGACGGAGCCGTATTCGCCGACGCCGCGCGCAAACGCCAGCGCAAAGCCGGTCAGCACCGCCGGTGTCAGGCCGGGCAGAAGCACCCGGCTGATCGTCTGGAAGCGGTTGGCGCCGAGCGTCGCTGCGGCCTCCTCGACCTCCTTGTCGATTTCCTCCATGATCGGCTGCACGGTGCGCACGACAAAGGGCAGGCCGACGAAGACGAGGGCGATGACGATGCCGATAGGCGTGAAGGCGATCTTGATGCCGAGCGGCGTCAGAAGCGAGCCGATCCAGCCGTTCGGCGCATAGAGCGTCGTCAGGGCGATACCGGCAACGGCGGTCGGCAGCGCGAAGGGCAGATCCACCATGGCATCGATGATGCGCTTGCCGGGAAAGCGGTAACGCACCAGGACCCAGGCGAGGATCACGCCGAAAACGACATTGACCAGCGCTGCCGCAAAGGCGGTGCCGAAGGATATGCGCAGCGCATTGAGGGTGCGTTGATCGGTTGCCAGCGTCCAGAACGTGCCCCAGCCGAGCGCGCTGGAGCGCCAGACCAGACCCGAGAGCGGGATGAGAATAATCAGTATGAGCCATGACAAAGTAACGCCGAGCGCCAATCCGAATCCCGGAATGACGCTCGGCTGTCGAAATTGCCACCGCCTGCGTGTGCTTGCGGTCATGTAAAACTTATTGCCCCGGCTTGTAGATCTGATCGAAGAGGCCACCGTCCCCGAAGAATTTCGGCTGAGCTTCCTTCCATCCGCCGAATTCGTCAATAGTGGAAAGTTTGACGTCGGCAAAGCGGGCAATATCCTTCGGGTCTGCGACTTCCGGCTTGAACGGCCGGTAGTAGTGCTTGGCGGCGATCTTCTGGCCGACATCCGAATAGAGATATTGCAGGTAGGCTTCCGCCACCTTGCGCGTGCCCTTGGCATCGACATTGCCATCGACCAGCGCCACCGGTGGTTCTGCCTTGATGGAAACGGACGGCGTGACGATCTCGAAGCTGTCAGGCCCGAGTTCCTCGAGCGACAGATAGGCTTCGTTTTCCCAGGCGAGCAGCACGTCGCCGAGACCGCGCTGGACGAAGGTCGTCGTTGCGCCACGGGCGCCGGTATCGAGAACAGGAACGTGCTTGAAGAGGTTGGCGACGTATTCCTGGGCCTTTGCGTCATCGCCGCCATTGGCCTGCCGTGCCCATGCCCATGCCGCCAGGAAGTTCCAGCGGGCGCCGCCGGATGTCTTCGGGTTTGGCGTGATAACCTGGATGTCTTCCTTGATCAGGTCGCCCCAGTCCTTGATGCCCTTCGGATTGCCCTTGCGGACGAGGAAAACGATCGTCGATGTATAGGGCGCGCTGTTGTTTTCGAACTTGCTCTTCCAGTCCGCCGGAATCTTGCCGGTTCCCTTAACGATGGCGTCGATATCGGCTTCCAGAGCCAGCGTCACAACGTCTGCGTCCAGCCCGTCGATGACCGAGCGTGCCTGCTTGCCGGAGCCGCCGTGGGACGTCTGGATCGTGACGGTCTCACCGGTGTCGGTCTTCCATTTTTCTGCGAAGGCGGCGTTGAAGTCCTTGTAGAGTTCGCGGGTCGGATCATAGGACACGTTGAGGATCGTCGTGTCGGCAAATGCGAAACCAAGCCCAGCCACCTGAATGCTGCTTGCCAGCAGGGCCACTGTCATAAATCGCGTCAGTCGTTTCGCTTGCATGTCTACCTCCGTTGTTAGTAGGCATACTCTATTCAAATTATCGATTATTATAACGCAGAACTTTCCCTGCAATCGGCCGGAATGAGCAAAGTCGTGCCTTTGTGATCGCTGATATAGAAAACTTTACCTCTGGCACCGGCGGTTTCCAGTCCTTTGGCGAACGCGTGCGGCCAATCATGGATCTGGGAAGAAAATATTTTCGCGGCGACGGGTAACGAGCTTCAGCGAACGATCCGGCTGGATCACATAGGTTTCGAAGACTTTTTCGCCCATTTCTCCGGTGAACTGGTGCGGGACGATGCTGCCGATCGGCGATTTGGTCAGCTTTGTTCTTGGCTGGCCGTTGTAAGTGATGCTTCCGGGGATAGGCTGAAGTTCCGTTGTCGTGCAGCCGGCGAGTGAAATGGCGACGGCTAAGGCTGTCAGGGCGGTCTTCATGGTCTGCTCCATTTTATAGCGCGCTCAGCGCATCCAGAAAAGACATAGGGCGTGCACTGCTTCTTTCCATTTGCTTGTCGCGATCGTGAGCCGGCGTGATCGGCCGTTTTGCAGACTTGCCCGGAGCTTGCATGCCCAAATCGGCCCCACTTGTATCCATCCGCGAATCAGCCAGAATGAAATGGGGAGGTTTCACGGGGACTTAGATGTCATGAAACTGTTCGCCTATGCTTCTCTCCTTGTTCTCCTCATCTCTCACATCGATTCCGTCGATGCCAAGAGTGCACGCGACGATCTGATGGAAAAGATCGCCGATGTCGTCGCCTTCGCCCGGGTCTGCCCGGCACTGGAGATGGACACCGTCTCCATCACCACCATCGCCATGGGACAGAGCATCGGAAAATCCAATCGCGACTATGACGTGATTGACGCCATGGCCAATGCCCGGGAAGGGGCAATGCGCCGCGGTGGCGATTCCTGGAGCGCCTGCGAAACAGGGCGTCGCCAGTATGGTCCGGGTGGAATTGCACTGCCAGGCATGCTGCGCGAACGCTGAACCGGCGATAAGTTTTCAGAAGTTCGGAACTTTGGACGTCTGCGGCGCTTTCAATTGCCGAGCGCGATGCTATTGCAATGGCTTCCGATTCCTCTGGCAGGTTGCCGTTCATGGCCGTTGATCAGTCTCTTGCGTTTTTGGTGATCGGCCTGATGATGGTGTTTTTCGTCTGGGGGCGGTTTCGCTACGATATTGTCGGCTGTTGCGCGCTGATGCTGGCGGTCGCTGTCGGCGTTGTTCCCTACGATAAGGCGTTTACCGGTTTCAGCGACGATATCGTCATCATCGTGGCCAGCGCGTTGATCGTCAGCGCCGGCGTTGCCCGTTCGGGCCTCGTGGATGCGGCGATCGAGCGTTACCTGCCGCGCCTGAGTTCCGTCCGCGGCCAGCTCTTCATCCTGGTCGTGCTGGTCACGATCATGTCCGCCTTCATCAAGAACATCGGCGCGCTGGCGATCATGATGCCGGTCGCGTTCCAATTCGCCCGCCGCTCCAACATCCAGCCGTCGCGCTTCCTGATGCCGATGGCTTTTGGTGCGCTGCTCGGTGGACTGATGACGCAGATCGGAACGTCTCCGAACATCGTCGTGTCGAGGGTGCGCCAGGAATTGACCGGCGAAAGCTTCTCGATGTTCGACTTCACGCCGGTTGGCGCCACGCTGGCATTGGTCGGAACGGTGTTTCTACTGTTTGCCTACAGGCTGGTGCCGGAGCGCGTCAGCCAGCAGTTTTCGATCGAGGAAGCGATAGAAATCAGCAATTACGTCTCCGAGGCTGCGGTGCCAGCCGGGTCCCCCTTTGTCGGAAAATCGCTGAGCGCCATGCTGAAGGCGAGCGACGGCGAGGCAATCGTCACGTCCGTCATTCGCAGGGCGCAGCACAAGACGCCATTGCCGGATGTCATTCTCGAAGCCGACGATATCGTTCTGCTCGAGGGCAGCCCGTTGGCGCTGGACCGCGTCGTGTCGCAGGCCAAGCTAAAGCTGTCCGGCGACCGTTCACCGTCCGGTACGAAGCCCGGGGTTGAGATCGAGGCCGTCGAGGCGGTCATCGGCAGCGACAGTCCGCTGGCTGGCATGTCGGCGACCCGGCTCGCGCTGTTCAATGCCCACAACATCAATCTTCTGGCGGTGAGCCGCCAGGGGCAGCGGATCAAGGAGCGCCTCGGCGCGCTGAAGCTGCAGGTCGGGGATATTCTGGTGCTGCAGGGCGCACGCACGGAACTGCCGGGTTTCCTGCAGGAATTCGGCTGCCTGCCACTGGCGCAGCGCGAGATTCTGCTGGGCACGATCAGGCGCGCCTACCTGCCGCTGCTCGTTCTGTTTGCTGCCATGGGCAGCACCGCGATCGGCATCCTGCCGGTTCCGATCGCCTTTTTCGCGGCCGCATTGGCTATGGTGGTATTCCGGGTCATTCCGCTGCGGGATGTTTATCGATCGGTGGACGGGCCGATCCTGGTGATGCTCGCAACGCTGATCCCGGTCAGCGATTCGCTGCGCACGACCGGCGGCACGGACGTGATCGCGCAGTGGCTGGGCGGCGTGGCGGCGCAGCTTCCGCCGCTGGGTGCGCTCGCCGTCATCCTTCTGGCCGCCATGGCGGTGACGCCGTTTCTCAACAATGCGGCAACCGTGCTGGTCATGGCGCCCATTGCTGCGAGCTTTGCAGGCGCCCTCGGCTACAGGCCGGAAGCCTTCCTGATGGCTGTCGCCATCGGCGCGGGTTGCGATTTCCTGACGCCGATCGGCCACCAGTGCAACACCTTGGTCATGGGCCCCGGCGGTTATCGCTTCAGCGACTATCCAAGGCTTGGTCTGCCGCTGTCGCTGGTCATCGTCATCGTCAGCGTTCCGACGCTTGCCTATGTATGGCCTCTTTAGAGTGGGCCGCCAGCAACCATAAGACAGCATGACCGGGTTGCCCGTGTTTTCTGCCGCCATCGCCCTGATATCCGCCTGCCGCGCTGAATGCAGCACCTCTCGGACAAGATCAAATTCCAGGTTGACCGATGTAATGTTATTATATAACAAATCTTCAATTCAATTGTCCGGCCCGGATTTTACGGGAATACGGCACGGCCAAGGTTGTCAGGTTTGGCAGGATATGTATTGTCTGGGATTGATGGTGCTGCTTCCACGAAGACTCGGAAGCGGCTGAAAAGGGAACACGGTGAGGACGACCCAACAAGGGGCCGAAACCGTGGCTGCCCCCGCAACTGTAAGCGGAGAGTGCATTCACGATATCCCACTGGCGAAAGCCGGGAAGGGGTGAATGTGCATCGACCCGTAAGCCAGGAGACCTGCCATCGAACCGATCAACCGCAACGGACGGGGTGTTCCGATGGAAAAATCTGGCCTGCTGCCGGGGGCTCTTCGCCCCTGCAGACCCTTGCCATTTTGTCTCCGGGAAAAGCCACCGGAGGACAACAATGGCGACATCATCTTCGAACACACACGCGATAACGGTCTGCACCGATTGCCGGATTACCGGCAAGCCCTGCCGTCCCGGTCTTGAATTGCTCGCCCGCCTCAACGAAAGCCTCGCTCAGGTGAGCCAGCCGCTCGAGCGTGATTTCTCGGTGAGCGGCACCGTCTGCATGGCCGGCTGCACGCGGCCCTGTACGATTGCGTTCCAGGCGAGCGGCAAGGCCACCTACCTGTTCGGCGACATCCTGCCGGACCAGAGCATCGAGGATCTGATGGCTTTCGCCGACCTGTATGCCGGGCGCAGCGACGGCCTGACACGGGAGGTGGAGCGTCCTCGCAGCCTCAGCGGCAAGACCATTGCGCGGATACCTGCTGCGGTGATGGCGTCGGAAAGTCTCGGGGAGCGCCTGCAATGACCGGCCTCTTCACGGGAGGCCGGCAATGAACTGCCGTTCCGAGGGCGCAGGCCTCGCGGTTCAGTCGTTGTGCTGGGGGCCGCGCGCCGGACTTGTGCTGGTCCGCGATGTCAGTTTTTCCATCGCTGCCGGCGACCGGCTGGTCATTCTGGGTCCAAATGGTGCCGGCAAGTCGTCGCTGCTGCGATGCCTGTTCCGCGCCGTGCGACCGCAGGCGGGGTCCGTCGAGATCGACGGCGAGGATCTCTGGCGGCTGACGGCACGGGATGCCGCCCGTAAGATCGCCGTCGTGCTGCAGGAGATGCCGGCCGACTTTCCGTTCAGCGTGCGCGATGTCGTGACGATGGGGCGGATCCCGCGTCGTCAGGGCATGAGCGGCTGGACCGAGCTGGACCGGGAGCGTGTCCGCCACGCGCTGGATCACCTCGACCTGACGCAACTGGCGACACGCCAGTTCGCGACGCTGTCGGGCGGTGAAAAGCAGCGTGTCCTGGTGGCGCGGGCGCTGGCGCAGGAGCCGCAGATCGTCATCCTCGACGAGCCAACCAACCATCTCGACATCCGCCATCAGCTGGAAATCCTGACGCTGCTGCGCAGCCTCGGGCTGACCATCGTGACGACGCTGCACGATATCAATCTGGCGGCCGATTTCGCCACGCGGATCGCCATCATGCAGGAGGGCCGCATGACCTGTTTCGGCCTGCCGCCGGAGGTGCTGACCTCGTTGGCGATTTCCGAAGCCTTTGGCGTCACCGCCACCGCACACCGCAAGGTGGACGGCGATGCCCCGCGCTTTTCCTTTTCCCTCGCCTCTTGAACGGAGATCATCATGATCAAGTCGATCCTGTCGACCACAGCCCTTGCTCTGGTTTTTAGCTGCCTTCTTGCAGGCCCGACGCTCGCCCACGACACGACCGTCCGGAGTTGCAACCGCGACGTCACCTTCGACACGGTGCCCAAGCGTGCCGTCTCCAACGACGTCAACCTGACGGAAATGATGCTGGCCTTGAAGCTGCAGGACCATATGGTCGGCTACACCGGCGTCTCCGGCTGGAAGACGCTGGACGAGACGCTGCGCGAAGGCGTCAAGGCACTGCCGGAGCTGTCGGCAAAATATCCGACCAAGGAGGTGCTGTTGAATGCCGATGCCGACTTCTATTTCGCGGGCTGGAACTACGGCATGAAGGTCGGTGGCGAGGTGACGCCCGAAACGCTCGCGCCCTTCGGCATCAAGGTCTACGAACTGACCGAATCCTGCATCCATATCATGGCCAGGAACAAGCCGACGATGGACGATATGTTCGTCGATCTGATCAATCTCGGCAGGATTTTTCATGTCGAGGACCGCGCCGAAGCGCTTGTTGCGGGCTATCGCAAGACGCTTGAGGGCATCACCGCAAAGATCGGCGCGGTGAAGGAGCCGGTTCGTGTGTTCGTCTATGATTCCGGAGAGGAAAAGCCGTTCACATCCGGCCGATACGGCATTCCGACGGCGATGATCGAGGCTGCGGGCGGCATCAACGTCATGGACGGTGTCGAGAAGAGCTGGACGGAGGTTTCCTGGGAGCCGGTCATCGAGGCCGATCCGCAGGTGATCGTCATCGTCAACTACGGCGAGGTGACGGCCGAGCAGAAAATCGCCTTCATGAAAAGCAATCCGGCCTTCAAGGCGATCGATGCCGTCAGGAATGATCGTTTCGTCATTCTCGACTATGTCGAAGCGACGCCCGGCCCGCGCAATGTTGATGCGATCGCAAGGCTGGCCGCAGCATTCCATCCGGGCACCATGTAGGCATTTTCCCGCCTGCATCACAACTCATGCCGCCGGTGCGCCCGGCGGCAGTCTCCCGCACAGGAAAGACTTTTCGATCATGATTATCAGAGCCTGCCTTGTCGGGCTGGCGGTGTGCCTGCTGCTGGCCTTGTCGGTTTCGGCCGGCGTCTCTCTCGGGGCCGCACCCGTTCCACTGTCGACGGTCTGGTCGATCGTCGCCAACAAGGTGATGCCCGGAATGCTGGATACCGCCTGGTCGGCCGGGCGCGAAAGCATCGTCTGGGACGTGCGCTTTCCACGGGCCATCCTGGCTGGCCTGGTCGGCGCGGGACTGGCCGTCACCGGTGCGGTCCTGCAGTCGCTGACGCGCAATCCTCTCGCCGATCCGCATCTGCTCGGCGTCTCTTCAGGTGGCGCACTGGGTGCGATCATCGCGCTGCTTCACACCGGGCTGATCTTCGGGCTGGTCACGGTGCCGTTGTTTTCTTTTGCCGGCGCGCTTTTGGCGACCATCGCGGTTGCCGGCGTCAGCCGGATGACCGGGGCGGGGGCCGACCGGCTCGTGCTCGCCGGCGTCGCCGTCGCCTTTGTCCTGACGGCCCTGTCCAATCTGATGATCTTTCTCGGCGATCCGCGCGCCGTGCATACGGTGATCTTCTGGATGCTCGGCGGATTGGGGCTGGCGCAGTGGTCGCATCTTGCCTATCCCGCAGTCGTTCTTGCCGGCAGCCTCCTGTGGCTGATGCTCAAGGCACGCGAGATCAACGCCTTGGCAATGGGGGACGAGACTGCGCTGACGCTCGGCATCCCCGTCGCGCGCTTTCGCATGATGCTGTTCGTCGTCACCGCGCTTTTAACCGGTGTCATGGTGGCGTTTTCGGGCGCTATCGGTTTTGTCGGGCTGATGGTGCCGCATTTCGTCCGTCTGATTGCCGGCAGCGACAATGTCCGGGTCATTCCGCTTTCGGCGGTCTTCGGAGCAGCGGCCCTGATCTGGGCCGATCTGGTCGCGCGGATTGCCATGGCGCCCGAGGATATGCCGATCGGCGTTGTCACCGGCCTCGTCGGGGGCGTTGCCTTCATCGCGATTTTACGCCGGCGTGCTTTCTGATGCCCATGGAAAAGACCCATTCAAATTCTAACTCCCTTGCCTATGATGAATGCGAAGAAAAGCCTTTGCGCCGAAGCGGGGCCTGGAACAGGACTGAAACAGATGAGCATGGATGCGCCGCTCTGCAGCCCAAAGGAGATCCTGACCTTCTGGTTCGAGGAGTTGCGGCCCGAGCACTGGTTCAAGCCGCCACCCGGTCTCGACCAGCAATGCCAGCGACGTTTTCTTGCCACGCATCTGGCACTGGCGCGCGGGATTCCACCGCTGTGGCGCGAGACGCCGGACAATCGGCTGGCGGCGATCATCGTTCTCGATCAACTGCCGCGCAATATCTATCGTGCCAGTCCGCTGGCCTTTGCTACGGATAACCTGGCTTTGCGGGAAGCAAAGCTCGCCATTGCCGCCGGCGCCGATCTGGCCATTCCGGCGGAGCGGCGCTGCTTTTTCTACATGCCCTTCGAGCATGCCGAAAACCTGTCCGAACAGGTGCTGTCGGTCAAGCTGTTCACCGAATTGGCAGATCCCAACTATCTCGACTTTGCCATTCGCCACCACGAAGTCATCCGCCTGTTCGGCCGCTTCCCGCATCGAAACGAAATCATCGGGCGGACCTCGACGGCGGCGGAGGAAGCCTATCTCAGCCAGCCGGGTGCGGGCTTTTAGAACGTAGTCTGGATGCACTCCGTTTTTGCATAAGACGTCGCCGTCGCCTATTGACGGGGATAACCCGGCAGATGCGTCGATTCTGCCCCCGCTGTCGCTCCAACCGACCCTGAAAAGGACGAACGTTTGCCGATGCTACCGAAATTCCTGGTCCTGTTGCTCTCGCTCTGGATGGCGCTGTCGGCGCAACCGGTGTTTGCGCAAGATGCGGCACTGCCTGTTGCCGCCACCGAGCCTGCGCAGGCAAGTGCGCAGACCCAGGCGGGGGAACAGCTGAACGTGGCCCGCGACGAGCTGAAGCGCCTGACAGATCTGGTGGATAAGGCAAAGAGCGACGACAATCGACTGTCCGAACTCAAGGTCGATGTCGATGCGACATCCAAGAAGATTATCGCGACCTCGATCGCCACGCGACCGCGGCTGGACGAAATCAAGGCGCGGCTGGCCGAATTGGGTGAGCCGCCGGCGGAGGGCGCACCACCGGAAGCCGATATTGTCCGCCAGGAGCGCGAGCGGCTGATTGCCGAACGCGGCGAGATCAATGCACTGACGGGCGATGCGGAAAATCTGTCGATACAGGCGACCAAACTCTCGAATTCGATCACCGCGACACGGCGCGCGCTGTTTTCGAACACCCTTCTCCAGCATACGGACATCAATCCAGACGTTCTGCAGAACGCCTGGACGGCGCTCGCCATTGAAGGGCAGTCCCTGTCGCGCAGCCTGACGAGCTGGATCTCTTTTGCATGGAAATACAAGCGTCTCGCGTTGCTGACTGCGATTTTCCTGTCGCTCTGCGCGGCGCTGGTTTTCCTGTCCGGCAGCTACCGCGTGTTTTCGCCCTTGATCCGCCGCGATGTGAAGGATGTCGAACCGGGCTACATCACGCGGCTTTCCGTCGCCTTCTGGTCGACGATGATCCCCACGACAGCGGCCGCGGCCTTCGTGCTGTCCAGCTATTTCTTCCTCCAGTCCTTCAATGTCCTGCGCCCGGACATCGCCCCGATCATCGCGATCACGCTGGCGGTCAGCGTCGCGCTTTTGTTCGTCGTGACCTTGGCCAATGCCGTGCTTGCGCCGGGTGAAGGCAACTGGCGTCTGGTGCGCGTCTCCGATCTCGGTGCACGGCGCCTGATGGTCGCCATCTTTGCCATGGCCGCGATCAACTCCCTCGATTATCTTCTCGGCGGTATCGGCGAGGCGATGGGTTCGCCTGTCGTGCTGACCGTCGTCAAGAGCCTGTTTGCCTCCGTGGTCATCGGTCTCATCCTGATGGCCATGGCGCTGATCAAGCCCATGCTGCCGGTCGGTGCCCCCCTTGATGGCCCGGGCCACCCTTGGCCGCGCTTCATGTCCGTTCTGTTCGTCGCCACCGGCGGCGCCCTGATCGCTGCGGCGCTGGCGGGCTATGTCGGGCTGGCGCGGTTCATCGCAACCCAGATCGTCGTCACCAGCGCGATCATAGTCACGGCCTATATCGGTATCCTGACGGGCAAGGCCGTGGCCAAGCAGAATGCCTTTGCCGACACGGTCGTCGGCCGCGCCCTCGAAAAGCGCTTCGGCATGGGGCAGGTGTCCCTCGACCAGGCCGGCCTTGCCGCCGGTCTTGGCATCTACGCCCTCGTCGTCCTGATCTTCATTCCGCTGATCCTGCTCCAATGGGGCTTCAAGATCGCCGATATCCAGGCCTGGGCCTACCGGCTTTTCACGGAAATCAGGATCGGCAGCATCACCATCTCGCTGGTCGGGATTTTTGCCGGTATTCTCCTGTTTACCATCGGCTATTTCGTTACCCGCTGGTTTCAGCGCTGGCTTGACGGCAGCGTCATGGCGCGGTCCCGCGTCGATGCCGGCGTACGAAATTCGATCAAGACCGGGGTTGGCTATCTGGGGGTCGGGCTTGCAGGCCTCGTCGGCATTTCCGCTGCCGGCCTTGACCTGTCCAGCCTTGCGCTCGTCGCCGGCGCCCTTTCGCTGGGTGTCGGTTTTGGCCTCCAGAACATCGTCTCGAATTTCGTCTCGGGCCTCATCCTCCTGGTCGAACGCCCCTTCAAGGTGGGGGACTGGGTGGTCACCGGCACAACGGAAGGGTTCGTCAAGCGGATCTCGGTTCGCGCCACCGAAATCGAGACGTTCCAGCACCAGTCGATCATGGTCCCGAACTCCCTGTTCATCAATGCGTCCGTCGGCAACTGGACGCATCGCAACAAGCTCGGACGATCGGATATTCCGGTTGTCGTCGGTTATGATGCTGCGCCGCGCCGGGTGATGGATCTTCTCCTGGAAATCGCCGACGCGCATCCGCTGGTTTTGCGCAACCCGGCGCCATCCGCGGTCTTCAGTGCCTTTGGCGAGGCGACCATGACGTTCGAATTGCGCGTCTATGTCGCCGACATCGTCAATGGCGGCGGTGTCCGCAATGATCTTCGGCTGGAGATCTTCGAACGCTTCCGCGCCGATGGCATAGGCTCTCCCTTTCCGAAGGATGTGCTCGAGGAAGAAGCCGTCATGGTGCCGTTGGAAACCGTGACGGACGAGCCTGCGCCGGTGGATCCGGGCATGCAGGCAGCCGACGATACGAAGGCCGGCGCAACGCAGCGCCGGCCGCGTCGCGTGGGTGCTGGTGCGACCGGCGAAACCTCGTAATGCTCACCACGAACATATTCACGCTGCATTCAGCCGCCGCGCAATAAAACCCATGCAATTCCTTCATTCGCGGTCTAGTCTTCGAATGGCTGAAGAGGTGTAGTGCCTTATCCGCGGCATATCGCTTCGGAACTGCGCGCACCAAAAGAGGGCGGCGTTTACGCCGATGGGCAATGAAGACAGCATTGGGTGCAATTCTTCTCGTCATTCTTGCGGCTGCCCCGGCGGGCGCTGCCACGGTCACGAACAAGGACGCCGAAACCGCGGTTCTCGTCGTCGTCGAAGGCGAAAGCCGCCTGGAGATTGCAATCGATGCCGGCGGCTCGGAATCGATCTGCCCGGCGGGCTGTTTCCTCACCACCCCGAGCGGCGACCGCATCGGCTTGCAGGGCGATGAAAATGTCGAGATCATCAACGGTTCTGCGGTGGTGAAGTAGGGTAACGCCTGTTGCTCGGTATTGCCACGTATGAATTGCGGCTGCCGGGCTGGCCAATGATCCGGCTGTTCTGTGAAAGCAGCACGGGCCGTCTCCGGCTTCGTCTTGCCGCAAAACACCTTTCTTTATTTCAGCAAGCGGTTAACCACTGCGAAAACCTTTCTGCGTAGCTTGTTTGCGGGGACAATCTTTCAGATAGGCGATCTATGTCATTTTTTGGCGTTTCCGGAATGTATTACTCCGGCGAATCCTTGCAGCAGCACCGCATCGTGCTTGCAGAAGACTCAAACCTCTTTTCGGCCATGGTGTCCAAGCGGCTGAAGGAGCTGCTCGATATCGACGTGATCGTTTGTCGTGACTATGATGATCTGCAGTTTTCCGTCGAGAATTCATCTTTTCCGGCAACGCTGGCAATTTCCAACATCAATCTTCCGGGCGCCGAAAACGGTGAGGCGCTGTCCTACCTGACGGATATGAGCATTCCGACGATCGTCTTTACCGGGACTTTCCAGGAAAGCATCCGCGAGAAGATCCTTGCCAAGGACATCGTCGACTATGTTCTGAAGGACAGCGTCTTTGCGGTCGATATGCTGGCGGAATCGGTCTGCCGCTTTTTGACCAACCACCAGCACCACGTGCTGATCGTCGATGACAGCCCGACGGCGCGCGCGCTTCTGACGACCCAGCTCAAGCGTTACAACTTCCGAACGAGTTCGGCCGAAAATGGCGCCGTCGCGCTCGAGATCCTCAAGGCGCATCCCGATATCGGACTGATGATCACCGACTACAACATGCCGGACATCGACGGTTTCGAACTGACGCGGCGCATCCGCAGCAGCCATGGACCACACCAGTTGCGCATCATCGGCGTTTCCTCTTCCGCCGATCGCCTGCTGTCTGCGCGTTTTCTCAAGGCTGGCGGCAACGATTTCATGCTGCGGCCATTCATCAACGAGGAATTTTACTGCCGGGTGAACCAGAACCTCGACACGCTGACGAGAATCCAGACCATGACCACGAAACTGGTCCGCAAGGCCTGATTTTCTTTCGGAATTGCTTATTTTTACCGATTTTGGATCGGTAATTGTGTTATTTTTGCATATTTCCACCTTTATTCTCATGCCGGGTCCCGAATTAACCAATTTGAAACAGGGACCCGGTTTGATTGCACCAACGGGAACATGAGGATGGGGGGAGGCTGAAGTGGCAGGAATTGCCAGGCTTTGGCCCTCTGTCGAACCGCGAAGAACGTGAGAGTCAGCCTTTCAAGCGAAAGCGCCTCCGGCTCAACAATGGGATTGGTAGGAACGTGAGCTTTCGCAAGGCGCTGGGGCGTGGAAACAACATGCAGAAGCATCCGGACAGGCGGATGCTTCTCATCGAAGATTCCCGGATGTTCTCGACGGCATTGAAGCACGGTCTGGAAAAGGCGCATGGGATCTCTGTCACCCATTGTTCGTCGTTGCAGGCGTTGAAACTTCTGTTCGAGGCGGGTGAGACCGATTTTTCGCTGGTGGTCCTCGATCTCAATCTTCCTGATGCGCCGAACTGCGAGGCTTTGGACTTCGTTCTTTCCAAGGGCATCGCGGCCATCGTCTTCACCGGCACCTTCAACGATACGACGCGCGAATACATCCTGTCCAAGAACGTGCTCGACTGTGTGCTGAAGAACCAGGTGGATTCCATCGGTCAGGTGATCGCGGCCGTCGACCGTGCTCTGACAAGCAGCAAGACCCATGTTCTGCTTGCTGATTCCGATGACGCATCGCGTTCCGGCCTTGTCAGCCTGCTGACGCGCCAACAGTTCCGCGTTACGGCGGTCGAAAGCGGCGCGCAGGTTCTGGAACTGCTGGAAGGGTCGGAGGTTTTCGATCTCGTCGTTACCGATATCGGCCTTTCCGACATGTCGGCCCATGGGCTGCTTGCGGAAATCCGTCTGCGCTACGGCGAGGATGCGCTGGGCGTGATCGCTGTTGATGGAAGCGACGATCGCCAGCAGGCGGCGCGCTTCCTGCGCAACGGTGGTACGGAATTCATTCACAAGCCGTTTCTGGCCGATGAATTCATCAGCCGGATATTTCATGTCGCCAGTATCCAGAAGCGGGTCCAGGCCCTGCACAATATCGCGGCACGGGACTATCTGACGGATATCTACAATCGCCGCTATTTCTTTCAGGTCGGTCCTCGCCTCGTGGACCAGTGCCTGCGACACGGCGGAACCACGTCCATCGCTATTCTCGACATTGACCATTTCAAGCGCCTGAACGACACCTATGGCCACGAGGTTGGCGATCTGGTGCTGAAGGCCGTCGCCAAACGCCTGCGTGCCCAGGTGGGTGAAGAACATCTTCTGGCGCGCCTGGGCGGCGAGGAGTTCGGCATCCTGTTCAATAGCCTGAGCGTTGCCGATGCCAGCAGTTTCTGCGAGGATTTGCGGCAAGACCTTGCCTCGGCCAAGGTTGTTGCAGACGACGAGGAGCTTTCCGTAACCGTCTCGATTGGCCTCGCGACGATCGAGAGCCATGAATCCTTCGACAACTACCTGAATGCCGCCGACCAGTTCCTCTACATGGCGAAATATGCCGGCCGCAACCGGATCGTGTCGGAACTGACGCTGCTCAACTCCATGGCGTCGTGATCACCGGCGTCTGCCTAGCGAAACTTACGGGCCAATATTAGCAAAGCTTTAGATTTTTTGATCGATACTCGCAATGGGTGTGTTTCTCTACGCATCCGTAACAAGGGTAAGTTATGACGCACGACGTTGACGATATTCTCGACATTCTTCGGCAGGGCATCCTTATGCTGGATTCCCGCAACTGCGTCAGCTTCGTCAATCACAATGTCTCGCTGATTCTCGGCATCCCACATGGCGTCATCCGCGAAGGCATGACGGTGGATGAACTCCAGACGGTTGCCGGGGCCGTTTTGACCGCGCCGGACGGGCCGGGCACGTGGCTGGAGCGACTGAAGCCCGGAAGTTCGAATTCTTTTCAGCTGTCCCTTGTCAACGGCCGCACGGTCTCGCTGACATGTTTGCCATCCCGTGTCGGCGGCTGGATTGTCATCTGTGATGATATCTCCATGCTGGTCCGCGTCGAAGATAGCCTGCAGCTGCAGAATCAACGCTTCGACGCCGCCCTGAACAACATGCCACACGGGCTCTGCATGTTCGATTCGGACACGAGGCTTATCCTGTGCAATGCTTCCTATGCGAAAATGTACACCTTGCCGGAAGCGCTCACGCAGCCAGGGACGTCGCTGGGTGACATCCTGAGCTATCGCCGCAAGGTTGGAAACGGGCCTGCCAACAGTCAAACCTACCATAATGTTGCCGTCGAGGCGAATTCGAAGGGGCTGATAGCAAGCCAGAACACTATTCTGGTGGATGGCCGGATCATCAAGATCACCCACAATCCCATGCAGAACGGCGGCTACGTCGCCACACATGAGAATGTCACCCAGACTGTTCGCCTCTCGGAGGAAGTGCTCCAGCATCGCGACAAGCTCGAAGCCACCGTGCAGGCGAGAACCGCCCAAATCGAGCGCCAGGCGCTGGAGCTTGAGCGCATGCTTGATCAGGAACGGAGCATCAACGAATTGCAGCGGCAATTCGTGGCGATGGCCTCTCATGAATTTCGCACGCCGCTGGCGATCATCGACGCCGCTGCGCAGAGACTGCAGCGGAAAAAGGGTGAAGTCACACCGGAGTTTCTGAATGAAAAACTCGATCAGATCCGGCAGTCGGTGTCCCGCATCGTCGATCTCATGGAAAGCATCCTGTCTGCGGGGCGGATGGACAATGGCAAAATCGAAATCAGCTACCAGCGCTGCGCTGTCGGCCAGTTGATCAGGACGTGCAGTGAACGCCAGGCAACGATCAGCCGATCACACACCTTCCATCTCGACCTTGACCGTTTGCCCGACCTCATCGACGCGGACAGCCAGACCCTGGGACAGGTCTTTACCAACCTCCTGTCCAATGCGGTCAAGTACGCCCCGGGTGCCCCCGACATCCGCATTACGGGATGGGAGGAGCACGGCAACGTCAAGGTTTCGATCAGCGACGACGGCGTCGGCATCGATGCGGAAGATCTGCCAAGGATGTTCCAGCGTTATTTCCGGGCGAGGACGTCTACCGGTATCGCTGGAACAGGCATCGGGCTGAACCTGGTAAAGCAGATCGTCGAACTGCATCAGGGGACAGTCGATGTCGAGAGTACCCGCGGGCGCGGAACGACATTTACCGTCACGCTTCCTCGCAACGCAAAAACCCAACCATCGTCCCTGTCCCAGCACATCGATGCTGCCTAACGAAATGATATGAACATGATCACCATTCTCTGCATTGATGACGAGGCCGATATCCGCTCGCTGGTCGTCGAGGAACTCCAGGATGCGGGCTTCAAGACGCTTGAGGCCTCCAATGGCCGGGAAGGCCTGGAGGTCATTATCGCAAAATGGCCCGATATCGTCATTTGCGATATCACCATGCCGGAAATGGACGGCCATCATCTGATGGCTGAAATCCAGCTCAACTATCCCGACCTGAGCAATATTCCGTTCATTTTCCTGACGGCGCTGACCGACAAGCAGAACAGGCTAGACGGTCTGAAAGCCGGAGCTGCGGATTATCTCACCAAGCCGATCGACTTCGATCTGCTGATGGCCAAGGTCGCGGGCTGCGTCGTCCGCATCGAGAACGATCGCAAGACCGGCCGGTCCTTCTGACGATCGTTTTGCGGAAGATCTTGCCGTCAAGGCAAACCGGCGCGATATCCGCGCCGGACTATGCTGCGCGCTTTAGCGGGCGGCTTGAAGCGTCAGCTTGCGTTCGGCGCGCTCCTGCTGGGGCGAACGGTTGTAGAGTTCGCGGTAACACTTGGAAAAATGCGAGGCTGACACGAAGCCGCAGGCGACGGCGACCTCGACCACCGGCATGGCCGATTGGACGAGCAGGTGGCGGGCGCGGTCGAGGCGGATCTCGAGGTAGTAGCGGGCAGGGGACCGGCCCATCTCCTGGCGAAACAGGCGCTCGATCTGGCGGCGCGAGAGACCGGCGCTATCGGCAATCTCGAGCAGCGAAAGCGGCTCCGAAAGATTGCCTTCCATCAATTCGATGATCGACAGGACCTTGGCATTCTGGACGCCGAGACGGGCGCGCAGCGGCAGGCGCTGGCGGTCGTGCGGGCCGCGCACGCGGTCGGTCAGGGCCTGCTCGCAGACGCGGTTGACGAGGTTTTCGCCAAAATCCTGGTCGATCAGGTTGAGCATCATGTCGAGCGAGGCCGTGCCGCCGGCGCAGGTGTAGATGTTGCCGTCGATTTCGTAGAGATCGGCGTAGACGTCGACCTGTGGAAAGCTTTCGGCAAAACCGGGCAGGTTCTCCCAGTGGATCGCACAACGCTTGCCGGTCAGAAGTCCGGCGGATGCGAGCACATGAGCGCCTGTACAGAGGCTGCCGACGGAGACGCCGCGATTGTGGACTTCGCGCAGCCAGGCATTGACGGATTTGTTGTAGAAATCCTCGACATAGATGCCGGAACAGACCAGCACCATGGACGGCCGGTTTTCACCGCCGAGATATTTGCGTTCGTCCGCCAGTGACGAGTTGACCTCGATCCCGATGCCGCTGGACGACAGCACCTGCAGGCCATCGGTTGAGGCGAGGCGCCAGGTATAGGCCTCGTAGCCGAGCATGCGGTTGGCGATGCGCAGGGTTTCGATCGCCGCGGAAAACGGCAGCATGGAAAAGTTCGGCACCAGAAAGAAAACGAGAGATCGCTTTTTAGTCATTGGCTTGTTCATGAGACGGTTCCATGCCCAGAGGATGTCGCATTTGTCACGTGGAAGCCGGAGCTATCGCTTGCCTGAATACGACATTCTCATGGATGTCAGCGACTGGGAAGGAATAAATTTTTGCGACATCCGGCGCGGCGCCGATAAAGTGGTCAAGGCAGGGTGCAAACGCCTATTCTTTTTGCTTTCAGCGACGAATATGTCGTATCCGGCACATTATTCCGCTACGTGCGCAACGTTCCGGCGTGTGTCGCCTTGGTTGTGTGACTTTGCAATTTGCGACGTTTTTCGGTGATTTCGGCGAGCGTGTCGGATTCAGGCCATAGCCGGATCACGCTGCGGCGGCTGTCGGGCGCACAGCATCAAAAAAAGGGCACTCCGCCGTCATGGTGGAATGCCCTTCTCATACGCCGATCCCATTTCGACAGGACGGTTCGTCCCCTTGTTCAGACGGGATCTGCGCTTTCATCGTGCATGCTTGCCTGTCTTGGCGGCGGTGACGGACGGAAAACCGATGTCCTTCAGCGTGTCATAGGACAGGCCTTCGAAGGCACGTTCGGTGCGGTGCTGCTGCCATGCACCGATCATGCGGGCGCGCAGGGCGAGCACGGTGTGGAACAGGCTTGAGGAAAACGTCGGACGGCGTCCGGGTGCGGTGTGTTCAAAGCTGGAGAGTGTCATTTTCTGGTTCCTTTTGAGATACTGGTTTCAAAAGGTCGCGACCATGTGAAGGATAATGTCGCAACCGTATTCATCATTCAAACGAATATATTTGATGTTCTGCATCAAATATCGTTGTGTTTCAGGTCCTGCGAAAATGCGAGGTCCTGCTGCAGGAAGGCGGGCAGGCTGGCAATTTCCGCATGCGTCTTGCGGCGGTTTTCGGCAGTCTTGCGCAATTGACGGTCCTCGGTGATCTGCCGCAGCACCGGGGCGATGATGCGCCGGATGGCAAAAGCGAAATGTCCGGCGCGCAGGCGGACTGCAGTTTCGCCATCGTCATGGCTTATTGGGTGAAGGGACATGGCAGGCTCCTTTCGTCTCGTTTCGATCTTGCAACTTGACTATCGCTGCTCTGTGATGTTCAATCAAACGAAATGAAGTAATGCTATCTTTCAGAAAAACTGATCCTGGAGTTTTCCCATGAACATGATGCTGCGGCATGCCCTACCGCTTCTGGAAATGGATATCCTGAAGACGTTCGTGGCCATTGCCGAGACCGGCAACTTCACCACGGCGGCTGAAACCGTGTACCGGACGCCGTCGGCCGTCTCGATGCAGATCAAGAAACTCGAGGAGATGCTGGGCTGCGTGCTGTTTCTGCGGGACGCGCGGTCGGTGTCACTGACGCCGAATGGCGAAGTGCTCCTTGGCTATGCCCGCCGACTTCTGGCGCTCAACAACGAGGCCGTGTCGCGCTTCCTGCTTCCGGACATGAACGGCGTCGTGCGCGTCGGTGCACCTGAAGATATCGGCGAGCGCATTCTTCCCGAAGTGCTCAAGCGCTTTGCGGAATCCTATCCCAACGTCACCGTCGATGTGATGATCGGCAACAGCAGTGTGCTTCGCAAGCGCGTCGAGGAGCACCGGATGGATATTGCCCTGTTCAACAGCATGGCCGGCGAGAATTCCGGCGGCGGGGAGATCCTCCTGTCGGAAAGGCTGGTCTGGACCGGCACCAAATGCGGCACGGCGCATACGCGTGATCCTTTGCCGATCTCGATGTGGGAGGATGGCTGCGTCTGGCGCGCCGATGCGGTCGAAAAGCTGTCGCGGGCCGGTCGCAAGTTCCGCGTCGCCTTCCTCAGCGCCCATACGACGGGGCAGCGGGCCGCCATCCAGGCCGATCTTGCCATCGCACCCTTGCCGCGCTACCTCGTGCAGGGCGATCTGGTGGCGCTCGGCGAAAGCCACGGCCTGCCGGAACTGGGGTATTATAATATCGGCCTGCAGGTCATCGACAACGCTTCGCCGCCGGTGCTGGCCGTGGCCGACCACGTCCGTGCGGCTTTCGTCGATCTGCAATAGCGGGTTAGTCGGCGGCTTGTTTCAGCCAGCGCAGCACCCGGATCTCGTCGTCGTCAATCCAGCGCGTCAGCGTTTCGCTGCGGCTCGGGCGCATTTTGAGCAACGCCGACAGGTCGCCGGTCTCGAAATCGGCAAAGACTTTCGGGTGGATGTAGGACGAACGGCAGACGGCGCGGGTATTGACCAGGCGGGCGGCGACGGAATCGACGATCTCGTTGACCTGCCGTGTCCTCTGGCTCTGGCTCGGCGCGGGCTCGATCGCCGCAAGCGCAGTCGCCGCCATTCGGGTCGCACCCCAGGTCCGGAACTGGCGGGACGAAAAGCCACCGCCACTGGCGTCGCGGATATAGGCGTTGACGTCCTGCGAGCGGATCGCATGCCGCTTGCCATCGTCATCGAGATATTGGAACAGATGCTGGCCGGGTAGTTCCTGCAGCATGCGGATGGCGCGGGTGATGCGGCGGTCGCTGTGGCTAAGGCGCCATTCCTTGCCGGATTTTCCCTTGAAATTGAAGTGGACGCTGGAGCCTTCGATCTTCACATGCCGGTTGCGCAATGTGGTCAGCCCGTAGGAGCCATTTTCCTGCGCGTAGGTGGCGTTGCCAACGCGAATGAAAAGATTGTCCAGAAGCCAGACGACAGTTGCGAGCGCCTTGTCGATGGCCAGCCTACGCAGGCGAAGATCGGCGTCCACTCTCTCGCGGATCCTTGGCAGGCTGGCGGCAAAGGCGGGGAGTTGCGCGAATTTCGCCTTGCCGCGTTCCTCGGACCAGTCCGGATGGTAGCGGTATTGTTTCCGCCCTTTGGCATCGCGCCCCGTTGCCTGCAGGTGGGCGCGCGGATCGGCGGAAATAACGACATCGGTGTAAGCTGGAGGAATAGCCAGCGCCGAAATGCGGTCGATCACATCACGGTCGGTGACGCGCCTGCCGTTCTCGTCATAATACAGAAAGCCGCGCTTGCCCGCCTTTCGCGTAAGGCCGCTCTCCAGACCATCGATATAGAGGAGGTCCGCGGCGGCATCGCTGCTGCGTGTCTCTCCGTCGCCTTCCGGCCTGATATGGGTGATGATCTGATCCACAGCCGCAGAACGCCGCTGTGCGGACTTGGTTCCTTGACCGAGATGGCCCGGCCGAAAATCAGTCGCGGCTGCGCCGTCGTCTGCGTCCGCCACCTTCGCCACCGCCGTCGTCGGACATGACCTTGCGCTCCGGCAGGGTCACCACGGCCGAGAGTTTCGGGAAGGTGTCCACCTTGTTCGGCAGCGCCATGGCATAGACGAAATGCTCCTGGAATTTTGGCTCCAGCGCCGTCTCGATCTTCTCGATCCGGTTGACGGTCTTTTCGATCTCGCGGCGATGATCGCGATTGAGCAGCGCCATCAGCGCGCCGGTGCCTGCCGCATTGCCGACCGCCTTGACCTCGGACAGGTCGCAATCGGGAATGAGGCCGAGCACCATGGCGTATTTTGGATCGATGAAGGAGCCGAAGGCACCGGCAAAGCGGATCGTATCGACATGCTCTATCTCGAGCTTTTCCATCAAAAGCTTGATGCCGGCATAGAGCGCTGCCTTGGCGAGCTGGATGGCGCGCACGTCGTTCTGCGTGACCGTGATGCGCTGTTCGCCGTCGTGCAGCAGGTAGGAGAACGTGCGGCCGGTCTGCAGGATGCGCGGGCTCTTTTCCGCCATGCCGCCATCGACGACGCCGTCTTCGGAGATGATGCCAGCGAGATACATTTCAGCGACGACCTCAATGATGGCCGAGCCGCAGATGCCGGTGACGCCGACCGCAGCAGCGTCTTCAGCAAAGCCCTCTTCATCCGACCATTTTTCGACGCCGATGACGCGGAATTTCGGTTCCAGCGTCACCGGATCGATGCGCACGCGCTCGATCGCGCCTGGGGCGGCGCGCTGGCCGGAGGAGATTTCGGCACCTTCGAAGGCAGGGCCGGTGGGCGAGGAGGCGGCGACGCAGCGTTTGCTGTTGCCGAGCACGATTTCGGCATTGGTGCCGACATCGACGAGCAGCATCATCTTGTCCTGCCGGTAAGGTCCCTCGGCAAGCGTGGCACCCGCCGCATCGGCACCGACATGGCCGGCGATGCAGGGCAGCATGTAGAGCCGTGCGCCGCGATTGACGTCGATGTCGATCTCGTGCGCCCAGAATTGCAACGCACCGGAAACGGCGAGCGCGAACGGTGCCTGGCCAAGTTCCGTCGGGTCGATGCCGAGAAACAGGTGGTGCATGATCGGGTTGCCGACGAAGACCATGTCGAGAATATCGTGGCGATCGACCTCGCCCTCTGCGCAGACCTTGCCGATAAGCACATTGATCGCCTCGCGCACGGCCTTGGTCATGGCTTCCCGGCCGTCCGGGTTCATCATGACGTAGGAGACGCGGCTCATCAGGTCTTCGCCAAAGCGGATCTGCGGGTTGGATGTGCCCGAGGAGGCAACGATGCGGCCGGACAAGAGCGAGACGAGGTGCATGGCGATCGTCGTCGAGCCGATATCGCAGGCAATGCCATAGGCCTCGTTCTTCAGGCCCGGCCAGAGGGAGACGATGAAGGGGCGTGAACTATCCATGTCGCGGTGGATGGCGGCGGTGACGCCCCAGTTGCCCTTGCGCAGGATGCCCTGAATCTGTGGAATGAGGTGGGGCGCGATCAACAGATCCTTCCAGCCCCAGTCCTTTTCCAGCATCACCTTCAAGCGGTCGAGATCGCCGAGCGGCTTGTGCATGTCGGGCTCGTCGACCTCGACGTAGCAGAGCTGGATCGCTGCATTGCGTTCGATGACGCGGTCGGTTGCCGCCTTGCGCACCACCTGCGCGTTGATCACCGTATCCTGCGGCACGTCGATGACGAGGTCGCCGAGGATCTGGGCGGAGCAGGACAGGCGCCGGCCATCGGGCAGGTCGCGCACCGAAGCATAGCGCTGCTCCTTCGGGCCGAGCGGCGAGATATGGTCGTTGGAGGAGACGATCTTGTGCTTGGCGAAGTTGCCTTCCTGCACGGTCACCTGACAGCGCCCGCAGGTGGCGCGCCCGCCGCAGACGCTTTCGACATAGACGCCAAGCTGGCGCGCGGCATCGAGCACCGGCGTACCCATGGGGAATCGGCCGCGCTTGCCCGAAGGCATAAAGAGGACGAGGGGATCGCTTTTGTTCTGCTCAGCCGACACGGTCAGTTTATTCCTTATATGCCTTGGCCTATTTGCTCAGACGTCGCGCATTGGCGCGGACGCGCTTGCCGTACGGTTCCAGCGCGGCGACTGCAACGCGGTCGGAGGCGCCGGCCATGCCGGCACAGGTGCCGGTGGCAAGGGCGGTGACGGCCATCATGCCTTCCTTCACCATGGCCGTATTCACGGCCATGACGCTTTCCATGGCGGCAGACAGTTTCTCGGTGAACATCTGCCCGACTTCAGTTGCCCCTCCGGTCGATCCGTTCATGCCTGATACGACAAGGTCCTGCATGCGCGAGGACATGACCATCGGGGCCTGGAGCCAGAGGCTCGCAAATTCGTCGAGCAGGTCTGCACTAAAAAACATGGTGTCTCTTTCCGGGCGGGTATGCCGCCATTTGTGCCTGGCCCTTCCGGATGATTCCGGACGGGCGCGGCTTTATTCCGGCCGCGCGCGGCCGGCACGTCCGCCGCGGCGACCGCTGGAGGCGCCGGGAGCGGCTGTCGATGCGGCAACGGCTTCGCCCGGCTTGTGGTCACGATAGCTCATGATCCAGTTGCCGCAATTCGGATCCGTTCCGTTCAGCACGTTGGCTGCGCGGACCGCTTCCATTTCCTGCGGACGGCAGGGGTTCATGATTGCCGATGTCATGCCGGCGCCGATGACCATCGGGATGAAGCCGGCATTGATGCCGTGGCGATGCGGCAGGCCGAAGGAGATGTTCGACAGGCCGCAGGTGGTGTTGACCTTCAGTTCGTTGCGCAGCCGGTAGAGCAGCGCGAAGACCTGACGGCCGGCGTCGCCCAGGGCACCTATCGGCATGACCAGAGGGTCAACGACGATATCGTGCGGCTTGATACCATAATCCATGGCCCGCTCGACAATTTTCTTCGCAACTGCGAAGCGCACGTCCGGATCCATGGAAATGCCGGTTTCGTCATTGGAAATCGCGACAACAGGAACGTCGTATTTCTTGCAAAGCGGCAGGATAGCTTCGAGCTTTTCCTCCTCGCCGGTGACCGAATTGACCAGCGGGCGGCCCTTGGCAACCTTGAGCGCGGCTTCGATGGCTGCAGTCACGGATGAGTCGATCGACAGCGGCACATCCACGAGGCCCTGGACGATTTCCATTGTCCTGACGAGCAGCGCCGGCTCCGTCTCGTTCGGATTGACAGAGGTGACGCCGGCATTGACGTCGAGCATGGTGGCGCCGGCGGCGACCTGTTCCAGCGCGTCCCTGATGACCGTGTCGAAATTGCCCTCGATCATCTCGGCGGCCAGCTTCTTGCGGCCGGTCGGATTGATGCGCTCGCCGATGACGCAGAAGGGCTGGTCGAAGCCGATGATGATTTCGCGGGTGGCGGAGGCAACGATGGTGCGGGTCATGTCTGATCCTCTGGTCGGGTGGCGCATCCGGTCTGTTTAGGATGGCCCGTTTGTTTAGGATAGCTGGCGTGTTTTAGGAAGGTACGCCGGACGGCGGCACCCTGATGGTTTTCAGGCAAAGGATCAGTGCGGGCGATGGGCCGCGACGTCGGCCATTTCCTCTTGGTTTTCGGTCTTGCCGTCGCGCAGGGATTCCATGCGTTCGGCAACAAGCTGGTCGCCGAGGTTGGATTCGCGCTTCCACGGCGTGCGCCCCTTGAGAACGCCCGATTCGTGAACGATTTCCGCGACATATTCTTCCTGGCGGTAGGCCATGACATGCACGCCCGAAACGCCTGCAATTTCCTTGACCTCATTGATGATGTCGATGCAGAGCTGCTTGCCTTCCTTCTTCTGGTCCTGCGCGCCTTCCAGGCGGGCGATGACCGAATCGGGGATATGGATGCCCGGAACGTTCGAGCGGATCCACTTGGCGGTCTTGGCGGATGCCAGCGGGCCAACGCCACAGAGGATGTAGCACTTCTCGTCGAAGCCGAGATCGCGGACCTTGTTCATGTAGTCGCGGAACATCGGTACGTCGAAGCAATACTGGCTCTGGACGAATTGTGCGCCGGCCTCGATCTTCTTTCCAAGGCGGTAGGGGCGGAAATCATAGGGCGGCGCGAAGGGATTAATGGCGGCGCCGAGAAACACCTGCGGCGGCGTCGTCAGCTTGCGGCCGGACAGGAACTTGCCGTTGTCACGCATGATCCTGACCGTCTCGAGCAGCGACATGCAGTCGAGGTCGAAAACCGGCTTGGCGCCCGGCTGGTCGCCGGCCTGCACGCCGTCTCCGGTCAGGCACATGATGTTGGCGACGCCCATGGCGGCAGCGCCCAGCACGTCGCCCTGGATGGCGATGCGGTTCTTGTCGCGGCAGGCGATCTGCATGATCGGCGCATAACCCATGCGGGTCAGAAGCGCGCAGATGCCGACCGACGACATGTGGCAATTGGCACCGGAAGCGTCCACCGCATTGATGCCGTCCACCCAGCCCTCGAAGATCGCGGCGCGCTCGTAGACGTCCTGCGGATCGGCGCTGTCGGGCGGGTTCAGCTCGGCCGTCACGGCAAATTCACCGCGGCGCAGCACGCGCTCGAGCCGCCCGCGCGAGGAATGGCCAGGCAGGGGATCGAGTGGCAGATGGCGGCCAAGCGGGTTTTCGTCGATATGCGCCATGGCTCAAGCGTCCTTTGCTGCGGCTTCGCGGGCTTCTGCGGCCTGCGCGGTGACGCGCAGCCAGGAGGATGTTTCGCGCAGCGACTGGTTGACCGGCTTCTGCACATTGAGGATCGCGTCACCGCCGACCATGTTGCGCGAGCCCTCCCATGCCTTGACCCAGACGCAGGGCATGTCAGGCTCGACTTCGCAATTGCCGTTGGCGCGCACGCCGCCGCAGGGGCCGTTGCGCAGTTGCTTGGGGCAGTTCATCGGGCAGGACATGCCTGTGGACGACAGCGCGCACTGGCCGCACATGCGACAGTCGAACAGGAGGCCCTTGACGTTGCGCTCGATGAAGGTGATCGGCGTTTCCACGCGACTGTAGCCGATCGCTTTCCATAGCGGATGCAAGAGCAGGAAGACATTGGCAAAGCGGTGGTAGAACCACTCGAAGAACCGGGAGTGACGCACCGCCCAGAGGCGGATCGTGTAGCTGCGGCGGGCGCGGCGGTTGGGAGAGACGCCGGCAGGCGTAAAGGCGCCGGTGGTTGCCTTCTTAGCGGGAGCGGCATTGCCGGGTTTCGCGTCAGCCATTGTCCTTGCCACCCGCCTTTACCAGTGCAACCAGCCGCTCCTTGTCATAGGCCGCCTCGATTTCGGCGGCTGCCGTGTCGGCTTCGGCTTCGAGGTCGTCGGAGACAGGCGTGGGATCTGCCTTGCGCCACTCGGCAAGGTAATCGCCGGATTCGGCCGCACCGGTGCGCATGGCCGCCATGTCGATTGCTTCGGTAAAGCGCAGGGAAAGCTCGCGCTTGGCTGTCTTGCGTCCCTGCTTGATGATGACCTGCGCTGGAATATCGCGCCAATAGACGATTATGCGGTCTGCCATGTGTCCCAAATTCTCCTCTTGACCGACAATGCGCATGTCGGCGTCGCATGGCTCATCTCGCCACGACGCAGGACATGCTCAAAAGCGACCTTGATGTTCCGTGGGCGAAATATACCGAAAATCGATGATAGAGCCTGCGCGCCCCGACTACCAGATGCCGCGTGCGATACCGTTCCAGAGCCAGGTCCAGATCGGCGGGTGGTACCACTGCCTTGATGGTCCGGAGGTGGGAACCGGGCGAATCGTGCCGTTCAGCACGTCTTCGATCGCCTTGATGGCGATATCGGTCGAGGCGGCCGTCTGCAGCAGCGGATAGGTGTGCAGCGTGTCGCGTTTCGACGGCGTCATGCGGGATTGATAAAGCACGTCGCCGGTGTCCACGCCTTCATCGACGAGATGCACGGTCGCGCCGAAATTGGCCGTGTCACCGGTCGCCCGCGCCCAGTATCCGCCCATCAGGCCACGATAGTGCGGATTGATGCCAGCGTGGAAATTTAGGACAGGGCAGGGCATGGCCGCAAGTGTCGTCCGGCTCAACATGCGGCAGCTGATCAGGAAGACGACGTCGGGGGCAAGGTCGCGGATGCGCGTCGTGGCCGATGGCGCATTGATGCTGGGAACGCGGATCACGGCAACGTCCGGGTTTTCCGCATCGCTTGCGCCGTAGTCGCGCAGGATCTCGGCCGCCCGCAACTGCGTGAAGCGTTTGCCGAACTTGGAGACGGCCATGGTCGCGAACTGGCCACCGGCCGCTATCCATCCCAGTTTTTTCGCGCGGCGCTTCAGGAAGGCCGATTTCGATTCCGGTTCTTCGAGGACGACGGTGATGGCGCCCGCACCGAACCGGTCCGCGAGTGCATTGATCATCACCTGGGGATTGCTACCGCCCGCCGTAACGACAACGATGCGCGGTGTGGATTGCGGGGTTCCGCTCATGCCTTGCCCCTAGAAGATGAAACTGACGAGAGCCCCGGCCGCGGCAACCACGGCTGCGGCGACGGCGATCGACCCAGCGCCGATTGTCGTGCCGACCAGAAGGCTGATGCCGTCACGTTCGGTATGGGCAAAGCCGATGACGGCGAGCGCAAAGGCCGGCAGCCAGTTTCCAAAGGGGATCGGCAGGAAGATGATCACGGCGAGGATCAGGGCGAGCAGACCGACGAGGCGCTCGGAAAAGCGGCTGCCGAGAAACCAGGCGCGCGGTTTGACCAGCATTTCGGCGCGCACCAGCCAGGGCGTGATGCGGGTGACGATGGCGGCAAAGCTCGCCTGCTCGAAGGCATAGTCGCCCATGCGCTTGGGCAGCCAGATGCGTGTGCGGCGCGAGGCGAACATTTGCCAGGCAACGAAGATCAGCGGCAGGCCGAGGATGAAGGTGGCGCCCGGCGGCAGGGGAATGAGGTTGGGAAGCGCGAAGACGACGAGGAAGGCGCCGAAGGACCGGTCTTCCATGGCAACGGCGATATCGCGAAGCGTTACTTTCGGACCGGAATTGAGGGCGAGATTGCGAAGAAGATGCGAGAGCTGGCGATCGGCGTGGCCGTGAGATTGAGCCCTGGCCTGTGCCCCGTTTGAAAACGTGTCCGTCATCTCTTCCCCGTTTCGTTTCTTGCTTGTTGTCGATCAGTCTGGCGGGGTGTGCTTACGATCGACTTAAGGCAGGGATGGGGAAATGCCTAAAATTGTTTGCAAGGCTAACGGAAGGTTTCGACCGATGGTCGTCAGAGGGTGAGCAAAGCGGGCGTCAGATCGCCATAGCCGCTGTAGCGATATTCGTAGGCGAGACCGAGCTTTTCCGCAGCCGCTTTCGCCTTTTGCTGCAGGGCCTCGTCTTCAACCTGCGACAGGTAGATCAGCTTACGGTAGTGGCCGAAATACATGTCACGCAGCTCCGGATGGCGATCGAGCCCAAGCGGTTCGATGACGAAGGCCTCGAACTGGCGAGCGAGAAAATCCGTCAGGAAAAAGGCGGTCAGGTCTTCGTCCCAGCGCTGCTCGAAATCGGCATTGCCGGCAAAAAACGAAAAACAATGCGGACCGGCAATGCGCCCGACCTTTTCCTCCTCGCAGAGCCTGTCGAGATGGCCGCCGGTGCCGCAATCGGCATAGGCGACGAAGATGCGGTTGAAGCCTGCTAGCCGGGCCTTGTCGATGGCGGCCTTGATGCCGGGCGTGATCTTGTCCGGCGTATTGTGCCAGATGGCGGGTAGACAGCTCAGCTCGATATGATCGAGGCCGTTGGCTTCGCAGACGGCCAGAATCTCGCGGGCGATGGCACCGCAACCAATCACGTGAACTTTTTCCGCACTCGTGCGTTTCATGCCTGTTGGATCACTTCCATCGCAGTTTCGTGTTGAACCATCTAAAGGAATCCAGACCATGACAGCAAAGACAATCGCGACCGTTGGCGTCGTTCTCCTCGCACTCACCACACTGAGCGCCTGCGGCAATACGATCCGGGGTGTTGGCCGTGATGCCGCCAATACGGTGGATGCAACTCAGGATGCCGGCCGCAACGTCGAGAATGCTGCCCAGTAAAGGGTTCCTGATGAGCATATAGTGAAACGGCCGCTCCCGTAACAGGGGCGGCCGTTTTCGCTTTCAGCTTTGAAATCCGCAGCAATCAGGCGCCGGCCATCTGGTTGTGCTTGCGCTTCATGAATTCCTTGGCGGTTTCCACGGCCACAGCCGCATCGCGGCAATAGGCGTCGGCGCCGACTGCTTTGCCGAATTCCTCGTTCAGCGGCGCGCCGCCGACCAGCACGACGTAATCGTCGCGCATGCCTTTTTCCTTCATCGTGTCGATCACGACTTTCATATAGGGCATGGTCGTCGTCAGAAGGGCCGACATGCCGAGAATGTCCGGCTGCTCGCGCTCGATGGCTTCGAGATAGTTTTCGACAGGGTTGTTGATGCCGAGGTCGATGACGTCGAAGCCGGCCCCTTCCATCATCATTCCCACGAGGTTCTTGCCGATGTCGTGGATATCGCCCTTGACGGTGCCGATCACCATCTTGCCCTGTTTTGGCGCGCCGGTGGCGGCCAGAAGCGGGCGCAGGATGAACATGCCGGCCTTCATGGCATTGGCCGAGAGCAGCACTTCCGGAACGAACAGGATGCCGTCGCGGAAATCGACGCCGACGATCCGCATGCCTTCGACCAGCGCCTGGGTCAGCACGTCATAGGGAACCCAGCCGCGCTTCAGCAGGATATTGGTCGCATCCTCGATCTCTTCCTTCAGGCCGTCATAGAGATCGTCGTGCATCTGCTGCACAAGCTCTTCGTCGGAGAGATCCTCGAGAATGATTTCGTCGTCTGCCATGATCGGTTTCCTCGGTTTGTGCGCCCGGTCAGCATGGTCCGGTCACAGCGCATCTGTCAATAAAACATCGTTGCCGGCATTGCTCCGTCCCTCCGGCTCCAACGCCCAGGCGAAGCATGAAATGCTTCGACACTGCCTCCAGCCTGTCATCGTTAGCCTTATTGCGACGGAAACCCCTTTTCGAAAGCGACGCCGCATGCGATGAAAAACGACGACAACCGTTTTGCGGTCTTTTGTAGCCGAATGTGCTTAACAAAAACAACAGATTATGAGCGGGTTCAGGGCCTGTGCCGACCGGCAGTAAACCACGATTGCGACGCGCGGCGAAGGGTGCAAAAGCGTGTTGCCGCAGCGGGTGTCCGGCTTGCGTCACTTGGTGGCGCATTAAGAACCGTCTCGACTTGGCCTGTTGGTAGCATAGTTTTCAAATGACGGTGCAGCGACTGCACGGGAGCGAGGAAAGACAGACATGACCGACAAGATCGAACAGACCGAAGGTGAAGCCGGCGGTCGCCGCACGCGCGGTGAAGGCCGTGGAGCCGCAGCCCGCCGGGCGTCCCGTACCGGTGGCGGCGCCGGCCCCTCGCTGCCATTTATCACTCGCAAGATCAGGGAATACGAGGTCCTCGACGAGGAAGGCCTGCAACTGATCGAGAACAATGCCGACCTCATCCTCGAGGAAATCGGCATCGAGTTCCGCGAAGATGCGGAAGCGCTGGAGCTCTGGCGCAAGGCCGGTGCCGACGTGCGCGGCGAACGGGTGCATTTCCCGAAAGGCCTCTGCCGCGAAATCCTGAAGACTGCACCGTCGAGCTTTACCTGGCACGCCCGCAATCCGGAACGCAACGTCACCATCGGCGGCAAGGCCACCGTGTTCGCACCGGTCTACGGCCCGCCCTTCGTGCGCGACCTCGAAGGTGTGCGTCGCTACGCGACGATCGAGGATTTCCGCAACTTCGTGAAGCTCGCCTATATGGCACCGTCGATCCATTCGTCCGGTGGCACGGTCTGCGAGCCGGTCGATGTGCCGGTCAACAAGCGCCATCTCGACATGGTCTACAGCCATATCAAATATTCCGACAAGCCGTTCATGGGATCGGTGACGGCACCGGAACGCGCCGAAGACACGATCGCCATGGCCAAGCTGGTGTTTGGCGACGACTTCGTTGAAAACAACTGCGTCACGCTCAACCTGATCAACGCCAACTCGCCGATGGTCTTTGACGAAACCATGGTCGGTGCTCTGAAGGTCTATGCCCGTCACAACCAGGCCTGCGTCGTCTCGCCGTTCATCCTGTCAGGCGCCATGAGCCCGGTCACCGTGGCCGGCACGCTGACGCAGATTCTGGCCGAGGTTCTGGCCGGTGCAGCCTTCACCCAGCTGATCCGTCCCGGCGCGCCGGTTCTGTTCGGTACGTTTGCCGCCTCGATCTCGATGCAATCAGGCGCGCCGACATTCGGTTCGCCGGAGCCGTCGCTGGTGTCCTATGGCGCCGCACAGCTCGCCCGTCGTCTTGGTATTCCGTTCCGCACCGGCGGTTCGCTCTGCGGCTCCAAGGTTCCGGATGCGCAGGCGGCGCACGAATCGGCCAATACGATCAACATGACGCTGCTCGCCGGCACGAATTTCGTGCTGCATGCCGCCGGCTGGCTCGAAGGCGGTCTCGTCTCCTCCTATGAAAAGTTCATGATTGACCAGGACCAGCTCGGCATGATGCAGAAGCTGGCGCAGGGCGTCGATCTGTCCGAAAATGCGCAAGCGCTCGACGCCATCCGCGAAGTCGGTCCCGGCAGTCATTATCTCGGCTGCGCCCACACGCAGGCCAATTTCCAGACGGCTTTCTATCGGTCCGCGCTGGCCGACAACAATTCCTATGAACAGTGGGAAGTCGAAGGCGAAAAGCGCATCGAGCAGCGGGCGAACGCTTTGTGCCGTAGCTGGCTCGATCAGTACGAGGCGCCGCATCTCGATCCTGCGATCGACGACGCGCTAAAGCAGTTTATTGCGCAGAAGAAGGATTCCATGCCCGACGCCTTCACCTGAAGCGAGCCCGAGAGCGCCAGGGAGCAAGGCGGTACGGCAAAAGTGGCGGACCTCATTCAAAAGGAGGTCTGGCGGTCGCACTACAACGCGGTTCGCGGGCCAATGCCGAAATGACGGAAGACCATCGATCGATAGAGGAAGTCCGTGCGGTTCTGGAACCGCACGGACTTTTTTTGCGCGGTACGGTCAACTTTGCTGCGGGCGAGGCGGGGCCGGATCTTGCCGACGGCCGGCCCGCGCGCTCCATCGTCCTGGTCGGCAATATCGGCAGTTCTATCTGGCCGGTGTTCGAGCGTTGGCGGGACGGCGCACCCCCGAGCGATCATCCTCTCGACGACTGGACAAAATCGGTCATACGGCCAATCGCGTCGTCGTTTGGCGCAACGCCGTTCTTCCCGTCCGATCCGCCGTGGCAGCCATTCCAGCAATGGGCGATGCGGGCGGAGGCGATCAAGGCGTCGCCGCTCGGCATTCTGATACACCCGCGATACGGTCTCTGGCACGGCTATCGCGCCGCCCTCGCATTCGATCGTTCCATGGCTCAGACCGGTTCAATGCCCGCGGCGCATCCCTGTGACAGCTGTCTGGACAAACCATGCCTTTCAAGCTGTCCCGTCGGTGCGGTAACGCCGGTATCGTTCGATGTCGTCGCCTGCCGTACGCATCTTGCCACGCCAAAAGGCAATACCGGCTGTATGGTGGGTGGCTGTCTGGCGCGGGGAAACTGTCCCGTCGGTGCGTCCTATCGCTACGAGCCCGCGCAGCTGCGTTTTCACATGGCGGCACTCTGGCGGCTTTTCTGATCGCCTCCATATTTCCGTATTTCGCCGCAATCCTCGCCGATTGAAAAAGGGAGGCGATGAAAGGGTATCGATTTGACCGCGCTGAAATTGCTGATGGCGACGATTGCAGCGCTCGGTTTAGGGATGACATCTGCCAAGGCCGCGTGCCGCGAACTGGCGCAGGCCGGGCAACCCTACACGATCTGCAGCTTCGACTCTGAAAAGGTGGAGATTCGCACCTATAACAAGGACCGGAGCGGCAAGCCCTACGGCTCTTTCAAGGCGCTTGCCGATGATCTGCGCTTCGACCGTGAATACATGACCTTTGCCGTCAATGGCGGCATGTACCATGAGGACCTGTCGCCGGTCGGCCTGTTCACGGAGGTCGGTGTTGAGAAGAACCCGATCAGCACCAAGGCTGGCTCGGGCAATTTCCACCTTTTGCCGAACGGCGTGTTTTTCATCGAACCGGGCAAAGCCGGCGTTCTGGAGACGGACGCCTTTCTGAAATCCGGCGTGAAGCCGATCTATGCCACCCAGTCCGGACCGATGCTGGTGATCGACGGCGTGTTACATCCGCGCTTTCTGGCCGACAGCGACTCGTTGAAAATCCGCAATGGAGTCGGAATCAGCCGCGACGGCATGGTGCATTTTGCTGTCTCGAACACGCCGGTGCGGTTCTACGATTTCGCCGTCCTGTTTCGCGATGCTCTCGATTGCCCGAATGCGCTGTTTCTCGACGGCTCGATATCCAGCCTGTTCGTGCCGGAGATCGGTCGGCATGACCGGATTTTCCCGATGGGACTGATCATTGCGGTGGTGGAACACCGGCGCTGAAAAAATATCGAAAATAATTCGGCTGATACCCAAGGATCGGCACGCGGCAAACGTCTAGTCTATCAAGGACATGAAAAGCGGGCAGGGTCTTGGACGCGACATTGATCGAAAGTGCACAGCGGGGGGACCGGCAGGCGTTCAGCGCCCTGTTGGAACGCCACTATGATTTCGTCCACGCCGTTGCCTGGCGGTGGTCGGGCAATCTCGCGGACGCGGAGGATATTGCCCAGGATGTCTGCGTGAAGCTCGGGCAGGCGATTCGCAGCTTTCGCGGCACGAGCCGGTTCCGGACCTGGCTCTATACGCTGACGCTCAACGCAGCGCGCGACCATCAGCGCAAGGCATCGCGCGAACGGCGCAATGCCGGCAGTTTCGCCGCGGATCCGGCGTTTTCGCATGTCGATTCAGCCAACGACAATACCGAGCGGGCAGAGGCGCTCTGGGCTGCGGTGCGCAGCCTGCCGGAAAAACAATGCGACGCCGTGCTGCTGGTTTATGCCGAAGGGCTGAACCATGCGGCGGCGGCTGATGTCATGGGCTGTTCGGAGGCCACTGTGTCCTGGCATGTGCACGAGGCCCGCAAGAGATTGAAAATCCTGCTCGGCAGGGAGACGGTGTGATCATGACCGACGAACTCGACAGACTTTCGACCATCAAGAAACCGGCGCCGGCTGCAGACGCACGGGCGCGCGCGCTTGCCGCCGCCATGCAGGCTTTCGACGCGCCGGAAAACAATCCCGAGAATATTTCGACGGCAGCCCAAGGAACGCGGAACGGTTGGCGTCAAAGCTCCATTATCAACTGGATATGGAGCCCGATCATGAACAGGAAACTTCTCGCCGGCTCGGCACTCGCCACGCTGCTCGTCGTGCCTGCCGCTGCCTTTCTGACGCTCGAACTGACGCGCGGCACTCTGCCGGTGAACACGACCGACGTCGAAATTGCCGGCGGCGAACTGCCGAGGAAAACGGAAACAAACGTCGAAGGCAAAAAGGATACGCTGCCGCAAACGCCGGCATCGGAACAAAAGGCCAAGCAGGCGATTGCCAAGCCCGTTCCGCAGCAGGATGACAGCCGCGTTTCGCAGCAACCCGAAATAGCGCATTTGCGCCCTGAAGCTTCGTCCGAGGCGGAAGCTGCGACATCCGGCGCGCAGCCCCTGCGCGAGGAATCACAGTCTGCCGATGCCGCGGCACCGATGGGGACACTCAGCCGGACACGGCAGGTCACCACGATAATGCAGGAAGCCATGCCTGCACCGGCAATGCTGCCTAACGACATCCTGCCGCCGCAGGAAGAAAACCGGGACCGGTTTTCGAGCGAGGATACCAATCCGGTGAAGAGCGTCGCCACCGATCCGGTTTCGACCTTCTCCGCTGATGTCGATACGGCATCCTATTCCTTTGTCCGCAAGGCGCTTCTCGCGGGCTCTCTGCCGGAAAAGGACAGCGTGCGGGTTGAGGAGATGATCAATTATTTCCCCTATGACTGGCCCGGTCCGCAGAGCGATGCCGCACCGTTCAAGGCGACGGTCAAGCTGTTGCCTACCCCTTGGAACCCCAATACGCGGCTGATGCACATCGGCATCAAGGGATATGATGTCGTGCCGGCAATGCAGCCGCGGGCCAATCTCGTCTTCCTCATCGATGTCTCTGGTTCGATGGACGAGCCGGACAAGCTGCCACTCTTAAAAAGTGCCTTCCGCCTGCTGGTCGAAAAACTGAAGGCCGATGATACGGTTTCCATCGTCACCTATGCCGGCAATGCCGGAACGGTGCTGGAGCCGACCAGGGTCAAGGACAAGCAGAAGATCCTGTCCGCCATCGACACGCTGCAGCCCGGCGGCTCGACGGCGGGGGCGCAGGGCATCGAGGCCGCCTATGCGCTGGCGAAGGCCGCTTTCGTCAAGGACGGCGTCAACCGGATCATGCTGGCGACAGACGGTGATTTCAACGTCGGCCCGGCAAGCGACGAGGCGCTGAAGACGATGATCGAAGAGAAGCGCAAGGGGGGCATCTTCCTCTCGGTGCTTGGCTTCGGGCGCGGCAATTACAATGACGCGCTGATGCAGACGCTTGCGCAGAACGGCAACGGCACCGCCGCCTATATCGATACACTGGCCGAGGCGCAGAAATCGCTGGTGGAGGAGGCGGGCTCGTCGCTGTTCCCGATCGCCAAGGATGTCAAGTTCCAGGTCGAGTTCAACCCGGCGCAGATCGCCGAATACCGGCTGATCGGCTATGAGACGCGGGCGTTGAAACGCGAGGATTTCAACAATGACCGCGTCGATGCCGGCGATATCGGTTCCGGTCATCGGGTGACGGCGATCTATGAAATCACGCCCAAGGGCAGCCCGGCCGTGCTGAACGACGACCTGCGCTACCAGGCCGGGAAGACGCCGGAAGATGCGGCGACAGCGCAGGCACAGGGCGGCGAACTGGCCTTTCTGAAGATCCGGTACAAGAAGCCGGACAGCGACACCAGCACCCTGATCACCACGCCGGTGACGGAGGTGAATGCAGTTCCAAGTCTCGATGCGGCAGGCGCCGATGCGCGGTTCTCCGTCGCGGTCGCCGCCTTCGGGCAAAAGCTGCGTGGCACCGATGCGGTCGCGGCCTATCCCTATGGTTCGATCCTCGATCTGGCTGCCGGCGCCAAGGGCGACGATCCCTATGGCTACCGCGCCGAGTTCCTCAATCTGGTGCGGCTCGCCAAGAGCCTGTCCGGTGAGTGATCCGGCAGCGACGCGTCAGCCCTTCGGGTAGGCCCGCTCCAAACCGCCGGAGCGGGTAAGGCCGGTGCGGAAGGCGGCGAAGGCGGCGTGCTGGCTCGAGCGCGCCGCTTCCATCAGGCGGATCTGCAGGCGGGCAGGGGCATTGGTGCCGATCCACTCGCCAACCGCCTCGAGTTTCAGAGAATTCAGGAACCGTGCTTCCGACGCAAGATCGAGATAGCGGTAGAGGCCTTCGAGGAGGTTTTCGTCCTGAGCGGCGTTCTCCATCAGGAGGCGCAGGTAGGATTGCTCGGCTTCGCCAAAGGCGGCGAGCTTGCTGGCGACGGCGTCGCGATCTGGAAATGCGGCGGCTGTACCGTTCATGCTGGTCTCTCTTGTCTTCTTTGCTGGCTTAAGGTCCCTTGATGCTCAAAGCCGGAACGGGGCAGTTCGCGCCGGACGCGCCGGAATGTCGATGTGATCCGGCTCCAGTCCTGCCTTCGCCCGTTCGACCATCCCGATATAGGCATCTTCGAGATGGCGGGTGAAGCGCTCGGTATCGAAGAGCGGAGCCGAAAAGCGGTTTGCCACCAGCTTTTCACGGATCGCCTTCAGCCGTTGCGGGTCGGCGGCAAGATCCTTGCAGAGCGCGACATAGCCGGCGGCGTCTGCTGCGATCAGTTCCGGCACGGCCAGCGCGGTCAGCAGGCTTTCCGACACCCGCGATGCAAAATGGCTGCCCTTCATGGTGACGACCGGCAGACCGGCCCAAAGCTTGTCGGATGTGGTCGTATGGCCGTTATAGGGAAACGTATCGAGACCGATATCGGCAGCCTGCAGGCGAGCGATGTGTTGCTCGTAGGGGGCAGACTTTGCAAAAATAACCCGGTTCTCGTCGAGGCCCTCGTCCGTCACATATTGCAGGAAATTGTCGCGGGCAAACTCGTTCTCGCACATCATCCACAAGACGCTGTCCGGCACGGCATTCAGGATTGTCATCCACAGACGGGCGGTGGCTGGGGTGATTTTCCGGATGGCGTTGAACGAGGCAAAGACGATGCCTGATTCCGGCAGCCCGGCCTCGGCGCGTGTTGCGGCCGGCGTCAGGACGCGATGGGTGTCGTCATTGGACTGGTAGCATTCCGGGAGACGGCAAAGCTTTTCGTGATAGTGCGGCTTGCTGCTGTCGGGCGTCACGATCGGATCGCTGATGACGTAGTCGCAGTCGATGCCATTGCCGCTGCCGGGAAAGCCGAGATAGGCAACCTGGATCGGCGCAAGGCCGAGATTGATCAGGTCGACGCGGGCACCTTTCGTATGGCCTTTGAGGTCGACCAGGATATCGATCTTGTGCTTGCGGATCAGTTGCGCAGCCTTCTCGTCGCTCAGATGGCTGATCGGCACGATCCGCCCGTATTTGCGTCGCATGCCCTTGTCCGTGTCGATCACCTTCTGCTCCGTGTGGCAAAACAGCGTGACGTCGAATTTTTCCGGATCGTGCCGCAGGATGACGCCCTGAAACAGGCGCATCGTCGCGTGCTGGTCTGAAAAATCGTTCGAGAGGTAGCCGATGCGGATCCTGTCTTCGTAGACATGCGGCAGGGCGCGACGTGCAGCGCGCGATTGTGCGGTAAACGCCTTGCCCTTCTGGATGCGCGTGAGCTTGGCATTGATGCCTTCGTCGGCGCACCAACTGATATGGTCGAACGGATTTTCGACGGCGAAGTAGCCCGGCTCGCCGGATTTGAGCTTCTGCAGGAAACGCTGGTCTTCGATCGCGGCTTCCTCGAGGCAGAGATAATTGTGGAGGCAGCGCCGGTATGTTTCCTCGCCATCGACATTGAAGTCGCCGGAGCGTGCGGCGTGCCGGGCAGCCTTCAGGGCCTGTTTCGATTCGTTGGCGCGCATCAGCATCGCTGCTGCAAGCGTCTTGAACATCGGCTGTTTGCCGCCATCGGCCTCGGAAGCCCTTCCGTAGTAGCGCGCAGCATCGGCATATTGCTCGGCCTTGGCGTGGCACTGGGCGGCAAGCAATACGGTTTCCAGCCCCGCGTCGGCCTTGGCAAGCAGCGGCGACAGCAGCGACAGGCTCTGGCGATACTTGCCGGCATGATAGCTTTTCAGGGCGTTTTGGAGGATCATCGACATGGGGTTCCATAAGGCTGGATTGCGACTGGTTCCATGCTTCTAGTCGATCAGGCTGGGGCAAAACTGGATTCCGGGCCCGGATTTCCTTCCGCCACGCAAGCCTGACGCAGCCATTGGCTGTCAGATAGTGGCTGGCAGGCGGGGATTGTCGGGAATCGGAAATGCCGAGGGCGTTCTGGATCGAACAGTCTCATCTGCGCGTCACCCTGCGGCCGGTTCCTTGCGTTGCCGTTGTTTTCTGGCCCCGTATTGTCTGGAAGTCGCCATGCCTCAATTGTCCATCTGTATGCCGAGCAATCGCAACCTCAAGCGCTCGAGGCGGGCCATTGAAAGCGCGCTGGCCTATGCAGAGGCAACGGATGCGCGGCTCATCCTGTCCGACAATTCAAGAGATCCGGAAAAACGTGCCTGTTTCGAAGGCTGTTCTCCACGCCTCGTCTATGTCGTTCCGGACAATGACGACCCGATGTTCAACATGATGACGGCCTTGTCCAGGGTGGAAACGCCATTCCTTCTGCCGATGGGAGACGACGACGAGGTGCATGTTCTCGAGGGGGAGGCTGGGGTCGATCTGTCGTCCTTGCCCGCCGACGTCGCCGGCGTTCGGCCGCGCACGCAGATATGGACGCATGATGGCGGCGTTGCCCGCACCGAACGCTTCACCATCGATGCCGATGCCGCTGACCAGCGGCTTCTGGAATACAACCAGAAGGCCAAGGGCAACAATACGATCTATTACAGCATCTACCGCACCAGCCTGTTCAAGCCGCTGCTGGAACTTTTCAATGCGGCGCATCCGACCCGCGGCGGCTATTGCGACTGGGCTTTGTGTCTGTCGCTGTTTGCCTGCGGCAGGATGGTTCACGACCCCTCCATGGTCTATCGTTACGATATGGGTCGCTGGGCGGAGCAGAAGAGCATCGACGACACCAAGCTGTTCCTCTATCGCATGGTCGGCCTGCCGGACACCGCAGAAGATTTCTGGGCGCTGCTGACTTTCGTGGATCTCTACATCTTCCTGATGCGCGGTTCGCTGCCGCTCACGGCACCGGAGCGGCAAAATGCGTTGATGATGGCGTGTCGCATCGCGCTTGCCACCTTCATCCGCGACGTGCAGGCGAACGCTGAAAAATTCGACGAGACGACGCGCTACCTGGTCGAACTGATCGAGCAGGAAACCGATCTGAACTCCATTTTCCAGATCGCACTGATGCTCACCGACTGTATACAGCCGGGACTGAAGGAGCGCTATGTCCGCTTCTTTCAGGCTGCTGTCGCGGCCTGAAAACACCGATCTTGCGAAAAAGCTCGCCATGACGTGCTCGTCGAAATGCGAATGTCGCCGTGTCCAGCGTCTGCCGGCTACTGCCTGCGGCGACCGGTGCGTTCGCGCGGTGCGCCGGTCGGGCCTTCATTGGCGGTCTTGTTTCGCATCGGGCCGATGCGGGCAATGATGGTTTCGATCGTAGGGCGTTCGCCGGGCGTATATTCGTCCAGCGCGACACGCATTGCCGCCAGATGTTCGCAGGACGTGCCGCAGCAGCCGCCGATGATCCGTGCGCCGGCGTCGCGGGCGAGGCGGGCATAATCCGCCATCAATGGCGGCGTGCCGGAATAGTATATTTCGGAACCACGGAATTCCGGAATGCCGCAATTGCCCTTGACAACGATCGTCGCTGCGGGATCGGCGTCGGTCATATCGAGCAGCGAGGACAGGATGTCAGATGCGCCGACGCCGCAATTGGCGCCAACAGCTACCGGGCCATCGCCGATGTCTTTTGCCACGTCGTGGAAATCGCGCGGATGCACGCCCATCATCGTCTTGCCGGCGGTGTCGAACGAGCCCGTATAGACGTAAGGCATACCGAGCTTGACTGCGGCTTCGGCGGCGGCGCGGATTTCGTCGGCAGAGGACATCGTTTCGATCCAGGCAACTTCGGCGCCTCCGGCCTTCAGGCCTTCGATCTGCTCGACGAAGGCTGAAACCGCATCCTCATAGGACATGGCGCCGAGCGGGATCAGCAACTCGCCCGTCGGCCCGACGGAACCGGCCGTGATCACCTTGCGCGGCGCCTGATCGGCAACGGCCCGGGCAATTTCGGCCGCACGCTTGTTGAGGTCGAAGACGCGGTCCTGCGCATTGTGCAGCTTCAGGCGATGCCGGGTGCCGCCAAAGGAATTTGTGAGGATGATGTCCGCGCCAGCATCGACGAAATCCTGGTGCAGCTTCGTGATGTTCTCCGGCTTGGTCTCGTTCCAAAGTTCCGGCGCTTCGCCGGCTTCGAGGCCCATTGCAAACAGCGAGGTGCCGGTCGCGCCGTCTGCAAGCAGCACACCCTTTTCGGCAAGCAGGTCGGAAAGTGGGTTTGCATGGACGTTCATGGTCGTATCCTCAACTGTCGTGTTGGAATAACATATAAAGATGTCTTTATATGATTGCAATCACTTTGAGGTTGCGTTCCGGCTTGGTCAGCGTGATGCTGTACGCACGCCGAGGCGCGCGGCGAGACCCAGCCCGTAGACGGCCACGGCTGTCAGAAGCCACATTGGATCGGCACGGTTGAGGAAGAAACTTTCCATCATGCCGTTATAGGTCATGAAGATCACCACCATGATGCAGAAATCCGCGAAATGCCGGCTGCCGGTGCGCCGGTTGGCACGCGCATAGTCGTAGAAGGGTTTGACGAACAACAGGAGGATGATGGCGATGCCACCTGGCAGGCCGAAGGTAAGCACGGCGTCGAGATAGCTGTTGTGCCCCGATACGATGCCGCGAACGTCCCAGTTCGCCTCGAAGTCCGCTTCCATGCCACGGATGACCGGAGACGCCCAGAAGCTTGCATAACCATGGCCGGCCCAGAGATGATCGGGAATGCTGGCATTGGCAAAACGCCAGATCGCATCGCGTCCGGTATAGGTCGGATCTTCCAGCAGCGCGGTCGTCAAGGCCAGCAGGTGATCCGAATAAATCGTTCCAAGCGTTAGCGCGAAGATGAGGATGGTGAACAGGAAATGCGCCAGAATCGTCAGTCCGGGTCTTGCGACGGCGCGACCGCCAAGGACCAGCATGATGGCGATCGGCAGAAATCCGATGGTCGTCTTCGACCCCGTGTGAAGTACGAAGTTCATCGCCAGAATGGCAATCAGGGCGCCGCGAACCTTTGCACCGGCGCGGAAACAATAGATGCCGAAGACGCAGAGCACGGAAAAGACCGGCGCCGTGACGTTTTTGTGCAGCAGGTGCCCCTTCCAGAAACCGGCATGCCAGGGCTCGCCGCCGGCGGCCGAGTGGATGGCAAGGTTCGGAGCGACGAACAGGGCGGCATAGTCGATGACGATCAGCAGCAGGATGGCGTTGGCACCGGCATTGACGAAATCCTCCTCGCTGCGCGGCAGGACCAGAACGCCCGCGACCAGTATCATGGCCACCAGCCCGAGCATCAGCCCGCGCGCCGAAGCGGTGGGGTCGTAAGACTGCAAGCAGGAGATGAAGGCGATGCCGAAGATCACGACCCATGTCGGCGATAGGACACGCAGCAGCATCCGTCGCTCGACGATCAGCAGCATGGCCGCGAGGTAAATCACGCCGAGGCCGAGATAGCCGATCTGATTGATGATGTTTCCTTCGTTGCCGGAATTTATATCGACTTCGTAGGAGCCCTGAAACGGAATCAGCGTCAGCGCGATGAGGAAAAGCCCGGCGCCCGACAGGAAGGCGGCGACAGCCTTGATGAACCTGGCTCTCAGGTGCTCGCTCGCTTCGAGCGAGACGGATGCTGCCGGATGATAGGTCTGCATGGTCATCGGTACATGGCTTGCATTGGACCGCCCCTATGGCGAAGACGGCTTGTTTTGCGGCGGCAACGGCATTCAGGCCGCGCCTTCACCATGCCGCGATATGGTTAATCGCAGGTGAACGACGCCGCCCTGCCGGATACTAACAAAAAAGGCACCCGTTTCCGGATGCCTTCTGCTGCTTCTAAGGTCGAACGGTTACTCTGCAGCCTGCAGCGCCGGTTCGTGGCTGATCGGCGTCACCATGGCTGAGATGATCGTGGAGAGATCGATAGATCCGACGGGCTTGCCGTCAACCGTCACCACATGGGCCGTGGTGTGGTTGGCGACCGTCATCATCCGCGCAGCCACTTCGAGCACGGTTCCCAGAACCACCGGAATGCCTTCCGGGTTTCCGGAGAGCGGCTTCATGATCGTCTCGACGTTGATCACCCGGCCGCGGTTCACTTCCTTGACGAAGGCGGTGATGTATTCATCCGCCGGTTTCAGGACGATTTCCTGGCCGGTTCCCTGCTGGATCACCTTGCCGTCGCGCAGGATGGCGATCTTGTCTCCAAGGCGCAGGGCCTCGTCGAGATCGTGGGTGATGAAGACAACGGTCTTCTTCAACTCCTTCTGCAGGTCCAGCAGTACCGACTGCATATCGACGCGGATCAACGGGTCGAGTGCGGAATAGGCTTCGTCCATCAACAGGATATCAGCATCGTTCGTCAGTGCCCGGGCGAGACCGACACGCTGCTGCATGCCCCCCGACAACTGGTTGGGATAGTGGTTCTCAAAGCCCTTGAGACCAACCCGCTCGATCCACTGCTGCGCCCGCTTGCGGCTCTCCGCATCCGGCACGCCCTGGATTTCCAGGCCATAGATCGTGTTCTCGATGATCGTGCGGTGCGGCAGAAGCGCAAACTTCTGAAAGACCATAGCCGTCTTGTGGCGCCGGAATTCGCGCAGGTCGTTTTCGTTCATCTTGCAGACGTCGACGCCGTCATAAAGCACTTCGCCGTCGGTCGGGTCGATCAGCCGGTTGATGTGCCGGATGAGTGTCGACTTGCCGGAGCCTGACAGGCCCATGACAACCATGACGCCACCGGCGGGCATGGAGATGTTGATGTTCTGCAGGCCGAGGACGTGGCCGTGACGTTCGTTGAGTTCGCCCTTGCTCATGCCGATCTTGACCCGATCGACAAACTCCCGGCCGCGGGGGCCGAAGATCTTGTAGAGGTTCTTGACCTCGATTGCGTGACTAGCCATGGATCACCTCCGAGTGCTTCTGCAGCCGCTTGCCATAGGCCTGGCTGGTCCGGTCAAAAATGATGGCGATCGCCACGAGCGCAAAGCCGTTCAGGAAGCCGACGGTGAAGAACTGATTGTTGATCGCCTGCAGCACGTTGCGACCAAGGCCGCCGACGCCCACCATCGATGCGACCACAACCATGGCCAGCGACATCATGATGGTCTGGTTGATGCCGGCCATGATGGTCGGCAGGGCCAGCGGGATCTGGACGTTCTTCAGGCGTTGCCATTGCGACGAACCGAACGCATCGGCCGCTTCCAGCACTTCCTTGTCGACCAGCCGGATACCGAGGTTGGTGAGACGGATCATCGGCGGCACGGCGTAGATGACGACCGCGATCAGGCCCGGCACCTTGCCGATGCCGAAGATCATGACCACCGGGATCAGGTAGACGAAGCTGGGCATCGTCTGCATGACGTCGAGGATTGGATTGATGATCGACTGCGCCCGCTCGGAACGCGCCATCAGGATGCCGATCGGTATGCCGACCAGAATGGCAATCATCGTACAGACGGTGACCATGGCCAGCGTCACCATCGTGTCGTTCCAGAGGCCGACGAGGCCGATGGCCAGCATCGAGAAGATGGTCCCGATAGTGATCCTGATATCACGGCTGCCATAGTAGACGATTGCGACCATGACGGCGAGAATGACGATCCATGGTGAGTTGACAAAAAGACTTTCGAGAAAATTCAGGAAGACCTGGAGCGGTTGCACCAGGATGTCGATGGCATTGGTGTAGGCGCGGACAAGCCCCTTGAAGCCTTCGTCCACGCTTTTTCGGGCCATGCGGATCGTCGTGTCGTCGATTGCTGGAAATTTACAAAGCAGATCTGGCAAGAAACTGCATACTGTCGCCATGTCGTTCCCCTTTTTAACCGGAAATTTTATAGGCCGGCCGTGTCATCGAACAGGTGTTTCCTGTTCCAGCACGGACTTTTCGCTGGTCTCTGCGGACCCCGGCATCTTTGATGTAGCGTGCGCCCCATGGGCGTCCGGACATTTCAAAATCGAATATGAACTTTGAAAAAAGCGTTGGCCGTTTTCCGTTCACGGGCATAAACGTGGCAGCTTCCGGTCTCGCCTGCTTTGTTGTTTGCGACGTCCAGACCGGGTGTTTTGCGCATCACTCAAAAAAGGCAGCGAACCACGGGGTCCGCTGCCTTCTTTATTGACAGATCAAAGCGCAGCCTTGACCTTTTCGGCGACATCAGGAGCAACCCACTTGGTCCACATGTCCGGATAGGTTTCCAGGAAGTACTTCGCGGCATCTTCGTTGGTGCCCTGGTTCTCGTCCATCCAGGCGAGGACCTTGTTGACCGTGCCATTGTCCCAGTTGCGGGCCTTGACATAGTCCATGGCAACGCCTGCTTTTTCCGAGAAGGCCTTGGTCACGACCGTGAAGACGTCTGAGGTCGGGTAGGAATTCACCTTCGGGGCAGGGCAATCCGGTACCGCGGTGCAGGCGTCCCACTCTGCCTTGTCGTTATCGACGCCAAAGCTCAGGCGGGTCATCTCGTACTTGCCGAGAATAGCGGTCGGGGCCCAGTAATAACCCAGCCAGCCGGTCTGCTTGCCGAAGGCGTTGGAGATCGAGCCGTCGAGACCTGCGGCCGAGCCGGTGTCGATCAGTTCGAAACCGGCCTTCTCGGCTTCCAGTGCCTTGTAGAGGTTGGCGGAGGAAACCTGGCAGTTCCAGCCCGACGGGCAGTTGTAGATGGCTGCCTTCGAAGCGTCTTCCGGAGCCGGGAAGAGTTCCGGATGCTTCAGCGCGTCCTGAACGGTCTTGATGTCCGGGTTTGCGTCGGCGAGGAATTTCGGAATCCACCAGCCTTCGACGCCGCCCTCGTTGAGGATCTTGGCGGCTTCGATCAGGCGGCCTTCCTTGACGGCAGCGTCGAGCGGCGTGCGCACGGCGTTGACCCACATTTCCGGAGCCATGTCGGGCTGGCCCTTCTCGTTCATGGACGTGAAGGTCGGCATCGTGTCGCCGGTAACAAGCGACGTCGTGCAGCCATAACCGTTTTCAAGGATGAATTTATCGACATGCGCAGCCACGCCGGCCGATGCCCAGTTCATTTCAGCAATGCTGACTTCGCCGCAATCGGCGGCAGATGCGGAACCGGCCATAGCATAGAGCCCGGCAGCGAGAATGGTGGAAGCGAGGAGCTTCTTCATGTTTAAGACCTCCCAGTCTTAATGCAGCAGAAAATCTGGAGGCAAGGCGGGATACTGCCGTCCCGGCTACCCAATTGGTTGAACTTCGCAGCGAAAAGGGCGCGCTTTCGGGCAAGGCCGCGTGGTGAGCCCGCTGCAGCGGTGGTAGAGCTTTTTTGTCCGGTCGCGGAACCCTGTCGCCAACCGGCTCTCTTTTAACCGCATGAAGGGCAGCCTATTTGTTCCGTCGCAGAAATCAACCTCCGGAATCCGCATCGATCGATGCGAGGCTCTTTCGCAAGGGCTGGATGGCCTGCACAAGCCGTTGATTTGCCTTGATGCGGGCACCATTTTTAAGCATGGCGGCCTACAATTGACGCAAATCCGGCCTCGACCTTCAATTGCCGCGGATTACTCGTTTTGTTGCAGACGTTTTTTATCCCGAATGCGCCGCGTTGCGTTTTTTTGCGTCTTCAAAAAAAAATCCGAAAAAATGTGAAAGTCACGATTGATTCATCTCTCACTAACCATCCGGTAACGATGTGAGGCTAATTGTTCTCCTGCGGCGGGGGACAACTGCCGCCCGCCCGGATCAGGTTTTGCGTCCCGGGCCGGAGCGATCTTCGGCGTATTTTGAAGAAGCCATGTGTTTTTTGGCAGGCCGCACAGCCCCCGACGGGGTTGGTGCGGTTTTCGCGTTTGGAGGGGCTGGCATCGTCCGCCCGGCGCTCCGTCGCAATCTGTCAGGTTGCGCGCACAAAAAAACCGCGTCGCTTTCGCGATGCGGTTTCCGGATTCATCGATGGTGGTCGATGTCGGCTTACCCGACGCTGCGCGTACGGATGAAGCCGAGCGGGCCGACCGGCGCGGTCATCACCGTGTTGCGGACGCGCGACTGGCTCTCCGGGACGATGGAATTCCAGGCGATCTGGACGAAATTCGGCTTGCTGAAGATGAACAACATGGACGTTTGACCTTGGGTGTGGCGCGGACATCCGCGCCGTGATGGCATGGCGCTGATATACGCCTGATATGGCGCAAATCAACAATCAAATTCGCCATGCGATGTCGCATTCTGGATGGTTCGTGCCTCCGGTTTCACAAGAGTTGAAACGGGGTGAAATGCAGCGTGAAGGCACCGGGCAGAACAAGGCGAAATTGCGGCAAAACAAGGCTTTGCAAGGGACGGGCCCGGTGCTAAGGAGGCTGCCATGACAAAGACGATCATGCTTCAGGGAACCGGCTCGGATGTCGGAAAAACGGTACTGGTGGCTGGCCTCTGCCGCCTTGCCGCAAACAGGGGCTTGAAGGTCCGGCCGTTCAAGCCGCAGAACATGTCGAACAATGCCGCCGTTTCCGACGACGGCGGCGAAATCGGCCGGGCGCAGTGGCTCCAGTCCATGGCCGCCCGCGTGCCGTCCTCCGTCCATATGAACCCCGTGCTGCTCAAGCCGCAGTCTGAGACCGGCAGCCAGATCATAGTGCAGGGCAAGATGGCAGGCTTTGCGCGCGGGCGCGACTATCAGGCCCTGAAGCCCAAGCTTATGAGTTCGGTCATGGAGAGTTTCGAGACCATCTGCTCGGGTGCCGATCTGGTCATCGTCGAGGGGGCGGGCTCGCCGGCGGAAATCAACCTGCGGGCAGGCGACATCGCCAATATGGGCTTTGCGACCCGCGCCAACGTTCCGGTCGTACTTGTCGGCGACATTGACCGGGGCGGCGTCATCGCCTCGCTCGTCGGCACGCATGCGATCCTGCCTGACGAAGACCGGCGGATGATTTCCGGTTACCTCATCAACAAGTTCCGTGGTGACGTGTCGCTTTTCGATGACGGACTTGCGGCCGTCGGCCGTTTCACCGGCTGGCCCTGTTTCGGTGTCGTTCCCTGGCTGAAGAGTGCGGCGCGCCTGCCGGCGGAAGATTCCGTCGTTCTCGACAAGCTGACGCGGGGCACCGGGAAGGCGCTGAAGGTCGCAGTCCCCATGCTGTCGCGGATCGCCAATTTCGACGATCTCGATCCTTTGGCATCGGAGCCGGATGTCGATCTGGTTTTCGTGCCGCCGGGCGAAAGCCTGCCGGTCGATGCCGGGCTGGTGGTCATCCCCGGCTCGAAATCGACCATTTCGGATCTTCGGGATTTCCGGGCCCAGGGTTGGGATCGTGATCTTGCAAGCCATGTCCGCCGTGGCGGTGGTGTCATCGGGCTGTGCGGCGGGTACCAGATGCTCGGCCGGCAGGTGACCGACCCTTCGGGCATCGAAGGCGATCTGCATGCTATCGAAGGCCTTGGCCTGCTTGACGTGACGACGGAAATGGCTCCGGAAAAGACGGTCCGCAATGTCCGTGCCTGGTCGCTGCAGCACGACGTGGCGCTTCAGGGCTACGAAATCCACCTCGGGCGAACGACCGGTCCCGACTGCATCCGCGCTCCGGTGTCCATCGACGGGCGGGAAGACGGAGCCATGTCGGCCGATGGTCGCATTGTCGGGACGTATCTGCACGGTCTTTTCTCAAGCGATGCCTATCGGGCGGCACTGCTCGGCAGTTTCGGCATCGTTGGTGGAGGACACAATTATCGCGAGAGCGTCGATGATGCGCTGGATGCCATTGCGACGGAACTGGAAGCGGTTCTCGATCCGGCATGGCTTGATACGCTGGTCGGCTGAATTTGGGGCCGGGTCAGATTTCGCCCGAGGCTTCGCGCCGGCGCTTGTCCAGTTCTTCGCTGTAACGGCGAAGCGTGTGGCTTTCCGTCAAAAGCCCGACGACACGCCGCTCGATCAGATTGTCGACCACGGCCAGGGCATCGCTGCCTGTCTTGTCGAAGAGGGCGGCGGCCTGCTTGGCATTCATGTTGGGCAGGAGGAAATCATGGCTCACGCGAATAAAGCTGCCCAGGCTTTCGTCCGGGCCTGACGTCTCGACGGGATCCGCGAAAACCTCCGGGACGATGATGACGCCGGCATATTTGCCGTTTCCGTCCACTGCGATGACGCGTTGGGTCGAGCCGAGCGGGAAATCCTGCTTGAATTGGTCCAGTGTCGCCGTTGCGTTGATCGTTCGCACATCCGGGCGCATCAGCCGCTCGACGGTCAGATTGCGAATCCAGCCGATATCATGCGCACTTCGGATGCTTTCGCCACGCAGATGGAGACGCCAGGTGGCGAAGGAATAACCAAATGTGGTTCTGACGACGAGCGACGAGGTGATGGATGCAGCCAAAACAAGTGCTGTAATCGGAAAGTCGCCGGTGATTTCCAGCGCCAGAAACGTCATGGTCAGCGGCCCGCCGATGACGGCGACCGCCAGCGAACTCATTCCGACGACGGCATAGATGACCGGTGTCAGCGTCGCATGGGCGAAAATGAACGGCGCACTATAGGCAAACAGCTTGCCGAGAAGGGCGCCCATGAACAGGGACGCGAAAAACAGGCCGCCGCGGAAACCGGAGCCGATCGAAACCGCCGAGGCGAAGGATTTCAACAGGAACAGACCGACGAGCGCCGGTATCGTGGTCGAATGGGCAAGATTGAGATGCAGGGCGCCATGACCGGCCGACAGAACTTGCGGGGAGATCATCGCCAGCAAGCCGACAATGATGCCGCCAATCGCCGGGCGGAGCGGCGCCGGGATCAAACTGCGGCGTGCCACGCCCTCGACCGCCGAAACGGTTTTCATCAGCAAAATGCCCATGCAGGCGCAGAAGACGCCGAGCAGCAGGGCCGGAAGATAGTCCGCCGGAACAACGGCGCCGAAATCGCCGACATCGATCGTGAAATCACTGTCCGCGAGCAGCCGCGCCACCAGATTGGCGACCAGTGCGGAGACGACGACCGGCGTCAGCGACAGGATCGTATAGGTGCCGATGATCAATTCGAACGCATAAAAGGCACCCGTGAGAGGGGCGTTGAAGGCAGCGGCGATTGCTCCGGCTGCCCCGCAGCCCACCAGCGTGCGCAGGTCCGAGCGGCGCAATTGCAGCGCGATGCCGAGTTTGGAAGCTACTCCGGAGGCCAACTGCGTGTAGCCGGCCTCAAGACCGACGGACGCCCCGAACCCGTTGGAGATGAGATTCTGGATAGCGACGATAAGGCTGTCGGTCAGCGACAGCCTTCCGCCGTGAAGCGCGTTGGCCTCGATCGGATCGACCATCGGCTTCTTGCGCCATTTGGCCAGAAGAAGCATGAGAAGACCGAGAATGATGCCGCCGACGATCGGCGCCATCAGCACCGCGATATTGCCGTCGAGGTCGCTCGAACTCAGGTGCTGTTCGTCACTGATGCCAAACACAAGTCTGTGCAGCCCGCTTGAGATGTAACTCATGGCCGTGACGGCGAGGCCCGAAGTTAGGCCCACGACTATCGCCGCTGCGACCAGGCCGATTTCACTCCTGCGCGCAAAGGCACGAAGACGCCCGAAATCGAGAAGCAGGGAGAGATAGCCGAGCCGGCGCAGGTCGAGTTTCGCAAAGAGCTTTGGCATTGGCGTTCCGCATTGCAGGACAGCATTTTCTCGTAATGCCCATCGCACCAGGGATCAAGCTTGTATCGGGTGTCCTCTGATGCCTGATGTCACCGTGGCCTGATTGACTTTGCCGCAAGCCGCCCATAATCATCGGCCCATTGGATGGTTCCCGCAGGGCGCTTTGTCTTGCAGGAGTAAATGGGAATGCGACAGGGTGGACCCAGATCGGGCATCCTTATCGCAGCCGACCCCGCGACTGTAGAGCGGTCAGGGTTCGCCATCCGGGAAAGCCTGTCCTTCGGGAGATGCCGCATGGTGCGGCACGCTGCAGACACAGGCCCAACCGGAAAAGCCACTGGAGTGGCATCATGATCAGCCGGGGCCGGACGCCTCTTTGTCTACGAATCGTCCACCTCTTCATGATGCCCGTCGATTGCAGCAACGCAATCTGGCGCGAAAACTCCGGGAAGGCGAGGCGGACCCGTTCGCACCTTCGGGTGCGTGAACTCGCGAGCCAGGAGACCTGCCACCCGACAAGGGCATAATGCCCGCCTACGGGACGTTTCCCGATGCCAGCACGGAGGTTGTCATGGCTCTATCACCCGGTTTGCGCGTCCGCGCGACCTTTCGCTTGCGTCCATTTGAAACCCCACCTGTCCCTTTGCGCGCCATCGGCTGACGGCGGGATCGCATCATGACATCGTCAGAGACCGGATCCGTCCTTGTTCTGGGCGGAGCCCGCTCCGGAAAATCGAGCTTTGCCGAGGCGCTGGTGACGGCGTCGGGGCTTCCCATGTATTATGTCGCGACCGGAAGGGCCTGGGACGGCGAAATGACGGCAAGGATTGCCGAGCATCGCAGCCGGCGCGGCGGCGAATGGACCACGCTTGAAGAGCCGCTGGCGCTCGTCGACTGCCTGTCTGGCATCGATGCACCCGGTCGCGTCGTTCTCGTGGATTGCCTGACGCTATGGGTCACCAATCTGATGATGGAGGAGCGAGACATGACGGCGGAATTCGCGCGCCTCGCCGACTATATGCCGACAGCCGCCGCAAGGCTGATCTTCGTGTCCAACGAAGTGGGCCTCGGCATCGTGCCGGAAAACCGCATGGCGCGCGATTTTCGCGATCATGCCGGCCGGCTGCACCAGATCGTGGCGGCAAGGGCCACCGAAGTTTACTGTATTGCGGCCGGATTGCCGCTGAAAATGAAGGGTTGAACATGACACTCGCAAAAGCTTGCAACGGCAAGATCCCGGCAACCGTGATCACCGGCTTCCTCGGCGCCGGCAAGACGACGATGATCCGCAATATCCTGCAAAATGCCGGCGGCCGGCGCATTGCGCTGATCATCAACGAATTCGGCGATCTCGGCGTCGATGGCGACGTGCTGAAGGGCTGTGGTGCTGAAGCCTGCAGCGAGGACGACATCATCGAACTGACCAATGGCTGCATCTGCTGCACGGTCGCCGATGATTTCATTCCGACCATGACCAAGCTTTTGGAGCGCGAAAACCGCCCGGACCACATCGTCATCGAGACCTCCGGCCTCGCCCTTCCGCAGCCGTTGATCGCTGCCTTCAACTGGCCGGATATCCGCACCCAGGTGACGGTCGATGGCGTCATTACGGTGGTCGACAGCGCCGCCGTTGCCGCCGGCCGCTTTGCCGACGACCATGACAAGGTCGATGCGCTGCGTGTCGAGGACGACAATCTCGACCATGAAAGCCCGATCGAGGAACTGTTCGAGGATCAACTGACCGCCGCCGATCTGATCGTTCTCAACAAGACAGATCTGCTCGATGCCGCCGGCCTGCTGTTCGTGCGCGGCGAAGTGGCCTCGCGCACCAGCCGCAAGCCGACGATGATCGAGGCGCGGAACGGCGAGGTCTCCGCTGCCATCCTGCTCGGCCTCAACGTCGGTACCGAAAGCGACATCGCCAATCGCAAGTCGCATCACGAAATGGAGCATGAGGCCGGCGAGGAGCACGACCATGACGAATTCGACAGTTTCGTCGTCGAGCTGGGCGCCCTTGCAGAGCCGGCCGCCTTCATCGAGAAACTGAAAGGGATCATCGCTGAACACGATGTGCTGCGCGTCAAGGGTTTTGCCGACGTGCCGGGCAAGCCGATGCGCCTGCTGATCCAAGGTGTCGGCACCCGCATCGACCAGTATTTCGACCGCGCCTGGGCAGCCAATGAGGCCCGCCGCACGCGTCTCGTCGTCATCGGCCTGCACGATATGGACGAGGCCGCGGTGCGCGCGGCGATCGAAGCGGCGGTTTGAAGAACGTGTCGCTCGGGTCAAAGAAATTCCCCTCCCCAACCCCTCCCCACAAGGGGGAGGGGCTTGACCTGCATTTGCGGCCCGCTCCGTCCTTCAAGCCAAAGTTTTCCATAAGTTCGATCGCTGTTTGTCTGGCTATGAAGGTGCGCCGTGTTAGTCCCTCCCCCTTGTGGGGAGGGGTTGGGGAGGGGACTTATCGTTCAGACCGCAGGAGGCCTTCATGCACCTCCTCCTAGCGCAGAAAGGCACGATCACCGACGGCGAAGAGGCGATCGATCTTGGTCAGTCGCCGGGCGATATCCTGTTCCTGTCGGCCGCCGATACCGAGCTGTCCTCAATCGCTGGCGCGCACCGCTCTCGCAAAGGCAAGACCAGCCTGCGGGTCGCCAGCCTGCTCACCCTCAAGCATCCGATGTCGGTCGATACCTATGTCGATCGGACAGCGCGGCACGCAAAGCTGATCATCGTGCGGCCGCTCGGCGGCGCCAGCTATTTCCACTATGTGCTCGAAGCCCTGCATGCCGCCGCCATCAACCACGGCTTCCAGATCGCCGTGCTGCCGGGTTGCGACAAGCCGGATCCCGGTCTCGAACCGTTTTCGACTGTTGGCACCGAGGATCGCGCGGCGATGTGGGCCTATTTCACCGAAGGTGGCGCCGACAACATGGCGCGCCTGCTCGACTATGGCGAGGCTCTGATCGACGGTTCCGAAAAGCCGCAACCGGCATCGACGCTGCTCAAGGCGGGCATCTGGTGGCCGGGGGCAGGTGTTATCGGGGTGGAGCGGTGGCGGCAACTGACAAAGAGTGTGGCGTTACCCCCCTCTGTCGGCCTGGCCGACATCTCCCCCACAAGGGGGGAGATCAATCCGGGGCCAATTGCTGGGCGAAAACTCATTCCATCGATCTCCCCCCTTGTGGGGGAGATGTCCGACAGGACAGAGGGGGGTATCTCTCCCGAGCCTGCGTCCCGTCCGATCGTCGCCATCTCCTTTTACCGTGCGCTCGTCCAGAGCGGCGAGACCAGGCCGGTCGAGGCGCTGATCGAGGCGCTGTCGGAAGAGGGTCTGGCCGTTCTGCCGGTCTTCGTTTCCAGCCTCAAGGACGCCGTCTCGGTTGGCACGCTGGAGGCTATCTTTGGCGAAGTGCGGCCGGACGTGGTCATGAACGCCACCGGCTTTGCCGTGTCCGCACCCGGCGCCGATCGCAAGCCGACCGTGCTCGAATTCACCGATGCGCCGGTGCTGCAGGTGATCTTTTCCGGCTCCTCGCGCAAGGCCTGGGAAACATCCGCGCAAGGGCTGATGGCGCGGGATCTGGCGATGAATGTCGCGCTGCCGGAGGTCGATGGCCGCATTCTCTCTCGCGCCGTCTCCTTCAAGGCCGCCGCGATCTACGACCCGCAGGTAGAGGCCAACATCGTTGGCCACGAACCGCTTGCGGACCGGGTTCTGTTTGCGGCGCGGCTTGCCGCCAACTGGGCCCGTCTGCGTCGGGCTTCGCCGTCTGATCGGCGCGTCGCCATCATCATGGCGAACTATCCGAACCGTGATGGACGTCTGGGCAACGGCGTCGGTCTCGACACGCCGGCCGGCACGATCGAGGTGATGCGGGCGATGCGGGATGCCGGCTATGCCGTGGATAACGTACCTGCCGATGGCGATGCGCTGATCACGCATCTGATGGCCGGGCCGACCAATGATGCAGGCAGCGATCGCGAGATCCGCGAAACGCTTTCCTTGAGTCAATACAAGGCTTTCCTTGCCTCTCTTCCGGCTCAGATTCAGGATGAGGTAACGGCCCGCTGGGGGGCACCCGAGACCGATCCGTATGTCCGCGATGGCCGATTCGCCCTGCCGCTGACGCGCTTCGGCGAAACGCTGGTCGGCATCCAGCCGGCGCGCGGTTACAATATAGACCCGAAGGAAACCTATCATTCACCGGACCTCGTGCCGCCGCACGGCTATCTCGCTTTCTATGCGTTTCTCCGCCAGGAATACGATGCGCATGCCGTGATCCATATGGGAAAGCACGGCAATCTCGAATGGCTGCCGGGCAAGGCGCTGGCGCTCTCCGAAAATTGCTATCCCGAAGCGGTGTTCGGGCCGATGCCGCATCTCTATCCCTTCATCGTCAACGATCCGGGCGAGGGTACGCAGGCCAAGCGCCGCACCGCCGCGGTCATCATCGACCATCTGACGCCGCCTTTGACGCGCGCCGAATCCTACGGGCCGCTGAAGGACTTGGAGGCGCTGGTCGATGAATATTACGACGCGGCCGGCGGCGATCCTCGCCGACTGCGGCTGCTCAGCAAACAGATTCTAGATTTGGTCCGCGACATCGGCCTTGATCAGGATGCCGGCATCGGAACGTCCGATGCGGAAGACAAGGCGCTGGAAAAGCTGGATGCCTATCTCTGCGACCTCAAGGAACTGCAGATCCGCGACGGGCTGCACATCTTCGGCGTGGCGCCGGAGGGGCGGCTTTTGACGGACCTGACGGTTGCGCTGGCGCGGGTGCCGCGCGGGCAGGGCGAGGGCGGCGATTGCAGCCTGCAGCGGGCGATTGCGCGGGATGCAGGGCTGGGGTTTTCCAAGTCGATCTCCCCCCTTGTAGGGGAGATGTCCGACAGGACAGAGGGGGGTAATCGTTCCACACCCTCCGTGCCGGCCGTACCCCCCTCTGTCGGCCGGGCCGACATCTCCCCCACAAGGGGGGAGATCAATCCTGAGCGGCCATTCGATCCTCTCGACTGCATCCTCTCCGATCCGTGGACCGGCCTGAAACCCGCAATCCTTGCAAATCAGACAGACGCCCCATGGCGAACCGCTGGCGATACGGTCGAACGCATCGAACTCCTGGCGGCGCAATTCGTATCCGGCGAAACGCCATGCCCGCCTGATTGGGCTGCAACACAGGCTGTACTTGCCGAAATTGAAACTCGCCTGAAACCCTCCATCGTCCAATCCGGACCGGCGGAAATCGCGGCCCTGCTGACAGGCCTCGACGGCCGTTTCGTGCCGCCCGGACCCTCGGGCGCGCCGACCCGCGGACGGCCGGACGTGTTGCCGACAGGCCGCAATTTCTATTCCGTCGATAGTCGCGCCGTGCCAACGCCGGCGGCTTTCGAGCTCGGCAAAAAATCTGCCGAACTGCTGATCCGGCGCTACCTGCAGGATCACGGCGACTGGCCGACATCCTTCGGGCTGACGGCCTGGGGCACATCGAACATGCGCACCGGCGGCGACGATATCGCCCAGGCGATGGCGCTGATCGGCACCAAGCCGGTCTGGGATATGATGTCGCGTCGTGTCACCGGCTATGAGATCGTGCCGCTGGCGCTGCTCGGGCGGCCGCGCGTCGACGTCACCCTGCGCATTTCCGGCTTCTTCCGCGATGCCTTCCCGGACCAGATCGCTCTGTTCGACAACGCGATCCGTGCGGTCGGTGCCTTGGATGAAGACGGTGCAGACAACATGATTGCAGCGCGCATGCGAACAGAGACGGCGCGCCTGATTGCTGAAGGCGTCGATGGGAAAGAGGCTGCCCGCCGCGCCTCCTACCGCGTCTTCGGTGCCAAGCCCGGTGCCTATGGTGCCGGCCTGCAGGCGCTGATCGACGAAAAGGGCTGGGAGGACAAGGCCGATCTCGCCGGGGCTTACCTGACCTGGGGCGGCTATGCCTATGGCGCCGGCGAGGATGGCAAGGCCGAGCGCGGTCTCTTGGAAGAGCGGCTGAAATCGGTCGAGGCCGTGGTCCAGAACCAGGACAACCGCGAACACGACCTGCTTGATAGCGACGACTACTACCAGTTTGAAGGCGGCATGAGCCTTGCGATTGAAACGCTGGCCGGCAGCCGGCCGTCGATCTACCACAATGATCATTCCCGCCCGGAAAAGCCGGTCATCCGCTCGCTGGAAGAAGAGATCGGTCGCGTCGTGCGCGGCCGCGTCGTCAACCCGAAATGGATCGCCGGCGTCATGCGTCATGGCTACAAGGGCGCCTTCGAGATTGCCGCCACCGTCGATTACATGTTCGCCTTCGCGGCGACCACCGGGGCGGTCCGCGATCATCATTTCGAAGCCGTCTATCAGGCCTTCGTGCTGGACGACACGGTGCGCGCCTTCATGGAAGACAAGAACCCCGCCGCCTTCCGCGATCTTACTGATAAACTCACTGAGGCCATCGACCGGGGTTTGTGGACACCGCGGTCCAATTCCGCGCGGTTCGATCTGCGCAGCCGCGCCGAGGCGGCCGAGTGACAAAACAAGCGCCATGGACTGGCGAAACAACAATTTCGGGAGACACATGCCATGAGTGAAGACGACATCAAGGACATCGAGGCACCGGTTGCCAATGACGAAGCGCGCCACGCCATGAAGATGGCGAAGAAGAAGACGGCGCGTGAAAAGATCATGGCGACGAAGACGGATCGGAAGGGCCTGATCATCGTCAATACCGGCAAGGGCAAGGGCAAGTCGACGGCCGGGTTCGGCATGATCTTCCGCCACATCGCCCATGGCATGCCATCTGCCGTCGTGCAGTTCATAAAGGGCGCCTGGGAAACCGGCGAGCGCAACCTGATCGAGAAACATTTCGGCGATCTCTGCCAGTTCTACACGCTGGGCGAAGGTTTTACCTGGGAAACGCAGGACCGGACCCGTGACATCGCCATGGCGCAAAAAGCCTGGGAAAAGGCCAAGGAACTGATCCGCGACGAGCGCAATTCCATGGTGCTGCTCGACGAAATCAATATCGCGCTGCGCTACGATTATATCGACATCGCAGAGGTCGTCCGCTTCCTTGTCGAGGAAAAACCGCACATGACCCATGTCGTGCTGACCGGTCGCAACGCCAAGGAAGAACTGATCGAGATCGCCGACCTCGTCACCGAGATGGAATTGCTCAAGCACCCCTTCCGCTCCGGCATCAAGGCTCAGGTGGGCGTGGAGTATTGAGATTTATTTTTGAAAATGAGCAACGGCGTCCATTCGCTTATGCGGGATACCGACGATGACAGGGAGATTGTCGATCAATATATAGAAAATAAGGTGTTCTCCTTCGGGAAAGCAGAAGTAGTCAATATCGATGTCGGGTCTAGGTGTGCCAAGATTAGGGTTTTCTGCGATCCAGTGAAATCGTCTGGATAACGAACGCAGATAGTCGTTTCGTTTTTGGACGCCCCACTTTGCCACGCTATAGCGACCGATCGATCTCAGATCATTTCTGGCTTGCGCGGTGATCTCAAAACGCTTCATTCGTCCTCCTGATCGAGTTCCTCGATCAGTTTTTCGATTGAAAAGTCTTTGGCGAATTCTCCACGAAGCGCTTGCTGACGGCCCTCATCCAAATGCGCTCTGAGCGCCTCAAGCTTGCCGCTGTATTCTTCCAACCCGCGAAGAGCGTCCCGGACGACTTCGCTGGCCGAGCCGTAGCGACCGCTTTCAACCTGCTTTTTGATGAAGCCTTCCCAATGCGGGCCAAGACTGAGACTTGTGGTTGCCATGATGCCTTCTCCATCCGAATTTATTCAAAATGAATATAGCGAATCGTGATGGATTCCGCCAGTGTCAGAGACCCATCCACAGCCGGATCGGATGGGCCGGATCGGATAGCAGCTTGATGGCGAGCGCGATGCAGGTGACGACGAGCAGCGGCTTGATGATTTTTGCGCCGTTCTTCATGGCAAAACGCGAGCCGACCTGCGCGCCGAGGAACTGGCCGATGCCCATGATCAGGCCGGTTTTCCACAACACCACGCCGTAGAGCGCAAAGACGACGAAGCCGCCGATATTGGACCCGAAGTTGAGGAACTTCGTGTGCGCCGTGGCTTTCAGCACACCGAAGCCGGCAAGCGTCACGAAGCCGAGCATGAAGAAGGATCCGGTGCCGGGTCCGAAGACCCCGTCATAGAAGCCGATCAACGGCACGAAGGTCAGGCCGAACAGGAACGGCGTCATGCGCCGGGTCTGGTCGACGTCGCTGATATTGGGTTTGAAGCCGAAATAGAGCGCGATGGCAATCAGCAGGAATGGCAGGACGATTTTCAGCACGTCGCCGGGAACGATCGTCGCCAGCCCCGCGCCGATCGCACCGCCAAGAACTGCAAGCGCTGCCATGGGAAGCTGCTCGACGAGGTTCACATGGCCGCGCCGTGCATAGGCAAGACTTGCCGAGCCTGACCCGAACAGCGACTGCAATTTGTTCGTGCCGAGGGTTTCCAAAGGCGGAATACCGGCAATCAGCATGGCCGGGATCGTGATCATGCCGCCGCCGCCGGCGATCGAATCGATGAAGCCTGCAAGAAAGGCCGCGGCAAACAGGAAAACGAGAAGGTGGAGAGCGAGATCTGGCAAGGGAGGGACTCATGACCGGAGGATGGTGTACGCGACGTGCGCCCCTTTCTGGCGACAGGATTGCAAAGTGTAAAGACCGGCCACCGATGTTCGGGGACTTGTCTTCAATGATGGCGTATCCGGTGTCGGCAATGGCGCAAACCGGTTTGACCCGTCCTGTCGGGTTCGATAAAGTCTGCCGACGTGCGACGGTGCCCTTCACAAGGGCTGAAAGAGCGTCCGGTGCGGCCGACCCAGTCAGGGGGCTTCAACCGGTGCTGTCCAGACCGCTTCGGGCAGGAGACTGCACGAGGTTCCCGGCGTTTCGTATGGATATGCGACGAGGGGAGGCGGGCGTTTTATGCAGGTGACAACAATCGATTGGCCCGGTTCGGCCCGCTTCGTGCTCGGTCTTGGCTGCGAGCGCGGAACGCCGGCTGCGGAAGTCATTGCGCTTGCTGAAAATGCGCTCGCGCGTGCCGGTGCCAGACGCGAGGACATCACCTATATAGCATCGCTCGATACCCGCAGGAGCGAGCCTGCCATCCAGGCTGCAGCCCGCCATTTCGACGTGCCGTCGCGGTTTTTTGCCGCGACCGTTCTCGAGGCCGAAACCCCGCGTCTTCGTCATCCCTCCGATCGGGTCTTTGCCCTGACCGGCTGCCATGGCGTGGCCGAAGCATCCGCCCTTGCCTGTGCCGGCGCCGCGGCCGAACTTGTGGTGCCCAAGATGAAGTCCGCCCATGCAACCGCAGCGGTTGTCCGCACGCAGATGGTCGATTGCGAGATGAACGCGTGATGCTTATCTCACTTGCCTGTCCGCTTATTTGCAATTCTTTTCAGGTGGATGCGACCGATTTCTCTCAGCGTGAGTCCGGTCGTTCACAGATTGATTCACCCCAAGCCGGGACACTGTGTGAGGCCTGGTGGTCGAGATGAGTGACGCGTTGTTCGCAGGCCTGCCTGTTCTGGAAAAAGGCTCCGTCTGGCTTGTCGGTGCCGGCCCGGGCGATCCCGGCCTTTTGACCCTGCATGCCGTCAACGCGCTGCGCCAGGCCGATGTGATCGTGCATGATGCGCTGGTCAATGCCGACTGCCTGACCATGGCCAAGCCTGGTGCCGTGCTGGAATTTGCCGGAAAGCGCGGTGGCAAACCATCGCCGAAGCAACGCGATATTTCGCTGCGTCTGGTCGAACTGGCCCGCGCCGGTCATCGCGTGCTGCGGCTGAAGGGGGGCGATCCCTTCGTCTTCGGACGCGGTGGCGAGGAGGCGCTGACGCTGGTGGAAAACTGCATTCCGTTCCGGATCGTTCCAGGCGTGACAGCCGGCATCGGTGGCCTTGCCTATGCCGGCATTCCCGTTACCCACCGAGAGGTCACCCATGCAGTGACCTTCCTGACCGGGCATGATTCGTCCGGTGTCGTGCCCGATCGTATCCAGTGGGACGCGATCGCCAAGGGCTCGCCTGTCATCGTCATGTACATGGCGATGAAACATATCGGCCAGATCACCGGCAAGCTGATCGCGGCAGGACGCTCGCCCCACGAGCCTGTCGCTTTTGTCTGCAATGCCTCGACGGCACAACAGACGGTTCTGGAAACCACGCTGGGAACCGCAGAAGCCGACGTCGTGGCCTCCGGGCTGGCGCCACCAGCAATTGTCGTCGTTGGTGAGGTCGTCCGGCTGCGCAGCGCGCTCGATTGGCTGGGTGCGCTGGAGGGCCGCATTCTCGATGCCGACCCGCTGGGGCACGGGCTCAAGGATCCGGCATGAGCGGTGTCCTGATCGCGGCACCGTCGTCCGGTTCCGGCAAGACGACGATCACGCTTGGCTTGCTGCGCGCCTTGCGCAACCGCGGGGTCGCTCTGGCGCCCGGCAAGGCCGGTCCCGACTATATCGATCCTGCCTTTCATACCGCGGCCAGCGGTGTGCCGTGCCTCAACTACGATCCCTGGGCCATGCGCCCGGACATTTTGCGTTTTAACGCCGCACAGGCCGCAAGGCAGGACCGGACGTTTATCGTCGAGGCTATGATGGGGCTGCATGATGCATCGGTCGACGGCACCGGTTCGCCTGCCGATCTCGCCTGCCTGCTCGATCTTGCCGTTATTCTGGTGGTCGACTGCGGGCGTATGGCCCAGTCGGTCGCGGCTCTGGTGCGCGGTTATGCGGAGCATCGCTCCGATATCCGCGTCGCCGGCGTCATTCTCAACAAGGTCGGCAGCGACCGGCATGCGAAAATGCTGTGCGACGCCTTGGCCGGGATCCGCATGCCGGTTTTCGGTGTCGTTCGCACGGACAGCCGGATGAAGCTGCCCGAACGTCATCTCGGGCTGGTGCAGGCGAGTGAGCATGGCGAACTCGATGCCTTCATCGACCACGCGGCGGCCCGTGTTTCGGAAGGGTGTGATCTCGAAGCGATCCTTGCGCTGGCGGGGACCGGTCGCCCTGAAGCCGCGGCCGTTGCCGGCCTTAAGCCGCTTGGCCAGAGGATTGCCGTGGCGCGCGATGTCGCCTTCGCCTTCTGCTATGAGCATCTCCTGCTCGATTGGCGCCGGATGGGCGTCGAAATTTCCTTCTTTTCGCCTCTGGCAAACGAGGCCCCGCAGGTTGACGCCGATGCCGTCTATCTGCCCGGCGGTTATCCGGAACTGCACGCCGGACCGCTGTCCGATGCGCGTGAATTTCATGCCGGAATGCTGGAGGCCAGGGACCGCAATGTCCGGATTTTCGGAGAGTGCGGCGGTTACATGACTCTGGGGGAGGGGCTTGTCGCAGCCGATGGCAAACGCTACGGCATGCTCGGCCTTTTGCCGCTTGTCACCAGCTTTGCCGAGCGCAAGCGGCATCTCGGCTATCGCCGGGCAACGCCCCGCAATCGCAGCCTCTTCGATGGTCCGCTCATGGCACACGAGTTTCACTACGCGACGATCGTCTTCGAGGGAGACGCGGACCGACTGTTCGATACGGTCGATGCGGCAGGCGAGACCGTTGGCCCGGCCGGGCTCCAGCGCGGCACTGTCGCCGGCTCCTTCATGCACCTGATCGACAAGGCGGTCACCGCGTGAGCGGCACGATTGTCCATGGCGGCGGCATCACGCAGGCCGCCGCGCAGTTCGGCGGCAGGCCGGAAGACTGGCTCGACCTGTCGACCGGCATCAACCCGTGTCCTCTACCCTTGCCGGACATGCCCGCAAGCGTCTGGAATCGTCTGCCGGACCGGCATCTTGTCGATGCCGCCACGCAGGCTGCGGCGCGCTACTATGACACCGGACGCAACCTGCCGCTGCCGGTCCCGGGAACGCAATCCGTCATCCAGCTGCTTCCGCGCCTCGCGATCCCGGAACGGCGCGTTGCAATCTTCGGCCCGACCTACGGTGAATATGCCAGCACCCTGACGACAGCCGGTTTCGAGATCGACATGATTACGTCGACGCATGGCGTTTCGCGCGATCACGGTCTCGTCGTGCTGGTCAACCCGAACAATCCGACCGGTCGGGCATTCAGCGTGTCCGAGGTCGAGGATATCCGCCGGACCGTCGTCGGGCATGGCGGCATGCTTCTCGTCGACGAAGCTTTTGGCGACCAGCAGCCTGAATTGAGCATGGCCAGGCACAGGCCGGACATGACCGGGTTGATCGTTTTTCGTTCCTTCGGGAAATTCTTCGGCCTTGCCGGCCTGCGGCTCGGCTTCGTGATTGCTGCCGATCCGGTGACCGACCGGTTCCGGGATTGGCTTGGCCCATGGGCGGTCTCCGGGCCGGCATTGTTCCTGGCGGCCGCGCTGATGAAGGACGACGTATCGGCAGCGATCAGTGCGTCGATCCTCAAGCGCAAGGCGGCTCTCGATCTTATCCTGCAGGGGGCAGGGGTCAGGGTCTCGGGCGGCACGGCACTGTTCAGCCTTGTCGAGCATGACAAGGCGTTCGACCTGCATGCCCATCTCTGCCGTGCACATATCCTGACGCGGCGTTTCGACTATCAGCCCCGCTGGTTGAGGATCGGGCTTGCGCCGGACAGGGCAGGCGATACACGTCTGGCAGATGCGCTTCGAAACTCGGACCTTTGATCATGTCGATTGAGATTCTTCTCGTGCTGGTCGCTGCCCTTCTTCTCGACCGGTTTGTCGGTGATCCCGACTGGCTGTGGCGCCGCCTGCCGCACCCCGTCGTGTGGTTCGGGGCTGCCATCGGCCGGTTTGACCGATCGTTCAACCGCAAGCGCCTAAGCGACGATGCGCGGCGGATCAGCGGCGTCGTCAGCATCGTCCTACTGCTGATGATGAGCATCGGCGCCGGTCTGGTGCTTCACTGGCTGTTCGTGCCGATGGGGCTTGTCGGCCTGCTTGCCGAAACAATCGTCGTCGCTGTGTTCCTGGCGCAAAAAAGCCTCGGCGATCACGTCATCCGCGTCGCCGAGGGCCTGCGGACGGGTGGGCTTGCCGGTGGCAGAAAGGCCGTCTCGATGATCGTCGGGCGCGATCCTGAGACGCTCGACGCGCCGGCCGTCTGCCGGGCGGCGATCGAAAGCCTCGCGGAAAACTTTTCCGACGGCGTCGTTGCGCCGGTCTTCTGGTATGCAATCTTCGGGCTGCCCGGGCTGCTTGCCTATAAAATGCTGAACACCGCGGATTCGATGATTGGCCACAAGAGCGCGAAATATCTGCATTTCGGCTGGGCGTCGGCACGGCTGGATGATCTTGCAAACCTTCCCGCTGCCAGGCTATCCGTGCTTCTGTTTGCCGCCGGAGCCTGGATGCGGCTGGGTGGCGCTGCGGCCCGCAACGCGCTGAATGTCGCCTTGCGGGATCATGGTCTGCATCGTTCGCCGAACTCCGGTTGGCCGGAAGCGGCGATGGCTGGCGCACTGGATATCCAGCTGGCCGGTCCCAGGCTCTATGCCGGCGTTCTCGTTTCAGAGCCGATGATCAACGGAGCGGGGCGGATGGTCGCGACAGGCGTCGATATAGAAAAGGCCATCCTGGTCTTCTACGCGGCCTGCGCGGCCCTGACAGCGAGTGTCGCCCTTCTTCTGTCTATTCCGTTGATCTGTGGATGACGTTGCTTGTTTCCATGTAATTTTATGGATTTTTTTAGATGGAAATTTTTCATTTGGCTTAAACTTGTATCATTATACGTGTTGTATATTCTGTGCCGTGTTGGGACGCCAGTAATAAGGTGGTTTAAAATCCGGAGAGGGATATATGCGTAAAATTTTCACGGCCGTTCTGGCCCTTCTGTTTCTGCAATTTAATGCCGTATCTGCAAGTTCCGCCAATCTCATTGCCAATATCAGCCTTTCTTCGCAAACGATGACTGTTTCCCAGAACGGGATCGTCAAGTATCGCTGGAAAGTCTCTACTGCGCGAAAAGGCTATGTTACTCCGAAGGGCAGCTGGAGTGCCAAATGGCTATCCAGGAACCATCGCTCGCGCAAGTATGACAATGCGCCAATGCCGTTTGCTGTGTTCTTCAATGGCGGCTATGCCGTTCACGCCACATTTGACCTGAAACGTCTCGGCCGCCCGGCATCGCACGGCTGCGTCCGTCTTCATCCGGACAATGCGGCCCAGTTCTTCTCGATGACGAGCCGCAACGGCCTGAAAAACACCCGTATCGTCGTCACGCGCTGAGCCCAGCCTTTGCCTCGCCTTCGCTTCCCGTTCGCTGCGATCAAGCCCTGATGATCGCCGCGGCGGGCGGGCATACTGACGCGAACACCGGCTGTTTTCGCAACACGGTTTTCAAAAGTGTTACTGCGGCGTTCAAGGCCATTGGCTTTTGTTCCGCATTTACCTATAGGTTCGCCAAAACGTGAATTTACAAGAGGTATGCGCGTGACAGCTACATTCGACAAGGTTGCCGACATCATTGCGGAAACGAGCGAGATCGACCGCGAGACGATCACGCCGGAAAGCCACACCATCAACGATCTCGGCATCGACAGCCTGGATTTCCTCGACATCGTCTTTGCGATCGACAAGGAATTCGGCATCAAGATCCCGCTCGAGCAGTGGACGCAGGACGTCAACGAAGGCAAGGTCTCGACGGAGGAATACTTCGTTCTCAAGAATCTCTGCGCCAAGATCGACGAACTGAAAGCCGCCAAGGGCTGAAGTGACTGATCGGCGCTGATCAAAGCGCATCTGCCTGCATTCCGGGCTGACCGATGCCGCCTGTTGCGTGTTCAGCGCTTGACAGGCGGCATCGGCGTTTTTACTTGACCCTCACACAAACGAGTTCGCCGCCGATGCTGCTTGAATATTTCCAGATGATCGATCACGTCGAGACTGTCGATCTCGCGGCGGGAACGCTTGTCGCACGCTCGGTCGTTCCTTCGAAAAGCCCGGTTTTCGAAGGGCATTTTCCCGGTTATCCGCTTGTGCCCGGCGTGCTCCTGATCGAGACGATGGCGCAGGCCTCGGGCTTCCTGGTGCTGGCAGCGACGAATTTTGCGGCCATGCCCTTCCTGATGACCGTCGATGGCGCCAAGATGCGGACCTTCATCGAGCCGGACGCGGTGCTCGACATCGAGGTTCATCTCGAACATGACGGTTCCGGCTTCGCCGTGACCAAGGCCAAGATCACATCCGCCGGGAAAAAAGTCTGCGATGCGCAGCTGAAACTGCGCACCCTGCCGTTCGACCAGCTGCCGCTCGGCGATATCGTACGCAAGCGCGCGGAAGAGGTGGGGCTGATCGCCGCCATCGCGGCATCCGCGGATGCAAAGGAATGACCATGATGAAATCCGCCAATGACGTCGTCATCACCGGTGTCGGCATCGTTACCAGCCAGGGCGTCGGCGCTCAGTTGCACACCGAGCTCCTGATGGCGCCGATTTCGCCGGCGGTGCGGGTCGAGACCGAGCGTTTCGCGCCCTATCCGGTGCATCCGCTGCCGGAGATCGACTGGTCGCAGCAGATTCCGAAACGCGGCGACCAGCGCCAGATGGAAAACTGGCAGCGCCTCGGCGTGTTCAGCGCCGGCCTTGCGCTCGACGATGCCGGTTTCAAGGACGACCTTGAGGCCTGCGGCTCGATGGATATGATCGTCGCGGCCGGGGGCGGCGAGCGCGATATCAATGTCGATTCGCTGATTGTCGATGAGGCGCTGAAGCGCAATGACCGCGAGCAACTGCTCAACGAGAAGCTGACCACCGAACTGCGCCCGACGCTGTTTCTGGCCCAACTCTCCAACCTGCTCGCCGGCAACATCTCCATCGTTCACAAGGTCACCGGCTCGTCGCGCACCTTTATGGGTGAGGAAGCGGCCGGCATTTCGGCAATCGAAACCGCCTTTGCCCGGATCAAGGCGGGTCAATCGACCCATACGCTGGTCGGCGGCGCCTTCTCTGCCGAGCGGCTGGATATGATCCTGTTGATCGAGGCGGTACAGGGCCATGTCGTCGGCGATTGGCAGCCGCTGTGGTCGCGCAAGCGCGACAATGGCGGTGGCATGATCCTGGGGTCGGTCGGTGCCTTCCTTGTGCTCGAATCGCGCGAACATGCGCAGGCCCGCAATGCCCGAATCTACGCGACGATCGATGCGATCGGCGGCGATCGCGGCAATCGGGCCGATGGCCGCATGGAGACACGCCTCTCTGAACTTTCCGCCCCTGCGGGCGCGATCGATGCGGCTTCGACGGTGGTCTTCTCGGGCACGACCGGTTTCCACGATCTGGCCGCCCGCGAAAAGACTTTCCTCGAAAAGCGGTTTCCGGCCGTTCCGGTCCGCGCCTATGGCGGTCTCGTCGGGCACGGGCTGGAAGCGCAGTTTCCGCTCGGTCTCGCTTTTGCGGCATTGTCGCTGGGCGCCGGTGCAAAGGTCCCGCCTTTTGATCCCGAATCCGAGGCAGCCATGTCCGAGCCTGCAAAAACCGCCTTCGTCACCACCGTCGGGCATGCCCGCGGCGAAGGTATCGCCATTCTTTCGGCTGAAGTGTAAGGAGCGGCTGCCATGAGCAATGCCTATAAGGATCATCTCGGCCGCCCGCTCATCGCCGTTACCGGCATGGGTGTCATCACCTCGCTCGGACAGGGCATCGAAGACAACTGGAAGGCCCTGACATCGGGCGTTTCCGGCATTCACAAGATCGAGCGTTTCCCGACGGAAGGTCTCAACACCCGCATCAGCGGCACGGTCGATTTCATCGAAGTCCCGGCGCAGAATGCTGTCGAGCGCTCCTACGCCTTTGCGCGCGAAACCACGCTGGAAGCCTTGGCGCAGGCCGGCATCAGCGGCGATTTCAATGGGCCGCTGTTTTTGGCCGCCCCGCCGATCGAGCCGGAATGGAGCGCCCGCTTCGAACTCGCCGATCGCGCCGGTCCCTCTGTTCGACCAGGCGATGCCTATGATCGTTTCCTTGCCGCCATGCGCGAGCGCGCCGATCCGGTTTTCCATGAAGCCGTGATGTTCGGTTCGATCTCGGAGCGCCTTGCCGACCGTTTCGGCACACGCGGGCTGCCGGTGACGCTTTCGACCGCCTGCGCCTCCGGCGCAACCGCCATCCAGCTTGGCGTCGAAGCGATCCGGCAGGGCCGGACCGATCGTGCGCTGACGGTCGCGACGGACGGTTCCGTCAGCGCCGAAGCGCTGATCCGCTTTGCTCTGCTCTCGGCGCTGTCCACCCAGAACGATCCGCCGCAGAAGGCCTCGAAGCCCTTTACCAAGGATCGCGACGGTTTCGTCATCGCCGAAGGCGCGGCAACACTTGTTCTCGAATCGCTCGAAGCGGCTGTTGCCCGCGGCGCTCGTGTCTACGGCATCCTCAAGGGCTGCGGCGAAAAGGCCGACCTGTTCCACCGCACCCGCTCGTCGCCCGACGGCGGTCCGGCGATCGCCACCATTCGTGCGGCGCTGGCCGATGCCGGCATGGATGAAAGCGGCATTGGCTACATCAACGCGCACGGCACCTCGACGCCGGAAAACGACAAGATGGAATATCACGCCATGTCTGCCGTCTTCGGCGAGGGACTGCCGCAGATTCCGGTCTCGTCGAACAAATCGATGATTGGTCACACGCTGACTGCCGCCGGCGCTGTCGAGGCCGTGTTCTCGTTGCAGACGATTCTCACTGGAACGCTGCCGCCGACCATCAACTATCTCAACCCTGACCCGGCCATCGTGCTCGATGTCGTGCCGAACGTGAAGCGCGACAAGCAGGTTTCCGCCGTGCTTTCGAACTCCTTCGGCTTCGGCGGCCAGAATGCCAGCCTTGTCATGGCGGCCGAACCGGCCTAAACCGGCCGCACCCAAGAAGAATGCCGAAAAGGCGAAGGACATATCATGCGCGCGCTGCAACTGCTCGATGACCGCAAGCTCGAAATCACCGATGTTCCGGAACCGGACGCTCCCGGCCCGGGCGAGGTGACCCTGCGGGTCAAGGCGGTGGCGCTCAACCATATCGATGTCTGGGGCTGGCGCGGCATGGCGTTTGCCAAGCGCAAGATGCCGCTCGTCATTGGCGCTGAAGCCTCCGGCGTGGTCGATCAAATCGGCCCCGGCGTTTCCAATGTGCTGCCCGGCCAGCTCGTGTCGATCTATGGCGCTCGCACCTGCGGGCTCTGCCGTCCCTGCCGCGAAGGGCGCGACAATCTCTGCGAACATGTCGGCGGCGTGCATGGCTTCCATCTCGACGGCTTTGCGCAGGAAAAGGTCAATCTGCCGGCACGCTTGCTGGTGCCGGCGCCGCCCGGTGTCGATGCGGTGGCCGCAGCGCTCGCACCGGTTACCTTCGGCACCGTCGAGCACATGCTGTTCGACAATGCCAAGCTTGAGCCCGGCGAAACCATCCTTATCCACGCCGGCGGCTCCGGCATCGGTTCGGCGGCGATCCAGCTTGCCAAGAAGATCGGCTGCACGGTCATCACCACGGTCGGCTCCGACGACAAGATCGAGAGAGCCAAGGCGCTTGGCGCAGATCACGTCATCAACTACCGCACCGACCGTTTCGAAGGCGTGGTGCGCAAGCTTACAAAAAAGAAGGGCGTCGATGTCGTCTTCGAACATGTCGGCAAGGATACCTTCGCCGCCTCGATGTTCTGCCTGAAGCGCGGCGGTCGTCTGGTCACCTGCGGCTCGACCTCCGGTGTTTCGACCGAGATGAACCTGATGATGCTGTTCCAGCAGCAGTTGAAACTGCTCGGCTCCTTCGGCTGCCGCATGGAAAACATGGCAAATGCCATGCAGAAGATGGCCCGCGGTCTCGTTCATCCGGTCATCGATACGGAAGTCGGGTTTTCCGAGATCGACAAGGCGCTGGAGCGCATGGAATCGCGCCAGGTGTTCGGCAAGATCATTCTGAGGGTGGATTGATCGCCGTGCGCATGCTGATCACACGCGCCGTTCTTGCCGCAGACCGCCTGCGGCAATGGCTCATCGCGCAGCTGATGTTTGTGCCGCTGGCCATCCTGAAGCTGTTTCCCGTGGATGCGGCCATGAATTTCATGGAACGCTTCACGCGCTGGATCGGCCCGAAGACCAAGCGCCACAAGCTCACCATGACCAACCTGCGCAACGCCTTTCCAGAGAAATCGGAAACCGAGCTTGAGGCGATCGCGCTTGAAAGCTGGGGCAGCATTGGCCGGCTGGCCGCGGAATATGCGTTTCTCGATACGCTGTTCGATTTCGATCCGGAGCGCAGCGAGCCGGGCCGGGTCGAAGTCTCCGGCATTCCGCTGTTTGTCGAGCTCCGAGACAATCCGCGCCCGTTCATCGTCTTTACTGCCCATAGCGGCAATTTCGAGATGCTGCCGGTTGCAGGCGCCTCCTTCGGGCTGGACGTGACCGTGCTGTTTCGCCCTCCGAACAATCCCTATATCGCCAAGAAGGTCTTCGAGTTCCGCAGGCGTCGCATGGGCAATCTCGTGCCGTCGCACGCCGGCTCCTCGTTCACGCTCGCCCGCCAGCTGGAAAAGGGCGGGGCGGTCGGCGTGCTGGTCGATCAGAAATTCGGGCGAGGCCTGAAGACCAAGTTCTTCAACAATGATGTCCAGACCAATCCGCTGGTCGCCAAGCTCGTGCGCCAGTTCGGCTGCGAGGTCTATCCGGCGCGCTGTATCCGGTTGCCGGGCGGTCGCTTCCGCCTTGAACTGGAGCCGGCAATCGACATTCCGCGCAAGGAAGACGGAAGCGTTGATGTCAATGCAACGGCGCAGGTGCTGAACGACAAGGTCGAGAGCTGGGTCCGCGAATATCCCGGCCAGTGGCTCTGGTACCATGACCGCTGGAACATCAAGCGGCAGCTCGCCGATTGATCGCTGCACGAATCGCTGTGCACGCCTGACCTGACAAGCTCATGAACGGATTTTTCAGATCGAAAAATCCACGTTTTGCCCGAAATTCGAGGCTGGTGCCTTGGGGCGACGCGAATCGGCCCGCGCATTCTCGACGCTCGGCATGATAAAGCCGTCCGGCAACGTTTCCGGTCGCCAAACGCTTGTTGAACATGCGTTCAATGCGTGTAAAAACAGATGGCTAATATTGACTGGAAGCGCTTTGACGGATTGTCCCGCAGGACTTTCGACTACATTCAAGGCGCCGGGGATCCGGTGGTGCCGCCTGATTACGGTTCGGCGCACGAACGGTATCGATGCGGTTTTGGCCGCACGATCTTGGAGGGTGGAGTTGAAGGATCTTATCGCGCTTTTCTGGTTCAAGTATTCCCAGCTGCAACACGCCGTTCGCTCCGGCGACGAACTGCTGACCGGCATCCTCGACGGCGAAATCGAGCCGATGTTGCGCGCAATCTATGAAACCAAGGCGGACAACGTCGCCGATGCCCGGCTACAGTTCCTGCTGCTGATCGACATATTGAGGAAGGAAGCGGACGACGTTTCCTGTGTGCTTCGCCACTCGCGCGTCCTGCAGGCACTCGTCGATCGCTATTTTTCGACTGTCGAGACGGAGCACGATACGGCCCCGTGGCTGCCGATGTCGAAACCCGCTGCTGCCTTGTTCAAGGGCAGGGCGGATGAAGGCTTTCTCAACGAAGCTATCCTCGATTGCCTGCCGGACAGGATCGCAGTGATCACGCCGGACTATCGGTATCTGTACACCAATCCCGTCAATGCAGATCGGCTGGAACTCCGCCCCATCGAACTCGTCGGTCGGCATATCGTCGAGTTCGTCGGCATTCAGCGGTTCGAACAGCGCGTCAAGCCGAACCTGGACAAGTGTTTCGCAGGCGAGACCGTGGATTATACCTTTTCCAAGGAAATGAACGGCCGCACCATTGTCGTGCGTTGCCGGATGAATCCTTGCCGCTCCGGCACCGGCAAACTGATCGGTGCCATTCTGGTGCTTCAGGAAATCGCCGACAGGCGGCGTGCAATCGCGGCCTGATGACGCTGTTTATTTGTCCGACCAGACGGCAAGTTCATGGCCGTCCGGATCCGCGAATTGAAAGCGCCGGCCTCCGGGAAAGGAGAAGACCGGCTGGACGATCGTTCCGCCTGCGGCCTCAACCCTCTTCTGCATATCGGCAAGATCGTCGGCATAGACGATGACGAGCGGCCCGCCCGGCCGGATGGTTCCCAGTGTCGTCAGGCCCCCGGTCAGCCGGCCATCGGTGAACTCGCAATAGTCCGGCCCGTATTCCGTGAAGCGCCAACCGAAGGCTGCGCCATAAAACGCCTTTGACCGTTCGATATTGGCAACCACAAACTCGATATTGTCGATCTGCCGGTCTGTGCCTTTCTGGCCCATGGTGGTTATCCTTTTTCTTCCAGAATCGTCTTCAGCGCGGTGAGATCCTTCAAGATCCAAGCAGCGTCGGCTTCAAACTGTGTATCGCTGACGCCATCCTGCCGCAGGAGCGTAAACATGACTTCGGCACCGGCCCCATTCGGAACCACGCGCAGGGCATTGTAGACCTCCTGGCCGGACGGCAGCCGGACCGTGTGGTCGATGACGCCGAAAGCGTTGGCCGGTGCGAACCGGATGTGCACGTCACCTAACACACCCTGTGCTAGCCAGCCGTCCTCCGTGGACATGAGGCCCGATGCCAGGCCGGACGCCCAGAGCGGCATGTTTTTCGGCTGCGACGCAAAGGCGTAGACGGCATCTGCCGATCGCTCGATGCCGAGATGAACGATTCGCGCGTCCATAAGTGACATGGATTTCCTCTTCTTGTCGCCAGGCTTTCCCGGGTATGGGATGGGCCATCCGAAGCTCGATCCTGCAGACCGTCGATGATGTCGGATGTTCGGTGCAAACGCTGACCTTTGCAATCCCGCTTCTTCTCCACGGACTGGCTTGACCGACGGTTTTCAGCTTTCGTTCGCCCTGCCGGCCATCGGGACGACATGCCTTGATCGGACCTTGATCGGATTTTTACACGCCCGAAATCTGCGGCGTTTGTCGAACAATCGCTTGTCGTTAATCGATTTGAATGCCAAAACTCGCTCAACCAAGTCTAACGGAGGCACACACGTGGCACAGGCGGAAATCGGGCTCATCGGGCTCGGCGTTATGGGATCGAATCTGGCGCTCAACATTGCCGAAAAGGGCAACAAGATCGCTGTCTTCAACCGCACGGTCGAGGCGACTCGGAAGTTCTACGCCGATGCCGGCAGCCTCCAGAGCCAGATCGTGCCGTGTGAAACGATCGAAGAATTCGTGGCTGCCATCCGGCCGCCGCGTCCGATCATCATCATGATCAAGGCCGGCGATCCGGTCGATCAGCAGATGGAGCTGCTCAAGCCATATCTTGAGAACAACGACATCATGATCGATGCCGGCAATGCCAATTTTCGCGACACGATGCGCCGCTTCGACAATCTCAAGGACAGCGGCCTGACCTTCATCGGCATGGGCGTGTCCGGTGGCGAAGAGGGCGCGCGCCACGGCCCGTCGATCATGGTCGGCGGCAAGGAAGCCTCCTGGAAGCGCGTCGAGAAAGTGCTCACCTCGATCGCCGCAAAATATGACGGCGTGCCTTGCGTCGATTGGCTCGGCGAGAACGGTGCCGGCCACTTCGTCAAGACCATCCACAACGGCATCGAATATGCCGATATGCAGATGATCGCCGAAATCTACGGCATCCTGCGCGACGGTCTGAAGATGAGCGCGACCGAGATCGGCGAGGTCTTCGGCACCTGGAACAAGGGGCGCCTGAATTCCTACCTGATCGAGATTTCCGAAATCGTCCTGAAAGCAGCGGACCCAATTACGGGCAAGCCGATCGTCGATCTCATCCTCGACAAGGCTGGCCAGAAGGGTACCGGCAAATGGTCGGTCATCGAGGCGCAGAACATGGGCGTTCCGGCAACCGGCATCGAAGCCGCCGTTGCCGCGCGCAGCATTTCCTCGATGAAGGACGAACGCGTTGCCGCTGAAAAGGTGCTCGGCCTGCCGGCGGTCGCAGACTTCAAGGTTGCCGACAAGGCGGCCTTCCTCGAAGACTTGGAAAGCGCGCTGCTGGCGTCGAAGATCGGCGCCTATGCGCAGGGGTTTGCCGTTCTGTCGGCCGCGTCGAAAGAGTTCGGCTGGAACCTGCCGATGCCGACGATCGCCAAGATCTGGCGCGCCGGCTGCATCATCCGCTCGCAGTTTCTTGATGAAATCACCACCGCCTTCACCAAGGACCCGCATGTCGCCAACCTGATCGTCACTCCAGCCTTTGCGACCATGGTCAAGGATAGCGACGGCGCCTTGCGGCGTGTTGTCTCAGCTGCCGTGCTCGGTGGTCTGCCGGTTCCGGCCCTGGCATCCGCGCTCGGTTATTTCGACAGCTATCGCCGCGGCCGTGGCACGGCCAACGTCATCCAGGCACAGCGCGACTTCTTCGGTGCCCATGGTTTCGATCGCACCGATGGCGCCGATGCGCATCATGGTCCGTGGGGCAGCGGTCTGAAGGCCTGATCGCCATCACCGAACAAAACAGAAAGGGCCGCCTATCATGAGCGGCCCTTTCTGTATTTCTGTTTCGGGTTTGCGCGGCAACAAGCCGGAATCCGTGTTCAGTTCTGTGCAATCGGGAAGCTGAGCGTCTGCAGTTCTGCCACCGAGCGACCCTCGATCCGCGCGATCACGGCTTTTGCAAGTTCGCGTCCGGCCAGCCGGAAATCTTCCCGCAGCGTAATGACTTCCGGCCGCAGCCATTTCAGGAAGTCGTTCGATTGCTTCGTGACCATATCCACGTCATGCGCAAGCTTCAGACCGGCAGCCTCGATGCCGGCGACCAGCGCCACCGCGCCGCCACCGCTGCCGGAGATGACGCCATCCGGTGCATCGGGTCCCCGCATGACCGTCTCGCAGGCCTCGCGAATATCGGCAAGGCTGTTATCGAGATCGACATTGTTGAAAGGAACCGCAATTGCACCGAAATCGCGCAAGCCACGCTCGAAGCCGGCGCGCATGTGCAGGTGATAGGTGAGATACGGTGGCGGATGCAGCAGCATCAGCCTGCGGCGTCCACGCTCGACAAGCCTGCGCACGGCATCATAGGCGAAGCGCTCGTTGTCGAAATCATGATAGGGATGCAGCAGGCCCATTTCGGTCCGGCCATGCGTGCCGAACGGGAAGTTCCGCTCCATCATCAGGGCAACACGGGCATCCTTCGGCTCCGTGCGCGAAATGATGACGCCATCGGCCGCACCTGTGTCCAGAACGTAGCGAACCGGGTCGAGCGGGTCGCTACGGGCACTGTAGGGCGTAATGACCAGATGATACTGGGTCGATGCTAGGATTTCGGAAATCCCGATGACCATCGGGCTCGTCAGGCCGATGATCTCTTCCTCAAGGCTGAGGATCAGGCTGATGACATTCGTCTTGCCGGTGCGCAGGCGCACGCCCGCACGATTGGGATAGTATCCAACCTGAGCCGCCACCAGCCGGACGCGCTCCTTGGTTTCGGCGCCGATATCAGGCGCATTTTTCAGTGCCCGCGACACGGTCGTTATCCCGAGGCCGGTCATGAACGCAATCGTCTTCAGCGTCGGGCGGCTGTCGCTTGGCGGTGGCACCATCACGGGCCTGGTTTTTGCCGTCTCATTCATGCCCCGCCACTGCTTTCCCTCTCAAAGCCGCCCCACCTTCGATGCGACTTCATTCATATGCCCCCGGGTGGCACACTCTCGCCCACCAAGCAGGATCAGGCGCCATTCCCCGCTGGTCCTTATATACATTTTGTGACGTTCCGACATCCCGCCTGCGACACCACCTTATTTTCAAAATCTGTAACGATACAGTAGAAAAGTCGAGCGCTTTTTTGTGACCGGCATACCGATCTCACCATACAGTTGAATCGCTGCGCAAAACTTCTGTCTTTCGCAGTTGCGAGATTGATGCGAATTTTATCCGGATGATAAACGTCGAATATCTGTTTTATTTCAATAATATTTTCCTCGAACGTCGCAACGCAACATGCGGAAATGAATCAATCGGTGTCAATCGTTAACTGCTCTTTTTAGGCGAGTAAAAATTTTTATGAGAATTTTTCGGTGTACCGGTTGCGTCTATCAAACGTTTGAAATAGGTTTTTACGGCAACGTTACAGTGAGGGAGGAAAACTCATGAAATTGCGGATTTTGGCTGCGGTACTCGCAGCAGGCGTATCCTTTTCGTTCGGTCCGGCCAGTGCCGCTGAATTGGAAGTCACCCATTGGTGGACATCCGGTGGCGAAGCTGCCGCCGTCGCGGAACTGGCAAAGGCTTTCGATGCCACTGGGAATAAGTGGGTAGACGGCGCGATCGCCGGTTCCGGCGGAACGGCCCGGCCGATCATGGTCAGCCGCATCACCGGTGGTGATCCTATGGGCGCCACGCAGTTCAACCATGGCCGTCAGGCCGAGGAACTGGTGCAGTCCGGCCTGATGCGCGACCTGACGGATATCGCCACGAAGGAAGGCTGGAAGGATATCATCAAGCCGTCGAGCCTGCTCGACAGCTGCACGATCGACGGCAAGATCTATTGCGCTCCGGTCAACATCCACTCCTGGCAGTGGCTATGGCTTTCGAATGCCGCTTTCAAGACGGCTGGCGTCGATGTGCCGAAGAACTGGGATGAATTCGTCGCTGCTGCGCCCGCGCTCGAAAAGGCAGGCATCGTTCCGCTCGCCATTGGTGGTCAGCCGTGGCAGGCGAATGGCGCTTTCGGCGTTCTGATGATCGCGATTGGCGGTAAGGACGTTTATCAGAAAGTCTTTGCCGACAAGGATGCGGAAGCCGCTGCCGGCGCCGAAATCACCAAGGTCTTCAAGGCTGCGGACGATGCGCGCAAGATGTCCAAGGGCAGCAATGTCCAGGATTGGAATCAGGCGACCAATCTGGTCATCACCGGCAAGGCCGGCGGACAGATCATGGGTGACTGGGCGCAGGGCGAATTCCAGCTGGCGGGTCAGAAGGCTGGAACCGACTACACCTGCCTGCCGGGACTTGGTGTCAACGAGGTCATCTCGACGGGTGGCGATGCGTTCTATTTCCCGCTGCTCAAGGATGAGGAAAAGTCCAAGGCGCAGGAAGTTCTCGCCTCGACCCTGCTCAGCCCGGCGACCCAGGTTGCCTTTAATCTGAAGAAGGGCTCGCTCCCGGTTCGCGGCGATGTCGATCTTGCAGCTGCCAACGACTGCATGAAGAAAGGCCTCGAAATCCTGGCCAAGGGCAATGTCGTGACCAGCACCGACCAGATGGTTTCTGCGGATACGCAGAAGCAGATGGAAGACCTCTTCTCCGAATTCTTCGCCAGCACGATGACGCCCGAAGATGCGCAGAAGCGCTTCGTCGACATTATCGCCTCGGCCGACTGATCCAGTGTGAATGTATGCCGCAAGCCGGCTCCGTTTTTTCGGAGCCGGCTTGTCAGGCCACTCCGTGAGGGGTGGCCGTGCGGCAATGTATTCGGCGTGATGCTTCCAAGAGGCGCAGCGCCTGGAGAGTGAAAGCGTGCTGGCCGGGGTCCCGTCGGCAGCGTTTTCTCAGAACAGATCGAGTTTCGGGGGAGGAACCGCCAATGACGGGCCAAGCGAATGCCGGCCGGCCAAACCAGTTGCTGCGCAATCTCAATTCCAAGATTGCCTCAATTCCGATGATACTGACTGCCGTCGTCATTTTTTTGGGCGGCACGTTGTGGACGGTGTTTTACTCGTTCACCAATTCCAAGCTCTTGCCAAGGCTTAGCTTTGTCGGTCTCGACCAGTATGAGCGCCTCTGGGCCGCGCCGCGCTGGGTCATCTCCATTCAGAATCTCGCCGTCTACGGGATTTTCTCGCTGATCTTCAGTCTGGTCATCGGCTTTGTTCTTGCCGCCCTGATGGATCAAAAGATCAGGTTCGAAAATGCCTTCCGGACAATTTTTCTCTACCCCTTCGCCTTGTCCTTCATCGTCACCGGCCTTGTCTGGCAGTGGATACTCAATCCCGAATTCGGCGTGCAGTCCGTGGTGCGCTCGCTTGGGTGGACAAGTTTCTCCTTCGACCCGCTCTATAATCCCAGCATCGTCATTTACGGTATCCTGATCGCCGCCCTGTGGCAGGGCACCGGCCTCGTGATGTGCCTGATGCTCGCCGGTCTGCGCGGCATCGACGAAGACATCTGGAAGGCATCCCGCGTCGATGGCATTCCGATGTGGAGGACCTATCTCCAGATCATCATCCCGATGATGCGTCCGGTCTTCATCACGACGCTTGTCATCATCGCCAGCGGCATTGTCCGCGTCTACGATCTCGTCGTCGCCCAGACCAGCGGCGGGCCGGGCATCGCGTCCGAAGTGCCTGCAAAATACGTCTATGACTACATGTTCCAGGCACAGAACCTCGGTCAGGGCTTCGCCGCCTCGACCATGATGCTGATCACCGTCGCCATCATCATCGTGCCCTGGGCCTATCTGGAATTCGGAGGACGCAAGCGTGGCTGATACATCCGCTCTCAACCCCATCTCTGCTGGCCCAAGATTGGCCGCCGGCCCCCGGGGCAAGAAGCCCCGCCCGGTCCTCGCACCGCGCAACATCATGCTCTATGGCGCGCTGATCTTCGCCGCGATCTACTACCTTCTGCCGCTCTACGTCATGGTCGTGACCTCGCTGAAGGGCATGCCGGAAATCCGGCTCGGCAACATCTTCTCGCCTCCGGTCGAAATCACCTTCGAGCCCTGGGTGAAGGCTTGGTCGACCGCCTGCACGGGCCTCAATTGCGACGGTCTTTCGCGCGGGTTCTGGAATTCCGTTCGCATCACCATTCCCTCGACAGTCGTCTCCATCGCGATCGCTTCGGTCAACGGCTATGCACTCGCCAACTGGCGTTTCAAGGGCGCGGACCTGTTCTTCACCATCCTGATCGTCGGTGCCTTCATTCCCTACCAGGTGATGATCTATCCGATCGTCATCGTGCTGCGGGAAATGGGGCTTTACGGTTCGCTCACCGGCCTGATCCTCGTGCATACGATCTTTGGCATGCCGATCCTGACGCTCTTGTTCCGCAACTATTTCACGTCTCTGCCGGAAGAGTTGTTTAAGGCGGCGCGCGTCGATGGAGCCGGGTTCTGGATGATCTATTTCAAGATCATGCTGCCCATGGCGCTGCCGATCTTCGTCGTCGCGATGATCCTGCAGATCACCGGCATCTGGAACGACTTCCTGTTCGGCGTGGTCTTCACGCGGCCGGAATACTACCCGATGACCGTGCAGCTCAACAACATCGTCAATTCCGTCCAGGGCGTGAAGGAATACAACGTCAACATGGCCGCCACCATCCTGACGGGCGCCGTGCCGCTGTTCGTTTATTTCGTCTCCGGCCGGCTTTTCGTCCGCGGCATCGCCGCCGGCGCAGTGAAAGGGTAAATACATGACCAGCAACAGCGTATCGGTCAGGGATCTGTCATTGAGCTTCGGCGCGGTCACCGTGCTCGACAACCTGAATATCGACGTCGCCGATGGCGAATTCCTCGTGCTTCTCGGCTCGTCCGGTTGCGGCAAGTCGACGCTCCTCAATTGCATCGCCGGCCTGCTCGACGTCACCGAAGGGCAGATCTTCATCAAGGAGAAAAACGTCACCTGGGAAGAGCCCAAGGACCGCGGCATCGGCATGGTGTTCCAGTCCTACGCGCTCTACCCGCAGATGACCGTCGAGGGCAACCTGTCCTTCGGCCTCAAGGTCGCCAAGCTGCCGCAGGCCGAGATCGACAAGCGGGTGGCACGGGCTGCCGAAATCCTGCAGATCCAGCCACTCCTGAAGCGCAAGCCATCGGAACTATCCGGTGGCCAGCGCCAGCGCGTCGCCATCGGCCGTGCCCTTGTTCGCGATGTCGATGTCTTCCTGTTCGACGAGCCGCTCTCCAACCTCGATGCCAAGCTGCGTTCCGAGCTGCGCGTCGAGATCAAGCGCCTGCACCAGTCGCTGAAGAACACGATGATCTACGTCACCCACGATCAGATCGAGGCGCTGACGCTCGCCGACCGCATCGCCGTTATGAAGGGCGGGGTCATTCAGCAGCTTGCCGATCCGATGACGATCTACAACACGCCGGAAAACCTGTTCGTCGCCGGCTTCATTGGTTCGCCGTCGATGAATTTCTTCCGCGGCGAGATCGTCGAACGGGATGGTCGCAAGGTCGTGTCTGTCAACGGCGTTGATCTGTCGATCGACAGCTATAATGCTCGTGGCCCGATCGAAATCGGCCGCAAGGTCGTGCTTGGCGTCCGTCCGGAGCATGTCAAGGTGGATGAGGCGCCCGCCGGCACCGACATCCACGACGCCGTCGTCGATATCGAGGAGCCCATGGGCGCTGACAACCTGCTCTGGCTGAAACTCGCCGGCCAGACCATGTCGGTGCGCATCGCCGGCGCGAGGCGTTACGCGCCCGGCACGCCGGTCCGACTGTCCTTCGATATGAGCCTTGCCTCGATCTTCGATGAGAAGACGGAGAACAGGCTTTAAACGGAATGATATGTGACCCAAACACACCCTCTTGCGCTGTGGCGGGAGAGGGAAAACATGGCCGCGTCTGATAGCTCACCTGGATAACTTCGCATGACCCACACGATCTCGATCAACGATATTGATCTGTCTGGCTACTGGCTCCTCGCGTCATCGGACAATTCCCATGCCCTGACGATTGCCGTTCCAGGCGATGTGCATAGCGCGCTCCAGACCGCCGGCGTCATTGCCAATCCCTATGCGGGACGCAACGAAGACGACGTGCAGTGGGTGGCGCAGAAAGATTGGGTGATCGAGCGGACGTTCCAGATGGAGGCTGCCGATCTTGGCGGGCACTGGTATCTCGATATCGAAAGCCTCGATACCGTCGCTTCCGTCTTCGTCAATGACAAGCTCGTGCTGGAGGCCAGCAATTGTTTCCTGCGCCATCGGCCGGATGTCGGCTTTGCCCTGCGCGAGGGCGAAAACGGCCTGCGCATCGTCCTGCATTCCTCAATTGCCGCCGGCGCCGAGCGGCAGGCAAAGCAGCCCTTCTATATTCCTTATTCGACCGGAAACTCACCGATCCCCAATGGCAACATGTTGCGCAAGCCACAGTGCCATTTCGGCTGGGACTGGAACATCGCCATCGCGCCGCTTGGCATCTATGGCACGATCGCGCTGAAGAAGATCGACGGCGCACGGATCGAGCACGTCACCACGCGCCAAGTCTTCCAGCAAGGCGGGGTCTTCCAGCAAAGCGGGGCGGTCGATCTGCAGGTGACGGTTACTTTGTTTGCCAGCGAGCCCGGCATCGCCGCCGTGCATTTCACGCTCGACGACCAGCGCGAGCGGCTCGATTGCGCCGTCAATGGCGGTGAGACGCAGATCACGCATGTTTTCACGGTCGAAAATCCTCTTCTCTGGTGGCCGGCGGGCAGCGGCGAGCAGGCCTTGTCGATGCTGACGGTCGAAGTGTCCGGACAAAGCGTGACGCGCCAGATCGGCTTTCGCACCGTGGAACTGCTGACTGATCCAGACGACGCCGGCAGCCGGTTTGCATTCCGTGTCAATGGCCGCGAAATCTTCTGCCGTGGCGCCAACTGGATTCCTGCCGACGCCTTGGTCTCGCGCGTGACGCCGGATGGCGTCGAGGACCTGCTTCAGTCTGCCGTTGACGCCAATATGAACATGATCCGCATCTGGGGCGGCGGCTTCTACGAACCGGACTGGTTCTATGACCTCTGCGACCGGCTCGGGCTGATGGTCTGGCAGGATTTCATGTTCGCCTGCAATCTCTATCCCTCCACACCGGATTTTCTCGAGAATGTTGCGGCGGAAGTCGAATATCAGGTCAAACGGCTGTCCTCGCATCCGTCCATCGCGCTCTGGTGCGGCGACAATGAACTGGTGGGCGCGCTGACCTGGTTCGAGGAAAGCCGCAAGGACCGCGATCGCTACCTCGTCTCCTATGACCGTCTCAACCGCACCATCGAGACCGCGATGAAGGCGGCAGCGCCGGAGGCGATCTGGTGGCCGTCCAGCCCCTCCGTCGGTCCGCTCAATTTCGGCGATGCCTGGCATGCCGATGGTGCAGGCGATATGCACTACTGGTCGGTGTGGCACGAAAACAAGTCGTTCGACAACTACCGTACCGTGCGTCCGCGCTTCTGCTCGGAATTCGGCTTCCAGTCCTATACGTCGATGCCGATCGTGCGGCAGTTCGCCGAGCAGAAGGATTTGAACGTCGCTTCTCCTGTCATGGAGGCGCACCAGAAGAATGCCGGTGGCAACGAGCGGATCGCCGCCACCATGTTCCGCTATTTCCGGTTCCCGAAGGATTTTGCCAACTTCGTCTATCTCAGCCAGATCCAGCAGGGGCTGGCGATCCGCACGGCCGTCGATTTCTGGCGGTCGCTGAAACCCCACTGCATGGGCACGCTCTACTGGCAGCTCAACGACACCTGGCCGGTCGCTTCCTGGTCGAGCCTCGATTACGGCGGCCACTGGAAAGCCATGCACTACATGACGCGGCGCTTCTTCCAGCCCGTCAATATTGCGGCCATTCCCTCTGAAGACGGTTCGGAGATCGCCTTTTCCATGGTCAACGATACGGCCGAACCGGTGACGATCACGCTGCAGACATTTCTGGTGTCGCTTGATGGCGAGAGGCAACCGTTCATCGCTGCCGCCGGCACCTGCGCGCCGGATCGCGCCGCCACGCTGGTTAAGGTTTCCGCATCGGAGATCCCCAAGGATACACTGCTGTTCTGGTCATTCGAGGTTTCGAATGGCATGGCGGGTGAGGGGCATCATGTCACCGGAACCTACAAGGCGCTTGATCTGGCGCCATCCGGCCTTTCGCTGCAGACGTCTGCGAACGGCGACGGAAGCTACGATATCCTCGTTTCTGCGCGGGGGCTTGCACTGCATGTGATGATTTCGGCAGATATCGAGGGCCGCTATTCCGACAATGCGTTCGACCTGGTGGCAGGTGACGAGCGCGTTATCCGGTTCACGCCGAAAGTACCGCTTGCGGCCGGGGCCGTGCCGGTCTTTACCGGCCATGATCTCCAATCCTGCCAGGGCAACGGGTAAGGAACAGCCGATGAACCGCAGCCAGGTCAACGACATCATCGCCCGCAGCGACATCTTCATGCGCAGTCACGGCTTTGTCTTGCCGCCTTTCGCCTATTGGTCGCCGGAAGACCTCAAGGTGCATGTCGCTTCGGACGCACCGACAATCTTCAAGGCCCGCCTTGGCTGGGACATTACCGATTACGGCAAGGGCAGGTTCCAGGACCTCGGCCTCGTGCTGTTCACGCTGCGCAACGGTACGCTCGACGCCTTGCGCTCGGGGCAGGGTGTCTCCTATGCCGAAAAACTGATGATCACTGCGAAAGATCAGGTCAACCCGCTGCATCGCCATGCGGTGAAGACCGAAGACATCATCAATCGCGGCGGTGGCACACTGGTGCTGCAGATGTACAACGCGCTGGCCGACGGCACCGTCGATGAAGAAAGCGACGTCATTGTCGCCACCGATGCCCGGCTCCGCGTGCTCCAGGCCGGCGCGTGTCTGGCACTTGCGCCCGGCGAGAGCGTCACGCTTCTGCCCGGCAACTGGCACGCCTTCTGGGCGGAAGGCGCGGATGTGCTGATGGGCGAGGTCTCGACCGTCAACGACGATCTGACAGACAATTACTTTCGCGAGCCGGTCGGCCGCTTTTCCACCATCCACGAAGACACCATCCCGAACCATCTTCTGGTTTCGGACTATGACACCTGGTTCCGCCAGATCCACGAGGAGAATCGTCTATGAAAACCGTTAGTTTCCAGCTCTACAGTGCCCGTAATTTCCCGCCCCTGTCCGACGTTCTGAAGACGGTCGGCGCTGCCGGCTACAAGCAGGTCGAGGGCTACGGTGCCCTTTATGCGGCCCTTGACGATGCAGCGCTCTCTGCCTTGAAACAGGATCTCGAAAGCAACGGCGTCACCATGCCATCAGCGCATTTCGGCCTCGACATGCTGGAAGCCGATCCAGTGCGCGTGCTGCAGATCACCAATGCTCTCGGCATCCGTGCGATCTATTGCCCCTATCTCCTGCCGGACCAGCGTCCGGCCGATGCCGCTGGCTGGAAGGCCTTTGGCGAGCGGCTGCAGAAGGCCGGAAAACCCTTCCGCGATGCCGGCCTCGATTTCGGATGGCACAATCACGACTTCGAATTTTTCGCATTGTCCGACGGCTCGGTGCCGCAGGATCATATCTTCGCCGGCGGTTCGGATCTGTCCTGGGAGGCGGATATCGCCTGGGTCATCCGCGGCGGCGCCGATCCCTTCGCCTGGATCGAGAAATATGGCAGCCGCATCACGGCCGTCCATGTGAAGGACATCGCCGCTGCCGGCGAGAATGCCGACCAGGACGGCTGGGCCGATGTCGGACACGGCACGGTCGACTGGGCAAAGCTGTTTACGGCGCTGGCATCGACACCGGTCAAGTATTACGTCGTCGAACACGACAACCCCAAGGATTTCAAGGCAACGGCCGAGCGCTCGATCGCCTCGATCCAGTCTTACTGAGCCCGTTTTTATCCATAGAAAGACAAGACCATGACACAGGAACTCGGCGTCGGCATCATCGGATGCGGCAACATTTCCACCACCTATTTCAAGCTGTCTCCGCTGTTCAAGGGCATCAAGGTGCTCGCCTGCGCGGACATAAACCCGGCAGCCGCTGAAATCCGCGCCTCCGAATATGGCGTCAAGGCGCAGACCATTGAGGAACTGCTCGCCAATCCGGAGATCGACATCGTCGTCAACCTGACGATCCCGGACGCGCATTTCCCGGTCTCCAGGATGATCCTGGAAGCGGGCAAGCACGTCTATTCGGAAAAGCCGCTGGTTCTTTCGCTGGAGCAGGGCGAGCAACTGCGGGGTATCGCCACCACCAACAATCTCAAGGTCGGCTGCGCACCGGATACCTTCCTTGGCGGCGCCCACCAGCTCGCGCGTGACTACGTCGATCAGGGCAAGATCGGCCGCGTCACGTCTGGTACCTGCCATGTGATGAGTGCCGGCATGGAGATGTGGCACCCCAATCCGGACTTCTTCTTCCTGCCCGGCGGCGGCCCGATCCTCGATCTCGGCCCCTACTATATCGCCAATCTCATCAACCTGATCGGTCCCGTGAAGCGTGTTGCCGCCCTGACCTCGATGGCCAATCCGACCCGCACGATCACCAGCGAACCGCGCAAGGGTGAGATCATTCCGGTGGAAACGCCGACCAACATCCATGCGCTGCTGGAATTCCAGAATGGCGCGACGATCACGCTTTCGGCCAGCTGGGATGTCTGGTCGCATCGCCATGCCAACATGGAGCTGTACGGCACCGAAGGCTCGCTCTTCGTTCCGGATCCGAATTTCTTCGGTGGCACGGTTCTGGCCAGCGGCCGCGACAAGGATATCCAACCGCTGGAAACCTGGGCGCACCCGTTCTCGGTCAACAACCAGGAACATCCACAGGGACCTATGGCGAACTACCGCACCGCCGGTCTTGCGGATATGGCGATTGCCATCCTCGAAGGCCGCGATGCGCGTTGCTCGCTGGAGCGTGCGCTGCACGGCGTCGATGTCATGGTCTCGATTCTGAAATCGGGTGAAACCGGCCAGTTCATCGAACTCTCCACCACCTGCACCCAGCCGGCCGCACTCGGTATCGAGGAAGCCAACGCGCTGCTGCGATAGGCGAAATTTGGGGGCGTTGAGGACTCTGTCCTTGCGCAGTCATCGCAATAAAATATACCGATTTCACCAAGTCATTCCCGGAGCGTTGCTGCTTCGGGAATTCCGTTTTCAAGCACTTTTTTTGAAGCTTAGGTCAGGATGAAACGATGAGCTGGCAACCGGCGGACAATCGCTACGAGACGATGAAATACAATCGCTGCGGCAAGACCGGGCTCAAGCTGCCGGCGATCTCGCTCGGTCTCTGGCACAATTTCGGCGATGATACGGCGCATGACCGCAAGGTGGATATGTGCCGCACGGCGTTCGATCTTGGCATCACCCATTTCGACCTCGCCAACAATTACGGCCCGCCCGCGGGCAGCGCCGAAACGGCGTTTGGCGAAATCCTGCGCACGGATTTTGCGCGCCTGCGCGACGAACTGATCATCTCGTCGAAGGCCGGCTATGACATGTGGCCGGGTCCGTACGGCGAATGGGGCAGCCGCAAATATTTGATCGCCAGCTGCGACCAGAGCCTGAAGCGCATGGGCCTCGATTATGTCGATATCTTCTATTCGCACCGCTTCGATCCGGATACGCCGCTCGAGGAAACCTGCGGCGCGCTCGATCATATCGTGCGCTCGGGCAGGGCGCTCTATGTCGGCATCTCGTCCTACAATTCGCAGCGCACCCGCGAGGCGGCCGCCATCCTCAAGGATCTCGGCACGCCCTGCATCATCCACCAGCCGAGCTATTCCATGCTCAATCGCTGGGTCGAGGATGACGGATTGATCGATACGCTGGAAGACCTCGGCATCGGATCGATCGTCTTTTCGCCCTTAGCGCAGGGCATGCTGACGACGAAATATCTGAATGGAATTCCGACCGACAGCCGGGCGGCGCAGAACCATTTCCTGAAGAAGGATTTCATCAAGCCGTCGATCATCGAGAACATCGTCAAGCTCAACGGTATCGCCGAAAAACGCGGCCAGACCTTGGCGCAGATGGCGATCGCCTGGGTGCTTCGCGGTGGACGGATCACATCCGCCCTGATCGGCGCCAGTCGTTCAAGCCAGATCGTCGATTGCGTCAATGCGCTGAAGAACGACAGCTTCACGCCGCAGGAACTGGCCGAAATCGATCTTTACGCCAAGGAAGCCGACATCAATCTGTGGACTTCATCAGCCGAACTCGAATAGACGCAGGTCCTTGATTTGCCTATGTTTTAGGCGTTTGTCGCGTTTTTCGGGGACTTAGACAAAAGTAGAGGGCGGGGCGAAAAAGCCTTGCTGGACATGCGTGGGGCAGCGTGTAAGCTGCCCCCGCGGAGGAGAAGGCTAAGGGTTCCCCCTGGCCTGCCGCTGTTGGATTCAAGAGGAGGAACTATGGATCGCCGTTCATTCATTACGCGCGCAGGTCTTGGCGGCGTTGGAGCCGTTGCTGCCACCACGCTGGCAGCACCCGCAATCGCGCAGACGACCCCTAAGATCAACTGGCGCCTGACGTCGTCATTCCCCAAGTCGCTCGATACGATCTACGGCGGTGCGGAAGTGATTTCGAAATATGTCTCCGAAGCAACGGACGGCAATTTCAAGATCCAGGTTTTCGCCGCCGGTGAAATCGTGCCGGGTCTGCAGGCCGCTGACGCGGCTGCCGCCGGCACCGTCGAAGCCTGCCACACCGTCTCCTACTACTACTGGGGCAAGGACCCGGTCTGGGCGCTTGGTGCTGCCGTTCCATTCGCGCTCAATGCGCGCGGCATGAACGCCTGGCAGTATCACGGCGGCGGCATCGACATGTTCAACGAATTCCTGGGCGCCCAGGGCCTCATCGGCTTCCCTGGCGGCAACACCGGCGTGCAGATGGGCGGCTGGTTCCGCAAGGAGATCAAGACGGTCGCCGACCTGCAGGGCCTGAAAATGCGCATCGGCGGTTTTGCCGGCAAGGTCATGGAAAAGCTCGGTGTCGTGCCGCAGCAGATTGCCGGCGGTGACATCTATCCGTCGCTCGAAAAGGGCACGATCGACGCCGCCGAATGGGTCGGACCCTATGACGACGAGAAGCTCGGCTTCTATAAGGTCGCGCCCTATTACTACTATCCCGGCTGGTGGGAAGGTGGCCCGACGGTCCACGCGATTTTCAACAAGGCAGCCTTCGAAGGTCTGCCGCCGGCTTACCAGTCGCTGCTGCGTACCGCCTGCCAGGCGGCCGATGCAAACATGCTGCAGAAATATGACTACCTGAACCCCTCGGCGATCAAGCGCCTGGTGGCCGGCGGCGCCAAGCTCAGCCCGTTCAGCCAGGAAATCCTCTCTGCCTGCTTCGACGCATCGAACGAGGTCTATGCCGAGATGGAAGCGTCCAACCCGACCTTCAAGAAGATCTGGGGTTCGATCAAGGCCTTCCGCAGCGAGTATTTCCTCAACGCGCAGATCGCCGAATACAACTACGATACCTTCATGATGATCCAGCAGCGCAACGGCAAGATTTAGCCGCCTCGCGCCCTGTCGTTAAATGAAAGCCCCGGAACAGCGATGTTCCGGGGCTTTTTGAATTGGTTGCGAAGCGAAAAGCGGCCGGTTTCCCGGCCGCGTTGCGTCAGTTGAACGAGGGCGGTGCGCTGAGGTCGTTGGCCGGCTTGGTTTCCGGCTGCTGGTTTACGCCGTCCGCAGGCTTGGCGTCGAGCGGATTTCCCGCCGGAAGTTGCAGCCCGCCGGGCAGGCCGAGGCCGCCGCCATTGTCGGGCAGGCCAAGGCCCGGCGTGCCGTTTCCGGCGCCGAAGCCGGGCACCTCGATCTTGATCGTGTTCGGATCGATGCCGGTGCCTTCGCCCTTGTAGTGCATGACCATCTGCGGGAACATGATGGTCAGCGCCACCATGATGATCTGGATGCCGACGAACGGCACCGCGCCCCAATAGATCTGCCCCGTCGTCACCGGCTGCATGGTCTTGCCCGTCACCTTGTCGAGATAGGGGACCTTGGCGGCAACGGATCGCAGGTAGAACAGGGCAAAGCCGAAGGGCGGGTGCATGAAGCTCGTCTGCATGTTGATGCCGAGCAGGACGCCGAACCAGATCAGGTCGATGCCGAGTGCGCTTGCAGCCGGTGCCAGAAGCGGCACGATGATGAAGGCAAGCTCGAAGAAATCGAGGAAAAACGCCAGGAAAAAGACGAGCAGATTGACCGCGATCAGGAAGCCGACTTCGCCGCCGGGCATGGAGGTGAGCAGGTGCTCGACCCAGATATGGCCGTTGACGCCGTAGAAGGTGAGCGAGAAGACGCGTGCGCCGATCAGGATGAACAGCACGAAGGACGACAGCCGCGTGGTGGAGGCCAGCGCCTGCTTGATGACGTCCATGCTGAGCCGTCCCTTGGCCGCCGCCATGATCAGCGCGCCGACAGCGCCCATGGCGCCGCCTTCGGTCGGCGTGGCGATGCCGAGGAAGATCGTGCCGAGAACGAGGAAGATCAGCGCCAGCGGCGGGATGAGGACGATGATCACCTGCTGGGCCAGTCGTGACATCATGTTGGTCTTTGTCGTGCGGTCGACGAGCGCAACGATGTAGATGAAGGCGACGCCGACAGTGGCGCCCAGGATGTCGGCATTCTCGCCATGGGTTGGTGAAAGATAGACATGGGCGGCATAGGCGATGCCGGCTGCAACCAGGAGCGCCACGAACAGGGAGGTTACCCCGTGTCCGAGCGTGCGCGCCTCGAGCGGCAGGGCCGGCATGGAATCGCGCCGGACGAAGGTCATGATCAGGATGTAGAGCATGTAGAGCCCGGTCAGAACCAGACCCGGGATCAGCGCGCCGGCATACATGTCGCCGACGGAACGGCCGAGCTGGTCGGCGAGCACGATCAGCACCAGCGATGGCGGGATGATCTGGGCAAGCGTGCCGGAGGCCGCGATGACGCCCGATGCGACGCGGCGGTCATAACCATAGCGAAGCATGATCGGCAGCGAGATCAGGCCCATGGCGATGACCGAGGCAGCAACGACGCCGGTGGTTGCCGCAAGCAGCGCGCCGACGAAGATGACGGCATAGGCAAGGCCGCCGCGGATCGGACCGAACAATTGCCCGATCGTGTCGAGCAGGTCTTCCGCCATGCCGGAGCGTTCCAGCACGATGCCCATGAAGGTGAAAAAGGGAATGGCGAGCAGCGTGTCGTTCGACATCACCCCCCAGAAGCGTTCGGGAAGGGCGTTGAGCAGAGGCCAGGAGAGATTGATTGAATCGGAAAAGGGGGCAAGCTCGACGCCGATGATGAAGAACACCAGGCCATTGGCTGCCAGCGCAAAGGCGACGGGGTAGCCGAGAAGCAGGAAGACGATGAGCGACACGAACATGATCGGCGCCATGTTCTGGGCGATGAATTCGATCATGTGCGCTTCTCCCCTGCGGTCGTATCCATGTCGAGCGGCGCATGGGTCGGCACGTAGGGCGTCGGATCCTCCATGTCACCGCGCATGATGGCAATCTTCTTTATGATTTCCGACACGCCCTGCAGTGCGAGAAGCAGGAAGCCGGCGAGCAGGATGCCCTTGGCCGGCCAAATGATCAGCCCGCCGGCGCTCGAGGAAACCTCGCCGTTGTTATAGGACATGAGCACATAGGGAACGAGGTAGTAGATCATCAGCGCCACGAAGGGCATCAGGAACAGGCAGTGGCCGAGAAGGTCGATCCAATGCTGCACCCGCCGCGAAAAGGCGCCGTAGACGACGTCGATACGGATATGCTCGTTCTGCCGCAGTGTATAGGCGGCAGCGAGCATGAAGGCGCCGCCGAACAGGTACCATTGCGCTTCGAGCCAGGCATTCGACGACATGTTGAATGTCTTGCGGATGATGGCATTTCCGGCGCTGACCAAAACGGCGATCAGGATCAGCCAGGAAACGGACTTGCCGATGGCTTCGGTGATGGTGTCGATCAGTCGGCTTATGCCGAGTAACGGTGTCATTCGGTTCCTCCCGCAATGGCTGGTTCTTCGTGTTTTTTGCCAAGCACGATCACACTGCCGATTTCAAGGGGCGTTTCAAGTCTGGATCTCGATTTTCCAGCCTAGCCTGCAAGCGTCATGCGAAAGTCGCATATTGGCCGTGTGAAAATGCCCAAGTCTTGAGCAGGAACAGGCGGTGACAAGGTTGCGTGCCCCCGTTGCGCCGGGCAAAACTGTCGGTCGCACGATTCGATTCCTTCGCGCAAAAAGGTGCATCCAGACGATGACGACGATTCGCAATCCCATCCTGCCCGGTTTCAATCCGGACCCGTCGATCTGCCGTGTTGGGGACGACTATTATATCGCCACCTCCACCTTCGAATGGTATCCGGGCGTGCAGATCCATCATTCCCGCGATCTCGTGAACTGGACCTTGGTGCGCCGGCCGCTGGAGCGGGCAAGCCAGCTCGACATGCGCGGCAATCCCGACAGTTGCGGCGTATGGGCGCCGTGCCTTTCCCATGCGGACGGGCTGTTCTGGCTGGTCTATACGGACGTCAAGCGGTTGGACGGCAGCTTCAAGGATGCGCATAACTATATCGTCACATCGCCGACGATCGAGGGTGACTGGTCGGATCCAATCTACGTCAACTCGTCGGGCTTCGACCCCTCGCTGTTTCATGATGCGGACGGCCGCAAATGGTTCCTCAACATGCAGTGGAACCACCGGCGCGAAACCTTCCATGGTGATGCAGGGTCTCCGGCCTTCGACGGCATCCTGTTGCAGGAATGGGATGCAGAGGCCAAATCGCTGGTCGGTCCGGTCCGCAATATTTTCGCCGGCAGCGGCCAGGGGCTGGTCGAGGGCCCGCATCTGTTTCGCCGAAATGGCTGGATCTATCTGACCACGGCGGAAGGCGGGACGGGCTATGACCATGTCGTCACCATGGCCCGCGCCCGCTCGATCGAAGGACCCTACGAGCTGCATCCGCAGCGCCACCTGATAACCTCCAAGGATGATCCGGATGTCAGCCTGCAACGGGCCGGACACGGGCAATATATCGAGACACCGGATGGGCAGGCCTATCATACGCATCTGACCGGGCGGCCGCTCGCACCGCATCGTCGCTGCACGCTCGGGCGCGAGACGGGCCTGCAGAAATGCGTTTGGCGCGACGATGACTGGCTCTATCTGGAGCAGGGTGGCGTCGTGCCGGCGGTCGATGTGCCGGCTCCGTTCGAGACTGCGGTCGCCGAGCGGCCGGCGAGAATCGAAACTGACTTCGACGGTCCCGATCTGCCGTCCGAGTTTCAATGGCTGCGCACGCCGGAGCCGGACCGGATTTTCTCGCTCTCAGCGCGGCAGGGCCATCTGCGGCTTTTCGGCCGCGAAAGCATCGGCAGCTGGTTCGAGCAGGCACTGGTGGCCAGGCGGCAGGAGCATCACCGATTCCGCGTCGAGACGGTCGTCGAATTTGCGCCGGATACCTACCAGCAGGTCGCCGGCCTGACGCATTACTACAATCGCTACAAGTTCCATGCGCTGGCCGTCACCCTCCACGAGACCCTCGGCCGGGTCGTGACCATTTTCTCCTGCGCTGGCGATTTCCCCAATGGCAAGCTGAGTTTCCCGGCGGACAGCGGCATGTCCGTGCCAGACGGCCAGGTGCATCTGGCGATGGAGATCCGCGATAACGACCTGCAGTTTTTCTGGCGTCCGGACGGCGGCAATGACTGGCAGACGCTCGGCCCCGTCCTCGACGGTGGCGTCGTATCGGACGAAGGCGGTCGCGGCGAGCACGGCTCGTTTACCGGCGCGTTTGCCGGTCTCTTCACCTTTGACATCACCGGGCGCGGCCTTGCCGCCGATTTCGACAGGTTCCGCTATGAGGCGCTCGAATGAGGCTTGAACGTGCCGGAATTCTTTATAAGAAAACCGTTATAATCAACTGATTTCATTACGAATTTGTAATCTGCAGTTTCAGTTTCCATTCATCTTTGCGGCCCTATCTTCAGGCCGTGTCAAACGAAAGGAAACACCCATGAAACGTCTGTTCATTGTCCTGATTGCCAGTTCTGTCCTCTCGGCCCCAATGGCCATGGCCCAACCGCTACAGGCCGGCAGTTACGAGGTCGCGCAGCAGGTGAAGCACCGCGAAGTCGAAAAGCGCGTCTACAAGCAGGGCAACAAGAGGATCGTAGAAAAGCGCGTTGTCGTGAAGAAGCGCTGGGCGCGGGGCAACAAGCTGTCACGGGCGGAGCGTCGCCAGGTTGCCCGGATCAACGATTATCGCCGCTACAAGCTGCAGGCTCCACGGCGCGGCCAGGAATGGGTCAGGGTCGACAACAACTACCTGCTGATTTCGGTCGCGACCGGAGTGATCGTCGGACTGGCTTCGCGTTAAGCCTGGTTCGGGAAGGCGGCGGTTTGACCGCCTTCCCCTTTGCGTCAGCGGAAAGGCGCCGTCCGTACCGGCATGGCCGGCACGTCGAAATGCTCCGGCGGTTGCCCCGTTTTTACTCGTTCAATCATTGTCAGATAAGCCTGTTCCAGATGCAGGCAGAACCGTTCCGCGTCAAACAGCGGCGCCGTGAAGCGATTGGTTGCGATGATTTCCTTCAACGCCCTTGTTCCTGCCGGATCATTGGACAACCGCACCGCCATCTTCACGAAATCCGCTGGCGTCTCCGCCACCAGTTCGGAAAGGCCGATGGCATTGAGCAGGCTTTCTGAGACCCGCGAGGCAAAATTGCTTCCCCGTGCCGTCAACACGGGCAGGCCGGCCCAAAGCTTGTCGGATGTGGTCGTGTGGCCGTTATAGGGAAAAGTGTCGAGCCCGATATCGGCGGCCTGAAGGCGTGCGATATGGGCCGGATAGGCGGTCTTTGGGGCGAAGATGATGCGATCGGCCGACACATTGCGCACAGCCATGGCTTTCAGAAAATTGGTTCGCGGCACGTCGCCGTCAAGCATCAGCCAGAGAACGGCGTTCTCGGCCCTGCGCAGAATTTCCGCCCAGAGGTCGATCGTCGTCAGCGAGATTTTCCGTGCGGTGTTGAAGGCGGCGAAGATGACGCGATCCTCGGGCAGGCCGAGGTCCGCGCGGCTGGTGGCTGGGGGCAGGGCGCGGTAGACCGGGTCGTTGGGCTGGTAGCTTTCCGGCAGGCGGCAGAATTTCTCGTGGTAATGCGGCTTTGAATTGGCAGGCAGGACGATCGGGTCGCCGATCACATAGTCGAGGTCGATATTGACGGTGCTGCCGGGAAAACCGAGCCACGCCACCTGAACAGGTGCTGCCATCTGGTTGAGAATATTGCTGCGCGAGCCGCCGGTGTGCCCCTTCAGGTCGATGAGGATATCGGTTCCGCGCGCGCGGATTGCCGCGGCGGCCTGCGGGTCGGACAGCTTCAACATTGAAACAATCGGCTCCCACTTCTGCCGGTTTCCACCGTCGAACCCGATGAAGCGTTCCGGCGTGTAGCAATAGAGCGTCACGTCGAAATGATCGCGGTCATGGGCCTCCAGCACGCTCTGGAACAGGCGCATGGTGGCATGGTCATCCCAGAGATCGCTGGAGAGATAGCCGACGCGGATCTTCTGCGCCCATGTGTGTGGCCGCATGCGCCGCTGGCGCGACTGGCTGGGCGAGAGTTTGACCGCAAGGTCGCGATTGTTGGTCGCCAGCCGGTTGAGCCGTTCGTCGCCGCAATGCAGCAGGTTGGAATAGCCGGTCTCGCCTTCGGTCATCGACAGGTCGCCATTTGCAAGCGCAGTTGCGAGGCGCATTTCGAGCGCGGCAAGGGCCTCGTAGTCGCAGAAATCGCGCGCGACGGCCATGTATTTGAACTGGGTATAGGGATCGTCGGGCTGTAGGGCTGCGAGCTTGCGAAACAGGGTGAGCACAGCCGGATCGCGCTCTTCCTCGGCAAAGAGTTCGCCGGCGAGCATCAGGTGGTCTTTTTCGTCGCTTGAAACAAGCGTGTGTTTGACGCGATCGACCAGCGCGGTTTCGCCTGTTCGCCGAAACGAACGCGCCAGCAGAAAGGCGAGCGCCGGGTTGTCGGGCAGTGTTTTCAACAGGCCCATGCCGATCAACTGCGCATTGTCATCGTCGCCGGCCTGAAAATAGAGATCTGCGGCGCGGATGAGATTGTGCTGTGCTTCAAGCGGGTCGATGCCTGCAGCCTGTTGGAATGCTTCTGCTGCTTCCGAAAGCAGGCCGAGTTTTTCCAGTGTTTTCCCAAGCAGAACACGAGGTTCGGATGCGGTGCCATGGCCGATGAGATCGTTCAGGATCGTCAGCGCCTCGATATAGTCGCCCTGCTCGTAAGCCGCGCTTGCAGCCGTGAAAGCCTCTCCGTTCATTCTGCCCGTTCCCTTGACACATACGCTGATTCCAGCCCGGCACCCTGCCCCGCTTTGCTTGTGCGGGGCAGGGCAGGGGCCGGTTTTCAGGCAGCGCGTAGCGACCAGGAGGCAAAGGGATCGGGCAGGTTGCGCCAGAGATCCGGCGCAAACGTCTCGCAATCCACAAGGCAGGCGTCGAGTTGCGCCGTCAGGCTGTCGCGGTCCATCGGATCGGCGCCGATGAAGACGAGTTCCTGCCGCCGGTCGCCCCAGACCGGGTCGAGATAGGGCGACAAGGCCTTGCGAAATCCCTCATCGTCCGGCCAGCGGGCTTTTGGAACCGCCGACCACCATAGCCCCATCTTCGAGGTTCGCACGATCGCGCCCGCCTGGCTGAGTTCGCCGACGAAATGCGGCCGCGTCGCCAGCCAGAAAAAGCCCTTGGCGCGAACGACGCCGGGCCACGGGCGGTCCAGAAAGGCCTGCAGGCGCCGGGGATCGAACGGCTTTCTGACCCGGTAGACAAAGGAGCGGATGCCATATTCCTCGGTTTCGGGCATATGGTCGCGAAAGCCGTGCAGTTCCTTGTACCAGAGCGGGTGCTGCTCGGCTGTGGCGAGATCGAACCGGCCTGTGCCCAGCACCTCGCGAAGTCCCACCCGGCCGAAATCCGTCTCGATTAGTCGTGCATCGGGATTGAGGCTGACGATGATCTTGCGCGCCGCATCGCGTTGTTGCGGAGTCGCAGTGCCGATCTTGTTGAGGATAATGACATCGGCGAACTCGATCTGTTCGACCAGAAGATCGACAAGTGTCCTGACGTCGCCGTCTCCTGCCGTCTCGCCGCGGTCTGCCAGGAAATCGGTCGATGCGTAGTCTTTCAGCAGGTTGGCCGCATCGACAACTGTGACCATCGTATCGAGCCGGGCACGATCCGAAAGGCTTGCGCCGGTCTCGTCGCGAAAATCAAAGGTCGTTGCCACCGGCAGCGGTTCGGCGATCCCCGTCGATTCGATCAGCAGATAGTCGAACCGATCCTCTGTCGCGAGCCGGCGTACCTCGTTGAGAAGGTCGTCGCGCAGGGTACAGCAGATGCAGCCATTGGTCATTTCCACCAGGGTCTCCTGCGTGCGCGAAAGATTGGCGCCGCCATCGCGAACAAGCGCCGCGTCGATGTTGACTTCGCTCATGTCGTTGACGATCACCGCGACACGCAGGCCATCGCGATTGTTGAGAATGTGGTTGAGAACCGTCGTCTTGCCTGCGCCGAGGAAGCCGGAAAGAACGGTTACGGGAAGTCTGTCTGCCATCGCAAATATCCTTATATGTAATAGTATTACATGTCTTGAGCTGAAAAAGGCGGACACGGGTCCGCCTTCAAGGGATGCGCTGTGCCGTGGGATCAGCTGTTGGACGAGAGGCAGGTTTTCAGCGAGGTGCCGACCGATTCCATCAGCTGGAAATAGAGGTCCGGGCCGGCCTCAAGCGTCGCCGCTTCGGGGTCGAGCGTGCCGGATTTGGCGCTGGTGCCTTCGAGCACGACATTGACGAGCTTCGGCTCGAACTGCGGTTCGGCGAACACGCAGGTTGCCCCGAGTTCCTGGATCTTCTTGTGGATCTGCGAGATCCGCTCAGCGCCGGGCATGGTTTCCGGGCTGACGGTAATCGAGCCGGCGACCTTCACGCCGTAGCGCTTTTCGAAATACTGGTAGGCGTCGTGAAAGACGATGAATGGCTTGTCCTTGATCGGCGCGATCGTCTCGGCCATCGTCTTGTCGAGCGTGTCGAGGCGGACATTGAGTTTGTCGAGATTGGTTTTGTAGGTGTCTGCATTGGCAGGATCGACCTCTGCCAGCGTCTTTTCGATGTCGGCAGCCATCGCCTTGGCATTCTGCGGATCGAGCCAGAGGTGCATGTCGAACTCCCCCTCGTCGTGGTGATGTCCTTCGGCGGCTTCATGCGCCGCATCGTGGGTCTCTGCGGCGGCGGCTTCATGCTCATCGCCGTCGTCATGGGGCTCGAAGGCACCGCCTTCGCGGAATTTCAGCTTTTCCAGTCCCGGTGCACCGTCGAGCTCGACGATCTTGGCGCCGGTTCCCAGCGATTCCAGCGGCTTTTCCAGGAAGGCCTCGAGGCCGTGGCCGACCCAGAAGACCACGGTCGCATCCTGCAGCGCCGCGGCATTGGATGGCTTCATGCTGTAGGTATGCGGCGAGGCCGCTCCTTCGACGATCAATGCGGGTTCTCCGACCCCTTGCATGATCGACGCAACAAGCGAATGGATCGGCTTGATCGAAACCACGACATTCGGCCCTTCGGCCTGCGCCGCGCCCGCGCTCAAGGCAATGACAGAGGCGAGAAGCAGCGCGTTTTTCTTCAGCATGAAGATATCTCCTGATCTTGTTTCTTGAGTGTAATGTTATTACATCAATTGCGTAATGCTATAACGTGTGTCATAGCGACTGGCAACACCAGAAAGCGGATTTTTTTTGATGCAGAATTTCCGATCGCCCGATCAGCCGCCCCTCGTTTCCCTCGTCAATGCCGGCGTGCGACGCAATGGGCGCTGGCTCGTGCGCGGCGTCGAATTCTCCGTCAGCCGCGGCGAGATTGTCACGCTGATCGGCCCTAATGGGTCCGGCAAGTCGACGACGGCAAAAGCGGCTATCGGCGTTCTGAAGCCGGACGAGGGCAGTGTCGCGCGCAAGTCCGGGCTCAAGGTCGGCTACGTGCCGCAGAAGCTGTCGATCGACTGGACGCTGCCATTGACGGTCGAGCGGCTGATGACGCTGACGGGACCGCTGAAGGGCCGCGAGATCGACGAGGCGCTGGCCGCCACGGGCATTTCCCATCTGGCCCGCGCGGAAGTGCAGCATCTGTCCGGCGGCGAATTCCAGCGGGCGCTCCTGGCGCGGGCCCTGGCCCGCAAGCCGGATCTGCTGGTGCTCGATGAACCGGTTCAGGGTGTCGATTTCAGTGGCGAGATTGCGCTCTACGACCTGATCAAGGCGATCCGCAATCGAACCGGCTGCGGCATCCTCTTGATTTCCCACGACCTGCATGTGGTCATGGCCGAGACCGACACGGTGATCTGCCTGAACGGCCATGTCTGTTGCCGCGGTACGCCGCAGATGGTCAGCCAGAGCCCGGAATATCTGAAGCTCTTCGGCAGTCGCGCAGCCCAGTCGCTTACCGTCTACAGCCACCATCACGATCATACCCATCTGCCGGACGGTCGCGTCCAGCATGAGGACGGCAGCGTCACCGAACATTGCCATCCCGGTGACGGCCATCACCATGACGGCCATGCCGATCATGACCATGACCATGACCATGATCATACCCATGCGCACGACCACGAGCATGGGCCGGATTGCGGATGCGGCCATCATTCCCGCCTTCAGGGCTTCAACGGCAGGGAGAAAACCCGTGTTTGACGATTTCTTCACGCGTGCCCTCATTGCCGGCATTGGCCTTGCGATCACCGTCGGTCCGCTTGGCTGCTTCGTCATCTGGCGGCGCATGGCCTATTTCGGCGATACCATGGCGCATTCGGCGCTGCTTGGTGTTGCCCTGTCGCTGCTCTTCGAGCTCAACCTGATGCTCAGCGTCTTCATTGTCGCGGCGACGGTGTCGCTGCTGCTGCTCGTTCTGCAGCGCCGTGGTGCGCTGTCGACCGATGCGCTGCTTGGCATTCTCTCGCATTCGGCCCTGTCGATCGGCCTGGTCATGGTCGCCTTCATGACCTGGGTCCGCATCGATCTTGTCGGCTTCCTGTTCGGCGATATTCTCGCCGTTTCCGAGGCTGATATCGACCTTGTCTGGGGTGGCGGCATCCTCGTCTTGTTTGCGATCGTTTATCTTTGGCGACCACTGCTCGCGTCCACCGTCAATCCGGAACTGGCGGAGGCGGAAGGGCTGCAGCCGGAGCGGGCCAAGCTCTATTTCATGCTGCTGATGGCGCTGGTCATTGCGATTGCCATGAAGATCGTCGGCATTCTCCTGATCACCTCGCTCCTGATCATCCCTGCCGCGACCGCCCGGCGTTTCGCGAGTTCGCCGGAGATCATGGCGGTTCTCGCATCGTTGATCGGCGCGCTCGCTGTGACGGGCGGACTTTTCGGATCGCTGCACTGGGATACGCCGTCGGGACCGTCTATCGTCGTTGCAGCGCTCGGTCTGTTCGTCTTGAGCCTGCTGCCGTTCGGCCGCCGGTCGCAGGGTGCCGTCGAGCATTCGTCGCATGGAGGACATCACTGATGGGCACGCACACACTCACCAAGAACCAGTCGCTGGTGCTCGATGCGCTGACCCATGCCGAAGCGCCGCTGAGCGCCTATACCATTCTCGACAAGCTGCGCGACCACGGCTTCCGGGCGCCGCTGCAGGTCTATCGTGCGTTGGAGAAATTGCAGGAATTCGGGCTCGTGCACCGTCTCGAAAGCCTCAACGCCTTCGTCGCCTGCTCCTGCCGCGAAGATCATGACCATACTCACCATCATCATGGCGTCACCGCCTTTGCGATCTGCGAAGGGTGCGGGCAAGTCACGGAGTTTCATGATGCCGGCATGGAGGAGCGGCTTGCGGTGCTGGTCAAGAACCAGCATTTCAAGACCGAGAAGACGACGATCGAAATTCGCGGTCACTGCCAGAACTGCGTCTGACGCATAAGGCGTGCGTCATGACTTTGGCTTGTTGAAAATGGCGGTGATCGCGGCCGTGGTCCCGCGCCCGAAACGTCCGTCGACGACGCCGTTGTAAACACCCTGATCCTTCAGGCCCTGCTGGAAAGCCTTGCGGAAATCGAGCGACCAGTTCTTCCCGTTCTCGGTCATTTCCTTGCGGGCGGCCTCGCTGCCGGCGCGCAAGGCCTGTTCCATCCATCCGGAAGCCTCCGCGCCGCTGGTTGCGACACCGAGCCCGCCGTCATGCAGGAAAGCGATGTTGAACTTTGCATCGGCGAGGCCCAGTTCGGCAGCACGCAGGTAGCTAGCCATCGCCTTGGCATAGTCCTTGGCGACGCCCAGACCCTGACTGTAGCAATTGCCGAGCGCATTCAGGCCTGACGTATTGTCGAGTTTTGCTGCCTTCTCGTACCACCGGAATGCCTCCGGCAGGTCTTTTTCGACGCCGTTGCCTTCGGCATGGAGATTTCCAAGCGCGGTCATCGCGTCCGGTTGATTGAGGGCTGCAGCTTTCTCATAAAATGCCCGCGCCTTGAGATAATCCTGCTCTACACCCAGCCCTGCGCCGTGGAGCGTACCGGCACTGTAGAGCGCATCGCCGTTTCCGGCGTCACCCGCCTTGCGATACCAGTCCATGGCTTGTTTGTAGTCCTGCGGAACGCTGCGCCCGTAATAGTGAAGCTCGCCGATCTGATATTGCGCCGGTGCATAGCCCTTGTCCGCAGCCTTGGCATACCATGTCATGGCCTGCCCATAATCCTGTTCGACGCCGAGGGCGCCGCCGTAAAGAACGCCGATGCTGTAGATCGCATCTACATCGCCTTTGTCCGCAGCCTTTCGGTACCAGTCCATCGCCTGCCGGTAACCCTGCGCAACGCCATAGCCGTAATAATAGAGTTCGCCGATCCGGTTCATGGCGCTGGCATTGTCGTATGCGGCCGCTTTCTGATACCAAGCCATGGCCTGCGCATAGTCCTGGGGCACGCCCGAAGCGTTCTGGTAAAGATAGCCGATAGCGTTCATGGCGTCGTGATTGCCTGCGTCTGCACCTTTGCGGTACCAGGCCATGGCCTCTGTATAATCTTGCTTCACGCCGTTTCCCGCTTCGTAAAGCGCGCCGAGATAGGCCATGGCCGTTGGATTGCCGTCGTCGGCTGCCTTGCGGTACCAGATGCTGGCCTCCGTCCCGTTCTGCGGCGCGCCCTTGCCGGTTTCGTACATGATGCCGATCGTCGTTGCGGCATCGCTATAACCAAGGTCTGCGGCCTTGCGCGCCCATTCATAGGCCTCCGTAAGGTTGTCCGTCTTGTAGAGGCTGCGCGAATATTGGCTCATCAGTCGCGGCTCCAGCGGATGATCCGCCACGGCCTTTTCGCAGGCGGCGAGAGCGGGGGCCGCGAGAAGCGCTTCATAGGTGACGCCCCTGACCGATGCGAGTTTCATCGGGTCGGTCGGATCCGCCGCCAGCCTGTCGCATTCGGTCTCGGGAGCGCTTGCCACCGCCGGTTTCAGCGCCTGCATGCGCGTTCTTGCCAGCGTCGAGAAGGCGCAGGCGGGGAACAGCGTCAGGTGCTCTTCGAAAAGGGTAAGGTCTTTGCTGTCGCGGATCTCGCTCCAGTGCACTGCGGCGTCCCGGCATGGATCGGGGAGAAGGCCAGACGTTTCCGGCTGGCTGGCTGGCTTGCCGAGCATCACCGTGTCGATCATGGAGCCGGTCTTGTAGGGGCGCTGCTCGCCTTTCGTGGTATCGACCACGTCCCGGGCGACGGCACGCAAGGCGGATTCGACCTCGAGGCCCGGCTGGACCAGATGGCGCAGAAGGGCCGAGGTGTAGGGGCTGTTGACGCCGTCTCCGTCCGATGCCGTCTGGCCCGGCGCGGTGGCGTAGCCGACCAGCAGGTTGCTTTGCGTCGCGACGTCCTCCAGGCGGGCGAGCCCGCGTGTCGCAACCCCGCGGGTCGCGATTTTTTTCATGCGTCCCGCAAACGGATTGTCGCGGCAGGCGTCGAGCAGCACCAGTTTCAGTTTCGAAACACCTGAAAGAGCCTCCATCACGTCGTCGAGCACGATGGCTTCGTATTTGACGTCACGATCGGAAGCGAGGGTAACGTCGATGGGCAGCAGGTAGTTTGTCCCGTTCACCTCGATGCCGTGCCCGGAATAGAACACAAGGCCGATATCCGCGCCAAGCGCCGCACTCTCGAATTCGGACAGCGCCTTGGACATGCCGGCACGGCTGAGGTCGGTAAAGGCGTGGACTTCGAAACCGGCCTCTGTCAGCATCGCCTGCATGGCGTTGACATCATTGGCCGGATTGGGCAGTCGCGCCGCCGTTCCGGTATAGCCGGCATTGCCGATCAAAAGGGCGACCTTTTTCTCTGCCAAAGCCGGTCCGGCAAGCAGGAGAGCGAAAATCAGAAGGGCGATGCGAAGCACGGACGGCACACTCCCACAGGCGGGTTTCATGCCAGAGGAGCATACTGCTAAAATAGCCGACGGGGAAAGCGGCGGCGAGAAATATCAAGGCTGCCGACGTCAATCGATCCGCGACAGGCCGGTCGAAAACCGCCGCCAGTTGGCGACATAATGCTCGGCCGATTTTTTCAGCCCGGCAATGGCACTGTCGTCGAGCATCCGGATGGCACGGGCGGGCGCGCCGACGATCAGCGAATTGTCCGGAAACACCTTGCCTTCGGTGACCAGCGCATTGGCGCCGACCAGGCAGTTGTTGCCGATCACGGCGCCGTTCAGCACGGTCGCGCCCATGCCGATCAGCGAATTGTCGCCGATCGTGCAGCCATGGACGATGGCGCGGTGGCCGATCGTGCAGCCTTCGCCGATAGTGACCGGATAACCGGGATCGACATGGATCACGGCGCCTTCCTGGACATTGCTGCGCGCACCGATGCGGATCGGTTCGTTGTCACCGCGCAATACGGCACCGAACCAGATGCCGACCTCGTCGCCGAGCGTCACGCGGCCAATGACATGGGCGTCGGGTGCGATCCAGTAGCCGCCTTCGGGGGGCGTTTCCGGTGTATGCGAGCCGAGGGCATAGAGCGGCATGGCTATGTCTCCTCAGATGACGGCGACGGATAGCGTTGCGACGCCATCGATGCCGCAGGTCACTGTGTCGCCGCGAAAAACAGGCCCGACGCCGGAGGGCGTTCCGGTCATGATCACATCGCCGGGCGCGAGCGTAAACAGGCGTGATAGTTCCGCGATGATCTCCGGCACTTTCCAGATCATCTGGTTGAGATCACCTTGTTGCCTGCGCTCGCCATTGACCGCGAGCCAGATATTGCCCTCGATCGGATGGCCGATGGTTTGGGCCGGGACGATCGCGGAACAGGGTGCGGAATATTCGAACGCCTTCGCAGCGGCCCAGGGCTTGCCGGCGGCCTTGGCTTCGGCCTGCAGATCCCGCCGCGTGAAATCGATGCCGACGGCATAGCCGTAGACGCAATCCAGTGCATCCTTGCCGGCGATGTCGCTTCCGCCCGCTTTCAGCGCGATCACCAGTTCGACCTCGTGATGGACATCGCCGGACAAGGGCGGATAGGGGAAACCCCGATCGGGAGCGAAAAGATTGTCAGCGTTCTTCTGGAAAAAAAAAGGTGGCTCGCGATCGGGGTCGTGTCCCATCTCGATGGCGTGGGCGGCATAGTTGCGGCCGACGCAATAGACCCGGCGAACCGGAAAATAATCCACGATGCCAACCACCGGCAGCAGGCTGGGATGGGGCAGGGGAATGACGGTTTTCGTGGGTTCCGGGTTCATGCGTGCTGGCTTCCGATTCAGAAAACCGAGGCTAGCACCATTTCAAGGCCGGAGTAAAACAACTTGGCCGGCCTCTATACAGCTTCAGCCGCAGGCATAGGCCTGTAGCTGGGAGCGATTGATGAAGTGGCCATTGGAGCGGGTATCGAGATCCGGATGGGTATATTCCAGACTCGGGACATCCGGCAGCTCAAGCGCCTGGCGCACCGTCATGATGCCGACATCACGGCGATCATTGCCGCGGTTCACGCTGACTTCGACAATGCGATACAGATTTTTCTCTGCCATTTTTTCACTCCCTCTTTAATTGTATTGTTCTATGTTTACAGTTGAAGCTCCGAAATTGGTTTTTGTGAGGCACCTCCTCTTTAACATGCCAGAGATAAATGAATCGCAACAGTAAAATCTGGGCAGTTGCCTTGTTTCGTGTCGATATGATACGACGCGGCGCAGCATTTTAGGCTATTGCGCCATTTATTTTTCGCAATTGCGTGATAAATCACAGTACATCCCGCCCATGACAAGAGTTTGACAGTTCCATGACAGAGACAATGGCTGCCTCCGTGGCGCCCCGCTACTTCAGGACACCGGTCTTTGCGGTCGCACCGATGATCGACTGGACGGATCGGCATTACCGGTTTTTCGCCCGGCGGCTGTCGGCGCATGCGCTGCTCTATACCGAGATGATCGTCGCCGAGGCGATTTTGCGCGGTGACCGGGAAAGGCTCCTGAGTTTCGATGCCATCGAGCAGCCGGTGGCGCTGCAGCTTGGGGGCAGCGATCCGCGCAAGCTGGCGGAGGCGGCGAGGATCGGCGCGGATTTCGGCTATGCCGAGATCAACATGAATGTCGGTTGCCCCTCCGACCGGGTGCAGTCGGGAACCTTCGGCGCCTGCCTGATGCGCGACCCGCAACTGGTGGCCGACTGCGTCGCGGCGATGAAGGCCGTGGTCTCGATCCCCGTGACCGTCAAGTGCCGGATCGGCGTCGACGACCAGGAGCCTGAACTGGCGCTACGCGACCTGGTTTCGCGCGTTGCCGCGGCCGGCACGGACGCCGTCTGGGTGCATGCCCGCAAAGCTTGGCTGCAGGGGCTGTCACCGAAGGAAAACCGCGATATTCCGCCGCTGGACTATCCCCTGGTGCACAGCCTCAAAAACGAATACCCCCATCTTTTCATCGGCATCAACGGCGGTCTTGCGACTTTGAATCAGGCCGTTGAGGAACTGAATCAGGAACCAAACCTGGACGGCGTCATGCTCGGCCGTGCCGCCTATCATGATAGTGCCATGCTGACGGCCGTGGACGGATTTTTTTCGCATCCCGTGACCGGGGCCTCCGCTGTCGGCCATTGGCCGGAGGATTTTACGGCCGGCGGTCATAGGCTTTCGCTGGATTTCTGGGCCGGTGTTCGCGATGCGATGATGGGGCATGCGGCCCGGCACATCGCAGGCGGCGGGCGACTGATCCATGTGACGCGCCACATGGTCGGCCTGTTCCAGGGCTGGCCGGGCGCCCGGCGTTTCCGCCAGATCCTCTCGGCCGATGCGACGAAGGCAGGCGCCGGCCCCGAGGTCATCGCTGCTGCCTTCGAAGCGGTGTTCGTGGCGGCGGCAGAGGCGCGGCAGGCGGCGGAGTAACAAAAACGGCGCCCTTTTGAGGCGCCGTTCGAAACTTTGAGCATCAAGGGTTTCGGATTACGAAGCCTGGATGTTGACGGCCTTCGGGCCCTTGCCCATCCGGTCCGGCTCGGTGTCGAAGGTGACCTGCTGGCCGTCCTTCAGGGTCTGGAGGCCAGCGGCCTGCAGCGCGGAGATGTGCACGAACACGTCCTTGGCGCCGCCGTCCGGCGTGATGAAACCAAAGCCCTTGTCCTGATTGAAGAATTTAACGATGCCCTTGGTGGCCATGGGAGAAGTCCTTTTTTCCCTTAGTAGATTTGCCTTCACCCCTGCCAGGGTGGAGACGTTTTTCTTTCCGATTGTCTCGTCGCACGGAAAGCCAGTCGAGAAGTCACGATAACGGGGAAAGAACGTCTACAGTGCCGTTTTTATCGACACGCCCGGATTACCTCCAGGACCATACAGCCAGTCCAGTCTCCGGGATTGAAAACGCCCGAACGCGGAAATATTTGCAGCAAATTATCGAAATTGCAAGTGTCTTCTCTTTCCCGTTTCGAGACAGTTTCGAGACGGGCGAAGCCGGCTTTGTCGACGCTTGCCGGGGAAAACCGACCCTTAGCCTTGCTCTCTCCACAATTTCGTCCCGGATGCGTCCGAACATGCCGCCGTGGACCACGCCTGCTTCGGACTTGATGCGGCGCGGCGGAGCGGCTAGGTCGGGGGAAGGCAGCATGACGGACGGCGAGAAAGACGGCAGGAGACAGGTGGCGAATTGATCGATCCCTATGTAACGCTCGGCGTGGAGCGCGATGCAGATGCGGAGGCCATCAGGGCGGCCTATCGCAAGGTGGCCAAGACCGCCCATCCGGATGCCGGCGGCGACGTCGCGCAGTTTTCCCGGCTGCAGGCCTGCCACGACCTGCTCAAGGACCCGGTGCGCCGCAAGCTCTACGACAATACCGGCTACGACCCCGAACTGGCCGACCCGGTCGACCTCAAGGGCATCCTGATGCTGGAGACGCTGGTTTCCGACTTCATCCTCGACGAGCGCGAGCCAGGCAGCTTCGACCCGGTCGCCGCCATGCGGCGAAAGCTCTCCGACGACATCGTCAAGAGCCGCTTCCACATCCTCGAACTGGAGCGCCACCGCGCCCGCGTCCGCCAGCATATCGACCGGCTCGGCCGCCGGCCCGCCGCCGACGTGCTCGGCTCGATGCTGCGCACCCGCTCGCAATCGATCGCCGACGCCATCCGCAATGCCGAGACCCAGATCGAGGCGATCGAGCAGGCGTATGTGCTGCTCGAGGGCTATTCCTACGAGCTGGAGGCGCTGCCGGAGGTCAAGGCGGCGGAGTGAGACAGCCGCCGCCACATCAGTAATACCGGGCGGGGAAGGCGGCGGCGGCCTTGACGGAGACCGGCGGGCGGCGCGCCTTGGGATCGCCCATCTTGTACCAGTCGGACAGCGACTTGTGCAGCCAGTGGCCGCGCGGCTGGATGCGGCGGGCGATCTCGCCGACCAGCGCCAGAAAGGGATCATCCAGCCCCTGGATATAATAGTGGAGGAAACTCAGCTTGTTGCCCTCCGCCCATCGGCAATGGTCGAGCACTCTCTTGTAGAATTTCCGGGCATCCGCATCGAGAAGAACCAGGCATCGCGGCTCAGGCGCGGTGCTGCGGCAGCGGCCGCGCCGCCGGCAGACCGGATCGGGACAGCGATCGCCCGGCAGGCCGAACATTTCGATGGTGCGCTGCCGCAGAGCCGTCTCCGTCTTTTCCTTCAATTCCATGGGCCTGTCTCCTGATCATGCGTGAAGGGGGGCGTGAAGGGGTGGCTGGATCTGGGGGCATGGGGGTGCCTTCACGCGACCGGCCGGCCCGCGGTTTGTCCTTAGTCAGTCTCTCCGTCGCCCTCTGTTTCAACAGGGCTTCGGACGGGGCGCTCGCAAGAGCCTCGTTGGGTGGTGGGAAAGTGGCTCTCGCCAGCGCCCCGTTCGGCGGTTTTTGCCCGCGCACTTATTCCGCTACGGCCTTGTCGGCCCTCAGTGCATTGCACGCCCGCAGCAGCGACAGCCTGCGGAGGGGAATTTTCGCACGAACCCCCGATTTGAGGACGTCCGTCCTTTCCTCAAACCCGGCGCCGGCCCCGCCTCGCTGCCACGGCTGGCAGTGTATCCGTGGCGGGACGGGGGGATTATGGCATGGGTGATGGGGGCGGGGATGAAGTGGGTGGTGGAGATGCGGTTGGGGGCGGAGTCTGATGTGGAGCTTTTGGGTAAGGTGTTGGTTTTGTATGCTCTACCGCTAGGGGAGAGGGTGGAGAGACGGTTGCGAGGCTGTAGATGCACCCCCGGTTCTGGCCCGGAGCGCTATGCAGATGATGGGATTGGGGACAATTGATCTAACTGCTCGATGGAGGGGTGCATTTTAGCCTGAATCCAGAATGGCGTTCGATTTGGTGCGTGCCTATTCCTGCGTCTTCCTCGGCCATCTATCGGGAACCGATCCAGCGCATCCGCGCGCGGCTAGCTAAACTTAGGTAGGTTGAAATTGTTTCAAACTTCGACCTATAATCGAGTTTGATTGGCGAAAGAGCATTAAATTGGAGAGAAACTTGTCTTCATCTGAAGAGTTACCGCCTCTTGCAGAAAAACTAGACCTAAGCGTAATTGAAAGGCAGTCTGAAACCGATTTGCCTGCTCCACAGGATATTGATATTGCGTTTTTCTCGCATAGGGGCCGAAAATCAACGCAGCTAATTGGGAATACGGAGTCGAGTAACTTTATAAAAGCTAGACGAGAATGGATGGAATTCGATTTTGTTGATCTAATTTACATTTCTACAATAGAGGTATTTGCTTTTGGATATGATGATTACCATGAGCTTGAATTAAGCTATCAGGATTTTTTAACTAAAAGTACAAATATTGAAAAGGTGCGATATAATGGAAGTTCTTTTGTTTTTAAAGTGAACAGGTTTCTTGGTGGTTTCGGACTTCGGCCTAATGAACGCTGGTATAAGGACTCCAAGCTCACCAGTATTAATCTGATGGGCGTGGAGCAGCGCCATTTTTCTGACGTTATATCTGTCCTGGAAAATCTCGTTGGAGAAAAATCAAAAATTGAAGCGCACTTAAACCAATATCTCGTGCGCGCTCGTGCTGCCGAAAAAGAATTTCCTGTATTGACTGAGGAGATAGAAGATTTAACCGCTAGTATTTCCAACTACAATGATGAATTGCTATCGATAAAATCGATAATAGATTCTGATAAAAAGGAAATTGATAATCTTAGAAAAGAAATAGCGATCTCTGAATCTGTGAAAAGAGGGACAGATGAGCAAGTTCAGATTTCTAATACAAGCAGGGAAAAATTGAATAATGATAATGAGAGACTTGCTGTTGATATATCTGAAAAAGAAAACAAGCTTCGTTCTTTAGAAAATAACATAAATTTGTTTCCAACTGAGATCGCTGGTTATGTTGAGCATGGTGCAAAAAACGTCAATCTATATGCGATTATAAGTCTAATTCCTTTGTTAGTTATAGTGATTGTTACCTTTAGATTATTTATTAATTCTGAGAAGTTGTTAGGGTATATTTACAGTCCGCACTTCGGCATTCTGGAGTTTCTCATATCGCGACTGCCGTATGTCTTAGTGTCCGGCCTTATTTTGGCTGTCTCTTACACATTATTGCATCGCCTCATTACCGAGATAATCGGAATCAATCGCCGCCGCCAAGATTTGTTTAAAGTAAGCATAATAGCCACCGATATATCATACGCATCGCAGGATGGTATGGAGCTTTCCAACGAGGAGCGTTACAATTTGCGAACTGAGACGAAAATGGAATTACTCAAAGAGCATTTGAGGCAGCATATCGGTGAAGAGTATGTATATAAGCCAAAGCATAATTTGATTCATAAAATCAGTACGGCGCTATCTCGCAACATTGCAGACGATGACAAGGCTGATGAGCCAGCGAAAAACGTATAAAAGCGGTTCTAAATTTTCGTTACTTCCACAGAACGTATTCAGCGGGGATCCGGTCACGGGCGCTCGGCGGGTTGACGTTTCTGCGAAGGGGTCCGACTGTTGGGGCAGGTCACGGGCTGAGGCGGGCTTGGGCGTGGATCCTCGGGTTAGGCCCGAGGATGACGGCGGTGAGGGGCGGGCGCCATGCCGACCGCTTACTGTCCTGCACCCTCAAACAACGCCCGCAAACTCCACGGATATTCCCCCTGCTGGTTGGCGATGTCGTCGACTTTCCAGCTGCCGTGTTCCTTGACGAGGGTGTAGTAGAGCGTCACGGGGTCGTAGTTGCGGAACTGGACTTCGAGTTCGGCGGTCTTGCCCAAGAGGATCGGTTCGCCGATCTGGAGCTCGGTGGCTGTGCCGTCCTGGCCTGATATGACCGGATCGAAATCGATGCCGCCGACTTCGCCTTCCGGGGTGCGGTCGACATCGGCCTGCCACAGCGCGTTCAACCCATCGGACAAGAAGGGCGAATAGAGGGAGGGGGCGTTTTCGTCGGTCTTGCTGGTGTCGTAGCTGTAGAGGGCTTCGATCAGCGCCTGCGGCGTCTCGTAGGGCTCGGCGGCGGCCGGCAGCGCGAGGAAGCTGGCTAAAAGGGCTGTGATGAGGCGCAGGGTTGGCAGGCGCATGGCGGGTGTTTCCTCCGGTTTGGTATCGATGCGTAGCGCAGGGGGCGGGGGGACGCCATGGTGCATTTTTGGGGGCGTGGGGGCGGCGGCTTGCTCCCTCTTCTCCCCAGCGGGGAGAAGGTGGCCCGAAGGGTCGGATGAGGGGGCCGAAGGCATAGTCCGGATTTGCGGGGAGAGCCCCCCTCATCGCCTCGCATGCGCTCGGCACTTCTCCCCGCTGGGGAGAAGAGGGAGATTGGCTAACGACTGGGCACGGTACCCCTCACCAAGCTTGCCTCGCCAATCGGCTGCGCCTCTTGGGGCAAGCTATCCTCTCCCACAAGGGGAGAGGTAGCGGCCCTTACCTCTCCCCTTGTGGGAGAGGAAGCGATTTCAACGCTTAGCGCAGCTAAGTGTTAGAAATTGCAGGTGAGGGGCCGCGCGCCGTTCATTGTCCCGGTTTTCCGGTCTTGCCCTTGGTCTTCTTCTGGCGCTTGGCGTCGCCGGCATCCTCGTAGGAGCCGGCGCCGGGTTTGGCGCGGATCAGGGGGCGGGGGTCGTCGGAAGGCCCCCTCACCAAATTCGCCGTGCCAATCGGCTTCGCCTCTTGGGGCGAACTATCCTCTCCCCGTTGGGGCGAGGAGAAGCCTTGCAGCAGCGGCTTTTCCGGCAGTTTGCCCTTGGTGTTGAGCGGCTTTTCGGTGCGGCCGACGGTCATTTCGTCGAGGTCGTTCTTGCGGAACAGGGAGCGGGCCGGGTGGGTCATGTCGGTGCCCGGGCCCATATTGTCGAGGTCGGGTTTGGCGAAGAGGCTGGCGCTGTTTCCCTCCCCCTTGTGGGGAGGGTGGCCCGAAGGGTCGGGAGGGGTGATGGCGGCGGATTCTGTGGGCGGGGTTTTCCCCTCCCCAACCCTCCCCACAAGGGGGAGGGAGTTGTTCGAGGATGCCTTACCCTTCTTCGCAGACCCTTCCATCGCCCGCGCCTCTTGCCGTGCCATCGGATCGTCCATGACGGCGAGTTCGGCGGCTTTCAGGCGTTTGATCTCGTCGCGCAGGCGGGCGGCGGTTTCGAAGTCGAGGTCGGCGGCGGCGTTGCGCATCTGTTTTTCGAGCGCTTCGAGATGGGCGGCGAGGTTGTTGCCGACCAGGCTGGTGATGCCGCCCTTGACGCCCTTGATGCCGATATCGGCGCGGACATGGTCGCGCTCGTAGACCGAATCGAGGATGTCGGAGATCTTCGACTTGACCGATTCCGGGGTGATGCCGTTGGCCTCGTTGTACGCCACCTGCTTTTCGCGGCGGCGGGCGGTTTCCTCCATGGCGCGGGTCATCGAGCCGGTGATCTGGTCGGCATAGAGGATGACCTTGCCATCGACGTTTCGCGCCGCGCGGCCGATGGTCTGAACGAGGGACGTTTCCGAGCGCAAAAAACCTTCCTTGTCGGCATCGAGAATGGCGACGAAGCCGCATTCGGGGATGTCGAGGCCTTCGCGCAGGAGGTTGATGCCGACGAGGACGTCGAAGGCGCCGAGCCTGAGGTCGCGGATGATCTCGATGCGCTCCAGCGTGTCGATGTCGGAGTGCATGTAGCGCACGCGAACACCCTGCTCGTGCAGATATTCGGTGAGGTCCTCGGCCATGCGCTTGGTGAGCACGGTGACCAGCGTGCGGTAGCCGGCGGCGGCGGTCTCGCGGATTTCACCCAAAACGTCGTCGACCTGGGACTTGGCCGGCCTCACCTCCACGGGAGGATCGATCAGGCCCGTGGGGCGAATAACCTGTTCGGCAAAAACGCCGCCGGCCTGTTCCATCTCCCAGGCGGCGGGGGTGGCGGACACCGCGATGGTTTCGGGGCGCATGGCGTCCCATTCCTCGAAGCGCAGCGGCCGGTTGTCCATGCAGGAGGGCAGGCGGAAACCGTATTCGGCCAGCGTCGCCTTGCGCCGGAAGTCTCCTCGGTACATGCCGCCGATCTGGCTGACGGAGACATGGCTCTCGTCGATGAACAGAAGGGCGTTGTCGGGGATGTATTCGAACAAGGTCGGAGGCGGCTCGCCTGGGGCTCGCCCCGTCAAATAACGGGAGTAGTTCTCGATGCCGGCGCAGGAGCCGGTGGCCTCCAGCATCTCGATATCGTAGCGGGTGCGCTGCTCCAGCCGCTGGGCTTCGAGCAGGCGGCCGCCCTTTTCCAGCTCGGCAAGGCGGAGCTTCAGCTCCTCCTTGATCGACTTGATCGCCTGGTTGAGCGTCGGGCGCGGCGTGACATAGTGGGAATTGGCGTAGATCTTGACGCTCTTCAGGTCGTCGGTCTTGGTTCCGGTGAGCGGATCGAACTCGGTGATCGAGTCGATCTCGTCGCCGAACATGCTTATGCGCCAGGCAGCGTCTTCGAGGTGGGCCGGGAAGATTTCGATCGTGTCGCCGCGGACCCGGAACGAGCCGCGCTGGAAATCCATGTCGCGGCGCTTGTATTGCTGGGCGACGAGATCGGCGAGAAGCTGGCGCTGGTCGAGGTGATCGCCGACCGTCATCTGGAAGGTCATGGCGGTGTAGGTCTCGACCGAGCCGATACCGTAGATGCAGGAGACGGAGGCGACGATAATGACGTCGTCGCGCTCGATCAGCGAGCGGGTGGCGGAGTGGCGCATGCGGTCGATCTGCTCGTTGATCGACGATTCCTTCTCGATGAAGGTATCGGAGCGCGGCACATAGGCTTCCGGCTGGTAATAGTCGTAATAGGAGACGAAATACTCGACCGCGTTGTTCGGAAAAAAGTTCTTGAACTCGGAATAGAGCTGCGCGGCCAGCGTCTTGTTGGGCGCGAGGATGACGGCCGGGCGCTGGGTGGCCTCGATCACCTTGGCCATGGTGAAGGTTTTTCCCGAACCGGTGACGCCGAGCAGGACCTGGGTGCGGTCATGGTTGGCAAGGCCCTCGACGAGGTCCTTGATGGCGGTCGGCTGGTCGCCGGCGGGCTCGAAATCCGACTGCATGACGATCTTGATGCCGCCTTCGGATTTCTCCGGGCGGGCCGGCCGGTGCGGCGTCCACATCTTGCCGTCCTTGAACAGCGGATTGCCGCTCTCGATCAGCGCCGACAGCGCCTCGACCGTGGCGGTGACGCCGCCGGCTGCGAGGCTTTCGGCCTCCTCCAGCGACGTGTCCATGCCGGAGACGGGGTTGAGGCCGGCAGCGGCCCGCGCCTTGGGATCGGAGGTTCCGCCCATCGAGGTGCCGCGGGCGCTTCTGCTGGCACCTACACCCTCGTTGGCCTTGTCATTTTTGGCCTTCTGCGCAGCGATCTCGACTTTCTTGCGGTGTTTTCCGGCCTTGGAGGCGACGTCGTGGCGGGTCTCGATCGTCTCGGCCTCGGCCATGCGCTGCAACTCGTTCGCCCAGTCAGAAACGGAGCCTGACAGCGGGGCGCCGTCGAACGAAGCCTGCGGCGCTTCCTCGAAGCCGCCATGATCGGGACGGGGGGATTTTTTCGGTGCTTTCGACATGGCCGGAATATGGAGAGAGTCCGGCGGAAAGGGAAGAGGGAATGAGTACAAAAAGGCAACGGCGAGCGGCAGTTTCTGCATGGTATCGAAGGCCAAGACCGATAGGCGGCCAACCGCGCCTGCGCTCTCTACGGGAAAAATTCTAGGAATGCGTGAATCGACACAATTGACGGTTGACTGCGGTTCTCCTTCATTTAGGGAGCGAAGATATGATGCCTGGAGGCCGCATGACAACAGATTCAGTATCACACCCCACGGACGGACCGCCGCGTCATTTCTGGCGCCGGGCACTGTCCCTCATCCTCGATCTTCTTCTGTTCCACCTTGCCGCCTACGCGGTCCTGACGCTGATCACCGTGGTCAGCCCCTGGAACATCGGGTTTGGCGTATTGGAGTATACCGACTGCCGCATCGCATCGTCGAGTCCGTTGCTGGACAAGGTGAACAGGGAATGGCCACTGGAAGCGGGGCTGGAGCGGAGCAGCCTGCTCTGCCGCAAGATGCGCTTGTTCGACGAAACCTACTATCTCGTCAACTCCAGGACGACAAAGACGACAGGCCTATACACATGGTCGAAATGGGTAACGATCGCATCCGACGAGAACGGTGCGCCGCTTGAGCCTGCAAAAATGCGGTCCTTGCTGCTGCGCCAGAGTTTCATCCAGCCGTTGCCGTTTGCCGCGGCCCTCGCCATGTTCATCTATTTCACGTCGGGCGGCAGGCGAACGCCGGGCAAGCGGCTGATGAAACTCAAGGTGATGACGCCATACGGTGTCTCACCCGGCCTGCATCGCGCGGCAAAGCGGGAACTGCTGAAATTCGCGCCTTTGGTTCTCGGCGCCGTCGCCAACCTGATGATCGCCTTGCCCGCTGTATTCAGCCCAGACATCGTCGGCGATCTCATTACACAGGTAAAGGATATGAACGCAACAAATCTGCCGCTGCTCATCGTGCTGCCCATTGCCGCCGGCATAGGCCAAGTGTTGTGGTGGTTCGTTCCGTTGCTGTTCTGGCGCGGACAAACCTACTATGACCGGATTGTCGGCTGCGTTGTCGTCCGATCGGACCAGCCGTCGTCCATCAGCGAGCGGCATGTGCAATAGGGACGCGCCAAAAAGGCCTATCGTCATCCCCGCTGCCAGTATTGACCTCGCTTTGTCAGCTTGATGATACGGCCCTCCAGGGGGGGCGACAGCGAACCTCATTTGTTGTCCGCGACGACCAGTCTGGTCTTCGCATTTTTTTATCACAGTGAAGCGGTTGCGCCCAGCACCCGGAACTTTTTCGAAGAAGACCGGACGCCTATTTTTGGCGCTGCGCTGCCATGATAAGTATAGGCGCGTGGAGGGTGTGGCATGGCATTCGAGCGGGCAGTGACGATGCCGGATACGACGGCACCCGAGACGGCTTGGCGGGTAATCGCGCGGTACAATGCCCAGCGCGCGCTGGTCGCCCGGCGCATGTTCTTCCGCTTGATGATCGTTGTCGTTCCGGTGATTATCGGCGCAGCGGCAACAATCGGCATCATCTTGACGCAGGGACCGGGTCCGAGCGTTTACGGGTTGATGATTGCCTGCTTCGTGCTGTTCTGCGTTGGCGGGACAATGGCCGTATCGCCCTCACGTCAGTTTCAGCGGGATTTCCGCTCAGCCTTGCTGCCGGCAGTTTTCGATTTTGTCGAAGATTGCGTCTACCGGTTTCGAACGGATCCTGCGTTCATGAAGACGTTTCCGATCGATTCGCTAGTCGAGCATGTCGATGTGCGGCATTTCTACATGCTGACTGGTCTTCATCACGGTATGCGGTTCACGCTGACGGAGACAGAATATGTCGATAACGGAGACGTTTCTCAGGGTATCCTGTTCAGGGGCGTTGTGCTGCAGTTCGAACTGGCGAACTATTTCCCCGGGACACTCATCGCCGTTCCACAGGCGTTTTCCGCACGCCGCGAGGTGCATAATTTTTTCAGGCGCCGCAATCTCGGTATTGTCCGGAGTGGCGACAGGAAAGTCGATCACTGGCACGAGTTTCGAACAGACACGCAGCCAGCAACGAAAATGCTGGTCGAGAGTGAGATCAAGGAGGTCTTGTACTGCATTGGCCGGGCATGGCCGGATGAGCTTGTTCGTCTCTTCCTGCTTGGGAGTACCGGCTACCTGCTCGTTACGGCGCGGAAAAATGTCTTCGAAATTCCGGGTATCGACCAGTCTATCGTCTATGACACGCATTTGCGGCCGATGATCCGTGAACTCTCTTCGCTGCTGTCTGCAGCGAATTCCCTGCGTAACGCCGTCATGGTCAAACAGGAGGATTTTCATGAACGTTCAGGCATTCGATGAAGCGGCCGTGATGCCGGATGCGGCAGCGCTGGAGACGGTGCATCGGGCGATCGAGGACTACAATCGCGAGCGGCCGGCGCGCGAACTGGCGATGCAGCAGCGGGTGACCGTGGTGATGGGCGGTTATGTCCTCATCGCCGGCTGCTTCCTGTTGCTGCTGTTCAATTCCGGGCTGCGCGACGGCTTCGGGATTGCCTGTGGTGTCGCTTTCTTCGGCGGCTGGTGGGCGTACCAGCAGTGTCTCAAGCCGGCGCGGGAATTCCAGCAGGGACTGCGCGACCGGATGCTGCCGGTGATCTTCGGTTTTGTCGAGCAGGTGCAGTACAGCAAGGGAACCAGCCCGCGCTTCATGGAACGGTTTCCAAAGGATGCCCTGCTGAAATACGCCAATGCCAACCATGACGATGCGGTTTCGGGGATTTACGACACCGTCCGCTTCATGCTGTCTGAAACGGAACTGACGACGGGCGGCAAGAACAAGACCGTGCTGTTCAAGGGCGTCATCTTCCACTTCGTCCGCGAGGCACGGTTTCCCGGCACTCTGGCGGCGACGAAACGGCCGGGCGGCTTCCAGAAATTCGTGGAGAATTTTTTCAGCACCGGGTCGCTGAACGTCGTTGAAAGTGGCGATCCGCGTGCCGATGCGAGCCATGAGTTCCGGACCAGCAATACCACAGCCGCCAAGCCACTGATCGAAGGCGAACTGGTTTCGGCGCTCGACTATCTCGCCAGCGTCTGGCGGGATGATGTGGTGCGCATTGCGCTGTCGGGCCATGAATGTTTCCTGATGGTTCCCTCCAAGAAGAATTTCTTCGAACTGCCGGATATTGCCCATGACATCGATTTCAACCGGCACGTTCTGCCGATGATCCGCGATCTCGTCACGCTGCTCGTCACCGCTAGGCTGGTCAGCAGGATCGGTGCGCCGGAGCCCGAGACGAAGCCCGAACCCGAGCCGGACCGCTGAGGGCTCGCCTGCGATGCCAGGCCTTAGCGGAGTGCTGACGCCTCGATGATCCGGCTTGCATTGCGGTGGGTGCGGACCCAGTCGGCGATGGCGTCGACAGGCATCGGGCGGCCATAGTGATAGCCCTGAACGATGCGGCAACCGAGCATGCGTAGCACCTCGACCTCCTCGGCATTTTCCACACCCTCGACAACGATGTCGATCTGCAGGGCGTGGCCGATGCCGATCAGCGCGGAAATCAGCGCCTGATTCTGGCGGCTGGAGGCAATGCCGGTGACGAAGCTTCGGTCGATCTTCAGCCGGTCGATGCGCAGGCTGACGAGATAGGCGAGCGAGGAATGACCCATGCCGAAATCATCGACGGCGAGCCTGAAGCCGGCCTGTTCCAGCCGCGCCAGTTCCTCGCCGGCGGTCGCGGCGTCAAGCGTTGCTTCCTCGGTGATCTCGATTTCGAGCTTCGACGGATCGATGCCGTACTCGGCGACGAGGGGCGCCAGCATGGCCGAGAGGCTGTAGCTTGAAAATTCGCGTGGCGAGACGTTGATGGCGACGCAGGCATCCGCGAGTCCGAACTCGGGAAGTCGCCGGATCAGGGCGGCAGCAGCGGCTGCGACATGGCGGGTCAACCGCTCGGACATATGCAGCGCATGCGCCGCCAGCACCACTTCCGGCGGGCTGACGGGTCCGAGCGTCGGATGGCTCCAGCGCAGCAGGGCTTCGAAGCCTGTGATGCGGCCATCGGAAAGCGCCACCTGCGGCTGGAAGTGGACGTCGATGTCGCCTGTCGCGATGGCGTCGCCCAGGCCGGTCTCGATCAGGCGCTGGCGATCGATCCGGGCTTTCAGATCTGGATTGAAGATATTGAGCCGCCGCCGGCCGCCTTCCTTGGCGGCATAAAGTGCAATGTCTGCGCTGGCAAATAGCTCTTCTGCGGTGTGCCCGTGGTCTGGAAACAGCGCGAGGCCGGCGCTCGTGCCGACGATCGTCGGGCGCCCGTGGATCAGGATGGGCATTTCCGCCGATGCCAGGATGCCGGCGCCGATCGCCTGCGCGCGCGCCGCCGCATCCTCTCCATCGATGATGACGGCAAATTCATCGCCGCCGAGCCGGACGACGCGATCGTCCGGTCCGGACAGCGCAGAGAGGCGCACACCGATCTCGACGAGGACCTTGTCGCCGGCCCCATGGCCCATCGTGTCGTTGATCGCCTTGAAGCGGTCCAGGTCGATGATCAGGAGCGCCACCGGCCGCGGATGTTCATCCTGGTTCTCGACGAGGGTCTGCAGATGGGCGTTGAAAAGCGCCCGATTGCCAAGGCCCGTCAACGGATCGACCCGGGCCAGCGTTTCGAGTTGGGAATTGGAAAGCTTGATTTCCTGGTTGGCATCGGACAGCGAGCCGGCCAGCGTGATTGCCTGCAGCCGATCCTTCTGGCTGCGGATGAAACTCGCCTGGCTCATGCCGCTGGCGCGTACCATCATGACTGAAAAGAGCAGGACGTCGGCGGCAATCACGCCGGACAGGATCGTGGTCTGCTGGGCCAGGAGAAACAGCGTGGCGGCCAGGGGCGGGCCGCCGAACAGCAGCGCGGTGCGCGAAAAGGCGGTGTTCTGCATCAGCGCACCGGCGGAAATGCCGACGATGATGAAGATGACATAGGCGTTGGCCCCGTCCGTGGTGACGCCGCTGCCGAGAAAAGGCGCGAAGGCCCAAAACAGGCCACCCAGGAACGCACCGCCGGACAGGAGGGAAAGGGTGCGCTCCGGCTGCCGTTCCGGCAGGTTGTGCCGCTTGATCAGGATGACGCTGACGAGACGGGCCGTATTCAGCGTAACGAGCGCCGCCAGCCATAACGCGATCGAGGGCGCAGGATTGTAAAGCCACAACACGATGGCGGTCGTGGCGGCAATGAAAGAGTTCGAGAGGAGCGAAAGCACGATGCCGCCGAGAACCGAAACGGCCTGCGCCGTCTTGATCTGCCGTGCGATCACCCTGTCATCCGGAGGTGTCCGGACCTGTTGCACCATCGTCACTCCAAGCCACACCGTTCCGGCGGATGTCTCCGCGCCGTCACATCCTGCTCGCATTCCTATAATTTTGATTTAACCGGACAGCCTCGCCTTGTGGGGGGCGAGGGCCCGAGCGAGGACGTGCGATGGCTCTTGACCTCGGCGACCAGGGGGCTAATTCAGGGCCATCGATCTCTTGCCCGGGAATCTCCCATGCCCTTCTCCTTGTCGTCTGCCGCCGTCCTGCCGATCGTGCTGCTGGTGTTCTCCAACATCTTCATGACCTTTGCGTGGTACGGCCACCTCAAATACACATCGTCGCCGCTCTACATGGCGATTGTCGCCAGCTGGGGCATCGCCTTCTTCGAATATTGCCTCGCGGTGCCTGCCAATCGCATCGGCCACGCGGTCTATTCGGCAGCGCAGCTGAAAACCATGCAGGAGGTCATCACGCTGGTCGTCTTCGCCGGCTTTTCGGTGTTCTGGCTGAAGGAATCGCTGACCTGGAACCATGCCATCGGCTTCTGCCTGATTGCCGGCGGTGCGGCCTTCGTCTTCAAGGGATAAGTGCGGGCTGTCCTGCGGAACGTTGATTGCCGTGACGGATGCGGTCGCGGTGGTTTGCGCGATTGCGCAGGCCGGCCGACGACGCGCCACACGGCGCAATGCCTCTACATGAAGATACAAACGGGACCGGCATGATCGCACTGAAACTGACGCTGGTTCCATTCTTTCTCCTGATCGTCTCCATGGCTGCCGTCCGGTGGGGGCCAGGTGTCGCGGGCTGGCTAGCCGGGCTGCCTATCGTTGCCGGCCCGATCCTCTATCTGCTGGTGCTTGAGCACGGGGCGGTGTTTGGCGTCTCTGCTGCCGCCGCGGCGCTCTCGGCGATACTGGCGTCGGAAGCCTTCAACCTGGCCTATGCGTGGACATGCCGGTGGTACCACTACGGCATCGCAGCCCTCATGGGGCTCGCCTCATGGCTGGTTGCCGCGATCGGTCTGGCGAACATTCCCCCGACGCCTGCCTTCGCGCTGCCGGCCGCGATTGCCGGCGTTGTGTCGGCCCAACTGTTTCTGCCGCGGACGCAAGCGGCCAGTCAAATCATATCGATCACCCGCACCGATCTTGTCCTGCGCATGGTTGCAGGGGCGGCTCTCACCCTGGCGGTGACGATGTTGTCTTTCTCCCTTGGCGCGCAATGGAGCGGTTTGCTCAGCGTGTTTCCGCTCCTCGGGCTCATCCTGTCGGTGTCTTCACAGCGCGCCTACGGGGCCGACTTCGTCGTTCGCCTGTTGCGCGGCATGGTGCTGGGGCGGCTCTCGTTTGCAGCCTTCTGCCTCTCGCTCATCGGGATACTGCCAAGCCTGAGTGCCGAAATGGCGTTTCTGACCGCATCCGCCGTCGCTGTCCTCGTTCAGTGGGCGAGCCGGCAACTGCTGTTTTTCATGCGGTGAGAGATGCGAAGGTCGTGCGCCGGCTGCGTCTATTCCGCAGGCACCGCCTTCGGCTTGCCATTCTCGTCGAGTGCGACCATGACGAAAAGGGCGTCGGTGACCTTGTCCATGCGGTCGGACAGATAGCGTTGCGCCCAGACTTCGACCTTGAGCGTCATCGATGTCCGCCCGACCTTGATGACGTCCGTATAGATGCAGAGCGTGTCGCCGATCTTGACCGGGAGTTCAAAGGCCATTTCCTTGACGGCGGCGGTGACGACGCGGCCGCGTGCACGCTCGGCGGCACGGATGCCGCAGGACAGGTCCATCTGTGCCATGACCCAGCCGCCGAAAATATCGCCGGCGGCGTTGGCATCGGCCGGCATGGCCAGGGTGCGCAGTGTCAGCTCGCCGTTGGGTTTCGCGGTCACGGTCATGGATTTTCCTCTGGTTGACGGTCGATGAATACGCGATCCCTTCGGCGCCTGGAAGTCACTGCTGGCGGAGAAGAGTGGCTTTTCCAATCCTTCGACCTGCAAATAGATTGCCAAAAGGTAAAGGAATTGCCTCGAATTCTAATGGCGATTTTCGAGAGGGTTTCGAAACAGGTTTTCGTTACCCTTGCGAATTAATTGTATCCAGGACGCCGGGGTTGCCATGAAGAATTTCCGCATTTCGACACGCCTATACGCTTTGGTGGGGCTGGCGCTTCTGCTGGTGGCTGCCGTCCTGACCTTCGTCGAGCTGCAATCGCACGAGGGCATGGTGGCCGAGCGGAAAGCCATGCTGTCAGCCATGAACGAGAACGCAGTCGCCGTTTTTTCCGCCTATCACAAGCTTGAGGAGGCGGGAACGCTGACGCGCGAGCAGGCGCAGACCCAGTCGCTCGATGCGATCCGGGCGATGCGCTATCAGGAGAGCGGCTACTTCTGGGTCAATGACATGCACCCGACGATGATCATGCACCCGATCAAGCCGGAGCTCGACGGCAAGGACCTGACGCAAAACAAGGATCCGAACGGATTTCACCTCTTTGTCGGCTTTGTTGACAAGGTGAAGGCAGAGGGCAGGGGCTTCGTCGATTACTATTGGCCGAAGCCGGGCGCCGATGAGCCGGTCCTGAAATACTCGCACGTCGCAGGTTTCGCACCCTGGGGCTGGGTCGTTGGAACCGGTGTCTATGCTGACGACCTCGAGGTTATGTTCTGGGACAAGGCCCTCGTTGCGCTAGGGCTGGCACTGGTCGGCACGCTGGCCTTGCTGGTTGCTGCTTTCGCCATCGTGCGCAGCGTCGTCGGGCCGGTGAACCGCCTGAAGGACGCCATGGGTGCGATTGCCAACGAAAATGTTTCGTTCGAGGTGCCGGAAACCGGGCGCAAGGACGAAATCGGCCAGATGGCCGACGTGCTGGTCGTGCTCAAGGATTCGGTTGCCGAGCGCATTGCGCTTCGTGAGCGGGAAAAGGAACAGCAGGAAGCCCTCGACGAGGAGCGCCAGGGCAATGAGAGCCGCAAGCAGCAGCAGGCACGCCTGCAGAGCGAGGCGATGGCCGCAATCGGCGCGGCGCTGGCGCGGCTGGCGCAGGGCGATCTGACGACGGATATCGAGCAGCTTTCGCCCGAATATTCCAAGCTGGCCGACGATTTCAACGCCGCCGCCGCCTCGCTGCGGGACGTCATCCATTCGATCTCCCGGTCCAGCGATGTCGTCAATGGCAGCGCCGGCGATATTTCCGAGGCGACCGGCAACCTGTCTCGCCGGACGGAACAGCAGGCGGCAGCGCTTGAGGAAACAGCGGCCGCACTCGACCAGATCACCTCGACGGTGCGCAGCGCCTCGGAGCGGGCCAACGAAGCGCGCGAAATGGTCAACGAGACGAAGGGCAGCGCCGCGAAGTCCGGCGATATCGTCCGCAATGCGATTGCGGCGATGAGCCGGATTGAGGGCTCGTCCAGCCGGATCAGCCAGATCATCGGCGTCATCGACGAGATCGCCTTCCAGACCAACCTGTTGGCACTCAATGCCGGCGTCGAGGCGGCCCGGGCAGGGGATGCGGGGCGCGGCTTTGCGGTCGTCGCCCAGGAAGTCCGCGAACTGGCGCAGCGCTCTGCCGGTGCCGCCAAGGAGATCAAGGACCTGATCCGCACCTCCGCCAGCGAAGTCGAGACCGGCGTGTCGCTGGTGCGCTCGACCGGCGAAGCGCTGAGCGAGATCGAGGCGCTGGTGAACCGGGTCAACGACACGGTCGCTTCGATCGCCACCGCAGCCCGCGAACAGGCAACCGGTCTGGCCGAAGTCAATACCGCCGTCAACAGCATGGACCAGATGACCCAGCAGAACGCCGCGATGGTCGAGGAGACCACGGCGGCGAGCCAGACGCTGGCGCAGGAAAGCCGCGAGTTGAAATCGCTGCTTCAGACATTCCGGCTGTCGGACGATCCGCGGTCGGCACAGTATGGCCGGGCAGCCTGATCCAAAAAGACTGATGCCCTTTGAAGCTGGCCCGCGTTCGCAAGGACGCGGGCCTTTTCCGTGAGGAGCGGGTTTCCGACTCGCGGGAACCATGCCATGCCTGCAACACTTGAAGCGGCGCTGATCGACGGTCGGTCCTGCGCAGCCTTCGTGGAGGAGTTTCCGATGACACCCGTTCGACACCTTGCCGCCCGTTTGCTGGGCCTTTTCATGCTGTCGACCGGCGTGCTGTCCGCCTGCACTGTGGTGGTCGATGAGCCGCGTCCGCGGCCGGAACCCTCCGTGCCGCAGATGTGCACGATGGAATTTGCGCCGGTCTGCGGCCAGCGCGGGGCGCGTCGCCAGACCTTCCCGAATGCCTGCCAGGCGCGGGTCGATGGCTTCGAGGTGATCGGGCGCGGCGAATGCCGCCGCGAGGGACGCCCGGACCAGGGACGTCCGGATGAGGGGCGCCCAGATGGTTCGCCGGACGACCGGCCGCAGATGTGCACGCGGGAATTCGATCCGGTCTGCGCGCGTCGCGGCCGTCGCGAGCAGACCTTCCCGAATGCCTGCACGGCCGAAGCGGACGGGTTCCGCGTGGTCGGGCGGGGCGAGTGCCGCGGCGCGGGGCGACCGGACAACCGGCCGGATGAGCGTCCAGAAAGCCGCCCTGACGATCGGCCGCAGGCCTGCACCCGCGAATTCGCGCCAGTCTGCGCGCGGCGCGGCGAAAACGTCCAGACCTTCGCGAACGATTGCGAGGCGCAGGCCCGCGGTTTCCGGGTGATCGCCGGCGGGGAATGCCGCTGAGGCGATGATTGCCGGAACGGATTGCGCTGTGCAGCAGGGTAGGCTTGCGACCCCGCAAGAGTTGCACCCTGCTCGAAACGCTTCATTTACCCTGTTTGCATAAACTGCGCCCAAGGTCCGCTTTCCTGCGGCTCGTGCCCGGCTTCCGACAGGAAGCGCCGGCACGATCGCAGGTGTGGTTTGTGCCCGGATGCGCTGCGCATCCGTTTGGACTAAGGCGTTTTGAGTATGGCGTATCTGTTTTCCGTCCACCGGCCCTTCGGGATCGTCATCCTGTCGCTGTCGCTTGCGACCTGCTCGACCGACGGTCTTGCGCCGTCCGCGCGGATCGACGACACGAGCAGCGTCGGCGCCATCGAACCGATGCGCGCGACCCGCCAGGACGATCGGCTGCAGGCCTATCCCGTCAACGAGGGGCCGGTCAGGACGTTCAGCGCCAGTGCCAGTGACAGTGCTGCCGATGCCGGACCCGCGGTGATGCAGCAGCCGGTCGCCGAACAGCGCCGCTTGCCAATGATCGACAGCGAACCGGACTCCTCGGGTAACCTTGCGGGCACGCAGCCGATGACCATTCCCTCCGAAGGCGTGAACATGGATGCGATGCTCGGCGTTGATCCGGGGGCTGCTCCGGTGGTCGGGCTGGCGCAGGAACAGAGCCTCGAGATTGCCGAGGGCAATGCCAGCCAGCCGGTCGTCGGGGGCATCGGCGAGGATCAGGTACAGCAGCTTGGCGCAGGGCCGGCTGTGATCGGGGCTTCCGCCGATCCCGGCTACGATCCGGACCTGCCGCCACTGACGCCCGCGCAGATCGCGGAGGAGGAGGCGAGGAAGGCGCAGTTCATCGAGCAGCAACGCCGCGTCATGCTGCGACAGCAGCAGGACGAAGCCCAGCAGCAGGTTGCCTTCCTGCCACGCGCCGACGACCCGATGTCCGAGCCCGAACCGGATTTCACCGGCCGGATGCCATCGTCTGAAATCTCCTGCCGCAACCGGCTGAAGAAGCTGGGCGTCGAGTACGAGGACGTAGCGCGGATCGCCAAGGGCCGCTCCTGCGGCATCGACTACCCGATCGAACTGACGGGGCTTTCCGGCGGTATCGATATCAAACCCTCGGTGAAGCTGAATTGCCAGGTGACGGAAGCGTTTGCCAAATGGGTCAAGAACGAACTCGCGCCATCGGCGCGCTATCGTTATCTCTCGGGGATCAAGACCATCAAGCCGCTCGGTGGTTATTCCTGCCGGACGATGAATTCCAAGCGCGGCAATCCGATGTCGGAACACGCGCATGGCAATGCCATCGATGTCGGCAAGTTCGTGCTGAAATCCGGCAAGGAGATCGACGTGCGCAAACCCGGCTTCTTCGCTTTCCGCGAAAAGGGGCTGCTGAAGGCGGTGCGCAGCGACAGCTGCAAATACTTCTCGACCGTGCTCGGCCCGGGCAGCGACGCCAATCACAAGGATCATTTCCATTTCGACCTGCGGCCTCGCAAGTCGGGATACAGACACTGCGATTGATCCGTTGGCAGACCGGCGCGCCATGTCAATGCGCCATCCCCAGATGCACGTGCCGGACGGACAAAAAAATGGCCGGTAAGAACCGGCCTAAATGAACCGCTCCGAAGGGGGGACTGAGGGTCGGTTCGTGCAGATCATGCGAGCGGAAAACGGGTTCCACGACCGGAAGCTGACGCACGACCATCACGGTTTGATGACAAGCGACGGTTTTCTTTGTCGACCGGATTTACCGAGTTGCGAATTAACATTATACAATATATGTAATTGTTAATTGAATGCCCGTTGACCGGAGACTTCCTGATGCCGCTGCATGCCCGTGCACCAATCGCTGCGCTAAAACCCGATATGCGAAAACCCGACATACGGGGATTTTACCACGCGCGCAGCGGCAGCGTCCAATATGTCGTATCCGACCCGCTGACAGGCGCCTGTGCCATCATCGATCCGGTGATGGACTATGACGAGAAATCCGGGGCGACGGCCACGATTGAGGCTGATGCCATTCTTGCCTATGTGGCGGATCAACGTCTATCGGTTGAATGGATCCTCGACACGCATCCCCATGCCGATCATTTTTCCGCGGCGGCCTATTTGCAGGACAAGACCGGGGCGAAGACAGGCATTGGCGCACATGTCGTCGATGTGCAGCGGCTTTGGCGCGATCTTTATCATGTGCCGGACCTTGCCACCGACGGTTCGCAGTGGGACCGCCTGTTTTCGGATGGCGAGACATTCCGGATCGGCGCTCTCGACGCGCGTGTCCTGTTTTCGCCCGGGCATACGCTGGCGTCGGTCACCTATGTGATCGGTGATGCCGCATTTGTCCACGACACGCTGTTCATGCCCGACAGCGGCACCGCCCGTGCCGATTTTCCGGGCGGCAGTGCTGCAAGCCTGTGGGCGACGGTCCAGGCGATCCTGTCGCTGCCCGACGAGACGCGGCTGTTTACCGGGCACGACTACCGGCCGGATGGGCGACCGCCGCTTTGGGAAAGCACCGTCGCTGCACAGAAGCGCGACAATCAGCATGTGGCCGGGCGCATAGCCGAGGACTTCATCCGACTGCGCAAGGCGCGCGACGCGATCCTGCCCATGCCCAAGCTCATCCTCCACGCATTGCAGGTTAATATACGCGGCGGGCGGTTGCCGGAACCGGAGGATAACGGCCGGCGCTATCTGAAAATTCCGCTCGACGCGCTGAGCGGCGCAGCCTGGGAGTGAAAGCCATGACCGTGACATCGAATAATATCCAGTCGCATCTGCGGGCCGACATGGCCGCGCGAGCAGCGGAGGCTGCGGAGTTCCTGCGCATTCTTGCCAATCCGAACCGCCTGATGATTGTCTGCACGCTGGTCGAGGGCGAGCGCTCCGTCAGCGAACTCGAAACGCTGCTCGGCATTCATCAACCGACCCTGTCGCAGCAACTGGCCGTTCTGCGCGACGGCGGTTTCGTCGAGACCCGGCGGGATGCCAAGCAGATTTTCTACCGGCTGACCGAAGACCGGGCGGCACGCCTGGTGACCGCACTCTACGACATCTTCTGCGCGAATGGAGACCCGACATGAACGGATACCTGCTTTCCCTCTCCGGCGGCATGCTGATCGGTCTGTCGGCGGTCATTCTGATGCTTGCGAACGGCCGCGTGGCCGGCATCAGCGGCATAACCGGGCGGCTGCTGCAAGGCCGGCAATCGGGCGTTGGTGCTGCCTTCGTCAGTGGCCTCCTGCTTGGTCCTGTCGTTGACCGGGCCTTGTCCGGTTCCTGGCCTGCCATCACGGTGACGACCACGACTCCGCTTCTCGTGGTCGCAGGATTGCTCGTCGGTTTCGGCTCGCGGATGGGGTCCGGCTGCACCAGCGGCCACGGTGTCGTCGGTCTCGCGCGTCTGTCGCCACGCTCCATCGCTGCCGTCATGACGTTTATGGCGACAGCGGTGCTGACAGTCCTGCTGATGAGGGTGCTGGCATGAAAAACCTTTCCGCATTGCGCGTCTTCGCCAGCCTTATTTCCGGGCTTGTCTTCGGTCTCGGCCTCTCCCTGTCCGGCATGCTGGATCCGTTACGCGTGCGCGGCTTTCTCGATATTGCCGGCGCCTGGGATCCAAGCCTTGCCTTCGTTCTCGGCGGCGCGGTGGTCGTGGCGGCGCTCGGCAATCTCGTGGCGCAACGCATGGTCAAGCCCGTGCTCGACGACCAGTTTCATTTGCCGCCGCGCCACCCGATCGATGGCAGGCTTTTGGCCGGATCGGCGATCTTCGGCATCGGTTGGGGCATCGGTGGGCTTTGCCCCGGGCCGGCGCTCGCCTCCCTGTCCCTCGGGCTGCCGGCAACCGTCTTTTTTGTCCTTGCCATGGCGGCCGGTATGGTCGTTCATGATCGTTTCGTCGGGCACAAGACATGAGCGCGGCCGTTCTCGCCGCGCTCGGTTCCGGTGGCATCGTCGGCTTCACTCTTGGCCTCGTCGGCGGCGGCGGCTCCATTCTCGCCGTGCCGCTGCTGCTCTATGGGGTCGGCGTCGCCAGTCCGCATGTGGCGATCGGCACCAGCGCCGTTGCGGTATCGGTCAATGCCTTTGCCAATTTCGCCGCACATGCGCGGGCCGGGCATGTGTGGTGGCGCTGTGCGGCCGTCTTTGCGCTGTTCGGCACGATCGCCGCGCTCGGCGGGTCGACGCTCGGCAAGGCCGTTGACGGACGGCATCTTCTGTTCGCTTTCGGCCTGGTGATGATCGTCGTCGGCGGCTGGATGCTGAAACCGAAGAAGGTGGTCGTTTCAGACGCCCGCCCGGTGGACCTGCGCATGTGCCTGACGACGGCGTTTGTCGCATCGGCAACCGGTGCGGCATCGGGGTTCTTTGGTATCGGCGGGGGTTTCCTTATCGTTCCGGCGCTGATCCTGGCGACCGGCATGCCGATGATCCAGGCGGTGGGCTCGTCGCTGCTCGCCGTCGGCACCTTCGGTCTTGCAACGGCATTGAACTATGCTGCGTCCGGCCTGATCGACTGGAGCGTGGCGGTGCAATTCGTCGCCGGCGGCGTTCTGGGGGGCATTGGCGGCACGCTCGCGGGTACGCGGCTGGCGTCGCAAAAGGCGGTACTCAACCGGATTTTTGCGGTCCTGGTTCTTGGGTGCGCCGTCTATGTCCTTTTCCGAAGCGGATGACCGTTCTGATTTTGGCACTGCGGGCCGCTTTCTGCGCGTTGTCTATTTTTGCCGTGTCGGGGTGAATATCGCGGCGAAAAGGTCCATATAGACGCAACTCACCCAAGCTACTCCCCCGCAGACCGGATGTTTCCATGGCCCCCATCGTTACCGTTTCCAACCTGTCCAAAACCTATGCCTCCGGTTTCCAGGCCCTGAAGGATGTCAGCCTCGAGATTGAGGAGGGCGAGATCCTTGCGCTGCTCGGTCCCAACGGCGCCGGCAAGACGACGCTGATCTCGATCATCTGCGGCATCGTCAATCCGTCGCAGGGGCAGGTGCTCGTCGGCGGTCATGACGTCGTGAAGGATTTCCGCGCCACACGTTCGATGATCGGGCTGGTGCCGCAGGAACTGACGACGGACCAGTTCGAGACTGTCTGGAACACGGTTTCCTTCTCGCGCGGGCTGCATGGCAAGAAGGCTGATCCGGCGCATATAGAAAAGGTCCTGAAGGATCTTTCGCTCTACGACAAGAAGGACAATATGCTGCGCGAACTCTCGGGCGGCATGAAGCGGCGGGTGCTGATCGCCAAGGCGCTTTCCCACGAGCCCCGCGTGCTCTTCCTTGACGAGCCGACCGCCGGTGTCGACGTCAACCTGCGCAAGGACATGTGGCAGGTGGTCGAAAAATTGCGCGCGACCGGCGTCACTATCATCCTGACGACCCACTATATCGAGGAGGCCGAGGAGATCGCCGACCGCGTCGGCGTCATCAATGGTGGCAAGATCCTGTTGATTGAGGAGAAGGCAGCGCTGATGAAGAAGCTCGGCCGCAAGCAGTTGCGCGTCGATCTGTCGGAGCCCCTGCCGGCGATCCCGGACGCACTGTCGTCCTATCAGCTGACGCTGGAGGATGAGGGGCGCTGCCTGATCTACGACTACGATGCTTCGGGTGAGAGAACCGGTATCACGACGCTTTTGACGGCGTTGGCCGAGACCGGGATACGCCTCAAGGACATTTCCACGCGTCAGAGTTCGCTGGAAGATATTTTCGTCGAACTGGTGGGAGCACGGGCATGAATTTGGAAGCGGTCAAGTCGATCTATTTCTTCGAGATGGCGCGCACGCGGCGCACGCTTCTGCAGAGCGTCGTTTCGCCGGTCATCTCCACCTCGCTCTATTTCATCGTTTTCGGCGCGGCTGTCGGCTCGCGCATCCAGGAGATCGAAGGCGTCTCCTACGGCGCCTTCATCACGCCCGGCCTGATCATGCTGACGCTGCTCACCCAGTGCATCGGCAACGGTTCCTTCGGCATCTATTTTCCGAAATTCACAGGGACGATCTACGAACTCCTGTCCTCACCGGTGTCGATGACCGAGATCGTTCTGGGCTATGTCGGGGCGGCCGCGACGAAGGGCATGATGATCGGATTGATCATTCTCGGCACGGCCTCGCTGTTCGTCGATCTCTCCATAGCCCATCCTTTTGTGATGCTTTTGTTCTTCGTGCTGACCGCGGTGACCTTCAGCCTGTTCGGCTTCATCATCGGCATCTGGGCCAAGGATTTCGAGCAGCTCAACCTCATCCCGATGCTGGTCATCCCACCGCTGGTCTTCCTTGGCGGCAGTTTCTACTCGATCGACATGCTGCCGCCGTTCTGGCAGGGGGTCAGCCATTTCAATCCAGTTCTTTACCTGATCAGCGGCTTCCGCTGGAGCTTCTTCGAAATCGCCGACGTCAACCCGGCCGTCAGCTTCACCATCATCATCGCCTTTCTGGCGGTGCTGATGGGACTGCTGACGTGGATCTTCAAGACGGGGTACCGGTTGAGGAATTGACGGGAGCGAATAGGGAATAGGGAGTAGCGAATAGTTGCAGAATGGCTGACACCGCGAATTGTTCTATTCGCTATTCGCTATTCGCTATTCGCTATTTGCTAATCCCTCAACCGCAATTCGTCCGTCTGCATCTGCAGGAAATCCAGCGTCGACAGGAAGCTCATGCCGAGCAGGCTCTGGTCGAGCCTGCCTTTTTCGGCGACGGTGGCGCGGATATTGTTGCGGACGATCGGGCCGATGGCGACTTGCGAGAGTGTGACGGGGGCGGCCTGCGCCATGCCGTTGGCGGTGGTGACGCGGGCGGTATAGGCGAGATTCGCCGGGTCGAGGCCAAGTGTTTCGGCATCCTCATAGGTCAGCGCCACGGTGCTGGCACCGGTATCGACGAGCATCGGCACACTGGCGCCATTGATCGCGACCGATGTTTCGAAATGCCCGTTCAGCATCTTGTGGAGGACGACTTCCTGATGGCCTTCGCTGTCGGTGAAGACCGCGGCACGGCCGGGAATGAGGCCGGACGCCAGACGGGATCCAAAAGCTTCCATATCGTTTCGGTAGAGATAACCGGCCACAAGGATCAAAGCGATCAGCGTCCAGATGCCGAGCTGGCGCACGCTTTGCCCAAAATGCCGGCGGCTCTGGACAATGCCGGCTGACAGCATGGTTGCAATCGCGCCCAGCATGACGAGGCTTCCGAAATCGTCGTTGTCGATGCCGAAGGTGCGGCCGCTGTCATGATTGAGGATGAGAAAGACCAGTCCCACCGCAAGGATGCCGAGCAGGATCGTCAGCCTGTTCATTCGCCGACGCGCTCCCGCGCCATCCGCGTCCGCCGGGTTTCGCGGCGCGGCTTGCGCTCCATCGTGTCGAGGCGGGCGGGCAGGGTCTCCATGATGTCGCGGCGCTGCTGTGCCGAATAAAGCGTCCAGGCGCCGATCTCGTCGCGCGTGCGGCCGCAGCCAAAGCAGTATCCGGTGGTCATATCGATCGAACAGATCAGGATGCAGGGCGATTCCATGGGGCGTGACGTCCGGATGAAGTCCAGTTTCAAGCTATATCGGCGTTTCAGACCGTCAGTGCAAGGGCTGCCAGAACCGCGATTTCCGTCAGTTGTTGTGTGGCTCCGATTGTGTCGCCCGTATGGCCGCCGATCTTGCCGTCGACGATTTCGCTGAACGCTGTCACCGTCGCACCAAAGGCCACGAGCGCGAGCGGGATCGCCAGCAGCGGAACGCCGGCGAGCAGCATCAGAATGACGGCGCTGGCAATGCCGATCGCCAGAGCGAGCCGCACGGCACCGACCAGCGGTTCGCCGGCCGATGCCGCGACGCCGTCCTTGCGGGCAGGGGGCAGTTTCGACCAGTGCCAGACCATGGCCGTGCGGCTCAGGGCTGCAATGGCAAGCATCGCGACGCCAGCGCCGCTTGGCGTCAGCTCCGGCAGGATGGCGGCAAGCGCGGAGACCCGGAGACCAAAGGATAGGATGAGGGCCACCGCGCCGTAGGAGCCGATGCGGCTGTCCTTCATGATAACAAGCGCGCTTTCCTTGTTCTTGCCGCCGCCAAGACCATCTGCCGTGTCCGAGAGGCCGTCCTCGTGCAGCGCGCCGGTGATCAGCGCCTGGATCGCGACCGCGACGAAGGCGGTGAACAGCGGCGCTGCCTGGATCGCCGAAAAGATCGAGACGATGGCTGCAGCGGGCAGGGCGATCAGCAGTCCGGCTATGGGAAATACACGCACAGCGCGACTGAGTTGTCCGTCGAAATTGACGAAATGCCGCTGCGGCATGTGAATGCGGCTCAAAAACGCGACCGAGCGTGCAATGTCGTCGGCAAAATCGCGAATGTCCATGTCTGTCGAACTCCCCGGTCTGCCGGCTCCCCCGAATCGGCATCGTCAAACGATCATGCGCAGACGACATCAACCGGCGCAAATGCCGTTGCCCGTTTTCCGCATTGGTATATGAGATGTCACCGCTTCCGCCGGGAGGCATGACGATCCGCATTGAGAACAAGGAAATCCGACCATGAGTGCCAGCGGCCTGCCGTTTGATGATTTTCGTGACCTGCTGCGCAACCTGCCGGGCCCGGACAGCGCCGCCGTCGCCGCCGCCCGTGCCCGCGATGCGCAACTGACAAAGCCGCCCGGCGCGCTTGGACGGCTTGAGGAGATCGCTTTCTGGCTTTCGGCCTGGACGGGCAGGGCGCCTGCCGTCACCCGGCCGCTGGTGGCGATCTTTGCCGGCAATCACGGGGTGACGGCGCAGGGCGTGACGCCGTTTCCTTCGTCGGTGACGGCGCAGATGGTCGAGAATTTTGCAGCCGGCGGCGCTGCGATCAACCAGATCTGCGTCGCTTATGATCTCGGCCTCAAGGTTTTCGACCTGGCGCTCGAATATCCGACGGCCGACATCACGCAGGAAGCGGCGCTGTCCGAGCGCGACTGCGCCGCGACCATGGCGTTCGGCATGGAGGCCGTTGCCGGCGGCACCGATCTCCTGTGCATCGGCGAAATGGGCATTGGCAACACGACGATCGCAGCGGCCATCAACCTGGCGCTCTATGGCGGTACGGCTGCCGATTGGGTCGGTCCGGGCACGGGTGCGGAAGGCGAGATCCTCGCCCGCAAGATCAATGCCGTCGACAAGGCGGTGGCGCTGCACCGCGACCATCTGTCCGATCCGCTCGAGGTGCTGCGGCGTCTGGGCGGTCGCGAGATCGCGGCGATGGCCGGTGCGATCCTTGCGGCCCGCATGCAGAAAATTCCCGTCATCATCGACGGTTATGTCGCGACGTCGGCTGCGGCGATCCTGAAAGCCGCCAATCCCGCCGCTCTCGACCATTGCATGATCGGTCACGTCTCGGCCGAACCGGGCCACATGAAGGCGATCGACAGGCTCGGCAAGACGCCGCTGTTGGCGCTCGGCATGCGGCTGGGCGAAGGCACCGGGGCGGCGCTGGCAGCCGGTATCGTCAAGGCCGCCGCCGCCTGCCATTCCGGCATGGCGACGTTTGCCCAGGCGGGCGTCAGCAACAAGGACTGAAGCGCCCCGATCAGGCGGTTTCGACCGCCTGATTTTCCGGACAGGGTTCTGACAGTAAGACACGCGTAGCACGAACGCAGGAACGATGCCGCCCAAGAACGCATCGTTTCGGACCGACGCCGAGACGGCGTCCGTCCGGCAGCGGACCGACCGGTTCGTCTGCCATGCGATTGAGCCCGCGCAACGATCTCCCTGCCGCATCGCCGGCGGACGGGACCTTGCGCATTGCGTGGAGTGTCTTCGTTTGAAAAGCCTTGTTCCGAGCCGCCCGGTCATCGGCAGCATCCCCTTGAGTGCGCTCGTTTCCGTCTACCTGCTGGTCGCCACCAACCTGACCTTCTGGTCCCGCGCATCCACCTATTTCGGCACGGCGAAACTCGGACTGCTGTCGTTCGGCCTTGGCATCTCCGTGCTGGTTTTCGTGGCATTGACGGCGGTTTCGGTGAAATATCTCTTCAAGCCGGTGCTGATCCTCTTCATTCTCGTCTCGGGCGTTTGCTCCTATTTCGCCGATACGTTCGGTGTCATCGTCGACAAGGAGATGGTCGAGAGCGCGGTCGTGACAACAACGGCGGAAGCAGGCCACCTGATCACGCCGCGTTTCCTGCTGCATGTGCTGTTCCTTGCCGTTCTGCCGGCGCTGTTCGTGCTCTGGGTGGAGGTGCGGCACAGGCCTTTCCTGTCGAAAGTGCTGCACAATCTTGGGGTCATTGTCCCGAGCCTTGCTCTCGTCGTGGCGCTTGCCAGCCTAAATTTTGCCAGCATCGCCTATGTGATCCGCGACCATAAGGACATGATGAAGCTCTTCAATCCGACCGGGCCGATTTCGGCTGCGGTGCGCTACGGTTCATCCGTGTATGAAGACGCCAATCTCGTCGTCGCGCCGTTCGGCATGGATGCACATGCCGGCGATCGGCTGGTCACTTCGAAAAAGCCTGTGGTCGTCGTGGTTGTTGCAGGCGAGACGGCACGCGCCATGAATTTTTCGCTCAATGGTTATGCGCGGGAGACCAATCCGGAACTCAAGGCGCTCGGCGTCGTCAATTTTACCCGCACGACCAGTTGCGGCACTGCCACGTCGGTTTCGCTGCCCTGCATGTTCTCCGGCTATACCCGTGACGAATATAGCGAATGGAAGGCGCATTCGCGCCAGAACCTCGTCGATGTCCTGACCCATGCCGGCGTCTCCGTGTCCTGGTGGGACAACAACACCGGCAGCAAGGGCATCGCCAACCTGATCAACTATGCCAGCCTCAACGACCGGAAGAACAGTCCGCTCTGCAAGGGCGGGGAATGCCTCGACGCGATTTTTCTCGATGGGCTGGACCAACGGCTGGCCACCGTCAAGAAGGATACGGTCATCGTCCTGCATCAACTGGGCAGCCACGGTCCGGCCTATTATCTGCGCTACCCGGAGGATTACCGGAAATTCCGGCCGGATTGCCGGACGCCGGAACTGATGAACTGCAGTCAGCAGGAGATCGTCAACGCCTATGACAACACCATCCTCTATACCGACCACATCCTGGCGAGCGTGGCAAAACTTCTGGAAAAGCACGAAACGACGGTGGCCGGCGCGATGATCTACATGTCGGATCACGGGGAATCGCTCGGCGAGAACGGCGTCTACCTGCACGGCGCGCCCTATGCCATCGCCCCGAAGGAACAGACGCATGTTCCCTTCATCGCATGGTTCTCGAAATCCTATCAATCGATCATGGGGCTTGATACCCGTTGCCTTCTCCAATATTCGGATGCGGCGACGTCACACGACAACCTGTTTCATACCGTTCTCGGCATGATGAATATCCAGACCGGTGTGTACAATCGCGGGCTCGATGCCTTTGCCGCCTGCAGCGTGGCTGGGTGACATGGAATTGACCGAGGAATATCGCAGCATGGGCAAAGGCACGCCGGTAAAAAAACTGACGGGCATACGGCATTTCTTCGCCGCAGCCACCTATTCGCTCGGCGGCGCCAAGCGTCTGCTGGGGGAGGCTGCGTTCCGCCACGAACTCGGCGCCTTTGCCGTGGCGATGGTCGCCTTCGTCGTCACCGGCGCGAATTTCTTCCAGTATGTCGCGATGCTGGTGCTGTTCCTGCTGATGGTCGCCTTCGAGGCGCTGAACACCGCCATTGAGGAAATCGTCGATCGGGTTTCGCCGGAAATCTCGGAGATGGGCAAGAACGCCAAGGATCTCGGCTCGCTCGCCTGCCTCTGCCTGATCATCGCCAATGTCGGCTATGCTGCCTATGTCGTGATCTTTTCCAAGCTGTTCGGGATCTGATCGGGCGTCGTGCCGTTCATCTAAGCAGTGTTGACAAAGTGTTTTTGCCAATGCGACCGTGGGGTCACGGGGGGACACCATGACGACACTCAGGGTCTATGATCTCAAAGATCAGGTCCTTGCGCTTGATCTCAGAGACTTGCTGCGACTTTTGGCTCCTCGTTCTTTTAAAGCACGTTGGGTCGTCTCGACAGTCAAGTCGTCCAAACTTGGGCACGAATGGTTTGAGGCTACCGGTGAAGGGGGCGAACGGCTTGAGGGATTGGCACAACACGATGGCCAGATTTCGGGCTCTGATTTAGCCGCCTTGGCTGAGAATACGCGGCAGGTTATCTGGGGGGAGTTCGTCGGCTCGGCACCCACGCAGTCAGACAAGCCGTGGGTGATAATCCGGGCGGTCGATAGCACGTTCTACGAGATCGATTCGGATGACGAGGCGGTGCTGAACAAGATTAGCTCGGCCTATAAAGACGTCCGAATGGGGGAGGCTCCGATTACGTCATGGCTCTTGGATCGTGCCGGCGAATGATGGCAGCCAGACGCTAACGGCAGTCAGAGCGAGCAATGCCATGAACGACCTCGCCGTTTTATCATAGCGTCTGGCTACGCGCCGAAACTACTTGAGGCCATTGAACATCCGCTCGATGCGGACTAATTCCGCGTCGCTTCGCTCAGGCGAAGCTTTTGCGGCGGCGCTCGACGGCCGGCGCGTCCTCGACGGCGGGGATGCTCTGCAGCACCCGTTTCGACGGCAGGATCGCGATGGCTTCGGTGCCTTCGCGCAGTTTCGATTTCAGGATGAACTCGCCATTGTGCTTGGCCAGGATCGCCTGGACTATCGGCAGTCCGAGGCCGGTACCCTGTTCTGCGCTCTTGATGGCGATCGAGCCCTGACCGAAGGCCGACAGCACGATCGGGATTTCCTCTTCCGGAATACCGGGGCCGTTGTCCTTGATCGACAGATACTGGCCGCCGCCGGCCGTCCAGCCGACTTTCACCGAAATTTCGCCACCCTGCGGGGTGAACTTGACCGCGTTCGAGAGAAGATTGAGCGTGACCTGGCGCATCGATTTCTCATCCACCCAGACCGCCGGCATGCCGGGTTCGAACTGTTCGGTGATGGTGATGTTCTTGGTGCGAGCCCGCAATTGCACCATGCCGATGCAGTCTTCGGTCATCTCGACGAAATGGATCGATTCCTCGTTGAGATCGTATTTGCCGGCCTCGATCCTGGACAGGTCGAGGATTTCGTTGATCAGGTCGAGCAGGTGCTGGCCGGAGCGATGGATGTCGCCGGTGTATTCCTTGTAGATCGGATTGTTGAGCGGTCCGAGAACCTCGGTCGACATCACTTCTGAGAAACCGAGGATGGCGTTGAGCGGCGTGCGCAGTTCGTGCGACATCGATGCGAGAAAACGCGACTTCGCCAGATTGGCTTCCTCGGCGCGGCGGCGGGCTTCGTCCGACATCGACTTCGCCACTTCCAGCTCCGCGATCAGATCGTCCTTTTCAGACTGGACGGAGAGGATGTGGACATTGGCCCTGTGCATGCGCGTCGTCATGAAGATCATGAAGGCCAGCGAGGTGGAAAGGGTCGCCGTCATGCCCAGATAAGCGGGGCTCTGGATCAGCAACGACTGGATCGACAAGGCGAGCACGGCGGGCGCAAAGGTCGCGATCAGGGCATTACGCAGAAGAAATGTGCCCATGGTCGTGGCGGCGAGCGCGATCAGCAGTGCGCCGCCCTTGTAGAAGGTGAACATTACCTCGCCGCAGGCATTGCATTCCTGCATCGAAAACGATGCCCAGCAGATACCCATGACGATCTGGGCAATGAGAAAGCGCCGGCGCCAGAAGACGGCTTTTTCCGCGGTGATGTCATCCCTGTTGGCGCGACGGGCCATAACCACGGTCAGGGCATGGACGCAAAGCGCCAGCAGGGCCCAGCCGACCAGGCTGAGGCGTTGGGACAGATAGATGCCGATGCCGGTGGTCAGCGCCAGGAAAAGCGGCATGGCGATCGCGCCCTGCAGCACGGAGCTGATATAGAGCTTGAGCATTTCCCGGTCGAATCCCGACGCGGTGGACTGGCCGGTCTGCAGGCGTTCACGGGTCGAGCGGACAGCCTTCGACACAGCCTTGTTTCGATGGCTGCGCGATTTGTCGACAATGATCTTGTCGGTCGATGTGCTGACGCCTGTACTCATGCTCTCGCGCGATTTTGATGGAAGCCATTGAAGACTAGAAGGGAATCCTTAAGAAGTTGCTGCAGTCGTCAACAATTTGGCAACCGTCTTGCGGCTGCCGGCGAACGCGAAAGGGGGGCGAAACCATGCGACTGGCGAGACGTCTGCGCGATCTCCTCCTTTGCATTTTCATCTTTCTTTTCATCGGCCTGATCGTCATGCGGGTGTCCGCGACGCCGGAGGGCATGGCATCGGGGCGGGCGCGTATCGTCGACGGCGACACGCTTGTCGTGTCCGGGACGCGGGTGCGGCTGACCGGCATGGATGCGCCCGAACTGGCACAGGTCTGCCTGCGCAAGGCGGGCCCCTGGCGCTGCGGTGCTGCGGCAAGGGACAGGCTGATGGAGATGGTCGAGGCCGGCGATGTGCTTTGCCGGCTGCGCGGGGAGGATCGCTACGGACGCAGCCTTGGTCTCTGCACTATCGGGCCGATGGATCTCGGCGCGACGATGGTTCGCGAAGGCCAGGCTGTGTCATTCGGTGACTACAGGCCGGAGGAGAACGCCGCGCGGCAGGAGAAAAGAGGGCTCTGGTCGGGCACGTTCGATCCCCCGCGAACCTGGCGGCAAACCCATGGCGGGATGAACGAGGCGCCCCATATATCCGGCGACTGGATGACAAAGCTTTGGTCGGGGATATGGCATGACGGGGACTGATGGGCTTGAGACGCTGCGACAGGCGATCGCCGCCTGCCGCATCTGTCGAGACCAGCCTTTGAAAGGCGCAGACGACCGGCTGCCGCACGAACCGCGCCCGGTTGCCGTGCTGTCGACGACGGCGAAAATCCTGATCGCTGGCCAGGCGCCGGGCCTGCGCGTGCATGACAGTGGCCTGGCTTTCAACGACGCCTCGGGCAACCGGCTGCGCCAATGGCTCGGGGTCGATAGGGAAGAGTTCTACGACGCCGGCAAGTTTGCGATCGTGCCGATGGGGTTCTGTTTTCCCGGTTACGATGCGCATGGAAGCGACCTGCCGCCGCGCCGCGAATGCGCGCCCCTCTGGAGGCAGATCGTGCTCGATGCGATGCCTCAGATCGAACTGGTGCTGGCCATCGGCCACTATGCGCAGAAATGGCATCTTGGCGCCCGGGCGGCCAAAAGCATGACCGATACGGCCAGAGACTGGCGCCTGCACCTGGGCGTCAATGCCGGCATTCCGGTTGTGCCGCTACCACATCCGAGCTGGCGCAACACCAGCTGGCTGAAGAAGAACCCCTGGTTCGAGGCAGAGCTTGTGCCGGTGCTGCGCGCACGGGTCCATGCCCTAGCGGCGTGAAACAATTTTCTTCCATTTGGCAATAATCGCGCTATAGAAAGAATAATATTCGATAAGGAACGCAAAATGGACCGCCTTGACCGCAAAATCCTGCGTCTTTTGCAGGAGGATTCGACCCTCGCCGTCGCCGACCTCGCCAAGAAGGTTGGCCTGTCAACGACGCCCTGCTGGCGCCGTATCCAGAAGATGGAAGAGGAAGGCATCATCCGGGGCCGGGTGGCGCTGCTCGATCCGGTCAAGATCAACACCAAGGTGACGGTGTTCGTGTCGATCCGGACCAATTCCCATTCGGTCGAATGGCTGCGGCGGTTTTCCGAGGTGGTCGGCGAGTTTCCGGAAGTCGTCGAGTTCTACCGCATGAGCGGTGACGTCGACTATCTGCTGCGCGTCGTCGTTCCGGATATCGCCGCCTATGACGCCTTCTACAAGAGGATGATTGCCAAGATCGAGATTCGCGATGTCTCATCCGCCTTCGCGATGGAGCAGATCAAATACACGACGCAGCTTCCGCTCGATTACATGATGCTGGAACAGGCAAAATCCAACGAGGATTGAACGGTTCTGGGGTTTGGCACCAAAACAAAAGGCTGACGCGCATTGCACGTCAGCCTTTTCCATTCCGCGATGGCCTGTCTTATTTTTCGAGCCGTGCCAGCAGCGAGGACGTGTCCCAGCGCTTTCCGCCGAGCGATTGCACCTCGGCATAGAACTGATCGACCAATGCGGTCACCGGCAGGGTGGCGCCGTTGTTGCGGGCTTCGGAAAGCACGATGTCGAGGTCCTTTCGCATCCAGTCGACAGCAAAGCCGAAATCATATTTCCCGACATTCATCGTCTTGTGGCGGTTTTCCATCTGCCATGATCCGGCGGCGCCCTTGGAGATGACGTCGATGACCGCTTCGATGTCGAGGCCTGCCTTCTTGCCGAAATGGATGCCTTCAGCCAGTCCCTGCACCAGGCCGGCGATGCAGATCTGGTTGACCATCTTGGTCAACTGCCCCGATCCCGCCGGTCCCATCAGGCCGACCATGCGGGCATAGGCGTCGATCACCGGTTTTGCACGCGCGAAAACATCCGCCTGTCCACCGCACATGACGGTGAGAACACCGTTTTCGGCACCCGCCTGTCCGCCGGAGACCGGCGCATCGATGAAATGTGCGCCGCGCGCCGTTGCCGCGGCATCCAATTCCCGCGCCACATCGGCGGATGCCGTCGTATTGTCGATGAAGATGGCGCCGGCGTTCAGTGCTTCGAATGCGCCATCCTTGCCTGTGGTGACGGAGCGCAGGTCATCGTCATTGCCGACACAGCAGAAAACATAGTCCGCGCCATCGGCGGCGTCTGCGGGTGTTGCGGCGGCACGACCGCCGAACTGGTCCACCCATTTTTCCGCCTTCGCCGCGGTGCGGTTATAGACGGTGAGGTCATGACCGCCCTTGACGCGGAGGTGACCCGCCATCGGATAACCCATGACGCCGAGACCGATGAATGAAACTTTTGCCATTGCGAACTCCTGAAGGCCTGTATCGCGGATTTTCTGCAGCAAACCGTTGCTGACCGGCCGCCAATTGCGACCGACGCGGCACGATCCCTGCACAAGGTCCGAAATCGATTCCGATTCCAAGCATCATGCAGTAGCCGAAGGCCGAACAGGGGGAAAGGCATCGCTGCTTTTTTCCGCAACGGGCAGTGCCGCGAAATGACGATCGTCCTTGCCGGATGACCATCCTGTTCTTCAAGGACATGACAGGACGAACCATGGTATGGCAAGACCGGCAGAATGGCCTTGCCGGTCCGTTGGCGGGTGCGGCTTTTGCTGGCTCAGGGTCTGCTGCTGTCCAGCCGCTCCGAGCCTTCACCGAGGCTGGAGGAAATCTCCTTCCAGAGGCGGCGCAGCCGGCGGACATGCAGATCATCGGCAATCCAGCGCATGACATGTTCCGTTGCCGCCGAAATATTCGTCTTGCTGATCTTCCCGCGAACCCAGCGGCTGTACTCGGCCAGTTCGACATCACTGACCGTTCCGTCATCGGCAACCGTCGCCAGTTTCGTCTTGGTAATGTCCAATGTCTGCTTGAGATTGTCGGTGCTGGCAAACAGGATGCTGACGCAGATGTCGTCGAATTCCGGCGGTGAATCGACGTCGCTGATCGCCCTTTCGAGATCGAAGATCGTGCGGATGTTGATCTCGCGGAACAGCAGGAATTTTTCCGGGCCGACAATATGGCAGAGCTGCGCCTGGGCGACCCAGTCGATCACCTGATAGATGCCGTAGGGTGATTCGATGTGCAGCATGATGGGGTTGTAGGTGGCGAGGTTCTGGACGTCGTAGATGCCGCATTCCTCCAGTCGGAAGCGCGTCTCGAAATCGATGCCGTCGATGATGTCGAGCGAGATGATTTTCGTGACATTGAGGAAGCGGTCATCGCTGGTCTTGATCCAAGTCACCAGGGATTGCATCTTGATCAGCAGGAATTTCGTCACGCTCTGCGGCAGAAGGCCGAACAGCGGCGCCAGTGCCAGCCAGATCCAGGGAATGCTGCCATCGGCGGCGGGCGCGAGGCCGGGGGCAACGGTTGCGACGACCTGGCGAAACGGATCGGGAAAGGCACGGTAGACGAGAATCGTGAAAACCACCGACGCCACCATCTCCCCGGTCTGGCGCAGGAAGGTGTAGGACGACAGGTCGAACACCGAGAGACCGCGCAGGAAAATCCGGATCGCGGCAACATAGGCACCGATGAAGGCGAGCGAACCGATGATCCGCAGCTGCTCGTACGAGCCCGCCTTCATCGCGACCTCCGTGCAGGGCTGCGCCGTTGCGCAAGCACAGCCGCCGGTTCCGAAGCCGCAGAGGATGGTGGTCTGAAACGCGTCGAAGCCGAAGTAGCAGGCGATGATGAAGCCGATTGTCGAGAGGAATATCCGCTTGTCGGTGGGCGATCCGAAGGCACCCAGGCTATCGATGATCTGATCGATCTCCTCGCTCTCGCTGCGTGTCGCCGATCCTTTTTCGCCCTTCCATTGGGTGGGTTCGATGTCGGACGTGTATTTCGACCGGACAAACTCAAAGGATGGGTTCTGTGTGATCGGCTTCTCGGATGTCTCGACCGGGACCGGTTGCGCCGCTGCGTCCGGCTCGTCCTTCTCCGCTTGTGTCCCGCGGAGCTGATCGAAGGCACGGATGAAATCCTGGATCGACCGCAGCCGCCGAACCCGAACCTCGCGCCGCCCGTAGATCAGTAGCAGCGGTGTCAACAAGGCGAAGAGAACGGCAATCGGATTGAGCCCCAGGAGATTTTGAAACATATTTCCGAGCAGACCGAAAAGATTTGTCGCCCCTGTCAGCCAAGCCCAGTCCTGCATTTGAATTCTCCTTCAGGTTGAATATTCAAGCTAGAACACTTAAAGGTCGCGTCTACAAACCATGCACTACTTTAGATTGTGTTTTCTATCTTTGATTGTAGATCTGAGGAAAAATCGCTCCGGATCATTTTTTTCCGGAGGCGAGGCATGGACGTGCCGGTGTCCGACCTTATGTGACCAGCAATCGGGTGGCGATCGGTCGTCCGCAGACTGCGAAAAAGGGGAAAAACCATGGCTGAACGACTGAGCGCATCCTGCCGCTGTGGCGGTGTCAAATTTTCCATTCCGACGGAATCGGCAGGGGTCTTCTGTTGCCATTGCGGTGACTGCCGCAAGGCGCACGGCAACTACATGGCTGTGATCGGTGCACCGCGCGACGACGTCAGGTTTGAAGCCGACGGCACGCTGCAATGGTGGGGATACAGCGACAAGGCGCGTCGTGGATTCTGTTCAACCTGCGGCAGCCGGCTGTTCAAGGACAATATCGGCACCGATCTCCTGATGGTGTCCGCAGGCGTCATCGACGGCCCCACCGGCAAGGCAATCGTCAAGAACATCCTCACCGAATTCAAGGGCGACTGGTACGAGACCCCCGCCGTGCACGACGCCTGAAAAGGCTTCGAGCCTCCGGTCAGATGAACCGGAAGCGGGCGTGTCAGGCGCGCAGCCGTGCAATGACGAGATGGCCGGCGATCGGCTGGCCCTCTTCGAGCCGGACGGTGATGTCGGTCATTTCGATGACGTCGAAACCGGTTTCGTCGAGGCGATTGCGCACGTAGCTTTCCGCATGGGCAAAGCGCTGGTGCGGGCCGACCATGAAGCGGCGGCCGGCCAATGTCTCTTCCGGAAGGGTTTCGCTGGAGAAGATGAAAAGGCCGCCCGGATCGAGATTTTCGGAAACGCCGAAGAACAGCGCTTCCAGACCGCCGAGGTAGGGCAGCACGTCGGTCGCGGTGATGATGTCAAAGGACGGATCGTCATTGTCCTCGAGGAAATCGACGACCTCGGCGACATAAAGCGTTTCGTAGAGGTCCTTGTCATGGGCGACCTCGACCATGTTTTCCGACAGGTCGATGCCGGTCATATCGCCCACCAGATCCCGCAAGGCACCGCCGGTAAGGCCCGTGCCGCAGCCGAGATCGAGCAGACGCTTGAACGGGCCGAGATCGAGGGCCTGCAGTCGCTGGCGCACGAGCACGGGCACATGATATTCGAGTTGCTCGACGAGAACGTCCTCGAAGACCTCGGCATGCTGGTCGAAGAGGGTGGTGACATAGGCATCCGGCGCCTTGTCGGGCGTTTCGCCGCGGCCCATCGAGGCGATGCGGACGGCCGCGCCGCCGTGATCCTCCGGATCGATCGCCAGGACCTCCTCATAGGCTTTCACAGCGGCTTCGATGTCACCGGATTTCTCCAGCGCCAGTGCGCGGTTATAGGCTTCGGCCAGGGCTTCTTCGTCGATTTTGTCCATGGCGGCGTCATAAGGGTCCGCATCCGACTTGGCAATGGCCGATTGCCGCGCGTTGCGGGTGTTCGGGTCCAAAAAATCGTTCAACACGCCGGGATTTGGGCGCATGATGTCAAAACAGGCATTCCACCAAGAACAAGAAAATTCGGGAGGAAATCAGCATGTCACAAGAGTTCAGCACCATCTCGCTGTCAAGGGACGGCCACGAACCCAAAAGCCCACCTTTGCCGGCAACGCCTGCGGAGACCATCACCCTTCTGGTACATTATTATCGCGGCGAGATGGCGCGCATGGCCGGCTGGCGCGACCGGATCGACCGGACCTCGAACTGGGCGATCACCGTGGTCGCCGCGCTGTTGTCCGTGTCCCTCTCGACGCCGGCGTCGCATCATGGCGTCCTGCTGTTTGCCATGCTTCTGGTGACGCTGCTGCTGTTGATCGAGGCGCGCCGCTATCGCTTCTTCGATGTCTACCGGGCCCGCGTCCGCCAGCTCGAGCGTGGTTACTTCGCGCAGATGCTGAGCCCGCAATCGCCGATGCCGCTCAACTGGGCGGCGCCGATCGCGCAGAGCCTGCGCAAGCCGGCCTTCCTCATGCCCTATCGCGAGGCGGTCTGCCGTCGATTGCGTCGCAATTATTGCTGGATGTACCTGATCCTTCTTCTCGCCTGGGCGCTGAAGATCACGTCGGCGAAATTGCAGGGCGAGGGGCTTGAAGCGGCGCAGGTGCCGTCCTGGACAGACGTTGCCACCAATGCAGCCTTCGGTCCCTTGCCCGGCTGGCCGGTGCTGGGCGCTGTCGTCGTGTTCTATGCGGTCATGCTTTTTGCCTGCTTCCACCGTAGACCCGGCGACGGTGAGCTTGCCCATGGTGAAGTTCACGTCTGATCAGCGATGGCAATCCGCGCGCGCGTTCGCCAAGGCAATCTGCCCCTGGCGCGACCGGGTACTGCTCAGTTGATGATGAATTCGCCTTTCAGCGCCCGCCAGTCGGTGGCTGAAATCAGCTTGCGATGAATATAGCGCACCGAATGCAGGGGACCGTCGAGCTTTTCCTGCCAGAATTTCAGAAAGCTCTTCATTTCGGGAAAGTCCGGCGCGATGTCGTATTGCTGCCAGATGTAGGTTTGCAGGAAGGCCGGATGATCGGGCATGCGATAGAGGATCTGTGCGGTCGTCAGCCCATACCCTTTAAGCTGCAGTTCCATTTCGTTCGTCATGTGGACCTCATCGTTGCGGCATGATGGTCCCTATGATTGAAGCGCTCGATTGGTGAATCAAGTGTTAATGCTTGCCTGTGATTTATGATTATTTATTGATTTCAGTATGTTAGCAGCCCTTCATCAGGAGTGCTGCCAAGTGCCAGACTGACCGGCTCGCCGCGCCGATCCGGATTTCGACGCGCGATAAAAACTACAATATCCCTAAAGGTTGCGAACGTTAGATTTTCGTTTGCCTTTATCTCGGGATTCAGTCGCGGGGTGGATGGCCCGGAGCGACTACCAGCCGTTCGCTACCGCTTCAGATGCCGCGTCAGGCGGTCTTCGATCCATGCCCAGAGGTTGCGCAGGATTTCGACCATGATCAGGTAGAGGATGGCCGCCCAGAGGTACATCTGGAAATCATAGGTGCGGGAGAAGGCGCGGCGGGTTTCGCCCATCAGGTCGAAGACCGTGACGATGGCGACGATGGCGGAGCCTTTGATCATCAGGATGATCTCGTTGCCGTAGGGGCGCAAGGCAACGATCATCGCCTGCGGCAGGATGATCTTGAAGAAGGCGATGCGCTTGGGCAGGCCAAGCGCTGCCGAGCCCTCGTGCTGGCCGCGGGGCACGCTCTGGATGGCGCCGCGCAGGATCTCGGCCTGGTAGGCGGCGGTGTTCAGCGTGAAGGTCAGGAGCGCGCAGAACCAGGCATCCCGGAAGAAGGTCCAGAGGCCGATGGCCTCCAGATAGGGCCTGAATGTGCCAAAGCCGTAATAGATGAGGAAAAGCTGGGTGATGAGCGGCGTGCCGCGAAAGAAATAGACGTAGACATAGGCGAGCCAGGACAGCGCCTTGTTCTTCGTCATGCGCGCATAGGCGAGCGGCAGCGACAGGATGCCCCCAAGCACGACCGAGATGCTGACGAGCGTCAGCGTCACGCCGAGACCCGAGATGAAATTCGGGCCGTATTTGGTGAGTTTCTCGATGCTCCAGCTGTCGATCACGAACAGAACGATACCGATGGCGGCGGCCAGCCAGATGCCGAGCGCGACATTGCCGATCAGCCGCGATGTCGTGAACCGGCGTAGGGCGTCGGGCGGTGCGGGCAGGGCAGGCAGCATGGTTTCGCGATGGCTCATCGTCCGGCCTCCGAGCGTTTCGTCCAGCGCTCGAGCGCGGAAAAGACCAGCGACGAGAGCATTGCCAGAATGAGGAAAAGCAGGCAGGCGAGCGAGAAGAATTCGAAGGCATTTTTCGTCACGCGTGCGGCGACGCCGGTCTGGCGCAGGATATCCGGCAGGCCGATGACCGAGACGAGGGCGGTATCCTTGAGTAGGGCCATCCAGAGGTTTCCAAGGCCCGGCAGCGCAATGCGCACCAGTTGCGGCAGGATGATGAGGCGCATCGTGCGGCCCCGGTGCAGGCCCAGCGCATCGCCGGCCTCGTACTGGCCGCGCGGGATCGCCTTGAAGGCGGAGAGCAGCACTTCCGAACAATAGGCGGAGAAGACCACGCCCAGCGCGATCATGCCGGCAACGAAGGCGTTGATTTCCACCGGTCCCTCGTAGCCGAGGCCGGCCATCAACTGCTGGGCCAGAATCTGCAGGCCGTAATAGACGATGAACAGCGTCAAAAGCTCCGGCAGGCCGCGGAAGATCGTCGTGTAGATATTGGTCGCCAGCCGCAGCGACTTTTCCTCGGACTGTTTGGCCAGTGCAATGAAGAAGCCGAGGAACAGGCCGATCGGCAGGGTGCAGAGTGCAAGGCTTGCGGTGATCATGAAGCCAAAGGCAATCTCGTCGCCCCAGCCGACATCGCCGCAGGAGAGCAGCGTCCCGGACGCAAAAAGCCGGAATACGCCGATCGGGCCGCAAAGCGGATCGACGATCGTGGCAATCCACGACAGCAACGACGAAAGGGCGGCAAACGCAGCCTGCATGTGTCTGTTTTCCCCGGCACGGCCTTTTCGGCTCGCTTGTTGTTGTCTTCCGTTGTCAAACAAAAATGGCGGAAGGGCAAGCCTTCCGCCATCGCATTTTCGAAGGTGCTGAAAATCAGCCGCCGTAGACGTCGAAGTCGAAATACTTGTCGTTGATTTTCTTGTATTCGCCATTGGCGCGGATCGCCTTGATGGCGGCGTCGAACTTGCCCTTCAGTTCGGCATCACCCTTGCGAACCGCGATGCCGGCGCCGATCCCGTTGATCTTCGGGTCCGGCGTCAGCGCCTTCAGGATCTTGCAGCAGGCGCCATCCTCGGTCTTCAGCCAGGAGGACAGAACCACGACGTCGTCGATGACGGCATCGACGCGGCCGTTGGCGATGTCGAGCTTGTATTCGTCCGGCGTCGGGTAGAGCTTCAGCTCCGAATCCTTGAAATAGGCCTCGGCATAGTTCGAATGCGTCGTCGACGACTGCGCACCCAGCGTTTTGCCGGCCAGGCCTTCAGCCGTGGCGTCGGTGATGGTCGAATCCTTGGGAACAACGATCGCCGGACCGGTGTTGTAATACTTGTCGGTGAAGTCTACCTTTTCCTGGCGCTCGGGCGTGATCGACATCGAGGCGACGATCGCGTCGAACTTCTTCGACAGCAGGGCCGGGATGATGCCGTCCCAATCCTGGGTGACGAAGGTGCATTCGGCCTTCATCTCAGTGCAGAGCGCCTTGGCGATGTCGATGTCGAAGCCGGTCAGCGTGCCGTCTGCTTCGAGATTGTTGAAGGGCGGGTAGGCGCCTTCCGTACCGATCACGATCTTTTCGCCGTCAGCCAGGGCGGAGCCGGCCATGAGCGCGAAAACGGCAGCCGATGCGGCGACTGCCAGACGTTTGGAAATACGCATGTTCATCCTCTCTGTTGGCAGACATCCGGGTTCTTGTTTTTTGCGGATGTCCGATATGCCGGGCATTGTTTCGCCGGTCTGGGGCGATATTCCTACGCTTTCCTGGAGAAAATCAACAGGAAACCATCAAACGACACTGAAACTTCATGCGTTCGCCGGCTTTGCCCCTTTCCGCCGCAAGATCGCCTCTATGTCCTGTCGAGGATGAATACGCTGTTCATCACGAGTTAATCGCGGTTCCGCTAGGCATCGCATGGAACTTTGACTGCAGCCCCACGGTTTGCTGCCCGGACCTTCGGCAACGGCGTCGTCGGGGAAAACAGAACAGACCTCTCCAAGGAGGAGACAGACATGAGCATTCGATCCAGACTTTTCGCCACAGTGGCGTTTCCGATGATCTCGGTATCGCTGGCTTTTCAGCCCGCATTGGCCGACAGCCTGATGAAACCGTTCGAGGTGGCGCAGGAAAGCGGCGATCCGGCAGTCGATCAACCATCTGCTGAAGGCGAGGTCGTGCCTGACGAACTGCTGCGCAAGAAACGCAAGAAGGCTGCAGCCGAAGAACAGGCAGCCCCTGCGGCAGAGGAGCAGCAACCGGAGGCCGAGCAGCAGGCCGAGCCGGTGGAAAAGCCGCGCAAGAAGCGCGACAAGAAGGCGGCAGTCGAGGAACAGCAACCGGCCGCTGAAGAGCAGGCTGCCCCTGTAGCGGAAGAACAGCAGCCTGAAGCCGAGCAGCAGGCCGAGCCTGTGGAAAAGCCGCGCAAGAAGCGCGACAAGAAGGCCGCAGCCGAGGAGCAGCAGCCGGCCGCTGAAGAGCAGGCCGCGCCTGTCGCCGAAGAGCAGCAGCCTGAAGCCGAGCAGCAGGCCGAACCGGTCGAAAAGCCACGCAAGAAGCGTGACAAGAAGAAGGCAGCCGAGGCGCAGCAGACGGAAGAGCAAAAGGCCACGGACGAGACCCAGGCCGAGGACGAACTGCGGCCGATGATCGAGGGCGACCCGGCGATTGCCGAGGACAATGCGGCTGCGGCCGACAAGCCCGTCCCCGAAGTGACCGATACGCGCACCGAGGAACAGAAGCAGGAGATCGCCAAGGACCCGTCAGCCAGCGACGAGACCGTCGTCTTGCCTGTCGAGAACGGCGCTGCCGTGCTCGACAGCGACAAGGATGCCGACAATGCCGGCGGCGACAAGTCGCGCGAGAAGCGCCGCAAGCAGCGCGAGGAATTGCGCGCCGAAGACGAAAATGTCGAAACGCCGAAGAGCGATGCCGAATCGCAGGCCGGTCGCAAGGAACGTCGTCCGAGCCGCGAGGAAATCGGCGCCGCGAACAGCGAAAAGGGCGAACGCATCAGCGAGGCGCCGACCTTCGATCTGCCGGACCTGATCGATGCGATTACCGGCAACAATGACGGCAACACGCGTCGCGATCGTCGTCCACGCGTCGAAGAGGAACTCGACAATCGCGTCGTCATCGATCTCGGCGACCAGATCATCGTGCGCAGCGACGACCGGCCGCGTCTGCGCCGCAACGCCGAAGAGACATTCTACGAGGAACTGCCGCGTGGTCGCACCCGCGAAACGATCGAAAAGCCGGGCGGCGTCAAGATCGTCACGGTCTACAATCGTTACGGCGATGTCCTGCAGCGCACGCGCATCGACAGGCAGGGCCGCGAATACCTGCTGATCTATGCGCCGGAAGCCGATGACGGCCCGCGTCCGCCAGCCTATGACGTCGGTGACGATCTGCCGCCGATGCGTCTGCGCGTTCCGGTTCGCGACTACATCATCGATACGTCGAGCCAGCCGGACCGCGACTATTACGACTTCCTGGCCGAGCCGCCGGTGGAGCAGGTGGAACGTGTCTACACGATCGACGAGGTGAAGAACTCGGCCCGTATCCGCGACAAGGTGCGCCGTATCGATCTCGATACGATCACCTTTGCCACGGGCAGCGCCGAAGTGCCGATGTCGCAGGCCAAGACCCTGCGCAGCGTTGCGAACGCGATGAACGAAGTGCTTGAAAAGGATCCGGGCGAGACCTTCTTCATCGAGGGCCATACCGATGCGGTCGGCTCCGACCAGTCGAACCTCGTGCTGTCTGACCAGCGGGCCGAATCGGTCGCCGTGCTTTTGTCTGAAGTCTATGACATTCCGGCGGAAAACCTGGTTACACAGGGTTACGGCGAGCGCTTCCTGAAGGTGCGGACCGGCGATGCCGAACAACTGAACCGGCGCGTCACCATCCGTCGCGTGACGGCGCTTGTTCGCCCGGTGGCGCAGAACTAGACATCTTTTCGTCTGGATTATCCCTGATCGTATACCCCGGCCCGCCGCGCAAGCAGCGGGCCGGTTGGCGTTTTACAATTCCGTTGCAGAGACGAAGTCCGGGCTGTCCTCATGAAATTCTTGTCTGTCGTGCTGCTGCTGATGGCTGCCGGTGTGTCTCCGTCGGATGCGGCTATCCGTCTGGTAGAGCCGAAACTGAAGCTTGATACACAACCGCCGGGACAGGCGGCCGGAGCAAGGCCACGCGTCGCGCTCACTCTGGATGCCTGCAGCGGTTCGACCGATGTGCGTATTCTCTCGACACTGATCGACAATGCCATCCCCGCGACTGTTTTCGTGACTGCCCGCTGGCTGCACCGCAACGCGCTCGCCTTTGCCGTTTTGCGAGCCCATCCCGATCTGTTCGAGCTCGAGAACCACGGCGCCGCGCATATTCCGGCGATCGATCAACCGGTATCCGTCTACGGTATTGCGGCTGCCGGCAGCGCCGATGCCGTTGTGAGGGAAGTGACCGGCGGTGCGGATGCAATCCTGGCGCAAGGCGGCAGCGCGCCGCACTGGTTTCGTGGTGCGACAGCGAAATACAGTCTCTCTTCGATCGCACTTCTGCGCGGCATGGGATATCGCGTGGCCGGCTACTCGGTGAACGGTGACGGCGGGTCGCTCCTGGGCGCTTCGATTGCCGAAAAGCGGATCGCCTCCGCCCGCGATGGCGATGTGATCATCGCACACATCAATCAGCCGACACATTCAGCCGGTGCGGGCGTGGCGCGCGGCATTCTCGATCTGAAAGCCAGGGGCTACAATTTCGTCCGGCTCGACCAGGCACCAGAAGATGGCAGCGACGCGACGACCAATTGAGACGGTTCCGCCTGAACGCTTCCGGAACGGAACGGGGGCGCTCAGCTTTGAACCGTGGCAGGCGCGCTCAACCCCGTCACCCGCTCGACGAAATCGGCGATGGCGCTGGTGTCGTCGAGGTCGAAGATCGGCAGGGCGCTGTCGGTCACCGGGTGGTCGGCTGCGATCGCTGTGATATGCGGGTCGGTCGGGGCCAGCGGTTCGCGGTTCTTGGCACCCAGCCTGCGGGCTTCGATCTTGGGGATCGGTTCGCGCTTGTAGCCTTCGATCAGCACGAGGTCGCACGGGGCAAGCCGCGCAAGAATCTCCTCGAAGCTCGGTTCGGGGCCGCCGCGCAACTCGTGCATGATGGCGTAGCGGGTGCCCGACACGATGGTGACTTCATGGGCGCCGGCTTCGCGGTGGCGAAAACTGTCGGCGCCGACCTTGTCGATGTCGAAGTCGTGATGGGCGTGCTTGATGGTCGAGACACGATAGCCGCGGCAGATAAGTTCCGTGACCAGCCGCACGGCAAGGCCGGTCTTGCCCGAATTCTTCCAGCCGGCAATGCCGAACAGTTTTGGACCCGTCATCGTTCTTCCGCCTCCAGCAGGGCAAGCCAGCGTTCCGCCTCGGCATGGTCGGCAGGCGTGTTGATGTTGTAGAACGGATCGAAGGCGCCGGCCTTGGTCGCGATCATCGGGAAATCCACGGCGACCATCGGATAGCGGGCGATGAAACTGCGCACCCGTCGCTTGTCGTCGGACACCAGCCAGTTCTCCAGATCATCGGCGATCGCGACGGGCCAGAGACCGAAGATCGGGTGCATGGTGTCGTCGGTGTAGGCGATGGTGATTTCGTCGGCCTGTCGCCTGGAGCTTGCCAGCCGTGCGACGAGGTCGGTCGGAAAAAAGGGCGTGTCGGTCGGAACCGTGACCACGCATGGCGCATCCGGATAATGCCGCTGCGTGTGGCGCAGGGCGGAAAGCACACCTGCAAGGGGGCCGAGACGACCCTCCACCGTATCGGCGAACGCCGTCACGCCCTGCGGCAGGTGCGGCGGTGGCACGATATTGGTGTTGACGTCGATCACGGATGCCTGCGGTCGAAGCCGCTCGATGATCCTGTCGAGCAGCGGGCGGGCGCCAAGCTGCAGGCCGGACTTATCCTGTCCCATGCGCGTGGAGCGCCCGCCGGCGATGATGACGGCCGGGATGTCGTTCGCGGATGTGGTCCGGCGCACGTTCATCCCCGCTGCTCCGCCAGTTTTGTCCGAAGGCGCCGGTCCGCGCCGATGATCGACAGTGTTGCTGCGATACCGGCAAGGCTTGCCGTCGCCATGACGGCGAGGAGCGGATAGATGCCGGTCTCGATTGTGAGCAGCGCGCCGGCCAAAGCTGACAGGAACGCACCGCCGCCGATGGTCAGTGCCCCGCCGAGCCCGGAGGCTGAGCCGGCCAGATGCGGACGGACGCTGACGATGCCGGCATTGGCGCTCGGCAGGCTGACGCCATTGCCGACGCCAACGAAGAACATCGGCGCGAAGAAGGCCGGCGCCGTTTCCAGACCGGCCAGGAAGAGCGCGCCGGTGATGCAGGTTCCGGCAAGCGTGATGAAGCCGCCGGCCAGCATCATTCTGCCGGTGCCGATGCGCCTTGCATAACGTCCCGAGAGGTAGTTCCCCACCATATAGCCGAAGGCGGTAAAGCAGAAGTAGAAGCCAAGCGCGGTCGGCGACATGCCGAGCAACGTGCTGCCGACAAATGGCGCACCGCCGAGAAAGGCGAAGAAGACCCCGGAGGCAAACGTGGTCGTCAGCGTGTAGCCCCAGAAGGCGCCGGAGGCGAGCAGTTCCGGATAGGCCTTGAACTGCGCTGCAAAGCTCGAGGACCGGTTGTCGTTGGTCTCCTTGAGGTCGAGCCAGACGATGGCCATGACCATCAGCCCGAAGGCGAGGATGGCGACGAAATTGGCCTGCCAGCCGAACAGGTCGCTGAGAACGCCGCCAAGCACGGGACCGATCATCGGGACGATCGTCATGCCCATGGTGACATAGCCGATCATCGAGGCCGCTTCTTCCATCGGCACCATGTCGCGAACGATGGCCCGCGACAGGACAAGCCCGGCGATCAGCGTCGTCTGCAGCAGGCGTCCGACGAGAAAGATCTCGATCGACGTGGCTGCGATGCAGACCAGCGTTGCCAGAAGAAACAGGCCGATGCCGGCGAGAAGCACGGGCCGGCGGCCATAACGATCCGACAGCGGCCCGATGATCAACTGCAGGACCGCGGTGCCGGCGAGATAGCCGGATATGGCGATCTGGATCGTCGCGTAGCTGCTTGCGAAATCAGCCGCCATGGCGGGCAGGGCCGGCAGGAACATGTTCATGTTCAATGCGCTGAGGCCGGCGATCAGCACCAGCGTCGCGATATGCGGCGGTGTTCGTCTGTCGAGGAAGCGTGTCCGGATCATGCGCAAGTCACCCTATTTCGGCGATTCGGGGATGGATCGCTGGGCGACCGCCTCGACGCGCCGCTTGTTTTCGCGCGCGAAGGTATAAAGTCCCGAGCCGACGATGACGACAATCCCGGTTATCATCCAGATATCCGGCTTTTCCGCAAAGAACAGCATGCCGATGCCGATGGACCAGATCAGGCTTGTGTAGCGGAAGGGGGCAATGATGGCGATCTCGCCGTTGCGCATGGCAAGCACGATGCACTGGTAACCGACCAAGAGCAGCAGGCTGGCGGCTGCCAGATGCCCGAACGACACAAGGCTCATCGGTTGCCAGCCCCCCATGGGCAGGACCATGACCGCGCCAGTCAGCGTAATGGCGACGGCGGTGATGACGGAGATGAAGAGCGACGGCACGGCTGGATCGATCCGGCGGGTGCAGAGGTCGCGGATCGCGGCGCAGATCACGGAGGCAACAACATTCAGCGCTGCAATGGTGAAACCCTCCGGACCCGGCCGCAGCACGATCAGCACGCCGAGAAAACCGGCGAGGATGGCAAGCCAGCGCCGCCAGCCGACGGGCTCTGAGAGAAATACGGCAGCGCCCAGCGTCACGGCCAGGGGCAGTGCCTGGAGGATGGCCGAGGCGTTGGCCAGCGGAATCTGCCCGAGCGCGTTGATGTAGGTGATCGAGGCGCCGACTTCCGCGACGATACGAAGGGCGACGACTGGCGTGGTCAGAAGGCGAAACGACCGCATCGCGCCGAAATGCCAGGCCAGCGCCAGGACCAGCACGGATGTCAGAAAGCCGCGAACCAGCATGATCTGGCCGACATTCATCTCGCCGGTCACCGATTTGACCAGGGCGTCGTTGCAGGTGAAGCCGGCCATGGCGAGGCACATGAAAACCGCGCCACGCATATTGGCGGAAGATCGCATTTTTTATCCTGGTTCGCCGGGGGCGTGCTCGCCGGTCGATGCCTGCCAAACAGGCGGCGCGACGGGAGAAAGGGAAATCAATTGCCCAACTGTAAAGCATCGGATGTGATTTTATGCAACGTCTATCCTGCCCGCGTCACAGTTTTACATTGCGCGCGACAAGGTTTGCGCGCCTGCTTTATTTGTATGCAATAATATGATTAATCGAATTTGGTGCTACAATCGTAAATCACGGTAATAATTGGGAAAATATTAAGTTTCCCTGCCTATCGTCGCATCATTCCGCTGTCCTCTCGCATGATGCGAATGATGGTTGACGTAAGGAAAGGCAGCTTTCCCGAGGTCAATTGGAGTATGCCGCAGGCGCGTGTCGCCGTGCGCGGCATATGGGCTCTTCGATGTCGAAGGCCATTCTGCGGGAATGTCCGATTTGCTCAACATCTGGAGTCCGGAATGTCCCTGATCGACCGTTCGCTGCAGCGTCTTCGCATCGTCACCAAGGTTTTGTTGTTCGTCGTGCCGCTCGTCGCGCTGATCGCGGGCATCGGCCTTGTCGGCTATTTCACCGCGAGCACGCTCAACGGCCACATGACCGTTACGCGCGAGACCATCAGCAATCTTTCCGATTTCCAGGCGCTTCGCTCTGCGGTGCAGAGTTTTACCGACAATCCGACGGATGAAACGCGCCAGGTGCTGGCCGGCCGGATCGGTGAACAGGAGGCCGGTATCCGCACCCTCAACGATCTTCTGCCGACCGAGGCGGACAGGGCCGAGATCGCGTCCGTGATGACGCTGGGCGACACGATGCGCAGCGGTTCCGAAAAGCTCTGGTCGATCGAGACCGAGCGCGACGCGGTCACGGCTTCGCTTGTCGCGGCACTGACGGAGATGAGCAAGCAGGGCAATACGGCCTACAAGCAGATCGACGTGCTGCGCAAGGAATCCGGCGAAAAGGAATCCTTTGCGAAAGCCCTTTTGTTCGATGCGGCCGCCTATCAGGGGCTGGCCGAGCGCATCAAGAAATTCCGTCTGCCTGTCACCATGGCCGTGGCGCCCGACGCCAAGATCGAGGCTGCCAAGAAATTCCTGCCGCACCTGATGAAGCAGATCGCAGAAGCCGAGGCGATTGCATCGGACAAGGTGCTGAAACAGATCGCGATTGTCCGGGCGGATGCCGAGAAGGTCAGCGCCATTGTTGCCTCGTCTGACGCAAGTGACGTCAAGAAGGCGAAATTGGTGCCGGTGCTGAGCAAGTTTTCGAAATATGAAGCCGATTTTGCCAAGGAAGCCGCAAAGAATTCCGACACAGCCGCCAAACGCTTCGTCGGCATGGATGGCGAAATTTCGCTGCTGAAAAGCCTGATCGGGCTTATGGATGAGACCTTCAAGGGGCTGGACGCGACCCGGTTGCACATCAGCGAACTCCACCGCAACCTGAATGCGGAAAGCCGCGCTGCCGTCATTGCCGACATCACGGCCGTTCGTGCGACGGCAACCAAGCTTTCGGAAACCGGCGGAAAGAACGCGGCGCTGCGCGACCTGCTCGGCAAGCTGACACCATCACTCGAGCAGATCGACAGCGGCACAGCCCAATTGATCGACGTCGGAACCCGCTGGCTGGCTGCGAAGGCTGACGTGACGACGCTTGTGGCGGACGCCAGCCAGACGCTGGAAAACTTCGTCAGCCACGCCCAGGAAGTCGGCAAGCAGGATAGCCAGCGTTCGGCAAACGTCTCGATCATCGCCATGGTCGCCGGCACGCTGCTCGCCATCATCGGTGGCCTGATGCTGATCGAAACGCTGCGCGGCCCGCTGAAGCGCGTTACCGAAACCATGACCCGACTGGCCAATGGCGATCTGGAGGTCGCGATCGAAGGCCGCAACCGCGGCGACGAAATCGGCGACATGGTGCGCTCGGTTGCCGTCTTCCGCGACCACGCCGTCGAAAACGTCCGCCTCGAGCGAGAGGCCGAAACCGCGCGCACGCTGTCAGCCGAAGAAGAGGCCCGTCGCTCGCGCGAGCGTGCCCGCATCGAAGCCGAACAGATGGAAGCGCTGACGGCCCTGTCGGACGTGCTGGCCAAGCTCGCCGACGGCAATCTGGAAGAAGGCATGGCGGAAAACCTGTCTGCGGATTATGTCGTCATGGCCCGCACCTACAACAATGCGGTGGAGGCGCTGCGTGCCACGCTGATCGATGTTCGTACGGTGACCGATGAAATCACCGGCGGCACCAGCAACCTGGCAGCGTCCGCCGACGACCTCGCCCGTCGTACCGAGCAGCAGGCCGCAGCCCTGGAGCAAAGCTCGCGCGCCCTTGGCCAGTTGACGGATATCGTCCGCTCGACGGCGGAAAGCGCCCGCAAGACCACGGTCTCCGTCGATGAGACGCACAGCTACGCCAAACATTCGGGCCAGGTTGTCGCCAAGGCGATCGACGCCATGGCGGCCATCAACAAGTCATCGGACAAGATCTCGACGATCATCAGCGTCATCGATGAAATTGCCTTCCAGACCAACCTTCTGGCGCTGAATGCCGGTGTGGAGGCAGCACGCGCCGGCGACGCCGGCCGCGGCTTTGCCGTCGTGGCGCAGGAAGTCCGCGAACTGGCGCAACGCTGCGCCGGCGCCGCCCGCGAAATCAAGGGCCTGATCTCCGAAAGTTCGAAGCAGGTGCGAAGCGGCGTGGAGCTTGTGCAGGAAACCGGCACGGCGCTCACCGTCATCAACGATCACATTTCGACGATCCACGAGCTAGTCAGCAACATCGAATCGGCCGCGGCCGATCAGTATCGCGGGCTGAACGAGGTCAATCAGGCGGTGCGTCAAGTCGAGCTGATCACCCAGCAGAACGCCGCCATGGTCGAGGAAAACACCGCCGAAATCCACGGGCTCCGTCGCCAGGTCGATATTCTCAACGAGAAGATCGAACGCTTCAAGACCGGCACCAGCCGCCGCACGCAGGGCTATGGCAACCGCAGCAGCTACGCCGCCTGACATCGCAACTGATTGCATCGAGAGCCCGCCGGCGGCAACCCCCGGCGGGGTTTTTCGTATCAGCGAAACGGAATTCAGGAGCCCAATGCTCAGCCGCCGGTGACGCTCATGTGGCGGGCAACCGCCGGCTTGTTGCGGGTGCGGTCGATGATGAAGTCGTGGCCTTTGGGCTTGCGCGAAATCGCCTCGTCGATCACGGCAGACAGATAGGCGTCGTCGTCGGAAATCCGCAAGGGGGAGCGCAGGTCAGCGGCATCGTTCTGGCCAAGGCACATGTAGAGCGTGCCGGTGCAGGTCAGCCGCACCCGGTTGCAGCTTTCGCAGAAATTGTGGGTCATGGGCGTGATCAGGCCCAGCCGGCCGCCGGTTTCGGCAACCGTCAGGTAACGGGCCGGGCCACCGGTCTTGTGGTCATTGTCCGACAGCGTGAACTCTTCGGCCAGCTGGGCGCGCATCTCGCTCAGCGGAAGATAATGGTCGGTGCGGTCCTCGTCGATCTCGCCCATGGGCATGGTCTCGATCAGGGTCAGGTCCATGCCGCGGCCATGGGCCCAGCGCATCATGTCCGGGATTTCGCGGTCGTTGAAATTCTTCAGCGCCACCGCGTTGATCTTGACATGGATGCCGGCCGCCTGCGCGGCGTCGATGCCCTCAAGCACCTTGCCAAGCTCGCCCCAGCGGGTGATCGCCTTGAATTTTTCCGGATCGAGCGTATCGAGCGAGACATTGATGCGCCGCACGCCGCAGTCGGCAAGCTCGGCTGCGTGGCGGGCGAGCTGCGAGCCGTTGGTCGTCAGCGTCAGTTCCTCGAGCCTGCCGTCCTGGACATGCTTGCCCAGTTCGCGCACCAGGAACATGACGTTCTTGCGCACCAGCGGTTCGCCTCCCGTCAGGCGCAGCTTGCGAACGCCCTTGGCGATGAAGGCGGAACAGAGCCGGTTCAGCTCTTCCAGTGTCAGCAGGTCTTTTTTCGGCAGGAAGGTCATGTTTTCCGCCATGCAGTAGGTACAGCGGAAATCGCAGCGATCGGTAACGGAAACGCGCAGATAGGTGACGGCGCGGCCAAACGGGTCGATCATTGGCGCCGGCGTGTCGTTCAGCGCAGTCGCACCTGTCCTGTCGATGATGGCTGTGGTCAAATCCATTCTCCTTGGCCCTCAATGTCGTGAGCCGGGGCGGCGGCGTCAAGACGCAACTGCGTGAATGGAATGCAAAATGCCCTCCGGTGAGACTTTATCGCGCCGTCCTTCCCATGCTAGGCCTGAAGTCGGTGAATGGAGACTGCCTGACATGACTGATATCTGGCCGACCGAACTGCGCGTTTCGAAGGATCGCCACAGGCTAACCGTCACCTTCAACGACGGCGCATCGTTCGATCTTGCCGCGGAAATGCTGCGCGTCCTGTCGCCCTCCGCCGAAGTACAGGGCCATGGGCCGGGGCAGGGTCTGACCGTACCGGGAAAGCGCAATGTCGCGATCCTCTCGGTGGCGCCGACAGGCAATTACGCCGTGCGTCTCGGCTTCGACGACTTTCACGATACCGGCATTTTCACCTGGACCTATCTGCGGGAGCTTGGCGAGACCGGTGCGGCGAAATTTGCCGATTACGAGCGTGACCTGGCGGAGAAGGGCATGACCCGCGACAAGGCGGAAAAGCCGCGCTGAGGCGTTTTGCGTTGCAGGGGAATGACAAGGGAGGGCAGGCTGTGATCGGATTTTTCAGAGCGATGACGGATCGCAGGCGCTGGCTGCGTGCGCGCAATGAGGGCGAGGAGGACAAGGTTGCCTTTCCCGAGCTGTTCTTCGATCTCGTCTTCGTTTTTTCCATCATCCAGCTCTCGCATACGCTGGCCGGGCACTATTCGCTGATCGGCTGGATCGAGACGATCGTCATGATTCTCGCCGTCTGGTGGGTGTGGATTTTCACCACCTGGGTGACCAACTGGCTCGACCCGGACCGGATGGCGGTGCGGGCCATGCTGTTTGCGCTGATGTTCGGCGGTCTTCTGCTGTCGTCGGCCATCCCGCACGCCTTTGGCGACAAGGCGGCGCTATTTGCGCTGTCCTATGTCTGCATGCAGGTCGGGCGTTCGCTGTTTGCCGTTTATGCGTTTGCCGGCCATAGCCGCAACAACTGCCTGAATTTCATCCGCATCACCGGCTGGTTGTGTTTTTCCGGCATTTTCTGGATTGCCGGCCTGTTTGCCGAAGACGAAATGCGGCTGACCCTTTGGATCGTCGCGATCGGCATCGAATATGTCTCGCCGGCGCTTGGCTTTCGCCTGCCGGGGCTGGGCAAGTCCACGGTCGAGGACTGGGACGTGCTCGGCTCGCACATGGCCGAGCGCTGCGCGCTTTTCGTTATCATCTGCCTTGGCGAGACGATCCTGATCGGCGGCGCGAAGTTTGCAGAAATGGAACTCACCCCGCTGACCTTCCTGATGTTTTTTGCGTCGTTCACGACCACGGTGACGATGTGGTGGATCTACTTCCGCTTCGGCCAGGAACGCGCCGCCGCCCATATCGAACACGCCGATACGCCCGGCGAACTGGCCCGGACCGTCTTCACCTATGCACATATTCCGATCGTGGCCGGGATTATTCTCGATGCCGTTGCCGTCGAATTCATGCTGGCGCATCCGCACGGCCATACGGACTTCAAGACGGCGAGCGCAATGATCGGCGGACCGTTGCTGTTCATCCTGGGCAACATCTGGATCAAGGGGGCTGTCGCGCCGCGCCTGCCGCTCTCGCATCTGGTTGGCCTCGGCCTGCTCGTCGCCCTGATCCCGGCTTCGCTGCTGGTTGAGCCCTACATCCTGTTTTTCGCCTGTGCGGGCGTCCTGGTGGTCGTGGCGCTGTGGGAATACCTGTCGCTGAAGCCCGCGGACTAGCGCCCACCTATTCGGGGCTGTCGGTCTCGCCGGCAAGAAGGATGCCGATGATCCGCTCCATCGATTCGGCCACAGTGATGCAATCCTCGATCGGCGCGCCGGTCAGCGAACGTTCGATCAGTGCGGTCTGGATGGTCATTGCCTCCTGCGTCAGCGTCTGGCCGGCAGGGGTGAGAGACAGGCGCAGCACGCGCTTGTCCTTGCGGTCGCCACGGCGCTCGATCAGTCCGCGTTTTTCCAGCTGCGGCAGAAGCATGCTCATGTTCGAGCGTCCGACCAAAAGCTTTCGGGCCAGTTCTTGCTGGGTGATCCCCTCGAAGCGGTAAAGATTGACCAGGATATCGAGATGCGGCGGCTTGATGTCGAGGGGCGCAAGCGCCCGCGTCAATGTCTGCTGCATCAGCTGGCAGGCGCGGGCGACGGCGATCCAGCTGCGAAAACGGGGATGGTCCCATGGAAAGGCAGTCGGTGCGGAAGAGACTTGATTTTTGTTCATGCTTGTACTTTATTGTTCATTATTGAACATTATCGGAGTCCCACTATGCCATCCTTTGCGCTCAAGGTCATCCGTATGTCGCTGGCCGCCGTGTCGTTGTTTTCTCCCGTTGCGGCCGGCCGCCTCGCTTTCCGGATCTTCAGCCTGACGCCGGGCAGGCACGCGAAAAATGCCAAGGAAGCGGCGGCGCTCGAAAAGGCAGCGCCCGTCTTGGCCCGCGCCGAACGGGTTTCGCTGTCCCTGTCGTTTGCCGGCGGCGCAGCCGTCGCACATCGTTTTCTGCCCGATGCGGCCCGGGCAAATGGCAAGCGTATCCTGCTCACCCATGGCTGGGGCTCACGCGTCGATTATCTGACGGCGTTGATCGAGGGGCTGGTGGCCACAGGCGCCGAGGTCGTGGCGCTCGACTGGCCGGGGCATGGCGCGTCGCCGGGGCGTTTCCTGACTATGCCGCAGGCGGTGCAGACGGTTGATGCGGCCTGGCGGCACTTCGGACCGTTCGATGCAGCGGTCGGCCATTCCTTCGGCGGCGCGAGCCTTGCCTGCGCGGCCGGCGGTGCGCTCGCCTGCCTGCAGCCGCGCATACCTGGCCGTCTCGTCCTGATCGGTGCACCAAGCGAAATGGCCTGGCTGTTTGCCGATTTCGGCCGGCTCATGCATCTGCGACCGAAGGTGCAGGCGGCTTTCGAGGCGGTTGCCGAACGACTGGCCGGACGCTCGCTTAGGGAGTTCGATGCGGCGCGGATGATAGCGGCGCTGGAAGTGCCGGTTCTGGTGATCCATGCCGAGGACGACAAGGAAGTCGCCGCCGAACACGCCCACCGCTATGCGGCCGCCAATCGGCGCGTTCATCTGCTCTGGGCCAATGGGCTCGGACACCGGCGCATCGTGTCGGCGCCGCCGGTGATCGAGGCCGTCTGCGATTTCCTGTTCGAGAGAAAGGACCGGGCCGTCGCCTGACGATTTTCCCCTTGCCATCGTCATCAAAGCTTCATGCTCTTGCCGGACAGAACGCGATGCGAGACGATGCCGGCAAGGGAGACAATCATGACGATCATCCGCACGGTCGAAGACCTCAAAGCGCTTTATGGCGATACGGGTGAAGCCTCTATCGTCAAGGTCACGACGGCCCTGACATCGGACTACCGGCGCATGATCGAGGCGGCGCCGTTTGCAGCGCTGGCGACCGTCGGGCCCGAGGGGCTGGATTGCTCGCCGCGCGGCGACGAGGCCTCTGTCGTGCGGATCGCGGATGAGCGGACCGTCCTGATGCCGGACTGGCGCGGCAACAACCGGGTCGATTCGCTGATTAACATCGTCCGCGATCCGCGCGTGGCGCTGATGTTCCTCGTTCCGGGATCCAATACGACGATGCGTATCAACGGCATGGCGGTGGTCAGCGTCGATCCGGACCTTGTCGGTTCGTTTGTAATGGACGGCAAGAACCCGCGCAGCGTCATCGTCATCACCATTGGTGAAGTCTATTTCCAGTGCGCCCGTGCCCTGATGCGCTCGCAGCTCTGGGACCCGGCGCGTTTCGTCGATCCCGCCGCATTGCCGACGCCGGGCATGCTGCTGAAGGCAGCAAAGGCGGATTTCGACCGTGAAAAATACGATCGCGAATGGCCGGAGCGGGCCGCCAAGACCATGTGGTGACGCGCGCGCCCGCCGATGAATAAACGCGCTTCGCTACACGTTTCCGGCACAGGGCAGGTGGGTGACATCTGCCGCATCAAGGCAGGAGAGCCGGACATGAAAAAGCTGACAGCAGCCATGCTGATGATCACGTCGATGATCATCGTCTCCACGGGCCCGGCCAGGGCCGATGCGCTCGTCGAGCAATACAATGCCTATATCGGTCAGGACGATCTCTACAACTCCTATGAAGAGCGCCTGTGGGAGCCATGGCAGATCATCCGCCAGGACCGGGCGAACTATCATCGCTACGGTGTTTTCCAGCCCGGCGACGAAGGTGATGCGTTCTTCGCGTCGGCCAAGAACCGCGAACGCGCCGAGCGCATGATCCAGTTTGGCACCATCGATCAGGCCGCCGCCGCCGCACTGATCGAGGGTGACGTTCTGGTCAACGTCAAGGTGTATCGGGGTGGGGATGGCGATTATCTCGATATTACCGTCGACTGAAATGATCCGGACCCTGGTCACGATCGCTGCCTTGCTCGCCTGCAGTCCGGGAGCCGGCGCGGCCGACCTTGCGCTTGCGGAAAAAATCGCGCTGCTGATTGCCGCCTATCCGGATGCCCTCGAGCGGCAGGCGGGAAACAGCCTTTTCTTCAGCGATGGCGGACCGCCCATGCCGATCGACGACGGTCGAACCAAGGATCATGCAGCCATGCTTGCGGACGGCGATATCGAGGACAGCCTGATGCAGCCTTACCCGGCAGGCGTGTGCGAAACCTCACCGGCCCGCAATGTCGATCCAGGCCGGATCCGCAGCGAAGTCTTGCTGAAGCGGCTGTATGGCGGCTCGAAGGCGGAGGTTGTGGCAACGCTTCGAACGGTCGACTGGTTCGGGCAGGCGCTGCAGCTAACCTCGAAACAGGGCGCTGCAACCGCGCTCGAAGCGGTGCGCGACGCGCTTGAAAAGCGGCCCGATCTCAAGCCCTATCTCTTGCCGAGCGCCGGGACCTTCAACTGGCGCAGGGTGGCGGGCGCGACCAATCTCTCCGTTCACAGTTTTGCAGCGGCCATCGACCTCAACACGGCCTATGCCGACTACTGGGTCTGGTCCGGCGGAAAGCCCGGCAAGGTACCGCGCTACGTCAACCGGTTTCCCATGGCGATCGTCGAGATTTTCGAGCGCCACGGCTTCATCTGGGGTGGGCGCTGGTATCACTACGACACCATGCACTTCGAATACCGTCCGGAGCTTCTGGCGATCGCCGCGGCAACGGGAAGCGATGCGTGCGATTGATCGCTGGGGATGGCGGACGGAACGGGGGTTCCTCTGCGCGATCGCTGCTATAAGGTCGCCCGATCGACAGGCTTGAAGGCAGACATTGCATGCAGAAGAAAATCTATCTCGCCGGCCCCGACGTCTTTCTGCCCAATGCCCGCGATATCCTCGGGCAGAAAGCCGAGATGACGCGCGCGGCCGGTTTCATCCCCTTGTGCCCCGGTGATCTTGAAGCGCCGCCCAGCGACACGAAAAAGGGACTTGGTCTCGCCATCAGCGCGATTAACGAACGCATGATGCGGGATGCCGATGCCGTGATTGCCAATCTAACGCCGTTTCGCGGCGTGGCCGCCGATGTCGGCACGAGCTTCGAACTCGGCTTCATGTGCGCGCTCGGCAAGGTCGTCTACGGCTATACCAATGTCGAGACCGATCATTTCAAGCGCTGTGCGGCCTATTACGGCGGTGCGCTCGCAAGATCGCCGGATGGGCGCACACGCGGCCCGGACGGGCTGTCGATCGAGGATTTCGACATGGCTGACAACCTGATGCTCGACGGTGGCATAGAGAGCCGCGGCGGCGTCTTCGTCGTCGGCAATGCCGCCAAGGACGCGCTCTATACGGACCTGTCGGCCTTTTCGGAATGCCTGCGGCTGATCGGTTCCCGTTACGCAAGCTGACTCAAGGTCAGCGTGGGTGCGCGCCCCCCGCTTGCGCCTTCAGGAAGGACGCTTAATCGCGAACGATGACCTTGGTACCGATGGTGACGTTGGCATAGAGATGCTCGACGTCCTCATTGGCCATGCGGATGCAGCCGGACGACATCGCCTTGCCGATCGACGCAGGCTGGTTGGTGCCATGGATGCGGTAGATCGTCGAGCCGAGATACATGGCACGGGCGCCGAGCGGGTTCTGGATGCCGCCTTTCATGCTGACCGGCAGGATATGGCCCTTTTTCGCTTCGCGGGCGCGCATGTCCTCCGGCGGCGTCCAGGTCGGCCATTCCGCCTTGCGGGTGACGGCATTCGTGCCGGTCCAGATAAAACCCGCGCGACCGACGCTGACGCCGTACTGCATGGCAATGCCGTTGCCCAGTACGTGATAGAGGCGTCGATCCGAGTTGTCGATGATGATGGTGCCCGGCGCCGCCTTTTCGCTGAAAGCAATAAGCTCACGCTGGATCGGCGACGTATTAATGGCGTTGCGGGCGCGGGCTTTCGCCTTGGCGGGCTTGCCTTCCGACAGAACCTGAAGCCAGCCGGTCTTGGCCGTGCTGGCCTGCAGCGATGCAAGTTCGATCGGGCGGTCCGTGCCGGCGGCCTGGACTGCGGGGGCGGTGGCGAAAAGTGATGCGGCGATCAGGCAAAGGGGCATGCGCTTCATGGTGGTATCTCCCTGTTCATGGGAGATCAGCCGCGGAAATGCGGTTCGCTCCCTGTTGTGACGCCTTTCTATGACGCCACGGGGAGGGCGGCTGTTTCCGGGGTAACGGCCGGAAACGCCAAACGGCGCCGCAAGGGCGCCGCATCTGTGAAAGTCGAGGTGTCAGCCTATTTGCGATAGATCAGCCAGCTCTTGCCGGTATCCTTCTTCATCCCGTCCTCAAACAGGATGGTCCGGTTGCGCCCGGCGTTCTTGGCGCAATACAGAGCGATATCGGCCTTGTTGTAGAGATCGACGGGATCCTCGGCGCCCAGCGCCGGGCAGACGCCGACCGACAGCGTGATCGGCCCGTAATTGATGCCCGTCTTGGAGTTCTTGAACGGCGTGTTGGCCAGAGCCAAGCGAATGCGCTCGCCGACCTGCACACATTCCTCGACGGTGCTGTCGGTGAGGATGACCGCGAATTCCTCGCCGCCGGTGCGCGCCACAAAGACATCGCGGCGCAGGTTGGCGCGGATCACCGTGCCGACGGTTGCGAGGATCTTGTCGCCGACCGGATGACCGTAGCTGTCGTTGACCTTCTTGAAATGATCGATGTCGATGACCAGCAGGCCGGTATAGGCTTTTGTCTGTTCGGAATTGTAGATCGTTGCCAGCTTTTCATCGAAAGCGCGCCGATTGGCGAGACGGGTCAGCGAATCGGTGTTGGCGATACGCTTGTACTCATCGAGTTCCTGCCGGATGACCTCCATCTCGAAGGTCTTCAATTCGACGTTCTCGACCCGCTCCTTGCCCTGCGTCATCGTATCGGCAGTTGCGTTTGTCAGGATCATGACCGCATGGCGCAGGATTTCCGCGCTGGCACTGCTCTTGCTGGTGATGTTGGAATAGGCTTCGTCAAGGACGCGGTTGTAGCTTTCGAGCGCCGTCTGCTCCTCCTTGAGGAGAGTAAGCAAGGAGAGCAATTCGGAGGCCATGTGATTGTGCGCCCGATCGACGCCGGCCGGGTGGTGGAAATCGCTGAAATACTGGGCCCCGATCGTATCGAGTTCCTCCTGGGTCGCCTTGCTGCCAAGCGCCGCCAGTTCCTTCGTCAGCTTCGGATTGGAGCCGATATAGGCCTCGTAGTACAGTTCATAGTTCCGCGGAATGGGCGAAATGCCCATGATCCGCATCGCATGCGTGACATGGGCGGCGATGTCCGGAATCTGAATTTTTTGCGAGGCTGCCGTTTGCATGGCAAGCTCCTGTTCATTGGTGTTTTCTGTCATCATCATTTCTAGGGGTAAAAGATTTTAGAAGCCTTAACGTTTGGTCAGCCGCATCGTTAAGAGTGTTCATAAGAACATGCACTATCACTTATACGTATTAAGAAATGGCAATGAAAAAGCCATGCCCGCGATGCTCCGAGAAGAGCGGCAGGCATGGCTTCAAACTTCGATCCGCGGAACGGCTGATCGTGTCAGGACGGGCTGATCATCGTCTCCGGGCGGACGATGGCGTCGAACTCTTCATTGGTGACGTAGCCGCCGCCGACGGCCTCTTCCCGCAGGGTCGTGCCGTTCTTGTGAGCGGTCTTGGCGATCTTGGCGGCACTGTCATAACCTATCTTCGGGGCAAGTGCGGTGACCAGCATCAGCGAACGGTCGAGTGCTGCCTTGATGTTGTCCTCGCGGGCCTCGATGCCGACGACGCAATTGTCGGTGAAGGACACGGCCGCATCGGCCAGAAGCTGGACCGACTGCAGGAAGTTATAGGCCATCAGCGGATTGTAGACATTCAGCTCGAAATGGCCCTGGCTGCCGGCGAAGGTCAGCGCCGCATTGTTGCCGAACACCTGCACGCAGACCTGGGTGAGGGCTTCGCACTGGGTGGGGTTGACCTTGCCCGGCATGATCGACGAGCCCGGCTCATTTTCCGGAAGCGAGAGTTCGCCGAGGCCGGAGCGCGGGCCGGAGCCGAGAAAGCGGATATCGTTGGCGATCTTGAAGAGGGCCGCCGCAGCGGCATTGATGGCGCCATGGCTGAAGACCATCGAATCATGGGCGGCCAGCGCCTCGAACTTGTTCGGTGCGGTGACGAAGGCGATGCCGGTGATCTTGGCGATCTCTTCGGCGACCTTCTCGGCAAAGCCGATCGGCGCGTTGAGGCCGGTTCCGACGGCCGTGCCGCCCTGGGCGAGTTCGCAGAGGCCGGGCAGGGTCATCTCGATGCGCTTGATCGAGGAGCCGACCTGGGCCGCATAGCCGGAAAACTCCTGGCCGAGCGTCAGCGGCGTTGCGTCCTGCGTATGCGTGCGGCCGATCTTGATGATGTGGTCGAAGGCCTTGACCTTGTCTTCCAGGGCCGCGTGCAGGTGTTTCAGGGCCGGCAGCAGGTCGTGGACCACCCGTTCGGCGCAGGCGATGTGCATGGCGGTCGGATAGGTGTCGTTCGACGACTGGCTCATGTTGACGTGATCGTTGGGATGCACAGGCTTCTTCGAGCCCATGACACCGCCGAGCATTTCGATGGCGCGGTTGGAGATCACTTCATTGGCGTTCATGTTCGACTGGGTTCCGGAGCCCGTCTGCCAGACGACGAGCGGGAAATGGGCGTCGAGTTTTCCGTCGATGACTTCCTGCGCCGCCTCGATGATGGCGTTGCCGACTGTCGGATCAAGGCCCTGAAGAGCCATGTTGGTGCGGGCGGCGGCCTGCTTGACGATGCCGAGCGCGCGCACGATGGCGAGCGGCTGTTTTTCCCAGCCGATCTTGAAATTGCCGAGCGACCGCTGCGCCTGCGCGCCCCAGTAGCGGTCGCTAGCGACTTCGATCGGGCCGAACGTATCTGTTTCCGTGCGCGTGGATGTCATCGTCTTCCTGCTTTCGTCCTGCTGTTTCGTCTCAAGACCGGAAGGCGGAAACGCTGCGAATGCCGCGTTCTTGCCGCCGTGATGGGGTTTTCTGTGGCCCAGTTGGGATGTGTTTGTAAAGGGGTGTCGATGGTCACCCAGGTACTACAATCGTTTAAGTCGAACAGATTTCTAGCCCATCGCGCGGAACGGCGAACCTTCGCCGGGAACAGGACCGGAAAACGGCACCGCCCCGGAGCGCCCTTGCGGTCTGTGCCTTTTCAGACACAGGCCGCTGCTTAATCCTTCCGCACAAAAACGAGTGCTGTGGCCCGGACGGTCACGACGCATGCGGTTGTCGAAAATACATGTGCAAATTCAAATTTTTGGAGGGGTTGGCACGTTCCGGAAATGCGGATCTCGTCACGGATTTGTGACGTCATCCGGGCGCGTGACGGAGGGTGTGTTTTCTTTTCATTCACCATCCTTTTCTATAAGTTCAATGGCACGACGCATCGCGCGCGTCGGGCGCAGGCCGCAGACGGCGGCGACGCTTATACGGGGACACAGACACCAATGAAAATTATGAAGACCGCCGCGATCGTGACATTGCTCGCCGGCTGTGCGCTCACCTCGCTTCAGGTCAAGCCTGTCGAGGCATTGACGCTGATGGATATCATTCGTGGCGGCAAGAAGCGGGCGGTTCAGGAAGACATGCAGTCGCTGCCGGGTGTCGATACGGGCGCGCCGCAGGTCAAGAAGCAGCAGGCCTCCGCGCCTTTGCCGCGCGTCACCGGACCGCGTTATTATACGTACAAGGCAGAGCCGATGCGTAAGATCGCCACGGCCAGACTGCTTGATCCCGTCGTCACCGGATCGATCGACAGCGCGGATCTGCCGCCTATGCTGCGCGCGCCGCTGTCGGATGCCAGGCAGTTCCTGCCGGCCGCCAGCGCCTTTGCACCGGGCGATGTCGCCAAGGCGGTCGAGGACTATTATGGCGCGCATCAATCTTTCGTCTGGGTGGACGGCCAGGGGCTGACGGCCGGCGCGCGCGGTGCGCTGAACGTTCTGGGCGATGCCGGCAAGGTCGGTCTGGACCCGCAGGACTACGCCGTTTCCGTTCCATCCGACAGTTTTGACCGCGGCGACATGATCGCGCGCGAAAAGGAACTGGTGCAGTTCGAACTGAGCCTGTCGGCTGCGACGCTGACCTATGTCGCGGATACCGTGCGCGGCCGCATCGATCCGAACAAGATCTCCGGCTATCACGATTTCAAACGCAAAAGCGTCGATCTCAAGGAAACGCTGGAACGCATTTCCAAGAGCAGCGATGTCGCCGCATTGCTCGACGGGCTGAAGCCTTCAGGCACGCATTTTGCCTCCCTGCAGCGCGAACTGGAAAAGCTCGAGGCTGAAACGGCGGAGAGCCCCCGCATCGTCATCGCCCCCGACACCTTGTTGAAGCCCGGCATCAGCAATCCGGAACTTGCCAATATCGTCTCCGCAATCCGGCTCAAGGGATCGGATGCTCTGAAGGTCGAGCATTCCGTGACGCTTGCGGGCTACCAGGGAACGCCGGAGTACACGCCGGATCTCGTCGCGCTGGTCGAGGGGTTTCAGAAGGAGCACGGTCTCAAGCCGGACGGCATCGTCGGCAAGGCTTCGATCCGCATCCTGACCGGCGGCGACACGACGGCGGACAAGATCAACAAGGTCCAGATCGCCATGGAGCAGGCGCGCTGGTTGCCCGGCCAGCTTGGCAGCCGCTATGTCTTCATCAATCAGCCGGCCTTCATGGCATCCTACCATGAGGGTGGCGCGGAAGCGTTTTCGATGCGCGTCGTCGTCGGCTCGAAGGCCAACCAGACCTATTTCTTCGAGGATGAGATCCAGACGGTCGAGTTCAATCCCTACTGGGGTGTACCGCAGTCGATCATCATCAACGAGATGCTGCCGAAGTTGCGCAACGATCCGAACTATCTCGATCGCCTTGGCTATCAGGTCGAAGTCGGCGGCCGCCCTGTATCCTCCTCGTCGGTCAACTGGAACGGCTCCACCGCGTCGGTGGCCGTGCGCCAGCCGCCGAGCAGTGACAATGCGCTGGGCGAGTTGAAGATCCTGTTCCCGAATTCGCATGCGATCTACATGCACGACACGCCGTCGAAGAGCTTCTTCAAGCGTGACCAGCGTGCCCTCAGCCACGGCTGCGTGCGGCTCGTCGACCCGCGCCGCATGGCGGCAGCGGTGCTCGGCATTTCGGTTGAGGATGTCGCGAAAGAGATTGCCGGAGGCCAGAACAAGGGCGTCAACGTTCCGGAGAAGATCCCGGTCTATGTTGCCTATTTTACCGCCTGGCCGAACAAGGACGGCGTGGTCGAATATTTCGACGATGTCTATGATCGCGACATGTACATGAACCGTGCGCTCGATGCGACACGCACGGCGCGGCGCGCCCAAGGCTGATCCAGGCAGTTGATCCCGGCAATGGTGCAAACATAAAAAAAGCGGCTTTCGAGCCGCTTTTTTTGTCCTGCGATCGTCAATGCCGCGCCAGCAGCCGCTCGATCAGATCCGGCGTCAGTTCGTCAAAATGATTTATGATGTGGTCCGGTTCCAGCGTCTCGATCGGCACGTCCGAATAACCGAAGGGCACAGCGATCGATCGGACGGATGCGTTTCTGGCGACGAGGATATCGTTCAGGCTGTCGCCGATCATCACCGAGCTTTCCGGCAGGCCGCCGGCGAGGCGGATCGTCGACAGCAGGTGTTCGGCATCCGGCTTGCGCACGGCAAAGGTATCGCCACCGGTGATCGCAACAAAGCGTTCGGTCAGGCCAAGCCCATCGACCAGGCTTTTTGCCAGCATTTCCAGTTTGTTTGTGCAGATGGCCAGGATCAGGCCGGCCGATGACAGGCGGTCCATCGCATCGATAACCCCGGGATAGGGGATCGATTCGCCGGGCATGGAGCCATGGTAGAAATCGATGAATTCCTTCATCTGCCAGTCGAGATCGCTCGCGCTGAGGGCAACGCCGCGCAAGGCAAAGGTTCTTTCGATCATGGCGCGCGCGCCGTGGCCGACGAGATGCGTCAGGTCGTGATAGGTCACCGGCGCAAGTCCCGCCTGCATGACGGCGTGGTTGAGGCTGGCCACGAGATCGGGTGCGGTATCGACGAGTGTTCCATCAAGATCGAAAATAACCAGGGGTGCAGGCACGCGGAACCTCGTCGGCAATATGTTTAAGGAATAGCCCTGCGGTAGGGGAAGCGCTTGCGAAAAGCAATCGCGACTTTGCACGATAGCGCGCCGCCGCAATCGCGTTTCGCGTTCTATTTTGGCTTTTGTTTGTTTCGAGGGGCGTGTAAGTGTCTCAACGGAAAAACGGGTAGAGGCCTTATTGCAGGGGCTTCTCAAACCGTAGGACGCATTGAGGGAGCATGTGGCGCGATGGACGCCCGGGAAATGAAGATAAAGGCTGCCGAGGCAGCGCTTGCGCATGTCGAGGACGGCATGCGGTTGGGGATCGGCACGGGATCGACGGCGGAGGAGTTCGTTCGTCTCCTGGCCGAAAAGGTTGCCGGTGGATTTCGCATCGAGGGTGTTCCGACATCCGAGCGAACCGCGCGTCTCTGCCTTGATCTGGGTGTTCCGCTGAAATCGCTCGACGAACTTCCGGAACTCGACCTGACCATCGATGGGGCCGACGAGGTCGATGCGCAATTGCGCCTGATCAAGGGCGGCGGTGGCGCTTTGCTGCGCGAGAAGATCGTCGCCTGTGCCTCGGCGCGGATGATCGTCATTGCCGACGAGACCAAGGTTGTCGAGACGCTCGGTGCGTTCAAGCTGCCGATCGAGGTCAATGCCTTCGGCCTGGTCTCGACGCGGCGCGCAGTCGAAAAACTTGCCGCACGGCTTGGTCTTTCGGGCGATATCGTCGTGCGCGCTGCCAGCGACGGGCCTTTCATGACCGATGGCGGACATTTGATTCTCGACGCATCTTTTGGCCGCATTCCTGATGCAGATGCGCTTTCAAGCGAATTGAATGCCTTGCCTGGCGTCGTGGAGCACGGGCTGTTCATCAAGATCGCATCGCTTGCCATTATTGCCGGTCCGTCCGGGGCAAGGGTGCTGACGGCACGATAGCATGGTGCATGTCCGGTCCCCCGGTCAGAGACGCCGCATGAAGACAATGAATATGCACGCATTCGCGCCGGTGTCGGTTTTCGCGGATGTGCGCCCAACGGACAGGAGCTATATAGACATGATCAAATTCGCAGGTCTCGGCCGCACGCTGGCAGCAACCGCCATTCTTTTTTCGGCCGTGATGGTTCCGGCCCTGCGCGCGCAGGACGTCACCGAAGAGCAGATCAAGGCTGCCCGTGCCGCCATCGCCGCAATCGGCGCCACCAACAGCTTCGACAACATCCTGCCGAATCTTGCCGAACGGCTGAAGAACACGATGATCCAGGCATCGCCGAACTACCAGGAGCTGATCACCAAGACCATCGACGAAAAGGCGATCGCTCTGGCCGCGCGCCGCGCCGATCTCGAGAATGAAGCAGCGTCGATCTACGCCAAGACCTTTACGGTCGAGGAACTCAACGCCATCGCGACCTTCTACAATTCGGCGGCCGGCAAGAAGCTTCTGAACGACGGCCCGATCGCGTCGCGCGAAATGGTCAAGGCCGCCGACATCTGGGCATCGGGCGTTTCGCGCGACCTCAATGCCGAAGCGTCCAAGGATCTCGAAGCGGCCATCTCCGCCACCCTGCCGGCAGACGGTGCAGCCGCAACGACCACGGAAACGCCGACACCCTGACCGGTCGAGCCTGCCGCTCAAACGGCTGGTCTCGCTGTCTACGGTGCGGGCCGCATGCCCACACCGGCGTAAACCGGCCATCGATATCGAACCGCTTGCAGCACGCGTGCCGCAAGCGGTTTTTTATGCCAGGATGTATTTATCGACGTGCTTTCACGGTGCTGGGATCGTGATGCGATCCGCCCTTTTCTTTTTGCGTCCGGCGACCCTATATCTCAACCAGACGACCGGGCTCGCCTGAGCCCGGTATCATCCTGTTTCAGCGCCCGGAGCATTCCCATGACATCCTTCGACTACGATCTCTTTGTTATCGGCGGTGGTTCCGGCGGGGTGCGCAGCGGCCGGCTGGCGGCTGGCATGGGCAAGAAGGTCGCGATTGCCGAAGAGTTCCGCTACGGCGGCACCTGCGTCATTCGCGGCTGCGTGCCAAAGAAGCTCTACGTCTATGCCTCGCAATTTGCCGAGCATTTCGAGGATGCTGCCGGTTTTGGCTGGACTGTCGGTGCGCATCATTTCGACTGGTCGAAGCTGGTCGCTGCCAAGGAGCGCGAAATCACGCGGCTTGAAGGGCTGTACCGCAAGGGGCTAGAAAATGCGGGTGCGGAAATCCTGCAGACGCGGGCGGAACTCGTCGGTCCGCACAGCATCAAGCTCGTCAGCTCCGGCAAGACCGTGACGGCCGAACGCATCCTGATTGCCACCGGCGGACATCCGACGCCGCATGCGTCTCTGCCCGGCCACGCGCTCTGCATCAGCTCGAACGAGGCCTTCGACCTGCCGGCGTTGCCGAAGTCGATCCTGATCGCTGGCGGAGGCTATATCGCGGTCGAATTCGCCAATATCTTTCACGGGCTCGGCGTCGAGACGACGCTGATCTATCGCGGCAAGGAAATCCTCTCGCGTTTCGACCAGGACATGCGCCGCGGTCTGCACGCTGCCATGGAGCAGAAGGGTATCCGCATTCTCTGCGGCGACATCATTCAGTCGGTCAAAGAGGCTGAGGATGGCCGTCGCGTCGTCGAAACGCTGCATCATGGCGGCATCACCGTCGATCAGGTGATGCTGGCGCTGGGCCGCGTCCCCAATACGACAGGGCTCGGTCTCGAGACGGCCGGTGTCACGACCAATGATCGAGGCGCCATCATCGTTGATGCCTTTTCACGCACCAGCGCGCCAGGCATCTATGCGCTGGGCGATGTCACCGATCGTATCCAGCTGACCCCGGTTGCGATCCACGAGGCGATGTGTTTCATCGAGACCGAATACAAGCACAATCCCCTCTCGCCCGATCGCGACCTGATTGCGACGGCCGTGTTCTCGCAGCCGGAAATCGGAACGGTCGGCATGAGCGAGGAACAGGCAGGACACGCCTTTGCCGAGCTTGAGGTCTATCGTGCGGAATTCCGGCCGATCAAGGCGACGCTGTCGGGGCGGTCCGAAAAAACCATCATGAAGCTGATCGTCAATGCCGCCGACCGCAAGGTCGTCGGCGCCCATATACTGGGTCACGAGGCCGGCGAAATGGCGCAGTTGATCGGCATCACGCTGAAGGCCGGCTGCACCAAGGACGATTTCGATCGCACCATGGCCGTGCATCCGACAGCGGCCGAAGAACTCGTGACGATGTATTCGCCAAGCTACCGCGTCAAAGATGGACAGAAGGTGGTCTAGCGGCATCACCGCGTTAAGCCTGTCGATGGAGATCCCGGGCGGAAACCGGCGGATTGTCCTATAATGGCATCTGTTCGTCCGGAGGGATGCTCATGTCGGGTAACATGCTGGAAATGCGATCCCTGTCGAAGGTTGCGAAACCTGTCGGATCTTTGGCCGCGCGACCAGTTGCGGAACGTCACCGCAACTGGTCCCATCTGTCCGTCTTTATCCTCCTGACCCTTGCGATGATGGCGGCGCTTGCCGGTGCAGGCGTGCTTTTGTTCCTGCTGCTCGACAAGCTCATTTCCGTGCTTCGCTGAACCAATTCGTCGGTACTGCCCCGCGTGCCTGACCTGAGCGCCGGTTGTCGAACACTCTTCCTGTTCGTCCGCCGGCTCTAATACGCAAAAGCCGTCGCTGTTTGCTGGCACTATGGCTTTGCAATCGCCATGTTAACGTTTATAAGCCCGCATCCGCAAAATCACCGGTCCATCCGCGAAGGAACCGGTGGTCGGCTTTGGTTCGCCGCAGCGCACCGATCCGGTCCTCGCACTTTGCGTTCATGCGGAACTGTCCGATTGGGCGTGACTGCGACGACAATATTCGCGTGAGAAACAGGTGATCGACATGGCACAGAATTGGACCCCGAACAGCTGGCGGCAGAAGCCCATTCAGCAGGTGCCGGATTTTCCGGACATGGCAGTGCTGGCAGCCGCAGAAGCGCAGCTTGCGACCTATCCGCCGCTGGTGTTTGCCGGCGAAGCGCGCCGCCTGAAGAGCCAGCTTGCGAATGTGTCTGCCGGCAAGGGCTTCCTTTTGCAGGGCGGCGATTGCGCCGAGAGTTTCGCCGAGCATGGCGCGGACACGATCCGCGACTTCTTCCGTGCGTTCCTGCAGATGGCCGTCGTCCTGACATTCGGTGCGCAGCAGCCCGTGGTCAAGGTCGGCCGTATCGCCGGCCAGTTCGCCAAGCCGCGTTCCTCGAACATCGAGAAGCAGGGCGACATCGAGCTGCCGAGCTATCGCGGCGACATCATCAACGGCATCGAATTCAACGAGAAGGCCCGCATTCCGGATCCGGAGCGCCAGATCATGGCCTACCGCCAGTCGGCGGCGACGCTGAACCTCTTGCGCGCTTTTGCGATGGGCGGTTATGCCAATCTCGACAATGTGCACCAGTGGATGCTGGGTTTCGTCAAGGAAAGCCCGCAGGCCGAGCGTTACCGCAAGCTCGCCGACCGGATTTCCGAGACGATGGATTTCATGAAGGCGATCGGCATTACGCCGGAAAGCAATCCGAACCTTCGCGAGACGGATTTCTTCACAAGCCATGAGGCGCTGCTGCTCGGCTATGAGCAGGCGCTGACCCGCGTCGATTCGACGTCCGGCGACTGGTATGCGACGTCCGGCCACATGATCTGGATCGGCGACCGTACCCGCCAACCCGATCATGCCCATATCGAATATTGCCGCGGCATCAAGAACCCGCTTGGCCTCAAGTGCGGTCCGTCGCTGACGGCTGATGGCCTGATCGAACTCATCGACCTGCTCAATCCGCAGAACGAGGCCGGTCGCCTGACGCTGATCTGCCGCTTCGGCCACGACAAGGTCGCCGAGCACCTGCCGCGTCTTATTCGTGCCGTGGAAAAGGAAGGCCGCAAGGTCGTCTGGTCCTGTGACCCGATGCACGGCAACACGATCACGCTCAACCACTACAAGACGCGTCCGTTCGAGCGCATCCTGTCGGAAGTCGAAAGCTTCTTCCAGATCCATCGCGCCGAAGGCACGCATCCGGGCGGCATCCACATCGAGATGACCGGAAACGACGTGACGGAATGCACCGGTGGCGCACGTGCGCTGTCCGGCGCCGATCTCGGCGACCGTTACCACACCCATTGCGATCCGCGCCTCAATGCCGATCAGGCATTGGAACTGGCCTTCCTGCTCGCCGAGCGGATGAAGGGCGGTCGCGATGAAAAGCGCATGGTTGCCAACGGATAAGCGGCACGGATCAGCGCGGCTGATCCATCCTGCGCCGGATTGAATTTGACAAAGCCGGGCCAGCCCAAGAAGCTGGCCCGGCTTTGTTTCGATGGGGGTACGGATTTGGACGATGTTCACGAGGGCGGCTGCGGCTGCGGGGCGATCCGGTTTCAGGTGCGTGGGCCGCTTGGCGAGGCGGGTGCCTGCCATTGCTCGCAATGCCGTCGGCAGACCGGCCTCTATTATGCCACGACCAATATCGAAGACGGCAATGTCGATTGGCAGGGGATGGAGAATGTCACCCGCTATCGGTCCAGTCCGGACGCGGAACGCGGATTTTGCCGGATCTGCGGATCGGCGCTCTACTGGAAGGCCGATGGCAGCGGCTATACCTCGATCATGGCAGGCGCTTTCGACCAGCCTTCCGCTCTGAAGATCAGCTACCACATCTACTGCGCCGATAAGGCTGATTTCTACGACATCGACGATGGCTTGCCGCGTTTTGCGCAATCCAACAGTTGAACCGCTTTATGCAGTCCTGCCATCGATCCCTGGTATCAGGCCGAGGCGCTTCTGCTCGCAAGCCGCATCTCCGGAATGTCTTCCGACAGGCCGAGCGATACAATGGCGTAATAATAGGCCTCATCGAGAGCCGCGAATTTCACGGCCTGCCAGCGGGCATAATCCTCGATCAACGACGGCTTGACCCAGAGCCGCGTGCTTGTCGCCCGGTCTTCCCAGCCGACAAGGCCAAGGGCCTCGACGCGGGAAAACAGCCGGCGGACATGGGTTCGGGAAATCGCGTAGTGCTTTGAAAGCTCGGCGAAGCGCAGCTGATCGACCCAATGCAGCCCCTCTTCGGGAACCAGGTTGACGATCCGGGTCATCAGATCGTCAAGAATAAGCCCGCCGGATTCTGTCCAGACGAAAGTGGCAATGCTTTGTGGCGGCTCACGCCAGGCCTTGTCCGCGATCAGCCTTTTTGCGGCCCGCGGCTGGCTGCGGTCGAAAATCTCGGCGTGGCTTTCAAGCATCGCGACACGCCTGCCGCCATCCAGGAGGTCCAGACTGCGCATCTGGCCGCGGAACCACAAGGTCATCGCCTCATGGCTGACTTCCGTCGGCTCCAGCGGACGGCTGCGCCGGTTGGTGCAGCCGGGCACGTCCCGGATGAACTTGTAGGCCTGCATTTCCGCGAGAAATGCAGTCGCCGTGTTGCGGCTTGCCGCGCCGAATTCGATGATGATGTCGAGAAGGCGGGCAGCGGTAATGCCGGACAGCGGATTTTCGGGGTCGCGTTCCAGATGAAGCGCATAGGCGGCGTGGGTCAAAAGCCACTTCTGCTGCGCGGCAACCAGCCGCGCCACTCGCGGAAAGCGGTCATAGAGCGCGATCAGGTGCTGCGCGCCCCGCTGCAGAACGGGAAGAAAAGCCGGATTGCCTGTCAGCGCCTGCACGGACAGACAGGGCCGCGACAGATGGGCGACTGCGGAGAGTGAGAAGCAGTTCATGGCGTACCGGTGGCCCGCTATTCGTGTTTTATCGGTCTCGTTTCAGGCGGCAAGGACATGCCCGCCCGCACGATCTCAAACGGCTGGTTTGCGGCTTTTGTTTCCCGTAAACCGCCATTTCTACAATAACGATCGAGCGTTACAATTTATTCAAGAAAAAACAACCGGATGAACAATTGTCATCCGGTTTGGAGGCAGTGCTGGAATGAACACTTGAGCTCATATCGAGGATATTATTGCACGAGCACCGGCTGAAGACAGCTGACGCCGGTCACCCTTATATCCGCTTCACCGACGCGTACACCGGCAAGCAGCAGCAGGTTATAGAGCAATGTATCCACCTGTGGCGTGACTGCGCCAAGCGTTTCCGCAAGCGCTGCCTGAAGGGCTTTGGGCGCGCCGAGGCTGAGGAACAGGACCTGGACATCGGCGTCGAGATTGCGCAGCAGCGTTTGCGTCGTTGATGTCAGCGCATCCCGTGTCGAGACGCTCTTGGTCGCATGCCGGTCTATCTCCGACGGGCTGAACGTCAGCCGCTGCGCCTGCATGTTCTTGGTCTCGACATGGGCGATGCCGTCGATCTTTAGAACTTTCGCGTCAACCAGCCGGGCCTTTTCCACGTGCGCCGCCTTGGAGAAATTCGAAAGGACGGCGGGGTGCACGCGACCGATGGCAATTTCCGCGAGGCCGGGAACAGCATCGACCGAAACGCTGGCATTCTTGTGCGAGCCGCCATAGCAGCGAATGTCCGAGAGCATGCCTTCCGCATGGGCGATCTCCACATAGAGCGGCAGGTTGACCTTGATGCCTGCCAGCGCCGAAATGCCCTCCACGCCGATGGATACCGCAAGCCGGGTCTGGGCGGTGCGAACCGCCGAGCCCGGTGTCCCGAGACGATGAGGCGGGGTCTCGACGGGTGGTTCGCCGATCGCAAGATCAAGGGAAACGGAGGTCAGCCCCGGCAGGCCGGCATCCAGTTCGAGGGCGACCTGATCCTCGCCGTTGGCCAGGGCTGCCGCAGCCGATACCAGTTCGAGCGCGCCGACGCGCATATCCCAGTTGCTGCCGGCATCGAGCTTCAGCCCGCGCTTCGGATCGAGATTGAGGAGGCCGGAAAGCGTGATCGTCTGGCGGCTTTTCGCGGTGGCCGTTTCCAGAAGTTTCAGCGCCGACGCAGCCGCGACCTCGATTGCAGGCAAGGAGCGCATGGCGGCAATCATCTGCGGCAGAGTAAGATCGGCCAGCAGAACGTCCTCATAGGTGGCAGCCGTCATGTTGAGGCGTAGGGCAACCGCTTCCGTCAGAGGTTTGATCTCGATGTCGGCATCGGCAAGCGCGCGATAATCCATCACTTTCAGCGATAGCGTCGTGCCGAGCATCTGACCAAGTATGGCGTTCAGGATGCCGCTGTCGAGGCTTGCCAGCCGCGAGCCGATGGAAAAGGCTGCAATCTTGGTGCTGGCGGCGGTACCAACGGCGGCCAGATTCGGCGGGTCGCTGAACATCGCCGCCAGATGCAGATCTCCCTGTTTCTCGATCGTGACCTGCACCGCGTCGGCCGGGGTCGCACCCGGTATGAAACGTTGCCCCACAGCAAGCGCCGGATCCGCTACGTAACGGCCTTTGACAATGGTCGCGATACCGCTTGAAGTTGTGTCAATGTCAGGCTTGACGATCTCGCCATCGACATTTAGCAGGCCTTTTGCGGTTGCAGTCAAAAGGTTAATGCCGTTGCCCTTGAAGTGGCTTCGTGCGGCATCCTCCGCGTAAGCGATGTTGGATGCCGCAACGATGGCGGTGAGGTCGGAGATCGACTGGATTTCCCGCTTCTGCAGCGTCAGATAACCATAATCGATGCCCAAACCCAGGGACAGGACGACGAGCGGAAGCACAAGGGCAGAGGAAAGGCCGATATTGCCTTTGCGGTCTTGCCAGAGCAGCGAAACGGGCCGGGTGCACGCGCACATGTCAAATCCCCCCAAGGCGAATGGTCGCGCCGCGCCGGATGACCTCATCGGGGAGCGCGAATGAAAACAGTTTCCAGATCGGCAATTCGCTGGAATCATAGGTAATCGTGACAGTAAACTGGTTGGAGTTACCAGGATCGTCGGCAACGAAGACTTGCATGTCACTTGCACTGATGAAGGAGTAGCTCTTCGATGACCGGGCGATGAAATCCTCCGCCAAAATTCGGCGCTCGTTTTCTGAAAGGCCGGCCACCGCGGTTCTTGCTGCGTCCGCTGCAATCTGCTGCACGGCATGAGCGGCACTGAGATAGATGCCGTATGCGATCAGCGTGAAAATTATCATGAGGAAAACCGGGGCGACGAGCGCAAACTCGATCGCCGCAGCCCCGCTTTCATTTCTGCGAATAGGCGAAAAAATGGACATTTCAGCATCCTCCCAAGGATTGTTTTTTGCTGTCATTCCGTCTGCCTTGCAGCTTTATGGTGCATTCCAATCGTTAATTTTTTGATACTCCCTTAAGTTGTTGGGTTGGCATGATATTCGTAAATATTGCATTCTATCTATTATCGGTTGTGTTATAAAATGGCTCGCCGAGCGTTTCGATAAACGTCACGCGTGCATCGGCAGTGGCGAAACGGTCGCAGTCTTCACGTTCTCATCTGGTTGAAAAAGGGGGGCGGATCGCCTGCCGTCAACGCGGTGCGTGTGCTGCCGGGACCGCAGCGGAAAGCGCTGCTTCCAGCCGTGCCACATCCGCACGCAGGGCGGAGATTTCACTGAGGAGAACGCTGTCGATCTTGTGGTGCAGGGCGATGAGTTCGACCTCGGATTTCAGGTTGACCTGATAGTCCTTCGACGCGTCGAAACGATCCTTCTCAGCCTGTCTGTTCTGCGACATCATGATGATCGGCGCCTGCAGCGCAGCCACCATAGACAGAAGCAGGTTGAGAAAGATGAAGGGGTACGGGTCAAAGGCGTCGCGCGTCAGAAGTATGGTGTTCACCACCGTCCATCCGCACAGGAAGAGGAGGAAGCCGACGATGAACGCCCAGGAGCCGCCGACCTTGGCAATGTTGTCGGACAGCCGCTCGCCGAATGTCTGGCTGGCGCTGAAGGCGGCATTGGTGTCGGTCGAGAGGATCTTGCGCTCGCGAGAGTGATCCAGAACGTCGCGCTCGACATCGCCCAATTCGTGTCTCGGTTTTCCGAAAAGAATCTGGGAGGCGTCGTTGATCTCTGACATGGTTGTGCTCCGGCGTGATGCAAGCCCGTTCTATCGCATCGGCAAAATTTCAGAAATCCGAAATCCGAAACTATACATGGCTGCTGCCACAGCAGCACAGATTGCTCAGCCCGCCCATTGCGCTCGCGTCAACCTATACCAGACCTCGCCCAACTCGCTGCCCGGAATGGGCGTCGGCCAGTCGCCGGGCACGGTGCGCGCATAGTGCAGGCCGATCTTTTCCATGACGCGGCGCGAAGCGTGGTTCACTGTCATGGTGGTTGCCACGATCGTGTCATAGCCGGCACTTGCAAACCCCCAGTCGAGAAGCGCCCGCGCGCCCTCCGAGGCCAGTCCCTGACCCCACGCCGTCCGGTGCAGGCGGTATCCGAGCTCGGCCAGGTTCTCATTTTCCGGCCACAGGCAGAACCAACCGACAAACGCATCATTTGCCGTTCGACGCGCCGTCCAGACATAGGGCTCGGTTCCCCGCGGCATCAGGAACGTCGCGTCCGGTGTGTCCTGCGCGTGATCGACAGCGTGTCCGCCGTTCAGGAAGCGCATCACCTCCGGGTCCTGCTCAAGGGCAATGAAGTCGTCCCGGTCACTCGGGCGGCAAGGACGAAGCGTCAACTGCCTTGTCTGCAAAACGGTCATTTTCGAACATCCATCCACAGTCCCGGCAAGTCCACCGCAATCCCGGCAAGTCTACGCCGATCTGGGCATGCAGGAGAACCGTCTACATTGCCGGTGCGGGATAGAGTTCCGCGTGCGATTCAAAGAAGCGGTCCGTCCCGTAACGCTTGCCGAACATCATGTCGTGCTGCAGGAAGCGGTAGTCGCGGATCGCCGGTGCGATTTGCTTGGCGCGCGACCAGCCCGGCTTGTCCTTGCCCTTGGCATCGACCAGCATATAGCGGTCGAGGATGGGGAACTGCTTGAACACCCGGCCGAGGAAGCCCGTGTAGTAGGGATGCTCGAAGCCACCCTGCTTGAGGATCTGGTAAGACAGGAAGGCAGGGCTGATGCTGCCGACGTCCTTCTTCGGGCCGGTCTTGTTCGACCAGATGACCAGCGGGGTTTCATGCTGGGCCTTCATCTGTGCGAGTGGACCCTTCCTGGAGGCTGTGACGCCGTTCATGAAGCCGGTGCTGGAATAGACGGTGTTGAGCGGCGGCAGGTGATCGCCAAACAGAACGATGATCGTTTCACGGTCGCGGGTCTTTGCCCAGTCCATCAGCATCTTGAGGCTATCGTCGGCTTCCTTGACGCCCTGCGCATAGGTTTCAAGCACCTGGCGATCCACGGCCGGCAGGTCACCCTCGACCTTGATCGTGTTTTTGGCATAGCGGTTCGCCTCATAGGGGCCGTGGCCCTGAAGGGTGACCGTGAAAAAGAAGAACGGGTCGCGCAATTCGTCGGCCTGGCGGATAATCTCCTTGGTCAGCGATTCATCCGAGGCGAAGATGCCGCGCTTCTGCATCGCCGGCATGTTCTCTTCGGATTTGAAGTCGTCGAAACCGAACGACTTGTAGACGGCGCTGCGGTTCCAGAACCATTTCTGGAACGGATGCACGGCACGCGATACATAGCCCTCGGCGCGGAAGAAGGTGGCGAGCGAGGGGATCGGATTGCGGATGTACTGCTGGTAGGGAATGCTGCCATAGGGCAGGAAGGCGTTGGAGAAGCCGGTCAGCGCCTCGAATTCGACATTCGCCGTCATGCCGCCGAATTCCGGCGAGAACAGGTTGCCGGACTGCATCTCGCGGATGGTCGGCATGGGGTCGGGCGACAGCTTGACGTTGGGTAGATGTGTCGGATCCCAGAAGGATTCGCTCATCAGCACGATGACATCAGGCTTGCCGCGGTGGCTGGTGCCGGCCGGCAGGGCCGAGTTGACGGGGATCTTGTCGATCGCCTCGGACATGTAGCCTGCAGGCGCCGTGACATTGGCCATGGGCAGGTTCAGCGCGAAGGCCATCATGAAGCCGTTATGGCGATAGTTTTCCGTCTGGTCCCACATCATCGGAATGATCTGCAGCCGGTCGCGCACCCAGGAAAACTGGTTGTAGTCCATGATATGGTAGAAGGAGCCAAGCAGCGGCAGCGTCAGCGCCAGATGGGCGAGACGGCGCTTGCGGGCAAGCTGGGGGAAGTTGCGCCAGGCATGGCGGATCATCAGCGCAAGGCCGACGACGGCGATGACCAGGCCGATGGCGATGCCGACGGCCGTCCAGGGGCGATCCCTCACCAGGACCGGCATCAGTTCCATGATCTGGCGGCCAAACAGGAAGTCGGTCGGGTAGAGTGGGTCGGACAGGAAAATCTGCTTCTGCTGGGTGAGAAGGGCCGGTACCAGTGCAAGCGGAACCAGCAGGACGACAGCGAAATTTTCGCGGCCGAAAAGGGCGTCCAGCGCCAGAAATACCAGAAAGAATACGCCCGCCGTCGTCCATGCCGGTCGCATCGGGTCAAGGAAAAACAGCACGGCTTCCGAAATCGAACTGCGGGCGATGCACTCGACGATGAAAACCAGGCTGACGGCGAGGAGAAACGACAGGGCCAGTCGTCCGGCAAGAGCCAGAGTGTTTGCATGACGGGTGGAGAAGCCGTTCCCGCCGGCAAAAACCTCGGACGCGGACGCTGTGTGCGTCACCTGTTCAAAACTGGCCAAGGTTTTCTCCAATATCACAAAACATTCGTAGCTCTGTCATACAGCTGTCATTTTGAACAGAGGATGAATAAGTCAAGCGGTGCTTTGCCAACCGGTTTTAAAGGGGTGGCGCCGCAGCTGCCTGTGCGGATGGGCAGTCCGCACCGCGC